>BNJT01002348.1_pt1 | contig 243049 bp, 258 predicted proteins | sample 8540491 | NCBI WGS metagenome assembly BNJT01 (sample SAMD00202455, study PRJDB9452) | human saliva metagenome | host: Homo sapiens
TCCTCCTGTTATACAACATATCAGCATTTTTTTGCTTTTAAGATTATTTTATTCTAAAATCGCTACAAAATCCAGCAATAAACTATTACATTTCTTTGTATAATATCAAATTTTTGCACTAAAAAAAGCCCTGAAAACAAGGCTCAAAAAAATAAAAAAGAGCGCGAGACGGGACTCGAACCCGTCTTCCGTCGAAGTACTATGAAAGTTCCGACGTTTTAAATTTCTAATAAGCTATTTAGTTTTTATGCAATTCTTTTTAAATCCCTTATTTTTAAAGGCTTTTTCTGACATAAAAATATTTCAAAAAAATTTGAAAAATTTTTTTGAGTATGTTATAATCATAGTACTTCATAGTACTTTACTTTTTAGAGGTGTTTATGGCTTTATTTTTTTGAGAAAAGAAAAGAAGAAAAAAAGGTACTTATCTTCAGATGTATGAATCATTTTTGGGATAAGGATAAAAAGCAACCAAGAACAAAAAAATGTAAAAATCTTTTTGGTTATGTTGAGGATTTGATTTCAGGTGAGATTCCAGATCCTGTTAAATTTTACAGCGACTATGTAAAAGAGCAAAATGAGAATAGAACAAAAAGTTCTTTCTGAAGAATCCCGTCCTCGTGCATTTTCCACTCCTGTTGAACTTAATATAGGACACTTCTTGCTCTACTCATTGATTGATGAGCTTGATGTTAAGGAAACTATTGATATACTTGCTTCTCAAATGCGTTTTTCAGTTCTCTGTATTTGACTTAATTACACAACTTATTTATGCAAGGGTTATATCACCATGCTCTAAGTCAAAGACAGCCTCTCATGTCTTTCCATACATTTACGGCGACTCTACAATCTCTGAAGACCAAGTATATGACGGGTGTTCTTTCATAGGAGAGTCTTATAAGAAGTACATTGATTTGTTTAATCACTCTTATGAAAAAGTATTTTTAAAAGAGATTTAAGCAATGTATTTTTTTCGATTGTACTAATTATTACTTTGAAATTGATCTTCCTAGCGATGACAAGCAAAAGGGACCTTCAAAAGAGAATAGGCACTCTCCGATAATAGGGCAGGCTTTACTTTTAGATGCTGATCTAGTACCTGTCTCCATGCAAATGTATCCCGGAAATGAATCGGAAAAAGCCATATATTAGAAAAAGTTATTGAAGAAATGAAGCAACGACACAACGTATCAGGCAAGACAATTCAGGTGGCTGATAAAGGACTTAATTGTGCAAGAAATATTTATGTCTGCAGTTAAAGAAGCTAGTGACGGCTATATATTTTTCAAAAATCAATACATGGTAAGAATTTAAGTGAAAAGGAAAAAGAAATGGGTTCTACTTGAGAATGATACAAATGTCTTTTTTTAATTACACTGATGAAAGAGGCAATATATCATTTCGTCTTAAATCATGTATTGACAGCTTTGATTACAGTTTTAAAGAGATTGATCCGGAAACAGGAAAAAGAGAGTGTTACAAGGTTTTTCTGTAAAAAGAAAAAGCGTATCGTCTCTTATAATCCTAACCTTGCAAAAGAAACAAAGGCTTGAAATAATGAAAATGGTCGATAAAAGCTTCAAAGTTTTTCTACATACAAAAAAATATCGCTAAAGATGAACTTGGAGATTGTGCTAAATATGTAGACATCATAACTAAAAGATAGTACAGGCAAGACAATAAAGCCTATAATAGATTTAAATAAATCTAAGATTGATGAAGATCTTAAATATGCAGGATATAATCTTTTAGTGACATCCGAGATAGATATGGAACCATTACAGGTATATAAAACATACCATAGCCTATGGAAAATCGAGGAATCTTTTAGACTTACAAAATCATACCTGGATGCTAGGCCTGTTTATTTACAGAAAAAAAGAAACAATCTATGGGCATTTTTTTGATATGCTACCTTAGCTTGTTTCTTTTTAAGAGTATTAGAAATCAAGTGCTTCAAAAAAATAAAATAAACTCTTATGACTTGATTAACTTTATGCGTGATTTTTAGGGTGGTAAATAAAGGTGATAATACATATATAAATATATCAAGAGACCAGGCCGTTAACGAAAAGGTTAAAAAACTGGTTGGTTTTAGTAACCTTGATGCCCTCTATTTAACCAAAGCTGAAGTCGACAATTTCTTTCAAAACTGCATGCTCTTGGATACCTAGAGTACTAGGTTTTGAGAGAAACGACGGAAGTCAGGTAAAATCGCTACAAAAATCCAGCAATAAACTATTACATTTCTTTGTATAATATCAAATTTTGCACTAAAAAAAGCCCTGAAAACAAGGCTCAAAAATAAAAAAGAGCGCGAGACGGGACTCGAACCCGCGACCCCGACCTTGGCAAGGTCGTACTCCACCAACTGAGCCACTCGCGCATACATATATTCTATCACTAGAATTAAAAAATGTAAAGATGTACCTTCAAAACTGCTTACCAAACTTAAAAAATAAATTCCTTATCCTTTTGGTTAAACCCTCGACCTATTAGTAACCATCAACTTAATACATTACTGTACTTACATCTTGGCCCTATCTACCTCGTAGTCTTCAAGGGGTCTTACTGTTTTCACATGAGATATCCCATCTTGAGGGGGGCTTCACGCTTAGATGCCTTCAGCGTTTATCCCGTCCCGACATAGCTACCCTGCCATGGAGTTACTCTCCAACAGGTACACCAGCGGTCAGTCCGTCCCGGTCCTCTCGTACTAAGGACGGCTCCTCTCAAATATCTTACGCCCACGCCGGATAGGGACCGAACTGTCTCACGACGTTCTGAACCCAGCTCGCGTACCGCTTTAATGGGCGAACAGCCCAACCCTTGGGACCTGCTACAGCCCCAGGATGCGATGAGCCGACATCGAGGTGCCAAACCACTCCGTCGATGTGAACTCTTGGGAGTGATAAGCCTGTTATCCCCAGGGTAGCTTTTATCCGTTGAGCGATGGCAATCCCACTTTATGCCACCGGATCACTAAGTCCTACTTTCGTACCTGCTCCACCCGTCGGTGTCGCAGTCAAGCTCCCTTCTGCCTTTGCACTCTTTGAATGGTTTCCGACCATTCTGAGGGAACCTTCGAGCGCCTCCGATACTCTTTCGGAGGCGACCGCCCCAGTCAAACTCCCCGTCTGGCATTGTCCCCCGGCCGGATAACGGTACGCAGGTTAGAAATCCAGCAATACAGGGGTGGTATCCCAACGGCGACTCTGCATAAACTGGCGTCCATGCTTCAAAGTCTCCCACCCTATCCTGTACGAGTATTACCGAATCCCAGTACCAAACTGGAGTAAAGCTCCATGGGGTCTTTCCGTCCTGGCGCGGGTAACCAGCATCTTCACTGGTACTTCAATTTCACCGGGTGCATTGTTGAGACAGCGCTCAAATCATTACGCCTTTCGTGCGGGTCGGAACTTACCCGACAAGGAATTTCGCTACCTTAGGACCGTTATAGTTACGGCCGCCGTTTACCGGGGCTTCAATTCAAAGCTTCGTTTCCTGACTTCTCCTCTTAACCTTCCGGCACCGGGCAGGCGTCAGCCCATATACTTCACCTTGCGGTTTCGCATAGACCTGTGTTTTTTTGCTAAACAGTTGCTTGAGCCTTTTTTTCTGCGACCACTCTATTAAAGTGGCACCCCTTCTCCCGAAGTTACGGGGTCATTTTGCCGAGTTCCTTAACAATGCTTCTCCCGCCGGCCTTAGGATTCTCTCCTCATCTACCTGTGTCGGTTTGCGGTACGGGTACATATAACACAATAGCGGCTTTTCTTGACGGCTCCCTAACCGACTTCCCTACTAATTTTCGGTACGCGTCACGTTTTCCCCTTGCATGGTGGTTTTTCCTCCCATACAGGTACTTCGCTTGCCCCGGTTTTTGTCCTCCCGGGTTCGGTTTTAGTCTCCGTGTCCCCACAGTTCTGATTATATGTAGTACAGGAATCTGTACCTGTTATCCATCGACTACGTCTTTCGACCTTGCCTTAGGCCCCGACTTACCCTGAGTAGATCAGCTTTACTCAGGAAACCTTAGATATTCGGCCAAGAGGATTCTCACCTCTTTCTCGCTACTCATTCCGGCATTCTCTCTTCTTATTACTCCACCATTCCTTCCGGTATGGCTTCTACGCCTCTAAGAATGCTCCTCTACCAATGTATATAATACATTCCTAGGCTTCGGTGTTGTGTTTAGCCCCGGACATTTTCGGCGCAGGACCTCTCGACTAGTGAGCTGTTACGCACTCTTTTTAATGTATGGTCGCTTCTAAGCCAACATCCTAGCTGTCTTCGAAATCCCACATCCTTTTCCACTTAACACACACTTTGGGACCTTAGCCGTAGGTCTGGGCTCTTTCCCTTTTGACTACCCAACTTATCTCGTGTAGTCTGACTCCCGTCAATCATCTAGCCGGCATTCGGAGTTTGATATCTCTTGGTAGGCTTTGACGCCCCCGCAAAAATTCAGTGCTCTACCTCCGGTAGACTAATAACGAGGCTAGTCCTAAAAACTATTTCGAGGAGAACCAGCTATCTCCGGGTTCGATTGGAATTTCTCCCCTATCCACACCTCATCGCCACCCCTTTTTCAACGGATGTGCGTTCGGTCCTCCATTCACTTTTACGCGAACTTCAACCTGGACATGGATAGATCACCCGGTTTCGGGTCTACACATACTGACTAATATCGCCCTATTAAGACTTGGTTTCCCTTCGGCTCCGTATCTTTAATACTTAACCTCGCCTGTACATGTAACTCGCCGGACCGTTCTACAAAAAGTACGCGGTTCACCTTTCGGTGTTCCACAGTTTGTAAACATAGGGTTTCAGGTTCTTTTTTTCACTCCCTCCCGGGGTTCTTTTCACCTTTCCTTCACAGTACTATACGCTATCGGTCACTGACTAGTATTTAGCCTTGGGGGGTGGTCCCCCCTGCTTCCCACAAGGTTTCTCGTGTCTCGTGGTACTCCGGATACTGCTGGATTCAATATACTTTCCCTTACACGGCTCTCACGCTCTTTGGCCCGCTTTTCCAAAACGGTTCAGGTAATATATCTTACTCGTATTGCAGTCCTCTACCCCGCAGTGCACGCACCACGGTTTGGGCTCTTACGATTTCGCTCGCCGCTACTTTCGCAATCACTGTTGTTTTCTTTTCCTCCGGCTACTTAGATGTTTCAGTTCACCGGGTTCCCCTCTGTACGTTATGTATTGGCGTACAGATACTTGGAGTTCTTCCAAGTGGGTTTCCCCATTCAGACATCTGCGGATCATTGAATATGTGCTTCTCCCCGCAGCTTTTCGCAGCTTGTCACGTCTTTCTTCGGCTGTCAGTGCCTAGGCATCCACCCTACGCTCTTTATGTTTAACCTCTTAAATCTTTTAGATTTAGTGTTTATGTATGACACTAGCGTGTATCATACACTATGTTTAAAAATTTATTTTTGTTATTAAAATATTAATTACTTATAGCAATTAATACCTCGGATGTCTAATTATAAAATATTTATATAATTTCTCGTTTGGTATGCAGTTTTCAAGGTACATCATGCAGAGAACTTCTCTGCAAATGAGACTTAAAGATTCGAACTTCAACATCTTTCATCCTTTCCAAAGGAATATCTGATGTAATCTCTACTTATTAAGTTAAAATGCAGCGGCATCCACCTACTCTCCCATACCGTCTCCAGTATAGTACCATCGGCCGACCAGGTCTTAACCATCGTGTTCGGAATGGGAACGGGTGTGTCCCCTGGACGCATCGACACCGCTAAGTTTTTTAGCCTTGATCATTCAAAACTAAACAGTACTCACAACCCCTACTTTATCCTTAGAAAGGAGGTGATCCAGCCGCACCTTCCGATACGGCTACCTTGTTACGACTTCACCCCAGTTATCCTCCCTGCCTTCGGCAGCTCCTTCCCACACTGCTAAACATAACTACTGCTATTCTTTATATCATATAAGAATACTCACTCATAAGCCTGTCGGCTTATTCCCTCGTATTCTTATCCCAGCTTTATGTTTACCAGTGTGGGTTAGGTCACTGACTTCGGGCATTGATGACTCCCATGGTGTGACGGGCGGTGTGTACAAGACCCGGGAACGTATTCACCGCAGCATTCTGATCTGCGATTACTAGCGATTCCAGCTTCATATAGTCGAGTTGCAGACTACAATCCGAACTGAGACGTTATTTTTGTGATTTGCTTGACCTCGCGGTTTTGCTTCACTTTGTTTACGCCATTGTAGCACGTGTAGCCCAAATCATAAGGGGCATGATGATTTGACGTCATCCCCACCTTCCTCCGGATTATCTCCGGCTGTCTCGTCAGAGTGCCCATCTTACTGCTGGCTACTGACGACAAGGGTTGCGCTCGTTGCGGGACTTAACCCAACATCTCACGACACGAGCTGACGACAACCATGCACCACCTGTATCCCTTGTCCCGAAGGTCTAGCTTCATTACAAAGCTATTCAAGAGTATGTCAAGATTTGGTAAGGTTCTTCGCGTTGCTTCGAATTAAACCACATGCTCCACCGCTTGTGCGGGTCCCCGTCAATTCCTTTGAGTTTCATTCTTGCGAACGTACTCCCCAGGTGGAATACTTAATGCGTTAGCTTGCGGCACCGAAGAGTTTACCTCCCCGACACCAAGTATTCATCGTTTACTGCGTGGACTACCAGGGTATCTAATCCTGTTTGCTCCCCACGCCTTCGAGCCTCAACGTCAGTTGTCGTCCAGTAAGCCGCCTTCGCCTCCGGTGTTCCTCTAATATCTACGCATTTCACCGCTACACTAGGAATTCCGCTTACCCCTCCGACACTCAAGCTATACAGTTTCCAAAGCAGTTCATGGGTTGAGCCCACGCCTTTCACTTCAGACTTGCATTGCCGTCTGCGCTCCCTTTACACCCAGTAAATCCGGATAACGCTTGCCCCCTACGTATTACCGCGGCTGCTGGCACGTAGTTAGCCGGGGCTTCTTAGTCAGGTACCGTCATTTTCTTCCCTGCTGATAGAGCTTTACATACCGAAATACTTCTTCACTCACGCGGCGTCGCTGGATCAGGGTTTCCCCCATTGTCCAATATTCCCCACTGCTGCCTCCCGTAGGAGTTTGGGCCGTGTCTCAGTCCCAATGTGGCCGTTCACCCTCTCAGGCCGGCTACCGATCGTCGCCTTGGTGGGCCTTTACCTCACCAACTAGCTAATCGGACGCGGATCCATCTTATACCTATAAATATTTTACCCCTGCACCATGCGGTGCTGTGGTCTTATGCGGTGTTAGCGGAAATTTCTCTCCGTTATCCCCCTGTATAAGGCAGGTTATCCACGCGTTACTCACCCGTCCGCCACTAAGTCTGCCTAAATTCCATCCGAAAACTTCCTTTGGGTAGCTTCGTTCGACTTGCATGTGTTAAGCACGCCGCCAGCGTTCATCCTGAGCCAGGATCAAACTCTCATATAAAAGTTTAATCTAGCCTTCTCGCTAGCTTGCATCTGTTTTCACAGATCTACTGTTTTTTTAAGGTTGTTCTATCGTACTCGTTTCACTCGTACGAAGAACTACTTTTTCACTAAAATATGAAACAAGCTTTCGCTCGTTTTCATTAAGTGAAAAATGCATCTGAAACTTCATTGATTATTAAAATAATCAAGAATTTTTTTCAGGGTTGTGTGTACTGTTTAATCTTAAATTATCAAGGTTCGTTTGCTTTGCTGTTTGAAACAGCTTAGCTATTATATCAAGTTCATTTCACCTTGTCAACAACTTTTTTAAATTTGTTTGAAGTTTTTTTGAACTTTTTCTGCTCGTTTTGAGCAACTTTGATATAATACCAAACTTTTAAATTCGTGTCAACACTATTTTAACGACTTTTTTATATATGTACATCCTTATATTTTTCAAGACTTTTTACTGGTGGCTTTTTTCTATTCATGTTATAATCATCCTCATGAAAGTATTAAATAATGATTTGAAAACTTCCACATTCAAAGGCATTTATGTACTATCAGGTGATGATGAATTTTTAAAAAACAGCTATAAAAAAAGATTGAAAACGGCTATGGTAGGTGATGACCAAATGAACTATGCCTATTTTGATGGAAAGGGGATAGATGTAGACGCTATTATTGACTTTGCCAATACGCTTCCGTTCTTTTCAGAATACAGATGTATTCTTATAGAAGAAAGTCAATGGTTTAAATCCGGAAACGATAAGTTTAAACTATATTTCAGATAAACCCGATAGTACAAAAATCATTTTTGTAGAAAAAGAAATCGATAAGCGTTCAAAACTCTACAAAAAGGTCAAGGATATCGGATATATCGCAGAACTCAATCATCCTACAGATGACGAGCTGAAAAATTGGGCAGGAAATATCATAAACAAAGCCGGCAAAAAAATCACTGTTTCCAACATGGATTTTTTTATTGCCAGAGTTGGAAATGATATGGAAAGAATAAAGAGCGAATTGGATAAATTACTCTCCTTTACTCTTGACAAAGATATTATAGAAGAGGAAGATATAATAGCGATAACAAGCATCAGTCTGACCAACAGAATCTTTGAGCTGGTAAAAATGATTACCAACAATAAAATCAAAGAAGCTTTGGATATATATGAGGACCTGGTAGCTTTAAAAGAGCCGTCACTAAAAATAATGATTCTTATCACAAGACAGTTTAACCAGCTGTTGCAAATCAAAGAATTGATGTCTGCAGGTTTTAACGAAAAGGATATAGCATCAAATCTGAAGCTTAATCCCTATGTAGTTAAAAATCTTATGCGTCAAGCCCGTGGTTTTGACATGGCATTGCTTTTATCCTATGTCAAAAACGCAATCGAGTTGGAAGAAGCTATAAAAAAAGGTAATATTAATGAGAAATTAGCACTTGAGTTGCTAATGCTTACACGTTAGTGTAAGTAGTTGTTGTGTATTTTCAAAAAGAGAGAGGATTTTCATGAAGTTATTAGAAGAGCGTATCAAAAAAGATGGAGTAATCAAAGAAGGTAATGTAGTAAAAGTTGATTCCTTTTTAAACCACCAAATGGATGTGGAACTCTTTTTAGAAATGGCTAAAGAGTTTAAGTCAAAGTTTGCTTCACACAATATAAACAAGATTTTGACAATAGAATCCTCAGGTATAGGTATTGCCGCAATAGCAGGACTTGAATTCGGCGTTCCTGTAGTATTTGCAAAAAAATCAAAATCAATCAATATAGACGGTGATATGTATACCGCAGAAGTTGAAAGCTTTACACATAAATGCAAAAACCAGGTAATAGTATCAAAGAAATTTTTAAGTGCTGATGACAGAGTTCTTATTATTGATGACTTCCTTGCAAACGGATGTGCACTGCAGGGACTTATCTCTATAGTAAATGAGTCGGGCGGAACAGTTGAGGGCATAGGTATTGCAATAGAAAAAGGATTCCAAAGCGGTGGACGTACTATAAGAAATCTCGGTTTCCATTTGGAGTCACTTGCAATAATTGATTCTATGGATGCCGCTACACAGAACGTAGAATTCAGACAACAGGAGGACTAGGTCTTAGACCTTTTATTTATGAAATATTTTTTTGCATCCGATATACACGGCTCGGCTTTCTATACAAAAAAAATAATAGAAAAGTATAGAGAAAGCAATGCCGACAAACTTATACTGCTCGGTGACCTCTTATATCACGGTCCAAGAAACGATCTGCCAAGAGACTACTGTCTAAGGAAGTCTTTGCAATGCTTAATGAACTTAAAGATGACATTATTGCGGTAAGAGGAAATTGTGATTCCGAGGTCGATCAGATGGTACTTGAGTTCCCAATGCAATCCGATTATTGCATCGGGAATTTTAATGACATTTACTTTTTTATAACTCACGGGCATATTTATGGAGAGGAGCATCTGCCGAAACTGCCAAAGGCGGGTGCATTCATATACGGGCATGTACATCTTCCTATAGCAAAAAAAGTCGGAGATGTTTATATATTAAATCCCGGATCTGCGTCACTTCCAAAGGAACAAAATCCAAACTCCTATGCAATACTTGATAATGACCTTTTTTCTATATATGATTTTGACGGCAATGTATTAAAGGAGATAAAACTTGAGAAAAATATTTGAACTGTACGCACCATGCCACTTCGGTCTTGAGGCCATTCTAAAAAGAGAAATCATAGATATAGGCTATGATATTACAAGAGTAGAGGATGGAAGGGTATATTTTGAAGGTGACGATGAAGCTATTGCCAGAGCCAATATGTGGCTTCGTACTACAGAAAGAGTACTGATCAAAGTTGCGGAATTTAAAGCCACAACCTTTAGCGAACTCTTTGATTCCGTTGCCGCTATACCTTGGGAAGATTATATTCCTTCCGACGGTAGGTTCTGGGTAAGTAAGGCTACTTCTATAAAAAGCAAACTCTTCTCTCCTTCCGATATCCAGTCCATAGTCAAAAAGGCTATGGTTGAGAGAATGAAAAAAATTTATAAAAAGGAATGGTTTGAAGAAACAGGCGCCGATTATCCGCTTAGAGTTTCTTTAAATAAAGATATTGTTACCATAGGACTTGATACCACCGGAGTATCTCTTCATAAAAGAGGCTACAGAACTATGACCGCCAAGGCTCCTATTACAGAAACTTTGGCTGCCGCCCTTATTATGCTTACACCATGGAAAAAAGACAGAATACTCGTCGATCCTTTCTGCGGTAGCGGTACTTTTGTAATAGAGGCCGCTATGCTGGCTGCAAATATTGCTCCCGGACTTAAAAGAGGTTTCTTAAGCGGCAAATGGTCAAATCTTATAGACAAACAAGTTTGGGATGATGCTTATGAAGAAGCAAGAGAAATGGTAAGTATCGATACAAATGTAGATATACAGGGATATGATATCGATAAATCCGTTATAGAAGCTGCCAGAAGCAATGCAACAAGAGCCGGTGTTATGGATATGTTACATTTACAATGCCGAGATGTTGCATCACTTTCTCATCCGAAGAAATATGGATTTATTATCACAAATCCGCCATATGGTGAAAGATTGGAGGAAAAAGAAAATCTTCCGGCCATTTATAAGAGTCTTGGCGACAGATATGCGGCTCTTGATTCCTGGTCACTATATCTTATCACATCGTATGACGATGCCCAAAAATACATCGGAAAAGAAGCCGATAAAAATCGAAAGATATACAACGGTATGATGCAGACAAGGTTCTATCAGTATATGGGGCCAAAGCCACCTAAGAGAATCGGACGGGAATAACAATGAAAAAAATCATTTTTGCAACCGGGAATAAAAACAAACTTAAGGAAATCAAAGAAATTTTGCCGGGTTTTGATATCATATCCGCAAAGGATGCCGGCATATCTATTGATGTGGAGGAGACCGGAACAACATTTAAAGAAAACGCCTATATAAAGGCAAAAGCCATTTGGGATATCATCGGAGGTATTGTTCTCTCGGATGATTCCGGCTTAGAGGTGGATTACATAGGGGGAGAGCCCGGAGTATATTCTTCCAGATATATGGGAGAAGACACTTCATACAATATAAAAAATCAAAACATTATATCCAGACTGCAAAATGCGCAGGGTAATGAAAGAAGTGCAAGATTTAGAGCATGCATCTGTGCTATACTTGATGACGGTACAACTGTATTTACAGAGGGAAGCATGGAGGGACTTATAGCTCATACCATATCGGGAGAGAACGGATTCGGATATGATCCGATACTTTTTCTGCCCGAATATAATAAAACAAGTGCCGAAATAAGTCCTGAAGAGAAAAATAAGATAAGTCATAGAGGAAAAGCACTTATGGCAATGAAGAAAAAGCTAGAGGAATTTTATGAAGATACTGATTGTTAGTGACACCCATAGAATGGATGATATACTGAAAAAGGTAATAAGTAAAGAAAAGCCTTTTGATATGTTAATCCATCTTGGTGATATAGAAAGCAGCGAAACAAAAATAAGTTATATGATTGAACCTGACTGTGCCTGCCATATGGTACAGGGTAATAATGACTTCTTTTCACAACTTCCAAGAGAAAAGGAAGTAAATATAAAAAATCACAAAGCCCTTTTGGTTCACGGACACCAGTACGGCGTAAGTATGGGTGTAGATATCTTAAAAGATGAAGCTCTTTCAAGAGGATGTGATTTTGCAATGTACGGTCATACACATAGACCGTTTTACAAAACTATTGACGGGGTCACCATATTAAATCCGGGCTCTCTCGGATATCCCCGACAGGCCGGACATACTCCTACTTACATGATAATGGAAGTAGCCGACAACGGCGAGTTCAATGTAGAAACAAAAGAAATATTCGGAGCATAAAACAGACCTGTGCATTTTGCACAGGCCTTTACTTTTATTCTTATTCAAGAGTTACACTTGTGATAACCTTATTGTTTACTTTAATCTTGTAGTCTTCTCCGTCTCTCTTTGTACCGCTCTTTACGATAGTTCCCGAGCTACCGAGTAATTTCACCTGATAATTTGAGTTAGGAGTTGTGATCTTCCATGTAGTCTTATTATCCTTTTCTTCTACAGAAGCCACATAGCCTGTCATTGTAAGAAGCTCTCCTACAGTTCCCTTGTATACCAACTGATTGTCATTGCTCTTATCAACTACGACAACCTCATATTTGTCATATTGATCAGCCTTTATATTGAGTCCTGCGATATAGAGTCTTTCATCCTTTATACCGTTGAATCCGCTTCCCTTATTTGATCCGCCTTCCTTGAAATAGAAAGTTCTGTCCTCACCGTCAAGCTTAACAGTCTGCTTTCCGTACTTCTGAGCACCGTCCTTACCGTCTCCAAAATACATCATGCGATACTTTCCTGAAAGGAAGTCACTGTAATGAACCTTTCCTATAGCATCCACAAACTTTTCCTGAGTAGAATAAGGAACCGCTTTGTTTCCTGCACCGAGTTTATCTACAAACTCTGTAGTAGAATATTTTCCGTTATCAAGAAGCTTCATCTCAAACAATCCAAGTCCTGATATCATACCGCCCTTATCATCAAAAGCATACCTCTTCCCGTTAATGCTCTTTATCTCATTTGCACTGATATGGCCTTTTCCGTCAGCATAGTACCAAGCCGTTCCGTCCTCTTCCCATTTACCTTTGTTGAGGAAGTATCCCGGAACCACCTTGAACCACCCCTTGGTAGACTTTGCTCCGTCCTCAGGTGTAGCGAAGTACATAAAACTCTCTGTATAGTCAGCTCTTGCCGATCTTGAAACTGCTGTAGAAGGTGTAGCTTCTGTATACCAGCTTGCAATCATTCTGCCGTACTCATCAAAACCGTACTTCTTTCCATTGATTGTCTTACCGAGATTACCGGTTTCCTTCTTGCCTGATTCCTTAAAGTAGAACCATCTTACCTGATCTGTATCCCAGTAATCTATATTAGGCTGCTCTTCCATTGTTCTCGCATTATCATCATGAACAAGTATCTCTCTCCAGCCTGTAGTCATAGCTCCGTCATTCTCATCACCGAAATAGTACTTTGCATTCTGCCATGCATCCTGATCTGTCAATCTTTCACCCTGTGAAACCCATCCGTAAAGCATTCTGCCTTCAAGATCAAAAGCATATTTCTTTCCGTTGATAGTTTTTAATGTAACATCGCTTGTTGTGGAATCACTTCTCTTAAACGCCTTACCGTTTTCTCCAAAGTAGTACCACCACTGATCAGGTTCATTTTCATCGTAGTCATTGGTATTCGGTATAGCCACCCATCTGTTCTTTACCATTGCACCGTTGATATCTACATAATATGTAGCATTTCCGTCATCGATAAGAGCATCTGTTGCCATATCTCCCATATCATCAAGGTAATACCAATACTCCCCTGACTGCTGCCACTTCTGGGATACTTTTTCTTCATTCTTATCATAGTATACCCATGTACCGTTTTCCTGCTGCCAACCTGTTGCGGCAAAAGATGTCATTGCACCTGCAATACTCATAGCGCCCACAAGTATCGCCAGCTTTGTCCTCTTCCTCATTTATTTCTCCCTCATAATCTATTGATATAAGTTCATATGCCAATGTACACATTCGCTTAATCTGTTTTTTTATTTTTATCAGATGAAAAAGAAATTTTTAAAAGCTTTTTTGTAAAATTTATATATTTTTTTATATATTTTATTAATTTTATACAAGTGCTTTATGTTTAAAATTTATTTTTTTCAAGTTATATACTAGTTTTCTGTCTTTTTAATCTGTATTTATTTGCAAAAAAATATATATTTTTTTATATAGCACGCAAACTTCAGATCCTCTTAAGTTAGTAAAACCTAACTAAATTAAGAAAATCTATACACTCGTTTACTTTAAATCCCTACATTTACACAAAGAAGAAGAGAGCACTAACCTTTCACATTAATGCTCTCTTCAAAATATTCCTGGTTCCATCGATTAATCCTCGCTTTCCATAAAGAACCTTTTTTCTATATTTCTGATGTCCTATCACGATTTTACCGGACATTCTATACAGATGTTCCTATTCAGTTTTTAAGTTTTATCCCTCCTATAAGCTTCCTTTCACATCTAATACATGGTTGTTATCAATCTATCTACACGGTCCATCTCTCATTCAAATTCTACTTTCTCGTCATAAAACTTGTATGAGTACTATCCTAACCGATTTTTCAGATAGTAACTTTTAGAGTCTTTCAATAATATATTATCTCATCAATCTTCTTATAGGTTCCGGATTAGATCAAAGTCTAATCATTACTTAAGTTTTCTTTGGACTATACCTCTCTTTCTTAAATTTCCACTTTTTAAAGTCTTTCTACTTTTTTTCCCTGTGGATATGCATTCATCAAACTTTTTAAGAATATATTCTCTCTTTGTTTATGTCTACAGTATATCAGATATTTTTATTTATGTCAATACTATTTTTCTTATATTTTTTTGATATTTTTTTATTATTTTTATTTTTATTATTTGCTTTTAAATAAGGATTTTTAATCTGTGTTAATTGTATATATTGTTTTAATTATCTGAATATTATACATAATTAATACATTTATATTTTTTTATACTTTACCTTCTATACAAACCTTGATCCATATCTATACCTTATATTCCGACAAAATTATCTCCGGTCTGTCAGCATGCTTATTTCTTATAGAATCTTCGTTTGTCAAAAACTCCAACAATGCATCTATTGTTGCCATCATATTTGTATGTGCATAATCTTTATAATAATTAAATGAGATATCCTTTCCTCTAGAGAGTAATATGTAATCTGCCATTTTAGCTACGGGTGAATCCTCGTATGAAGTTATCGCAATACATTTTAATCCCTTTTCTTTTGCAAGCTCCATACCCATCAGTATAGGCTTTGAGGCACCTGACATTGAAATAGCAATTAAAATGTCTTTCGATTCTGCCAGATTTATATGATTCATATAGTATTCTACAGACAACCCAAAACTACTCCTTACACCCAATCGTCCCAGTCTAAAACCAATGTATTGTGATAAAGGTAAAGTATTACCTACAGCAATAATATGTGCCATGCTACATTCTCTTATAAGCCTTACACAATTCCACATAGTTTCACTATCCATCCTCTTTCCAATAGATATCATATTTCAGCGTACTCTCTAAATAACACTTCTATTTCATCTGTACTGTTCGATACCTTAATATCTCCATACTGATTTTTCCCAATATCCCTTGCCAGAGTAATTCTAAATTGATAATATCCTGTATACCCTATATCATGACACATACGAACTATTGTTGCATCACTTACACCACTAAGCTTTGCCAGATCCGCTACAGTACAATCTACAGTTTTATGTGGATTCTTTACAACAAAATCTGCCACCTTGCGTTCAGCCAATGACAGGGTTTCATACTTCTCTCTCATCACACTAAGAACTTCTCTATTTAATATATTACTTTCTTCCAAAATATATCTCCTTTTATAAACTACAATCAAATCTTAAAATCTACATAAAGTTCTTAGTCTATTCTCTAAATAAGGCTGTACTTTTGACTGCACATAATGTGGTAAATCAATAATCTTTACAGGATCTAAATTACTTTTATTTGAATGTATATATTCCTCAACAGCAGAATAATACCTCCTCAAAAATTCTGTACCAAGATTAAATTTATTTATTCCTTTAGAAAATGCTAAGAGCAGTTGATCATCCGGAATACCACTCCCACCATGTAGCACCAATGGTACATCCGTCATCTCTCGTATCTCCTCCAGCCTATTTATATCTAATTTAGGCACTGATTTATATTCTCCATGGGCATTACCTATAGAAATTGCTAATGCATCCACTCCTGTAGCTTCACAAAACTTTCTTGCAGCCTCAGGTTTAGTATATAGATCTTCTTTATTATTGTCAGCTTCTCTTGCAAGCCCTACATGTCCAATCTCACCTTCAACACATACACCCATACTATGCGCCTTGTCTACAACTTCTTTTGTGATAGAAATATTCTTTTCTAATGAATACATAGAGCCATCTATCGTTATTGAATCAAACCCTGACATCATGGTTTTAACCACTGCATCATAGCTATAATCATGGTCCGCATGAAGGCCTATTGGAATTTTGACCTCCTCGGCAAGTTCTTTGACCATACTTGCAAAATTACAAAATCCTGTTGTATGCTGAACACTTACATGTTCCGGGTATAACATAACAATTGCCGGTGTATTAGTTTCTTCTGCTGCATACACTACTGAACGTGCCATTATATAGTCCATACAAATAAAAGCTATCACCGCAGTATTTCTCTCTCTTGCAAGATTTAATAAATTCTTTGTCTTCTCGTACATTTGGCTTAATCTCTCTATACATTTTATTTACAATAATCCAAGCACTAGTCCACCTACAAAAGCATCACCTAATCCTACAACTGTAGGATGTTTCACGAAACTCAGGTCTTTACATGGCACACAGCATATATGCTCTCCATATTCTTGCTCTAATTTCTTGCAAAATTTCTCACCTTCAGTTTTATTACTAATGCTTCCGGTATATGCATAGTCCTCTTTATTAAAATCGTCTCCCTTTCTAAATCTTGTGGCAGACATTGCGATCCCACTGTCCAAAGCCGGTTTTAACCTCTTGGCATTCTCACCATATGCAATAACCCACGCTGCACTATGTATAAGTATATTTTTTATCCCTGTTTTTATTATAGATATATTTAATTCCATTCATAACCTCATCTACATCCATAATATTTATTCTATAGCCTATATAGCTTTGTAATTCATCCTCATTCATACTTAAAATATTTGCTCTAGTCGACAGTTTACTATGTATATAATGTCTAAATTCTTCTTTAGGATAACATCCATCTTCCATTACTACAATAGCATCTTCAGGCAAGTACGAAAGCATATTATATGTTTTTTCCACTCGATCCTTTAATATATCAAAATCCATTATTTCTGTAAAAGACCCCAATAAAAAAACTTTGCATTCTTTTATTTCATTGCCAAATTCCTTTTCCAGAACCGGCAAATTCAAACTATCCTCGTCATAAGATATCAATATTCTATTTTCTCTAGGAGTAATAAAGTCTATATCATTAGCCTTTATTCTTATACCTCCGGCACATTGCAACACCATATGGGGATATACTATTTCCTTTCCTTTTATCCCCGGTATCGCCCTAATATTTTCCGGCAATAGTTTTCTTACATGTTCATTATAACAACTGGTTTGTATCAGGCTGGGATAACCAAGTTTTTGAAATTGCTATTGCGACTCTTGTTGCAGTGCCACCCAAAGTTATTTTATATTCAAAATGCACAGCAAACTCTTTGCTTAGCTTTTCTGTTTTCGGTATCACCTCACATCCTACGCCTTCTTTTAAATGTGCAATACTTGCAATCCATATATCTCTTTCAGATAAAATGTCTATATTCATCTCCAAATCCTTGTTGTGAATATTATGTTTTCTAATTTGTTCTTCAACTATGCTTTTATTCCAAACAAGTTCATAATCCACACAAGTATGAAAACCCATAGCAATTTTTTCATTCATACCGGTTATCCCTCTTTAATATATTTAATAAAACATCGCCATATTCTCTGCTTTGAATAACTTTATCTTTTCTGCCGCTACTTTCTTCATTTCTTCTACACAAGGAGGCTGTATCAAATTTGGTTCTCTAAGAGACTCATCCTTCAATACTTCTCTCATTTTATTGTAGTAGGCAACCTTTATATCACTTGAAATATTTATCTTATTTACACCATGCTCTACTGCTTTTTCAATTTCACTATCTTTATTTGATGAGCCTCCATGCAATACCAATGGAATAGAAACTTCTTTTCTGATCTCATCCAATATGTCTATCCTTAACTTCGGTATTTTATCTTTAGGATATATTCCATGACAAGTTCCTATTGCGACGGCCAAACAATCTATTCCTGTTCTCTCTGCAAAATCTTTTGCTTGTAAAGGATTTGTATATAATATGTCCTCCGGAGCAGTGGTTTCTGTAGAGTCTGTATTTCCTATAGTTCCAAGCTCTCCTTCTACAGATACTCCAACTACATGAGCTAAATCGCAAACTCTCTTACATATATCGACATTATCTTCGTACTGTAATAATGAACCATCAATCATTACAGATGTAAACCCTATTCTGATAGCTCTTATAATCTGATCTATTGAAGCGCCATGGTCTAAATGTATTACGGCAGGTATTTTGGAATTATTCACCCTTTCTATAATACCTTTAACCATTTCGGATGTAATATGTCTTAGTTCATCCGGATGTATAGCAATTATTACAGGTGCATTTTTCTCCTCACATATCTCCATAATTCCATTGAACATACTATAATCACTAATATTGAACGCCGGAATTGCAAATCCCTTTTCCCTTGCTACAGAAAGCAAATCTTTCATATTTAATATCATTATTTTATCCCCTTTTATAAAATCAACCCTTAACGCCTCCTGATGACATTCCTGCAATAAAGTATTTTTGAAAAAATACAAATAATATTAAAACAGGTATTGAACCAAGAACGCTCATAGCCATCATCTGACTCCAATCATATGCATGTTGCCCCATAAGTAAATTTATACCTATAGGAACTGTTCTCATCTCAGTTGTTTGTGTCAATGCTAATGCAAACAAATACTCATTCCAGGCTTGCATAAATGTATACATTCCAACTGATACCATACTGGGCACTGCTATAGGAACAAGTATATACCATAAAGCCTTCCATCTTGATCCACCATCAATCATCACAGCTTCATCTAATTCTCTTGATAGTGTATTAAAATACCCGGTCATCATCAAAATACAATATGGTAATGTCATTACCAAGTATGTCAATATCAATGCCAAATATGTATTAAATAATCTCATGGTTACTATTAAACCCATGTATGGAATAAGTAAAACGATCGGTGGAATAGCTTGCACACTTATTATTATAGAGTTCAAAACTCCCTTGCCCGGAAAATCAAATCTACTAAATGCATATGCAGCTAATATTCCTATCACTAGTGTCACAACTACTACACAAATAGATACAATATAGCTGTTTAAAAAAAATCTAACTTTTGTACTATCTGTAATAACAGCAATATATGACTTAAAACTAAAACTACTATCAATAAACTTAGGTGGCCAAGAAAAAATCCTTGAATTATCTTTTTAATGACGAGCAAACCATCCAAAGAATGGGAAAAGATGCAAAAATAGCACCTATCACCAATAATATAGTAGCTATTACTTTTTTTATCCCCTTACAACTTCCTACCATACTTTAGCTCCTCACTTTTTTCTGTTGCCTTACATAGAAAATTGCAACTATAATACATACAAGCAATAATATGGTTGCTGATGTGGACGCCATACTATAATCAACCTTTTGAAATGCCAACTTATATATGTATATACTCAAAGTCTGAGTGGAGTTAACAGGACCACCTCCTGTTAACATCCAAATTACATTAAATGACTGAAGTGTCCAGATAAAATCCAACATTGCAATACTAATCAAAATTGGCTTTAATTGTGGAATTGTAATACTTAAAAATCTTTTAAAGTCGTTAGCTCCATCAATAGCTGCACTTTCATATAAGTCTTCTGAAATGCCTTGCAATCCCGCCAATATGCTGATCATATAAAATGGATATCCACACCAAATGTTTATAAAACATATCACCGGTAATGCTATAGCCCTGTCACTTAGCCATTCAGTGTCTCTATTTACATGTGGAAATAAAGACAGTATATAATTTATAATTCCTGACGGTTGTAGCATTAATTTCCAAAGAATTGCCACTACAGACGCAGTAAATACCCATGGAAGTATATATATAACCCTTGCAATTGTCTTTGTTCTCACACTAAAATATTTTGAATTCAGCAACATTGCAAAGAGCATTCCTATAACCAGATGTGCAACCACACTTACAACTACAAATACAATAGTGTTATATACAGATTTCCAGTAGCCGGCATCCTTAAATAGCTTATAATAGTTTTCCAATCCCACAAAAGAGGGATTTTTAGATATAACCGCCTTGTCTGCAAATGAATATGAAATTACCATAAAAATTGGTACTACCATAAATACAACCATCAATGTAATTGTAGGTAATAAATATCTATACGGAGCAGACCTTTTTCCAGCCAATATATTCATTAAATCCCTCCTATTAAGTAGTATCAGCAAAAAACATTATTTGGTTTGTTATAAGTTTTATTTACCGGCATTATCTAAATAACCCTGCCAATTTTCTAACATCTTATTAACTTCCATATCTCCTTCTAAATACATAACCAAATCATTTGTCATAGAAGTCATAACATCAGATGCATTTGCCAATCCAATAAATTCATTTATAACATAATTTTTCTTGTACTCTTCATAGTACTCCTGGAATTGCTTTGGTGCTGCACTATAATCCGGAGTAGCTACCTTACTATTTGGGAATGCAGACATTGTAGATGCTAAACCTGCAGATGCAGATCCGTCATTGCCGTCTTTTCCACCAAGTAAGAAATTGATGAACTCTGCAGCTGCTTCTTTGTGCTCACAAGATTCTGAAATTCCAACAGCCCAGCTTGCATAGCAAATACCGCTTTTATCTGTGTATCCATCTTTTACAGGTATTGTAGCAGCCTTAAAATTCAGCTTTTCAAATTGACTCATTGTTGCAGCAGATGCTACTGTGAATGCACAGTTTCCGGCAGCAAAATTACTTGTCATCTCTGCCTCTTCCAATGTACTCATTCCCGGATACAATACACCGGCATCGTAAAGTTTTTTATACATCTCTGCTAAAGAAGCCAAATCACTATTATCTTTTGTTAGGTATTTTCCTTCCTTATCCTTTAATGTAATTCCTGATGCCCAACCTGTGCCCATAAATACATTTTGAATTCCATTTGCATTTGTGGTTCCAAGATTTAAGGCAAACGCAGAATATCCTGCTGCTTTAATCTTTCCACAAGCTTCCTCCAGCTCAGACCATGTGGTAGGAATTTTTTCAACACCTGACTTTTCCAAGATATCCATATTCACATACATAGGATATGCAAAATTTAATATTGGAACTACATATTCGGTATTGTTTACTTTCCATACATCGCTTGCTAGATCCATTTTCACATCAACTGTTGAAAGATCTGTTAAAATTCCCATATCTACAAACTCTGATAACCATGCACCATCTATACTAAGTACATCTGCAATAGTACCATTTGTAGCTCCTGCTGTTATAGCAGTCTTAGTGTCTGCCCAAGGTGCTGTCAAGAGCTCTACCTTATTACCGGTAGCTGCTTCATAGTCATCACATATTTTTTGTAGATAACCTTCGGGTAACTCACCTCCCCACCATTGCTGGAATTTGATAGTTACTCCTTCTGACTTCTGGCCACCTGGTTCAGATGATGCTTCCTGTGTAGCTCCTCCTGAGCTCTCAGAGTTGGATGCTCCTTTATTACCACATCCTACCAGGCTTGTCAGCATAGCACACGACAACACTGTTGCAACACCAATCTTTACCAATCTGCCTATTTTCATATTACCCCTCACTTTCCGAGAAATTTTTATTTCACCTTTTTTTGTAATTTTATTTTTATAAAATTCCTCATTCACGTTTTTATTTGTAATTTAATTTTTATAGCTTGGTTTATTTTTTTGTCAATATCAAAAATATTTTTTTCTCTATTTTATCTATTTAACCCTCTACTTTATTGTACATATTGCTCTTACCCGGATTTTTTTAATTGTTTTTAATCTGTGAAATAATATTTTTTTATTTCCAAAAAAATCCTATATTCTGATTATAACTTTCATGTCTTTTTATATTTTTTTAAAATAAATCTTTAATTGAATTTTTATTCCACACAATACTTTATGCTATGTATTATATTTAATAAAAAAACTCTGTAATCCATATTATAATGTTCTACAGAGTTTTTGATTTTATTATGCTGGTACAAAAATGCGGTGGGTAAATTATCACCCACCGCATTACCATTATTCTATATATCTAAAAATCTTCCCTTATAATCTCCCAAACCGCTTCTATACTATGCTTATTCCTTACATAGTCATCTGCCGCCTTGCTCATATTTTTAAGAGCTTCTTTGTCGTTATAAAGTGTAACGCATTTGTTCACAAAATCACCCGGCTCATCTGCGACAAGCATTTGATTATAGGAATTGTCTATACCCTCTGCTCCCACACTTGTGGTTATTACAGGATCATTGTAATATAGAGCCTCTATTACCTTGCCCTTTACTCCTGCTCCGTATCTTAGAGGTACTACAACAAGTCTTACCTTCTCATACAGTTCTTTCAACTCTTCTTCACTTACAAAACCTTTAAATATAATTCCTTTGGCTTCATTGTGAAGAGCCTTTATCTCATCTGTAGCATTGGAACCGACTATATAAAAAGGTGCTTTTATCTGTGCATAGATTTCATCCCACATATTATCAAGGAAATACTTCAATGCATCTGCATTTGGCGGATGTGAAAATCCTCCCACAAACAGCACGCCCTCTCTGATGTCAGGATTGTAGTCAATATTCCCAAACTTTTCAAAAACATAGGCTGTAATTGCCTTGGCATTTATCTTCTTGTCAAAGGTATGTATATAGTCCACCTCTACATTTGAAGGATAATAGCTTATGCTTGCCTTTCTCATAAGGTCAAGCTCCATACTCTTCCAATATGCACTGGCATTTTTTCTTTCCACATCTCCTGTAAGCTCATACTCTCTTCTTTCACGCAGGAAGTGTAAGTCATGACCATAGTATATTACCTTGATATCTGTTTTTTCTTTGATAAAGTCAATATACTTTGTGGCTATATGCGGTCTGTTAAGATATGCAATATCAATATTTGACAGGTTGTTTTCGATCCATTCAAATATATTTGTTCTCATCTCATTACCGTATAGCACCTCTACGCCCATTTGTTCAAGTATGGAAGTATATGGCTCGGACTTGGCAAAGTTGTCAGGCAAAAACTTGACCACATAACCTCTTTCTATAAACATCTTTATATACTGGAAAGTAGTCTTTGAACCTGCGTCCTTATCAAAGGTCGGAACATAATGATCTACAAAGAGAATAACCTTTTTGCCTCTGCTTCTTTCTCTGGCTCTGAATGCATTCGGTACACCGACATTGTCGTACTGATTTTTAAACTCTTCACTCCATTTTTCCTGAAGCTTTTTATTGTTCTCTACCTGATATCTCTTAAGACCGGTACCGTTGACATCAGTACCGTTTGATACTCCCTCAAAATGAGTTACCACACTGAGCGGCTGATATACTACCCTTAAGCCTCTTTTTCTCACTTCAAAGGCAAGGTCGGAATCCTCGCAATATGCAGGAGCATATCTCTCATCAAATCCTCCGATTTCTTCCCAGAGTTTTCTGTTAAGCATTATTGCGGCACCGGATATATAATCCACATCTCTTACATAATTGTACTCAGGTTTATTCGGATCATCACATCTTCCATAGTTCCAGCCGCTTCCGTCACTCCATATGATTCCGCCGGCCTCCTGCAATCTGCCGTCAGGATATATAAGTTTTGAGCCTACCATTCCTATGCTCTCATCAGACTCAAGCAGTCTTATCAGAGGTGGCAGCCAATCCTTTTGTACGGTTGTATCATTGTTTAAGAAGAATATATAATCGCCTCTTGCCTTTTTTTGCGGCATTATTGCAATTCTTTAAAAATCCCTGATTGCTTTCATTTCTTGCAATTACAAGCCCGCTTACGAATTTGTCAATTTCCTTTGTCGCATCTGTGGATACATCATCCGCAATAATTATCTCATAGTCAAAGCTTTCAGTATTTTTCAAGAATTGATACCAGACAGGCATAGGTATAATGTATTTGGTTATACACGGGTATAATAATACTTACCTTAGGATTTTTCCACATATGGGAAGTTTATCTTACCCTTTTCCCTGTATAGATCACCTATCTTAAATTCACCCTTCTATAAGGTTTCTTCCCATGTTCCGAATGGGTCAGCTTAAAAATACTTTTATAGGGTGGAAAATACTCATAAGTCTGTAGTTTAACTTCTTTCTTTCCACGCTTCCTTTAGGATATTTCTTATTGTAAACAGTACTTAACTTTCTTCTTATCCTGAACGGAATAGAGATTGTTATTATAAACATTTAAAGTCTTTGCAAGCTCTTCATTCTCATGCCTTAAATTATCTATTATGATGCCCAGATTGTTTACATGATTATCTGTAAGTGTCTTAAGCCTGTTCATCTCTTTGATGGCAAGCTCTCTGTCTTTATTGATTTCAGTAAGCTCATTTATCTTATTTTTTGCATGCGGCAATTCGGCAAGTGCTACCAATCCCTCGTTTAGAGTTTCATGGCTTACAGTCTCTACAAAGTAATTATCCAGATAAACCTCCTGATAATCTCCATGTATATAATCCTGGAATCTTCTTTCGATAAAGTCCATTCCGTCAATATCATCTATACAAAAACTTGCCATAAAATCAGTTTCAGTTAAACTGAATTTATCCTGAATCTTATTTGAATTGTTTTGATAGAAGCTGTGTAAAGCGCGATATTTTATAAAGAGTTCTCTATCCTTTATAAAGTCCATTGACTCGTCAAATATCCACTCGCAGTCTATTGCGGTAAGCTTATCTCCGTCCAATATAAAATTATCAAATATTGCATCCAGATTAAGAGCATCCTCATCCACTATCTTTTTAAGATATTCTTTAACGCCTTCTATAAATCCGTTAATATCCTTTTTTATACAGTCCTCACAAAGCCTGCTTAAAGACTTTCCGTTTACAAAAGGAAAGTTTATTTCTCCGGCATTTTTAAAAGTTCCTTCAAGCACTGTTACGCTGTCATTTTTAATAAGCTTTGCGCCGTCATACATACCCAGTATATGTGGAATACCCTCTTTTTTCAAAGCGGACTTTACGACATACTTTTTACCGTCTCTAAGTCTGATCTCCGTCTTTATCTGATACTTTGGAAGTCTGGTTCTGTTGTATTTGATATAGACATTCTCCTCATTTCCACCGGCAACTATAATATATGAGTTTGCAAAGCTGTCAAAATCTCCTGTTTTTGCAGCCTCTGAAAATCTTTCTCCGATATCTTTCAGTGCAAATCTTGGATAATCATATGCCTTTATCTGTGAAAGCTCACCTGCTCCCGGCATCTCCTTGTCTGAGAAAAGCTTATACACATATCTATAGTTCGGATATGGATAGTATGTGGAATGCTCCCCGATCCACTCTCTTACAGCTTTTACACTTAAAGCTTCTTTATCTCCAAACTCCTCTTCAAAGTAGTTCATTCCGTATTTATTATCAAATATCAAAACCAACTTTGTGTTCGGCTTTTCTCTTTGCATTAACTTAGACACCTTCTCACTGCCATAGGCAATAACGGTATCAAAATCATTAAAATTTATGCTCTCAAAATCAGCTATATATTCTATATCAATTCCAAAAACAGCCTGTACACTTCCAAGCCTTTCCAACTCATCTTCGTAAATATATACCTTTGATTTTTTACATAAATCATCCAATATAGCTATTTGACTTCCTAAAAATAATGTCTTACCCTTTATATCTATCCATTCCGTGTTTCCAAGGGATAGGGATGAAAAGAAAGACAAATTTTCCAAACCGGGATTTTCTTTCAAAAGACTATATTCATCTTTTCCATACTTTTTTGCAAGTTCTAAAAGACTCATTTTCTCTCCCTTTTAATTACTCTTTTGAGTAAGATTTACTTTTGATTCCATATCATAAACACCCACAGTATTCTTGTTTGAAATAACTGTTATGAATGTAACATCATATAGTCTGTGATATACAACATGTGTACCGTTTTCAAATCCGGTACAGCTCATACTTAGAAGATACTCTCCACCCTGTAGAGTCATTTTCTGCTTGAATTCCACAACCGCTTCATCACCCGGCTTTACAGGTTTTACTTCCACTCCTTCAAACATGGTATTTGTACCGCTAAGTTCCGTTCCTTTTTTATCTTTAATGGTAAATGTAAATATAGGAGATTCTATATTTGCATTAAACCTTATCTTTTCTCTGATAGTAAATTCTTCGCCCTTCAGCAAAAGATTGGTAAGCTCTCCCTTGGAATCTAAAAGTCCCAAATCGTATATCTCGGCCCTACCGTCACCATACTCCGTTTTATTCGGATTGATGGAAATCTTTTCTTTCATAAGACCGTGATATTCTTTTGCTTGTGTTTTATTGATATCATTGTTTAATTCCATCATATCTGAGAAATTACTGTCAAGTCTCTTTGCAAGATCGGCTTCCAAATCGTCCATTCTACCTGCCAGAATCTTTTTATACAGATCCACCATTTCTCCTGCAGGACCTTCCGCCAAAAACTCTCCCTTGTTTAAAAGTATAACCTTATCACAGTACTTTATTACGCTTCCCATATCATGGGTTACCATCAATATGGTAGTACCGGTCTTTTCTTATCTCTTCCATTCTTCTGTAGCATTTGGCCTGGAAGAAAACGTCTCCTACCGAAAGCGCCTCGTCAACTATCAAAATCTCAGGCTCTACATTTATTGCAAGTGCAAATGCAAGCCTTACAAACATACCTGATGAATATGTCTTTACCGGCTGATGAACAAAGTCACCTATATCGGCAAACTCTAAGATCTCAGGAAGCTTTGCCTCCATCTGCTCTCTGCTAAAGCCCATCATAGTTCCGTTCATATATATATTTTCAATACCGGTATAGTCCATATTAAAGCCCGCACCAAGCTCTAAAAGTGCGGAAATATTTCCGTCAACTTCCACACTTCCTGTAGTCGGATTTAATACTCCGGTTATGATTTTTAATATAGTTGACTTTCCCGATCCGTTTGTTCCTATAATTCCAACCGTAGATCCTTTTTCTACGCTAAATGATATTTTATCCAAGGCAAAGAATTCCTTGTGATATTTTTTATGTGTAAGGGAAATACTCTCCTTTAACCTGTCTATAGGCTTATCATACAGTCTGTAGATTTTGGTAACATCACAGACATTTATCGCTAAATTGCTCTGCATACTTCTCCTTATAATACATCTGAAAAATGTGGTCGTAACTTATTAAACATTCTAAGTCCTATAAATAGCAGTATTACGGTAACCACCCAAAAATACACTGTAAGCCCCGGTCTCTCAAAGAAAAAATTCCCTCTGAGTATGCTGTCTCTGTATCCGACCACAATATAATATACCGGATTTAATTTCATTATCTTTTCAACCTTTGCAGGGAAATATGCGAACATTGTCGGATCCCACATTATAGGTGTCATCCACATTCCAAACTGTAATGCAATTCCCACTATCTGTGACATATCCTTAAAGAATACATTTATTGCACAGGTTATATATATTATTGCAAGTGCAAATATTGACAGCAGAAACTGTAATACACTATTCCTATCCAACTTACCATAGGTAATCTGCCGAATGCCAAAGTCATTGTTATCATTATCACAACAAAGATTCCATGTACTATAAGGCATGAAATCACCTTGATAACGGGCAGTATGGATACATTAAACACTACTTTCTTTACAAGATAATTGTATTCTGAAAGCACCGAGGTTCCGAGGTTTAGAGTCTCCGCAAAGAAAAACCATGGCACAATGCCCGGAACCAGCCAAACCACATATGGAACTCCGGGTACAGGAGGTGTACTCTTAAATCCCATCTGGAAGATCAAAAAGTATATAAGTACGGTAACTACAGGCTGAACAAACATCCATGCAATGCCAAAATAGGACCCGACAAAGCGTTTCTTAAAATCAGCCTTTGCCAAATCCCATATGATTGCTCTTGATTTTAATATTTCTCGTATAAGCGATATTATATTCATATCTTTTTCCATTCATTATTTTTTACAAAGTTTTATTAATAAATATATCAGGATTCCCGTGAACTCACAGGATTCCATTATTAAAATCAATCAAACTTAAATGTTTCTTTAAGGCCTTTCCACTTTGTATCCTTATCAGACATTATCAGCTCAATTCCGTCTACAGGCCAGTCAATTCCTATATCCGGATCATTGTATATAAGACCGCCCTCATCATTTGGATGATAGAAGTCTGTACATTTGTATGCAAACACCGCCTCATCTGAGAGTACCACAAAACCGTGTGCAAAACCCTCAGGTATATAGAACTGCTTCTTATTTTCATCTGAAAGACGTACTCCGAAGTACTTTCCGAATGTCTTTGAATTCTTTCTAAGATCCACAGCAACATCATAAACTTCACCGCTTAAAACTCTTACAAGTTTGCCCTGTGGATGCTCCTTTTGGAAATGAAGTCCGCGAAGCACTCCCTTTGATGACTTTGACTGATTGTCCTGTACAAAGACCATATCAAGTCCCGCTTCTTTGAAGTCGTTCTGATTATATGTTTCTACAAAATATCCTCTGTCATCTTTAAATACTGTAGGAGTGATTACACATAACCCCTCTATTTCACATCTCTCTACTGTGATTTTTCCCATATTAATACACCTCGTTGTTTTAGCTTTATTACTGTTCTAAATTATACTTCACAGTAGTATTTCAGTCAAATACGAACGTAAAAAAAGCCACCAAATAGTGGCTTTCTCTTATATTTTATTTATTCATTGCCGCATCAAAGGCTTCCAGTGCTTCCTTTTGTTCCTTTGTAAGCTTTGTAGGTACCGATACCACCAAGGTTATGTAGTGGTCACCTCTGTTATTTTTATTTCTAAGGAAAGGTACTCCCTTGCCTTTTAATCTTACTCTTGTATCTGTCTGAGTTCCGGCTTTTACCGCCACTTCCACTTCACCGTCTACAGTCTTTACTCTGATACTGCCGCCAAGTGCAGCCTTTGCAAAGCTTATAGGCACTGTTGAGAAAATATTGGTATCCTGGCGCTTAAAGATAGGATGAGGACTTACGACCGCCTCTACAAGCAAATCTCCTCTCGGACCGCCGTTTATTCCCGGTTCTCCGCCTCCTGCCATTCTTATAGACATACCGTTATCTATACCTGCAGGTATATCCACCTCAAAGCTCTTCTTCTTTTGAATATATGCCTTACCGTTACAATCAGGACATTTGTCCTTAATAATTTTTCCTGTACCGTTACATTCAGGACATGTCTTTACATTCTGCATAGTGCCAAACAATGTCTGCTGTGAATATATCACCTGACCTTTTCCGTTACACTTCGGACAGGTTGTAGGCGATGTACCCGGCTTTGCTCCCGAACCGTGACATGTAGCACATTCTTCCTTGAAGTTTACCTTAATTTCCTTCTTACATCCGAAAACACCCTCTTCAAAGGTAAGTCTTACAGACGCTCTTACATTTGCTCCCTTCATCGGACCTGTTCTTGTGGCTCTGCTTCCGCCGCCGCCAAACATACCTCCAAAGAGATCTCCGAAAATATCATCACCGCCAAAATCAAATCCGGAGAAGCCTCCGAATCCGCCGGCTCCGGCACCTGCTCCACCATCAAAGGCAGCATGACCGAATTGGTCATACTGTCTTCTCTTATCAGGATCGCTTAGCACTGAATAGGCTTCACTGGCCTCCTTGAACTTCTTTTCAGCCTCAGGATTATCAGGATTTGAATCCGGATGATATTTTTTTGCCAGCGCTCTATATGCCTTTTTTATTGCAGAGTCATCAGCGTTCTTATCCACGCCAAGTACTTCATAGTAATCTCTTTTACTCTCTGCCATCAGTTGCTCTCCTTATTATACCTCTTTAAAATCACCGTCTATAACATCGTCATTTGAAGATGTACCTGCATCCTGTGCTCCTGTTGTATCAGCTGTTGCACCTGCATTCTGTGCCGCACCGGCCTGCTCATATACCTTTGCAAAAAGCTTCTGAGCACTTTCCATAAGCTTCTCTTTGCCTGCCTTGATATCATTTATCTGATCATCTGTCATAGCATCGATAGGTGCTCTGTTGATAGCCTCTTTCAATGCAGTAAGATCAGCCTCAACTGCAGCCTTGTCATTTGCATCAAGATTGTCACCAACCTCTTTTAGAGCATTCTCTGTCTGGAATACTATAGAGTCGGCTTCATTTCTTGCATCAATGCCTTCTTTTCTCTTCTTATCCTGTGCCTCAAACTCTGCAGCTTCTTTTACAGCCTTGTCGATATCACTATCTGACATATTTGAACCTGCTGTAATTGTGATATGCTGCTCCTTACCTGTTCCAAGGTCTTTTGCAGATACATTAACGATACCGTTTGCATCAATATCAAATGTAACCTCTATCTGTGGAACACCTCTTCTTGCAGGTAAAATACCGTCAAGTCTGAACTGTCCTAAAGTCTTGTTATCTCTTGCAAACTGTCTCTCACCCTGTACTACATGGATGTCAACAGCTTCCTGATTGTCTGCAGCTGTAGAGAATATCTGGCTCTTCTTTGTAGGTATTGTAGTATTTCTCTCGATAAGTCTTGTAGCTACACCACCCATTGTCTCGATTGAAAGTGAAAGCGGAGTAACGTCAAGAAGCAATACATCTCCTGAGCCTGCTTCTCCGGAAAGCTTACCGCCCTGAATACCTGCACCGATTGCAACACTTCATCAGGGTTGATGCTCTTTGAAGGCTCCATACCTGTAAGGGCTTTTACCTTCTCCTGTGCATTGATCATTCTTGTAGATCCACCTACAAGCAATACCTTTCCAAGATCGCTTGCTGTGATACCTGCATCCTTAAGAGCATTCTGTACAGGTACAGCTGTTCTTTCAATAAGGTCAAGTGTAAGCTCGTCAAACTTAGCTCTTGTAAGAGTAATATCAAGGTGCTTCGGTCCCTCTGCTGTTGCAGTGATAAACGGAAGGTTGATATTTGTTGTTGTTGCTGTTGAAAGCTCTTTTTTAGCCTTCTCTGCAGCTTCTCTAAGTCTTTGAAGTGCCATCTTATCTGTTGAAAGATCCACACCCTCTGCCTTCTTAAACTCACTTACAAGCCAATCTGTAATCTTATTATCAAAGTCGTCACCACCAAGATGTGTATCACCGTTTGTAGCCAAAACTTCTATAACTCCGTCACCGATCTCAATAATTGAAACATCGAATGTACCGCCACCAAGGTCATATACCATAATCTTTTGCTCAGCATCATTGTCAAGACCGTAAGCAAGAGCTGCAGCTGTAGGCTCGTTGATAATTCTCTTTACATCAAGACCTGCAATCTTACCTGCATCCTTTGTAGCCTGACGCTGTGCATCGTTGAAATATGCAGGAACAGTGATAACAGCCTCTGTAACCTTCTCACCTAAATAGCTCTCGGCATCAGCCTTAAGCTTCTGAAGAATCATTGCTGAAATCTCCTGTGGTGTGTATGACTTACCGTCTATAGTTACCTTATAATCTGTACCCATATGTCTCTTAATTGAAGAGATTGTTCTGTCTGCATTTGTAACTGCCTGACGCTTTGCAGGCTCACCTATAAGTCTCTCACCTGTCTTTGTAAATGCTACAACTGAAGGTGTTGTTCTTGAACCTTCAGAGTTTGGAATAACTACAGGCTTTCCACCCTCCATAACTGCTACACAGCTGTTTGTTGTACCTAAATCTATACCAATAATCTTACCCATTATCTTATCCTCCTAATAAATCAAAATTTATATTTTCTAAATTTATATAAAATATTTCACTCTGCTTAAGCAAAGCAAAATATAGTCTCAAAAATTAATTTGCAACCTTTACCATGCTATGTCTAAGAACACTGTCCTTGTACATATATCCCTTTAAAAGTTCCTCAGCAACCACATTTTCACCTAAGCTTTCGTCTTCTATATGCATTACCGCATTATGTAAGTTAGGATCAAATTCTTTGCCCACACAATCAATCGGCTTAACTCCCAAATCCTCAAGAGTCTTTGTCATTTGATTGTATATCATTGCTATTCCGTCGGCAAAGGCTTTGCCTTCACCCTCTGAAGGTGTTGCAAGCATTGCTCTTTCAAAGTTGTCAACTACCGGCAAAAGTTTTTCCGCCACACTTCTTGCTCCCATATCAAACATAGTAGCTTTTTCTTTTTCACTTCTTTTTCTGAAATTATCAAACTCCGCCATGCTTCTTTTAAGTCTGTCTGTCAAATCCGCAATGGCAAGGTCTTTTTTATCAGGCTTTCCTTCAAGATTTTCATCACTGAAAGCTTCCTCCACCTCAGCCTCCATAGCTGCAGCCTTTGCCGCCGCCTCCTCAGGTGTCTCTTCGGCTTCCTCAACAAATTCCCCTGTCTCTTCGCCTTCTAAAACCTCTTTGTTCTCTTCCTGTTCTCTTTTTAAATCTTTTTCTTTCACAGCCCTCTCCTCTATTCATCATTTTTAAACTGCTCATCAAGCGATGCCATTACAGTTTTTATAGTTTTTAATACTTTCTCATAGTCCATTCTCTTCGGTCCTACTATACCTATAGAGCCTCTGAGTCCTTCGCCTATTTCATAATTTGCTGTAACTACGGAAAGATCTCTCATATCTGAAATCGGCACTTCATTTCCGATATATACTCTGATACCGTCACTATCATCATCATTTACCCCTGCAAGTATTTCCTTAAGCTTATCCTTTTCTTCAAAAGCATTTACAAGCTGACTTGCCTTCTCTCTGTTGGAGATCTCAGGGTACTTGAAAATATTTGTGGTACCGCTTGTATATATCTCAAGGTTGTCGGTAGCACTTTTAAACACTGCCGCTACTTCTCGTAAAACCTTATCCACTATATCTCCATAAACTCCCGCATCCGTTCGTAACTTATTCATAATGCTTAAGTTTATCTCTTCCACGGTAAGTCCGTTTAATGAAGTGTTTATAAGCAGATTCAAGTTTAAGATTTCGCTCTCCGATATTTCGCTGTCGATATCTATTATCTTATTATTGATAATATTACCTTCCGCAACCGTCACCAAAAGGAGCTTGAACTTATCTATCTTTGAGAGTTGCAAAAACTTTACTTTATTGGAGTGTATACTCGGCCCTGATATCATCGCGGCATAATTGGTGTCTCTTGCAATGATCTTTGCCAATTGTTTTAAGACATTTTCCAATCTGTCCACTTTTTTAAACATCAGATCCTTAAATGCTTCAGTCTCTATCTCCTTTTCTCTCAAGATCTCATCTACATAGAATCTGTATCCCTTATCTGAAGGTATACGTCCTGCAGAAGTATGGGGCTGTAAGATATAACCCATATCTTCCAAATCGCTCATTTCATTTCTTATAGTAGCAGAGCTCAAATTTAACTCAGGGAGCTTTGAAATAGTTCTTGAACCTACCGGCTCCCCGGTTTCCATATAATTCTTTATAATAGCTTTTAAAATAATCGCTTTCCTGTCCTCCGAATCCATTCGCTCCTCCCTTCTTTATTTGTTAGCACTCATTTATCTAGAGTGCTAACTCTATTAGCTACTATATTCCATATAGGAATATTTGTCAATAACTTTTTTAAATTTTTTATACCGACAAAATACAAAATAAAAAAACTCCCAAACATATATGTCTGAGAGTTTTTTATTTATTATAGCCTTATCAGCCTATTCCTCCATAGAATGCACCTGCTATAAGTGCAAGCAATGCAAGACCTGTATATACATACTTACCTAAGAAGAACCATGTATCTCCTTTCGGCTTCTTTGCACCTGTATTTACAGCTTCCATGGTATACTTCTTTCCAAATACAAAGAACAACATTACTGATGCCAGTACCGCACCTATCGGGCAAATATAGATAGATACCGCATCCATCCAGCTTCCTACAATTCCCTGTATAAGCACTGCAACAACCACACCGATTACTCCGATAATTCCTACAGACTGTACTCTGCTGAGTTTAAACTGCTGCTGCAATGTAGCTACAGGCGCCTCATACAGATTTACAAGTGAACTGAGTCCTGCAAATGTAACACATACAAAGAATATAATTCCTACAATCATGCCACCCGGCATCTGATTCATTATATTTACAAGGTAGATGAAACATAAGTCCCGGACCGCCTTCACTAAGTTCCGCTCCCGATGTAGCCATAGCAGGTATAATAACGAGTGCTGCAAGAAGTGCCGCACAGGTATCAAATATAGCTATGTTCATTGCAGAGAAAGGTACATCCTCTTTCTTACTGAGATATGAACCGTAAACAACGGTACCGTTACCTGCAATAGAAAGCGAGAAAAATGCCTGTCCGAATGCAAATATCCAAAGTCTTATATCCTTTAATCCTTCAGGATTTACAGTAAAGATATACTTATATCCGTTTACCGCACCCGGCTGTATTCCTATATAAACAGCAAGTCCGATCATCATTACAAAAAGTAGCGGCATCATAAACTTATTTGCTTTCTCTATACCGTCTGCAACTCCTAATGCCATAATAGCAAAGTTTACAATGAGTGCTATTATTATCCATGTATTGTTTCCGAATGCTGTAGCTGTAGATCCGAAAGTTCCACCAATGACATCCATATTGGTGCCCATTCCAAAAAGCTTTCCTGTAAATGCCATTACTACATATTTAAATATCCAACCTACTACACATGAATAACCTATTGCGAGAGCCAAAGAACCTATTGTAGGTATAATTCCTATACTCTCACCTACTTTTCTGCTCTTTCCGGCATGAGCCATAGCAGCACCGAATGCTCCTATAGGACCTTTACCCGTGCTCCTTCCAAGTGCGATCTCTTCCACTACTCCTGTACTGCCTATCAATATAACGAATATAAAGTAGGGAATCAAAAAAGTCATTCCCCCCCAGGCTGACACAAGCACCGGAAATCTCCACAGGTTTCCCATACCTACAGCTGAACCTACACATGCTATAATAAAACCTATTTGTGAGTTAAAACCATCCTGCTTTACAGGCGTATTATCTGAACCCATAAACTTCCTCCATCTTGCCAAAAATGCAAGTCCCACTTAAAGCAGTCCGGTCTTTACGAGACCGGCTGCCAAAATGTCTTATTTATTTTCCCAGTATCCGTAATTTCCTTCATCACACATCTCTTCTTTGCTTGGAGCATATGGCTCTGCCCATGCATGGAAATGTCTCATAGGTAATGTATGACCGAATGTAATCTTTAAATTAGGAACTGTATCTCTGTCTTTATAAAGTTGTGTCAATGCTGCGATAATATAATCCATATGCTGTTTGCTGAACTGACTTCTATTGATAGCCAAACGAACAACATTACATACTTCCTTTTGCTGCTCAGGAGTCTTTAAATCATATTCCATAGAGAAATCACCAAGCTCTGAACAACGAATACCATAACGATGGATCATCTCTAAAGAGAGTGCCTGTCCTGCAAAGCTCTCATGTCCTCTCTTATAGTTAAAGAATTTATCAACATCAATATAAATTCCATGTCCGCCTGCAGGCTGTACTACAGGAACACCGTTTGCTGTAAGTCCGTCTGCCAGATACTGACACTGTCTTACTCTTTCATCCTGATAATCAAATCTTGCCTCTTCATACATACCCTGACAAAGAGCCATGATATCATGTCCCGACATTCCGCCGTAAGAATCATTACCGTAAGCTGATATCTGACGAACTTTTAAAAGATGTCCGATATCCGTCTTTACGCTGCCGTCCTCATTAAACTCTGAGAACTTCTGCCAGAAAAGTCCCTTGTCACGGAAAGCCAAAACTCCACCCATATTTGCATGTCCGTTTTTCTTCAGTGATGCTGAAACTACATCAAAGTAAGAGAACATCTCTTTAGCTATTTCACAGATAGACTTGTCGGCATAACCCTCTTCATTCATCTTTATGAAGTAGCAGTTTTCAGCCCATCTTGCACCGTCCATAACAAACGGGATATTGTACTTATGTGCTACCTGTGCAACCTCTCTGATATTCTTCATAGAAACAGCCTGTCCGCATACTGAGTTGTTTGTTACTGTAGAATAAATAAGCGGGACATTCTCAACACCTACAGCTTCAATAAGCTGATTGAGCTTATCTATGTCCATATCTCCCTTGAACGGATTCTTCTCATACTTTCCACTCTCAGGTACCTCAAATAAAATCTCCTTATGGAAAAGATTTCTAGGTACATTACCCATCTGCTTGATATTACCTTCTGTAGTATCAAAGTGAGCATTTGACGGAATAGTAAATACTTTACCAGGCCATCTCTTTGCAAATAACGGCTTTAATACATCAAATAAAAGTGCCTCTGCACAACGTCCCTGTGGAACAATAAATGTGTTAGGTCTTGAAAGCTGATACTTACCGCCATTGATAAATCCACCTTCATAGTCAACCAGATACACCTCATTCATCATCTTCTCTACATCATCCTTGTCTACTCCCTCTTTGATGTAGTTGATAAGTCTCTTCTGATCGTCTCCTCTTTCCCATACATCTCTGAATGCATCCAAAAGAACATAATATCCTTTATTTCTTCCGTAGGACTCGTCTGCAAGGAACATAGCCGACCATTGTGTGTCTGTCATTGATGTAGTACCTGAGTCTGAAAGGCAGTCAATATATAAAAGGCCTGCAGGGAAAGCAAACTCATTATAATGAGTCATTTCAAGGGCTTTTCTTCTTTGCTCCTGTGTAACTGTAGGAACTTCTCTCACTACATGTGTCCATGACTTTGGTGCCTCCACACCTAACATCTTCTCATACTCCATTTTAATACCTCCAAATACAAAAATATATTTTGATACCCCGGTCATCGTAAGTAACGACTGGCGGACGGTATTACAATCCCTTTAAGCAATAAATATATCTCATCTGATTATCGAGACTATATGCATTTAATCTCTAAAAGTTTTATATATAAGTGAAATATTATCTAAATATTGCTATGAGAATAATTTATCACCTTTTTAGAACATTGTCAATATTGTTTAATAAAAAAAGCTTGTTATGGTTTATTTTTTTAGTATATTTATGTGCATTTTGCATTAAATTTTTTATTTTAAGATAATTCTTTGAAAATAAAGAAATTGCTATTTGATAAATTTATCGGGATTTTTTTCTTAACTTCGTCTTTAAGCAGATATACAGATATATAGTTAAAAGCCCTTTATTTTTCATATATTTTTTTAAATCAAAATAATATCTGAGAATTTTTCATGAGAATTTTTTTCTCATTTTCTTTATATCAACTTCTTTTTAATCAATTTTATCATTTTCGTGATTTTTGCTTAAAACTTAAATTTTTATATCATAATATTTTTAAGTTTTGGTATAATAATAACAGATATTTCTTCAAGCTTTAATATGACGGTACAATACAAATATGATTTGGAGTATTTATGAATGAATTTGAGATAAAGCGATATATTGATTTTTCCGATTTTTTGAGCACTCTGCTGGGTCCCGACTATGAAATTATACTATATGATCTAAAACATATAATATATATAATAAACGGAGATATAAGCGGCAGACAAACAGGTGATGTGCTCAGTACAACGATGAAAACCCTATTACAGAATAAAGAATCCGCTGATAAGAAATGGATATCAAACTATAGAGCTCTTTCAGCCAACGGCAAGATTCTAAGATGTTCTACATTTTATATAAAAGATGAAAAAGGCAAACCTGTAGGAGCACTCAATATAAACTTTGACGACAACAGGTACAGAGAACTTTCAAACCTTGTATTTTCTCTATGTCATCCGGATAATTATGTATCCAAAAATATTTCTATTGAAATAAAGGGAAACGATGACCAGGCAGTTTTTTCCGAAAACATTTCAAATACGATAGATGAAGTATTAAAAAGGATTGATAAGTCTCTTCCCTTCAGCAAGCTTAGCCATTCAGAGAAGCTTGATATAATACGTCAGCTCTATCAAAAAGGTATTTTTTCTATGAAAGGTGCCATAAAGACAGTAGGTCTCAAACTGTCATGCTCTCCTGCAAGTATGTACAGATATCTGGAGACAGTAAAAAATGAGTGATAATAAACTTTTACATGCTGTTTAAAAAAAGTATATATTATCTTTAATTAAAAAGTAATATTAACTACTCAATTTATGTGCTACAATAGTATGAAAGATATGTCTCTTTAAAAAGAGACGTGAAAAAAATCCGGTATAAAAGAAAGGAATTTTATGAAAAAACTGATTTTAATTTTATCACTGCTTTTTTCACTCTTTATGAGTATGTCGGTATTTGCTGCCGACTATAGTATAGGTAGTGCGTCATGGGATGTAGGAAGCAAGGCATTGGCGACTTGGGATGAGACCGAGGACAAGACAAAGTACAAAGTACAGTTGTACAAGGGTAACAAAAAAGTCGGCTCAAACAATGCTGCAAGCTCCGAGAAATATGATTTTACAAAACTTATCATAGACAATGGTGCAGGAAACTACTCATTCAGAGTTTATCCGTTAAAAGGCGGTCCATCAATGACAGTATCATCTGAGATTGAGTATTTTGATTATGATACAATCGCTGAATTTAAGAAGAGTCGTGGCGGTTCAACTCCAAACTCTACTTCTACAAGTACAAGCACAACAAATACAGGAACAACTACAGGTTGGTATCAAACAAACGGTATTTGGCATTACAGAAAGGCTGACGGTACACATGCCACTAACTGGTTTATGGTAAACAACCTTTGGTATTTCTTTGATGCTAACGGAAATATGCTTACAGGATGGATTGAGAATAACGGTAACAAATACTATCTCAATCAGCCAAACGGTGATATGCCTGTAGGTTGGGCACTTATCAATGATAAGTGGTACTATTTTGAGGAATCAGGTCTTTATAAGAAGGGCTGGATAGAGTACAACGGACATTGGTATTACCTTGATACCAACGGACAGATGGTTACAAATACAACTATCGACGGATATAATATAAATCAAGACGGTATTTGGGTTCAATAATAAAGGGGATTTTAATATGCTGAAAAAACATCAATTTTGGGCAATTGTAGCGGTTGTAGGATTGGTAATGTGTTTTATCACAGGCCATGCTATGGTGGCAGGACACAAACCAAAAACAGTTACAGAATAAAGAGATTAGAAAAGAGCAGGGACTTGAGTGAGTCACCTGCTCTTTTATTATTAGAATTTAATAAGCATGCTCTTTGCTATAAATGCCGCACCTCCGAAAATAAGTATCAACATAACTACCCAATCAAAAAGTGTCAGATACTGAATATAAAATCTGGTCGACTGAATGAGACTTGCTATAATCAAAAGTACACTTAGCACCATAGCAATCTTTGAACCTTTATTCGGTCTTATAAATATCCAGACTAAAGAAAAGATAAACGGTACTATTACCAATCCTGAACTGATGTGCATACCCATCAGTCTAATGCCGCCGCCCCAGAAGGAATTTGTCACAGTTACCTTTTGTGATAAGAAGAACAAACCTACTACCAGCATGATAAGTCCTCCCCAGAAATATAAATAAAAATCATTCTTTCTACTCATATCTTTTCTCCTCTCTATTATGCTTGCTTTTTATAGCTACTTTAGGTTTATTTTATCATATATTACAATTTATACAAATTAATTTTCATTTAAGGTTTATGTGAGGGTATGCACTCAATGGACTTTGGTTATACTTCATAAAGCCGCTTCAGACGCCCTTAAAACTGTAAACGGCTTAAACAAGAGTCATACATGTTTAAGCCATCTTAATATCGGAATGACAAGACTTGAACTTGCGACCTCTTGACCCCCAGTCAAGCGTGCTGCCAAACTGCACCACATCCCGTAAACTATTGATATAGTATCCATTATATAAAACTTTTCAATATTTGCCAACAAAAATTTTTTTACTGAAATTCATATTCAATACACATAATATAAGTTGACAGTTTTTGCAAACATTATATAATATTAATTAATAATTAAATTTATCTTTATATTTTAAGGAGTTAGTATGAAAAAAAGATTTTATTTGGCTTTATCCGCTCTTGCTATCAGTACAGCGCTTACAATACCTGTATTTGCAGGGACATGGAAACAGGATAATACAGGCTGGTGGTACGAAAGAGATGATAAGAGCTTTCCTGTATCTGTTTGGGAGCAGATAGACGGATCATGGTATTACTTAATGAGAACGGATACATGCTGTCAAATCAATGGTTTGGAAATTATTATCTCGGATCTACCGGTGCGATGCTTACAAATACTGTTGTGGACGGATATCAGGTAGGTGCAGACGGCGCGTACATCCCCGCTTCTCAGTCTACAGGCAGCTCAAAATCAAATACTCAGAATGCATCGGCATCTAACAACAGTTCAAACACAGGAACTGCTATAAATAACAGAGCAACTGATTATATACTAAATAAAAACAGCCACGTATTCCATTATTCAAACTGTACTGCAGTACAGAAGATGAGAGAGCATAATAAAATACCTTTTAGCGGAACAAGAGATGAGGCTATTTCCAAAGGATATACACCTTGTCAAATATGTCATCCTTAGAACTTGATGCTATACCTAACAATAAAACATTATTTCAAATAATATACTTAAAAGACTATATATCAGTAAACACATGGTATATGGTCTTTTTCATATTCTACACCTTCTATGCTTCATAGTTTCATTATCAGTTATTTTTAATACATACTTCACTTTATCTATGTTTACAATCAATTGCTTTTATATTATTGTATATTTAAGTAACAGTATTCAGCTATGCATAATGTATTTACAAAAGGAGGTTATAATGGCAAATATCATTGACTATATAAAATGGCGTGGAGATTTATCTTTTGATGTTTCTCCTTTTAATGAACTGGATAATGCGATTTTTTCATTATTCTCCTATCTTGACTTAAAAGACTTGCAGAATGAAATAAATTCAATAGGCGTTTCTCTTTCAGATGCCTGCAGATACTTAATTAATCATGACTACCACTACGGTTATATGAGTGAAATAAATGTAGATTTTTTGAACGCTCTCGCAACTTCCGAGAGATTCGGTAATGTTATGATACTCGATTATATAGATCTCTATCATGAGAAAAAATACCAATTTTCATCAACAGGATTTATGTATGACGACAGTCAGATGTATATTGCATTCAGAGGAACCGATGACAGTATTGTAGCCTGGAAAGAGGACTTTATGATGAGTTTTTCAGTTATTCCGGCTCAGAAATTTGCACTGGATTTTCTAAAGCAGGTTATTTCTCGTCATCCGAATACAGATTTTATAGTAGGAGGACATAGTAAGGGCGGTAATCTTGCAATCTACTCCTGTGCAATGTGTGATGAAATTTTCAGGGACAGAATTACTGCAATCTATAATAATGACGGACCCGACCTTTGTGATGAAGTGATCAATACCGATATAATGAATGCTATAAAGAATAAAATAATCAAGATAGTTCCCGACTTTTGTGTGGTTGGTATGATTTTTAACGATACAAAGAATATTAAAGTGGTAAAAGCCGATAATATTGCTTTCTTACAGCATGATATACTCAACTGGAACTGTATAAGAACAAACTTTGAGTATGTTGATGATATAAACAAGGATGCAGATAAATTCAACAATTTTGTAGACAAGGTATTGGAGAACACCGATTTAAGTAAGCGCAAGGAATATGTAAATAATTTCTTTGATAAGATAATAGAATCAGGCACGACAAGGCTGCCTTGGGGGAAGAATAATCGTAATACTTAAATATAGAAGGGATTTGAATCAATAAACGGTTCAAATCTCTTTTATGCTTAATAAAGTGCTTTAATGTATTTTCAATAATCTACTGACTTATCGTGTCCTCTATACGTTTCCCCCGTGACTTTCCAATACGTTTTTCCACTAGACAAACACTCTTCAAGGATTTCTATCCACTCCTTTAACGACCACGTAGATGCCTCTGTAATAAGTTCATCTCCTATCTTTTCTCTGTATTCTAGGACAAGTTGCCCGAATTTTTCAACTTCGGGATCAATATTAACGCTGTCTCCTTCTAATATAAAATCAGGTATCATGTATTCTCCTTAGATTATCTAATCATCCTTATAAACTCATCATAAGACGCAGGGAAAACCTGCTGTATATGCTGGAGTTTTTTGTTATCATTCCTAGCAGTTGCTTCCAAAAAATGTGCAAAAGCTTCCTTAACCTGAGAATAGTTCACAAATTAAAAAAGGCTCAAAGCTTTATAAATCAAAGCTTTAAGCCTTTTCATACTAGTGAGACACCCGGGACTCGAACCCGGGACAACTTGATTAAAAGTCAAGTGCTCTACCACCTGAGCTAGTATCCCATAAAAGAATAAATGCCTTGAACCGGAATCGAACCAGTGACACGAGGATTTTCAGTCCTCTGCTCTACCAACTGAGCTATCAAGGCATAATTGCGGGGACAGGATTTGAACCTGCGGCCTCCGGGTTATGAGCCCGACGAGCTTCCAGACTGCTCTACCCCGCGATAACTATATTCAGAATAAAACTCACTCTTAAAAAGAGTGACTGAACAATGGGGGAAGGTGGATTCGAACCACCGAAAGCAGTGCTAGCAGATTTACAGTCTGTCCCCTTTGGCCTCTCGGGAATTCCCCCAAACTTATTTAGTTCTTTACCTTTACTCCTAAGAGTAAAAGCCGATAATCGGACTCGAACCGATAACCTGCTGATTACAAATCAGCTGCTCTGCCAATTGAGCCATATCGGCATGTACACTATACTATCATATGACTAATATAATGTCAATACCATCTTTTTTCAAAGATGAATGGGACCTACAGGGCTCGAACCTGTGACCCTCTGCTTGTAAGGCAGATGCTCTCCCAGCTGAGCTAAGATCCCATATTTAAACTTAAAGGCTGGAATTCTTTAAGTAACGACCCGAATCGGACTCGAACCGACGACCTCCGCCGTGACAGGGCGGCGCTCTAACCAACTGAGCCATCGGGCCATATAAAGGTATGTACCTTCAAAACTGCCTACCAAATTCCGAGTATTATAAATTTCTATCCTTCTTGGTTAAACCCTCGACCTATTAGTAACCATCAACTTAATACATTACTGTACTTACATCTTGGCCCTATCTACCTCGTAGTCTTCAAGGGGTCTTACTGTTTTCACATGAGATATCCCATCTTGAGGGGGGCTTCACGCTTAGATGCCTTCAGCGTTTATCCCGTCCCGACATAGCTACCCTGCCATGGAGTTACTCTCCAACAGGTACACCAGCGGTCAGTCCGTCCCGGTCCTCTCGTACTAAGGACGGCTCCTCTCAAATATCTTACGCCCACGCCGGATAGGGACCGAACTGTCTCACGACGTTCTGAACCCAGCTCGCGTACCGCTTTAATGGGCGAACAGCCCAACCCTTGGGACCTGCTACAGCCCCAGGATGCGATGAGCCGACATCGAGGTGCCAAACCACTCCGTCGATGTGAACTCTTGGGAGTGATAAGCCTGTTATCCCCAGGGTAGCTTTTATCCGTTGAGCGATGGCAATCCCACTTTATGCCACCGGATCACTAAGTCCTACTTTCGTACCTGCTCCACCCGTCGGTGTCGCAGTCAAGCTCCCTTCTGCCTTTGCACTCTTTGAATGGTTTCCGACCATTCTGAGGGAACCTTCGAGCGCCTCCGATACTCTTTCGGAGGCGACCGCCCCAGTCAAACTCCCCGTCTGGCATTGTCCCCCGGCCGGATAACGGTACGCAGGTTAGAAAATCCAGCAATACAGGGGTGGTATCCCAACGGCGACTCTGCATAAACTGGCGTCCATGCTTCTACGTCTCCCACCTATCCTGTACGAGTATTACCGAATCCCAGTACCAAACTGGAGTAAAGCTCCATGGGGTCTTTCCGTCCTGGCGCAGGTAACCAGCATCTTCACTGGTACTTCAATTTCACCGGGTGCATTGTTGAGACAGCGCTCAAATCATTACGCCTTTCGTGCGGGTCGGAACTTACCCGACAAGGAATTTCGCTACCTTAGGACCGTTATAGTTACGGCCGCCGTTTACCGGGGCTTCAATTCAAAGCTTCGTTTCCTGACTTCTCCTCTTAACCTTCCGGCACCGGGCAGGCGTCAGCCCATATACTTCACCTTGCGGTTTCGCATAGACCTGTGTTTTTTTGCTAAACAGTTGCTTGAGCCTTTTTTTCTGCGACCACTCTACTAAAGTGGCACCCCTTCTCCCGAAGTTACGGGGTCATTTTTGCCGAGTTCCTTAACAATGCTTCTCCCGCCGGCCTTAGGATTCTCTCCTCATCTACCTGTGTCGGTTTGCGGTACGGGTACATATAACACAATAGCGGCTTTTTTCTTGACGGCTCCCTAACCGACTTCCCTACTAATTTTTCGGTACGCATCACGTTTTCCCCTTGTATGGTGGTTTTTTCCTCCCATACAGGTACTTCGCTTGCCCCGGTTTTTTTGTCCTCCCGGGTTCGGTTTTCAGTCTCCGTGTCCCCACAGTTCTGATTATATGTAGTACAGGAATCTGTACCTGTTATCCATCGACTACGTCTTTCGACCTTGCCTTAGGGCCCCGACTTACCCTGAGTAGATCAGCTTTACTCAGGAAACCTTAGATATTCGGCCAAGAGGATTCTCACCTCTTTCTCGCTACTCATTCCGGCATTCTCTCTTCTTATTACTCCACCATTCCTTCCGGTATGGCTTCTACGCCTCTAAGAATGCTCCTCTACCAATGTATTACTACATTCCTAGGCTTCGGTGTTGTGTTTAGCCCCGGACATTTTCGGCGCAGGACCTCTCGACTAGTGAGCTGTTACGCACTCTTTTTAATGTATGGCTGCTTCTAAGCCAACATCCTAGCTGTCTTCGAAATCCCACATCCTTTTCCACTTAACACACACTTTGGGACCTTAGCCGTAGGTCTGGGCTCTTTCCCTTTTGACTACCCAACTTATCTCGTGTAGTCTGACTCCCGTCAATCATCTAGCCGGCATTCGGAGTTTGATATCTCTTGGTAGGCTTTGACGCCCCCGCAAAAATTCAGTGCTCTACCTCCGGTAGACTAATAACGAGGCTAGTCCTAAAACTATTTCGAGGAGAACCAGCTATCTCCGGGTTCGATTGGAATTTCTCCCCTATCCACACCTCATCGCCACCCTTTTCAACGGATGTGCGTTCGGTCCTCCATTCACTTTTACGCGAACTTCAACCTGGACATGGATAGATCACCCGGTTTCGGGTCTACACATACTGACTAACATCGCCCTATTAAGACTTGGTTTCCCTTCGGCTCCGTATCTTTAATACTTAACCTCGCCTGTACATGTAACTCGCCGGACCGTTCTACAAAAAGTACGCGGTTCACCTTTCGGTGTTCCACAGTTTGTAAACATAGGGTTTCAGGTTCTTTTTCACTCCCCTCCCGGGGTTCTTTTCACCTTTCCTTCACAGTACTATACGCTATCGGTCACTGACTAGTATTTAGCCTTGGGGGTGGTCCCCCTGCTTCCCCATAAGGTTTCTCGTGTCTCGTGGTACTCCGGATACTGCTGGATTCAAATACATTTTTCCCTTACACGGCTCTCACGCTCTTTTGGCCCGCTTTTTCCAAAACGGTTCAGGTAATATATCTTACTCGTGTTGCAGTCCTCTACCCCGCAGTGCACGCACCACGGTTTGGGCTCTTACGATTTCGCTCATGCTACTTTCGCAATCACTGTTGTTTTCTTTTCCTCCGGCTACTTAGATGTTTCAGTTCACCGGGTTCCCCTCTGTACGTTATGTATTGGCGTACAGATACTTGGAGTTCTTCCAAGTGGGTTTCCCCATTCAGACATCTGCGGATCACTGAATATGTGCTTCTCCCCATGACTTTTTCGCGACTTGTCACGTCTTTCTTCGGCTGTCAGTGCCTAGGCATCCACCCTACGCTCTTTATGTTTAACCTCTTAAATCATTTAGATTTAGTGTTTATGTATGACACTAGCGTGTATCATACACTATGTTTAAAAATTTATTTTTGTTATTTAAAAATATTAACCTTTCGATTAATATCCTCGGATGTCTAATTATAAAATATTTATATAATTTCTCGTTTGGTATGCAGTTTTCAAGGTACATATTAGTTAAAGCTATGCTTTAACTATGGAGATGGAGAGATTCGAACTCTTGACCCCCTGCTTGCAAGGCAGGTGCTCTCCCAACTGAGCTACACCCCCATAAATTGGCATCCACCTACTCTCCCATACCGTCTCCAGTATAGTACCATCGGCCGACTAGGTCTTAACCATCGTGTTCGGAATGGGAACGGGTGTGTCCCCTAGACGCATCGACACCAATAATGTTATGTTTTTAGTACCCTTTTAATTTAGTACTAAACAGTACTCACAACCCCTACTTTTTCCTTAGAAAGGAGGTGATCCAGCCGCACCTTCCGATACGGCTACCTTGTTACGACTTCACCCCAGTTATCCTCCCTGCCTTCGGCGACTCCTTCCCTTACGGTTAGGGTCACTGACTTCGGGCATTGATGACTCCCATGGTGTGACGGGCGGTGTGTACAAGACCCGGGAACGTATTCACCGCAGCATTCTGATCTGCGATTACTAGCGATTCCAGCTTCATATAGTCGAGTTGCAGACTACAATCCGAACTGAGACGTTATTTTTGTGATTTGCTTGGCCTCGCGGCTTTGCTTCACTTTGTTTACGCCATTGTAGCACGTGTGTAGCCCAAATCATAAGGGGCATGATGATTTGACGTCATCCCCACCTTCCTCCGGATTATCTCCGGCTGTCTCGTCAGAGTGCCCATCTTACTGCTGGCTACTGACGACAAGGGTTGCGCTCGTTGCGGGACTTAACCCAACATCTCACGACACGAGCTGACGACAACCATGCACCACCTGTATCCCTTGTCCCGAAAGACTAACTTCATTACAAAGTTATTCAAGAGTATGTCAAGATTTGGTAAGGTTCTTCGCGTTGCTTCGAATTAAACCACATGCTCCACCGCTTGTGCGGGTCCCCGTCAATTCCTTTGAGTTTCATTCTTGCGAACGTACTCCCCAGGTGGAATACTTAATGCGTTAGCTTGCGGCACCGAAGAGTTTACCTCCCCGACACCAAGTATTCATCGTTTACTGCGTGGACTACCAGGGTATCTAATCCTGTTTGCTCCCCACGCCTTCGAGCCTCAACGTCAGTTGTCGTCCAGTAAGTCGCCTTCGCCTCCGGTGTTCCTCCTAATATCTACGCATTTCACCGCTACACTAGGAATTCCGCTTACCCCTCCGACACTCAAGCTATACAGTTTCCAAAGCAGTTCATGGGTTGAGCCCACGCCTTTCACTTCAGACTTGCATTGCCGTCTGCGCTCCCTTTACACCCAGTAAATCCGGATAACGCTTGCCCCCTACGTATTACCGCGTACTGCTGGCACGTAGTTAGCCGGGGCTTCTTAGTCAGGTACCGTCATTTTCTTCCCTGCTGATAGAGCTTTACATACCGAAATACTTCTTCACTCACGCGGCGTCGCTGGATCAGGGTTTCCCCATTGTCCAATATTCCCCACTGTCGCCTCCCGTAGGAGTTTGGGCCGTGTCTCAGTCCCAATGTGGCCGTTCACCCTCTCAGGCCGGCTACCGATCGTCGCCTTGGTGGGCCTTTACCTCACCAACTAGCTAATCGGACGCGGATCCATCTTATACCTATAAATATTTTTACCCCTGCACCATGCGGTGCTGTGGTCTTATGCGGTCTTAGCGGAAATTTCTCTCCGTTATCCCCCTGTATAAGGCAGGTTATCCACGCGTTACTCACCCGTCCGCCACTAAGTCTACTTAAATTCCATCCGAAGACTTCCTTTAAGCAGCTTCGTTCGACTTGCATGTGTTAAGCACGCCGCCAGCGTTCATCCTGAGCCAGGATCAAACTCTCATATAAAAGTTTAATCTAGCCTTCTCGCTAGCTTGCATCTGTTTTTCACAGATTTACTGTTTTTTTAAAGGTTTTAAATTCTGTTCGAATCTAAACGTTGTTATTCTGAAACTTCATTGATTATTGAAATAATCAAGAATTTTTTCAGGGTTGTGTGTACTGTTTAATCTTAAATTATCAAGGTTCATTTGCTTGCCGTTTGAAACAGCTTAGCTATTATATCAAGCTTATTTTATCTTGTCAACAACTTTTTAAGTTATTTTTGAGATTGTTTTAAGCTTTTGCTCTTTTGGAGCAACTTTGATATATTATCATGTTAATATTATCTTGTCAAGAATATTTTTTAACTTCTTTGACAAGAAGCGGAGAAGGAGGGATTTGAACCCTCGCGCCGGTTGCCCGACCTACACCCTTAGCAGGGGCGCCTCTTCGGCCTCTTGAGTACTTCTCCTCATTTGCTTTCGCAATGCCTAGACATTATACAAGAATAACTCTAATCTTGTCAATAACTTTTTTAAAGTTTTTTAAACATTTTTGACAAATCAAAAAATCACATATTCTTAGCAAAATCTATCCTGTGATTTATACTCTTGGCAAGTTCTGTCAAACTCTTTAAATTATCTGTTTTACATACGAATAATACATAACTGTCGCTATCAATATCAATACCCGCTACACAATATCCGTCTTTCATCCATTTATTGTCCAACTCTTTACACCAAGAAGGAATATCCCCTTCATCATCAAGCATACCTTCATCCACAACAAGATTATTCTCTTTTGTCAATTCTTCTATGCATGATAAGAATTCGTCTTTTTCCTCTTTCCAATCAAGCTCTATTGCGATCCCGCTCTCAAGCATCTCATCCGCTACGGCAATCCAAACAAAGGTATCTATAGCATCTCTGCTTGTAATACCCCTATCATCATACCTGTCCGCATTATCTTTAAAGTACTCTCTCGGATAGCAAAAACATCTGTCCATATTTTGCAAAAAGCCTTTATCATCCGATATTGTCTTTACAAGCTCTCTATAGACTTCAACATTATCTATTTTAACATCTGCACTGTCAAATACAACTCCCCAACCGGAATAATCAGGAACTATATCATCCTTCATCAGAAGTTGAATAATATCCATTACCTTATCTTTGCCAAACCCTTCCTTGCCATAAATAATAATGTTATCACTGTCATTAACATCCGATGTGCTTACTTCAAAATGATAATTATCATCACCTTCATCCCTACATATCTGTACGAAATTCAATCTCCTGCTATTTACATCCACCTTCTTTGCCGGTGTCAAGACAATAAAATATATCTTACCGTTTCTTATAGAATCTAACAGTTTTTCAACATCTTCTACTGTACATCCACCCTTTTCTACTCCGTCAATATCAAGTTTCCAATCAGACTTTCTCTTGTTAAAGATATTAAACAACATACTCTAATCTCCATCTTAATAATATTGCATACAAAAAAATTCTAAGGAAATGTAAAAACACTTCCTTAGAAAATAAATTTATTTAACGCACTCGTACCGATATGTAAATCACAAGTTCAAAACTATTTTATTATAAAAACATTACTCGTGTACATGTAAAAGCTCATGTGCCCTATGTGAAAGAGGTTTATGGAAATACTCGTCATACAGTGCAATAATATCTTTGTTCTCATGTGAGTATCTTATCTCGGAGTTCTCATCCAGGAAGTAAAGCTTCTTTCCTCTGTTAAATGCAAGCTCATAGCCATCCTTTACAGGTTGTCCACCACCGCCTACGCAGCCTCCCGGACATGCCATTACTTCGACAAAGTCATACTTTGCTTCGCCGCGTTCAATCTTGTTAATCAATTTTCTGGTGTTACCGAGTCCGCTCACCACAGCAATATTAAGTTCTATATCATCTATCTTAAATTTAGCTTCCACCGTTCCGTCATTCTCTTGGAATGCCTTACTTCTTACAGGCTTAAATGCGTCCGCAGGCGGATTCTCCTTCTTTATAATGCTGTAAGCGGTTCTTAGTGCCGCCTCCATTACTCCTCCGGTAGCACCGAATATTACACCGGCTCTGAATAGTCACCCATCGGTCTGTCGGCTACTACATCCTCAAGACTCTTCGGATCTATATGAGAAGCTCTTATCATACGGGTAAGCTCTCTTGTTGTAAGCGCAATATCCACATCATGACCTGCATATTCACCATGGAAGAGTTCCATTTCTCTTTCGCCTTTTTTAGCTACACAAGGCATTATAGAAACAGAAACCATATTCTCAGGTTTTACACCTATTTTTTCAGCAAAATAAGACTTCATTACAGCACCGAACATCTGCTGTGGAGACTTTGCTGTTGAAAGTGACTTTGTCATTCTCGGATATTGTGATTTTACAAATCTTACCCAACCCGGACAACATGATGTAAACATAGGTCTGTCTCCGATAAGTCCGTTTGTATATCTGTGTACAAACTCATTTGCCTCTTCCATAATTGTCAAGTCTGCTGAGAATGAGGTATCAAACACATAGTCTGCACCCATCTTCTTTAATGCATCAACAATCTTTCCTACAGTTGCATCCTTATCCTTAAGTCCGAAAACCTCACCCCATGCTGTTCTTACAGCAGGTGCAATCTGAACAACAACCGTCTTCTCAGGATCGGCAACAGCTTCCCAGAACTTTGAAGTATCATCTCTTTCACTCAATGCACCTACAGGACAATGTGTTATACACTGTCCGCAAAGTGAACAGTCGGCTTCTTCAATCTTTTTATATCCGGTTACGTTTACCGTAGTTCTTGCTCCTGTACCGTGGAGATCCCAAACACTTAAAGTCTGCATCTTATCACAAACCTGTATACATCTCATGCACTTAATACATTTGGATGAATCTCTTATAAGTGGGAAATTTTTATTCCACGGCTGTTTTTCAAGCTCAACAGCAAAAGGTATCTCAAGTATATTTAGGTCATTGGCAACTTTTTGAAGTGAACAGTTGCCGCTCTTAGCGCATATTACACATCTGTTGTCATGCTGTGAAAGTATCAGCTCTACAGTTTTTCTTCTGTCTCTGATTACTTTTTTACTGTTTGTAAAGATCTCCATGCCCTCTTCACACACATTATTACATGATGTGATAAGTTTATCTTTACCCTTTAATTCAACGACACATACTCTACATGCCGCTATTTCATTCAAATCCTTCAAGAAACACAGTTTCGGAATATTTATATCTATTTTCGTCGCCGCTTCCATAATAGTAGTATTTTCTTTTACGGAAACAGGTACATTATCAATAGTTAAGTTTACCATATACTCTCCCTACCTCCTTTGAAAATACCGAAGCCGAAGTGGTCGCATCTTAAACATCTGCCTGCCTCTTGCTTTGCTTCTTTTTCTGTCATGCAATTTTCAACGCCGTCAAAATCGAGAACTCTCTCACAAGCTTCTCTTTCTGTAAGCTCTACTCTGCCACAAGGACTCTTATCCTCAAGACTTGCCTCAGGAATTTCCACATCTACACTTATCTGATGGTGATAACCTAAATACTCGTCAATATTTGCAGCTACTACCTTAGCCGCACCGATAGCCTTGATAACCGTAGCCGGTCCGCTGGCACAGTCTCCTCCGGCAAATACTCCCGGCATATCCTTAAATGCACCTGTAGAATCTGTAATTATCTTTCCGTTAGATACAGGGATTCCCGCTTCCTCAAAATGCTTTGTCTCTATATTTTGACCGATTGCAACTACAAGTATATCGCAAGGAATATAAACATCTTCCTCGCCTGTAGCCTTTACACTTGCTCTTCCGTCTTTAATAGAGCTGATCATCTGAGGTTTTACATATATACCCTTTATATTATTGTTCTCATCAACATCTATAGCGGATGGTGCCATCAAAGTTCTAAGCTCAATGCCCTCTGCAACCGCCGCCTCTATCTCAGCCGGTAAAGCTGTCATATCGGCAACTCTTCTTCTATATGCAATACTTACTTTCTTTGCACCCATTCTCTTTGCGGTTCTTACAGCATCCATGGATACATTTCCGCCACCGATTATACAAACATTTTTGCCTGTAAGATCTTTTATAATATTCTTTCCTACATCACGCAGGAATTCTACAGCAGATACCACACCGTTTGCATCTTCATGCTCAAGTCCAAGTTTCTTATCTGTACTTGCGCCTATAGTTATAAGCACCGCATCAAAAGCATTTCTCAAGTCGTCCATTGTAATATCTTCTCCAATCTTGAGACCATGCTTAACTTCTACACCTGTCTTTAAAATAGCCTTGATATCCTCATCAAGTCTGTCCTTCGGTAATCTGTAATTCGGAATACCGTACCTTAACATACCTCCAAGCTCAGGCAGCATCTCATATACAGTTGTCTGATGTCCCATAAGCTGTAGGAAATAAGCCGCACTAAGTCCACCCGGTCCACCACCGAGTATTGCAACTTTTTTACCTGTAGACGGAGCACATTTTGGAGGATCGACTTCTCCCGCAAAATCTGCCGCAACTCTCTTTAAACCACGAATATTTATAGAGTCGTCCACCATGTTTCTTCTACATCTTGCCTCACAAGGATGCTCGCAAATAAATCCGCAAGTAGTAGGGAAAGGATTATCTTTCCTTATCAATCTTACAGAGTCTGCATATCTGCCTTCCTTTATAAGAGCAATATATCCCGGTATATCCACCTGTGCAGGACATAAATTTACACAAGGTACAGGCTGATTGTATGAGCATGTACATCTGCCATGTGCTATATGTTCGATATAGTCATCTCTATATCCTATAATACCTTTGTAAACCATATTTGCCGCTTCATAGCCTATGGCACAATCTGCCGATTCCATAATACTGAGGGCTGTCTTCTCCATTAACTTCAAAGAAGCCATACTACCCTTACCGTCAAGCACGTTTTCGATCAGCTTTTCAAGCTGTCCTAAACCGATTCTGCATGGAACACATTTACCACAAGTCTGAGCGTGAGCCAATTCCAAGAAAGCTCTTGACATATCAACCGGGCAAAGCCCAGGAGGAGATGCCTCGATTCTTCTTTCTAAATTTTTGTATAGCTCCTCCATAACAATTCTGGCTCTACTTGGGGAGACTATTTCTAATCTACTCATACCTCTTACTCCTAGAATTATTTAACCGTTTTACCGGTAGATTAATATATGTAAATGAATTACATATATAGATTTTAAATTGTCTATTTCATGAAATAATAAGAGCACATATCTTTACATTTATTTGATACGAACTTTATGCATTTCATTATATACTTTTTTTATAAATTTTGTAATACTTTTCTGAAAAGTATTTTATTTAACAAATATGTTTGTTATTTAACTAGCGTTACATGCTAATAATCTCACAAAAAAGACACTTCCTTGAGTGTCTCTAACTCATAGAAGTGTCTTTTATAACATCTTTTTATTTTTTTGATATTTGAATCCCCTGTCTCATTACAGAGGCAATTATCTTTTTGTTTTTTTATCAGGTTCCTCAGTTTCAAAATAATGTTTTTTTATTAAGAAGCTTTTTTTATCATAGGCTCTTCATCTACTGTAAATGATTCCAGTGCATTATCAATAATTTCCTTATTTATGCCCTTTTTCCAGCGACTTGTATTTTTAATTTCATTTTGCTGTACTTATCTTTATATGTATTGATATATCGCTCGGCATATCTGTCATCATCTATGTAGCCGAATTTTTTTGCCTTTTCTATAGCCTCTTTGATGGCCTCATCAGGGTAAAATGAGAGCTTCAGCTTTTTTACTATATCGTTTTCCGACTTAAAAGATTTCTCAAGTATATGCATCAGCCTTGCAAAAGCTCTCTTTTTTAAAACCGGATAGATGGTTGTATAATATTCCTCTTCATCTATCTCTTTTCCAACAGCAATATCCAGTCGTCTGATTTCGCCGTTATATAGGGCAAGACTTTCTCCATCCTGAAATATAACTTTGCTTTTTTTGGTATTCAGAGAAATAATTTCACTTACAATCAATCTTCTTCCTCAAGCTCTATGCCGCTAGCTTCATCCATATCATCCTCTATAGGTGAACCGTCAAACTCTTCGTCATCATCATCTACAGAGTCATACTCTAAAGTTTTTCCGTTCTTTTCAGCTTCAAGTACAAACTTTTCTCTGATTTGCTCTTCTATTTTCTCACAAATCTCAGGATTTTCCATGAGGAAAGTCTTTGCATTTTCTCTTCCCTGACCGATCTTGTTTCCTTCATAAGAGTACCATGCACCGCCTTTTTCCACAACATCACTTGCAACCGCCAGATCAAGTATCTCTCCGGACTTTGATATACCCAGTCCGTACATTATATCAAACTCGGCCTCTTTGAAAGGAGGTGCCACTTTGTTTTTAACAACCTTTATTCTGGTCTTGGTTCCTATGATTTCACCGCCCTGCTTAATCTGCTCAACTTTTCTTACATCAAGTCTTACAGATGCATAAAATTTTAAGGCTCTACCTCCGGTGGTGGTCTCCGGGCTTCCAAACATTACACCTATCTTATCTCTTAGCTGGTTGATAAAGATAACTATACAATTGCTCTTGCTTACTATACCTGTAAGCTTTCTGAGTCCCTGGCTCATAAGTCTTGCCTGCAAGCCCATATGGGAATCTCCCATATCTCCTTCTATCTCGCCCTGGGTACAAGTGCCGCTACAGAGTCGACTATTATAATATCAATAGCACCGGATCTTACCATAGTCTCCGTAATCTCAAGCGCCTGCTCACCGTTATCAGGCTGTGATACATACAGCTCGTCTATATTTACACCTATCTTATCCGCATAAACAGGATCAAGCGCATGTTCCGCATCTATAAATGCCGCAATACCTCCAAGCTTCTGAGCTTCGGCTACCATATGAAGGGCTACGGTTGTCTTACCTGATGACTCCGGTCCATATACCTCTATAATTCTTCCCTTCGGAATGCCGCCTACACCTAATGCTATATCAAGCCCCAGTGAACCTGTAGGAATGGTCTCTACAAACATATTTGTATTTCCGTCTCCCAGCTTCATCACCGAACCCTTACCGTATGCCTTCTCTATCTGTGTCAAGGCAGACTCAAGTGCCGCCTGTTTCTCACTTTTTTCCATTACTCTTTTAACCTGTTGTGCTGCTTTGGAACTTTTTTCCTTCTTCATAACAACCTCCATCGAATGTATGTTCTTGTTTTATTGTATATGCTTCTCTTTTATTTGTCAACAATGATATAAAGGGAATTAAAAATTAAGACATTAAAACTAAGAATATAAAATAATTACTGAAATTTTTGAAAAATATAATATCTGCCATGTAATATGATTGTAACATAAAAAATGCAGGATTGCACTAATTTATGCATCCTGCTTTAATATATTATTTATCCTTGGTATTTGCGGTAATTTCACCTTCTCCGACGCCTTCTGTCGACTCTTTCATGAACAAAACTTTAGGTGTCAAAACTATCAAGATAAGGTCCATCCATATACTGTAATTTCTTATGTAATGCAGATCAAGCTTTAATTTATCATATGGTGTTGTATTGTACTTGCCGTGAACCTGTGCATATCCTGTAAGTCCCGCCTTCATTTAAGTCTCATAGAAAACTCCGGAAGCTCTTCCATATACTCTGCGGCAATCTCCGGTCTCTCAGGTCTTGGACCTACAAGACTCATTTCACCCTTTATTATATTAAAAAGCTGTGGAAGTTCGTCAAATCTCGTAGCTCTTAATAGCTTTCCGACTGCCGTGATTCTGTCATCATCTTCTCCGGCAAGCCTTGCTATACCGTCCTTTTCCGCATCTTCTCTCATAGTTCTGAATTTATATATTTCAAACAGCTTTCCGTCAAGTGTAAGTCTGGTCTGCTTATAAAATACCGGACCTTTGTCTGTAAGATGTATTGCCGCACCGAACATGACAAACAGTGGCAGAGTAATTATTATACCTATTACGCTGACTACAACGTCTATGATTCTCTTTACCAGCATCTGATCGGCCTGAAGCCCCTCATTTCTTGAAAGAAGAATAGGTGTATCAAACAGATTCAGATTTGTGGAAGTTCTTATCAATATATCGCTTATCTTTGGTATCATATATACTCTGATACCTGCATCATAACATTTCTTTAAAAGCAGATTTCTTTCATGTGAAGGTATATCTCCTACAACCATACCTTCAAACTCCTCCGCTCTTTTCATTATTTCATCAATACCGACTTTGGTACTTATTACTCCGCCTATTATATACTTGTCATCTCTGGCACCTATTTTTTCCATTATGGAAAATACCGGTCTGTTTCCATAGACTACCAAAAGTCTTCTTGGCGGAAAGAGCACACTGTATATCCACTGAAACAAAAACACCCAGGCACATACCAATGCGGCATCTATAACAGTTAAAATTATAAACGGTGTCGGTGCATGAAATCTTTTATCCACCAATGCAAGTATAATATATCCTATTACATTGGCTATCAAAAGCGATAAAATATGAGAATAGATTATATTACCTCTTTTTAAATAACCTATTTTTAAACCGCCGTATGTCTGCAGAAAGAAAAACAGCAACATTCCGTACATTGCAGCCAACAGCCAGATTCCTCTTCTCCAGAATCTTACCTCTATAATAGTATTCAGATGAAAATACCATAGCGCCCAATAAAGCCCTATTTCTATTAGCAATATGATAGCTGCCGAACCGAATTTTACAATTCGTTTATACTGTTCCTTTGTATTCATATCTCCTCCAATACCTCTCACTCCGATACTATTGTAGCATATTTTTTTAATATATGTATTTATAATTTTGTATTAAGAGATAAAATCTTTTATACTGACCTTAACAGTCTTTCAAGTTCATCATATCTTTCAACATGATTCACCCTATCCCTAAGTGCCGATGAGCCCTTCATACCATGTGTGTACCATGCAACATGTTTTCTCATCTTTCTTATAGCCATAATTTCATCATCATATTGCATTTGCAGTTTACAATGTTTGAGTATCATATCCACGATTTCATCTTTCTCGGGTTTTTCTATGATTTCCCCATTCAAATACCCTCTGATTTCTTTGAATATCCACGGATTTCCTCTTGCCGCTCTTGCAATCATTATCCCGTCACAGCCCGTATACTCATACATTTCTTTTGCACTTTTGCCGTCCACCACATCTCCGTTTCCAATTACCGGAATGCCGAGATTTGACTTTACAGCCTTTATAATGCTCCAATCCGCCTTACCCGAATAGTACTGTTCTCTGGTTCTGGCATGTACGGCAACAGCACTTACACCTGAAGCTTCGGCTATTTTTGCAATTTCCACCGCATTGATATTGTCGTCATTGAAACCTTTTCTTATCTTTAATGTAACAGGCTTTTTTACACTCTTTACAAGCTTTGTAAGTATCTCCTCTACAAGTTTCGGATTCTTCATAAGTGCCGAACCTTCACCGTTATTTACTATCTTCGGTACGGGACAACCCATATTAAAATCAAATATATCAAAATCTCTTTCTTCTATACTTGCGGCCATTTGTGCAATTATATCGGGGTCCGAGCCGAAAAGCTGCAGCGCAATCGGATGTTCCCCTTTATCTATTTTCATAAGCGGTTCCGTATTTTTGTTTTTAAAATAGATAGCCTTTGCACTCACCATCTCTGTAACAAGAAGTGAAGCTCCCATTTCTTTGCATAAATGACGAAATGGCAAGTCACTTACACCTGCCATTGGTCCTAGGCACAAACCGCCTTCTATATTTATATTTCCGATTTTAAAATCTTTTAGCATTATTCCTTATTCTTTCTAAAAATAAACAGCTTTGAAAAAATATAATTAAGTATAACTACGACCACACTTGAGACTATTTTTGCAATTATCCAGTTTCTCTTTAATAAGTCTACTCCAACAAACATAATCGCCGTATCCAAAAAACCTGTAAACAATCTTGCCGTAATAAAGCCTGACAGTTCAACTGCCAGTTTTCGAAAACTCAAAAGCTTTTTACTTTTTAAATACCCATATTTTTATTTGTTATAAAGGCAAAAAGAACGGATAATATCCATGCAATCGTATTGGATACCAAGTTCGGAAATTGGAGCTTTGTATAGCAAACATGGTATGCCGCAAAATTTACAAGAGTGGTCAGTACACCGAAAATAAGATACAGTAATACACTCTCATATTTTTTTATATAATATGATATTTTTTCAAGCATAATTATTCTGCACTCTCTCCCAATATCACCACTTTATAAAACAATTCCAGCTGTGACAAAAGCTCTTCTTTTTTTCTTTGGTATAAGCTTATCTTCAAGCCGCTCTCTATCTCGTCAAAATAAAAATCGGCATCATCAACTCTTACACAAAAGCTCAAATTACCGAACCTATCAAACTCCATAGTAAGTATGCCTCCCGCCTCTTCGGCAAAAGACACACACATTATTTTAAGCTCGTTTTTTATCTCATCCGGCAAAAGCTTGAACTTTTCATTGAAATAATACTTCTGAACATATGAGCTGGCACCACATAGCACCATATTTTCACTGTTTGTCCAATCGTAATTATATCCGTCTATCATTTCAGGCATATTATCTTACCAAAAGCTTGCTTATTCTGAATTGATCTTCCGGTATATCCTTAGTCATTGCCAGTGCTTCCTGAATATCAAAGTCAACATACTCACCGTTTGTATGCAACAAGTCTGTTTGAATGACCTGCCAATAAAAGCTCTACAGCCTTTGCTCCCATAATTGATGCATAAACTCTGTCCTTACATGTAGGCGCACCACCTCTTTGCATGTAACCGAGGATTGTAGCTCTTGTCTCGATTCCCGTAGCAGCTTCTATTCTCTTAGCCATGGAAGTTGAATGTCCGATTCCCTCGGCATTGATTATGATATGATGCTTTTTTCCGCGTTTTCTGTTTTCAATGATTCTGTCTATCAACACCTGTTCGTTTCCGTCATATCTCTCAGGTAAAAGCACATCCTCGGCACCGTTTGCAAAACCGCACCAAAGTGCAATATATCCTGCATTTCTACCCATTACCTCAATTATTGAGCATCTCTCATGTGATGTGGAAGTATCTCTTACCTTATCAATAGCTTCCATTGCGGTATTTACCGCAGTATCAAATCCTATAGTATAGTCTGTACATGCTATATCAAGGTCGATAGTTCCCGGTATTCCTATAGTATTGATTCCGAGTGCGGAAAGCTTTCCGGCACCTTGGAACGATCCGTCACCACCTATAACGACAACTCCGTCTATACCATGTTTCTACAGATTTCAGCACCCTTTTTTTGTCCCTCCGGTGTAGTAAACTCCTGGCATCTTGCAGTATAAAGAATTGTACCGCCTCTGTGAATGATTTCAGACACGCTGGTACTGTCCATATCTACTATCTCTTCCTGTAAAAGTCCTGCATAACCTCTCATGATTCCCTTTACATTTATTCCGTTATGTATTGCTGTTCTGACTACCGCTCTGATAGCCGCATTCATTCCCGGTGCATCTCCACCACTTGTCAAAACACCTATAGTTTTTATTGCCATATATTTCCTCCTATTTTAAAAAACGGATCTACTCTTTTTCTCTTTATATAGTATATCTAGGTAAGAGTATACATATATAAATATCTACATCATTTTATATTAATGAAAAACATTTTTCAATAGTCTTGTCATGGAATTAACAAATTCTAATTTTAAAATGCAAAGAGCATTATCAAAAAATCTAAAAACAGATTTCTTAATAATGCCCTTTTATATGCACGTCTTGCTTCGAATGCCATTCACAAGCGTTACAAAAGCAGTTAGCTCTGCGGCGGCTATCTCACGGCACATGAAAGGTCTCCCTTAGTGCTGCTACATTCCTGTCCTGACACGGTTCGAAAGTTTCCATTGCGTGGGGACCCCCACTTCAACACCACTTACTCCAGACTGCCAAGCAAATGAACACCCTAGGCAAGACATCACCCCTACTAAAGCGGATTGTAGGTACAGGACACCGCTATCTTCCCGGCTGTGCATTAACAAGTATACTTGCAATGATCTATATTTGTCAAATGATTTTTGATGTGCTAAAACAATTGTTCTTTTAATCTTTCAAGTAAACTTATAGCAAATTCCATCCTGTCCTCGGTTGAAATTTTCTCCTTATCCCTGTACTCCCAATTCAATACCTTATCATATTTTACAGACAAATTCTTTCCGAAAGACTTTAAGAAAGCATCCAGGTTATCCATTTTTATCTCTTTATTTTCTCTCATTGTCCACTTTATCTGCAACTTATTCACAATAATATCGGTTATAAACATACTGCTTGCCAGAGCCTTTATTCTTGCAACATACAAAAGATTGGCAACAGACTTCGGCATCTCACCGAATCTGTCTATAAGCTCATCCTGCATATCAAGGAAATCCTCCTCGGTTTTTACCAATGCTATCTTTTTATATATCTCAAGTTTTGTCTCTTCATTGGAAATATAGCTGCTTGGAATATAGGCACTGCTGTCTATCTCAACACTTGCCTCTACTTCCTCTTCCACAGGCTTTCCTGTCTTTAAAGCTCTGACTGCAGTGTTTAAAAGTTTCACATACAGGTCATATCCTACCTCTTCCATATGGCCATGCTGTGTTACACCAAGTACATTTCCGGCTCCTCTTATCTCAAGATCTCTCATTGCAATCTTTATTCCGGAACCGAGTTCCGTAAATTCTCTTATTGCCTTAAGTCTCTTTGAAGCTTCCTCGGACAAAAGTTTATTTCTCGTATACATAAGGAAGGCATAGGCACTTCTTTGCTTCTTCCGACTCTACCTCTAAGCTGATAAAGCTGTGAGAGTCCAAGTCTGTCCGCATCATGAACGATAATGGTATTGGCATTCGGAACATCAAGGCCTGTCTCCACTATGGTTGTGGTAACCAATACATCCACATCACCATTGATAAAATCGACCATTCTTTCTTCCAAATGTCTCTCATCCATTCTTCCATGCACATATTCCACATTTATATCAGGTAGGAGTGCTCTGACATGTGCGGCAACTTCTTCTATATTGTTGACTCTGTTATACAGATAGTATACCTGACCACCTCTGGCAACCTCTCTTCTGATAGCCTCTTTAACCGTCTCATCATGATACTCCATTACATAAGTCTGTATCGGCTTTCTGTCAACAGGCGGCTCTTCCAATACCGACAGATCTCTGATACCTGAAAGTGACATATGAAGAGTTCTGGGTATCGGTGTTGCGGTAAGTGTAAGCACATTTACATTCTCACAAAGCTGTTTTAATTTCTCCTTATGCCTTACACCGAATCTTTGTTCCTCATCCACTATAACAAGTCCGAGTTTTTTCGGTGCTACATCCTTTGATAAAAGTCTGTGAGTTCCTATCACTATATCCACAAGGCCTTTTTCCAGATCACTGACAATCTGATTCTGCTCTTTCTTTGTATTAAATCTTGAAAGCAAACCTATTTTTACAGGAAAATCTTTCATTCTCTGAACAAATGTATTGTAATGCTGTCTTGCAAGAATAGTTGTCGGAACAAGGTAAAGTACCTGATATCCTTCCTGTATTACCTTAAATGCAATTCTTAAGGCAATCTCAGTCTTACCATATCCCACATCTCCGCATATCAGACGATCCATTATCTTTCCGGTCTCCAGATCTCTCTTGGCATCCTCTATAGCTTTTATCTGATCATATGTCTCCTCATACTCAAACATTTCTTCAAACTCTCTTTGCCAAAGAGTATCCTCTCCATAGAGTACTCCCTGTCCTTTAAGTCTGGCGGCATAGAGTTCCACAAGCTCTTTAGCCATCTCTTCGACTTCCGTCTTTACTCTTGATTTGGTCTTGCTCCACTCCACTCCGCCAAGCTTATTGAGTTTAGGCTTTTTTATTTCTCCACTGCCGTATTTTTGTATTCTGTTAAGCTTTGAAACCGGTACAAAGCAGTTGTCACCACCCTGATATTCGATCTTTACATAGTCCTTAATTACATCGTCTCTTTCTATCTTTTCTATACCTTTATAGATTCCAAGACCATGATCTTCATGTACTATATAATCACCTATATGCAATTCGCTTAATGAGGTTACTCTGTCACCCTCATATTCTTTTTCTCTTCTCTTTTTCTTCTTAGGAGTTTTAAAAATATCCGTTTCCGAGATCAAAGCAAAGTTGATTGCCGGATATTCAAAGCCGGAGTGAATATTCCCAACAAATATTGCAATCTGCCCCGGGGAGATGCTTATATCTTTTTCACCTTCCGAAAAGAAAGCATCCAAGGAATAATCATTTCTAAAACTGTCGGCAAGTCTCTTTGCTCTGGTCTTTGAGGCACAAACAAGAGCAACTCTGGTTTTATCAGACCTGTACTTTTTCAAATCGTCCACAAGATTTGTAAAATCTTCATGATATACTCCGCTCATTCTTGAAAATACGGAGTACATTGCTTTTATTTCCAATTCCTTTATTCTGTTATCAAGCCCTGTAAGTGCAATACTCGGTGCTTTATTTAAGCTGTAAAATACCTCATCCGCTCCGAATATATCGGGAATATCCTCTTTTTTGTACTGTCCCGATTCTATTCTTCCCGCTGCACTTTGATTATATTCATTTTCCGTTCTTCTTGCCTTGTCCATGGTTCTTGCAGGCTCATCAATATATATAAGGGTATTTTTATAATCAAAATATCTTAAAAATGACTGTTCACCGCCAAGTACCTTTTCCCTTGCGGGATAAATATTTACATATTCAAGCTCATCTATTGATCTTTGACTGGCGGGATCGAAGCTTTTCATAGCATCAATTTCATCATCCCAAAGTTCTATTCTTACAGGATATTCTTCAGTAAGTGGAAAAATATCTATTATTCCGCCTCTTATGGAAAACTGCCCGGGATTGCTTGTTTCAAAGCTTCTCTCATAGCCTATATCTGTCAGTTTTTTTGATATCTTTTCTATATCGATAATATCTTCTTTTTTTATCTCCAAAGTGGCTTTCACAAAACTTTTGATAATCTTCAAGTTTATCCATAAGAGCGTCCACAGTTGTTACTATAACTCCGCTCTTATCTTCTCTTAAATGTTTCCAGACTTCCACTCTTTTTGCTGTTATCTGTGAAGATCTTATATCTGCCGTAAAAAACAAAAGATCCCTTGCCGGATACAGATAAACCTCGTCCAAAAAGCAGCCTATATCTTCATATAGCCTGCCAGCATTATCCTCATCATATGATATAACAAGTTTCCAAGCCTTTTCTTCTTTCATAAGCTCGGAAATCAGATGTGCTTTTCCCGGCTCGGACATATCACTGACCTGCACCGGGAATTTTTCTTTTTTTATACTTTCTTCTAAAGATTCAAAATCCGCTAATCTTTTTAAGGGATTTTCAAATAAACTCATATTCTTCCTTACTTTGTCTTTTTGGTATTGTATCTGTTCATTGCAGTGTCGAACTGACCGTCCACCATAAGCTTTATCGCCTCTATGGCATCAGATGCCGCCTCATCAAGCAGTTTCTTGTCTGTATCGCCAAATCTGCCAAGTACATGATCCGCCAGATCCATCTTAGCCGGCTTTTCACCTACTCCCACCTTGACTCTTGGAAAATCGGATGTTCCCATATGTGCAATCAATGACTTGATGCCATTGTGACCGCCTGCACTACCCTTTAATCTGATACGCAAATTTCCCGGCTCCAAGTTTATATCATCATAAACCACTATGACATCTGCCGCCTCTATCTTAAAATAATCCATAAAGGCCCTCACAGATTCTCCGCTATTGTTCATATAAGTCTGTGGCTCTAAAATAATTGCCTTTTCATTCCCTATTCTGACCTTTGCGAAAAGTCCCTTATATTTTCTTTCGGATATATCCTCTCCTAGCTCATATGCAAGTTTTTCCACAACATAAAAACCCGCATTATGTCTGGTATTTACATACTCTCTTCCGGGATTCCCCAAACCAACTATTAACTTCATTTTACTTTCTTTTCTATCTTTATTAAAACCAAATATATTTTTTAATCTGTCAAATAATATCATTAACAAATCACTTTTTCTATAAATGCGGTGGAAATTCCTGTTAAAGCATTTCCACATTAAATCCTTTTTTACTTTATATCTACAAATATTGCATCTTCCTCAGAAAAATAATCATCTAATGAACTGCTTAAGCCTGAGGCTCTCCAGGCCTGCTCAAACGATATCTCAGAAAGATTGCTAAGATATACAAAAGTACTGTTTTTTGCGGCATTAGGTATCCTTCCGCTTATTTCAAACCTGTATTTATAAATATGCTCATCACAGCTATATGTTCCGTTACTTAATTCAGAATAGTTTTTTAGGCTGCTTTCTTCCGCCTTGTTTTCTTCTTTCTTTGCACAACCTGCAACATTTAATAATAACATCAAACTAAGTACATATATAATAAATCTTTTCATTATATTCTTCCTCCATTTTGACATTCATCAAAATACAAGTATTATATATCAAAACTATAAAGTTTTCCCCTAATATTGCCTGATACTTTTATATCACTGTAATTTGACGGATACATTCTTGTAGACATCACCTGTTTACCGTCATTTACAAATACTTCCACAGAGCTTGCATCAATCATAAGCCTTAGATTTTCTATACTCTTAGTTCTTAAAAATCTTTTTTCTCTTCCGTATCCGTTTGCAATAAATGAAAGCTCCAAGTCTCCCCTGTCTGCATCAAAATCAAGCTTTAAAGTATCAAATATTTCTATCTCAAACTTATCACCGAAGTTTTGAAGTTCCAGATCAAATGCTCTATTTTCATCCAAAACCTGATAGGAAGGATTTTCTTCGTCATACTCAAACAGTTCTTTCCTTAAGTGTTCAAATTCTTTAACAGGCTTCATATATAATGTATTATTTGCAAAATCAAGTTCTCTAAATACACTCATACAATGCTGATATCCGTATTCTGTAGTCGGATTTGTATATCTTGCATCAGGCATACCCATCCAGCCAAGCATCAGTCTTCTTCCGTCATGCATGAAACTTTGTGGTGCGTAGAAGTCAAAACCGAAGTCCGCCTCCTTATACTCTGTTATAAAACCGTTGGTCCTAAAATCCCCTTCTATAATAAAGTATCCGCAGGAGTAAATATTCTGGAATTCATACTTTCCTCCCTCAAGTCCCTGTGGACATGCCATCAAGATCCATTGTCCGTTTATCTCAAAAAGGTCCGGACATTCCCACATATATCCGATTCTTGCCATGGTCTCAAATGTACGGATATGCTTCCAGTTATCGAGATCTTCAGACTCAAAAACCAGCACTTCTCCCTTATCTTCCATAGTTCTGGCACCGATTACCATATAGTATTTGCCCTCATATTCAAATACCTTCGGATCTCTTACATGGCAGGACAGTCCTTCCGGGTAGTCCTTATTATACATAACTACCTTACCCGAATCCGCATTTATCCCGTCCTTACTTGTTACATGAACGGTATTATTCTCTCTACCCTCGTATATATAGTCAAAGTCTCCATCTTTTTTTACATTTCCTGTATAGAAGATATGCATGATATCATCCTTTATAATAGCCGAGCCTGAGTATGCTCCGCTTTTATTATAGTCATACTCAGGTGAAAGGAATATCGGTGCTTCCTCCCAGTTTATAAGATCCTTTGACTTTAGATGTGCCCAGTATTTATTACCACCTGTCGGCTCATATGCGTACTGATAAAACACATGATAATATCCTTTAAAAAAGCAAAGCCCGTTAGGATCGTTCAGCCATCCGCTATTTGGTTCTATATGATATTTTTGTCTCCAATTATTCATTTTATTTCCTATCTATTGATTATCACTTACCTGTCTGTTACTGATTTCAAGAAGCTTACTTCTCATTTCATTTTCTATATTTCTTAGCTCGGCTTCAGCTTCTTTTCTTTTCTTTCTACCCTCATCCTGTATCTTTATAACTTCATCAAATGTGGATATAAGAGTTTTATTTGTGCTCTTTAATGTCTCAATATCTATTATTCCACGCTCGGATTCCTTGGCTGTTTCTATAGTTGCCGCCTTTAAGCTTTCGGCATTTTTCTTTAAAAGCTCATTGGTCATATCCGACACTGCCTTTTGCGCCTTTGCGGCATCTGTCGAATGCTTTAATCCTATAGCTATTACCATCTGATTTTTCCAAAGCGGAATGGTGTTTACAATGGTTGACTGTATCTTATCGGACATCATGGAATCATTGTTTTGAATAAGTCTTATCTGAGGTGCCATCTGTAATGATACCGTCTTTGTAAGCTCCAGATCATGTATTTTCTTTTCAAAGCGGTTTATCATCTGTGAAAAGTCTTTTGCCTTTTGTGTATCCTCAGGCAGTCCGCTTTCATCAGCTTTTTTGATAAGTTCAGGCAATTCTATATTATTTGCTCTTTCAAGTCTTTTCTTACCTGCCATAATATACATTGATAATTCCTTGTAGTAGTTCATATTGAGCTCATACATCTTATCAAGCATCAAAACATCTTTCATCAAAGTTACTTGATGATCCTCTAAAGCCTTTGAAATATTATTGACATTAACCTCTACCTTGTCATACTTGGCTTTCATATTTGCAAGCTTATTTCCGCTCTTTTTGAAAAATCCGAAAAATCCCTTGTCCTCTTCATCAATCTCCAAAGAACGAATCTCACCTACCACTCCTGCAAGCATATCACCTATCTCTCCAAGATCCTTGGTCTTCACTCTCTCAAGAGCATTTTCCGAAAACTCGGCAATCTTTTTTTGACTGCCCACACCATATGTAAGTACAGCCTGTGAATTGCTTATATCTATTTTAGAAGAAAACTCCTCTACAAGTCTTTCTTCTTCAGGGGAGAGTTTTATCTGAGGTGCATTCTCAGGCTTTGCAGTCTCCACTACAACAGTTTCAGGTACCTTCTCATCCATATCAAATGTCAGACTTGGACCTTCCTTTAACATATCATCCAGTGAATCCATATTTATTTCATTGTTCTTTAATTCATTATCATTCATAGTCTCACCTCTCATCTTCTTCCATTCCGCCACCTATCAATCCTTCCTTTGCAAGCATAACTTTTAATAATGCCGCATCGGTGTCCGCATCAAATGCGGTATCCTTAAAAAGACGGTTTTGGAATTCACCACAAGCTTCATTTATAGAATCAATTGTCAATTCAATCTCATTTTTAGTATTCAAGATATCACTGTCAGGTGATAAAACATTGTCAAAATCGGAATAGGTCTTTATAAGCTTTACAGTTGTAGGCAAATAATACTTCATAAGCTTATAAAGCTTCTCTGTTTCCTTCGGCTCCTTTTCTACCCTGTCAAATATTGCAGTAAGAATAGTCTCAAGCTTTGTAAGCTTTGATGACATAGGCTCCTTTGTTATTCCAAGATGCAGCTCTTTAATGGATATAATATACTCCCTACCCTCAGATATAAGGCTTCCGTCTTTATTATCAATCTTTTCCTCAATTATATCATTCTTTCTTTGTTCTGATTTTCTTTGCTCTTCCAGCGCTAAATAGCCCTTATATACATCATGGCTTAACATAAAGCATTTATTTTCTTTATCCAAATGCCCCTGTGTGAAAATCCTTTTTTCTATCATTTTCTTTAAATTATGTGCCACGTCTTCAGGACTCTCATTTGAAATCACAGCAATATCTTCTATATTCATATAAGTCCTATTATTCATTATACGATAATATCTGTCCGCCTTTTCAACCATACTAAGATCACTGATTGCCGGAAATGCAAGAAATGCTCCTATTCCAAAAAAAGGTATAAGTGCAATCATCGGCACAATCCAGCCGATAAATGACATAGGAAGTACAGTCAGTGTAAGTACAAGTATAGGAATACCGAAAAATATCATCATAGGTACTCCGACAAATATCCTTATAAGCAAATCCGATCTGTTGGTCCTTAAATAAATATTTGTCCTATTGCTTTTATTTACCTTTACATTAACTGCATTCTTATTATAATTTTCCTTTGTAAGATTGTTCACTTCCCTAAGGCTGTCAACAACATTATCTGCAAATTTCTTTGCATTATTTCCTATATCCGTTTCATCAAAAATATGATCTATATAACCTCTGATACCGTTCCAATTCTTTTTTTCCTGCATAATCACCTCGTTAATGCTTCCTAATATTTTTATTATCCCACATCTTTACATGCATATCAATATTAAACACATTTTACTCTATAGTAACATATTCATCCATACAGGCTTTCTTTTTATATAATATATTTTTTTATTTAATTATTTTTTTGAACCTGATAATATTATAAAAAAATTCTATGAATAATATAAATTATATTCATTGATATTCATCTTTATTAGGACTATAATATCTATGAATAAGTATAAATATATTCGTAGAATGCCGAATTTTTAAGGAGATGTATGGGAAAAGCATTTAGTGAGGAAGAAAAGGAAAAAAATAAAAAGAAGATATTATGGAAACTGCTCTTGAGCTGTTTCATAATAATGGATTGAAGTCTTTAAGTATTTCGGAATTGACAAAAAGAGTCGGTATTGCACAGGGAAGCTTTTATAATTTTTGGAAGGATAAGGATTCACTTATCATTGACCTGGCGGCATATAGATCCGATAAGAAATTAAAAGCTCTTGAAGAAAAAAATTTTCAAACTCAATTAAAGATCCTGCAGGATTTTTAACTGAGGTCATATACAAATATTCTTTGGATTTGATGCAAAAGATAAAAACACAGCCGGTATATGAAGAGGCATTTAAAATACTTAAGACAAAGAAATCTGATGAGATGAATCAAATAGAAAAACTGTATGGGGAGTTTTTAAAAAAGCTTATAATTTACTGGAAGGAAAAATCTGTAGTAAAGACTGCCGATGAATATGGTCTTGCAAATGCCTTTATAGGCAGCTTCCTACTCTGTACAGATTACTATCTTTTTGATGAGAAATATTTTGAAGATATACTAAAAACTTATATATCCGCAATAGCAACCAAGTATATAAAGGTTTGATATTTTAAGTTTCTAAATCTTTACAGGCTTTTTGCATACAACAATTTTTAATGAAACAAGGGGGAGATTATGGTACTTGATTTTATTGATATAAAGAAAGAAGATGTATCACTTGCCGGAGGAAAGGGAGCAAATCTTGGAGAGCTTATCTCTGCCAATATAAATGTTCCAAAGGGCTTTGTAATTACTGCAGATTCCTATAAAGCTTTCCTAAAAGAAAACGGCATAGAAGAAATTATTAGAAATAAGCTAAGAGAAGTATCGGGTGATGAAATAAAACTTTTAAAAGCTGCAGACAGCTTTCGTGAGCTTATAAGGTCAGGTGATTTTTCCACTGAGACAAAAAAACTTATAGAAGATAAATATAGGAGTCTTGGTGAAAATATAAGAGTTGCCGTTCGCTCATCCGCCACTGCAGAGGATCTGCCTGATGCCAGCTTTGCCGGGCAGCAGGAAAGCTATTTAAATGTAGTGGGCATTGATGATGTTCTGTTGCAGATTCGCAACTGCTATGCCTCTCTATGGGGTACCAGAGCAGTAAGTTACAGATTTCATCAGGGCTATGATCAAACTTCTTTAGCCATTGCGGTAGTGGTACAAAAAATGGTGGAGAGCGAAAAGGCCGGAGTTTTATTTACTGTAAATCCGCTAAGCCAAAACGCAAATGAAATGCAAATAAATGCAAGCTATGGTTTGGGAGAAAGTGTTGTAAGCGGCAGGGTAACTCCGGACAGCTATATTGTCGACAAAAGCAGCAGACTTCTTGAAACAACCATAGGCTCTAAGGAAACAAAAATAGTATATGGAAGCAAAGACACTGTAGAGATAGCTGTAGATGAAGAGGAACAAAAAAAGAGAGTTTTAGATAATAATGAAATATCTAAGCTTGTAAACTGTGGACTAAAAATAGAAAAGCATTATGGTATGCCTATGGATATTGAGTGGGCTGTCAAAGACGACAATGTATATATTTTACAGGCAAGAGCTATAACCACATTAAAAAAAGATACCGGTGGGGATGCTCTTATAAAAAATTACATAAAGGGCACAAAGCCGACTAAGAGTATGCGCAAAAACCTGGCATTTCAACTTGAAAAAATGCCCTTTGCCTACAGAGTTTTGGATTATGATTTTATTATGGCAATCAATGATCAAAAGTCAAAAATATTTGCAGAAGCCGGCATAGTCTTTGACTCGGATCCGCAGATTGATGATGACGGCATACAGACTCTTCCAAAGGGCAAAAAGGGAATTAATAAAAATATTTTTCATTTCTTTAAAGTACTGAAGCAAATCAAAGACTTTGATTCCTGTGCTGCTATATGTAAGAAATTTATGTGTAAATATGAAGAAGAGATTTCAATGCTTAAAGCCAAAGACTTTGAATCAATGAACCTCTCGGATTGTAAAGATTTTTTAGAGTACAGCTATAAACTTACCAAAAATCTATCCTATGACAGATTCAAATATGCCCTCTTCCCTGACAATGCTTGTATTTGATAAATACACTAAATTACTTCAAAGAATAAATCCAAAATATACCGCCTTTGACCTTTATAAAAGCTTGGATAATAAAACCTCAACTGTAAACAAGGATATATCCGATATGGCAAAGGAGATATCAAAACATAGCAAATTAAAGGAAGCCATACTTTCCGGTGAAAGCTATAAAAACTTATATACTAAGTTTGATGATTTCAAAACAATGTCGGATAGATTTTTGCAAAACAACGGCTTTAAATCCGACTACAACTGCTACTGTCTGGAAGCAAAGACATTTATTGAAGATCCTGACAGACTCATAAATATTTTTAAAACCGATACTGCTTTCAGCTTCTGAGCAAAACAAAAATCCTGAAAGTTTTGATGATTTAATGAAGAGATTAGAAGTTGTTTCCGGCGGAAAATATAAGTCTATAAAAGCTGATATACAAAACTTCAGATATTTCCATATAGTTCGTGAAGAAAGCCAGTATTTATGGGAGAGTTTATTTTACTATGTAAGAAAATGTGTACTAAGAGCAAACCTACTCCTTATTGAAAATGAAGACTATAAAAGCGGCATAGCAAATCTTTTCTTTAATGAACTTATAGAAGCAATGAATAGAGGGTATCTTGATAAATCCGACATTAAGAATATCAAAAACAGAAACGAAAAATTTCCACTATCTATAAAGGTCTGGGAAGCATCAAAGCTTCTTGTATTTGAAGCAGAGGGCGATATTTTAAAGGGTGTAAGCGGAAGTTTTGGCAAAGCAGTAGGAAGGGCCTGTATTATTCACAGTCCGAATGAATTTTATAAGATGAAAAAAGGTGATATTTTGGTATGTCATCTGACAGATCCTGAATGGACTCCGCTTTTTAAACTGGCAAGTGCGGTAGTGGCTGATACCGGAGCAGCTCTAAGTCACGCTGCAATAGTAGCAAGAGAATATGGTATTCCGGCGGTACTTGGAGTAGGCTTTGCAACAACAAAATATAAGGATGGTGATATGCTTCAAGTAGACGGTGATAAAGGAACCGTAAGAGGTTTATGATATGGATAAAGAAATGAAAAGAAAGGCAATTTTAAATGACGCCCTTCTTCCACTACTTATAAAAACCTCCATTCCCACTATTATCGGTATGCTGGTAATGGTCATTTACAATCTTACAGATACCTTCTTTGTAGGTATCTTAAACAATAAGTCTATGACTGCCACAATCGGTATAGTATTCAGCTTTATGAGCTTTATACAGGCACTGGGATTTTTGGGTTCGGATATGGAAGTGGCAATATAATGTCAAAAAAAATTGGTGAGCAAAATGAAGATGAAGCTAAAAATTTGGCTTCTATAGGTATATTCTTTGCAATATCAACCGGATTAATTATCGCCTTTTTATCACTGGTTTTTATTATTCCGCTATCAAAGTTTTTAGGTGGCAATGCCTCAAATGATTTGCTTAAATTTACTGTAAAATATTTGCAAATAATTATTCTAAGTATACCCTTCGGTCTTTATTCACTTACTGTTTATAATCAACTGAGACTATGTGGAAATGTAAAAGAAGGGATGACCGGACTGCTTTTTGGAATGATCACAAATATGATACTCGATCCTGTAATGATGTTCACTTTAAAACTTGGTTTTGTCGGAGCCGGCTATGCTACTCTTACAGGACAGATAGTAGGCTCTTTTGTACTGACATATTTCTCTTTCAAATCGGGAAATATATCTTTTAATTTAAGCTTTAATAAAGAGAGAATATATCATATCCTGGCCGGCGGTATGCCGAACTTTTTAAGGCAGTCCATTACAAGTATTGCTCTTATTTTACTGAATATCACTGCTGCAAAATATGGTGATTCACTTTTGGCGGCTTTGACGGTAAGCTCAAGAATATCCGCACTCGCCTATATGATAATGATAGGCTGGTCTCAAGGCTTTCAGCCAATCTGTGCAATGAATTACGGAGCAAAACAATATACCAGAGTAAAAGATGCTTTTAAACTTACAACCACAATCGGCAGCATATTTTTGATTTTTTCTGCAATCCTTTTATATATCTTTTCATCTGAACTTGTTAAGACGATGACCTCCGATATTGAGGTTATATCTATAAGTGTACAGATTTTACGTATGCAGTGTATAACTATGCCCTTTGTAGGCTTCTTTGCAGTAAGCAGTATGCTTTTACAAAATATAGGAAAATACCTTATGGCTTCCATACTCTCCGTTTCTCGTCAGGGAATATTTTTTATACCACTGCTTTATATTTTTATCCTGCTTATTCTCCCAATATGGAATATACTTGTCGCAACCTTTTTCAGATATACTCTCATTTGCTTTTAGCTGTTTTTTTATGGTAAGAAAGTGTTTGGAAATCTTTTGTTAAAAATAATTTGATATATACAAGTCTGTTATATAAATTAAACACTTAAAAAAACCATATTTATGTTACAATACAAATATAGTTACAGCATATGATGTTTAATATATGGATAAAATCAAGATAGAAAAAAATACTGTTTAAGAAAGATTGTATTATGATATAAGAAGTCCAAATATTTCATTCTCTCATCATTTGCTTTCTAAGGTATGCGATATTTTTTGAAGATGTCTGTAAACAGAATTGGATTTAAATAAGGAATATGTATGAATATTTTAGTAGTTGAAGATGAAGTACTGCTTGCTTCATCTCTTAAAGAAATTTTAGAAGAATGCGAACATGATGTTATCTGTGCCTATGACGGTATGGAAGGTCTTGAACTTGCAAGATCCTCGCATTTTGATCTGCTTGTACTTGACTTAATGCTACCTAAATTGAACGGTTTTGAGGTGTCCAGAACTCTCAGGAAAGAAAAAAACGGACTTCCTATTTTGATATTAACTGCCAAATCAGATATCCTTGACAGAGTGGAAGGACTGGATTCAGGTGCAGACTATTATCTCACAAAACCTTTTGACAGAAGGGAGCTCTTAGCCTGTGTAAACGCTCTACTTCGCAGACAGGGAAAGGAAGTCAATCAAATAAGCTTTGGCAATACCTCTTTGGATATAGATTCATCAGAACTTATATCCGGTGATAATTCCATCCGACTCTCCTCCAAGGAGTTTCAAATGATGAGGTTGCTTTTAAAAGATGGCAAAAATAATATTTCAAAAAATCTGTTCCTTGAAAAAATCTGGGGGTATGACAGTGATGCTACGGAAAACAATGTGGAGGTATATATCGGATTTTTAAGAAAAAAAGCTTAAAACATTGTCATCAGATATATCAATCGTGGCCAGCAGAGGGCTCGGATATCATTTGGAAGTAAGAGGTGATGAATGATTGAAAAATTACAAAAAAAACTTACATTACTTTTATCTTCTGTAAGTGTTTTTTTACTTGTTTTCATGCTTATCTTCCCTTTTCTTTTCAACAAAAACAGTATTTACAAAGATATGAGATCCACGCTTTCCACCGCTATAAATACACCGATGTATCAGGATTCCGTATCAAGTTCCTATACACTTTTTCAAATGATGTTTGACTCTAAAGGAAATGTCATAGAGACAAATGGTGTCGACTTTTTCCTTGACAGCGATACAAAAGAAAATTTAATAAATGATACTTTAAGCAAAGCAAATGATAATTCAAATACATTTTATTCATCAATAAATAACGGGGAACTTCAATATATTTGTGAAGTCAAATCTCCACCTGATGACTTTAACAATGAAGAATGGGGACCAAGAAAATATCAATCGGATGCAGACTCTTCGAAGAATGAATCGGATCCCTCTAATCGAACTCATGGTAACAGACCGCCTACTATGTATCGAATTGCAGTAACCGATTTCAGTGCTCAAATAAAAAATTTAAACAATCTTTTGATTTTACTTATACTGCTTTTCTTTGTGCTCTCTACCGTAATTATACTCTTTTCAAAGTATTTTGTTAAAAAGAGTATACGACCGGTAAGCGATGCCATTACTTCACAGCGTCAATTTATCTCCGATGCATCACATGAGTTAAAAACCCCTCTCACCGTTATAATAAATAATGTGGGAAATATTCAAAAGGCAATATCAAAGAATTCTATTCAAATAGAAAATATGGAGTTGCTGAAGAAGAATATTAACGGTATTGATGAGATGAGTGAAAGGATGAAGCACTTAACACAGGATTTGCTTGACCTAAGCCGCCTTGAAAACTGGCAGGATAGAAAAGAGCAGATGGAAAAAATAGTTTTATCAGATATTGCAACAAAAGAATGCCTGTATTTTGAGCCCTTGTTTTTTGAGAATAACAAGGAACTTGATTACAATATAGAGGATAATATTTCTGTTTTGGGAGATGCAAATAAGATAAAAGATCTTATCTCGATACTTTTGGAAAATGCTATGAAATACTCGCTTTTACACACCACACTTACTTTAAATAAGAGAAAAAAGAGTATTGTTTTATCTGTTGAAAATGACGTGGAAAAAGAACTTTCAAAAGAGGATACCGTCAATATATTTAAGCGCTTCTACAGACTTGACGAATCTCACTCCGGTAGCGGATATGGACTCGGACTTCCTATCGCAAAGGAAATAGTGCTTATGCATAAAGGAGAAATTAAGGTAGTAAGCAAGAATAAAAAGGTATGCTTTGAGGTTTATTTTCATATATAATTTTAACTAAGTAATTAGGAGGATATAGCAAATATTATATCCTCCTATATATTTCATAAAACCGAGTAATTTTGTCTCTTCTACTTAACATACTTCTCAAATTTGTCTACACTCATTTTTGCCCGCTTAGCAGCTTCATCAACACTCAATATACCATCCTTTACAAGTGATACCAAAGTACTTACAATTCCACTTTCTCTGGCTCTATCAAGCTCTACTACATCTACTTCTTTTCTTAAATCCTCATATAATTCCTTTAATGCTTCTGTCATATCTTCTCCCTTCTCTCCATATTTAAGGCGATATTTCATATTTGAGGTAATTGGAAACTTTTCGCTATAAAAGTCACTTTTTGTAAAAACCTTCATAAGCTCTGACAAAGAACTTCCGTCATCAATATTTGCACTGATATATTTTTCTTCAAGTCCATTATCCAATTTTATGTTAATTCCGTCAATACTTCTCTTTACTGTATACATACTCTTATTTGCTTTAAATATATCAAAATTACAAATATATATCATACAGATATCCGGTATACTGTTAAAAATCTGTTCCCTTATCCACCAAATTAGTAGTCAAAACACTGCTATAGTACCTTACTCTCCTTTGATGATTTATATCATTTAAGTTTTTGTACTTCAATATCAACTCTTTTTTTCCATCCTTTAACAAACAATAGGCATCTAATATAATAGATTTCCTATCTATATTTGTTATAGAATATTGTGAATGATTTTTCTATCACTTCCAATTCAGAGTCTTGCATAAACTCTTTTTAAAATCTCTTCACAAAAACTCTTTACTTTCTGATAATTTTCTAAATATCAAATCGTCAATTGGATTTAATTCTGAGATAACCTTTTCGAACCCTTTCTATAGGTATTTTTAGAACTTTTCATAACGCTCCTTATAAAGAATATTTTTAGATAAAAAGAAAAAAACCATGTTTGTTATTCTATATTATTATATTTTTAACATTTTTATACAACAAAAATATTTTTTTATAAAAAGGTGCAAATTCGAAAGTCCATCGAATCTGCACCTTTTTACTATAAGTCGCTTTTTACAATCTTTTTTACACTAAACTTATTGATATTATCACTTTTATTTATATATTAAATACTAACCCAATAAGGTAACAACAATCGGAACGACAATTATAAAGAGTATAGTGCTCAATGTCACAACATTTGTAGAAAATTCCACATCTCCATCTCCCTCGTTAGCTAAAATTGGGAGGACGGCTAAGGCCGAGGCGCTGATTGTACTACAAATGTATTAAACTCTTTTGCCACCATACCGGAGGCAGTAAATTTTAATATAAGATACATTGAAAGCAGGTGCCAAAATAAAGCGTCCTACCAATGTGACAATGGTATCGGTATCAAAACGAATGGTCTTCAATCCCGCCTTGGCTAAGACAATTCCAATATATAGCAGAGACAAAGGCGTCACTATATTCCCGATGTAAGTCAAGGTATTTGTTGCAAAACTTGGTACTGAAATTCGCAAGATTAAGAAGACCAAGGCAACAAGGAAACCAACAAGGGGAGCAGGGAAGAGTTTCTTCCAATTAAATTTAGCTACTTGCTTACTTTTCCCTGACTTACTGTCTGTTGTCATCAGGTAAACGCCTAAAGTCCATGTAGAGACCGTATTGGTGATATAGTAGATGAGGAAATAAGGCAGTGCCTCATCACCGAAAAGAGCAATATTTAAAGGCAGACCAATGAAAATGGTATTAGCATTGACAAAGGTATTAATCATCGTACCACGACGCCCGGGGCGAACATTAAATATTTTTACAGCCGCAAATGCAAAGATATAGCCTAAAATACAAACACCAAAGGTATAAATCATACCACCGGACAGACTAATCAACTTATCCAAAGTCAGGTATTTCAAAACAGACACAAAGATGGAAACAGGCATTGCGACATTCATAATCAGCTTAGATAAATTACCGCCAAAACTATCATCGAAACCATCCTCGTACCTGCAAGAAATAGCCCAGAATTATAAGGACTATAATAGGAATAATACTTTCAATTGAAGTTAAAAAAACCATATTCTATACTACTTTCTAGTACTTTGGATACCACTTAAGTTCACTAACAGCTTTCTTCATATCGGTTTCTTGACTTTGTGCCAATCCCTGCTCTTGAGCTTTTTTAGCAACCGCTTCCGCTACTTTACTTGAAACTTCTGCCACATAAGCAAATGGCGGCAAGACAGGTGCACCCGGTTTACCTGAATCAACTATACCGCTCAATGAATGTGCAGCTGCACCAATCATTTCATCTGTCAAGAGCTTAGCTTCTGAAGCAAGCATTCCAAGTCCCAGACCCGGGTAGATAAGAGCATTATTAGCCTGACCAATCTGATAAGATACCCCTTTATAATCCACATTGTCGGAAGGTATTCCTGTCGCTACAAAAGCCTTTCCATCAGACCACTCAATCAAGTCTTTAGCACTTGCTTCTGCCAGCTCAGTTGGATTACTAAGCGGGAAAATAATTGGACGCTCAGTGTTTTGACACATAGCCTCAACAACCTCTTTTGTAAAGGTATTAGGTTTTGTTGATGTTCCTACCAGGATTGTCGGTTTAACCGTCTTTTACAACTTCAAGCAAGTCTGTTAGCTTGTCAGCATTAGCAAAAGTCAGAACGCTTCTTTGCAAATGGACGTTGCTCAGGTGTCAAATCATCCATATCATCAAAAAGAAGACCTTGTTTATCTACCATAAAGAAACGTTTGTAAGCCTCTTCTTCTGAGAGTCCTTCTGTAATCATTTCACTGAGAACACGTGATGCAATTCCTGCACCTGCTGTTCCACCGCCAAAGCAAAGATAGATTTGGTCTGTTAATTTTTCACCACTAATATCTAATGATCCGTAAATACCACCCAGTGTGACAATACCCTGTTCCTTGGATATCATCATTGAAAGTAGGAATTTTATCCTTGTACTTGTTGAGAATATTGGCAGCATTTAGACGACCGAAAGTCTTCCCAGTGTAAGTAGAGCTTAGGGAAAAGTCGTTCAGCTGTTTGTACAAACTGATCAATAAAATCATAATAACAGTCTCCACGTACACGCTCATGGCGGTTCCCAAGATAGTTAGGATTTTCCAGCAATTCTTTACGGTTAGTTCCGGCATCAATGACCAAAGGTAAAACAGTTGCAGGGTCAATACCGGCCGCTCCTGTGTAAACCATAAGCTTTCCAACTGAAATATCCACACCATTGGTTCCCCAGTCACCAATACCTAAAATTGCTTCTGCATCTGTCACAACAATAAGTCTAATATTACGATCTCCGGCCGCATTCTTAAGGGTAGCTTCTATATTTTCAGGGTGGTTAATATCTAAATAGCCTGCATATTGCGTATCAACAAACAAATCACTGTAATTTTCAATCGTAGTTGCAACCGTTGGATCATAAACAATCGGATTGAACTCAGCAATGTGTTGGCTAAAAAGATAGTAAAACAAGGTGCGATTGGTATTAAATATTTCCATCAAGAACAAACGTTTTTCCAGGTTTGTTGCTTTTTTAGAAAAATGAGCGTAGGTTTGTGCCGCTTGTTCCTCCAAAGTTTGCACATAAGGTGGCAAAACTCCAACTAAGCCAAGTTTTTTACGCTCTTCAAGTGTAAAGGCAGTTCCCTTATTTAAAAAAGAGTTGTTCAAAATATCATGTGCATTCATAATGCAACCTCCTTTAATTTTGTGTACTCATTATAACATAATTGTATATCTAATATAATATCTTATAACAGATAAGTTTTTTTATATGTTTTCTTTGAAACAAAGTATAAATTTCTAATTATCTTTTTATATTTTCTTAAATGCTCGTAAAGCCTTATTCTATGTGCTTTCGAGTATTTTTACTGTAGGAAGATACTTCACGTTTCTTTGCATATTTCCTCATGTCTTAGCTGTCAGAAGTGGTAAATAAGTAGTAAATTCATTTTGTACTACTAAGCAACAAGACGCTCCTGTTGCTTCTCTTTATTCAAGCGTTTCATTTCTGCCATTGCAGAATCGAATGTTGCATGTGCGTAATAGTTCAGCGTCATGGCTATATTAGCATGTCCCATAATGTACTGTAATGCCTTTGGATTCATTCCTGCATTTGCATAGTTGGTACAGAATGTATGTCGCAAACTATGTGGAGTGATGTGTGGCAATTTATCCTCGTTATACTTATTGTATTTCTTAACAAGACCTTTCATCATGCCGTTGTAATCACTTGCCACTTTTGGATAGTTCTTTCTATTAAGAAAGAGGAAATCACTATATCCATCAATCTCAACACGCTTATCATTCTTTCGATTCGCTAACACTCGCTTAAATGCTTGATAGGCTTCTTCAACCATAGGAACTTGACGTTCGCCACTTTTTGATCTTTGGTGTTTCAATGTAGTACCCAATTTCAGTATCTCTCAATAGCTGATGGTCTATATTGACAAGACGATTCTCAAAATCTAAATCTGGAAGTGTCAAACCACCAAACTCTGAAATACGAAGACCTGTTTTTTTAAGAGTATCAGAATTTCATCATAATTTTTTTGCTGTAGGTTTTATCAGCTTTTTGCAAAGGCTAACAGTTTTTTTCTTCCTGTTCTTCTGTTAGTACGGTCTTAGGGACAGTATCATCATCAAGAACTGCTTTCAGTTGAAAGTCAAATGGATTCTTCCGAACACAATCATCTTGTATAGCAATATAGAATGAAGCCTTTTAAAGAACGTTTGTAGTTATTGATGGTTTGATAAGCATAACCATTTTCACTCATTCTAATAGCCCATTCTTTAGCGTCTGATGGCTTAATACTGTCAATACTTCTTACACCTAACTTGTCTTTCTTCAAAAATATCCATAAGATATTTGCGTCCAGTTTCAGTGTTTTTTTCTAACCTTTGGTCTTTGAGCGTTCTGTTTTGCGTAAAGCTGGCAGAGTGTCATTTTCTTTCCTACAACATCAATACCATCATGAATGTCTTTCTGTAACTCTGCGATTTTTCTCTAAGTGAGATACAATCACGCTTTCCTGCTGGTACTCGGTCTGTAGCCACAAGTTTCCACGAGTAAACAAATTGCGGTTCTCCAAATGAATCTATATATTTGTATAAGTATCTTCCGTCTTTTCGTTGGCTCTCTCCAGTCTTTAAGATTCGACCTTTATTGTCACGTCTTTTTTCTGACATGGCATTTGCTCCTTTCCTTTATGGAAAGAGCCTTGATACGACTTAATACTATTTTTATCATATACAAGACCCTTTGGCGACGCTAGATTGCGTCCAATGTATCTATAATTTTTTCAAATTGTTTTCGTTTAATCTGAATACGATTGCCATTCATAATCAGCCAATTTGCATTTTTATTTTCCTCTGCCAAGCGTCGTAGCTTGTTTTCGCCAATACGAAAATATTTTGACGCTTCTTCAATGGTTAGGGTATAACGTTCCCAAATAGGAATGTCAGTCTGCTTCATAAAATCCTCCTCGTATTATATAGTAGTAGTTTTTAGAGACCCTCTCCAAGGTCTTTATAACTATTAAGTCATAGTCTTTTCTTTACCTCTTCCGTAGGTTCGACTATGATATATAAGATGCTGTGGATTGGTTTAATTCTCCTACCACTTGATGGTTTTGGAAAGGCTCCAACCACAGTCTCTTTGCTCATTTGTTAATCAGTTAGATACCGCATGACGGTTTATTTAGAACGAGGCTACAATCGCAAGGAGTCCCTGTGGTTCTAAAACAGTATCAAATATATTTTAAAGGAGATTATTATGATTTACGTAGGAATTGATGTCGCTAAGGATAAGCATGATTGCTTTATCACAAACTCTAATGGAGAAGTATTATTTAAAGCTTTTACCATTTCTAACAATCAAGATGGTTTCAATGTCCTTTACCAAAGAATAGAGTCTGTTATGGAAGATGTAACAAAAGTAAAAGTAGGACTGGAAGCTACCGGACACTATAATTACAATCTTTTAGGGTATCTCATTGATAAAGGTCTGACCACCTATGTCATCAATCCGTTACATACAAATCTCTACAGAAAAAAAGTCTAAGCCTTAGACTCACGAAAACGGATAAAGTAGATGCCCGCACAATTGCTTACATGCTCATGTCTGATGTGAACTTGAAGTCCCTACTCAAACACATCTTACCACAACGAAGAATTAAAGTCATTAACTCGTTATCGTTTTTAATAAGGTAAAAGAACGTGCCAAGCTAAAAAAACTTCCGTTTCAAGACTGGTCTGTATCTTATTTCCTGAATTAGAAAAGCTTGTACCAACACTTCATATAGCATCCGTTTATGCATTGCTTTCTGAATTTCCCGGGGCTAAACATGTAGCCGGTGCACATCTTACCAGACTTACAAATCTACTTTCAGATGCATCTAAAGGTCGATATGGTAAATATACCGCCATAACTTTTAAGGAAACTGCAAGGGCTTCTATCGGCTCAAATATGCCGGCCAAATCTCTTGAACTAAAAACACACCATAAAGTTGATACTGGAACTTGGTTCTGAGATTGATGAAATCGAAAATGAAATCAAAACTATCATGGATGAAATTAATTCTCCAATTCTCAGTATTCCAGGTATCAACTATCGTATGGGCGCTATGATCATTGCCGAGATTGGTGACTTCAGTAGGTTTGATTCTCCTGATAAAATCCTAGCTTATGCCGGGTTTTCACCATCAACATATCAATCAGGGCGACTTGACTCAGCATACTCTCACATGGAAAAAAACGAGGTTCCAAATACCTCAGATATGCCCCTATACAATGCAGCCAAGTATGTTTGCCGCTGGGATACGATATTTGCCGGGTACCTTGCCAAGAAACGAGCTGAAGGCAAGCATTATAATGTTGCCCTATCACATGCTGTAAAAAAACTGGTTCGAGTTATTTATCATCTTGTAAAATCAAATCAGCAATACATTAAAGTAGCTTAATTAACTCTAATTCAATACTCCTTTTTCATGCACCTATCAAGATGCTCTTTTTGTCATGCAGTTTTCAAAGTACAAGGAACTCTAACTGTATTCCGAGTATATCTAAAATACATTTCTGTACTTTATTTGAAAAATATCATTTTAAGGCTTGACTTTTAATAGTTAGTCTTTCCAAATCACTTATTTGGATTTCATAAAAGTTGTTTTACCAGCAATCGAACAGCTTTAGCAAAGCTCACGGGAGTTCCACCCCTGCATGGTTCTCATGTAGCCATACTCATTGCCTGCGACGGTTTTATCACGCTCGGACTATTGACTGTATGGGAGTATCATTATCACGATAAGAATGTCGTTGCAGGCAATCCTGCTAAAGATTGCTTCTCGGATCACTAACATGAATCGCTCGCTATCTTTATAAGATAGGTCATGGCGGTTAGTTCCGTTGGCTCTTTCTTATCGAAACGTATTCGATTACTTTTATTCAGTTTTCAAAGAACAATGGCTCGTTAGCCTATCAAAACACATTGAAAGCTCAATATGCTTTGGTGGAATAACAAACCTCCCTGTTCGGGAAGCGTGGAATGGTTTAGCACGCTTCCACGAAAGGAGAGAGGATATTACTTAATTTCAAATGACAAAATCTTTGTAATCAGTCTGGTTTCCATTCTTCCACGTAAGACTTCATCAACGACCATACTTTGATTGCCATATTCATCTTTCATAAGTCGTAGGGAACGCTTCGTTATGTACCCTCTGTAATGATGTAGAATCTGGTTAATCGCTTCGGTATCGCCATCTGTTGCCTTTACAATGAGAGGAAAGGGAATCATAGGATATTGTGTTTTCATTCTTCAAATTCCTCCATAAACTTTTTAATTAAGGCTAGTCCACTGGTTCTATGCCGATAGACAGTAGAACGGTTCAATTTCAACAGGTCTGCAATTTCTGAATCGCTCATGTCCATAAAGTAAAACAGCAGTAGAATTTCACGTTTCTTGTCTGGCAACTCACGTAATGCTTCACTCAACAAATCATTTTCAACGCCTACTGATAACCCATTGAGTGTAAAAATCTGAAAGTCAGTTGAATAGTTATCTGTTGTCGCAAACTGGCTAACAAGATAATCGCCAACATCCGAAAAGGACACCTCACGCTTTGCAATCCTTGAAAGATAAAGCATATAATTCTTTCGCTCGTCTTCCATAGCACGTTTACAGATATAGTCAAACTGATTTTCTATTGTGGTCTGAAAAGAAGATGGTTTCATGTTTCTCACCCCCTTTCTGTCTAGGAAAGGAAGTGAGCCTTGCTCGTTTATCTCCTTTCACTCTTAGTCCCAATGTGAAAGGGGGATTTGTTGCATTACTGATAAATAAACTTTGTAAAAAAGTTCTGAATAGCCAAAAAAGCATATAAACAGATTTATTTCTCTGTTTACATGCTTCTGTTATTCTATCTATATGATTTATAAAACCACATTGGTGGACGTACTTATCTATTGCAGATAGACGACTTTTTTTGACAAGAACCCAATGTAAGGAAATTTATTGTATATGATGTACTTCATGGCGACGTTGACCTCCAACAAACCGCCATTTGGAAGTAATATACAATATTTTAACAGCGTAAATAGCACTACCATATAACGGTTTTTTTTATTGGCGTTTAGTAGTGCTTTTTTTATTAAATATAAACCTATAAACCATATAACACGTTTTTTTCTATACCTGTTTTTTTAATTCAGTAGGAACAATAAAATGTATAGAGGTGGTCTACTATGCGTAAAAAGAAGATAAATATGATTTTTAGAGCCTTTGGTTTAGCCATTAAAGAAGCTCGATTGAAACGAGGTTTAACTCGTGAACAAGTGGGAGCATTGATTGAAATTGACCCACGGTACTTAACTAATATTGAAAATAAAGGGCAACACCCCAGCATACAAGTTCTTTATGACCTTGTATCGTTACTTCATGTTTCCGTTGATGAATTTTTTTCTTACCTGCTAATAACTTGGTAAAAAGCACCCGACGATTACAGATGAGAAATACATGGATAGCTTTACAGACAAAGAACTATCCTTAATGGAATCTTTTAGCCAGCGGTATCAACGAAGCAAGAAACATCGAAGACTAATTAAAAGAATCCATACATAACGGAAAGAGCCGATAAAAATGAGATTGTATTAATCTCATTTTTATCGGCTCTCATCTTTGCGTCTGGCTCTGTAATCACAGTTACTTTGAACTGCTTTATTTCAATTAAATTTTTCTTGTCTGCATTTCGGACAATAGAGGGGAATTTTTTTAATTCAGTATCTTCCCTTATCTTTAATCGTGTTTTATTTCCACATACAGGACACAATATCCACTTGTAGTTTATAATAACTATCTCCTCCTTTACACTTTAATTCAAATCTTTATTAAAAAAAATATTTCATCTTATTTAACAAGAAACCATATTTATATAACAACATAAAATACACTAAGTTATTTTTATTGAACATATATCGTACTTTATCTATCCGACTATTTGGACGACGGGGCTGGCAAACAGGTTCACCGGTAGTAACATGGTACCCTTTTTAACTCTGTTAAACAAACACTACGTCCATTTGTAAAGAAAGTTAAATCACTACGATATTCTTGAATACACCGAGCAGGGATTTCTCCACTAAGAATGACCTCATTATTTTTCAATTGAGTGTCTACGATGTTCGCACAATATTTAGGAGCATCGTTGTATGCTCGTGAAAGATATTCCTGTGGCGCATAAATTTTAAAACTAAGATATGGCTCTAACAATTCTGTTCCAGCTTTTTTTAAGACTTGTTCCAATACAATAGGAGCAAGCATCCGAAAATCTGCTGGGGTACTAACAGGGCTATAGTATAAGCCATACTTAAAACAGATTTTACAGTCCGTCACATTCCAACCATACAATCCTTGTTCACAGCCATAGCGTATCCCCTCCATAACTGCATTTTTGAAACGATTGATTTAAGTATCCAAGAGAAACCGAGCTCTCATACTGTACTCCGCTCCCTAATGGAAGCGGTGCTACAGATAGACCAATGGAAGCCCAGAAAGGATTCGGTGGAACTTCGATGTGAATGGTATACTCTGCTTTTTTTAACGGTCTTTCCATATAAATGACTGTAGGCTCTTTTTATTTCTATCTCCACATGATACTTTTTCTTGCGAGCAGAGCACAAGTCACTTCCATTTGTACTTTTCCCTAAGAAAGAAAGTATGATTTCATGTGTCGCAGAATCCACATAATATCGCAGAAGCGGGTCACTGTCGGAGATTTCTAAAAAGTGCATCAAGTAACATTTCCCTTTGTTGAGGTTTGCTCGGTTCAACAGTCGTTTTGCGAGCAGAGGGAGGGATTTTTCAATTCTCTCTCTCTGTGGCAATAGCTTTGTATCTCCAAGAACACTATTTAACTTCAAAAAAACTCATTCTGCAAAATAACAATTTCCCCGGAATAAGCCTTATCGATTTTACATAATTCACCATTTATTGAAGTATACATTTCTGTAATTTTTATTTTTTCCTTTTCCGATATTCTAACCGAATCTCGCAAATGCAGTACGCCACTATAAAGACGTATATATGCAAGACGCTGTCTTTTTTCCGAATACTCAATTTTGAAAACTTTTCCGCAAAGTTCAGACTGACCTCGATGTGTTGATGAATAAAATTTATTCGTAATCACTTCTATAAGGTTATCAATCCCTATATTGTTTTTTGCACTTCCGTGATAAACAGGGAACAGGGAACAATTATGAAATCTTATGCTTTCCTCTTGTTCGAGTTCTAATGCTTCCAATAATTTCCCAGACGTATATTTCTCCAAAAGGTAATCATTTCCTTCTATTACCATATCCCATTGTTCAGATTCGGTAAAGTTCATTACACGCATATTAGGATGCAGTTCTACCTTCTGTTTGATTACAATTTCCGCAGAAAGTTTCTCTTTAATATCCTGATAAACCGTTGATAAATCAATTCCATTTTGGTCAATCTTATTGATAAAAAAGATTGTGGGAATACCTATTTTCCTAAGTGCATGAAACAATATACGAGTTTGTGCTTGTACGCCATCTTTTGCAGAAATCAGTAGAATTGCCCCATCTAATACTGATAATGAACGATATACTTCTGCTAAAAAATCCATATGTCCTGGCGTGTCTATGATGTTTATCTTAGTATTTTTTTCCACTGAAAAGAGGTTATCGCCGTCTGAATTGTAATTCCTCTCTGACGTTCTAAAAGCGTATTATCCGTTTTTCGTTGTACCTCTGTCCACGCTTCCTAATTCTGTAATCGCTCCACTGTTATATAATAAGCTTTCTGTTAAGGTAGTTTTTTTCCCGCATCAACATGAGCTAAAACTCCAATATTAATAATTTTCATGTGATTTTTCCTCCATTCAAAAAGCCCAAAAGGGCATAAAAAAATCCCAGTGATAAATACTCTTATCACTGGGATTTTTTTATCTCATAACTCATAGGCATACAAAGCATACAGATATTCTCCGGATACTTTAGAATCACATGATAAAGGTATTCTTAAACTGGGTACAAAAAAACTAAGCCCTCCTAAAAAGGACATCCAATTATTTGTTCCCACTATCAAATTGACAGTTTATTTAAGAATACCTTGCCGCATATTTATTAACTCCTTTTTAAATAGATACTTAAATAATAGCACGTAAGAGCATATTTGTAAAGGAATCTCAATTTTTTTATCAAAGAGAGTACGTGATTACAAAAATAGCTGTAATAATGTACCAATATTTGTTATTCTATAATCTTCCAATTACTCCCGTTCTTTTTCAAGTACCAAATCAAATTGAGATACCTGCGTTGCTTTGGTCTGCTGGTCGATATACTCCACTGTCAGCGATACCGTGACTTGATTATCCTTACGATTGTGAATAGGATTTACCAGTTCTTGAAAGATGTACTCTTTTTCCGATTGGTTTTAATATCCCGTCATTCACATAGTAGGAAAGTTCACTGGCTGTCGCTGTAGGATAGACTTGAAGAACGTCGTTAAAAAAACTCATTGATTTCATTGGTTGTAATGGAATCAACCGTCCCCTCACTTTCAATGGCTTTTTGGTTTTATAACTTGATTTCTTAGGTATGTTGGTAATGGTCGGATTCTTAACCAGTACCATATTTCCAGAACCATCTACATAGACACTCACTATATAAGCAGAGTGGACGGTCTTTGTATTTTTCTCCCTCTGTAATGAGCTGGTCTACACTGTAGGTTACATTAAACTCATTGTCGCCAGTTGGCTCTACCGTCCATATCTGAAATCCTCTTACAGAAGACGATACAGGAATATCTTTGCGTACTGTATCAACATTGAGAGCTTGAAGTTCATCTGTCAGATAGCCTTTTTAGACTTTCCATTCGATTATCAATGGACTTATCGGATTGCTCCCATGAATAGTAGACTTTCGCAAAGTTCTCTACAAAATTTTTCTACATGATGAGTATCAACGTATTCCTTTTTCTATGATAGTTGTTTCGTGAATAGTATGAGTATCTATAGCTGTAAAGTGCTTGAATATCGCATAAAGCTGAAACTAAGCCCTAAAAAGTACCCACAAGGCAATCACAACCTTTTTTTATGAGGATTGACCTTATAGTGAGACACGAGGTTTCTTTTTCCTTTGGTATCTGTTTTTCTTTATTCTGATTTTTTTCTAAATTTCATCATTAAATCTTCCTTTCTCATTGTTTGATTCGTCCTGCTCCCACTAAATGCTGTTGCCAGTAGGGGCTTGTTAAGTCAGCATAACCGATTGGGTCGCCTGCATGAAACATACGGTTATTGCCAAGGTATATCCCAACATGAGTAATATAAGAGCCAGCGTTATAGGTAGAATGAAAAGAAAACCAAATCGCCAGCTTGTGCTTCCGATAGTGGGATATGCTGGGTCACATCATATTGCTGTTGTGCGGTTCGTGGTAAGTTAATTCCAGCTTTTTCCATACGTCCATTGTGTCAGTCCGCTACAATCAAAAGAAGTAGTCGGGGAAGCTCCACCGTAAACGTATCGCCAGCCCTCATATTTCAGTGCTTCGTCCATGATGGCTTGTACCGTATCATCATCAAACTCTGTTGTGACAAGATACTGCGTTACCAGTTGCACATAAAACATATTGCCATAGTTGTATCGCCAGCCCCCATTGATAGGTATGGCTATGGGATTGGGGTAAGACACTTTTTTCGCCACCTGAATACTCTTTTTGAGAAACTTTTGAGCCAGTTCAAAGGTATATTTATTTCCACGATTAGCCACATACCCTAGAAACCACCACCATAATTGTAGGACTGGATAACCGATTCTAAATCTACACTGAGCCTTTCGCTACTGGCTAATAATTCACTGAAATACTTCACACCTTGCTTAATGGATTCTTCTGTACTCAATGAATTAGGTGGAAGACCGAGGGATTCCGAGGACTGCATAACATCTTCCGCAGTACCGCCCGATTCCACCTGTATAATCGCAAGAAGTATGTTGACATATTCTTCAACGCCATATTCTTTGGCATATTTTTCTACCATAGGCTTATGAGCCAGCACTTCTGCGGAAACATTCACACCTCCATAATGAATATTGGAAATTCCGCTGTCCTGTTCATCTGAAAATAAAATGGCAACAAACAGAAGCAGTGAGAAGACCATCAAGAATAATCCAGAACCACCAATCACTAAAGTTTTCAACTTCATGGTTTCTTACCGACTTTCTTAATGGTGGCGGTTTTGATTGGTGGTCTACTTCTTGTATTTTGTAGTGGTACTCTTTGAACAGTAGACGGACGTTCTTTTGTGATTGGACGTTGTGAAGTTCTATCTGCTGTAGTGGTTGAAGTTGCTGGCTTTTTGAACGGTTTTTTTCTTGAACGGTATTGCCTTGGCGTTCCACTTTTTGGACTTGAAAAAAATCGGACTTAACTGCTGGACGCTCTTGTTTGGCTTGTTGAGATTCCTATATGAAGTCTGAATATTAGACTGTTTTGAGGTCTGTTCATCATGATATTGTTCTTGTCTTGTAGTCGGTCTTTCATGAACAGAAGAAGCAGGCTGTTTTTTTCTGTTTGACCTGTTCCATTTCAGAGCGACGCTTCGCAATGGTTTTTTTCGCCTTTGTTCCTGCTGTTCCTTGCGTCCACTGGCTCTGTCCGCTTTGGTTTGAGAAATACTACTGGTTAAATCACGGACATTCTCTTTTTACTTTGGATTTTTCCTTGATATACTGCATATCTTGCATTGGTCGGCAAATCTTTAACCTGTTCTTTCAAACCACTAGCAGTGTCTACCATTCTGTCTTTGGTATCAGCTACTGTACCGATGGTTTGACCGATACGTTTTCCAAGTGTTGATTTTTCCTTTCCGTCTGGTCGGGAGTGATCTGCTTGTGTCCTTGCAGAACTCCCCGAACCCGACTGTCCTTTTTTACCTGTAACAATGGCAGACCCAGCCCCTAGAGTAGTCATGGAACGTCCAAGTTTCCGCTGTAGACGGTGCATGTGAGCGTGCATAAGCATACGAGGTTTTCTCATCACACGACTTCCCACACTTTGAGAATCGTTACTCTGTAGAGAAAACATACTCATTAAATCGCCCAGCTTGAAGTAGATTCCTGCAAAGGTCACAATCTGTAGAAAAGCAATCAAAAAGAACGGATAACCAGCCGATAAGGTATAGAGCATGGTTGAAATACTAAATGCTGTCGTAATAATCAATGTGATTCCAGCTCGTGTCAAAATGGTATTAAAGAGCTTTGTTATGGCTCGTTTTGACATACCATCAAATGATGGAATCATGCTTAAAATAAAGCTCACAGGCAGAAACATAGCATAGATGATAAAAAGTACCTGCGAGAAAATCATGATTCCTGTTAATAGGAATACAAATATGGAAATCCCAATATTGAAGACAAATAGGAAGAAGACTGTACCTAAACGGTTAATGGTCTTTGTAATGGTTAGATTGGTATTGCTTCTGTCTTCAATTTCTTCCGCAACAATTTTTTCTCTGTCTTCGCCATTGTTGGAATCTGGGCTGGTGGAGAGCAGGCTTTCCACACGGTCAATACCGATACTTTCAATGTCTGAACTGTTGTATTGAAGCAGTAGCCACGGTTGCTGAACCTGTATGGAAAACAGGCTATCTCTGATTAAGTCCACGCTGTCCTTGCCTTGACTATCGGAATGGGGCATGACAATCTTCGTGCCAAGTGATAAACTGGCATTACTGATGTCTGATGAAAAGTCATTGATTTTTTTAATGTAGTCGGGAGCGTAGGCAATAAAGGAAGCCGATAGGATAAACACCAGCACAAAATTCATAATGGCATGAATTGCCTTTGTGGTTTCTCTCTTTATCAGTCCCGTATAGGCAACATAAACCCCAAGAACCAAAATCAAGAGTAAGAGGAATCCAACATAGAAACCCTCTGTTGAAAATCCGTTTGCACTCACACCAGCTAAGGTCTGCATATTCTTACCAATGGAATCTGCTGTAGCGGAAATGAAGTCTAAGGAATAGGCTTCCTGTACTAAGTAACCTGTCGCATTGGAAACATACAAACTGATTGTCCAAATAAAATTGGTAATGGCATATAGTCCATACATGACCTGTTTTCCAATCCCGTCCGACCAGTTCCACGGAAGCCAGCCCCAGCTATTATCCACATAAAAATCCAGTTGATAGTTTTCAAGTGGGTATCGGCTGTATTCATTTGCCACATTGACCGTATCATCTACCAAGCCCGCAGCTTGAACCACCGTTCCCAGCATGGCTAAAAGAAAAATGGCAATCACAAGTGTGAAAGCCACTGTCATTGCCACTTTACCTAGACGTTTCAGCGTCCAGTTTGATTTTATTCTGTTTACTATTGATGGTTTCACATTTACACCTCTTTTTCGCACTAGGGTGGTCTGGTATCAAAGGCATGGAGCAGTTCTTCAAATACAGGGTGGAACTGTATCACACCGACACGACCATATAAATCACTGATAAGGCATTGCCCGTTTTCCAAATCACGCAATCGCTTCTGATTGTTTTTCGTCCTCTGGGTCTACACCAAAAAAAGGCTAAGGTCTTTTTAATCTCGTTAAGGTCAGTGGAACGAAATGCAAATTTTTAAGCCGAGGTTATTTTTTTCAGTTTTTTTCATCTAAGAGGTCGTCTGTATTTTTGGGTCACGAAATATACCCCAGCGTTCATAGCACGACCAGCCCGAACCAGCTTCATAGATAGTGTTTTTTTCCTTGTGCTACCTGTAAAAAGCTCCATGCTTCGTCTAAATCTACAATCTTGAAAAATGCTTCGGTCTGTATGGATAAAGTCTAAAAGCAAAAGGTACTAATGACAATCAGCATAGCAACGGATAAAAAGCTCCATAGTGGTATATTCCTCAAAGGAAGTTTCCTTGTCAGGGAAGTACCAAGTCCGCAACCTGTATAATGTTCAGTTGTTTTTCTAAGCTGATAGACTGCTCCACATAACCATTACTGAATAATAAATGTGCAAAGTCATAGTCTGTAAAACTTTCGATATGGTCAGCTATACTGGTACTTAGTGGCGTATTCTCAACCCGTAATTCCTCAATCACTTTCATCAACCCTCGTACTTCACTATTGGTTACTGCACGAATGGCTTTTTCTAAGGATTGGGAAGCGTTCCCCATCACGAGAGGAAATCCCCGTAAGGAATGTCAGAATATCAATAGCCAGTGATTCAGAATCTTTGGGATTTTTTTCATAATCACATAAGGGTCAAGTAAGCCTTTGTTTTTCTCATCAGAAGTCAGAGTGACGATATTGATTTCATGGGAAATCTCTGGCAAGGTTTCTTTCCATCTGCCACGTTCTGCTTTTTGGGTCTACAATCACTGCTTGTGCCCCATAAAGCACCGCATAATAGACGATAAGGTTATTCGCAAAGGTTTACCACCACCCAGCGAACCAACAAAAGCCGACGCTAACGCATTGGTTACTGAACCCTTAACCCCTTGACTGGCAAGAGCAGGGTTTCAGATAGACATTGCGTCCAGTATCTAAGCTGTAGCCAACATAAATCCCCTCATTTTCCCCCAGCATTTGAGTAGCACCAAAACCCTAAACCAGCGAGGAAATCAGAGGTCACGTATTGAATATAATCATTCATATAACGCTTGCTGGCAGGTAAAAAAATTCTTCATGTAAGCCGAGCATATCCCCAAATGGTCGTACCAGTTTTACGCTTAAATCGTCATAAAAATCTTTCACTTCATTACAACGACGTTTGAGTTCGTCAAGATCATTTGCTGATACCCTTACCACATAAGACAGCTTGTACATAGATTCCTTGCTTTGGTCTAAATTGGTTTCCAGCTCATTCACACTTTCCAGAGCTTCCGCCACATTGGAGCTGGTTTCATTATCACTTTGCCAAGCGTGGTTATCCAAGTCTTTCAGTTCTTTCTTTTTTTATTGCGGACAGTAGATAGGGCTTTACGATTCGCTACAATTTCCACATTCATTGACGTATCAATCAGGGAATGTAAATTGCTGTTGCTGGTAGTAGAAGATTTCAGAGGACGGGAAGTCCAGTTCTCCGACAATGCTGTTAATGGTAAAAGTAAGCTACATAGACGGTTTCATCTTCCTGCTGGATTTTTCAAATATCGCTGTTTTTTTCTTCCACCAAACAGCGAGTAGGCTAATCAAGTCATAGTATTTAATCAGCGTTTCATTATCCAGCTTTTTCTTTGATAGATGGTACTCATACTCTTCATAGGCAGTGCCTGTCTGTCCGTAAAGGTGTTCAATCAGATAGCCGAAGTCGTCCTTATCTAACCTGCGGATTTTTGAAACGACGAGAGATTTTTATTTTTCTAAGAGCTTTTTCCATCTTCTGAAAACGCAGGATTTCATCATTACTCATACTAACAAAATCGCCCATCAGCTTATGGTTCACATCATAGACAAAAATCAGACAAAGCATTTTTTTGCTTCAACGGTAAGACTTTTTCATAGAAAACTCCTGATCGTTGAGAAGCAACTTAAAAGCCGATAAAGAAACGGTAGTTCACTTGATTTTTCGCCAATCATGGATATTAAAGCGTCTGTCTGTTGGTCGATTTTTGTCATAGGCAACCGCTTTGAGCTTGCCAGTGACTTCATTTTTGGAACGCTCTTGTGCAGAACGTATGCTGGATTCTGTACTGATTTGTAAAAGCATGAATTTTGCCATCACGATTTTTGTGCGATAAGCTGTCTGAAAGAATCATGCACTTGTATTTTTCTGTTCTGGACTTAGAAATGAGTAATTGTAAGGAACAAGCTCATAGTAAGCATAACATTCCCCGTCTTTATTCCAGACGAGATTGTTTTTCAATGTATTTAATTGGATATGCCATAAAAATTCACTCCTAACTGCTGTAATGGCTTCTTGTGGCTGGTTTCTGCCAAGCGTTACTTTTTTTCCTGCATAGGTCAGCTTTTGGTCGCAGTGCATAAGCAATGACAGACTTCAAAAAAATCCATAAGGCTTTTTTTACCATCAAAAGTTTTTTTGTAGACATAAACCATGTGAAAAGCCACAGGAATCCCAAAGTATTTGAGAAATGCTCCCTCTATCATGGAAAGAGGGGCAAGTTATAAATATCATCACTGCAAAGAGTGACACGACAAACCATGTCATTTGCGTAAAGGTTATGGGAAACGGAAGTCTAAAATCATTGATAGAATACAGTACCTTTTCCACAGACCAGATACTGGTATAGCTTCGTATTTTCTTCATGTAATCAATCCTTTCATAAAAAATAGGGGTAGCTGATTGAGCCACCCCGTAAAATAGAAAATCTGCCAGTAGTAATGTACCGACAGATTTAATAGACGATTTCAAAAATCCCATGATTGGTTGAGATAAACGTTCCTGAAAGGTCTAAATCCCGACCATAGGCTTGATAATCAATATAGTTTTGAAGACTAGCTGGTACTTCGCCCTAAAAGCACCCGTTTCTTCAATGTAGTAGCGTGCCACGTCATACATATCATCACAATCGGAATGAATGATAATATCCTCTTGATGTTCGCTTAGTTCTTCAATGCTTGAAAAATGAGTGAGCAGAGCAGATAGCTCCGATTGTAATTCTTCGGGTAATTCCGATACCATTTCCCATAGTCGATTGAGTTCGCCAATGGAAGTGTATTCGTCAACCGTAAAGGGTAACTCGTAGTCATGAATGGCGTATTCCTCATATTCATCATTCAAGCCGATTTTCTCTTTGACTTCCTCAAAGTCAATGGGAAAGGTAAACCACGCACCGACCAATTCGCCCTCATTGTATTTGCCTAAATTCGCAATATAGACTTGCATATCGTCCATATATTCACGTCCTTTCTTTGTAGAGATTCAAAAATCCCTACCGCACTTCGTTTGGTGTACCATTCCTTTTGCGGAACATAAGAAAAACCACTTATATTCCACAAAAGAACGGTTTTATTTAAGCACCAATAATGCGATTGAATAGCTCTAGTAAAATGTCTTTTACTCCAGCAGCGTTGAAGACTAAGCCAACCGCAATAATCGCAATAATTAAAAAGCCAATCAGTTTGCTAAACTCACGCTTGAAGCCAAGATACAAGCCAATCACAACGATTGCTAAAAGCACCAGTGATTGAGCGTTTGATAGAAACCAGTTATAAAGGTTTTGTCCAAAATTCATAAAAATGTTCTCCTCTCTATATTCAATGAATTTGTATTTGAGTTATTTTTTTGGGGTATACACTTTCTGGTATGGATAGAGATTCCATGCCAGATTTTTTTCTATAAAAAAAGAGGACATTTGCTGTCCCCTCGTTATACAATCAATTCACCACAAAAAAATCATGAAAGAAGGTTAAACAAATGTCCCATAATGATTCTATCCTAAATATTCTTGGAATTAAAGATAAAAAAATATTAAAAATTATTTCTGTTGAAGAAGCTGAACACAACAACGATTCTGTTAAAGAGTATATAACGCTAATAACAGCTACTCTTTCTTATCCGATTAATCGTTGTCGTAACTGTGGCTTTCCCACAGTTAATAAGGATGGCTTTCGCAAAACTCATGTACGACTGGCAAGTTTAAATGGGAGAAGATATGAACTAGAGCTTCGTAAACAACGCTATAAATGTAAATCATGCCATACTACTTTTGGTGCTATTACTAATTTAACCAAAGAAAATCAAACCTTATCCAGTGATCTCAAAAATCAAATCATGCTTTTAGCTCGTAAAGGCTTATCTGGTCAGCTTATTGCTGAAATGTGTCACTGCTCTCCTAGCAGTGTTCGTCGAACAATCTTAGAGCGCATGGAACCACACTATCGTGTGGCTAAGTTGCCCTAAGCATCTATGTTTTGACGAGTTTCGTTCAATTAAGTCTGTGATGTCCTTTATCTGTTGTGACGCTGAAACCCACCAAATTGTCACAAAGTTACAGGATCGTCTATCACCTACCATTGTTGATTATTTTGAAAGTCGTTATTCAAAAGCCGAACGCGAATGCGTTCAATCAGTTGTAATTGATTTAAATGCTCAATATCAAAGTTTTATCTATCGCCTTTTCCCTAATGCCAATATCATTATTGATCGCTTCCACCTTGTACAATTAGCTGGTCGCGCTTTGGACAATTGTCGTATCTCTATCCTAAAGCAACTTGATAAACAGAGCCAAGAATATAAAATTATGAAGTCACATTGGAAGCTATTCCATAAAAAAGCTGAAGATCTTCACCCTGAAGAAGTAGTTTTTCTTCGCGGCGTTAAACAATATATGACTCGCCAAAATGCTGTTGATCTCATTACTAGTAAATTTTCCAAGTTCGCTGAAGTATACCAAACTTACCAAGATATCACGAAAGCCCTAAACGAGCGCAATAGTGAATTACTAGAGTCAACCATCTTAGACTACCAAAAAACCAATACAGAAATGGATACTGCTATTCAAACCCTTCGTCAAAACAGAAAATATGTCTTAAATAGCGCTAAATTTGAATACTCTAATGGTCCTTTAGAAGGCATCAATCGCAAAATCAAAACCCTAAAACGAACTTGTTATGGTTTTTGCCAATCAAAAAAATTTTTTTCTTTTTTTAAGAATCGATTGTATTTTTTTCGTAAAAAAATACCCCCTACATTTTCGTAGGAAGTATTTTTAGTCAACCATACCAGTTGACAGATATCCCACTTAGGACATTTTCCTACAAGGGGTCCCGAGCGCTTAGTGGGAATTTGTACCCCTTATCGATACAAATTCCCCGTAGGCGCTAGGGACCTCTTTAGCTTCTTGGAAGCTGTCAGTAGTATATCTAATAATTTATCTCCATTCCCTTTAGTAACGTGTAACTTTCCAAATTTAAAAAAAGCGACTCATAGAATTATTTCCTCCCGTTAAATAATAGATAACTATTAAAAAAATAGACAATACTTGCTCATAAGTAATGGTACTTAAATTGTTTACTTTGGCGTGTTTCATTGCTTGATGAAACTGATTTTTTTAGTAAACAGTTGACGATATTCTCGATTGACCCATTTTGAAACAAAGTACGTATATAGCTTCCAATATTTATCTGGAACATCTGTGGTATGGCGGGTAAGTTTTTATTAAGACACTGTTTACTTTTTGGTTTTAGGATGAAAGCATTCCGCTGGCGACTTAAGCAATTGCTGAATCGAGACTTGAGTGTGCAAGAGCAACCCTAGTGTTCGGTGAATATCCAAGGTACGCTTGTAGAATCCTTCTTCAACAATCAGATAGATGTCAGACGCACGGCTTTCAAAAAAACCACTTTTTTTAATAATTTGTGTGCTTAAATGGTAAGGAATATTCCCAACAATTTTATACCTCTGTTTGTTAGGGAATTGAAACTGTAGAATATCTTGGTGAATTAAAGTGACACGAGTATTCAGTTTTTAATTTTTTTCTGACGATAAGTTGAATAGATGACTGTCTAATTCAATAGACGTTACCTGTTTACTTATTTTTAGCCAGTTTCGTCGTTAAATGCCCGTTACCTGTTCCAATTTCGTAAACGGTATCGGTTTCTTTTTAAATTCAATTGTTTTTATTATTTGGTTGAGTACTTTTTCACTCGTTAAAAAAAGTTTTGAGAATATTTTTATATTTTTTTGTTCATGTAATCTCTCCTGAAGTGATTACATCTATAAACAAATACAGAAGTTAAACGATTTGTTTGTAATTTTAGTTATCTGTTTAAAAAGTCATAAGATTAGTCACTGGTAGGAATTAATCTAACGTATTTATTTATCTGCGTAATCACTGTTTTTTTAGTCTGTTTCAAAACAGTAGATGTTTTATCTACATTACGCATTTGGAATACCAACATGACGAATCCCTCCTTCTTAATTACAAATTTTTTTAGCATCTAATTTAACTTCAATTCCTATTATACAAAATTTTTAAGATAATGCACTATCAACACACTCTTAAGTTTGCTTCTAAGTCTTATTTCCATAACTTCTTTTTACGTTTCCGCCATTCTTTTGCTGTTTCGATTTTTTTATGATATGGTGCAAGTCAGCACGAACACGAACCGTCTTATCTCCCATTATATCTTTTTTTGGATATCTGTCAACTGGTATGGTTGACAGATATCCCTTTTTTGTTATTATCACGTCCTGTTCTTTTTACTGACTGTTGCTTCAAAATCTGCTTGTGTCGGTCTGTCAGTTTCGCATGGTCGAGAATGTCTTTTACAACCTGCGTCTGGTTGATTTCATCAAGTTTAATCGCAACCTTTAAGGTCAGGGGCAACTTGATGAGATAGCCAGTTCAGCGTCCTTTGGAAGGAGTAAGGCTCTGGTTTTTGTGGTTAGTTTTAATCGTTCACGATTGTTCCCAATAAACCAAGCCCATTCTTCATTCAGTTTCCAATCAGAACGAGGTTTGGAATCGTCTTTATCTACAAAACGGATATACCGATTGATAATTTTAAAGGCGGTATGCTCTGGATTGTCATAGACGAGTAAATCACGGACTGCATAATAGGCACGCTCATTTTTTTCAATCGAATCTCAAAACGGTTTTTTTACTTCTGCGTCTTCAATGGGAATATCATTTTTTTCTTGTACTGCTCGTAGTCCTTTTTCATAGATACAGAAATAAACTTCACTTTGTAATGAACCGATATAGAGGGTGTTTCCCATACATTCCTTTTTCCTCTTTGCGTACCAGTTCGCCACTGCGATAGCTTTTTAAAACTGCGGAAGACGGAGATACATTCTTCCTGTTGGCACTTTTTCAGTGAGTACAGGGATATTCAAAATCCCTGTCTTATCGTTAATGGCAAGGTCAAGGCGTTTCATCACACCGCCAGCCACCAAAACGTCCATAAAGAACTCATACCAGCTTCTTTGTTGTGCCAGAAGATAGCTTTCAAATTGTCTGCACCCACGACCTTTCAATTCCACCAGAACTCCTTTGTCCAGTTCATGGGAGCAAAGGACGAATATGTCGCCTAAAGCATAATGCTCTGAATAAGAATAGAAACCATAGTCCTCATGAAGAAAAATAGGACAGTTTCAGTTGTAAGATGTTTTTCGACCACCTGCTGTACGTCTGTTGTCGGAAAGCGAATCCTTACATAATCAAACAGCATTTCAAGGGGAGCGTCGGGATTGAAGCGTTCCAGAGCTTCCCAAAGGGACTGCTGTAAATCCTCTGATGGCTTGACTTTTTCCTGTTTCAATATCGCTTAGATACTGCCTTGTAATACCAGTCGCAACAGCTAAACGATTTTGAGATAGTCCATAAGCCAAGCGTTTTTCTTTTAAATGCTGTAACCAAGTTTGTTCATTCAGTAAAAATCCCTCCAATCAAAAAGGCGTATGTCAACGTTTTAAAGCCCATTTGACATACGCTGAAATTTTTGTAAATCCCTTGTAACCAAAGGATTTTTCTAATGTTTTTTTGACTGTTTCCTGTCGATTTGTACCCCCTGTTAGATACGGGGGTTAAGTGCTAGCGTGGCTATTGCCACACCAGCCAGCAAGATCAGTCCACACCTGCGACTTCCGCTTCGCACGTCGCCTGCGTGGACTGTCTGCTGTTGGATAACTTTTTAATTTCCTCCAAGAAATCATATCCTTTTTGGTACAAGGGGAGTATAAAACTCTGATATGACACTTGTTCCTACATCAACATAGCCACGACCTTTGATTCGCTTTAAGAAGAAATCCTTTTGTACGTCACTGCCAAACATCATGCCATAGCCCATTTCAGACATACGACCTAAAGCCACTCTGAAATTAAACTGATCACGGATTCCGTCGCCTAAATATTTTGCGTCTGGACGTTGACAAGCCAGTATTAGAAAGAAGCCAGCTTGACGACCTAACATGACAATCTGTTTCAGCTTATTCATAACTGCGGTGTTTTCTTTTGTTCCCAGCATTTCCATGAAAGCGACGTATTCATCAAAGATTAAGAAGTGTGCCGGGAGACCTAAGTAAGCATAATTTTTTTGCCAGTCTTATAGTTCTTCATCTGCTTCATTTCCTCACTACGTTTCATCATTTCTTCATAGAATGTTTCAATGCAAGAAAGCAAGTCTTCTTTTTCTATAGTAGACATTTGCCATCACAGAACCTAAGTCCGCAAGGTCAGCATTTTTTTCGGGTCAAGAATATACAGTTTTTGAATCTGTATGAAGCAAGGCTTCAATCAGTGTCAGTATAAAGTAAGTTTTACCGCCACCTGTACCACCAGCAATCAACATATGAGGGAGCTTATCATATTCCCACCATACGTTTTTTTCATTAAGCGAAGTTTACCATCTTTAGCTTCTACTTCATCAATAGAAATACGACTGGCTATGGTGTCATAGAGCAAAAGTATATTCCACATAGGAATCCTTTAACTCTTTATCCGTCAGCTCACAGTACAAGCCACTCTCTAATTTCTTTTTCCAAGTGTAAGAGTTGGTCTTGATATTTTTCCCAGCGTGATTTCCACCCGTATCTGTATCAAGCCATTTTTAAGTCGATAATACATTTTAGGGAAGTAGGTTATCTTTTCCTTTGTACGACCAGCACTATCTTTAAAGAAACCCTCTGTTTTGACCTGTTCAGATTCATACCACTTGTTTTCAAGTATCATCTTTGCCAGTTTTTGACGGTGGTAAAGTTGTTTAACCGTATCATAGCGAACCCGTTTGAATACAAACGCTACCAGCAAGCAGATAAGAATTGCGACACTGAAACTGATAATTAAATAGGGAATGTCAATCTTATCTGCTTGTGATAGGTTAAAATCCTGCCAGTTGATCTGCTGGATTGTCTTCACATGAAACAGTCCGACAACCAGCAGGAAAACAGGCAGGAGTGACGCTATCGTAAAATGAAAGACTAAATCTTTACCAGATGGGCGAATCCTTTTACCACGCTGTTTCATGCGAAAAAGTCTCCTTTCTACCTAGCGACTATTTGTCTTGTGTCGGTTCTTTCTTTGCTTGTGGTTGAGCTTTGAATGAACTAGAATCCTTTGTCAGCACAATATCGTCTGCCTTGATATACCAGTCAACATCTGCTCCTTGATAGGTGGCAGTAGCAACGGTGTCCGCAATGGGATTGATAAGTTCCACCCGTGCGTTATAATCAAACTCTTTCAAAGGCACGCTGGCAGGAATACTTACTTGAATCATGCGTCCTTGTCCTTTGGATTTTAAGTCATAGGTACGTTCCTTGATTTCATCTGAAACCGACCCGTCTTCATTTTGGATTCTCACTTCACGACGTAGAGCAGAGAATTTCAATTCTCCAAAAGTCGTGTCTTTATCTAATACAATGCCATTTGCTAATCTCATCATTTTTTTCCTCTCTTTCTTTATTCTTTTTATCATGTCGTCAGCATGTAAAAGGTAATTTGTAAAACCACGAGTGCCGATTTTTGTAGCCCTCTGCGGTAATACGTGGATTGACTAACTTCACACGTTCCTCAAAGCCGAAATGTTTTTCGCCAGCTTCAGCAGGAAGCACCACCACAATATCATCTGCTCTTTGAACATCAGAATAGAGATTATAGCTTCTTGATAAGACAGTTAGCCGTCCGTTGATTCTTCGCTGAACGACTTTATCCTCGCCAGCAAATTCTAAATTGCCGAATGTTTTTTCCATGTTGGGAATCACAAATTTAAGTTCCATATTTTTTTACCTATCCTTTCTTTTTTTATTGGCTGAATGAATGTTTGATGGTCTTAAAGAGTGAGGGAACGACCTTTTGATTCTTGATTTTTTTGTTTTTCATAAGTTCACTTCCTTTCAAAATCGGGTAAAAAAATAGACACCTCATTTTTTGAAGTGTCTACCTATTAAATATTCAAATTTTATTGGAAGTATCTTTATATCTTCACTTTTCAAGGATAAATCGTCGTATCAAAGCTCATTCATAAGTAGTAAATTAGTAGTAAATTGAGTGGTTTTGACCTTGATAAAGTGTGATAAGTCCAGTTTTTTTATGCGGATAACTAGATTTTTATGCTATTTTTATTAATAAAAAAAGTGCAAATTCGAAATCCATCGAATCTGCACCTTTTTACTATAAACTGCTTTCACAATCTTTTTACACTAAACTTATTGATATTATCAATTTTATTTATAATATGAAATACTAACCCAATAAGGTAACAACAATCGGAACGACAATTATAAAGAGTATAGTGCTCAATGTCACAACATTTGTGGAAAATTCCACATCTCCATCTCCCTCGTTAGCTAAAATTGGGAGGACGGCTAAGGCCGGAGCTGCCGATTGTACTACAAATGTATTAAACTCTTTTGTCACCATACCGGAGGCCGCAAATTTTAATATAAGATACATTGCGACGAGGTGCCAAAATAAAGCGTCCTACCAATGTGACAATGGTATCGGTGTCAAAACGAATGGTCTTCAATCCCGCCTTGGCTAAGACAATTCCAATATATAGCAGAGACAAAGGCGTCACTATATCCCCGATGTAAGTCAAGGTATTTGTTGCAAAACTTGGTACTGAAATTCGCAAGATTAAAAAGACCAAAGCAACAAGGAAACCAACAAGGGGAGCAGGTAAGAGTTTCTTCCAATTAAACTTAGCTACTTGCTTACTTTTCCCTGACTTACTGTCTGTTGTCATCAGGTAAACACCCAGAGTCCATGTAGAGACTGTATTGGTGATATAGTAGATGAGGAAATAAGGCAGTGCCTCATCACCGAAAAGAGCAATATTTAAAGGCAGACCAATGAAAATGGTATTAGCATTGACAAAGGTATTAATCATCGTACCACGACGCCCCGGGCGAACATTAAATATTTTTACAGCCGCAAACGCAAATATATAGCCTAAAATACAAGCACCAAAGGTATAAATCAGTCCATCGGACAGACTAATCAACTTATCCAAAGTCAGATATTTCAAAACAGACACAAATATGGAAACAGGCATTGCGACATTCATAATCAGCTTAGATAAATTACCGCCAAAACTATCATCAAACCATCCTCGTACCTGCAGGAAATAGCCCAAGATTATAAGGACAATAATGGGAATAATACTCTCAATAGAAGTTAAAAAAATCATAGTCTATCCCACTTACTGATACTTTGGATACCACTTAAGTTCACTAACAGCTTTAACCATATCGGTTTCTTTACTTTGTGCCAATCCCTGCTCTTGAGCTTTTTTAGCAACCGCTTCTGCTACTTTACTTGAAACCTCTGCCACATAAGCAAATGGCGGCAAGACAGGTGCACCCGGTTTACCGGAATCAACTATACCGCTCAATGAATGTGCAGCTGCACCAATCATTTCATCTGTCAAAAGCTTAGCTTCTGAAGCAAGCATTCCAAGTCCCAGGCCGGGATAGATAAGAGCATTATTAGCCTGACCAATCTGATAAGATACCCCTTTATAATCCACATTGTCGGAAGGTATTCCTGTCGCTACAAAAGCCTTTCCATCAGACCACTCAATCAAGTCTTTAGCACTTGCTTCTGCCAGCTCAGTTGGATTACTCAGTGGGAAAATAATCGGACGCTCAGTGTTTTGACACATAGCCTCAACAACCTCTTTTGTAAAGGTATTAGGTTGTGTTGATGTTCCTACCAAGATTGTCGGTTTAACCGTCTTTACAACTTCAAGCAAGTTTGTTAGCTTATCGGCATTAGCAAAGTCAGAACGCTTCTTTGCAAATGGACGTTGCTCAGGTGTCAAATCATCCATATCATCAAAAAGAAGGCCTTGTTTATCTACCATAAAGAAACGTTTGTAAGCTTCTTCTTCTGAGAGTCCTTCTGTAATCATTTCACTGAGAACACGTGATGCAATTCCTGCACCTGCTGTTCCACCGCCAAAGCAAAGATAGATTTGATCTGTTAATTTTTCACCACTAATATCTAATGATCCGTAAATACCACCCAGTGTAACAATACCTGTTCCTTGGATATCATCATTAAAAGTAGGAATTTTATCCTTGTACTTGTTGAGAATATTGGCAGCATTTAGACGACCGAAATCTTCCCAGTGTAAGTAGAGCTTAGGGAAAATACGTTCAGCTGTTTGTACAAACTGATCAATAAAATCATAATAGCGGTCTCCACGTACACGTTCATGGCGGTTACCCAGATAGTTAGGATTTTCCAGCAATTCTTTACGGTTAGTTCCGGCATCAATGACCAAAGGTAAAACAGTTGCAGGGTCAATACCGGCCGCTCCTGTGTAAACCATAAGCTTTCCAACTGAAATATCCACACCATTGGTTCCCCAGTCACCAATACCTAAAATTGCTTCTGCATCTGTCACAACAATAAGTCTAATATTACGGTCTCCGGCCGCATTCTTAAGTGTATCTTCTATATTTTCAGGGTGGTTAATGTCTAAATATCCTGCATATTGCGTGTCAACAAACAAATCGCTGTAATTTTCAATCGTAGTTGCAACCGTTGGATCATAAACAATCGGATTGAATTCAGCAATGTGTTGGCTAAAAAGATAGTAAAACAAGGTGCGATTAGTATTGAAGATTTCCATCAAGAACAAACGTTTTTCCAAGTTTGTTGCTTTTTTAGAAAAATGAGCATAGGTTTGTGCCGCTTGCTCCTCCAAAGTTTGCACATAAGGTGGCAAAACTCCAACTAAGCCAAGTTCTTTACGCTCTTCAAGTGTAAAGGCAGTTCCCTTATTTAAAAAGGGATTATTCAAAATATCATGTGCATTCATAATGCAACCTCCTTTAATTTTGTGTAATCATTATAACACAATTATATATCTAATATAATCTCTTGTAACAGATAAGTTTTTATATGTTTTTTAATAAAAATAGTATCAATTCACAGTTAATTTATAAGTCAATATACTATATTCACATTATATGACTATTTTTTTGCACTTTAAGATTAATAGCTGTCATGATGCAAAGAAAAACTTCCTATTATCAGATAAACCATTTCAAAGGTACCGCTTGTACCATAGATTTCCAATATACCTTTGTATATTGAACCTGCACTAAGAGTTGCTATACCGCATTTCCAAGGCAAAGTGACATTATCAGAAACAGTTCTTTTTAAAATAATATTATTTAAAAGACTTGGTATAAAAAGCCCTATAAAAGGTATCAAAAATGCATACATCATATAGCTTGAATATACGCCATGTGAAAAATATTCATATATCTGCCCGAAGATGAATACAAATACCGAAATACCAAGATAAATCCATGATTTCTTCATCAGTTTCCACCTCCAATATATACTATATCACTTACCGATCTCTCCTGATTTGATCGACCGTTTGTAGTAGGATTGTTATAATCTCTCCCTTGAAAACCATAGTGGAAGAACCTCCACCGTCCAGATTATAGGCATCTGTTACTCCAAGTTCTTTCATAAAAGTTGCCATCTCATAAAGGCTTAATCCTGCACTCTCGCTTGTTCTTCCGTCTGATACCACAAATACATAGTGATTTTTTCCAAGATATCCGATTGCCGTTCTCGGATTGCTTGCCATAGCCATTCCTACTTCATCATTCTCACCTACAGATATCTCGCCGTCTTCAAGCAATACCGGTCCGAATGATAACACTTGATATGCTCCGCTTTGTAAAAGAGCTTCCGCAGTTGTTTCATTCTCTGAGACAAACTCAAACTCTCCGGTTTTGGTTATAACCAAGGCATCTCTATCTCCTGATGTATTTCTGTAAAGATTTCCGTTTCTTATAACATATCCTGCCTGTCTTGCACCATAGTAATCTCCATTGATAGCAAGTATGGCATTATTTTCTTTGGCCATATTTGAAGTTGTATCGGTAATATTTCTTCCATAAGTATTATTTGCAAGTGCAGTCTTTAAAACCGAAACATCACTTACCGTTACATCAGCCACATAAATATTGCTGTCATATGCTCTGTACTGTTTTAGTGTAATACTTGTGTTACTGTCGGAATATTCTCCTATAACAGTACCTCCTTCAACAGTCTGCACATTAGCCACTGTAGCACCGCTTATTTCATCAGTACTTTCTGTTTCAGTGCTGTCAGATGTTACATTTGTCCCTAATGTTATATTATTTGAAGTGCTTGTTCCGGTACTAAGTTTTTCTTCTATAGCAGCTTCAACGCTTTCCTTTATACTGCTGTTTGTAGTCTCTGCGACTACATTTGAAGCCATTAAACTTTGCATTGGATGCGGTATTACAAATGTATCCAAAAGTGCATATGTACTGAATGAAAATAAGGCTACACCATATAATATGCCTAAACCCTTTTTATTTAATTTCTTCATATATTTTACCCCTGTCTATTTTAAAGAAGCGGCATAATTATTCTCTCTTACAGTCTCTTTTTTCTTTGCAAAAACCAAATGTCTTTGCACAAAGTATGATACTGTAAATAAAACCACTTCTGTTATTATCTTAGCCAAATATGCATTTATATTTAATGCTTCTACCATTCCTCGAAGAATCAAAGTATTCATTGCAAATATAAATGCCGTAAGTCCCAGATATGAGATATATTCCCCCGCAAGATTCTTCTCGTCTTTTTTATTATTTTTAAACACAAACTTTTTATTTACAAAAAAGTTGAAGTGTAGTGATACAATGCGGGCAATCGCATTTGAAAGTATTATGCTTCCTGAAAGCAAAAAGCATATTGTGTAAAGTAAAAAATCTATAATAAATGATAGAATAGAGCTACCGCAAAACTTGATGATCTGGCTGTATATTCTCGCCGAATCCTTTATAGTATCAAAGTGACTTTCCTCATTATCATTGATATATATGGTTTCAATGGTGTATTCCTTCATCTTTATACCTTTTCTTGCAAAATCCAGCAGCATATTCATCTCGTACTCATATTTCTCTCCTTTTATTTTGAGTAGATAAGGAATCAAACTTTTGTGAAATGCTCTCATTCCGGTTTGAGTATCTTCAATGTTTACGCCTGTAGAAATAGAAAAATATCTTTTTAGTGATATAATTTCCTATTCTTGATCTGAGAGGGGAATCCTTTGACTGTTCTCTTGATCCAAGTATTAGGCTGTCTTCGCTTTCCATTGATTTATCAAGTAGATATAGTGCGTCCTTTAATGAATGCTGTCCGTCTGCGTCCAAAGTTATTACTACGAAATCATCTTCTATTTTATTTAAATAAGACAGACCTTCCTTTAGTGCGGCTCCCTTTCCCTGATTTACATAAAAGTGAATGACCTTTGCTCTACTGTTCTTTTCAAGTTGGGAAAAGAGGGGAAGATATTCTTCCCCTGAACCGTCATTCACCACTACTACCTCTATTCCTCTTGCTTCAATGGACTGCACAAAATATATCAAATTTTCATTTGGCTTATATGCCGGTATTAGGGCAAATTTTCTTTTCATTACTTCTCCTTTCCGGATGTATCTCCTGTCTTTTGATTGCTGTTTTGTTTATTCTTTTTTTCTTATTAGAATCAGTTTTACTCTTACTGCTCTTGTTGTTTTTCATTCTGAGGTGGCTGACCCATCTGTGGCTGATTTCCATCCTGTGGCGGCTGACCCATTGGTGGTTGACCTTGATTATTTTCCTGACCTCTTCCCTGGAAGTTTCCATTCATCTCAGGTGGCTGACCAACATTTCCTCCCTGTGAGTTGCCGACCATTCCGCCCTGCGGTGGCTGACCCTGTGGTGGTTGTCCCTGGCCATTTCCCTGACCTCTTCCCTGGAAGTTGCCATTCATTTCAGGTGGCTGACCAACGTTTCCTCCCTGTGAGTTGCCGACCATTCCGCCCTGCGGTGGCTGGCCCTGTGGCGGTTGTCCTTGGCCATTTCCTCCTCTTCCCCGGAAGTTTCCACTCATCTCCGGTGGCTGGCCCTGTGGTGGTTGTCCTTGGCCATTTCCTCCTCTTCCCTGTGAATTTCCATTCATCTCAGGCGGCTGGCCCTGTGGTCGCTGACCATTTCCTCCCATTCCGCCCTGCGGAGGCTGGCCGAAGTTTCCTCCCTGTGAATTTCCTGCAGTAACAGAACCCTCACTATTTCCTACACTTACCTTATAGTTCTTTCCACTTTCAATCTCTGCACTGCTGTATAAACTGCATTATAGCTCTGTGTCTGATCTGCCGATGTGAAAAGCTCCTTTCCTGATTCGTCACTGATCTTTATAGTAGCTCCTGTAGCCGCATTGTTATCCAAGTAGTAAATAATACTTGACTGAGTTGAATTATTTCCGTTAAATCCCTGGAACATTCCGGAATTACCTGTTGCAAGTATACTTCCTCCTGTAATAGTTCCTGTTCCGTCATAATCAACAGGTGCATTTCCACCATTTGAAGGTCCGTCTACTATTATATTTCCACCGGAAATATTTAAATCACCATTGGAGTCTATACCGTCACCGCCGGGAATGATCTTTATATCTCCTCCCGAGATATTGATAGCATAGCTGACCTGTGATCCGTCCGTTGAATCTCCTGCTGCATTTATACCGTCATCACTTGAGTTTACCAGTATATTTCCACCTTCAATATTTACTGTAATTCCTTCAAGACCTTCATTTGAAGCCGCTATATTTATCTTTCCGTCCTTAACAGTCAAAGTATTGTCTGCATGTAATGCATCATCACCTGCATTGATATTCATCTCACCGTTTTCAAATGTAACATCACCCTTGGAATGCATTGCATCCTCTACTGTAGTGATATCAAAGTATCCATTCTTTACAACAAGTGTTACCTTGCCGTTAAGTCCATGATGTGAAGCAGTAATACTGTAGTTTCCGCCTTCTACATTCAAATTTGATTTTGAATGTATAGCATCCTCATATCCGCCTTCCACTGTAAGCTTGCCTGATCCTGTTAAGTTTATATCTCCTTCGCTGTAAACAGCTGCATCATAAGCATTATTTTCACTTGTGGAATTCTCATCCTGTGTATTTGCAGCTCTCATATCGCTTATCTTATTATCACTTCCATCAACCAGGTTGATATTTATATTTCCACTCTTTCCGACTATTGGTGCATCTGAAGAATTTGATATTGTAAAATTATCAAGATTTAAGTTTACATCTCCGTCTGCATTTACTACCATCTGTCCTTCACTCAGATTACCTTTCAGTCTATAATTTCCTGACTTACTTATAGTAATGATCTTTCCTTCGCTGCTTGCTCCTTCTCCATTTATTGAAACGGTATTATTATCAACATTTATACTTGTTTCATTACCTTGAGTTTTCTCACTTTTACTGTTAGTTACATTTGATCTTACTGTTGCCGCATTTGCATCCTGTGATGCATTGCAAGCACCAAGTCCAAGCATAAGTCCCATTCCCATTAAGGAGAATGCAATATTTCTGTTTACCTTTTTATTATCTGTTTTTTTACTTTTCATAAGCTCCTCATTTCTCTTATACTAAATTTATTTTTTTAAAGGATTGTTTTTCCTTTGATGCATTAAGGATACAAAAAGTAAACTGAAATGAAACTGAAAAACCGGCTAATTTGTGAAGAATATGTGAAAAAAAGCCTTCTTTTTTTATTTTTACTCATGTTTTTCCTCCTTCATTAAAAATAAAAAAAGACGATAGATTTTATTTCTACCGCCTTTTTGTAAATGTATATGGCTATTTGTTTAATAAATATTTGCCATTTTTTTATATTTTTATTTTTTTCTGAATCTAATTCTTTTATAGACTCTTCTATTTCTTCAATAGATGGTAAGCTACTTTTTATATTCCTGCTCAAGTAGTTTGCTTTATTTCATACTTACTTATTCCTATTGGATGTGAAATGTTTTTTTAAGCCTCTTTAACATCATTACACTTATACATAATCCTTTGATTATGTCCCCAAGGAATACTTTTTTATCCTTTTTTTCAATATCAGATAATTGGGTTACAGCTTGTAACCCAATTAGGTAATCATTATAAAATATATACCAATATCTTATGTGTTTTTAAGTTTTTCGGCTGAAAAATCCTTTCATGTCCGGAAATTCTTTTCTTAAATCACTGCTCAATAATTTTAGAAAACTATCACCCCAAGAATATTGCTTTTGTTTTTCAACGATTTCTTTCCCCAAACTCCAATACAAATCAAGCAACTCATAATTAACTTTTACTGCTGCTTTTAATTGACTGCATCTAACTTTTTTTCCTTTAAATCTAAAAAGTAATTTTTTTATATTCTCCATCTCCTATAATATTTAAATCTTTTTTTATCCATTCTTACAACTCCAATTAATCCTATAAAATGTAAAAAGATAGCGGAATATTTTTTCAATAGAATACAACATCTTTTAATACACTGCAATCTATTACCCTCATTTATACACCTATTTTATCTCCACCTGACAGCTTCTCAATGTTTCGATTGCGGCATTATGTTTTTCAACAGTAACTCCAGCACAACAATTTGGATCAACACTGATTTTCACCTCCGGCAGGAATGCTTTGATCAATAGTGCATTTGATACAACACATATATCGGTGCAAAGTCCTACCAACTCTATTTCAATATCTTCCTTTTTTGATATCTCAAGCATCTTATTTGCCAGATCAACACTTCCGAAACTCGGTTTTTTAAAGATGTTTTCCGGATCAATAAGCTTTGATATATCCGGATGCAACTCCCAACCATTAGTATCTTCTATACAGTGCTCTACCGGAAGATTTTTACCTTCCTGACTTTGAAGATAACTGTACTTATGAGTATCCATAGTCGCAAATACATCTTCTTTTTTGTACTCCTTGATTTTATCTGTTACACCTTTTACAATAGCCTCCGCTTCCTTTGTTCCAAGGCTCCCGTCAATAAAATCATTTTGCATATCTATAACAATCAATACCTTTCTCATATAACCTCCACTGTAATATTTTATTTAAATTCCTAACACAGCTCTTTTGTCTTTCGTATTATAACACATGCCTTTATTGACATTAAGCCTAAAAATACAAACCTGCATCAACCATTGTACTATGAGTATCTTGATAAATTGTTGATAAATTGTTAAGATTTTGATATAATTGTCGTCAGTGATACTTCACAATTTTTATTTTTTGGAGGAACGAAAAGTGAGAACATTTTTGACAATACTTATTGTCATACTCGTTATATTACTTGTCGCCTTGGTTGCACTATACTTCTTCGGAAGAAAAATGGAGACAAAACAAGTAGAATCCCAGGCTGCTATGGAGGCTGCCAAACAAACTGTTTCTATGCTTATTATAGATAAAAAGAAACTGAAGATTAAAGAATCAGGTTTGCCGAAAATTGTTTATGAGCAAACCCCCTGGTACCTCAAATGGTCTAAAGTGCCTATTGTAAAAGCAAAGGTAGGGCCGAAGATCATGACCTTGATGGCTGATGAAAAGGTATTTGCTTCTATACCTTTAAAAACAGAAGTAAAAGCGGTAGTAAGCGGTATTTACATCTCAGATATAAAGAGTGTAAAAGGCGGTAAGGTAGTAAAACCTGAACCTAAGAAAAAAGGCTTTTTTGCAAAGCTTTTTAAAAAATAATAAAATGCAGATGTCCCCACTAATACTAAGATTAGGGGGGACATTTTTTATTTGGTAGTCAAACCGATTTGTATCTTTTCATCCTCAGTAAGTATTCTTCCTGAAAGAATACTGTCTATCTCATTAGCTACCTCTTCTTCATTAAGTATCTTGTACACTGTTGACTCGATATATTGATTGTTTTTTCCGGCATTGAAATCATAATCGGCATAATAATTTTGATCTACAGCTATCATCTTACCGTCAGAAGAAATATGTCCGTTTACAGCATATTCTTTCAATGTGGAATTAAGAGCCATCTTCAGCCTTCCTGTTGAAAAATCCACTACATAACATTTTCTTTCAGTATCATTATTTCTGATCATCAACAATATATCGGCATTTGCATTATACAGATTGACATCTTTAAGACTCAGAGGTGTTTGACTGCAGGCCTCATCCATTTCCCATGACTTAAGTCCTGTTTTACTGCTCCAAGTAAATGCCGTATTATTTTGTATTCCCTTTGCTCTTATTTCACCGGCAGCGTTTTCTATATATAATACTTCTCCCGGTATATCTTCTATATGTTCACCGGACTCAAGATTATATATCGAGGAAATTCCCGAATATTTGTTTATAACAAATATCTTTGAATCCTCTGACAATTTTATATTTCCTGAGCTTTCCTTTATATCACTGTAGCTTTTTACTTTCTCAAAAGAATCTGTACTATATACATTTAATCCTTCTACAGCATCCAGTACGAATATCTGCTTTGAATCATTGCTAAATGACAATATTGAATCCATTGCATTTATATATATATTGTTGATTTTATCATTTTCAATATCATAAATACTTAATGTAGGCTTTTTATCCGGCGTATCATTATCTATTCCCAAAACGGTATAGTATCTTCCGTCATTTGATATTTTTTGATCTTTGAAAGTTGCGGCTATTCCATATGTAATATTATTGTTAAAAGGTATTTTTTTACTTGTTTTACCGTCATCATCCGATATAAATACATCATTCCCGTCAAACAAAAGCATTTTTGAAGAGTCATTTGAATTTGATACTATTCTTGCATGTATTGAATCCGAAGAAATTCTTGACTTTAAATCTATTATCTTTATTGTCTGACTGTCATGAGAACTTGCCAATAATTTGCTTCCGTCTTTCAAAAATATATATTCTATCGGCAATATTCCGCCATAATTCAAGTTACTGTCGGTTATAGCTCCGTCCTTCCATACAGAATAATTTCCGTTTTCCAAAAATCCGACTATCGTATTTGTATTGCTGTTGTAAGTATAATACTTCAAGTCCTGCATATATACTTTATTAATTGTCTCTCCGGTTTTTCCATCAAGAATATATATAGTATTATTTGATTTTTATTGCTATTTTTATCGCCATTCTCACTTTCATACATTACTTTAGGATCATTAAGATTGATAGATATCTCCTGATGAAATAACTCCCTGTTATCATATGTAATTTTTATTAAATCATCCTGAGTATTCAATAAAATGCTCTCGCCGTCAGCTGAATAGGCTGCCGTTTTGTACTGTTTGTTTTTTATTACTCCCGGTTCTGCCGTATTAACTGTAAGACTTGGAATAACTTCTATTATACTTCCGTCTATAAGACTTCTTCTTGTTATCTGATCATCACTGTCCGGATTTGTAATTATAACTGCCTCACTTCCGTCACTCTTTATATCGGCATTTTTTATGAGAGAGTCAATTACAAATCCTCCTGTCTGTTTCCAGTCAGCGGTGTCATATAAATAAAAGTTAGTGGAGATATTATTATTAAATGTAATAAGTGTCAGTTTTGAATCATCTTCTGAAAATCTGACAAGCATAGGTACACCATCGGTTTCTATCTTTGCCCTTTCTTCACCTGTTTCAACATCATATATGATACAAGTCTTATCAAATGAATATGATGCCAGATATTTATCGTTATTAGAAAACCTAACAACTTTTACAGGCTGAGTATGTCCCTCCAAGATCTTTAATACTTCTCCGTTATCTACACTTGCAATTGCCGTATAATTGTTATCAAGTCCGTAAGCTACATATTTTTCATCCTTACTTACATCCATATATGTAAAGATATTTTTAGTAGAAATAGAAGTTAAAGTAGAGGCTCCGCTGTGATATATCATACTGTTGAATATTGTATCCTCTTCCGCCTTCAAAGTATCATAATACTTCATATCAGGTTTTATAGACTTCATTGCTTCCTTTGCCACTAAAACAGCCTTGATAAAATCGCCCTCTTTTGTAAAGTCCTTAGACCTTTTCATAAGTATACTTGCATTTGACTGCACAGCCTCTTGTCTTGCAAGTTCCGCCTTTTGATAAGCATTTGCCATAAACAGACCGAATATCAAAAATACCGCTCCTGCTACGGTAGAGACTGTCATGATTCTTTTACTCTTTCTTTCCTTATCTCTCTGCTTTAAATCTCCGAAGCTGCAACCGAGAATTGTTGCCATTACTCTGTATTTTTCTGTTTTTAATATGTCTAAAGATTTCTTTGTAAGCTCTTTTAACTTTGCTTTATTGTTATTTTGCAAAGCTTCATAACCCTCAAAATCAGCATTTAATGTCTCATCCGGTCTTATATCTGCCGCCAGTATCTCGCTTACAGATTCCTCACCCTTTAACTCTTTTAACGGCAGAGGAAAAGCTTCACCCGGTTCACCCTCTATAAGTACAGGTATTATCCTCTCCTCACCGTGCAAACTCTTAAATATCTCTATCTCTCTTTGACACCACTCTGAAAGCGGCGTTCTCTTTGAACATATAACAATTAAGTATCTGCTTGTTGCAAGCGCTTCTTCTATTGAAGCACTTAAATCCCTTGCGGCAAGCTCCTCTCTGTCACGAAACACTCTGAATGTAGGCCTTTTACCGTTTTGATAAAATTCCTTAGGTGCTTTAAATGTCTCTATCAATTGGTGAACCTGTTTAGCTATACTTTGATCAGGCTCCACATGCCTATAGCTTATAAAGGCGTCATACTTATAACTTTTTTCTTTATATTCATTTGCCGCCTTTTGCATTTCATCTACATTTTGCCTGTGATTTTGTTCTTTTTCCATTCTCAATCCTCTCTCTGAAATAAAGTAAATACCGATAATAAATCATATTCCGGATGGCAGGTGTCAAACTTTTCACCTATTATGATTTTCCAATCATCTATCAAACATGGATGTGTCTTTAGGTTCTCATCCTTCTTTTCACCATACTTAAAGTTCATAGCATAATAGCTGTTACACCATCTCTTATGTTCAAGCCTTGATAAGAAATCAAGTACAGGAGCATTCTTTAGATATTCACAAAACTTTTTCTTGAACTCTTCATTATCAACTTTTCTGATTTCCTGCAGTGCACTGAATTCTTCAAACTTTAAATTCAGATAAGCTTTTATCTCATCCTCAGATTTATCCGAAAATATCTTTCTTACTATCTCTTCCTTTACCCTGTCATGTGCGGCAGATAATCTTGAAGATGTCTTCTTCACATATGAGAGCTCATTCCATTTCTGTCCATCTCCCATACCTGCTGCCGCTGAAGATATGTTATAGCTGTCATTAAACTGCTTTGCTCTCTTATCAAGTGCCGCCCTTATCATAACATCTTCTGTCATAATCTGCGAAACATCTCCGAAAATTTTTATATTATCATTATTTTTAGGTAATACATAACTTAAATCTATATTTGATACATTTCTTATTATCTTTCGGAACACCTTCAAAATACCTGTTTAAAAGCTTCAAATTTTTAAGACTCTTAACTACATCTTCGTTCATCAAAAAAATAAGAGACAGATCCTTTTCGCTTTTTATACTTTTAAGATAATCATACATCATATTTCTTTCAGAGCTGAGACTCATTATCTGTATATCCAAAGAATTATTTAAGCCCTCATTGTCCACCAGGAGCTCTTTCATCTTCCTGTCCGCATCCCTGTCTATGATGCTTACCCTTGTATTTTCCTTTAACGACATGGTCATATCGTTTGAAATAAACTTTAATAATGTAGAAGTCAGCTCATTTATACCTATTATTAAAATATGCATCCTTTTGATATTTTCATCAATCAGCTCAGGAGTCACTGCATCACCTATACCGGAGAGGGCCTCTACATTATTTGATATACTTTTGCTTACACATTTATCCGATATAAGCATTCTTACAGTCAGATCTCTCTCATCAAAATGTACGGTATCTATATTTTTAAGACTCTCTTCTTTTTTTCTTTCCTGAGCTATCATATCTTCTATATATGAGGACACTGTTTTTGACTCACATTTTACATAGCAGGTAATATGTCTTTGAGGTTTTATTCTCTTTATAACATTTGTGTACAGGGCATAATTTTCAAGATCCGCATCGGCACAAAAAAACATATACTTTGCCTTATTTATATTAAGTGCGGCAAAAAGCTCTCTTATCTCATTTCTGTCACTGTTTTCAAACTCCGTCTGATAAACGGCAATTCCCTTTTTCTCATACTTGTTTTTCATATTGTCATCTATGAAATTCTTTGAAATAAGTGATATCTTATATGAACTTTTTTCATCTATAAGATTATTTATCAATGTTTCACCCATAAGAGAGTTCTCAAATACCAAAATATGATTTCTGCTTATCTTATTTACAACTATGTTTTTCATATGTAAAAGAGTATTTGAAATTTTGGTAAATACAAAAGTGGACGTAAGTATCGGTGCAGTCCATTTTGCAATCTCATAGAAAATATTTGTCTTATCACTCGGTGAAATCGGAGGTGCAAATAAAAAAACAGTTTTTATAATACCGTATAATACGGCAGAGATCAGTTGGAAAGGATCGTCTATCTTTGCACTGTAATATTCATACATGCCTTGAAATCCGAAAAGAATTGTCATAACAAGTATGACAAGATATATTTTCTTTTTGTAATAGGTTTTATTTTCTCTCATACTACCACCTTTTTTTAGTTGTTAAACCTTATAAAAATGTAAGGCATCGCACTAATTATATCTTATCAGTGCAATGCCTTACAACTATAGTTTATAACAACAAACTTAATGATTTATAAAGTATTCCGGATTATAAAGTTTTTACAAATCTGTCAAAAGCTTCCTGACCTTCACTCGTTCTCTTATAAACACCCGCACATTCCAAAACCTTTACAAAAACTTTGCTGATTTCATCCTGTACAATACCGTGAATATTTTCGGAATTGATATCATATTTATCAATCCAGCCGTCTACCCAGTCCGCATGCTTTTCCAATTCTTCACTGCTTCTTAAATCCTTTTTTGAAAGAATATACTCCTCAAGTAGTGCCATTTCTTTTTTAAGTCTTGCAGGAAGTACCGCAAGTCCCATTACTTCAATAAGACCTATATTCTCCTTCTTGATATGATGAAGATCCGCACTTGGATGATATACACCCCATGGGCTTTCATCAGTTGTGATATTATTTCTAAGTACAAGATCTATCTCATACAAATCTCCATTCATTCTTGCAATCGGTGTAATGGTATTATGAGGAGTGCCGTCAGTTTCTGCAAATACAAATGCATCCTTATCGGTATAAGCCCTCCAGCTTGATAAAATATGATCGGAAGCCTCCACAATCCTGTCTATATCCTTACCTTGAAGTCTGATAACGGACATAGGCCATTTTACAATACCGGCTCTAATATCCTCATATCCCGGAATCACAAAAATTTCTGTCATACCCCGCCTTTGCCATAGCAAACACATAGCCGATGCCCTGGAAATGATCATGGCTTAAAATAGAGCCTCCCACTATAGGAAGATCCGCATTTGATCCTGCAGTATAATGCGGAAACAGCTTTACAAACTCTAAAAGCTTTTTAAATACCGCCTTATCTATCTTCATAGGTTTGTGCTGTTTATTAAATATTATACAATGTTCATTGTAATACACATATGGTGAGTACTGTAAAAAATAATCCTCTCCGTCAAGAGAGATAGGAATTAATATAAGATTCTGTCTTGCCGGATGTGAGAAATGTCCTGCATATCCCTCATTTTCCATACAAAGCAAACAGCTTGGATATCCTGATTTCTTTGCCTGTCCGGCTTTGGCTATATCTCTCGGATCCTTTTCAGGCTTTGAAAGATTAATAGTAATATCTATAGGTCCGTACTCCGTTTCGGTAACCCATTTTTCATCCTTTGCAATTCTGTCTGTACGTATATAATTTGTTCTCTTGCTGAATTTATAATAAAAGTCTGTAGCAAGTTTACTGCTTATATGATATATCTCTTTAAACATTCTTCTTACAGTTGAAGGCATAGGAGTAAGCTGTCCCATAATTTTTGTATCAAAAAGATCTGTCATTGTTACGGTATCATCCTCAATAATACCGTTTTCATAGGCAAACTTACACATATCTGAGAGTATATCCACAAGCGCTCTTTCTTCAGTCACCTCTTCTTCTTCAAACTCTATCTGACCGAAAAGATCCAGCAATCGGTTTGTAATATATACTCTGTCATCTTCATCCACAAGATACTCACGCATACCGTAAGCCATAAGTTCATTGATAAGCCTGTTAATCATTTTTTTGCTCCCTAAACCAATTCTTTGTTTTTTCACATGTAACACTCTGCAATTTAATTATCAATCAAGAAATCCACAATTGCAATAGATAAAAATTGCATTACTAACGAAAATTTATTCTTTTTTAATAAAGGGCTGTTGACAAACATTTGCATTTGCAGCAGTCCATATCTTTATTGAAATATTATATTGTAGAACAGATTTCAATACTCCCGAAAGAAGCATTACCGATATAGGATTCTTATTATACTTTACAAAAAGTACCAAAGATATACCGAATATAAAAACCATATGTAGCCTGATATCATCTATTTTAAATCCGTTCAATCCGAAGGCTGACTGTAATATCTTTATTCCCGATATTGCAATCAAAACCACCACAGCCGGTCTTAATACGGAAAGTATTGTTTGCAGTATTGTGAGCTTTTTATATTTCATATACATCCATGAAAGAAAAATAAGCAGTACGCTTGACGGAAGTATACAACCGAAAGTGGCAACTATTGCACCCGGTATACCGCCTATTCTGCTACCTACAAAGGTAGCCGAATTTACTGCAATAGGACCCGGTGTCATCTGAGATATGGTGATGAGATCTGTAAACTCCTCAGGTGTAAGCCAATGATATGCATCCACCACTTCACTTTGAATAATAGGCATTGCCGCATAACCTCCACCAAAACTGAAGGCGCCTATTTTTAAAAAACTTATAAACAATTTTAGGTAAATCATTTACTTTTCTCCACATTTTTTGATATAAAGGTCTTTATAATTCCAACCAAAATGCAAATTAATATAATATATATCACGTTAACTTTAAAATAAAAAAATTCAAAACAAAAGGCGACCCAACATTATAAGGATATTAAAAAAGCCTTTCTTTACTACACCTACCCCCATCTGAAAACTTACAGAAGCAATTACCGCACCCACTCCCGATTGCATACCTTCAAGCATAAAAGCAATATATCTGTTTTCTCTAAACAAAATATAAAACATGGATATAATAGAAATTATTAAAAAAGGAGGAATGACAGTGGCGACTATTGCCACAATAACTCCTAAAATTCCTGCAATCTTATATCCGACCACTATGGCTCCGTTTACTGCAATTGCTCCCGGTGCCGACTGTGCAATAGCTACCAAATCAAGCATCTCATCATTTTCTATCCAATGATACTCATCAACAAACTTTTTCTTCATCAAAGTAACTATGACATAGCCGCCACCAAAGGTGAATGCACTCAAATAAAGAGTTGAAATAAAAAGCTTAATGAGAATTTTCCTATTCATATGCTTTTACGATTTCATCTATCTTTTTTAATTCTTCTTCGCTGAATGAAGTATTTTCTACAGATGCAATATTATCAAGTACCTGTGAAGGTTTGGATGCACCTATAAGTACCGATGTAATAACATCATCCTTAAGTACCCATGAAAGTGCCATCTGTGCAAGACTTTGATTTCTCTCTTTTGCGATATCATTTAATTTTCTTATAGCTTCCATTTTCTTCTCCGTAAGATTATTTTCATTTAAAAATCTTCCGTCAGTTGCTACTCTGCTGTCACTTGGTATACCGTTAAGATATCTGTCACTCAAAAGTCCCTGCGCCAAAGGACTGAAAGACATAATGCCCTTCTTTAATTTGCCTGCCATATCTTTTAAGCCGTTATTTTCAATAGTTCTGTCAAAGATTGAATATCTGTTTTGATTTATTATAAAAGGAACTTTAAGCTCATCCAAAATCTTTGCAGCCTGCTCCAAAGTTTCTCCGTCATAGTTTGAAATTCCGACATATAATGCCTTACCGCTGTTTACTATCTGCGCCAAAGCACCACAGGTCTCCTCAAGCGGTGTATTCTTATCCATTCTGTGGTGATAGAATATATCCACATATTCAAGTCCCATTCTCTTTAAACTCTGATCAATACTTGCTATCAAATACTTTCTGCTGCCGAAATCTCCGTAAGGACCGTCCCACATCGTATATCCGGCCTTTGTACTGATAATCATCTCGTCTCTGTACTTTCCGAAATCCTCTTTTAATATAATTCCGAAATTCTTTTCGGCACTTCCGGGTGCCGGACCATAGTTGTTTGCAAGATCAAAATGAGTGATACCGTTGTCAAAAGCTGTAAACAAAATATCCTTCATACTTTCAAGATTGGAATGGTCTCCAAAATTATGCCAGAGTCCAAGAGATACCAACGGCAATTTTAATCCGCTGTTACCACAATAAGCATATTTCATTTTCTCATATCTGTCTTCCTTTGCAAAATACATAAAAACCCCTTTCAAATATCAATTTTCAAATTCCTTGAACATCATTAAAAAAATCATTGTAAGCATTCCTGCCGCAATCAAAATAGCCTTTTCATTAAAAAGCCCTACTGCAAAATATCCTAAAGCGGTACCGGCTATAAATATCAATATACATATATAATAATATAAACCCTTTTCTAAAGAAAATTTGTCACCGGTACTGATTCCACGATAAAGATTCTGTGTTCCGCTCTTTAAATTTCCGGTACACATTGTAGTTGCTATTACAACATCTCTAATTTTAGGGAATGTGGCAAACTGCACTCCCGATACCAAAGATATTATGGAATTGGCAATTTGGTTCATATCCTGCGGCAAAAATGCCACAACTATAAATGCTGCTATTTCAAGCAGTAAAGGAATCTGCCTCCAATGTATCATATCAATTTTTTCTTTTCTACGCTTTATTATTTCAGATATAGCCACTCCTATGGCAAAGGATGTTATAGGTATAATATAATTTACCGATTCTAAAAACTTTCCTTCACATATCTTTATTGTCATCAGTATAATATTACCTGTCTCGGCATTGGCAAAAACCTTTCCACGGTTTATATATGAATAAGCATCCATAAAGCCTCCGGAAAGTGCCAAGAACAACCCGACCGTTATGGACTCTGAAGTCTGCCATCTTTTCATTTTATCCCTCTTAATCTAAAAGAATACCTTTTTATTTTAAACCATTACATCGATAAATTAAAGCAATAAAAAAAGTATAGCCTATATTTTTATATAAACTATACTCTTAAAATTTACTTCAATGATGTAAATGCATCCAAAGCCTTTTGTGCTTTTTCTTCAGAAGTACTGCTCGCTGTAATAATTGCCATGAAGTTTCCCGACTTTATATAAATCTGCTTTCTGTACACAGTATAATCACCGCTTGTATCCGTAGCACTCATTGCTATGGTTTCTCTACCGTTAAACATTGCCTTGGCACTCTCCACACTGACATTTACCATACCTGAAGCTTTGTACTGCTCCTGGAGTTTGGCCACAACATTTTCCAATTCGGTTTCAGTCTCAAAAGGTGTACCCATCTTTTCTATGACAACATTTACATTGCTGACTCCGGTACCGTTCTCACTGGTAGCGTATAAATCCATATATATACTTTCATCCGCTTCTTCCTGTGTCATACCGGCTTGCTTTATAAAAATATCTCTCATCTGAGCGATATTATCTCTGCTTTCCATCTTGTAATTATTTGCAGGCGCATCAAACCTGATATTGAAAACTTCATTTGTATATACTGAATCTTCTTTTCTGCCTCTGTAATATTGTATATCATCTTCGGCATGTGTCTCTTCCTGTATGACTTCAGCCTGTGTGGTAGTCTCCTCTGTAGTGGGTACTTCGGTAGTACTTTCTACTACAGTTGTTTCCGCCTGTGAGGCAGTTGTCTCGGCATTAGTTTTGCCGCTACAGGCAGTCATCATAACCGATAAAAATAATATAGGTATAAAAATATTTTTCTTCATTGTCATCACTCCGTGTAATAAATAATTTCCCGAGTATTCTAGAATCCATCTGTGACTAAATTCTGATAAGATATTACAACAATGTGATTAAAATGTAAATATTTTTTTAAACCCTCTTCTCTAATCATTAATAATTAGCCTAATTCTTTTTATATAAAGGCTCTTGTTTCATCATATTACTTGCAAAATCTGCCTGTTTTAAAGTGGCAAAATCCAGATATACCACTTCTCTAAGAAGATCTCTGCAACTCTCATAAACACTCTTATAGTATTTTCTGACATCTTCATCATCTATATCCATTATTATAAGATATGATTTTGTACCTGTCTCATCCACCCTAAGCATCATGTCTATTAATTTTATCTCACTATGAGCATTTCCAAAGGCAATCAATCTCTTTTTTATAGCTGATACTTCTTCATTATCTGAGGGATATACCAAAAGATTTTCCTCTCCGCCTTTTGTAACCTTTTTTTCTATAACTGCCTCTCCAAATTGGCTTTGATACCCCGGTGAATTAACTATACGGTTGATACTTTCCTGATTCATATAAAAAGACTTAGGACCGTAAGGATTAATAATAAATCCACCGTCATTCTTTAAACATCCCAAAATATCCGGGAATCTTACAATGATTGTTTCCTGTTTCCAATTTGCAGGTCCTTTATCCGCCCAATTTTTCAAAGCAGTCCAGTCTGTAAATACCGGAAGTGCAGTTACTCCACCTTCAAGATTTATACCGTAAATATTTATTTTTTTGTATCTTTTTTTAAAACAGTCTCTCCGCTGCCCTTAAAATCTCCCGACATATGTATGGGCAACAGATAATGTGCACTTACCATCTCACGGAAAAATAGATTTACAAAATCTTCATCCTTATAGTAATTATCATATTCATATAGAAGTCCAAGTATATATGGATTTTCCACCGCCTTATTCACATCGGATTCTATCTGAAATTCTATATTTGTAAGTAAAGCGTATTTAAAATCATCCGACTCTGTCTATATGTTTCAAACCCATATATTTGCATATGAATCTTTTATTACTTCCAAATCATTTCCTGCACTGTCTGTAATCTTTGCAATTTTAAGATGAGATACTTTACCGCTTTTAAAAAGTACGGTTACTTCCTCTTTACTTACCGTACCGTGCACATATCCTTCAAGTACTATACTTCCCGTATCTTTACAGCTCTTTACCAACATGGTAAATCTGTTTTTAACTGTTTCAACCGATTTATTTTCTTTATTATCAATACTTTTTTTAGATGAAAAAGCATCTTTTATTTTATTCCAAAACATATATACTCCAAGTTACTGCGCTTTTGTAAAGGCGTTCAAACAGTCTTTAACAACCTTTTCGTCTTTAGCATTTATAACTATAACTGATACATCCTTTCCCGACTCTAAAAACACCTGTGTATGATACTGTGTAACACCGTTTGCAGTTAACTTTGCATTTATACAAGGAGCATCCTGACCCAAAAATTTTATAGTTGTACTTTCCGCCTTAATATCTCCCGCACCCTCATTATCCTTATTGATTTTCGCTATATTTCCGTCTATATATGCCTTTAAATCCGAGGTTATATTTACAAGTCCGAATAATACAGAGCTGCTGTTTGCAGTGTCATGTGCATACATTTTTAATGTATCATCATGTGTCTTTTTTTGCATATCACTAAGATCCTCGGTACTTACCATCTCCATATTTACAGACTTAGCATCAAACTTTATATTAAACACTTTATTGGTATATATACTGCCGTCATATGTACCGTTCATATCTTCATTGTTTGCGCGCTCAGCAGTGCTTTCTACAGTACTTGCAACAGGACTCTCTGTCTTACTTTCAGCTTTGTTATCGGCCTTGTTACCTCCACAAGCAGTTATGGAAAGAGCAGACAAAACTACAATACCCGCCATTATAAGTTTAATATTCTTCTTCATTTTTCCTCCTTTATAAACACTTACTCTGCCTTTGTAAATGCACCGAGGCAATTATCAATACTCTGTGCATCTTGTGAATTTACTTCTATTACAGCCACATGGTTGTCCGACTGTAAAAATACTTTTGTACGATAATATGTCACACTTCCCGAAGTAAGCTCCGCATGAAGAGACTCTACATCCTCACCCAGAAAGTTTATTGTATAGCTTTCCACTTTAACATTCTCATCACCAAGACCTTTATTTTCCTCTTTTATTGTAGAGATATCTTCATCTATGTACGCCTTTACATCGGTACCGTCATCCAAAACTGTAAAATCCACCCTACTACCCGAATCGCCGCTTTGTGCCTCCATCTTTAATGAATAATCATTGTGGCTTATACTCATAGCATTAATCTCGTCGGCACTTGTTATCTCCATATTTGCAGCTTTTGCATCAAACTTAACATTAAATACACTATTGGTATACACATCCCCGTCAAGCTTACCGTCAAGCTCAGTATTTTTTTTGTCATCCGAAAAAGACATCACCACTATATCCTTATCCGCCTGTGCACTCTCTTTTGCTTTATCTTTACGGGCGCAAGCAGTTATATAAAGTACAGACAGCACTGCAACACCCATAATTATAAGCTTAAAATTTTTCTTCATTTTTCCTCCCGAGTACAAAATATACTTTTTATTTGAGTATATCACCTATTAAAATAAAAAAATAAATTGTTCAACCAAAAAAGCACACCTTTTTTATCAAGGTATGCCTTTTATTATAAATAATGTTTACTCTGCCTTTGTAAACATATCAAGTCCTTTAGAGCTTTCTTCAGCATTTGTTGTTATTGTCGCAATTGTATATATTCTTCCTCCAACCTCAACAAAAGCCTGAGTTGTATACTGAGTTACTCCACCCATAGTTAAATCTGCAACTATAGCAGGTACATCCTTGTCCATTAATTTTGTTGTAGTACTTTCAATCTTTAAAGCATCCTTTCCTAAGGACTCATTATTTTTCTTTGTTGTCTCAATATACTCATCCATATAGGTCTTTAAATCTGTACCTTCATCCAATATGCCTATCATAGCTATTTTAGTATAATTATTGTTGTAAGCATAAAGTTCCAATTTTCCTTCAGACTGGATTCCCATAGCTTCAAGCTCAGCTTGATCTGCTATTCTCATATCATTGGCTGTGGCATCAAACTTCAAATTCAAAGCCTTATTTGTATAAACATTATCTGCAGTAACTCCTGCCAAATCCTCTGCAGGGATATTGGCTTCACTTGAAGCTTCTGCGTCGCTTTCATCTTTCTTTTTCTTCAGTAGTCGCTTCTGCGCTTGTTTCTTTACTTTGTGCTTCAGAAACACTTTCACTTCCCACTGTTGCTTCAGCCTTTTTGTTACCTCCACATGCAGTTACAGCCAATACCGATGCTATAGCCAATACCGCTAATTTAAAACTTCTTCTCATAATGTCCTCCGTTTTATATAACTTTTTTCGTACTGATTATACAAGACAGAACATATAAAAAGCTTTAGGATTTGTATTAATTTTTTTATTTAAGATAATTTAGGTTTAATATGATTTATTCGTATTTCTGAAATAAATCAAGTCCTGCCTGTGCCTCTTTTTTTCATCCTTTCCGCTTGATACTATAATCATCATGTAATCATCCTTTACTACAAAGAGATATTTCTGACACTGTTTTGCAACTGTTGTATCCACATAAATATCCAAACATGATAATTCCTTACCGAGAAAATATGCATCCGATTTCTTTACCTCTGAACTTTTCAGCTGATCTTTAGGGACTTTACTAAGTTGACTTTCCATTATCTCTTTTTTGTGCATCCAAATATTCATCCATAGGCATTAACATATCATTTTTTGCCAAAGAAACACTTATTCTCTTTGTAGTGTCTGTATTATCAATTAAAAACATATCTATAAATGATTTACCATCTTTAATATGCTTATTTACAGCATTTACATCCGATCTTTCTATACCGTCATTACCCATATTTTTTAGTCCTTCATCACTTACAAACTCCAGACCTGTTGTATTGGCATCGAATTTTATATTCATCATTTCATTACTGTAGACATTATCATTTATTTTTCCCGGAATAATTCCATCTGTCTGCACATCACCGGAATCTTCACTGTTTTCTGATGTTTTTGTAAACATTTCAAAAGCTGACTTAGCACTGTATTTATCCGGACCGTAAGAATTTATTACTCCTATATAATCTCCTGCCTCTATATAGGCGGTATATTGATATTTACTATCTTTATCCTTTGTTTCAGTAAATAAACAAGGTACATCCTTTCCGGAAATTTTAACAGTTAATCTTTCTGCCTTAGAATCTTTTTTCAACTGTTTCTCTAAGTATTTGTCTAGTTGTCCTTTGTTTTCTGATATTGAAACTACCAGCTTTTGTGCATTATCTCTCTCCTTACTGACCACCATATCAATAGCAGATCCGCCTTTTTTAATATAATATATCCTATCTTCTTCTGAAATAGGGTCCATAATACTTGTTGCTACTTCATCAAAAACATATCCGTTTGCTTTTGCATCAAATTTTATATCAAACATCTTGTTTGTATATACATCATTATTTATCTCTCCCTTTGAAAATTCTATCTCCGATTTAGTATCGTTTTTAACGGATTCATCAGATTTACTGCTCTTTGCATCACCATCAGTTTCCGTATACTTTTCAAACATTCCCAAATATTTATCAATATCCTCGCTATTATCTCCTCTTACATGAATTTCTATAAAGTATTCACCTAACTGTTTATACAATGTAGAATCGGCATATTCTATACCGTCCTCATTTATAACGATATCCACACTAAGCAGCTTTTCTCCCATAAAATCTCTTATTGTCTTTTTTACTTTAGGATTTTTAAATCTCTCTTTTTGCTCACCTTCTTGTTTTTTTTAACCTCTTTATCAATATACTTTTTCCAAACCGTTTTTTTCATTTCATGGTTTTTTTATCCTTATATATCATTACCTCTACATAACTACCGGGGTTTTTATTATCAATGGCTTCCATATCACTTATATAATAGCCCTTATTAAGTCTGTCATGTACAGCATTCATATCTGACCTTTTTACAACTTTGCCGTCAAGCCTGTTGATAAATTCCTCTTCAACTGATACCTCCATATCATTGGCATTTCCGTCAAACTTTAAATTAAGCATTTTGCTTGTGTATACTCCATCAACTACTTCTCCCAAAGAAATATCCTCAGCCTTGAACTCACTGACAGTTTCACCTATTTTTTTATCTTCTTTTACTCTACACCCCGAAAAGCAAAGTGATAAAGTAACAGCCAGCATTCCTAATTTAAAAATTCTCTTCATAGTCTCCTCCAAATATATTTATTCCTCAATTTTACTGATTGCATCAATCATTTGCTTTGCTGATAACTCATCACCGGCAAATGCAGATATCTCAGCAAAATAATTTCCAACTTTTAAATATACAGCTCTTTCATATAAGTCCTGTCCATATATATTTGCGTGTAGACTTATATATGTTCTGGTTTCTCCCAAAAATTCATCCTCACCTTTTTTTATCTCCGGGTATATACCCTTCATGTGATATTTATCCTTTAAGCCTGCCATTTGCCTGTTTATATAACTGTCTAGGTCCTTTAGTGTATCCTCCTTTTTTATAATGACGCTTAATATACTTTTATTTTCAATATCTGCACGCATATCCACAAACTTGTCACCATTTTCCAGAAGTTGCGATACCTCATCAATATCCCACTTTTTTTCATCGGTACTATAAAATCTATTATTTTCTTCTTCCCTACTTTTTATCTTCATGCCAAGTGATTTTTCATCAAATCTGATTCCGAACATCTTGTTTATGTAAATACCGTTGTTTATCTCACCGATAGAAAACTCAAAATTATTATCAACTTCCTCCCCATCATTTATACTCTCTGATGAATCTGTTGTTTCATCACTATCAATCTCAACTTGTTTATCTAATACTTCAAATAATTTAAATCCGTCTTTTGGTGCCAATGAATATTCTCCCCCTGAAGAAATAATGGTTATATATTTTTCCTCTTTTTATAAATGCCAACTCTATGGTTGCTGTTCCGTCATAATAAACCTTTTTAAATTCTATACCCGGAACCTCTTCTCCAAATAACTCTATTGTTTTCTTTTTTTGAATCAAAGTCTTTTTTTCAGTTTATTAAGTTCTTTTTCAAGGAATGTATTCAAATCATATTCGGATTTATAAACAAATATTGAAATAGCTAATTTATTATCAGGTGTAGTAGCATGCATATCTACAAAATAATCACCTTTATTTAAAACCTCTTTTACAGACTCTATATCTGCTCTGTCAGAATCATTATATCCAAACTTCTTTTTAATTTCCTCATCATTTCTAAACCTTAAATTATTAGCTTTACCGTCAACTTTTTAAGTTAAGCATCTTATTTGTATATATACCGTTTTCAATTTCACCGACGGTGAACTTTACATTTTCATCTAAATCAAAAATATATTTGGGTTCTACATGCTCTTCATAATCCGGAGCTACAAACATACTCAAAACTTCCTGAATATCCTTGCTGTCTTTGCCCTCAACTTTTTATCTCAATAAAATAGTCATCAACTTTCATATATAAAATACTTTCAGCATATTCTATTCTTTCTCCGTTTAAGCGAATATCTATGCTCTGTACTTCTTTATCTAATAATATTCCGGTTGACAATTTCACTTCAGCATTATCATATTCTCCTTCATATTCTTTTTTTTGTTTTTGGAGCTCAGCTTCAATATGTTTTTCCATGCCTTTTTCTTCGGTTTCTCTATATATCTTTATGCTGACATATCTGGATGCACCTGACCTATCCGATGCTTCCATATCATTTATATAATTTCTTTTGTCTTTACCGGCCTTTGTAGAGTCAGTATCCGAGTATACTTCCATACCTTCTATTTCTTTTCTGCCGAGCACATACATATTATGTATTTTACCGTTAAGTTTTAACTGAAACATTTCATTTATATATACATCTTTACGGACTTCTCCAGTATAATCATCTGAATATTCCGTATCTGAGTATTTTAAATCCTGATGTTCTGAATCCAAATTTTCTACATTTTTTAAATTATTTCTACAACCTGAAATCAGTAATATAATTACTGCAATAAACCATATAATTACTAATTTTTAAGGTTCGTTTCATAGACTCCACCTCATGTGCAAAATACAAACCGGAACATATAAAAAGCTTTAGGATTTGTATTAATTTTTTTATTTAAGATAATTTAGTTTATTAAATATTATTTTTTTCAAGTTTTGTAAACATATCTATATATTTACTTGCACCTTCTTCACTGTCCGCATATGATGTTATCTCCGCAACATAATTTCCTACTTTAAGAAATACTATTTTTTGATATGCTGTATTTCCATTATCGGTTGCTCTTACAGTTACATAAGGCATAGTTTCACCTATGAACTCACCACTACCTTTTTGTGTTTCAACCTCCATTCCCATTCTCTCCATACCTTGTTTTATTCCTACTACAGCTCTGTCCGCATAAGTATCGGTATCTTTTATATTTTCTTCCTTTTTTATCATTACACTTACAGAACCTTTTTCACTTACGGCATGCATATCCACAAATTTTTTACCCGTATCAAGATACTCTATTACTGCTTTAATATCAGATTCATTTTTTCCTGTATCATAGAAGTTTTTATTTGCCTCTTCTTTACTTGCAAATATCATATCATTTGACTTTCCGTCAAAATTTAATCCAAACATTTTGTTTGTATAAATATCATTTTCTATCTCACCTATTTGTACTTCTACATCTTCACTTGCAGTTTCTGTACTTTCAGCAGTACTTATTACTTCATTGGAATTGTCCTTTGTTTCCGCATTTTCTAATTCTTCCTGATTATCCAATATTTCAATTGAATCAAAACCTGTCTGTGGAGCGGCTGCGTAAATTCCACCGGAGATAATCACCATTACATATTCTCCTCTTCTTATAAAGGCAAGTTTTTGATATACTTTTGAATCTTTTCCGTTTATTGTGTATCTTATACCTTTAACTTCTTTTCCAAGCACATTTACAGTTGTCTTACTCGCACCTAAACTTGGGTCTAAATCCGATAATTGTTTTTCTAAAAAAGTATCAAGGTCTGAATCAGACTTAAGGATCATCACTGAAACGGCCCTTTTATTTTTTGGTGTAGTCGCATACATATCTACAAAGGCATCACCCTTATCCAATACCTCTTTTTACCGAATCAATATCAGATCTGTCTGAATCATTGAATCCGAATTGATTTTTTTGATTGAATCATCATTTTCAAAATTATACTGATTTTCTTTTCCGTTAACTTTTTATATTGAACATCTTATTTGTATATATGCCGTTCTCTACTTTTCCAACAGAGAATTCTTTATAAGTATCTGAATCTACAACATAATTTGATTCAACTTTTTTTGTAGTTTCCACTTTTTTTGTTCAAAAATCTTCACTGTTTTTTTCTTACCGCAGGCATTCATAGATAACATAGATACAGCCATCAAACCAATAACAGAAATTTTTAAATATTCTCTTCATTTTTTTCCTCCTCATGTGCAAAAATACAAACTCCAACAAAAGTTCTCTATTGCTCAAATACATTTTAATGAAAATTATATTCTTCATTAAGAAAAAAATATATTATGCACAATAACGAAATTATGTCCTTTATTTTTATACAATATTACTTTTAACAATTTCTAATTACAGCTTATTGCATAATTTTTTTAAAACTTTAAACACAAAAAGGGCACACCCTGTTTCCAAGGTATGCCCTATAAAGCTTTTATTATAAAGTTTTATTACATCATTCCCATTCCGACGCCTGCAGGCATTGCAGGTGCGTCTTCTTTTATATTGGCTACTGCCGACTCTGTTGTAAGAAGTGTAGATGCAACCGAGTTTGCATTCTGAAGTGCAGATCTTGTAACCTTTGCAGGGTCCAAGATACCTGCCTTAACCATATCAACATACTCTTCTCTGAAAGCATCAAATCCTACACCTTCGCTTGACTCTCTTACCTTGTTTACAACAACGCTTCCTTCAAGTCCGGCATTCTCAACTATTCTGAAAAGCGGTGCCTCAAGTGCCTTAAGTATAATCTTTGCACCTGTTCTCTCATCACCTTCAAGGGTAGCCACAAGCTTCTCAACTTCTTTACTTGCATGGATATAAGCTGAACCGCCTCCTGCAATGATACCTTCCTCAACAGCCGCTCTTGTAGCATTGAGTGCATCTTCCATACGAAGTTTTGCTTCCTTCATCTCAGTCTCTGTAGCCGCACCGACTCTGATAACCGCTACACCACCTGAAAGCTAGCAAGTCTTTCCTGTAATTTCTCTTTATCAAACTCGGATGTAGTTTCTGACAGCTGTGCTTTAATTTGAGCGACTCTGTTGTCAATATCAGCCTTTGAACCCTGTCCGTCAACGATAACGGTATTCTCTTTTTGAACCTTAACACTCTTTGCACGTCCAAGGCTTGCAAGTGTAGCATCCTTAAGCTCAAGTCCCAGTTCCTCGCTGATTACTGTACCGCCTGTAAGAACAGCGATATCCTTTAACATATCTTTTCTTCTGTCACCATATCCCGGAGCCTTTACAGCTACAACATTGAATGTTCCTCTAAGCTTATTTACTATAAGTGTTGTAAGAGCTTCACCCTCTACATCCTCAGCTATAATAAGAAGCTTCTGTCCTGATTTAACAAGCTCCTCAAGTACAGGTAAGATATCCTGAATATTTGAAATCTTCTTATCTGTAATAAGTATATACGGATCATCAAGATTTGCTTCCATCTTCTCCATATCTGTACACATATATGCAGAAACATAACCTCTGTCAAACTGCATACCCTCTACCAAGTCAAGCTCTGTCTTCATAGTCTTTGACTCTTCAATAGTGATAACACCCTCGTTTGTTACCTTCTCCATAGCATCTGCTACAAGGCTTCCAACCTCATCATCACTTGCAGATATAGCTGCAACTCTTGCAATCTGGTCTTTCCCTTTATAGGCTCACTCATCTTTGCAATAGCCTCTACTGCTGCATCTGTAGCCTTCTTCATTCCCTTACGTAAAATTATAGGATTTGCACCTGCCGCAAGGTTTTTCATTCCCTCATTTATCATTGCCTGTGCAAGAACTGTAGCTGTTGTTGTACCATCACCTGCCACATCATTTGTCTTTGTAGCAACTTCCTTTACAAGCTGCGCACCCATGTTCTCAAACGCATCTTCAAGCTCAACTTCCTTTGCAATAGTAACACCGTCATTTGTGATAAGTGGTGTACCGAATGACTTATCAAGTACAACATTTCTTCCCTTAGGTCCCAATGTAACTCTTACTGTATCAGCCAGCTTGTTTACACCGGCTTCCAATGCTTTTCTGGCTTCAACGCCATATTTAATATCCTTAGCCATATTTACCTCCGTCTAAACTATATAAAATTATTATTCAATTACTGCCAAAATATCATTCTGCTTTACAACGATATATTCTTCCTTGTCAAGCTCCACCTCTGTACCTGCATACTTGGAATAAATAACCTTGTCGCCAACCTTGACCTGCATCTTTATTTCTTTTCCGTCTACAACTCCTCCCGGACCTACTGCAACAACCTCTGCCTGTGAAGGCTTCTCCTTTGCCTGTCCCGGAAGTACAATACCTGATGCTGTTGTCTCTTCAGCAACCAATTGCTTTAAAAACTACTCTATCGAATAAAAGGTACTAACTTCATTTTGTATTCCTCCTAAATGTTTATAAACTTAACTATGAAGTTTTTATACCACTTTTTATTAGCAGTGTCAAGGTTTGAGTGCTAATATTCTTAATAAATTAAAAAAATCAGCCTCAACTTTAACAGTTTATGGCTGATTTCTTTTTATTTCTTATTTTAAAAACTTATCATATATTCCAAATACGAATATAAATAATACTATTATCGGCAATATAAATGTAAGGTAAAATCTCATCCAGTTCTTCATCTTAAGACCTTCACCCTTATTGCACTCCTTTAGATAATTATCCCATCCCCAGCCGTATCTGCTTACACAAAAAAGTAGATATACCAAGGAACCGAGCGGCAAAATAATATTACTTACAAGGAAATCCTCAAGATCAAGTATTGTTCCTCCAAAAGGCTTTAGCCAATCAAATGCCCATGCACCAAAACCTAATACACATGGTAATGAAAGTACTATTATTAATATCAAATTAAAAAGACTTACCTGTTTTCTTGACTTCTTTGTAAGGTCCATACCGCATGAAACTATATTTTCAAATACCGCAAGTACTGTAGAGAATGCGGCAAATGACATAAATATAAAGAAGAAACTCCCCCATAGTCTTCCAAGAGGCATCTTATTAAAGATATTCGGCAAGGTGATAAATATAAGTGCAGAGCCTGATGTCTGATCCACACCATATGTAAATGTAGCCGGGAAGATAATAAGTCCTGAAACTATAGCTACGAAAGTATCAAGTATAACTATTGTAACAGACTCTCCAAGCATACTTCTGTCATTACTTATATAACTTCCGAATATAAGCATTGCACCTATTCCAAGGCTTAATGTAAAAAATGCCTGATTCATAGCACCGGTTATAACATTACCTATACCTGTTTCTTCTATTCTGCTTATGTTCGGTACAAGATAATATTTAAGTCCTTCTGCAGCACCTTTTAAGAAGAATGAATTTATTGCAAGTATAATCATTACCACAAGCAGTGTAACCATAACTATTTTTGTAATATTCTCAAGTCCCGCTTCAAGTCCTCTTGATACTATAAACATACCTGCAACTACTACCACCACCATCCAAAAGATCATGATGGAAGGCTGTGAAAGCATTGTATTAAATACATTTAAAACTCCGTCCGAATCCAGACCTTCAAATCTGCCTGTTATAGTCAGGTAAAAATAATGAAGCATCCATCCTGTTACAGTGGTATAAAACATCATCAAAAGATAATTACCTATAAATGCCACTATTCCATGTATATGCCATTTGCTTCCTGCAGGTTCCAACTTTTGGTATGCAAGCACCGGACTCTTTCTTGCAGCTCTTCCTATTGAAAACTCCATAGTCATTATAGGCAATCCCAGCATAACCAAAAATAACAAGTACAACAGTACAAATGCACCGCCGCCACCTTTTCCTGTCATATATGGAAACTTCCATACATTACCGATACCTATCGCACATCCGGCTGAAATGAGTATAAACCCGAGCCTGGACTTTAACCTTTCTCTCTCCAAAATATCCTCCTACTTAAATCCTTGATATTTTTGAGGATTGCAAGAACATTGTGTAAAGCAATCCGACATAAAGGTAAAACACTTTACCTAAATGACTTGATAAACTGTAGTCAATCAAATGCAAAACATTATAACACAATTAATTAAAAATTTCTATCTTATACCTTAAGTATATCCTTTATATTATTGTATTATTCAAAAATTAATTAATCATATTTTGACAGATCATACCCCAAGAATTATTTCTATTTTGATATTTAATCTTATATTAAATTTATAAATAATCTTTAACTTAAGGTATTGACTATTACATTGCGTCATAGTTTATACTTATCCTTGTTAGGAGGTTTTCAAATGTTTTTAATTAAAAAGGTTAGTGAAATAAGCGGTGTATCGGTGCGCACTTTATACCATTATGATGAAATAGGTTTGCTTTCACCTAAAAAAAGTGAAAACGGGTACAGATATTATTCCGAGGATGATATGTCTTTTTTGCAAATGATATTGTTTTATAAATATCTGGGATTTCCTTTAAAACAGATAAAGGATTTATTAAAACAGGAAGATCCGGAAATACTCCATCATCTAAAGAAACAACTCGTTTTGATGCAGAAAGAAAAGCAAAAACTCTTAACACTTATTGATACATTGGAAAAGACTATTGAATCAAGAGAAAGGAAAATTACTATGTCAATAAAAGAAAAATTCAAAGGTTTTACATATCAGGATAATGAAAAGTATAAACAAAAAGCAATAGACCTTTATGGAAAGGAAGTTATTGAGGAAGCCGTTAAAAAGCAAAAAGGAAGAGAACAGGAAATTGCCGACGGTTTTAATAATATCTTTTTTGCAATATCGGATAATATGTCAAAGGGACTTAAGGCTACATCAAAAGAAAATACCGAACTGGCTAAAAAAGCTTCATAAACATATTTGTGAATACTCTTTTGACTGTAGTGCGGATGTGTTTTCAAGCATAGGCTATGGATATGTTAAAAATCCGGAATTTAAAAATAATATGGACAAATTCGGAGAAGGTATGGCACAGTATCTGTGTGATGCGATTCAACAGTATGTAAAAGAGATTTAATTGATAAATCTTTTTAATATATTTTCACCTCTAAGTATCGTTTTATTGTACTTAGAGGTGAAAATTAAAGTATTTTTATGTGTTTAATCTATCTTTATATCAATTCTCATTTTTCAATTATCTCTTTAATAATTTCAAATATAGGAACAAAATTAGAAAAAAATCAAAATTTTTCAAATCCGGATTTTTTTCTCCAATACACATTCTGCAAAAATCCATTTTTTTGAAAGTGCAAAGTTCGGACTGTTGTCTTCTTTAGGATTAATTACTCTCTCTCCGGATGATCCGTCAATAATTGAAATCTTATCACTTCCACACAATTTTTTCTTTTCACAACATTTATCCTCTTTTTGTCATATAACCATTACTGTTAAATTCATTACCTAAATATAATCTACGTGAAATATCTCCTTCTTTGTATTCAGTTTTTAATTTCATCATCACTATAAAGATGTTCTATACAAATTTCCGGAGTATCTTTTTCTAAAATCAGGAATAGGTAAAATAAAAAGAAAATACATTATTTCCCCAAGTCTTATATTTAACACCTTGTAAAGACATCTTGTTATTTGTCCTATCATCATCACAATCTGCAATAAAAATCATTCTCCTACTATTGGGCATTTTAGAGTAGCTCTCACACATTGTTGATAATGCAGTGTTACCCATATCTATCTTATTTTCTGTGTTTTTATTACTATTCTTTGCTTCATACTCAAAAAATTCAAAATCTAAATCTTTAAATACTTCTTTATACTTGTCGATTTTTGACAGTTTATTATACGCAGCAAGCATATGCTTCCAATCTGTTGCTCCTTCAGTTATAATAATAGGTTTACTTGATTCAGATTTATCGATTGCTTCCCTCAACTTTTTATTATGTGTTTCAGTCTCAGTAAAGTATTCATAGGCTCTTTTAAATTCTGAAAAACTTTCAACACCAATTTTGTTTCCATCAGGCATTTGGTAAATATCAAAACCATCATCACCATACTCTTCCTCCAGTCCCAATAAAAATAATGGTGAATGTGTTGTTACAATAAATTGAATATATGGAAATACTTTCATCAATATTGGTAATACATCTTTTTGATGTATTGAATGAAGATGTAATTCTATCTCATCGATAATTATTATTCCCTTTATACTATCCGGATATACACTCTTATTGATATCATTATTATCTGCATAACGAATTATGGTTGTAAAAATATTAAAAAGAGCCAATTGTCCTGTAGACAACGAATCCATTGATAAGGCAATTATTGAATCATCTTTAACTCTTTTTATATTAAATCTTGCTCCACCATGAACTCTCAAGTTAAGCCCAAAATATACATCTTCATTTAGTATAATACTCATAACTCGCTCAAGGTAGAATCGTGCTGATGACATTGCCATTAAATCTTGTATATTTATATGAACTATTTTCAGAATGTTATTTTTTTCTATACCTATATCTGCCCTTGAGTCGGCAATTACATCAAGTAGCCATCTAAAATTACCTTTACCAATATCATATGCCATTATTGGATTTTTTAGCATACCCGTAATTTTAGGTTCGACATATAAATGTGTTGACAAATCATCATAATATGTATCACCTAACCAACTAGGCTTTTTCATAGCGCGCGGGTCCAAAATAACATATTACATTTTCAGAAAATACTTTCTTTATTTCTTCGTTATCTGAACCACGAATTTCCTTTATTCCGGTATTTGTATCCCAGTTTGTTATATCTCCATCATAACCACTCTCATTCTTAAATTGTTCAAATGAACAATCACCAGTTTTAAATAAATATTCTACTCTATTATCAAATATCACTCTTGAAAAAAAGATATTTTTTTCTCCTACTTTTTATCTCATTGCTACTGATAATCTTATAGTATGAATAATTGTAACTTTCTTTATCATGATGTAATGCATTACTAAATCCTCTTCCTGCAAGCTCATATAGTGAATCTACAATATTGGATATCATTGTTGATTTCCCACTGCCGTTTTCACCTACTATTATAAGGGGCTTGGGCTTTCCATCATCCATAAAAGAAGGGCTTATATCAATTTTTGAAATCGGTCCTATATTTTTATCTATTATTCTACTTATATACATCTTTGTTAACACTCCTCTTTTTTTAATTTAAACTACACAAGTTCCATGCGCAACTTATTTGTATTACTATTTTTTTATTATATTTTTAGTTACACTACAAACAGGAAGATACATAAATATTTCCACCTTCTCTTACTTTTAAATGCTGAATCCTACAATCATGACAAATACTCTATCATGTTGTTATGAAGTATGTAATACACAATCTGATTTACAAAGTATGTATGTTTGCTTTCAAATTTATTTCTCTCCATATATTGTAAAAACCATCATTTAATACATTAATATCGATTTTTCACTATTTTTACATATTGCTTTATAGTAAAATTATTTATTTGAAATTTTTTTAATCATATATTACACCCGACACTTTCTAAATTCAACTCATCATTCTTATATTACTTCCTCTGTATTTTTATAGGCTATTATAAATTTAATAGTCTTTCATATTTTATTAACTTCATCTATTTTTACATCGTTCTCAATAGATAAATACAGAACTTGTATTATTTTTATCACTGTTAAAAAGATACTTACTTAAATATAAGCCTTTACAAGGATATTTCAAAGTCTTGGAATAATCAATGAGTTATGTCAACTAATTGATGTACTACTTGAAGTGTAAAAAAATAATCCAAACCTTTTGCACCACTGTCATGTAATTTTTCATGCAAAATATTTATCCCAGTGTTTTTAAACTCTATAAGTTTAACGGATTAGTAGACAACCGCATACCCATATACAATAATACTTATCCTCAATCTTTAGAAATAATACCAACTATATTTATTGATTAAATATATTATTAAAAGGGTATAATAAAGCCTATAATTTTTATGACAGATATTTTGATATAAAAATTTATACATTGCTATATCGGCTGGTATTATATCATTTTAATCTGTTTTATTTTTTGTGAGGAAATATGAATCAATATATAGAAGTATCTTTACAGGCTGTTATACTGTTTCCCTTTGTGGTTGCTATATTTACATTACCTTATATTGCTTATAACTACCATAAATACGGATCTGTTATAAGTCTGAAGGTTGTAATCGTTTATTCTTTTTATTTTTTTATATTCTGTGTATGTACTGCCTGGTGATACTTCCTCTTCCGTCTCCGGAAAAGGCTGCCACGCTGCACAGTCATAAAATGCAGCTTGAACCTTTTTTATTTATAAAAGATATTTTACAAAGATCGGATATTATTAAAGATCAGCCAAAAACATGGTTAAGTGTAGTACTGAACAAGGCCTTTCTTGTAAATATTTTAAATCTGTTTTTAGCTCTACCTTTTGGAATGTATTTACGTTACTATTTTAAAAGATCATTTATAGAAACTATTGTTTTATCATTTCTACTATCATTATTTTTTGAAATAACTCAACTTACAGGACTGTACTTCCTATATTCCGGCAGTTACAGACTCTTTGATGTGGATGATCTTATAGTAAATACTTCAGGCGGTTTACTCGGATTTCTTTTAATGGAACCGTTTATGAAATTTTTGCCTTCTAGAGATGAGCTGGATGAAATAAGCTATAAGAAAGGAATGGAAGTATCATTAACAAGACGATTTATATCATTCTTTTTTTTGATATGGCATTTATTGCTTTTTTTAACTTTTTATTTGTGAAATTTTTAATACCTGAATTTGCCTTGCTGTTCTCATTTGAAGCAAGTATATTATTTTATTTTTTTCTGTTTTTTTCCGATATTATTTAAAGGAAGAACTTTGGGAAAATTTATCACGAGTACAGCCATTGTATCTTTTAAATGAAGAACGTCCTGCATTCTATTCATATTTTTTTAAGGTATATTCTTTTTTTACGGATTTTTATTTTTTTATTCCTTTAAATATAAGAAGACTTCTTGAAAGTTTAATACTTACAAATACAGATCCTTATAAAGATATGGCATATGCAACTCTTGAACTTTTAGCAACTATTTTTGTACTTTATGATATTACTTACAGCTCTTATAAAAATCCGCAAGACATCGCAGACTTTTTGTATGAAAAATTTATCAAAGACAAAAATTCAGAGCACTGTTAAAGTATCATAATTAAATCATATTTAATTTTTTTATACTTGAAATGTCCCAATTGTTGATGTAGTATTTAAATACATTACATATAGTTTTTTTAAAACTACATCAAGGAGGGATAAATATGAACTCAAAATATAAAGAAAAGACAAGATTCGGTGTACTTCCCGGAACTATATCAATAAAAATAAGGGAACCGGGCTCAGCACTTACTCACTTTTTGGGGCTTATTCTTTTATGGATAGGAGCCGGCCCGCTTATTCAAAGAACTGTAGAACATGGAAGCTTTTTAACTTCAATATCTATGTTTGTCTTTATTGTATCAACTACATTATTATATGCGGCAAGTACAACATACCATTCTGTAGTTTTAGACCTTAAAAAGACAATGATTTTCCGTAAAATAGACCATATAATGATTTCTGTATTGATTGCCGGAACATATACACCTGTATGCCTTACAGCACTTAAAGGAAAAGTAGGATATATATTACTGGCTGCCATATGGACACTTGCTATCGGAGGAATTATACTGAAAATTTTCTTTGTAAACTGTCCTAAGTGGCTGTCATCTTTAATTTATCTTATTATGGGATGGCTTTGTGTATTTGCATTAAAACCTATATTCAAAGCACTCCCTCTAGCCGGATTTTTGTGGCTTTTGTTTGGAGGTATCTCCTACACACTCGGAGCTGTAATCTATGCCTTTAAATTAAAAGCTTTTAATGAAAAACATATTTATTTCGGTTCACATGAGATTTTTTTCATGTCTTTATTATGATTGGAACATTTTGCCATTATATGTTGCTTTTTTTAGTACATTATCCTTTTTATTAAATATTCTTTCAATAAAAAGTCATATATCTATAAATTACTGTTTTTTTATTTCATTTATTTATAATATTTACAAAAATAAAACTGCAAATAATACATATGCTATTGAATACACCCGTCTTATTATATATAATTAATATAGAGTTAATTTTATATTTTTAATGTATGTATATATTTTTATAGGAGGTATTTATATGAAAAAGCGACTTTTTTTGTACATTGATAATATTTGCTACATTATCTTTAACTTCAACTGTTTTTTTGCAAGTCAAGGATATAAAAAAACAAAGGTATGCATTAAAAAGATACTTGGATGATTCATAATGATGCCTGGTGTTATGTGGATTCTGAAGGAACTGTTTCTACAGGATGGAAAAAAATATTTTGAGATCATTGGTTCTACTTTTGATAATGAGGGAAAAAAATGGTTTACAAATCAATGGGTTGGTGACTATTACATCGGTCCAAACGGAATGATGTTAACCGATACTACCACTCCTGACGGTTATAAAGTCGGAAATGACGGTACAAGAATTTCTGAAAAAAATTGTGCTTAATGAGCCAAAAGGCGACCTCTACAATTGAAAAAAACATGCCTATTATAAATATTGTACTAAGGAACAGGCCGAGCAGGCTGATGCTGTTGCAAGAAGTATTGCCACAAGAGTTTTATCAGACACCTCGCTTATAACAGATCTTGCAAAAATAAAGAAGGCTTCATCTATTATTTACAAAGAGTATATTATAAATAGTTCACGTGAAAATGATGAAAATAAGTACTACAGAAGTCCTTATGGTGTTTTTATAGCAGGAATAAGTACAAGTGCCGGCGGTACCAGAGCACTAGGAAGGGTTCTTGATTTTATGGGGTATGATTGGGAACATGCCAATCCGAATACAAAAACTCATCAATGGTGTATCGTAAATATGGACAATCAGGCAGGATATGCAGATGCTATGGGATATGGCTGCGGATTTGGAATTCACCCTTATATTTCAGAAGATATGAATTCAGTTAATAAAGATATTGCTAACGATGTATATTAAAAATAGAGGGACTGTCGGGAAATAAGTAATTTTACTTCCCGCAGAACAAAATAGAAATATCCTGACAAATACAAGGCATTTCGGCTTTGTAACTTTGTCAGGATATTTTACTTTTCTATAATACTGTCTATTTTTGGGCATAAAACCCCCTTGGCTGAAATTTTGCTTTTGCATTTTTTACTATGCTGTTTTCTCCTGTGGTTTACCTTCAAATTTCTTTTAGTTTTGCGTAGAGAAAACGATGGTATTTATTTATATTTCTTCCTATTGCAAAAAAAGCATAAATTCTTTATATACCTTATCTGAAGTACGATAGTTAAAGCGTCGGAAATCTTCATTTTTCTTTGATATCTCCAAAATGACCTTCTGTTTGAATAGAGCGTATCTGTCGTTTCAGAATACCTTTTTTTCACTCTGTATGTTAGCATGTGACTTCTCTCGGAGTTCTTCCCATACTTCATTGATCTTCATTACTTTATTCTTATCAATATCTTTATCAGGATTATACTTGTATAAACATTTAGACTTATGTTCACATCCACTACAGTCTGAACATCCATATACTTCATATGTTTGTGTATAACCATTCTGTTCTTTCTTTTCTGTGTTGATATGTCTCAGTTCACGGCCGTCATGACAGATATAGACTTGCTCATCCTCAAATACCGTTGTCTTCATGTTGTAGTATTTACCTATATCTTTACTGTATGCTCTTGTTTTTCGTTTCTCGTGATCCTGTAATTTTATATAACTGTCTATTTGATTTTCTTTCAGATATAAGAGGTTTTTCTCACTACAATAGCCGCTATCTGCCGTAACTTCTTCAAGCACTTCTCCAAATGCTTTCTTATGCTTTTCAAGGACAGGAATCAGTGTGTTATAGTCTGTACGATCATTACTTACATAACCATGCACAATAAAATAATTCTCTACTGCTATCTGTACATTGTATGCCGGCTTTAGCTGCCCGTTCAGCATATGATCTTCCTTCATTCGCATAAAGGTTGCTTCCAAATCAGTTTTTGAGTAGCTGTTTCTATCTTTCCCCATAATCTCAAAGCATTCTTTATAGTGCATTAATCGCTGTCCACAATGTTCAAGCTCTTCATAGAGTTGTTGAAGTTTTGGCTTTCTCTTGCCCTTTCCGTTAACAAATACAATACCTTCTCCGTCAGCAATAACCATAAGATTTTTCTGAAGCTTAAGTATTTCAATAGGTGAACAGTTATCAATCTCTATAATACGGTTATTAGATAACTTTTTTTATGTTTTTGTAATCTTTCTTTTTCTGTTCTTTTCAATAACATCTCTGACTTTATCAATTCCGTCAATCACAAACATCTGTGCATTTCCAAGCTCGTACTTCTCCCCAAAACTGTTATCTTGTAAAAAAGAGTTATAGTCTGAATAAAGCTTATCAATAGAATCCAGAAGACCTGCAAGATGATAATTAATGCTTCCACGCCATACAAAAGTATAACGATTGGCATTAGCTTCTATTTTCGTTCCATCGATAAATAATTCTTTTAATGTTACAAACCCTTCTTTTTTTAATCGTCTCATAAACTGATAGTTTAAGTCGTCTAGGATATCTGAAGTAAGTTTCTTACCTTTAAAATCATAAAAGGCATCTCTTTTAGGCTTCCTCCCTTGAGTAAGCCAGATAAAAGCAATATCTCTTTCGCATAAATCTACAATACGATCAATAGAACGAATTCCTCGCATATTTGCATAAGTAATAACTGCATACATCATGATAGGGTTATACCCTGTTCTTCCCTTATCCGAACAATTGGCTAACAGTCCGGAAAAATCTAAATCCTCCATAACTTTTTTTAGGGTATAGACCGGATCGTCATCGGGTAAACTCAATTCATAGAAACTAAAGTTGATTTTCTGTTGACCTATTTCAAAAAAGTCGTTATAATAATTAACTGTGAGCATAGTTACATTATAACATGTAACGGAGAAAGATGGTTGTCGTTAGCCATCTTTTTTTATGCAAAAAAACTTAGGGAGGAGTGACTCGTTTTTGAGTTACTCCTCCCTCTTTATAGTCGCCATTTCCCGACAGCCCCTTAGTTTTTTTCTCTATATACTAAAATTATTCTCTATCAGCTATGGTTTGAGCTAAATCACAAAAATCATCTAATTCAATCTCATCTAATAAATACTTTTGAAATATTCTGCCCATTTCCGAAATATCATTCATTGGATTAGATGACAGCGTACTTACTTTAAAGTTTGTATCTTCAACATATTTTTCTTATAATATCAATATCAGGAACATCTATATCTTCCTCTAAGATAACATCAATTCTTGCAGGTATCTGCTTCATTGCGTTACTATAATCAATGCTCCCTTCTCTACTTGAAATATAACTTAAAAAAATTTCTTTGCTCGCATTTTTTTATTTTTTTGAAGCTTTATTAAGTACATACTGCCACGTTGCTATATTAGTTGCATTTTTTTGAACATAGGAAGTTCTGCCACATGTATTCCATCTTTTCCATACTTTCCTGAATTCAAAAAAATATTTATAGAACCGCTATACATAAATACACATCCATACTTGCCGTCAATAAATTTTTTTGTTCCATTTGTTCGTATCTGTCTATCATTTGATTTTTGCGGTGTATAGCCATGTTTCAGCATATCATACAAAAAAACTTAACAGCTTCCTTTGTATTATCATTATTCCAATTATAGTAGTCTCCATCAAACATATTTATAAATTGTGATAAATCATTATATATATATGTTTCATCCCAGGCACTTCCATATCCATACATGTTTGTACCATAATCATTACTGACAAATAATGAAAAATCATCTAAATTTTTTTAATTTCTTCGAGTTCTGAATATTTTTATATATTTTTCATTTACCCAAAACATCATAATATCCATAAGGTATGGAACAGAATAAAAAAATGATTTTTTTATACATAGCCACTGATTCTATATAATCTTTAGGATATGATTCCACAATATTTTTTTACTCATTATATCATCTAAATTTTCAATATATCCTTTTTACTTTTAAACTCACTTACCATCTCATCATTAACTGAAATCAAATCAATATTTGAATTTCCTGATAAAAAGTAATGTTGAAATTTCCGCCTGTCTATTATTTGCATCATCCGGACAAGGAATTATATTTATTTTCATATTTAATTTTTCTTGATACATCGTTAATATAATTTTTTTAAAATCAGGATTCTCAGCTTCTATATGCATAATATTTAATTCATCTTCATAATAGTTGCTTATTTCTTTTTTTCTTCATTCTTCTCATAATTATTACAAGAAGATAGAATTAAACCGATACATAATAAAAATACAAAAAATTTTTCTATACAAATCAGCTCCTATCTTGGACGCCTACCTTCTCTTCCTACAAGAGGTAAGAATGATGAATGAGGCTCTGTCTGATACCAATATGCTACACTTGCAACATCATCCTGTCTTTCAAAAAGACCTCCATGTCCAACACCGATTTGCTGTATAGTAACCATTAAATCTTCATCAAAGCATATAGAATCCTGTATATGCCACCTATAGAACCCTCTCATCGGTAAGCAATCATCATTGTGATAATCATTATGAATCAATTCATCATGTGATGAATAGTACGGATATCCCAAATATGATGTGCTATAATTTTGTTCAACAGTTTTTCCATTTATCTGTTTTGCAAAACTCCATGAACCTCCAAAATAATCTTCAGTTCCTGTACCGCAAATTGTAGGATATTCTATATCTCCGTCTATGTAAAATTTTACCTCTCCTTCTCCCCACCAATATCTTTCCAATGTGGTCAATGCAATATATGTCCCGATATAATGTCCCTTTCCTTTTACATTGTCCAATATTACATAATCTTTACCTAAAGTTGTAACTCTTTCTCTTCTCCACTGAGCATGAAAATAAGCTATATCGTTAGGAAGATTATCTACAAGACAATAATCAATCTGATAGAAAAATGCCGGTATCGGATTTGGATGCTGGTTTTCCAAAGTTATTCTTGCTCTTTTATTAAAAGGCATTTGAAAATAACTGTTCATTCCTCTATTTGGTACTACAACAATCGGCATTGAATTCACTACACATTCCCTTGCAAATCCACAACAAAAGAAATCTCCAAGTGGACTCTCTACGGAAGGAGTTTTCTCATCATCCCAATATATCCTTATAATCAGATCACTTAAAACAAAACAATCCGCTTCTGTTGTTTTATTTGTAACCGTAATCCACATATGATTTATTATACCCGGACCCTCTATATCTGCAAGTGTTACAGTTTCACCACTTGGTATATCCTTCAAACACGGGCTTCCTTTTCTTGAAGGTCCCAAATTGCTTGATGCCATCCCGCCTTTACCTTTTTCTCCTGTAGGATTTTCTGCATTTATTGCTCTACTTTTTCTGTTCTTTAAAATTGCTAAATTTCCTAAACTTCCGTATAAATCGTACATAAACTTAACTCCCTATCTAAATTAAGATTTAACACCACCTGCCATAATTCCATCCATAATCTGCTTTTCAAAAACAGCAACAAATAATATTATCGGTAAAAGTATTATCCATCCCATTGCACTGACTAAATCCCATGGTACACCATACATATTATCTCTTAAAGGAAGTTGAACTATCGCTACAGATAAAACCTGTATTCCGTTTGAATAATATAAAGGTGTAAAAAAATTGTTTAAACAATTTATAAAATTAATAATGCACACTGTGGCAATAGCAGGTTTCATCAAAGGCAATATTATATAAAAATAAAATCTGTATAAAATTTGCTCCATCTATAGCAGTGACCTCTTCCAGTGAAACAGGTATTTTTACCGACGAAATTGTTTAATATCAAAACTGTAAACGGAATAACCGAACTTACATATAGTATTATCAAACCTTGATATGTATCGAACAATCCAACCTTTTTTTCATAAATTCATATAAAGGCCTTGCAGTAACCACCTCAGGTATAAGTAAAGTTGCAAGAATAAATGCAAACGCTACACTTATCCATTTTTGAATTAAACCTTGAAAAATCCATAAGTCGCCATTGTACATAATATTGTGCTTATTATTAATGTACTTCCTACTATTATTACTGTATTTCCTATTTTTTACTTAACAATCCTACATTTTCAATAAGAAATTTATAACTGTCAAGTGTCGGATTATTTGGCAAATAATCTATAGGCTTCTTAAATAATTCTCCTGCAGGAGTAATTGATGATATAAAAAAATCCAATATACAGGAAATAAGATAAGAAATGCAACCACTATAAATAATAACCATCTGCTTATAGATATACATTTTTTTATATTTTTATATTTAGTATTACTACTCATATTATTCTCCTGTCATTCACTGTATTTATTCATAACTCTTATATTAAACCAACTAAATAAAGCCATTAAAATAAAAAGCATGATAGCTAAAGTAGAAGCATACCCTATATTCAAGTTTGTAAAAGACTCCATTGCTATACGATAAGCTATCAATGATGTATCTTCTCCCGGCCCTCCGGATGTCATTGCATATACCAAATCAAATGATGTTAATCTCCATAATGTAAAAGGTATACATAATGTAATAATATTCCTTATAATTAAAGGTAATGTGATTTTAAAGAATATTTGAAAAGAATTTGCTCCGTCTACTTTAGCCGCCTCATAAATATCTCCTGAAATGAACTGAAGTCCTGATAATACAAGTATTGCAAAAAATGGTAAAATCTTTCCATAAATCCATTGCTATAACAGCACTACGAGCAGATCCGGTATTTATTAACCAATTAAATTGAAACTCCGGTATGAATCTTCTAATTAAATCATTTACCAATCCATAATCATTATTAAATCCCCATTTTGCCGCCATTCCTATAACTACAGCCGGCATAGCCCAAGGTATAAGTACTATTGTTCTTAAAAACCTCCTACCTCTGAATTTCAAATTAAGTATCAATGCAAGTATAGTACCTAATATAACATGAAAGAACATTGATACTACTACAAAAATAGAAGTAAATTCAATAGAGGAAATTACTTTATCATCTTTAAACACCTCTATATAATTTTTAAATCCTACAAACTCGTTTATACCTGACAGAACTTTAATATTATACATACTATTTTTTTAAAAAGTAATAATTATAGGATAAATTGTGGTAAATCCCCTTATCAAAAGTACAGGTAAAATCAAAAATTATAGGTATATACCTTATTGACTTTTTTTGCTTATGTTCAAAATAATTCCTCCTATAAATAAAATGAGTGCTACAGTAATATTATATTTATAAATTCCTACACTGTAGCACTCTTTGGATTATATATTATTTATATTTATCTACCAAATCCTGTGCTTTTTTGCAAAAATCATCTACTGATATTTCACCCTTCATACAAGACTGATAAATTGTTCCCATATCTGTGATAAACTCCATAGTTTGCGGAAGCATAGGGCGTCCCTGTACATTACATTCTGAAGCATATCTGGTGTACATCTCCTTTGCAGGATCGCTGTCAGGAACTACCTTCTCGGCAACATCTTTTCTTGCAGGGTAACGATCAAAAGCTTTATATGAAGCTTCCATTCCACCCTCAGATGCCATATACTTTAAAAACTTTTATTGCTGCTTCCTTATTTTTTTGGATGCAGAATTCAATACATAACTCCATGAATCTGTAAATATAGCTCTATTACCGTCATCAGTCATTGAAGGTACCATAGCCATATGAATCTTATCATCACCAAGCATACCTGCTTTCTGATAATCAGATCCCAATCCCCACATAAACCAACAACCATATTTTTCCATCATTTGCCTTTTGGATTCATCTGCTCATATTTATCAGCAATTTGATCAATTGGTGTTTCATTATTTTTTTACCATATCATATAAGAATTGTATTGCTTCCTTATTTTTCAGGTCTTGTCCAATCAAAAATAATCGCCACCGAACATATTTACAAATTGTGCTATTTCATTAAACACATATGTTTTTTCCCAAGATCCACCATACCCATAAGTACCGTTTACTGAAGCAGCTGACATATATTTTTTAAAATCTTCCTTTGTATCTATAGAAGTTATTCCGGCATTATCCATTATTTTTTGATTTACCCAAAAGGCTAAATATCCTGAATATCCGGGTACACCGATAACATTTCCTTCTTTATCGGTAATCATCTGCTCCAAATATCCCTTTGCAAATTCACCACGAATATCATCTGTCATAACTGTATCATTAAGTCCATCAAGCCAACCTGAATTTTTAAATGATGCACTCATTTCATCATTAATTTCCAATATATCTACACTTGAATCACCTGTAGAGAGTATGGTAGTGATTTTTTGCTGTCTGGTATCAGAATCTGTAGGGGCAGCAATTACATTAATCTTTAATCCTGTAGCATCTTGTACATTGTTTAACCATTCAGCAAAATCAGCATCTGTAGTATTGATACTATATAGTGTCAAATCATATTTGGAATTTCCACCATTTTTCCGAGTTTTTGCTTGCCTGAGTTGTTCCTGATCCACAGCCCGCTAACAGACCCGTTAAAAGTACTGTACTTAACATTACGCTTTTTATTCTTTTATTCATCTTTCCTCCTTATTGTCCTAAAATACTTCACTTACACATATAGGACGTATGCTTTTTGATAATTACATCATAGTAGAATTTATAATTTTTCAAAAAAATACAATATATTATGATTCATTTATATTATTTTTTTGTTTATATTGTTTTTGTTTTTACAGTCTATAATTGCTTATATGTTTACAAGGAGGTTCTTATGCCTATTATAAGATATATCAAAAAAATTTTATATTTTCAAAATATCATCATAGATTGATTTTTTTCTTTTTTTGATTTGTACTTTACTGCCTCTTATTTTTAATGGGCTCAGTGTTGTACAGTATTACACATAAAATTACAGGTGACAGCATATTAAATTCTATTATACTTGCAGATGATCAACTAAATATAAGAATTAATAACAGATTAAATCAAGCTGAAAAAAAGTATCTAATACAATTCAATATGACATGTATTCATTAATGCAAAAAAATGTCTGATACTCGAGAAGATTTTTGCAATAATTTCGAATGTTAGGGACAATATTTCTCTATTAAAATCAACTTTTTGATTTTTTTATCATATTGATATTTTTTTAGACGATAAAAAAATATTGCGACTTCAGAAGGACTTTTTTTCATCCTCTATCTGATTTAAGAAAAAAACAGGTCTTGAAGATATTATAAATTCAAATCAAAAAAATGGATTTATAAAAAAACAGTACAATCTTCCTTATGTTATTAATAACACAAAAAAATACTCAAGATGTAATAGCTTGTTTCAATGTATTAAATAATCAAGTTTCCGGTAATACTGAATATGTTTATTTAGTACTCTTACGTACTGATGAACTTTCCAAAATGCTACAAGAAAGTTTTGACAACGTTAATTTAACAGGATATATAATAGATCAAAAATGGCACCGTTATTTCACATACAAGCAAGGAACTCATAGGTACCAAGATAAATAACATTGATTTAAATATAAATCCTGATAATACTATAGTTGAGAACAGCAAACTTATATTATCACATAGTTGTTCTTGATAATGGATGGTATCATATAACTGAAATTCCAAAAAAATTATATTTTTTTAAGCATATATACACATTACTTAGAACGTTTATTATAATAATATTTTTTTATCTGTCCCTATAATACTGTTGGTTATTTTTTTACTTCTATTAATTTAACAGATAGAATTAGCAAACTGTCTTCCGCTATGGATAATTTTTAAACTTGGTAAAAAAAGTATTGATGTGGATTATATATCTGCATTAGATAACAATTATTCTTTTGATGAGGTGGATAAACTTGGACTGACATTTTTAAATATGCAATCATCAATTAATAAAAATATGCAATCTATTTTGGAGCTTACTTTATCCGAAGAAAAGCTTAAGTACCAGCTTCTTCAATCCCAGATAAATCCTCATTTTTTATATAATATTTTGGGAACAATACAAACTTGTCAAACAATAGGAAAAATAGACATAGCCAATCATATGATCAGTAACCTTACTCGTTTTTATAGAATGTCACTTAGAAAATCTGATGAAAAGATAAAAATAAAAGACGAATTGGAAATTTCTAAATTATATCTGGAAATGGAACAACTTTGTCGTCAAGATACACTTAGCTGGACTATAAATGCTGAAGAAGGTATAGAGAACTTTTTAATATGTAAGTTTACATTACAACCTTTTTTTGGAGAACTCAATTTTACATGGATACTCATCTGAAAAAAACAAATATACATATCAATATAAATATTTGCTATGGAGATGATGAAGTTATTATTACTATAGAGGATAATGGCTGTGGTATTCCAAATGATAAGTTAGAACAAATCCGATATAAATTAAGTAATCATATAGTAGACTATAACCAACATTTCGGCATTTGTAATGTTAATAAAAAGAATTTCAAATACTGACTTTGGAAACGGTATTGTCCTGATTGAAAGTGAAGAAAGAAAAGGTACAAAAAAATTATAATAAAATATGCTCAAATGGAGGATTTCTCTTGAAAAAAAGTAGTTTTAGCCGATGATAATTATATTGTCTCAGAAGGTATAAAATTAAATATTGACTGGAATGAATTAAATGCAGAAATAGTTTTTAATTGCAAAAAAAGTGGACAGGAAGTACTTAATTATATAATTGATAATCATGTTGATTTAATAATAACTGATATTGAAATGCCGAACTTAAACGAAATTTCTCTAAGCCGTGAGGCTATAAAAAAATTAATCCATACATTAAAATAATCTTGATTAGTGCATATGATAAATTTGAATATGCAAAACAGGCTGTCAGTATTGGAGTTTACGATTATATTGAAAAAGCCTATAGATTATGATTTCTTATATAAAAAGATAAAAAGTTCTTTTTGAAATAATAGATAGAGAGCAACGTAATCTGTCTATTGTAAAGGAAAGCAGACAACTTATGATAACCAAATTTTTTTCCAGGAGTTACTATATTTCTCAACTGATAAAACATTAGGATATTTTTGATAAATATATAAGCTATCTGGAATTGGATATAAGTTATTCGCATTTCAATATAATCAAAATGGAAATTGAAAGTTCTTCTATGCTTGAAGAAAATAACGGGGTTTTTAACATTTCAAACGGAAATACTAAATATATCGGATGTATTCCTAAGTAAATGTAAAATTTTTTTGATAATGTCTATTATATACAGGACTTAAATAATTTAATCTTTATAATAGCACAAAAACAGTAAAACACCTGCACATTTCCAGTATGTAATCCATAATGTAATTTCATCTTTTATAGATAATTATAAATCTCAATATTAAATATAAATGTTGGAATTGGTACTATTGTTGATAGTATATCAAAGCTTCATGTATCATATGAAAATGCATGTCATGCTCTAAAATATAGGTTTTTTTATCCTAACCAAAGTATATTTGATGCTGTTGAAGCTACCGGTAAAGAATTCAGTTTATTATCCACATCAGATTCAGATGATGATGAACTTATCGGACTGCTATGCAAAAAAAGATAATTCATCAATTGAAGAATGGCTTAAAAACTTCTTTGATGATTTATCAACAAAATATAAAAATAAAAATATTATGTTTATACGTATATATTCTCTGCTTGGCAAAATATTGAGATTTCTATATGAAATAAATATTGATACTAAGGACTTGGAAGAAAGAGTAATATCTGTATATAGCCGTTTTGATACATTTCACACATATGAGCAATTTTTTTATTATGGATGAGAGAACTTTGCAATTTGGTATGTGATAAACTAAATTTTTTTCTCTAAAATCCTACCATGAACATACATATGAATTGGTAGATAATTATATTAAAAAAATAATTTTTGAGGATAATACTCTCAGTCTGAATGACATAGCAAAAATATGCAAATATGAGTCCATCATACTTAAGTGCATTGTATAAAAAAAATAACAACCAAAGTATAAGCGATACTATCACATCATACCGCATTGATGCGACAAAAGGAATATTTAATTAAAAACAAACTTATCTTTAAAAAGAAATAAGTATTAAATGCGGTTACGCAAACCAATATTATTTCAGCACAAGTTTTTAAAAAAAACAATTAGGTATATCTCCATCCGGCTACAGAGAAAAGTATTCATCATTATAAATTTATCAAAAGATTACGGAGGAGTGACTCTTTTTTAACCACTCCTCCCTCTTTCATGGTCGCCATTTCCCGACAGCCCCCTGTTTTTTTCTATTATTTATAATTTACAATCTTTCCGAAAATCCGGCTTAAGGCTTGCTCCACCTACTAATCCGCCGTCGATGTCAGCCTCTGCAAAAAGCTCTGCCGCATTAGCTGCATTAACTGAACCGCCGTACTGAATTCTGATCTTTTCGGCTACATCGCTTCCATATACTTCTTTGATGCACTCTCTGATAGCCTTGCAAACTTCCTCAGCCTGTGCAGTTGTAGCAGTCTTACCTGTTCCTATTGCCCAGATTGGCTCGTAAGCGATAACAGCGTTTGCAGCGTTCTCTGCACTTACATTTGGAATGCAATCTTTATCTGTGTTCTGATAAAGTCTATTGCAATACCCTGCTCTCTCTGTGTAAGAGTCTCACCGCAGCAGATGATCGGTGTGATACCGTACTCAAATGCCTTAAGTACTTTCTTGTTTACAGTCTCATCTGTCTCCGCAAAGTATTCTCTTCTCTCTGAATGTCCTATGATAACATACTTAACACCTACATCTGTAAGCATATTTGGTGCGATTTCTCCTGTGTATGCACCGCTCTCCTCATAGTACATATTCTCTGCACCGATCTGAATATTGCTTCCTTTTGCAGCCTCTATAGCCGGTATTATATCAATTGCCGGTACACAGAAAACAACATCTACTTCGTCATTTGCAACTAAAGGCTTTAACTCATTGATTAATGCAGTTGTCTCTGAAGGAGTTTTATTCATCTTCCAGTTACCTGCAATAATTTTTCTTCTTGCCATAATATTCTCCGTTCTTTTCGGGGAAGCCTTGGCATTCCCCTATATTTAAAAATTTTATCTGTTGTCAGCTGCCGCTACACCCGGTAATTCCTTACCCTCTAAGAATTCAAGTGAAGCACCACCACCTGTAGAAATATGTGTCATCTTATCTGCAAATCCAAGTCTCTTTACCGCATTTACAGAGTCTCCACCACCGATAACAGTTGTAGCATCCTTAAGATCTGCTACAGCTCTGCATACTTCAAGTGTTCCCTCTGCAAACTTCTCAAACTCGAATACACCCATAGGTCCGTTCCATACTACAGTCTTTGCACCTTCAAGAGCCTTCTTATAGTTCTCTATTGTCTTAGGTCCGATATCAAATCCTGACCATCCTGCATCTATAGTATCAACTACCTTAGATTCTGTATCATTTGAGAATTCCTTACCCTCTACATGGTCTACAGGAAGTAAAAGGTTTACGCCTCTTTCCTTAGCCTTATTTACCATCTCAAGTGCGTAGTCAAGCTTATCCTCTTCACAAAGTGAGTTTCCGATTTCCTCTCCCTTTGCCTTTAAGAATGTATATGCCATACCTCCACCGATGATAAGTGTATCTACCTTCTCTAAGAGGTTATTGATAACATTGATCTTATCTGAAACCTTAGCTCCACCAAGGATTGCTACGAACGGACGAACAGGATTCTCTACAGCCTCTCCGAGGAACTTGATTTCCTTCTCCATAAGGTATCCTACAACATTTTCCTTACAGAACTTTGTTACACCTACGTTTGAGCAATGTGCTCTGTGAGCTGTACCGAATGCATCGTTTACAAAGATATTGTCATCACAAAGTGCAGCAAGCTCTTTTGCATACTCTACAGCTGAATCTTCCTTACCGTACTTTGTCTCTTCAGCTCTGTAACGTGTATTCTCAAGTAATAAAACTTCTCCGTCCTTAAGTTCTGCTGCAAGCTTTCTTGTCTCTTCTCCTGTTACCTTAGGATCTGAAACGAACTTTACATTTACTCCAAGTCTCTCTGAAAGTGCCGGAGCTACAGGTGCAAGGCTCATCTCAGGTAAAGGCTCGCCCTTCGGCTTTCCAAGATGTGAGCAAAGAATAACTTTAGCTCCGCCGTCAAGGAGTTTCTTTATTGTTGGGATTGCTCCGTCTATACGATTGTAGTTCTGGATAACTCCGTCCTTTAAAGGAACATTGAAGTCACAACGAACCAATACTTTCTGACCTTTTAAATTCTTTAAATCATCTACTGTTTTCTTGTTAAGCATAGTTTCTCCTTATTAATAAAAAAGGCGATCCGGCCCAATATGACCGGACCACCTTGGTCTCTTATACTATTTATAATTATGCTAATTCAGCAAAAGTACTTGATTGTTCTAACCATCTGTGATGTGTAAGAATTCTCGTTATCATACCATGAAACAACCTGAACCTGATATAAATCATCAGCTATAGGTGTTACCATTGTCTGTGTTGCATCAAATAATGAACCATACTGCATACCGATAACATCTGATGAAACGATCTCATCCTCTGTGTATCCGAATGATGCAGATCGCGTGACCTTCATTGCGACGATTGATATCTTCTTTTGTAAGTCCTGCCTTCTTTACAACAGCTGTAAGGATTGTTGTAGAACCTGTTGGAACAGGAACTCTCTGTGCAGATCCGATAAGCTTTCCGTTAAGCTCAGGGATAACAAGACCGATAGCCTTTGCGAGCACCTGTTGAGTTAGGTACGATATTTGCGAGACCTGCTCTTGCTCTTCTAAGGTCACCCTTTCTGTGTGGTCCGTCAAGGATCATCTGATCACCTGTATAAGCATGGATTGTGCTCATGATACCGCTCTGGATAGGAGCAAGCTTGTTAAGTGTATCAGCCATTGGTGCAAGACAGTTTGTTGTACATGAAGCAGCTGAAATAACTGTATCACTTGCCTTAAGTGTCTTCTCGTTTACGCTGAATACAACTGTAGGAAGATCATTTCCTGCAGGAGCTGAAATAACAACCTTCTTAGCACCTGCTGTGATATGTGCTGATGCCTTATCCTTTGATGTATAGAATCCTGTACACTCAAGTACAACGTCTACACCGATCTGTCCCCAAGGAAGCTTTGAAGCATCCGCCTCTTTGTAGATTGTGATTTTCTTTCCGTCAACTGTGATTGAATCCTCACCTGCCTCTACTGTATGCTTTCCTTCTCCGATACGTCCTGCAAATCCGCCCTGTGCTGTATCATACTTTAAAAGATGAGCCAACATCTTAGGATCTGTAAGATCATTGATTGCTACTACTTCATATCCATCAGCCTCAAACATCTGTCTGAAAGCTAAACGACCAATACGTCCAAACCGTTAATTGCTACTTTTACTGACATTTTAGTTCCTCCTAAAATTAGTACTTAAAATGATGTTTATCTCAATTGATAATTATTCATCAATCATTTCCAATTGTACAAAATTATAAACATAATTGCAAGTAAATCTTTAAAACTTCTTATTTTATATTTCGTTCTTTACATATCCCGCAATATTTGTTGCATGATCCGATACACGCTCCAAATTACTTATGATATCAAGGAAGGCAATTCCTGCCTGTGGATTACAATCTCCCTTTGACAATCTCTCGATATGCTTTTCTCTCATTTCATCCTCAAGCATATCCACTTCATCCTCGGGTCTTTGACAGTTTGTTCACCTAAATAATCATTAAAAAAAGTCCTACAACCCGCATATAACCTACATTCTTCAGTTGAAATTTTTTTGTCAAAAATATTCGTTTTTATTATATAGTATTTTTCTAGTATTTTTATGTTATAATAAGGTGTGGAGGTTATCTATGAAAAGTTACTACATCAAAAATCAAAAAAATGCAGAGTCATTCTATATTTCCAAAAAGCTTTATAAATGACAAAGGGGTTAGCACCTCTGTAAATGTACGCAAACTTGGTACTCTCGCTGATTTATTAAAAGAGCATGGACCCACTAGAGATGACGTCATGAAATGGGCTCGTGCCGAGGCAAAACTTGAAACACAGAAGTACAAAGAAGATAAAACAGTAAATATTTCTTTTTAACTCAAGCAAAAGACTACAGCCTCAGCAACAGGTCTTCTATCGTGGAGGTTACCTGTTTTTTTACAGTACTTTTTTATTATCAACTTGGCTTAAACAAAGTTTGCAGAAAGATAAGGGATAAGTATAACTTCAAGTTTGATATCAACTCGATACTATCCGATTTGATTTACTCCAGAATACTCGAACCTTCCAGCAAACGCTCAAGTTACTCTTGTTCTATGGACTTTTTTTAGAGCCACCGTCTTACCAATTACATGATGTATATCGCTCTTTAAATGTACTCGGTAAAGAATGTGACCTTATACAATCTGAAACTTATAGAAATAGTCATTTAGTAGGTAAGCGTAATGATAATCTTCTTTTTTATGATTGTACTAACTATTATTTTGAGATTGAGGATGAAGATGGCATTAAGAGATACGGCAAAAGTAAGGAACATAGACCAAACCCTATAATACAAATGGGTATGTTTATGGATGGTGACGGTATTCCTCTTGCTTTTTCTCTATTTCCCGGAAATGCAAATGAACAAACCTCTATTAAACCACTTGAAGAAAAAATTTTAAATGAGTTTGATTGTCAAAAGTTTATTTACTGTAGTGATGCCGGACTTGGTTCGGAAAAAATAAGAAAATACAATCACATGGGTGAAAGAGCTTTTGTAGTCACTCAATCAATAAAAAAGCTTAATGCACAGGATAGGCAATGGGCTTTAGATACTAAAGGATTTAAAAGTTTGTACGATAATAAAGTGGTAGACCTGGCTGAAATCTCAAAGGATGATGAGACTATATATTACAAAGATGCTCCCTATACACCAAAAGATTTATCTCAAAGACTTATCATCACATATTCACCAAAATATGCCAAATACCAAACGGCTATTAGAGAAAGACAAGTTGACAGAGCTAAGTTAATGCTTGAAAAAGGCAGTATCAAAAAAGAAAGAAGAAATCCTAATGATCCGGCCAGGTTTCTTGGCAGTATCGCAGTAACTGATGATGGTGAAAAGGCAAAGGTACATAGCTTTCTTAATACAGACAAAATAGATGAGGAAGCAAAGTATGATGGTATGTATGCCGTCTCAACAGACCTACTTGATGATAATGTAAGTGAAATACTAAATATAAGCGAAAAGCGTTGGCAAATAGAAGAATGCTTTAGAATTATGAAGACCGAGTTTGAAGCAAGACCGGTATTTTTACAAAGGACTGATAGAATTACGTCTCACTTCTTAACCTGCTTTTTAGCCTTGATTATTTACAGATATCTCGAAAAATTTTTAGACCACAAGTATACATGCGAAGAGATTCTAAAGACCTTAAAAGATTTTAATTTTGCATATGTGAAAGAGCAAGGTTTCATACCTCTATATAAACGAACAGAGCTCACAGACAAACTACATGAGATTTGTCATTTTAATACAGATTTTGAATTTATAACAAAAAGTCAAATGCGGACAATACAAAAACAAAGCAAAGGAAAATAAAATACTATTTTTTTATTTTCAAAACGAAATAAAAATGCCCTGAAAGCCAGTAAAAATACTGGGGTTCAAGGGCATTTTAACTTTTGAAACTGTCAAAGACAGGATTATAAACATAATTGCAAGTAAATCTTTAAAACTTCTTATTTTATATTTCGTTCTTTACATATCCCGCAATATTTGTTGCATGATCCGATACACGCTCCAAATTACTTATGATATCAAGGAAGGCAATTCCTGCCTGTGGATTACAATCTCCCTTTGATAATCTCTCGATATGCTTTTCTCTCATTTCATCCTCAAGCATATCCACTTCATCCTCAAGCTTATTGACCTTTCTCACAGCTCTAAGAGCATCACCGCTTCTTGCATTAAGTGCAATCTCAAAGGCTTCAATACTGTCTTTTGAAATTTCTGCAAGGTCTTCTTTACCTAGATCACTGAATTCAAGATTATTATCTATCATATACTTTGCATTTTCAGAAAGGTTGTCCGCATGATCACCGACTCTTTCTATATCTGTTACCATATTGAAGAGATTGTTAATATGCTTCTTCTGACTTTCACTCAGTGAAAGATTGTCTACCTTTATAAGAAATTCAGTCAAAGCTTCCTGCATATCATCAAGCTTCTTTTCACATTTTGCAACTGTTTCTATATCTTCAAGGCTTTTATTGTTGATGGCACTCATAGCCGCATTTAAACTTTTTAGAGCAATTTCTCCCATGCGGGCAACTTCATTATTTGCAGTCTGTACAGCAAAAGCCGGGCTTAGAAGAACTCTTTCATCAAGCTGTAGTACAGGCTCTTTTACCTCTTCCTCAACTTCATCATCCTTACCTCTTATAATCATTCCTGAAAGTTTTACAAGAAGTCCCGCAAAAGGATAAAGTAGTGTAGTCATTGTAAGATTAAAGAATGTATGAAATATTGAAATCTCTACAGCATTGATAGTATGATTTGCGAGTTTTACATTCACTTGAAATACAATAAATCCAAGTATACCGAAGACTATAGCACCTATTGTATTGAATAAAAGATGTATAGCTGCGGCTCTCTTTGCAGTTCTTGAGCTTCCCAAACTTGAAATAATAGCTGTAACACAGGAACCGATATTTTGTCCGAGAGTTATATATATAGCTGCTGCAGTATTTACCACACCGTTAAATGCAAGTGTCTGTAAAATACCTACAGATGCTGATGAGCTTTGCATAAGAGCTGTTACTACAATACCTACTATTATACCGAGTATCGGATTACCTCCAAGTACTCTGAACGCTTCCGAAAATATAGGAGCACTTGTGAAAGGTTTTATATTGCCTGCCATAAGATCAAGTCCCAAAAACAGCATTCCAAGTCCCAGAATTATTTCACCTATAGTTTTTTTCTTGTCGGATTTTGAAAACAGTATAAATATCGCACCTATACCAATCATTAAAGGTGCATAGAATCCCGGCTGAAAGAGCTTGAGTGAATCGCCTATTGTTCCAAGTGATACTACCCACGCTGTAATTGTAGTACCTATATTGGCACCCATGATTACACCTACAGCCTGGACAAGGCTTAACATTCCGGCACTAACAAAACCTACTACCATTACAGTGGTAGCACCTGAGCTTTGTATTATGGCTGTTATTACCGCACCCAGTAAGATGGCTGTAAACCTGTTATCCGTTATCTTACTGAGGAACTGTTGCATCTTCCCTCCGGCAGTCTTTTGCATACCGTCCGCCATGATATGCATTCCGTATAGGAAAAGTCCAAGACCGCCTAAGAATCCAAAGAGATATGATACATTATCAATCATTTTTGTTCTCCTCTTAAAACATACCTACTGATATAACCTCTGCAGGATCAAAATCCAAAAGCTACATCCTGTACATTCTATCAAGTTCTAATATTTTAAGCAATACAAGAATGATATTTCAACAAATTAAAAAAGCACCCTTTTTACGGGGTGCCTTCTTAAGGATTTCTATATATAGGATTCATTGTAAGTGCTTCGTTATGATGATGTAATATTATCATACTTCTTCGTAAAAAGAATTGAAATACTGTTGAACTTATTATGAATTATTTCTTAAACCTGAAAAGAATGTTTTTTTCATTTTATTTCAAATATTTATCCATAATGTCACAGAAATCAAAGGTTGCAAAGTAATCCTTATCAGTCTCGGCTCTTCTTATAAGTTTTACATTTCCGTCTTCCTGTAATAAAAGCTCTGCCGACTTTAATTTTCCGTTATAATTATATCCCATTGCAAATCCATGTGCTCCTGTATCATGAATATAGATATAATCACCCTTGTCTATCTTTGGAAGTTTTCTGTCTATAGCAAACTTATCATTGTTTTCACACAGTGAACCTACAACATCATATGTATGATCTGAAATTTTTTCTTCCTTACCAAGTACGCTAAGGTGATGATATGCTCCATACATGGCAGGTCGCATAAGATTTACCGCACAGGCATCCACACCTATATATTCCTTATGTGTATGCTTTCATGTATTGCCTCCGTTACCAAAGCTCCATATGGTGCAAGCATATATCTACCAAGTTCCGTAAAAATAGCCACATCTTTAATACCGTTTGCTACAAGTACTTCATCATAGACCTTTTTTACACCTTTGCCTATTTCAAATATATCATTAGGCTCCTGATCGGGTGTATACGGTATACCGACTCCACCTGACAGATTTATAAAGCTTACGCATATACCGCATTCATTCTTTATTCTTACGGCAAACTCAAACAGTTCCTTTGCAAGCTTAGGATAGTACTCATTTGTAACCGTATTACTTGCAAGAAATGCATGAATACCGAAGTACTTTACACCTTTTGACTTCATTATATTGAATGCTTCTATAATCTGATCGGGAGTCATGCCGTATTTGGCATCTCCCGGATTGTCCATTATACCGTTTGACATAGTAAAGAATCCACCCGGATTGTATCTGGCACTCATAGTCTCAGGCAATTTTCCACAAGCCTTTTCAACATATTCTATATGTGTGATATCATCCAAGTTTATTATTGCTCCGAGATCATTTGCAAACTTAAATTCTTCTATAGGAGTTTCATTTGAGGAAAACATTATATCTTTTCCGCTAAAACCGCATGCATCACTTAATTCAAGTTCTGTCATAGAAGAACAGTCCATACCGCAACCGCATTCTTTTAATATTTTCATTATAAAAGGGTTCGGAGTGGCTTTTACAGCAAAGTATTCTTTAAATCCCTTATTCCAACTGAACGCTTCATTTAATCTTTTTGCATTCTCTCTGATTCCTTTTTCGTCATATATATGCCATGGAGTCGGATATGTTTTTACAATTTCTCTTACTTTATCTAATGTCAAAAATGGTATTTTTTGCATTTTATTTCCCTTCTATGTATTGCTTTCTTCTTCAGATTCGGTGTTTTTCTCCTCTCTGACCTTAGCAATACTTGCAATCTTGGTATCGCTATCTCTGTCTATATTCATAAGCTTAACACCTGATGCGGCTCTTCCAAGCACTGATATTCCGCTTACTTCTATTCTGATAATGATTCCCTCTGTGGTTATAAGCAAAAGCTCTCTGTCTTCATTAACAAGTTTTGCTCCGACCAACTTTCCGGTCTTTTCATTATCTTTATAGCATATGATACCTTTACCGCCTCTGTTTTGGACTTTGAACTCGGATATCCTTGTTCTCTTTCCATACCCATACTCAGAAACAAGAAGCAAATACTCCCCTTGAGATGCCAGCTGCATTCCGATGACCTCATCATCTCTATTCAGTCTCATACCACGAACACCGGTAGCACCTCTACCCATAGCTCTTATATCCTTATCATTGATTCTTATACACATACCGTCTTTTGAAACTATGATAAGATCGTCATCACCATGAGTTACCTTAACCTCTATCAGCTCATCATCTTCTGTGAGATTTATGGCCGCAAGTCCGTTCTTTCTTATATTGTCAAACAGATTAATCTGACATTTCTTTATAGTACCTTTCTTGGTTACCATAAAGAGATATCCGTCCTTTGACTTTGCTTCACTTGGTATAATAGCCGAAATCTTCTCATCAGGCTGCAAATTCAATAAGTTTACTATTGCAACACCTCTTGCAGTCCTTGAAGCTTCCGGAATCTTATATCCCTTTATATTATATACTCTACCCTTATTTGTGAAGAAGTATATATCGTTGTGAGTAGTTGACATAACAATGTCTTCGATAAAGTCGTCATCAATGGTCTGCATTCCCTTGATGCCCTTACCTCCTCTGTTTTGGACATTAAAATTGTCAGGACTCATTCTCTTTATATATCCAAGCTTTGTCATTGCAATGATGATATCTTCTCTTTGGATAAGGTCCTCATCCTCCATATCATCATCCTGTATAAAGCCTGTTCTTCTGTCATCCTTATACTTATCTTCAACTACAAGGATTTCTTCTCTTATCACACCCAGAAGTTTCTTCTCGTCTGCCAATATTCCCTCAAAATATGAAATCTTAGCCAAAAGCTCATTGTACTCGGACTCAAGTCTTTCTCTTTCCAAACCTGTAAGAGCTCTAAGACGCATATCAACTATAGCCTGAGCCTGTACATCGGTAAGTCCGAATCTTTTTATAAGTTCTTCTTTTGCAACACTTACATTTGCACTGCCTCTGATAATCTTTATAATTTCATCAATATTATCAAGAGCTATAAGCAAACCTTCCAAAATATGAGCTCTCTCCTTAGCTTTATTGAGATCATACTTTGTTCTTCTTGTTACAACATCCTCCTGATGTGCAAGATAATACTCAAGCATCTGTAAAATATTAAGTACCTTAGGCTGATTATTTACAAGTGCCAGCATATTTACACCGAAAGTTTCCTGTAACTGTGTATGCTTATATAATCTGTTTAATATAACTCCGGCATTTACATCTCTTCTAAGTTCTATAACGACTCTCATTCCTTCACGGTTTGATTCGTCTCTAAGATCTGTAATACCGTCTATCCTTTTATCTTTTACAAGTTCGGCAATCTTTTCGATAAGCTTTGCTTTATTTACAAGATATGGAAGCTCGGTAACTATAATTCTGTTTTTGCCGTTTGGCATGGCTTCTATTTCAGATACCGCTCTTACCTTTATCTTTCCTCTACCTGTAGTATAGGCTTCTCTGATTCCTCTAAGTCCAAGTATATGTGCACCTGTAGGGAAATCAGGTCCCTTTATGATATCAAGCATCTCATCGATAGTAGATTCTTTTTCTTCTATCTTATTATCTATTATCCTTACTACAGCATCTATTACCTCGCTTAAATTGTGAGGTGGAATATTTGTGGCCATACCTACCGCAATACCTGTAGTACCGTTTACAAGCAGGTTCGGATATCTTGACGGCAATACTGTAGGCTCTTTTTCAGTCTCATCAAAGTTCGGAGCAAAGTCAACAGTGTCCTTATTTATATCGGCAAGCATCTCCATTGCGATTTTTGAGAGTCTTGCCTCTGTATATCTCATGGCAGCCGCGCCGTCTCCGTCCACAGATCCGAAGTTTCCATGTCCGTCCACAAGAGGATATCTCATGGACCAGTCCTGAGCCATATTTACCAATGATCCGTATATTGAAGAATCTCCGTGTGGGTGATATTTACCCATTGTATCTCCGACAATACGGGCACATTTTCTATGTGGCTTATCAGGACCGTTATTCAGTTCTATCATAGAAAAGAGCACTCTTCTTTGTACAGGCTTTTAAACCGTCTCTTATATCAGGAAGCGCTCTTCTTTTGCAATAACACTCATTGCATAGTCAATATATGACTTTTCCATGGTTTTCTTTAAGTCGATCTCATTAAACTTGTCGAAAACATTTGGTTCCATATTTTAACCTACCTTTTTAAATATCCAAATTCGATACGTACTTCGCATTTGTCTCTATAAACTCTCTTCTCGGAGCAACCTGGTCTCCCATAAGAGTATTAAATGTTAAATCTGTTTCTGAAAGCATAGACTCGTCAAGTACCACTTTTTTAAGTACTCTTCGTTCAGGATCCATGGTTGTTTCCCAAAGTTGCTCGGCATCCATCTCTCCCAGACCTTTATATCTTTGTATCTTATTATTCTGATCTCTTCCGACTTCTTTTAAGATATTGTCAAGTTCTTCGTCAGAATATGCGTACCATACCTTTTTATTCTTCTCTAACTTATACAGTGGAGGCTGAGCCAGATATACATGACCTTCCTTTATAAGTTCAGGCATAAATCTGTATATAAATGTCAGCATCAAAGTATCAATATGAGCTCCGTCCACATCTGCATCAGTCATTATAATGATTTTATTATAGCGAAGCTTGCTGATATCAAAATCTTCCTGTATACCTGTACCGAATGCTGTAATCATTGACTTAATCTCGGCATTTGAATATACCTTATCAGGTCTTGCCTTCTCCACATTGAGTATCTTTCCTCTAAGAGGCAAAATAGCCTGTGTATCTCTCTTTCTTGCAGATTTTGCGGAACCTCCCGCAGAATCTCCCTCGACTATAAATATCTCACATTCTTCAGGATTCTTACTTGAACAGTCAGCCAATTTACCCGGTAAACTCATACCGTCAAGTGCAGACTTTCTTCTTGTAAGATCTCTTGCCTTTCTTGCCGCAGCTCTTGCTCTTTGTGCTGTAATAGCCTTATCACTTATAAGCTTTGCTATTCCGGGATTTTGCTCAAGGAAATAAGTAAGCTTCTCACTTACTATAGCATTAACTGCAGTCTGTGCCTCGGAGTTTCCAAGTTTTTGCTTTGTCTGACCTTCAAACTGTGGGTCCTGTATCTTCACAGAGATTATAGCTACAAGTCCTTCTCTTATGTCTTCTCCTGAAAGATTATCCTCATTTTCCTTCAGCAGTTTATTGTTTCTGGCATATTCATTAAATGTCTTTGTAAGTGCATTTTTAAATCCTGAAAGATGAGTTCCACCCTCAGGAGTATTTATATTATTTACAAAAGTATAAATTCCCTCTGTATAAGTGTCATTGTGCTGCATTGCAACTTCAACAACCACCTTTTCTTTCACACCCTCACAGTATATTACTTCATCGTATATAGGTGCCTTACCCTTATTGAGATAGGTAACAAATTCCTTGATACCACCCTCATAGTGGAAAGACATTTCTTTTTTTTCTACTCTGTCATCAATCAAAACAATTTTTAATGCCTTGGTAAGAAAAGCTGTCTCTCTCAATCTGACTTTCAATATATCAAAGTCATATACTGTTTCCTCAAATATAGTTGCATCCGGTAAGAAGCTTACCTCGGTACCGCTTTCACCGGGATCACATTCACCTATCACATGCATATTTTCTACGACTTTACCCTTTTCAAATCGCATATGATAAATTTTGCCTTCTTTATAAACCTTTACATCCAACCATGTAGATAATGCATTTACTACAGATGCACCTACTCCATGCAGTCCGCCTGAGGTCTTATATCCTCCGCCACCGAATTTTCCTCCTGCATGCAGTATTGTAAATACTACCTCAAGCGCCGGCTTTCCTGCCTTTTGCTGAATGTCTACCGGTATACCTCTACCATTATCTCTTACAGTGATTGAATTATCTTCATTTATTTTTACCTTTATCTCGGTACAAAATCCTGCAAGAGCCTCATCTACAGAGTTATCTACTATCTCATAAACAAGATGATGAAGACCCCTTGATGATATTGAACCAATATACATTCCGGGTCTTACTCTAACGGCCTCTAAACCTTCCAGTATTTGAATTTGGGATGCATCATACTCTGTACTCATACTATCTCCTTTAAATCATCTGAGAATACATTCTCAGGAAAATTTACTCTTAATGTCATATCGATATATTATAACATTTTTTTTGAAAATGTGGAATAAAATTACTACATATAAATAAGAAAAAAGGGGTGCCACGCACCCCTAAAATATACATTATTACAAAGCTGTTATAAAAGTCAAAAATCCGAAAAACTACACCTGCTGCATTCGGTATAATAAGGATATAATCTATTTTTATGTTCATTTGTTAAGCCATATATAACCCATAACAAACAAGATATTGCTGCTACAAGTACTGCAGCTGGTTGAGATTTCTCACCACCTATATTTGCTATAATTTGCGGTATATAAGATAAGAATACTAAAACTCCGATAAATGCTCCTATAGATCCTATGAATGTATTAATTCTCTTTTTTTGTCATTGAATATTACCTCCGAAATCAGTTTATAAATATACATGTGTGAATTTATGTGTGATAATATAACACACAATTTTTGAAGGTTGCAAATTTTAACAGAGTTTTACGAAAAATTTTAACATTATTTTTTTATATATTATCATTTTTTTGCATTCTATATTTTTTTATTAGTTTTTTTAACAAGGTGTAAATTTTTTTATTTTTTTATTTACATCCAAATAACACCACAAAAAGAAATTTTTTTGATTACTCAAAAATTTAAACAATTTTTATAAAATACTTGTATACAATGAGTTAATTATATTCGCTTTCTTTTATTGTACCGTTTGTTACTTTAAATACCTTTCCAATATCCAAAGATTTATTCAAAAAATCTTCAACACCTGTACAGGTAATAAGAGTTTGAATATGTTTTATGGACTCCAAAAGGTGAGACTGTCTTTTTCCGTCAAGTTCGGATAATACATCATCAAGTAAAAGTACAGGAAATTCTCCGTATCTTGATTTTATAAGCTCTATCTCGGATAATTTTAATGATAAGGCAAGACTTCTTTGCTGCCCTTGAGATCCGAACTTTTTCAAATCCATTTCACCGTTTAGAAAAAATGAAAAATCATCTCTATGTGGTCCTACATTTGTAGTCTTATACCTTATATCACTTGTTCTTGATTTTTTCAGTTCTTCTTCAAAATCATCTTTTTCAACATTCTTTTCATATACTACATTTATCTTCTCACCACCTGAGAGTAAAGAATGTATACCGAAAATGACCTCATTTAATTCCTTTATAAAGGCTTCTCTGTAAGCAATCAAATCCTTACCGTATTTTACAAGCTGCATATCCCAGATATCCAAAGTATCCTCAACACCGCTCTTAAAACCGATTTCTTTTAAAAGCTTGTTTCTCTGATCAAGCACCTTATTGTAGGTAACCAAAGTGGAAACATAGAGCTTATTTAACTGACAAAGCTCCATGTCCACAAAAATTTCTTCTTTCCTTAGGACTTCTCTTGATAATATTCAAATCTTCAGGAGAAAAAAATACAACATTACAAGTACCGAAAAGCTCACTAAGCTTTCTTATCGGAATACCGTTTATAGCAACTCCCTTAGACTTGCTCTTTTTCAAATGCATATCAAGCCTTACCGATGAGTTATTTTTTTCTATCATCAGCTTAATATGCGATTCATTGCTTCCGAATTTTATAATATCTTTATCTTTACTTCCTCTATGAGACTTTTGAAGTGGTGGCAAGATATATTGACTCCAAAAATATTTGTCTTTCCCTGCGCATTGTCACCGTAAAATATATTTACACCGCTTGAAAGCTGGATATTCAAACTCTCATAGTTTCTATAGTCCTTAAGCTCCAACGATTCTATAATCATTGTTCTCGTATGTAAATATATCGCCGTCTCTAAGCTTCTTACCTCTTCTAAGCTCCACCTCGGAATTTACCAAAACCTCTCCGGCCTGTATTACCATCTTGGCTTCCGAACCCATAGATACAGCACCTGCAAGCTTCATAGCCTGCTCCAGCTTTATATATTCATCTCTAATTTTAACTTCTTGCATATTTCACCTTTATCCTACAAAATTTACCGGCAATATCAGGTAAGTGTATGAATTTTTTTATCGTCTCTAATAAAAGCATGGCGATTTTTGCGTTTGTAAAATAAATATCTACAAAATCATCATCAATTACCTTTAATGCATCCACTAAGAACTTAGGGTTAAAGGCAATCTTTAAATCACTTCCGCTTTTTTCAATATTTACTTTGGCATCCATAAATCCAAGTGATGAATTTACGGACAATGTAAGTATTCCGTTTTCTATATTGAGAATCAAAGGCTTATGTTCATTTTCCCTGATAAGTATCATAGCCTGCTCTATAGCACTTTGAAATCTGTTTCTGCTGACGGTAACCTTGGTATCATAATCACTTGAGAGCATGGTCTCAATTCTGAAATATTCACCGTCAAGTATTCTTGACAATACAAGTGTTTTATCAAACTCAAAGAGTATATGATCCTTTGAAAAATAAATATTAACATCTTTTTGAGTATCGCTGTCAATTATCCTCATAACTTCCTGTAAGGACTTTATAGGAACCACACATCTTTGATTTTCAAAATTCCCGTTCAATTCAATATTTCTGATAGACATTCTATGTCCGTCAAGAGTAACGAATTTAGCCACATTGTCTTTTAATATCTATAAGCTCTCCACCCATCATTCGGTTGATATCGCTTATAGCTGTTGAGAACTCGGTCTGTCTTATAACTTCTTTTAAACTGAACTGTGAAAGCTTGATAAAATCATCCCTGTCTACCTTCGGCATCGGTATAAACTCTACGGGATCAATTCCCATAATATTAAATACCGCCTGGTCACATCTGATAGTTGTCTTGAAATCCTTATCTACATCAAGCTCTATTAAAGAATCCGTATTTTCAAACTTTCTTACAATCTCTGAGAATAGTTTTGCATTTAAAACTACTCCACCCGGATTTACTATAATCGCATCCACTTCTGTTTGAATTGAAAGTTCCGTATCTGTAGCGTCTAAAACAACTCTGTTATCAGCTGCCGTTATAAGTATTGATTCTAAAATAACACTTGAAGTCTTGGTAGATATAGCCTTCATTACAATGCTTAAAGCATTTACCAATTGTGCTTTTTGAAATTTTAAATTCATTGTTCCTCCGGTTGGCGATTTTTTTACTCAGGAAAGAGCTCGCTCGCCATGATAAATAATTAAATATATTTTAGTATTAGTATTATTATAGTGTGTGGATAAGTGCAAAAGTCTTAAAAGCCTTGTAAATACTTGCTTTTTAGCTTATTTTTGTAAACATCACCATGTTTGGGAAATACCCGTATAATTTGGATTACTGTGGAGAAATCTTCTTTTTGATAGTTTCAATTGTCTGATTCAGCTCACTGTCAGAGACGATTCTCTTAGTAATTACATCCTCGGAATTGACTATCGTGGAGTGATCTCTGTCACCTAAAAACTGACCTATTTTAGTTTGAGTATCATTGGTCATTTTTCTGCAAAGATAAACTGTAATATGTCTTGCAGTTGCTACCGGCTCTTTTCTTCCCTTGGCTTTTAATTCCGCCACGGTGATATTGAAATGATCGGCTACCACAGTTGCGATATATTCTGAAGTTATTTTTGTAGGAGCATCGGGAGTAATCATATCCTTCAGTACAGTTTTTGCCAGCTCTATATCAATTTCCTGATTTTTTTATTAAGTCTGCTCATAGCGTAAAAGCTTTATTTAGTGCTCCCTCAAGCATTCTGATATTACTCTTTATATTGGTAGCAATAAATTGAATAACTTCATTATCAATGTTTTTGCCGTCTCTTTCTTCCTTACTTCTAAGAATTGCCATTCTTGTTTCAAAGTCCGGAGAAAAAATCTCTACTGCCACACCCCAGGCAAACCTTGAACGAAGCCTCTCTTCAAGGTTTTTAAGCTCCATAGGAGGTCGGTCTGAAGAAAGTATTATCTGTTTTTTTCTGCTCATACAATGCATTGAAAGTATGGAAAAAGTTCTTCCTGTATTGCATCCTTACCGCCGATAAACTGAATATCATCAATAAGAAGTACATCTACATTACGATATTTTGAACGATATTCCTGTAAATTGCTGTTTTTTAGCGCATCAATATATTCATTAAGGAATTTCTCACTGCTGACATATAAAATGATTGCCTCCGGATTGTGTTCCAATATGTAATGTGCAATGGAATGCATCAAGTGAGTTTTTTTCCAAGACCAACGCCTCCATATATAAAGAAGGGATTGTAATGCTCCCCCGGATTTTGACTTCCCGGAGATTCCGCTACAGCTATAGCGGTTGCATGTGCCAGATCATTACTTTTGCCTACTACGAATGTATCAAAAGTATAAAGCGGATCCAGATTTGCACTTAAAAGCTTCAGGTTGTTTACCGGATGCCGCTTATTGTCTATCAGCGTATTTGGATATTTTTTTGTTTCCTGCTCCGACTTTTCTATAAAAACGACATTACATTTTATTAAGGTAACTTCCTCTATGGATACCGAAAGGTACAGGGAGTATTTTTTTGTAACATAAGTTTTAAAAGGTTGTGAAGGAACAGTGATGACCAAGGTATAAACTCCCTTTGAATCCTTATCGATTGATGTCGGAATCATGGGTTTTATCCATGTATTGTATGATACAGGTGAGAGCTCATAATCATCCCTTAAAAACGTGATTATTTCCTCCCAACTGGATTTTTATCTTATCTATCATCCTTTTTACTCCTTTAGGATAAGTATAAACTAGGTAAAAGTATATCAAAAAAAGGTATTCATATCAATGTAAAGAAAAAGTAAAAAAAGAAAAATTATCAACATAGATATTCACAAAGTTATGGACAACGTAGTTGATTAAAAAAATTGTAAAAATAAATTATCCATATTAAAAAAACGATAAAAAAATAGATGTAAAAAGCCTTATACACAGAATGTTGATAACGATGTTGACAAAGAGAAACGGCTTAAAAATAAAAGCAAAATAAGAAATGTCAACATTGAGATAAAATAAAAATATCCACACACTATCAACAAAATGTGGATAACTAAAATATAAACATTTGAATTTTAAACAATGAAAATATACAGGTGAATGTGGATAATTATGTTGATAAGAATTTTAACAGTCGAAAATCCGGGGAACAATATTCTTACTTTGAGATAATAAAAATATTGATAAAACGGAGTATTAAATATATAATATTAAGTGCATTATATCCAATAGGAGTAGTAGCGAGAGGAGAAAAAAATGAAGAGAGATTCTTATCAGAAGACAAAAAGAATGGTAATCATGGCTATCTTCATAGCTATAATTATTATTCAGACATTGGTACCTATTTTGGGATTTATACCGCTTGGTATAATGAACGCAACTATCATTCATGTAACGGTAGCCATTGGGGCAATTTTACTTGGGTGGAAAGAGGGAGCAGGACTGGGATTTGTATTCGGACTTGGCAGTATGTGGAAGAATACATTCATGCCGAACCCGACATCATTTTGTTTTTCACCGTTTGCACCGGCCATAGCAGGATACACAGGCGGAATAAGATCTGTAATAGTATGTTTTGTTCCGAGAATACTGGTAGGTATAGTGGCTGCACTTGTTTTCAGAGCAATAAGAAAAACAGGTAAGGTGAAAATAGCACTCCTGGTATCAGGTGCCATGGCGGCAGTAACAAACACCATATTGGTAATGAGCGGTATATACTTCCTGTTCGGAGAGCATTATGCAAGTGCAACAGGGAGAGAGTTGACACAGTTGCCTGTTGTAATAGTAGGTATAATAGGAACACAGGGAGTAGCAGAGGCGATAGTTTCTTCAATCCTTACTTTAGCTGTAGCAGGTACATTATTAAAAATCAGTGAAGAGCGATAAAGCTATTGACTTGTATACCTTCTTTATATATAATACTAGGGTGCGTTCTTTGGAAAAGTAAAGAACATAGACTTAAAAAAGACTGGACAAACGAAAAGAAATAAGGAGGTATCAGATCATGAAGATGACATTCCAACCTAAGAAGAGACAAAGATCTAAGGTTCATGGTTTTAGAGCAAGAATGAGTTCAGCAGGCGGTAGAAAAGTTTTAGCTGCCAGAAGAGCAAAAGGAAGAGCTAGATTATCAGCTTAAAAAAATAAGGCAACAAACAGCCGGAAAACAGATGAGTACTACATTATGTAGTAAAGAAATTATCTGTCGAAGATTACTTAGGGATAGTCTTATGACTATCCTTTTAGTTTATAGTAGTATTACATTTAATCTAATATAAGATGCGTTTTGCATTTGAGGAGTTTATGTGAAAAATTTTCCTTCTTTAAGAAGTAATGCTGATTTTCAAAGGGTATATAAGAACGGAAAGTCATATGCCAATAAAACTCTTGTTATGTATGTATATGGAAATAATTTGGATTACAACAGGATAGGGATATCGGTTTCAAAGAAAAACGGTAACAGTGTAGTCAGACATACATTTGCAAGAAAATTGAGAGAAATTTTCAGATTGAATAAGATAGAGAAAAAGGGATTAGATATAATAGTAGTAGTACGAGTAGGCGCAGATGTAGGGGATTACCATAAATTGGAGAGTGCCTATTTACATTTGTTGAAATCACATAGACTGGATAGAGAAAATGTTGAAGAAAATAAATAGCTTGGTATTAAAGGGTATGATTAAGCTTATTAGATTCTATCAAAAATATTTGTCACCGCTAAAGGTAAGAACACATTGTATTTATACTCCTACCTGTTCACAATATGCCATAGAGGCTTTAAAAAAGCATGGCATAATAAAGGGATCAGTACTTAGTATATGGAGAATACTCAGATGTAATCCTTTTTGCAAAAAGGTGGATACGATCCCTGTGCCATAAGTATATTTATGGAATTTAGTAAGTTAGAAAATCTAATGAAATTTGGAGGAATTAGCTTGGACGTTGTACTGTTAACAAAGTCATCCACACCTATTATAGGTTGGTTTGCTGAAATACTTGGATTTATAATGAATCTGATATTTGATTTGGGAATTACAAATATCGGTGTCGCTATTATAATTTTTACACTTGTAATTAATATAATAATGATACCTTTGACTATAAATCAGCAGAAGTCACAAAAACTTATGGCTGTAATTCAACCTGAAATAAAGGCCATACAGGATAAATATAAAGGAAAAACAGATAATGAATCGGCAATGAAGATGAATGCTGAGACAAGAGCTGTATACAGTAAGTACGGTACAAGTATGACAGGCGGTTGTCTTCCGCTTCTTATACAGATGCCTATATTGTTCGGACTTTATCAGGTTATATACAGAATACCGGCATATGTAACAAGTGTTCGCAGCGTATTTGAGACTGTGGCTACTTCACTTATGCAACAGTCTGATTATATAAATAAGATAAGTGATTTGGCAAAAGCTGTAAGACTTCCTATAGAAAATAATGACTATACGGTTACAAATAAAGTAATAGATTTATTATATAAATTTACACCTGAAAAATGGGCTACATTGTCAGAGACATTCCCTAATATGAGTAATGTCTTGGAGACAAGTATTCCTCTTATTAAGCAGATGAATTCATTCCTCGGTATTGATTTATCGGTGTCACCATGGCAGGGAATGAACAATATAAATGTAGCATGGATAATACCGATATTGGCCGGAGTTACACAGTTTATATCAACCAAGGTAATGACAACAAACCAGCCGAAGAACGGAGAGCCTGAGAATGAGATGGCAAAACAGATGCAGAGTATGAATACTGTAATGCCTATCATGTCAGTAGTATTTTGTTTTACTCTCCCTGCAGGTATCGGTATATACTGGATAGCTTCAGCACTTGCAAGAACAGTCATTCAGTTACTTGTAAACTACAGACTTAAAGATCTTGATATTGATAAGCTTGTAGAGTCAAATCTTGCAAAGCAAAATGCAAAGAGAGCAAAGCAAGGACTTCCTGCATTAAGCGCAAATAAGAAAGTCATCGAAAAATGCAAAGCATATGGATGAAATTGAAAAAGCAGGAAAAAGAAGAAAGAGCAAAAAAATACGAAGTGAATGCCAAGAATTTAAAAGGATTCAACAGAGTATTACAATAAGGATGCAAAACCGGGTTCACTTGCTTCAAAGGCTAATATGGTAGCCAAGTACAATGAGAAGCAGGCAAATTCTAAGAAAAATAAATAGGAGGAAAGAGATGGACAGTGCTAGAGTTTCAGCAAGAAATTATGATGAAGCTTTAACCAAGGCTTTGATAGAGCTTGGAACCACAAGTGATAATGTGGATGTAGAGATAATTGAAAGAGGCACTAATGGATTTTTGGGAGTTTTCGGTGTAAAGCCATGGACTCTTAAGGTTACAATAAAGAAATCTGCTGATACTGAGAAAAAGAATTCATCAGAAAAGAAATATGAAAAGCAGAAGGAACAAAAATCTCCTATTGAGAAAAAAGAAGTAGAGAAAAAGGAAACCGCACCGGAAAAGGTGGATACTGTTGTAGAGGAAGTTATAGTAGAAGAAAAAGAGGCTTCTGTAAAGTCTGAAGAATCTGTAGATGAATATGCACAGTTTTACGGTGAGGAAGAGCCTTCTTCTACAAGCAGACGAGTACTTACAAATGATGAGCTTGAGCAGATAAGAGACAGAGCTGATGCTTTCTTAAAGGATTTCTTTGCGGCAATGAACCTTCCTGCACATGCGGTATATAATTTCTCATTTAAGACAAATGAGCTTTCTATTGTAATAGAGAGTGAAGAAGACTTAGGCGTATTGATAGGAAAAAAAGAGGTCAGACTCTTGATTCACTTCAGTATATATTGAGCCTTGTAGTAAATAAGAGCAGCGAAAGCTATATAAGAATAAAGCTTGATACTGAAAACTACAGAAAAAAGAGAAAAGATAAACTTGAAATGCTTGCAAAGAATATAGCTGCAAAGGTAAAGAAAACAGGTAAGTTCACAGAGCTTGAACCTATGAATGCTTATGAGAGAAGAATCATACATGCAGACTCCAGGGAGACAATATGGTATCTACAAAGAGTGTAGGTGAGGAACCTTTCAGACATATAACAGTTTATCCGAAAAAGAATTTTAAACAAAACAGAAGAAGCCCTAAAAGGGAAATACAATAAAAATTAGTCTTGTGAAAGAGGGCTGTTAATAACATAGTTATTGATAGTCCTCTTTTATTTTAGTAACAATATAAAGGTAATAAAAATAGGATTATATAAATATGAAGAGAATAGATACTATTGCCGCTTATAGCGACAGCACTTGGAGAAAGTGGAATAGGCATAATAAGAATAAGCGGAGAAGATGCCATAAGTATAGCAGATAAGATATATAGCGGAAAGAAAAGGCTTATTGAGGCGGACTCACATACTATCAACTACGGACATATATTTTTCGGTGAAGAGATAATAGATGAAGTCTTGGTAATGTTAATGAAAGCACCAAGAACATTCACAGGTGAAGATACAGTAGAGATAAACTGTCATGGTGGCATATTGATACTCGAAAAAGTATTGCATGCAGTACTGGAGTCGGGAGCAAGGATGGCACTTCCGGGAGAATTTACAAAGAGAGCCTTTTTAAACGGAAAGATGGATCTCAGTCAGGCGGAAGCGGTAATAGATATAATAGAGGCAAAGAATGAGTTGGCATTAAAAGCCGGAATCAGACAGCTAAACGGAGCTGTAACAGAGAATATAAAGACAATAAGGGCTCAGATACTGGAGCAGATAGCATTTATAGAAGCCGCACTTGACGATCCGGAGCATTATTCACTGGACGGATACAGTGATAAACTGAAAAAAATAGTAAAGAAATTATATACAAGAATAGAATACTTAAAGAAGTCATTTAAAGATGGAAGTATTATAAAGGAAGGTATAAATACGGTAATAATAGGAAAGCCGAATGCAGGAAAATCTTCGATTTTAAATCTTCTTTCAAGAACAGACAGGGCAATAGTTACCGATATAGCGGGAACAACAAGAGATACATTGACAGAGAATATAAAACTGTCAGGTATCAGTTTGAATATCACGGATACGGCAGGTATCAGGCAGACTGATAATGTGGTGGAAAGTATAGGAGTACAAAAGGCAATAGAAGCAAGCAATAATGCAGACTTGAATTTGGTGGTAATAGACGGACTTTTACCTTTAGATAAAGAAGATATAGAGCTACTTGAAAGTGTAAAGGATAAAAATGCAATAATACTGCTTAATAAGTCTGATAGAGAGCTGAAATTAAGTATTGAAGATATAAAGAAGTACAGTGATAAGGATGTTATAATATTCTCAGCCAAGGAAAATATAGGAGTAGATGAATTGGAGGATATGATCAAGGCTAAGTTTATTTCAAAAGAGATAAATTTCAATGATCAGGTAATTATAACAAATATAAGACATCAGGAAATAATAAATGAAGTATCGGAATCTTTGGAAATGTGTCTTTCAAGTATCGAAGAAGGATACGAAGAGGACTTCTTTACAATAGATCTTTTAAATGCCTATGAAGCATTGGGTGAGATAATAGGTGAAACAGTGGATGATGATGTTGTAAATGAAATATTCTCAAAGTTCTGCATGGGTAAGTAATATAATTGTATACAATTAAATAGAGGTTGTTGATGAATATAATAGAAAAAGTATATGATATTGTGGTAGTCGGAGCAGGTCATGCAGGATGTGAGGCGGCACTTGCAAGCGCAAGACTTGGACTGAAGACTGTAATATTTACAGTAAGCGTGGATTCCATAGCTTTGATGCCATGTAATCCAAATATAGGTGGGAGTTCTAAGGGACACCTTGTAAGAGAACTTGATGCACTTGGCGGAGAAATGGGAAAATGCATTGATAAGACATTTATACAGTCCAAGATGCTTAATGCATCAAAAGGTCCTGCAGTGCACTCTCTCAGAGCACAGGCCGACAAGCAGGAATATTCCAAAGAAATGAGGAAAACCTTGGAGAATACTCCAAATCTAAATATATGTCAAAAAGAGATAACAAAGCTTATAATAGAGGATAATGTATGTAAAGGTGTTGAAACCGTATCAGGAAGTAAGTACTTTGCTAAAGCGGTCATTTTGGCTACAGGTACATATTTGAATGCAAGATGTATATATGGAGAGGTGGCTGAATATACAGGACCGAACGGTCTAAAATCTGCAAATCATCTAACATCTTCTCTTTTGGAATACGGTATTGATTTAAACAGATTTAAAACAGGTACTCCTGCCAGAGTTGACGGAAGAACTATAGATTACAGTGTAATGCAGGAGCAATATGGAGATAATCCGGTAGTACCTTTCTCATTTGAAACCGATCCTGAGAGTATACAAAAAGAACAGGTAAAATGCTATCTTGCATATACAAGTGAAAAGACTCATGAAATAATAAGAGAAAATATAGACAGATCACCATTGTTTTCAGGTGCTATAAAAGGAACAGGTCCAAGATATTGCCCTTCTATAGAAGATAAAGTTGTAAAATTCCCTGATAAGGACAGACATCAGATTTTTGTAGAGCCTGAAGGACTTTATACAAATGAAATGTATCTGTCAGGACTTTCAAGCTCTTTGCCTGAGGATGTACAGTATGCAATGATCAGGAGTATAGAAGGTTTTGAAAATGCTGAAATAGTAAGAAACGGATATGCAATTGAATACGATTGCATAGATGCCAGACAGTTAAAAGACAGCTTGGAGTTCAGGGCTATTGAAGGTCTGTTTGCAGCAGGTCAGTTTAACGGTAGTTCAGGCTATGAAGAGGCTGCGGTTCAAGGACTTATGGCAGGTATAAATGCATCCATGAAAGTTATGGGAAAAGACCCGGTTGTAATAGGCAGAGATCAAGGATATATAGGTGTACTTATAGATGATTTGGTTACAAAAGAAAGTCATGAGCCATATAGAATGATGACTTCAAGATCTGAATACAGACTACTTCTCAGACAGGATAATGCGGATATCAGACTTTCAAAAATAGGCTATGAAGTAGGACTTATCTCAGAGGAAAGATATCAAAGGCTTCTTGAAAAAGAAAGACAAATAGATGAGGAAATTGATAGACTGAAAAAATATCCATGTAGGGGCGAATGCTAAAGTACAGGAATTTTTTTAGTAAGAAACGGATCTCACACCTCTTCAAACTTCAGCAAATCTGGCAGAAATTATAAGAAGACCTGAGTTAAATTACGATCTTACAAAAAGAACTTGATGAAGACAGAAAAGAATTAAGGAAAAGAAGTCAGAGATCAGGGTAAATATAAATATAAAATATGAGGGCTATATAAAAAGGCAGGAATCACAGGTAAAGCAGTTTAAAAAAACTCGAAAACAAGAAAATTCCTGTAGATATAGACTATAATAATGTAAACAGTCTTAGAATAGAGGCGGTACAAAAGTTAAGTAAAGTAAGACCAAGCTCTATCGGTCAGGCATCAAGAATATCGGGAGTGTCACCTGCAGATATAACCGTATTATTGGTATATCTAGAGACCTATAAGGAGAAAAAGAATGTATAATGATATGGTAAAATACTTATCGGAAAGCAATATTCTTGATGTTGATATATCTGATGAGAAAAAAGAAAAACTGTATAAATTCTATGAGATTTTGGTTGAGAAAAACAAGGTTATGAATCTTACTTCAATAACAGAAATCAAGGAGTTTACATATAAGCATTTTATAGACAGTATTGCTTTGGAAAAATCCGTAAAAGATCTCGGAAGCAAGAATTATAATATAGCGGACATGGGTACAGGTGCAGGTTTTCCGGGAATACCTTTGGCTATAGTATATCCGAATCTTAATATGACTTTAATAGACAGCCTTAATAAAAAGGATAAAATTTATTAAAGAAACCTGTGAAATATTGGATATTAAAAATGTAAATGCAATACATTCAAGAGCTGAGGATATAGACAGAAATAAAGATTATAGAGAGAAATTTGATATATGTGTATCCAGAGCTGTTGCAAATCTGGCATCACTTTCAGAATATTGTTTACCTCTGGTAAAGATTGGCGGAAGTTTCATATCATATAAATCAAAGGGGTATGAAGTAGAAATTGCCGAGGCACAAAAGGCAATAAAAGTGCTGGGTGGAGAAACAGGAAATATTGAAAAGTTTGAGCTGGGTGAATACGGAGAAAGAATTTTACTTGATATAAAGAAAATAAAATCCACACCTGATAAATATCCCAGAAAAGCCGGTTTACCGACCAAGGAACCTATAAAGTAAATATATGTTTCACATGAAACATGTATTTTATCCATACAGTAATGTTTCATGTGAAACATTATACTGTATGGATTTTTTATTGTATATATTATAGTCATAATGTATTTTTTAACATAGCAATATTTTAAGAAAGCACATATATCTCAATGATTTTTAAGTTCGGTCCTTTTTAATAATATATAATTATAAATAATTGAATGATTTATAATGTGAAACAAAAGTAATGTTTCATGTGAAACATTAAAAAAATAAAAATCTTATTTTTAATGTTATCGCATTGATTAGAAAAATACTAGTATGATAAAAATATAAAAAGTAATTATATATCGAATTAATATAAGTACAGAATTCAATTGTCGGCTTATATTATTCTATAAAATAAGGGGTTTAAAAAGTGAAAAAATACCTAAAAATTTTAACTGCTATGGTGATTTCATCCTCTACATTGATAGGTGTATCATTATTAAATAAAATTACAAAAATTCATGCAGTTTCAAAAAATCTTCTTGAGAAAGATAAAACAAAAGAGTTTGAATGGAGATTTGGAAATATAAAAGTACAGAAAAAGGGCATGGTAATCCTATTCTGCTTGTACACTCTTTGGAGGTGGCATCATCATCCGAGGAATGGTTCAAGGTAATAGACAATCTTGCTAGAACACATACTGTATATACTATTGATTTGCTTGGTTGCGGCCTTTCTGAAAAGCCTTTTATGACATATACAAATCATATATTTTCCCAGTTAATCTCTGATTTTATAAAGGTTGTTATAGGCAAAAGGACAACAGTAATAACCAGTGGAAACAGCTCTTCTTTTGTTATTATAGCATGTGATAATGACAGCACATTATTTGAGAAAATAATACTTGTCTCACCTGAAAAATTGTCAAACGGTCATCTTATACCGGGAAAAAGAGCCAGAACATATAAGGCAATACTCAGTACATCAATTTTAGGAACTCTACTATATAATATAGCGGTATACAAAATTAATATAAAACATAATATAAAACCGAACTTCTATAAAAAAAGAAAAAAATTCACAGATGATATGTTGGATAAATGTTATGAAGTCGCACATAGAGGTTTATCACCAAAAGTCACTATATTCAAGTATTGTATGTTTTTATACCAAGAAAAATATAAAGTTTGAACTTTCTCAAATAGATAACAGTATAATAATATTTGAGGGTAGATTTAATAGAGATTCTTCGGATATAACCAAAGAATATGTAAAGATAAATCCTGCTATTGAAACTGTGATAATAGATGGTTCCAACAAATATCCTCACATAGAGAACGAAAAGGAATTTTTTAAAAGCTTTGAATATATATCTATAAAGAATGTTTCACGGGAAACATTTATTTAAAAAGATATTATATTGGAAATTCGAAAAGGCAAGGAAATATGTAGCTCTTTTTCGGACAAAATAAAGAACTAAAATAATAAGAATAAAAATGTTTCACGGGAAACATAAATATAGAAAAGGACAAGCAATTGCTTGAAGGATATTATGACAAAAATTATTTCATTTAGCAAATCAAAAAGGTGGTGTAGGTAAAACTACTACTGCTGTTAATCTTTCAGCTGCTTTTAGCGGAGGCAGGACAAAGTGTTTTTGGCAATAGATTTTTGATCCACAGGGGAATTTATCAAGTGGACTTGGAATAGATAAATTAAATACGGAAAAGACTATATATGAAGTTATTATAGGTGATGAAGATATAAATGATGCCATAATGAATACCGAGGTGGAAAATCTTGATATTATTCCAAGTAATGTGGATTTATCCGGTGCGGAAATTGAGCTTTTGGAACTTGAAGACAGAGAAAGAACTTTGAGAAGAAAAATCAGTGAAATATATAAGCAGTATGATTATATATTAATTGACTGTCCACCAAGTTTGAGTCTTCTGACTATAAATGCTTTTATGGCATCTGACAGTGTGATTATTCCTATTCAATGTGAATATTACGCTCTTGAAGGATTAAATCAGATGCTTAGAACAGTAAATCTTATAAGAGAAAGACTGAATCCTACACTTGAAATTGAAGGCATTGTATTTACAATGTACGATGCAAGAAATAACTTAAGCGGACAGGTTATAGAAGGTGTTAAGAGCGTTATATCTGATGAGAATATTTTGAAACTATAATACCGAGAAATGTTAAATTGGCGGAGGCTCCCAGCTTCGGTATGCCAATAACAGAATATGATACTACTTCAACCGGAGCACAGGCATATAGAATGTTGGCATCAGAAGTACTAAGTAAAAGCGGGAGGTAAAAATGGCAAAGAGAATGGCACTTGGAAAGGGAGCTGATGCTCTTCTTAGAAATATCAACGGAACCAAAGCGGCTATTGACGAAACAACCGACAGAAATATAGAAGAAGATGCAGGTAAAGGCTCCGGTGAGTTAATGGTGAAAATCTCATTGGTAGAGCCGAACAGAAATCAGCCCAGAAAGATGTTTGATAAGGAAAGCCTTGATGAACTTGCAAATTCGGTAAAACAATATGGAGTATTACAGCCTATATTGGTGAAAAAAGTAGGGAACAGATATGAAATAGTTGCCGGTGAAAGAAGGTGGAGAGCCGCACAGGCGGCAGGACTTTCAGAAGTTCCGGTAGTTGTCAGAGATTATGATGAGCAAAAAGCTAAGGAAATTGCTATTATAGAGAATATTCAGAGGACGGATTTGAACCCTATTGAAGAAGCTTTGGCATATAAAAGTTTGATTGAGGAATATAATTTAACTCAGGAAGAATTATCTGATAAGGTGGCAAAAAACCGCTCTACTATTACCAATTCTCTAAGACTTTTAAAACTCAGTAAAAATATACAGCAGTATATGATAGACGGGCAGATCTCTTCAGGACATGCAAGAGCTTTGTTAAGTCTTGAAGATGAAGGAAAAAGAGAATTGCTTGCTCTGGATATAATTAAGAGAAGTCTCAGTGTAAGAGATACTGAAAAAGCTGCAAAGGCTTTATCAAAAAAGAAAAAGGTGGATCTTGAAGAGTTAAGTAAGGGGGATGATGATACTGCAAGAGATTTATCTTTATTTTTATAAGGAGTATGAAGACAGCATTCAGGGAGTTCTTGGAACAAAGGTGCATATAAACCAGAAAGATAAAAATAAAGGAAGAATAGAAATAGAATATTATTCTCAAGTAGAGCTTGATAGAATAATGGATATTTTTAAGACATTAGGATAAAAAGATGATAAATTTGACAATTGATAATAGAGTTTTGTTTGGCTTTATCCTGGTGGTGGCTATTTTTAACTTTATATTATTTATATCTATGGTAAAACATAGAGTAAAGTACAGAAGACTTTTCAAGAGTTATGATAATTTTATGGCGGGTAAATCTGCAAAGAATCTGGAGGATATTATAATTCTGCTTAGAAAAGATATCCGCAGTTTAAAAAGTGAAAGCAGATTAAACAGAGATGCCATAAGAGAGCTGAACAGACTTGAAAGAAACTGTCTGCAAAAAATGGGAATATTGAAATATGACGCATTTGAAGGGATGGGTGGTAAATTAAGTTTTGCACTCTGCCTTTTGGATTACAGAAATTCCGGATATATAATAAACAGTATTCACTCCAGAGAGACTACTTTTAATTATATAAAAATAGTTGAAAACGGTCAGACAGATCAGGTACTTACAGATGAAGAAAAAATAGTATTGGAGCAGGCTTTGGGCTATAGAGAAAGATAAAAATACGGCTATGAAAATCAAATTTCATAGCCGTATTTTTATATATTTAATTTATTTAATCTTTTACTTATCTCAGGTCCGATAATAGCGGCAATAGCAATTTTTATTGCATCTCCTATTAAGAACGGTACCACACATAATAATAGTGAAGCTATAAAGCCTTTTCCCTGTTGTAATGAAAACCACATTGTACCAAGGAAATAACAAATTCCAAGTCCGATTATCATCCCTATAATATCAAAGGCAATACCCTTCTTTAAATGAATAAAAACTGAACTTGCATATACTGTAAATAAAAATCCTATAATATACCCACCTGTAGGTCCAAGTACTTTTCCGATACCGCCTGAATATCCTGAAAATACAGGTAAACCGAATATACCAAGTAATAAAAATATAACTACCGATATAAGAGCTTCTACAGGTTCAAGTACATATGCGGTCAGATAGATTGCAAGTACGCCTAAAAGAAATAGGTACCGGACTTATAAAAACAGGTACGGATATGGGTGATAAAAATACATAGTATGGCTGTCATAAGCGATACTATGGCCATTTTTCTTTATTGTAATAGTCTTTTGCCATAAAAATCTCCTACTATAAAAAATAAAATACAAAGAAAAAATAATATTATAAAAAGCAAACAATTGTCAACCTAAAATATAATAAAGTTAACAATTTAAAACAAAACCTATTTAATAAAATGATTAATATTGAAAAATGTTCAGTTACACCAAAGTAAAGATGAATACTGATTTGATAAAAACTTTCAGTATTCTACAAATGCAATAATAGAAAAATCATCACAAAAACAGTATATGATTATTTGTAAAACTCAAGATGAAAAATATCTGTAGTTTTTCATATAAATAATGCTATTTGCCAAAATTTATGAATTGGAACGAAAAGCATAGAATTCATTTCTTTAAAATGTTATGCTATATAAGTAAAGAAGTGTTTTAAAAGAGTTACATATTATATACATATTTATGGAAATGTAGCTCTTTATTTAATGCAAAAGACTCGGTATTTAGACTTGAAACCCGGCAAATATAGGGTGATAAAATAAAAATTATGGAGGTGTATTTTGTTTAGAATTAGTAAAAAAGTAAATATTCTATTATTTATTCTAGTAACGATTCTGTTTTTGATGTCGAAATTCTTCGCTATAGAAACATTGGCTATGGGTGGTGGAACTTCAGCTACTACGAATATATCGTATGTTGAAGGAACTCAGACCACTTCTCTTCCGGGAAAGCCGGAATCATATTATTTGAATGTAACGGTATCAAGTGACACTTATACGGAACCGTATTCGATAATATATTTAAAAAGAAGTGAGTTCAATCAGCCAAGACCTGCTGATGTCTCAGGCTCTCCCACTATAAAGAATGTAGCTGTAACATGGGATGCTACATATTGGAAGATAAAAGTTACATATAATGTACTTGCACCGGGACCGATGGTATCAAATCCTTTTAGAGCAACTATGACAAGTCGTAAGTTTGCAAATGGCGAGACAGCTACTATAGAGACCAGGCTTTTTACAAAGGATGGTGTGGAGCTTGCAAACAATACAAAGCAAGTTACTGCAGAAACCTATGTTATGGGTGTAAACAGCCCTGATGATGGAACTATTAGAGGCTGGAGTAGAGGTGGAGCGGATACAAATGTAATCATATCTGATGATGAAACAGATGCAAACCACTCACATATAAAGAACGGATTTACAGATACGTGGTATACATATGCACAAAACGGTACAAAGCATGTAAATGATACAGAAATAACAGCTAGTAACTACGGTGCAGACAGAAGAAAGACAAGAACAATCCTTACTTTGCCATCAAGTATTATATGGGATCCGAGTCTACCGGATAATGCAGACTGGACATATGACCCTGTAGCGCATACCATAACAAAAGATATTGATATGCCGCCGGGTGCAATAAGCTATTTTACAAATTTTACAGCAAAACATGATGGCACTCAAAGTGTAAATGCATCCGGTTATTCAACTATTTATATACCACAGACCAATTATCTTATAAATGATGACGGTAGCGTGGATATGAGTACAGAAAGAAAATCAAGAGTTTATAAATCCTATAGATATGCTCAAAAGATTTATCTTTTTAAGTGGAATATATTACCTGAAACAGATGGAAACGGACAGAATAATGCAGGTGACAGATATGTACACTTAGGTGCTAATGACGGTAAAGATAAATGGATGATAAATGTATCACAGTATTGGGGTGCTACTCCTGTTACAGGATCAACAGTAAAGTTTAAATCAATACTTGATACACCTAATGACAGAGTGGATTTTACCGGTTATGGTTTCAGAGTCTGGGAATCAATGTTTGATGCGGCAAACCTTGCTAAGTTAAATCAAAATAAGTTGATAGGAATAAATGATGACGGTAGTGAAGAAGTTATTGCTACAAATATTAATTACACTCCTGTAACAAACAATGTTGATTACTTTAAGTGGGATACCGATCATTCCATGACAGCAAAGCATTATAAGGCAGTAAGACTTGATTTCAATGATGAGATAACTATTTCAGGTTATGCAGAAAACGCTGTCGGTTTATTCTTAGAAACTAAACTTACTCCTCAGGCAGTAACAACTATTGAAAACAGACTTGCAGCGGGACAGAACTATACAGCATATAATATAGGAAGGGTTCTTTCAAATACCGGAGACAGTATGAGAGAGGCTATAATAAGAAGACATTATCAAAGAGATTTTGCAAAAATCAGAATGGATAAGCACTCACAGAATATCAATGGTAATTCTTCGCTTACAAATGTTCAATTAGGTGATAATATAAATTATCATGTATATGCAGTTTACGATTCATTTGTCGGTGCTGATAGAACTGTGCAAAATGCAAAGGTTATATTCCTTGTCGATCCGGAGTTGGAGTTTTGATAGTGCTCTGCACCATAATTATCAGGCTCAATATAGATTTACTCTAAATACCACACCACAGAGAGTGGATAATTATAAGGGTACCGGAAAAACGGCCTATGTGTTTGATTTAGATAATTTTACACTGCCAAAGAGAACAAGTACTTTCAGCGGTGTAGATAGATTGTATTTTAACTTCAAGCCTACTACCAGTCTTGAAGAGGGTGAACACACTGTAGAAGCATTTATGACATGGGATAATAACTCAACCGATGCAAGCGGATATGCTCCAAATACAGTATATTCATCTTCAACAGTGGACTTCCTTGATAAGTACGATGCTAATAACAATGGAAGTACGACTGACAGACTTTCATACCAGAGCTTTAAGTTTAACTTTATTCCGCCAAGGGCAGTTATCTTAACAAAGAAGCAAAAGCTTACTACAGAGACAAATTATAACAGTGCTATCAATGCGGAAAGCGGCGATATAGTAGAGTATAAATTATCAGCATGGAATAACTCCATTGACAATGCCAGAGAACTCAATGTAATGGATATATTCCCATATGAAAACGATAAGGAAATAGTAAAAGACGAGCACGGTAACTATGTAGCCAGAGGCTCAAAGATGTATCCTATCTTGCAAGGTCCGGTAACTGCACCTGCAGGATATACAGTTTACTATTCTACAGACGCTCCGTCAGGAACAATAGAAGCAAATGCGGCCGCCAACTGGGTGCAGGCAGGAGCAATCACAGACTGGTCAAGCGTTACTATGTTTTAAGGCTGTGATGAATAATTCTTATCAGTTGGTTCCGGGAAGTACAGATGTATTCACTTATAGAGTGAAGATACCTGAGACAAAGGAACTTGAAGCAGGTTCAAGTGCAAACAACTCGGTAGCTTCATGGTATGGAAACAATCTAAACGGTGCGTCCGAGTCACTTATCTCAAAGGTTACTATAAATAAATACATCATAGCCGGTAAGGCATACTATGATGTAGATGAAAACGGAAGCTTTAATACAGGAGATATTGTAGCGGCAAACAGACCTGTAAGACTTGTAAAGGTAGACGGCGGTGTTGAGACCGTTATAGATACAATACTTACAGACAATGACGGAAACTATACATTTAAAGATAAGATAAGTACTGAAGGTGATTATAAGGTATATATCGAGACTTTAGCCGGAGATATTATCAGACCTTTAAATGCAAGTACGGCAACAATGATAGGAAATGACTTTACAAATACAGTAAGTCTTCCGTCAAAAATGAAGGAAAATCAGGTACCTGTACCGAATGTAAACTGGGTAGAACTTGATGTTCCTCTTAGAAGAACAAATACAAATAAAATAAAGAACTTGGGACTTAAGTCGGTATACACAAATCTTGTTGTAAAGCATATAAAGAGGGATGACAATACCGAACTTTCACCGACAGTAACAACAAGACAGCCAAACGGCACACCATATACAACAGCCCCTGTAACAGATAACTTCTATGAGGCGGAGACTCCTCTTCCGACAAAATGCAAACGGAGAGTATGGACTTACAGATACCACAGTAACTTACTACTATGTAAGAAAGGTGCAGGAGATGTGACAGTGCATCACTATGAGGAGAACTCTACAACAGAGCTTGCAACCACGGTAGTACAGCCCGGAGCAAATAAGCTGGGACTGGCATATACTACAAATGAGGAAACCATAAATAATTATGAGTTGGTAGCCCAACCGGCAAATAAGAACGGAACCTTCACAGCAGCGAGCTCAGACAGTGGATTACTACTATAGAAGAAAGAATGCAGGAAATATAACAGTTAAGTACTTAGAATCAGGAACAAATACTCAGTTACATGCAGATAAGATACTTGACGGAACAAAAGAAGCTTGGACTTACGTATTCGGAGAGTGCCGAGACAATAGCAAACTTGACCTTGATACAACAAATCTTCCGACAAATGATAACGGAGTATATACTACAGCACCCTATAACAATCACTTATTACTATAAGAGACAGGATGCGGGAAATGTAGTGGCAAAGTATTTAGAGGATACAACAAATACGGTACTTGCAACTGAAGAGACCCAAAAACAGAGCAGGAAAGCTTGGACTCCCATATACTACAGTAGCAAAAACGGTAGCAAACTATGAGTTGACAGCAAATCCTGCAAATGCGACAGGAACCTTTACTACAACAGAGCAGACAGTAACCTATGTATATAGAAGAAAGAATCTTGCCAAATGTAATAGTAAAGCATCTGGAGCAGGGAACTAATGCAGTGCTTTTATCCTAATGAGTTGTTGGACGGAACAGGAAAAACTTGGATTACCGTACACACACACAGGCAAGAACAACGGCACAGCTTCAAACTATGAATTGGTAGCGGGAGTTCCTGCATCGGTAACGGGAAGCTATATAGAGCAGGCAACCCTGTGAGATAATATATCTTTATAAGAGACAGGATGCAGGGTGATGTAACGGCAACCTATGTAGATGATATAACAGGTGATGTACTTCACGCCCCTGAGGTACAAAAGCGGTACAAATAAGCTTGGTCTTGCTTATGATACAGATCAAAAGAGCTTTGCAAACTATGATTTAATAGCAGTACCTACAAACAAGAGTGGAACATTTACTACAACACCGGTATTGGTAGAGTACAAAATATAAGCGTGGAGATCTTTGCAAATGTAAGAGTAAAGCATATAAATGCAATAACAGGAGCAAGTCTTGCACCTGATGAAGTATTAAGCGGAACCGGAAGACTTGGACTTACTTATACAACAGCGACAAAGACGTTGCAGATTTTGCCAAACTATGAGCTTGTAGGCGGTATGCCTGCAAATGCAACAGGAACATACCAAACAGGGAGCGAAATAGTAGTAACCTATCGTTATCAGAGAGAGAATGCAGGAAATGTAATAGCAACATATACTGATGAAGCTGACGGAAGCGCACTTCATGCCCCTGTAGGACAAAGCGGAGACAGGGGAATGCTCGGACTCCCCATATGATACGGAGGTAAAGACATTTTGCAGACTATGACTTGGTAGCTCTACCCTACAAACAAAGCAGGCACCTTCTCAAATACAAATGTAACGGTATCATATGTATACAGAAGAAGAGATGCCGGAGATGTAACTGTAAATCATATAGAGGTTGGAACAGGTGATGTATTATATGCCTCTACAATACTTAACGGTACAAAGAAAAGCTAGACTTTACCATACAGTACAAACAGTGAAAACATAAATCTATACGATCTTATAACAGTACCTGCAAATGCAACAGGAGTATTTAGTGTAGGAGCCCAGACAGTAAACTACAGTATGCAAGAAAGAATGCGGGAGATGTAACAGTACATCATATATCAAAGTATGACGGAAGTGATCTTATAGCAAATGAAGTACTTGACGGAAGCAGAAAGCTTGGTCTTGCCTACAGCACAAGTATGGCTACAATACCTGACTATGAGATATTTAGCCTACCTGCAAAGTGCGAACGGAGTATATACAACTTCAAGCCAGAATGTAACTTATGTATATAGAGAAAGGATGGAGGAGAAGTAAAAAGCCGTATATGTAGATGAGGCGGGGAGTAGAGCTTGCAAATGCTGAGAATATATCAGGAGTGGAAAAATGCAGGTCTACCATATACAACAACAGCAAAAGCAATAGCTCACTATGAACTTATAAGTATGCCTGCAAATGCAAGCGGAGTAATAACATCAAGTCCACAGACAGTAACTTATACATATAGAAGAAAGAACGGAGGAAACATAAAAAGTATTCTATGTGGATGAGGAAAGCGGAGAAGACTTGGTTTCACCAAAGGTAATAGAGGGAGCAGGAAAGCTTGGCCTTAACTATACAACAGATGTAGAAACAATAGAAAATCTTGATCTAATCAGTATGCCTGCAAATGCAAGCGGAGTATTTACTGAGGATGAGCAAACAGTAGTGTATGTATATAGAAGAAAGAATGCCGGAAAATGTAACAATTCATTATGTGAATCCTGCAGGAAGAAGCTTAAGTGCGGATGATGTATTAAACGGAAGCAGAAAGCTCGGCTTACCATACAGTACAAAGTGCAATAGAGATAAACGGCTATCACTTCTTAAGATCGGAAGGAAATACGGACGGAATCTTTAGAGTGGATGATCAGGAAGTAACCTATGTATGCTTAAAGGATCCAAGTGTAATCATAATACCGAACCCTCTGATACCTGCAACCCCAAGCAATGTAACAATACCGGGAGACAGAAACAATGATTACATCCTTAAGACCGAACAGAGCGACACCGTCAACAGCAACAAGATCAAAATGCAGGAAGAGGCGGAAGCGGAAGTTCCGGAGGATCTTCAAATGCAAATATAAGAGCTGAAAGAGTGGTACAGCTTATAGACTCAGGAATAAAGAAAAGAGAATCCTGAAGCTAAACCTATAGAAACTCCAAATGCACAGCCTGCAACCGTAGACAGACAGGTTGTTGCAAAAGGAAGTGCAGTAGGAAGAGAAAGCTGCCTGTACCGAAGACCCGAAGACAGAAACAATATATATATTTATCTGTTGATGCTTACATTATCTTTGACGGCCTTTGCAAGAGTAAAAAATAAGGAAGACTAAATCAAAAATGAGTCCCGATGGAAACATCGAGACTCTATTTTTTTAATGTCAGAATAAATCACTATGAGTTCCTGTTCTTGTAAGATATAAAATCAACTCATCATCTAATATTTCATAAATTAAAAGCCAATCAGGAGTTATATGACATTCTCTGCATCCTTTATAATTTCCGCTCAAATAATGGTCTTTATATTTTGGCGGAAGAGATTCCCCATTGCCAAAATATTAAGAACAGTTGTTAAAGAGAAATGTCGTAGCCTCGTTTTTTGAGCTTTCTTTAAGTCTTTTTGAAATTTTTGTAGATGGCCTTATCTTATACATCAAGCAAATCCCTCATCATTTCATCAACAGTGTTATAAGTTTTTCCGATTTTGGGATCCGACTTCATTTTTTGAACTTCTTCAATTGCCGCAATTGTTTCCGCATTTGGTATGCCATAATCAATAACACTCTGCATATATCTGACTATATTCCCTTTTACATTTTCACCGTTTCCGGTAATGATACTTTTAAAGGCATTATAAACATCTCGATCCATGGAAAAAGGAACAAGTAACGGTATTATTATTCTTCATAGTCAAAAAAACTCCTTTAAATTACTTAGTAAGTATACTTAGTAATCTAAGTATATAATTATAAAATCAAATGTCAATATGAATACTGATTTGATAAAAACTTTTCAGTATTATAGAACTCCGAGAATAGAAAATCATCACAAAAAGAATATATGATTATTTGTAAAAACTTCGGATAAAAAAATATTTGAGGTTTTTATATAAATAATGCTATTTGTCAAAAATTTATGAATGGGAACGAAAAGCATAGAAATCATTTCTTTAAAATGTTATACTACATAAGTAAAGAAGTGTTTTAAAGGAGTTACATATTATATGCATATTTATGGAAATGTAGCTCTTTTATTTAATGCAAAAGACTCAGTATTTAGACTTGGTGATCGGAAAAATATAGAGTGATAAAACAAAAACTTATGGAGGTGTATTTTGTTTAGAATTAGTAAAAGAGTAAATATTCTATTGTTTACACTGGTAACAATTCTGTTTTTGATGTCGAAATTTTTTCGCCATTGAAACATTGGCAACAGGTGGTGGAACTTCCGCTACTACGAATATATCGTATGTTGAAGGAACTCAGACCACTTCTCTTCCGGGAAAGCCGGAATCATATTGTTGAATGTAACCGTGTCAAGTGACACTTATACGGAACCGTATTCAATAATAACTTTTAAAAAGAAGTGAGTTTAATCAATAAGCGTTGCGGATGTCTCAGGCTCTCCTACTATAAAGAATGTGTCTGTGACATGGGATGCTACATATTGGAAGATAAAGGTGACATATAATATACTTGCACCGGGGCCGATGGTATCTAACCCTTTCAGAGCAACCATGATAAATGGTAAGTTTGCAAAGGGCGAGACCGCCACTATAGAGACCAGACTTTATACAAAGGATGGTGTAGAACTTTGCAAATGATACAAAAGCAAGTTACTGCAGAAACCTATGTTATGGGTATAAACAGTCCGGATAATGGTACAATCAATGGATGGAGCAGGGGTGGTACAGATGCCAATGTAGCAGTATCAGATGATGAGACGGATGCAAGCCATACACATATAAAGAACGGATTTACAGATACATGGTATTCATATGCACAAAACGGTACAAAGCATATACATGATACAGAGATAAACGGTAATAACTATGGTGTGGATAGAAGAAAGAAAGAACTGTTTTTGACTTTTGCCATCGAAGCATAGTATGGGATCCAAGTCTACCTGATAATGCAAACTGGACCTATGATCCGGTAAATCATACCATTACACAGGATGTAACTATGAATGTGGGTGCATTAAGCTATTTATTAAAGTTTACTGCAAAGCATAACGGTACACAGAGTGTAAAACGGAACAAATTATACCACAGTTAATATACCGCAGACTACATATCTTATAAAATGATAACGGTACTGTGGATATGAGTACAGAGAGAAAGTCATTTGTTTTATAAAACTTACAGGTATGTACCTAAGCTTTATATTTATAAGAGAAATATATTCCCTGAGACAACAGAGAACGGTCAGACAAAGGCAGTTGTTACAGGTGATAGATATGTACATTTAGGTGATAATGGCGGTAAGGATAAGTGGATAATCAATGTGGCACAGTACTGGGGTACTACGCCGGTAACAGGTTCTACAACAAAGTTTAAGTCTATAAAAGATGTACCAAAATGAAAAAGTAGAGTTTACAGGCTATGGTATCAGAGTTTGGGAAGACAGATTTGATCGCGGCAAATTTGGCAAAAGCTAAATCATAATAAACTTATAGGAATAAATGATGACGGTAGTGAAAAGTAATTGCTAGAAATATAAACTATACTCCTGTAACAGATACAAATGAATTTTTGCATGGAATACAGAGCATAGTATGACAGCCAAGTATTATAAAGCTATAAGACTTGACTTTGATGATGAAATAACCATATCAGGTTATGCTGAAAAATGCTATCGGACTTTTCGTAGAGTCAAGCTTACAGCACCTGTTGTTACAACTATAGAAAACAAGTTGGCAATAGGGACAGAATTATACTGTGTACAATGGGGCATATGCTTTATCAAATACAGGTTCTGTAATAAGAGAAAATCTTATCAGAAGACATTATAAGAATGATACGGCACAGTTGAGATTGGATAAGCATTCTCAAAAACATTCAGGAAATCCGTCAGTTACAAACGCACAACTGGGAGATACCATACGTTATCATGTGGTACCTACATATTATTCATCTCTTGGGACAGAGAGAACCGTACAAAACGGTAAACTTATATTCCTGGTAGATCCTGAGTTGGAGTTTGAAAGTGCATTGCACCATCCATATCAGGCTCAATATAGATTTACCCTAAATACCACACCACAGAGAGTGGATAATTATAAGGGTACCGGAAAAACTGCCTATGTGTTTGATTTGGATAATTTTACTTATCCAAAAGGTGAGGCTTGGGGAGTGGATAGATTATATATAGATTTTAAACCTACCACAAGTCTTGAAGAGGGTGAGCATACTGTAGAAGCATTCCTTAGTTGGGATAATAACTCAACCGATGCAAGCGGATATGCTCCAAATACAGTATATTCCAGTGCAACTGTGGATTTCCTTGATAAGTATGATGCTAATAATAACGGAAGTACCACAGATAGACTTTCATACCAGAGTTTTAAGTTTAACTTTATACCACCAAGGGCAGTTATCTTAACAAAGAGGCAAAAGCTTACTACAGAAACAAACTATAGTGCAGCTATCAATGCAGAGAGCGGCGATATAGTAGAATATAAATTATCAGCTTGGAATAACTCCATAGATAATGCGAGAGCTCTCAATGTAATGGATATATTCCCATATGAAAATGATAAGGAAATAGTAAAAGGATGAGCATGGAAACTATATAGCCAGAGGCTCAAAGATGTATCCTATATTGCAAGGGCCTGTGACTGCACCTGCAGGCTATACAGTTTACTATTCTACTGATGCACCTGCAGGAACTATTGAAGCAGATGTGGCGTGCCAACTGGGTGCAGGCAGGAGCTATCACAGACTGGTCAAGTGTTACTATGTTTTAAGGCTGTGATGAATAATTCTTATCAGTTGATTCCGGGAAGTACAGATGTATTCACTTATAGAGTGAAGATACCTGAGACTAAGGAACTTGAAGCGAGGTTCAAGTGCAAACAACTCAGTAGCATCATGGTATGGAAACAATCTAAACGGTGCTTCAGAGTCACTTATCTCAAAGGTAACTATAAACAAATATATCATAGCCGGTAAGGCATACTATGATGTAGATGAAAACGGTAGCTTTAATACCGGAGATATTGTAGCGACAAACAGACCTGTAAGACTTGTAAAGGTAGACGGCGGTGTTGAGACTGTTATAGATACAATACTTACAGACAATGACGGAAAACTATACATTTAAAGATAAGATAAGTACAGAGGGTGATTATAAGGTATATATCGAGACTTTAGCAGGAGATATTATCAGACCTTTAAATGCAAGTACGGCAACAACGATAGGAAATGACTTTACAAATACAGTAAGTCTTCCGTCAAAGATGAAGGAAAATCAGGTTCCTGTACCGAATGTAAACTGGGTAGAACTTGAAGTTCCTCTTACAAGAACAAATACAAGTAAAATAAAGAATCTGGGACTTAAGTCTGTATATACAAATCTTGTTGTAAAAGCATATAAAGAGGAGGACAATACCGAACTTTCACCGACAGTAACAACAAGACAGCCAAACGGCACACCATATACAACAGCCCCTGTAACAGATAACTTCTATGAGGCGGAGACTCCACTTCCGACAAATGCAACCGGAGAGTATGGACTTACAGATACCACAGTAACTTACTACTATGTAAGAAAGGCTGCGGGAGATGTGACAGTACATCACTATGAGGAGAACTCTACATGACAGAGCTTGCAACAACAGTGGTACAGCCCGGAGCAAATAAGCTTGGTTTAGCATACACTACAAGTGAAGAGACCATAAATAATTATGAGTTGGTAGCCCAGCCGGCAAATAAGAACGGAACCTTCACAGCAGCAGCTCAGACAGTGGATTACTACTATAGAAGAAAGAATGCAGGAAATATAACAGTTAAGTACTTAGAAGTAGGTAGCAATGCCCAGCTACATGCGGATAAGATACTGGACGGAACAAAAAGAAGCTTGGACTCCCATATTCAGAGGTGCAGAAACTATAGCAAACTTTGACCTTGATACTACAAATCTTCCGACAAATGATAACGGAGTATATACTACAGCACCGATAACCATAACTTATTACTATAAGAGAAAGGATGCGGGAAATGTAGTAGCAAAGTATCTGGAGCAGGAACAAATGTAGCCCCTAACAGCAGATGAGACACAAAAACGGAGCAGGAAAAGCTTGGACTCCCATATACTACAGTAGCAAAAAAACGGTAGCAAACTATGAGTTAACAGCAAATCCTGCAAATGCTACAGGAACCTTTTACTACAACAGAGCAGACAGTAACCTATGTATACAGAAGAAAGAATGCGGCAAATGTAATAGTAAAGCATCTTGAGCAGGGAACAAACGCAGTGCTTTATCCTGATGAGGTGTTGGACGGAACAGGAAAACTTGGATTACCGTACACAACACAGGCAAGAACAACGGCACAGCTTCAAACTATGAATTGGTAGCGGGAGTTCCTGCATCAGTAACAGGGAAGCTATATAGAGCAGGCAACCCCTGTAGAGATAATATATCTTTATAAGAGACAGGATGCAGGTGATGTAACGGCAACCTATGTAGATGATATAACCGGGCTGTACTACATGCCCTGTAGTACAGTCAGGAACAAATAAAGCTTGGATTAGCATATGATACAGATCAAAAGAGCTTTGCAAACTATAATTTAATAGCAGTACCTACAAACAAGAGTGGAACATTTACTACAACACCGGTATTGGTAGAGTACAAATATAAGCGTGGAGATGCTGCAAATGTAAGAGTAAAGCATATAAATGCAATAACAGGAGCAAGCCTTGCACCTGATGAAGTATTAAGCGGAACCGGAAGACTTGGACTTACTTATACAACAGCAAACGAAAGACAGTACGTAGATTTTGCCAAACTATGAGCTTGTAGGCGGTATGCCTGCAAATGCAACAGGAACATACAGTTCAGGAGCGGAAATAAAGTAGTAACCTATCGTTATCAGGAGAGAATGCAGGAAATGTAATAGCAACATATACTGATGAAGCTGACGGAAGTGCACTACATGCCCCTGTAGGGACAAAAGCGGAGACGGAATGCTTGGACTCCCATATGATACGGAGGTAAAGAGCTTTACAGACTATGACTTGGTAGCTCTACCTGCAAATAAGTCAGGCACCTTCTCAAATACAAATGTAACGGTATCATATGTATACAGAAGAAGAGATGCCGGAGATGACACTGTAAATCATATAGAGGTTGGAACAGGTGATGTATTATATGCATCTACAATACTTAACAGTACAAGAAAAACTTGGCTTACCATACAGTACAAACAGTGAAAAACATAAATCTATACGATCTTATAACAGTACCTGCAAATGCAACGGGAGTGTTTAGTGTAGGGAGCCCAGACAGTAAACTACGAGTATGCAAGAAAAGAATGCGGGAGATGTAACAGTCCATCATATATCAAAGTATGACGGAAGTGATCTTATAGCAAATGAAGTACTTGACGGAAGCAGAAAGCTTGGTCTTGCCTACAGCACGAGTATGGCTACAATACCTGACTATGAGATATTTACTTTACCTGCAAATGCGAACGGAGTATATACAACTTCAACTCAGAATGTAACTTATGTATATAAAGAGAAAGGATGGAGGTGAAGTAAAAGCCGTATATGTAGATGAGGCGGGAGTAGAGCTTTGCAAATGCTGAGAATATATCAGGAGTGGAAAAACGCAGGCCTCCCATATACAACAACAGCAAAGACAATAGCTCACTATGACCTTATAAGTATGCCTGCAAATGCAAGCGGAGTAATAACATCAAGTCCACAGACAGTAACTTATACATATAGAAGAAAGAACGGAGGAAACGTCAAAGTATTCTATGTGGATGAGGAAAGCGGAGAAGACTTGGTTTCACCAAAGGTAATAGACGGAGCAGGAAAGCTGGGACTTAACTATACAACAGATGTAGAAACAATAGAAAAACCTTGATCTAATCAGTATGCCTGCAAATGCAAGCGGAGTATTTGTAGAAGATGAGCAGACAGTAGTGTATGTATATAGAAGAAAGAATGCAGGAAATGTAACAATCCATTATGTAGATCCTGCAGGAAGAAGCTTAAGTGCGGATGATGTATTAAACGGAAGCAGAAAGCTCGGATTACCATACAGTACAAGTGCAATGAGAGATAAACGGCTATCACTTCTAAGATCGGAAGGAGATACGGACGGAATCTTTAGAGTTGATGATCAGGAAGTAAGATATGTATACTTAAAGGATCCAAGTGTGATCATAATACCGAACCCTTTGATACCTGCAACCCCAAGCAATGTAACAATACCGGGTGACAGAAACAATGATTACATCATAAGACCGAACAGAGCGACACCGTCAACAGCAACAAGATCAAATGCAGGAAGAGGCGGAAGCGGAAGTTCCGGAGGATCTTCAAATGCAAATATAAGAGCTGAAAGAGTGGTACAGCTTATAGACTCAGGAATAAAGAAAGAGAATCCTGAAGCTAAACCTATAGAAACTCCAAATGCACAGCCTGCAACCGTAGACAGACAGGTTGTTGCAAAAGGAAGTGCGGTAGGAAGAGAGAAGCTGCCTGTACCGAAGACAGAAGACAGAAACAATATATATTTATCTGTTGATGCTTACATTATCTTTGACGGCATTTGCAAAAGGTAAAGAATAAGGAAGACTAAATCTTTTTAAATAAGTCTCGGCTGAAAGGTCGGGACTTATTGTTACATATAAGAAAAATAGTCAGATTTATCACCGGTAAATACAATTGACAATACAGATTTATTTTTAGTAGAATTAAATACTGTGTAAGTAGGCGATGATATTTGCACATACAGTGAATAGGCGATGATGTTCACTAAAACAAAATGTAAAGCAACCAATAAAAAAGGAGGAAAAAGGAATGCCAACATTTAACCAGTTAGTTAGAAAAGGCAGACAGACTTCAGTTAAAAAGTCTACAGCTCCTGCTCTTCAGAAGGGATTCAACTCACTTCACAAGAAGTCAACCGATATCTCTTCACCACAGAAAAGAGGAGTTTGTACAGCTGTTAAGACTGCAACATCCTAAGAAGCCTAACTCAGCGCTTCGTAAGATTGCCAGAGTTCGTCTTTCTAACGGAATCGAAGTAACAAGCTATATCCCGGGAGAGGGACATAACCTTCAGGAGCATAGCGTTGTGCTTATCCGTGGAGGTAGAGTAAAGGACTTGCCTGGTACAAGATACCATATTATTCGTGGTACTTTAGATACTGCAGGTGTCGCTAACAGAAAACAGGCCCGTTCAAAGTACGGTGCTAAGAGACCAAAAGATAAGAAATAAGAAAAAAGCTAGTCTTTAAAAAGAAAGCAAAGCTTTCAAATTAGATAGTGCCGATTTTTTGTTGGTTGCAAAAAATATAGGCACGAGGACGCAAAAAGCGAGTACCTGAGATCTAATTAAATATTAAGGAGGGAAGAAACGTGCCACGTAAAGGACATACACTAAAAAGAGATGTATTAGCAGATCCTTTATACAATAACAAGGTAGTTACAAAAGCTTGTAAATACTATCATGTTAGACGGTAAAAAGGGTGTTGCACAGAAGATTGTGTACGGAGCATTTGATAAGGTTTCCGATAAGACAGGAAAGGATCCTGTAGAGGTTTTCGAGGAAGCTATGAACAATATCATGCCTGTACTTGAGGTAAAAGCGAGAAGAATCGGTGGAGCTACATATCAGGTTCCTATCGAGGTAAGACCTGAGAGAAGACAAGCTCTTGCTCTTAGATGGCTTACATTCTTTTCAAGAAAAAGAGGCGAGAAGACACAGATCGATCGTCTTGCAAATGAGATAATGGATGCAGCAAACAACACAGGTGCTGCAGTGAAGAGAAAAGAAGATATGCATAAGATGGCAGAGGCTAATAAGGCATTTGCTCATTATAGATTCTAATAGGAGGAAACCAATTGGCTGGAAGAGAATATCCTTTAGAGAGAACCAGAAATATTGGTATCATGGCTCATATAGATGCCGGTAAAACCACACTTACTGAGCGTATCCTATATTATACTGGTGTAAATTATAAGATCGGTGATACCCATGAGGGTACCGCTACAATGGACTGGATGGAGCAGGAAGCAGAGAGAGGTATTACAATTACTTCAGCTGCTACAACTTGCCACTGGACATTACAGGAATTTAACAAAGTAAAGCCGGGTGAGAAGGAAAATCGTATAAATATTATCGATACTCCGGGACACGTTGACTTTACAGTAGAGGTAGAGAGATCACTTCGTGTACTCGACGGTGCTGTAGGTGTATTCTCTGCAAAAGAAGGTGTTGAGCCACAGTCTGAGAATGTATGGAGACAGGCGGATACATATCATGTACCTAGAATGGCATTTATCAATAAGATGGACGTTATGGGTGCTGATTATTATGCAACTGTAGAGCAGATTCATACAAGACTTGGTAAAAACACAATCATGCTTCAGATTCCTATCGGAAAAGAAGATGATTTCAAGGGAATTGTAGATCTTTTCGAAATGAAAGCTTATATTTACAATGACGACAAGGGTGATGACATATCTATCATCGATATACCTGAAGAGGTAAAGGATGAAGCTGAGTTATACCATGGGGAACTTGTTGAAAAGATTTGTGAGCTTGATGACGAACTTACTATGATGTACCTTGAGGGTGAGGAGCCTTCAGTAGAACAGCTTAAGGCTGCACTTAGAAAGGGAACTTGTGAGAACAGGGCAATCCCTGTATGTTGCGGTACAGCTTATCGTAACAAAGGTATTCAGAAGCTTATTGATGCTATAGTTGAATTCATGCCTGCACCGACAGACATCCCTGCAATCAAGGGTGTTGACCCTTGACGGTAATGAAATTGAGAGACATTCATCAGATGATGAGCCTTTCTCAGCTTTGGCATTTAAGATTATGACAGATCCTTTTCGTAGGAAAGTTGGCATATTTCAGAGTTTACTCAGAACACTTAACGGTGGTTCATATGTACTCAACGCTACAAAGGGTAAGAAGGAGAGAGTCGGTCGTATCCTTCAGATGCATGCAAACAAGAGAACAGAAATTGACAAGGTTTACTCAGGAGATATCGCGTACGCTGTAGGATTTAAAGCTACAACAACAGGTGATACAATCTGTGACGAACAGCATCCTGTAATCCTTGAGTCAATGGAATTCCCTGAGCCGGTTATCGATATCGCTATCGAGCCCAAGACAAAGGCAGGTCAGGCAAAGAGATGATCGATGCACTTGCTAAGCTTGCTGAGGAAGATCCAACATTCAGAGTTAAGACAGATACTGAAACAGGACAGACCATTATATCAGGTATGGGTGAGCTTCACCTTTCGAGATTATCGTAGACAGACTTCTTAGAGAGTTTAATGTAGAAGCAAAATGTAGGTGACCACAGGTTGCTTATAAGGAAACATTTACTAAGGCTGTTGACGTTGATTCCAAGTACGCAAGACAGTCAGGTGGACGTGGTCAGTACGGTCACTGTAAAGTTAAGTTTGAACCGATGGATCCGAACGGAGAAGAGACATTCAAGTTCGAATCAACCGTTGTCGGTGGTGCTATTCCTAAGGAATATATACCTGCAGTCGGCGAAGGTATCGAGGAGGCTACAAAGTCAGGTATCCTTGGAGGATTCCCGGTACTCGGTGTACATGCAAATGTATATGACGGTTCATACCATGAAGTCGATTCATCAGAAATGGCATTCCATATAGCAGGTTCTATGGCATTTTAAGGATGCTATGAGCAAGGCGGGTGCTGTACTTCTTGAGCCTATCATGAAGGTCGAAGTAACAATGCCTGAGGAGTACATGGGTGATGTTATCGGTGATATCAACTCAAGAAGAGGTCGTATAGAGGGTATGGAGGATATCCCAAGCGGTAGCAGGTAAACGCATTTGTTCCGCTTTCAGAGATGTTCGGTTACTCAACAGACCTTCGTTCAAGAACTCAGGGTCGTGGAAACTACTCTATGTTCTTTGAAAAATATGAGCAGGTTCCAAAGTCTGTTCAAGAAAAAGTTCTTAATGATAAGAAATCTTAAAAACCCCCGGTTGAGTAAGTTTATTAACTTGCTAAATCTTGGTTAATACTATATAATAAAAACAAAAATTTACTATTAATTTTAGGTTTAATTCAAGGAGGAATTAACAATGGCAAAGTCAAAATTTGATAGAACAAAGCCTCATGCTAACATTGGTACAATCGGACACGTAGACCACGGTAAAACAACTCTTACAGCAGCTATCTCAAAGGTTCTTGCTACAAGATTACCTTCAGAGACAAAACAAGATCGTTGATTTCGATAAGATCGACAAGGCTCCTGAGGAGAAAGAGAGGTATCACAATCTCAACATCTCATATCGAGTATGAGACAGAGAAGAGACACTATGCACACGTTGACTGTCCTGGACACGCTGACTATGTAAAGAACATGATCACAGGTGCTGCACAGATGGACGGAGCTATCCTTGTAGTTGCTGCTACAGACGGTGTTATGGCTCAGACAAGAGAGCATATCCTTCTTTCAAGACAGGTAGGTGTTCCATATATCGTTGTATTCTATGAACAAGTGTGATATGGTTGACGATGAGGAGCTTCTTGAGCTCGTAGAGATGGAGATTAGAGATCTTCTTAACGAGTATGAGTTCCCTGGTGATGATACACCTATCGTTCAGGGTTCAGCTCTTAAGGCTCTTGAGGATCCAAACGGTGAGTGGGGTGATAAGATCATGACACTTATGGATGCTGTTGACAGCTACATTCCTGATCCTGAGAGAGACAGATAAGCTTCATTCCTTTATGCCTGTTGAGGACGTATTTACAATCACAGGTCGTGGTACAGTTGCTACAGGTAGAGTAGAGAGGTACACTTAACCTTAACGATACTGTAGAGATTCTTGGTATCCATGAGGATAAGAAGTCAACTGTTGTTACAGGTATCGAGATGTTCAGAAAGCTTCTTGATCAGGCTCAGGCCGGAGATAACATCGGTGCACTTCTTAGAGGTGTTCAGAGAACAGAGATCGAAAGAGGTCAGGTTCTTGCTAAGCCGGGTTCAGTAACTTGCCATAAGAAGTTTACAGCTCAGGTTTACGTTCTTACAAAGGACGAGGGTGGACGTCATACACCATTCTTCAACAACTATCGTCCACAGTTCTACTTCAGAACAACAGATATTACAGGTGTTTGTAACCTTCCTGCAGGTACAGAAATGTGCATGCCTGGTGACAACGTAGAGATGACTATCGAGCTTATCCATCCTGTTGCTTGTGAGCAGGGTCTTAGATTCGCTATCCGTGAGGGTGGTAGAACAGTAGGTTCAGGTAGAGTTGCATCTATCATCGAGTAATTTAAAAATAAAAACAAAGGGTATTATATCGGTTATACAGTGATGTATCAGGGATGGTACTAGGTAATCTATAATACCTGCGTATAAAAAAGGGACTCCCGAAGGAGTCCTTTTTTGTTTAAATATTTATTTTACCATGCAACCATACATTGCCTTTAAAACGTCGTCCTATTCGGGCTTCGCCTTGTAAATCATCCTTTTTTATAGCTACCGTAAATATAATATCACCGGATTCTATTTTAAGAAGCAAAACACTTTCTCCGGTAATGGAATTTTCTTCCTGACTTATATCCAAAATATTGCCTATAATACTGTACATATCGGTTTCCATACCGAAGGGCATAAAGAGAGTATCCACTATACTGTAGAGGTCTTCATTTTGTATTCTTGTATTTAAAAGTGGTGTATGTAATCAAATCATCGGTGGATAGAGTATCTATAGCGACTTTCATCACCCAGTTTTGTCGCTTCTATAAGCATATTTCTGTTCATAAGTTTCTGCTTTGAGATTTCCATCTGTGCCAAGGTCTTTTTTATCGGTAATAATATTTTTTTCCGTCTGCGCAGAATCCGTAAAGAACGGTTGACTTTATTCTTGTACTTATATTGTCCAGATAGTCAAAACTGTTTGAAAGTCTGAATATCAAAGACATACCGAGTCTGTTATCATCAATCATACCTGAATAAAAGGTACTGTCTATATGTCTTCAATGTCGCACTTTGGCAGTAGAACTGACAGCAGTATCTTTGATATAGGGAAAATAACCTTCTCTGACAAAGATACCCAGATTTTTCGAGATAACCGAATATACAAAGTCCGAGTGAAGGAGAGATATTCTTTCGTATCTCCCAGAGTCTTTTCTTTTTTCAGTAGTGACTATAATCTTTGCGGATGCTATATTTTTCTCTGAATCTTATCCAGAAGTTCCCTGACTTCCGTCTTCTTTTTATACATTGAGAAACCTATGCTTCTTATATAATTTTGCATTATATTCCCTCTTTTCTACGGGATTTTCTTATTTTCGTTTCTTTTTTTCACCTGCAAACCATTCACGTTTTTTTCTATATCGGTTTCAGGTATAAGTCTCGGTACTCTTGAAGGTTTTTCATCTTTTAATGCCACATACACCAGATATGCCGTATTTACAAGCGATCTCAGGCCGGTGGCAAGATCCTCAACATAGCTGTTTACTCTGACTTCCATGGTGCTGTTACCTCACATGAGTTAGCATTGGAAATAAGAATGGCAATATCGCCAAGATGCAAGGGCTTGGCAAAATGTATATTATCTATGGCAACTGTAGAAACAGGCATATTGCAATGTCTCTTTTGCTCGCAAGAGCGCCTGTAAGATCTCATCCATGAGAGCAGATCTCTCCAAAAAGTCTGCCTGCTGCATTTAAATACCTTGGACTGACTTGATAGGCCTGTTCACATGCCGATTCTTTTTACGGTTTTTTTGTAATATCTCCGGGTTTTTATACCGTCATTCCATGGTGAAAGATTTTGAATCATATCATCAGTTATATTTTTCCATATTTACTCCTGTCTAAAATTTATAGGCTTTTTAATTTATAATAAATTTATTATAAACTAAAAGCCTATACTTAATAACTACGATTTATTTAATCTTTATCATTTTTCTTTTTTTCAATAATCGACTCTATGACAGGAACCATGAAAATAGCTACGATACCGCCTGCAAAGCCGTTATTGTAAAGATTCAATCCCTTATAAACAATACCTACATTTAAAGCTACCGATGAATGTATAAAACCTGCTATAAGCCCTGCTATAATACCGAACTCTCCTGCAATAGGCGCCAGAGTGGTGGAAAGAAGGAGGGTAAGTGTAGGTGCCGGATCGTTAATATACCATTGTTTTAAGAATGCCGAGAAGCATACACCCACCATTACAGGTAGGATATTTCTCATATGCTTACCTGCCGGAGAAAATCCTACTATTGTAAATATAGATCCGATAGTAGGTCCGTTTAAATCACCTTTTGTAAACAAGACAAATAAAGTAGCAATTATTCCGTTTGCAGCCATATTAAAGATATATACTGCATCGGAATATTCGTGTTTATAAGTTCCATGCACTCCGGTTTCTTTTAGAAGATTAAAGTATGAAGGTATTAATTTTTTGCCGTCAAGTATTATTGCAAGTATAATCATATATGAAAACAGTACAAACAGTGCAACCGCAAAAAGCGGAGTATGTGATCTGTCCCAGATAAGTCTTGTTTCAATATCTATACCGAAAGAGCGGAATATGGATACAAGCACTGTAGCTATAATACCTGATGAAAATCCTACATTGTAAAGAGAATATCCCTTATGTGAAGATTTTACATGAATGGATATAGGAAGCAATACATATCCTATAAGAAGTCCGGTAATACTTGCAATAATGATTTCAATTACAGGATTACTATGCAAGGTCTGCATTACCAAAGTAATTGCAGGTGAAAGGCTGGTTCCGTATAAGCCGTAATAGATATATTTCTTAAGTGAATATCCATGCAGTCTGGAATAAATAAAGAAGCCGAAGAGTATCAGCCATATATTTACCACGTTCTTGCCAAAGAGTGAGAAACCGAAAATAAGGTAGGAACTCACTACAATATGTCTGTCAAACTCTACCTTAAAATGGTGTAAAAGGAAAAGTAAAATAAGTGTGAGCGTTCCTGCATTAAAAAATGCCGCACCTATTCCTCCGACAACAATATAATCTGTAATCAAAAGGTCGGGTTGTATGATTATCTGCCATAATCCCGGTAAGATTTCATCTACCGGGGAAAAAATCAATGCAAAAACCATAAAATAAATAGGTACTGTAGAGATGAGCAAAAATCTCTGATTATAAGATAATGTTTTGGTGGCTCTGTAATGATCCAAAAACGCCATAAGAAACTCCCCGTTTCAGGATTGCAATTAGTTATTTTTGTATGCTATCCTCTATCTTTTTATTATAATTATAATTAATACAGGATAGTTTAGTCAAATGTTTTAGTCGGTATAAAGAAAAATATAAGAAATTTACAATATTAAAAAGCGCTACATAAGTAACAGCTTTACTGCGGGTGACAGGACTTGAACCTGCACGGTCGCCCACAAGAACCTAAATCTTGCGTGTCTGCCAATTCCACCACACCCGCATACTTGAAAAATTATACTTTTAAAAACAAAATTGATGTCAATAATAATGTAGAATATCAATCTGTATTTTTAGAATTACGAATTTATTTTTCAGTTTGAAAATCTCTATTTTATGGCATATCATATATGAAGATGTGTACGGGAGTATATGCACTGCAAGACAAATGTTGATAGTCATTTTTAAATGTGGATAAGGAGACTTATGTTTTCAGGAAATGTTCAAAAGATATTTGATGAGATAATGTCGGACAAGGAAAATGAAAAGTTTACAAAAGCCGGAATAGAGTCACTGTTTTCGGCACCTGAGAATGCCAGAGTAATGATTGTAGGTCAGGCTCCGGGAATCAAAGCACAGGAGGCCGGAAAGTACTGGTTTGATAAAAGCGGTGACAGGCTAAGAGAATGGATGGGGGTAGATGAAAAGACTTTTTATGAATCTGATATCTTCGCCATTGTACCGATGGACTTTTATTATCCGGGAAAAGGTAAAAGCGGAGATTTACCTCCAAGAAAAGATTTTGCAGCCAAGTGGCATCCAAAAATATTAAAAGAATTATCTAAAGTTGATCTAATTATTCTAATAGGACAATACGCTCAGAAATACTATTTGGGCGATAAAGAAAAGTCCAATCTGACAGAGACCGTAAAAGCATATAATGAATACTTACCGAAGTATTTACCTATAGTACATCCTTCACCAAGGAATATGATATGGCTGAAGAAAAATCCGTGGTTTGAAGAAGATGTAGTACCGATTCTAAAAAATAAAATCAAAGAATATTGTAAAGCTGTAAAACCACTAAGAGGCATTGAATAAATCAATGCCTCTTTATCTTTATCCTACTGTATTTTGGTCATTTTTACCGGTGGAGTCCACATAGTAATTGTCAATCCACTGATCCACAGCTAATGTTCCATTGTCATTTTAAGTAATACCAAGAGCCTGAAGACTTAATCCAACCTGTCTTCATGATGCCGTTCTTATCTAAAAAAATAAGTCTGATCATTGTAACTGATAAAGCCTGTAGCGGGTTTACCTGAACCATCAACAACTTTCCACTCACTGCCTGTCTGACTCCATTTAAAGGAGTTAGCGTCTGTAATTTTTCATGGCAAAGATAGCCGGGTACAGCAACAGTCATGGAAATAGTGGCAGTAAGCACAGCATAGATATAGTTTTTCTTAAACATAACTGACCTCATTTTTCCATCAATATATTCAAACTACATTTTTTTGTAGCTTGTTCTATCATTATAGCAATATTTTTCGATTGAAAAAGGGAATAAATATAATGGTAAGAAACTGTAAGAAAAAAAAGAAAGAGATTTCAGGAGAATTTCCATTTGTGAATTGAAAAGAACGGATAAAATTTGTAATAAAATCAAAAGGCTTTTGTGAAAAGCTATAATACTTATAAATCTTATGGTATAATCGAATTGATATTTTATAAATATTTTTGGTCGTGATTTTGACTTGATATAAAATTTAAGTACTTAGAATTCAGGAGAATACTATGAAAAATTAAATTGAGCAATTATATTGCTAAAAGACTTGTAGAACTTGGAATAAGCCATGGCTTCAGTGTGACAGGCGGAGGAGCAATGCATCTGAATGACGGACTGGGACATCAGGAGGGGCTTTACCATTACATATAATCACCACGAACAGGCCTGTGCAATGGCGACTGAGGCATATGCAAGAATAAATAACCAAATGGCGGTGCTATGTGTTACCACAGGTCCGGGGGAACAAATGCAATAACAGGCGTGCTTTGGTGCATGGCTTGATTCGATACCGATGTTTGTTATTTTCAGGACAGGTAAGATATGATTGGACTGCCAGATACTCACGAACAGGCATCAGAGCTATGGGAGATCAGGAGTTTGATATTTGTAAATCAATAGAGTGTATGAGTAAGTACAGTGAAATGATAACGGAACCTATGAGAATCAGGTATCTGGTTGAAAAATGTGCCTATCTTGCAACACATGGCAGACCGGGACCGGTTTGGCTTGATATACCGCTTGATGTACAGGGAAGTTTTATAGAAGAAGATGAACTGATCGGTTTTGATATCGGAAATTATGAGTCAGGTGGTGACGGTTGGGCAAAAGCCCTCACCATATAAGGTTGATGTTGATGACAGAACAAAGTTAGACCTCGGTAATGAGCCGAAACCTTTATCAAGGGATTTGCTTATAGAAATTATTGACAGGATAAGAAAAGCCAAGAGACCTGTATTTAATGCCGGAAACGGTATCAGAATAGGAAATGCACATAAAGAGTTCATGGAGCTGGCAGAACTTTTAAATATTCCGGTTGTGGTAGGGTGGAACTCGGAGGACTGTATAGAAGTAGACCATCCCCTATACGCCGGAAGACCGGGAAATTTTCGGAGACAGACCGGGAAACTTTACTGTGCAAAACTCGGACCTTTTATTGTCGGTAGGATCAAGACTGAGCCTCAGACAGGTGGGATTTAACTATAAAGGCTGGGCAAGAGAGGCCTTTACCATAGTAAATGATATTGATAAAGAAGAATTAAAAAAGCCTACCGTACATATTGATATACCTGTTCATGCAGACTGTAAGGTATTTATGCGACAGCTTATAGATGTATTAAAAAGAGCAAAAAGACGCCTGTATTTGAAGGCGGTGAAGGTCTTAAAGGAATGAGCTGGAATGAAACGGTTAAGTATTGGTTAAAGAAATATCCGGTGTGCAGGAAAGAATTCCTTGAAAAGGATGACAGTAAAAAAGCTAATGTATATGCCTTTATAAAAGAGATAGGTGACAGGGCAAAAGAAAATCAGATTACAGTGGTAGGAAACGGATCTGCCTGTGTGGTTGGCGGACATTCATACATTATAAAAAAAGGCCAAAGATTTATATCAAACTCTGCAGTGGCATCTATGGGATATGATTTGCCGGCCGCAATAGGAGCATATATGGCAAATCTTGACGGAAAGAGATTTGATAAAGAGCTGATACTTATTACAGGTGACGGAAGTATACAGATGAATTTGCAGGAGTTGCAGACAATAGTGCATCATAATGCGGATATAAAAATATTCCTAATTAATAATGAAGGATATCACAGTATCAGACAGACTCAAAATAAGTTTTTTTGGTGACAAGCCTTTGGTTGGAATCGGACCTGACAGTGGAGACCTCTCATTCCCAAGTATGGAAAAAATAGCAAATGCTTACGGTATAAAATATATCAGTGCAAAGACAAATTCGGAAATTGCGGATGCAGTTAAAAATACGTTTAAAGTCGAGGGACCTGTAATCTGTGAGGCCTTTGTAACTACGGATCAAAACTTTGAACCTAAGTCATCAGGTAAGCAAATGCCTGACGGAAGAATGGTGAGTCCTCCGCTTGAAGATTTGGTGCCTTTCCTTTCAGATGAGGAAATGGACGAGAATATGATAGTACCGAGGATGCCGGAGTAAACTATGAGAGTACTTATCACAGGAGCGGCTTCGTTTTTGGGGAGACATTTGGTGGAATACTTCCTTTCAAAAGACGAAGAAGTGCTTGCTTTAATCAGAGAAAACGCAAGGGGCAAAGATGAGCTTTTAAAGTATGAAGTAAACAACAAATTCAAGCTTATAGTTCTTGATATGAAGGATATAGAAAAACTGGATACAGATTTTGATATATGCATACATCTGGCGTGGGGCGGAATAGGCAAGACAGGAAGAATGGATAAAGCCGTTCAGTCTGATAATATAGATTTCGCAAAAAGGCTTATGAAAGTATGTAAGGAGAAGAATGCAAAAAGAATGCTCTTTGCAGGATCTCAGGCAGAATACGGACAGACTCTGGAAGATATACAAAAAGTATACGGTAAGGATTTTGACATCAAACAAAATACCTTTACAGTATGAAAAACTCATCCTGCTCACCAAAGTCGGAGTATGGCAAGGCAAAGCTCGAATTAAAAAAAGAGCTTAAAAAACTTGGAGATAATTTAGGCATAGAATATGCGCATATGCGTATTTTCTCAGTGTTTGGAAAAGGAGATCATGAGACCTCTTTAATATCTTCCTGTATCAATAATTTTAGAGAAAATATTGATGTACATACCGGGGAATGTTTACAGTCTTGGAATTATATATATATTAAAGACCTTTGTAATGCGATTTTACCTGCTTTCAACGAAGAATTTAAACGGGAATTATGTGTTCAATATAGCAGGTGAAGATAATAAGCGGCTTATGGACTATGTAAAGGATATGAAGAGGATATTGAAAAGCAACAGCAATATCATAGTTGAAAAAAGAGAGGCTGCAAGTGAGGGCACACCTTTTTTAAATCCGAGTATCGGTTTATTAAAGGAAATCGGCTTTAAAGAAGTTTACGGCTTTTGACGGCGGTATCATGGATATGTGCGATATCAAAGATTAAAAGCTATAGAGGAGAATATTTTTGAAAAAATGTATCAGTTGTAAAGGTTCATTACATGAACTTATGAAAATAGAAAATATGCCGGCAAGTGCACAGGATATTCCGACAAAGGAAGAGCTTGATAAAGACAGCGGTATAGAAGTATCACTATGTGTCTGTGAGGATTGCGGTCTTGTGCAGTTAAAAATGATGCGGTTTATTATTATAGAGATGTTATAAGAGCTCATACTATTCCACAACAATGGAAGGCCTAAGAAAAAGCCAGTATAAACATTTTATAGAGTTTGCATCATTGGAAGGAAAGAAGATAATAGAGGTAGGCTTCGGCAGAGGAGAATTCCTCGGCATGCTCTCAGACTTTCCGGTGGAAGGGTACGGCACCGAGCACAAAAAGGATCTTGTACAGATTGCAAAAGAAGCAGGACTCAGAGTGGATGAGGATTTCCCGGAGAGTGAAGATCATATATTTAAGAACGGTCCTTTTGATGCTTTTATGTCTTTTAACTTCCTTGAGCATCAGCCGCATCCTAGAACATATTTAAAAGCAATATATAATAATCTATGTGATGAGGGTTATGGACTCATTACGGTGCCAAGCTTTGAATATATCATGGAGCAAAACAGTTTCTATGAAATAATTCCTGATCATATAGCTTATTACAGCTTTGAAAGTCTTACACATCTTTTAAATATATGCGGATTTGAAGTACTTGAAAAAGAAATGGTAAATAGAGACACCATATCAATGATTGTAAAGAAAAGAAAACTTCCGGATATTTGCGGTATCATTTCAAAGAAAAACGATATTGCAACAGAGGTGCTTGAAACTGTAAAAAAATATGCAAAAGCGAGTAAAATAGCAATATGGGGAGCGTCACATCAGGGATTTACCCTCTGTGCAACCACAGGTATTGCAGATTATGTAGACTGTATAATAGATTCCGCACCTTTTAAGCAGGGAAAATATGCACCGGCATCACATATTCCGATTATTTCACCGGATGAGGCAAGGAAGAGAAAACTTGAGGCTATAATAATAGTTGCACCGGGATATACAAATGAAATTGCAAATATTATAAAGACAACTTTTGAAAACGGAATAGATATATATACTTTGATGACTGACAGGCTGAGCAGAATTTAACAGTAAAACGATAGAAGGAGTTTTTAATGAAAGCTGTTGAAGTATTATTTCCGGTTTTTCTTTATGATGTTTTTTGGGATTTTTTTATCCCGAAAGTATTCGTGGATAAAGCCGGAACAAAAATGAAGGGGCCAAGAAAATAGTATTTAATATATTGTTTCCATTACTGGTATATCATGTACTTGCAGAATCAAAGATTTCAGAAAGCTTTGTACCACAGATAATATATGTGGATGCATTATGGATAATAATATATATAGTAGGAAAGCTTATTGTGGGTAAAGGAGGAAAAATATGCAAAAGATTTCGCCATTCCTCTTACTTACCCTGTGAAGGTGGAAATGTAGCATTGCCTCTATACCTAAGCATGGTGGCAAAGTCGAATGCGGTAAATATATTAACCTTTGATGTGGCAGGTATTTTAATAAACTTCGGATTGCTTCCTATACTTGTTACGAGGGATCTTTCAGAAAAAGCTGATATAAGGGTATTATTAAAGAGAATAATCTTAAGTCCGTTTATGCTGGCGGTTATATTCGGAATAGTCTCCAATATGACAGGTGTTCAAGGCCATTTGATGAACAGCGAACTTGGAAGTGTTTATACATCTACAATAGATATGGTGATTACACCGATTACCGGAATAATCCTCTTTACATTGGGTTATGAGTTGAAGATGGAAAAATCTCTACTGCTTCCGCTTTTGAAGCTTGGTATAATAAGGATATGCGGATGTGTAGTTATAATTATAGGATTTTTTATTTTCTTCCCGACATATATGGCGGATAATATATTTAAAGCCGGAGTATTATTATACTTTATGTGTCCGACAGGATTTCCGGTGCCGCTACAGATAAAGCCGCTTGTAAAAAGTGAAGACGAAGAGAACTTTATATCGGCATTTATATCATTGTTTATGATAACAGCTTTAGTGGCATACAGTGTTATTACATTAATATATATAAAATAAAAAACTCAAAAATATTGTATAGGAGGATTTATGTTAAAAGCGGCAAAGATTTTAGCTGTATTGGCGGCAATTGAATGTTTTGGAATAATGGTTTTGGAAATGTTTTTCTGGCAGCAGTCCGGAACGAAAATCGATCCGAATATGACTGCGGATTTTGTTTCTCAGACAGCAACCATGGTCGCAAATCAGGGCCTGTATAACTGGTTTTTTTGGGTTTGGGTATTATCTTCGGTATGATAAGGAAAAATAAAGAAATGATACTTTTGTCACTTTTTTGTATTATAGCTGCTGCAGCATATGGAGCTTACAGTGTGGACTTTGCTATAATATTTAAGCAGGGAATTATACCGGCAGCGGCATTCATATTTAACCTTATAGCTAAGGAAAAACACGATACATTGCACTTTAGATAGTATAAAAACATAGAATAATATCAGAGTCGGGATAAAATAATCCCGGCTTTTTCAGCTTTTAAGACCGTTTAAATATTTTTAAATTTTACATTTAAAATGTGTTATTGTTTTTTAAAAACTGTATAAATTTATTAATGATTTTTTTATAAAACATATGCTATGATAGTCGAGCACTGTTGATAAATGGATGATTTAAGAAGATATCGGAGAGCTTTTAATGATATGGAAAACATGATAAACCTAAGTGTTTTCAAAGCCCTTTGAAAAGTCTTAAGCGACATTTTGATTGTAGAGTAAGGGGAGGTAGTTATGAAATGCACACATAAATGGTAAAGTATTGAACAGGATATGAATAGCGGAGCCATCAAAAAGAAGGCTCAACAATTTTACAGTTTTAATATTTTTACTAAATTATAATTATATAGGAGGAATAATGAATAATTTTAGAAAGCGACTGTTGGCCGCTCTTTTATCATTTGTAATGGTTTTTCTGTCAATGAGTGAATTCTTTACAGCTTATGCGGGTCCGCCCGGCATAGTAAATGATCCGGATATTATGGCGGAGGTTACATACGACAGAAATGTTGTCAACAGCAGAGGAAACAGTGATTTCTACGTAGGAGAAGAGGTTTCGTTCTATGCAAATATTACGATATCATCTATTACAAGAAGTATCCCGGGAGCATATGGAGTGCTTTATATTCCAAAGAAAGTATTCCCTGCACATAAGCTCAAGTAATATTTCTACATGGATAAACAGACCGGCAAGCAACTTTTTGAGCATTGACAGCTCAGACAGTGAGTTTCACAAGGTTAAACTAAAGTTTATAACACTTGGAGGCGGTACTACACAGACAGTACCTTTTAAGGGAACATTAAAAGATCGTTCATTGGCAAATGATGAGACCTATGTTATCCCTTATCAGGTATATGATGCAAATGATACTTTGCTTGAGAGTACCAATAATACCTTTTTCTGCAAAGACATATCCGGTAGGATATACAGATGAAAACAACAATATCAGAAGAGATTACTACTATGCAGAGGGTACAAGCAGTTTACAAAACAGTACAACTCTGGCAAATGATTTATCTACATTTATTCAGTTTAATACCAGAAGAACAAATTGGCCAGGCAAAGAGGTACATATCATGGTACGGAGACAAAAGATTGTAGGTGGTGACAGAAGAAAGACAAGAGTTACTGTACAGCTTCCTGCAAATGAAAACTTTGATACTACAGATACCAGAAACAGCAGTTGGACATATAATGCAAAGAAACCATACTATAAGTAAGGATGTAGAGTTTCAAAAGTAACTTAAACTATACCAATGACGGTTTCAATATCAGATATAATAATCAGACTGTAGGTACACAGGCGTCTCCTGTGACAGTGGAATTTCCTATTACTTGGCAGTATGTAAACGATGACGGCTCACTGGATACAGCATCTATTGAGAAGTCAAAGAGTTCTGTAAGATATTGGTCTTTCCCCAGAGTTCCGGCAGCTGATAGAGGTATCTCTGCATATAAAAGTATCAGTCCGTGGAGATTTACTTTTACAGACAGAGATAAGACAGAGCATGTTTATAACATGGGATTTAACTGGAACTGGTATGTAGGTAATCCTGAAGAGTATCCTACTATGGGAGCATATCATACAAGAGTAAGTTCTGTAGTCGATACACCGGTTACAGATATGGAACTTGTGGGATATCAGATAAGAACTCTTAATCCTACAGGTAAAGTTGTAGATGCCTCAGGAACTATACAGACTATACTGGCACTTGATAATACACAGCTTGCAGCTCTTTCAAACAACAAGCTTATAGGTATAAAGGATGACGGTAGTGAGGAAGTAATTGCTACAAATATTCAAATCACAAGTACTGCAGATGAGGTCAGACTTCCGACTCCTAAATTCTATAAGAAGATAGAGCTTAGGTTTACAAATCCTATAGAGATTCAGGCTCCTACAGGAAGAGTTGTGGATATAAGATATAGATTCCGCTTTGAAGAAAATGCATATAATACTGCAAAAGCAGAGTTGGCGGCAAAGCCAAACAGTGCAAGCAGTTATATTCAGACAAGAAATGGTGTAACAGTAACCGGAGATAATGGTGCCGGAAGAACATGGACAGCCAGCGGAACTGACTATGCTACCTGGACAAAGGCTTTTGCGGCAGAGTATGAGCATGATACACAAAATCAGAATCTTGGAACAAAGTATCTGAACGAAGAGTTCAATATGACCGACAATGTAAGATTCCAATACTTTTTACCACCGGGTGGTAGAAAAATAAAAAATCCTAAGTTCTTCGTACTTGCAGATCCTGCACTTGAGTTTAAGGGCATATATACCAGTACAGGCTATACTCCTGAACTTACACCTGATGTTATGAGTAACTACAGAGTTGAGTATAACTTCAAGAATACAGGAAAGACAGCTTATATATGGGATCTTCCGGATATAAATATTCCTGAGGGAAATGACAGATATAATAATGTATATTTCAATACAAAATTTAAGACTACAAGAAATATGGCAGGCGGTCAGAATACTATCGACACATATTTGTCATGGGATAATAATGAAGAAGCTACTTTAATGAAGTACTCGGTAAGTACGAAGATGTACTTGACCTTGATAATGACGGAAACACAACAGAGAAGTTTAGTAGCAAAAAGGCTACATATCTTTACTCACCTCCGTTAGAGTTGATCCTTACAAAGAGATCAAAGAGAGCGGATTCAAGTGTTGCTCAATATTCATCGCTTACAACACCTGACAGTGAGCAGATAGTAGACTATAAGTTAAACATTTTCAATAACTCTATAACAGGAGTTAGCGGATTTACATTCTTTGATATCCTGCCACATGTGGGTGATAAGGCAATAGCACCGGATCAGCAGGGTAATTATGCTAATAGAGGTTCAACATACAGACTTGGACTTACAGGTCCTCTTGATCCTAATCCGAACTATACATATGAATACAGTACAACCCCTGTTACAGAAGGAAATATAGCTGCCAACTATGCAGGCGCTACATGGTCTTCATCAGTTTCAGACTGGTCAGCGGTTACTATGTTCAGAATAAAAATGAAGCCGGGATATACACTGGCAAGCGGTTCATCGGATGATATTACATTCAGAGCAAAGATGCCTGATACCACTCCTCTTGATGCTACAAACAAAGCGGTAAATACCTTTGCGGGATTTTCCGGAGACAACTATACAGGTGCATTTGAGGCACTCAGCAATGTCGTAGTACCAAAGAAGTATAAGATCAGCGGTAAGATCTACTATGATGTTCCACCCTGCAGGCGGAAGCGGAAACGGTACATATCTTACAACTGATGATGACGTACCTGCAGCAGGAAGAACGGTAAGTCTTTATGATGCAAGCGGTAATCCGGTACTTGATGAATCAGGTAATCCGATGACTACCACAGCCAATGCAAACGGAGACTACGCTTTTGACAACATTTCAAGAGCAGGAACATACAAAGTAGTGATAACACCGGGAGTAGGAGATACAATAAGTACAAACCGTGTTACATCTACATCACTAATAATAGGAAATGACTTTGCTGACGGAACTCAGGGAAGCAATCCTGTATTTGAAACAAGCGTAACACTTACACCAAGTGATGATAAGAAAACAGCAAATGCAGCGCTTGTGGCAAGTAATTCTACATTGAAAGTAAAATATGTAGATATGGCAGGCAATCCGATACCGCTTGATGACGGAAGCGAAAATGTGGCCGATACAGACAGCGTTCACGGCTTTAGAGATCCATATACTGTAACACCGCCTACAACACTTACAGGTGTGGCTAATTATGAGTATGCGGAGCCGGATCTTACAAACGGCAGACCGTTGACAGGAACATTAAATCCGGGACAGAATGTCGTAGTATTAAAATACAAGAGAAAGACTGCAGGAAATATAACTGTAAACCACTTTGAAGTAGGTGGAAGTACACAGCTTTATACACCTGCGGGAGCAGCAGCACTCAAGTGCGGAAACTTATGTAGGAACGGAAAAAAACTGGGACTGAGTGAAAATCTTACAAACAAAGAAGCAGACATCGACAACTTTGAGTATGTAAGCACAGATGTAACAGGAGCACCTTCAGCGACATCGCCAACAGCTACAGGTGATACAACAGTTACATATCAAACAGCACCACAGACAGTAACCTACAGATACAGACGAAAAGATGCTGCAAATATAACAGTAAACCACTATGAAGTGGGAGGAAGTACCCAGCTTTATACACCTGCAGGAGCGGCTGCACCAAGTGCGGAGACAATCTCGGGAGCAGGAAAGCTTGGAACAACACAAAATCTTACTAACAGAGCTGCAGATATTGCAAACTACGAGTATGTAAGTACAGATGTTACCGGAGCAACAAGTGCAACAACACCGACATCGACAGGTGCAACAACACTTACTCACGGAACAAGCCCACAGACAGTAACTTATTACTATAAGAGAAAGAATGCGGGAGACGTTATAGTACATCACTATGAGCTAGGAACAACAACACAGCTTGTACCTGATGTAACATTAAACGGAACTAATAAGCTTGGATTGACATATACAACAACAACACAGACAATTCCAAACTTTACAGTAGTAACAGTGCCGTCAAACCAAAACGGTACATACCAACCTGGAACACAGACGGTAACTTACTACTACAAGAGAAATGATGCAGGAAATGTTATAGTAAACTTTGTAGAGCAGGGAACAAATACTCCGCTTAAGAGTCCTGTTACAATGAACGGAGCAGGAAAACTTGGTTTACCATATACAACAACACCTGATACATTCGCAAACTATGAGCTTGTAAGTGCAACACCTACAAACCATACAGGAAACTATCCGCCGGCAGGAAGTGATATCACTGTAACTTATGTTTACAGAAGAAAGAATGCCGGAAATATCACAGTCAACCACTATGAGGTTGGAACAACAAATCAGCTTTACAAACCGGCAGGAGCTGCGACAGCAGGACCTGAAAACTTTAACGGAACAGGAAAGCTTGGATTAAGGGAGAACTTAACAAATAAGGCGGCAGATATAGCCAACTACGAGTATGTAAGCGTAGATGTAACAGGAGCAAGCGGTGCAAGCACACCAACAGCTACAGGTGATACAAACGTTACATATCAGACAGGAAATCAGGTAGTGACATACAGATATAAGCGTAAAGATGCGGCAAATATTACAGTACATCACTACATTGACGGAACAACAACAGAACTTTACACACCGGCAGGAGCAACGTCTCCGGGACCTGAGACAATAAACGGAAGTGGAAAGTTAGGACTTACAGAAAACCTTACAAACAGATCGGCAGATATAGCAAACTATGAGTTTGTAGGAGTGGATGTAAGCGGAGCTGCAAGTGCAACAACCCCAAGTGCAACAGGAGCAACAACTCTTACACATGGAAATACAGCACAGACAGTAATCTATAAGTACAGAAGAAAGAATGCAGGAAATATCGTAGTTAACCACTACGAGGTAGGTGGAAGTACACAGCTTTACACACCTTCAGGAGCAGCGGCACCAAGTGCACAGACCTTTGACGGAACAGGAAAGCTTGGACTTGTTGAAAACCTTACAAACAAGGAAGCCGATATAGCTAACTATGAGTTTGTAAACGTGGAAGTAACTGCGGCACCGGGAGCAAGTACCCCGACAGCTACAGGAGCTACAGGAGTTACATACCGGGCAGGAACTCAGACAGTAACCTATAGATACAGAAGAAAGAATGCAGCAAATATAACAGTCCATCACGTAGAGGTTGGAACAACAACAGAGCTTTTACACACCTGCAGGAGCGCACTGCACCAAGTGCGGAGACAATCTCAGGAGCAGGAAAGCTTGGAACAAATGAAAAACCTTACAAACAAGTCGGCTGATATAGCAAACTTTGAATATGTAGGAATTGATGTAAGCGGAGCACCAAGTGCAACAAGCCCAAGCAAAGCACAGGAGCAACAACCCTTACACATGGAAACAATGCACAGACAGTAATCTATAAGTACAGAGAGAAAAGATGCAGGGAAATGTTATAGTAAACTTTCGTAGAGCAGGGAACAAACACTCCACTTAAGAGTCCTGTTACAATGAACGGAGCTAATAAGCTTGGTCTACCATATACAACAACACCTGATACTTTTTGCAAACTATGAGCTTGTAAGTGCAACACCTGCAAACCATACAGGAAACTATCCACCGGCAGGAAATGATATAACCGTAACTTATGTATATAAGCGTAAGAACTCAGGAAATATCACAGTAAATCACTATGAGGCAGGAACAACAAATCAGCTTTACAAACCGGCAGGAGCAGCAGCACCAAGTGCACAGACTTTCGACGGAAGCGGAAAGCTTTGGATTAAAGTGAAAAACCTCACAAATAAGGAAGCAGATATAGCCAACTATGAGTTTGTAAATGTAGATGTAACAGGAGCAAGCGGTGCAAGCACACCGACAGCAAGCGGAGATACTACAGTTACATATCAGACAGGCAATCAGGTAGTAAACTATTACTACAAGAGAAAAGATGCTTCAAATATCACTATACATCACGTAGAGGACGGAACAACAACAGAGCTTTACACACCTGCAGGAGCGGCCGGCCCAAGTGCAGAGGTCATCTCAGGAGCAGGAAAGCTTGGAACAAATGAAAACCTTACAAACAAGTCGGCAGATATAGCAAACTATGAATTTGTAAGCGTGGATGTAAGCGGAGCGCCAAGTGCCACAACCCCAAGTGCAACAGGAGCAACAACCCTTACTCCATGGAAACAGTCCACAGACTGTTATATATAAGTACAGGAGAAAAAGACGTTGGAAATGTTATAGTTCACCATTACGAGCAGGGAACAACAACCCCTGTATCACCTGATGAGAACTTAAGCGGAGTAGGAAAGTCAGGACTTACATACACAACAAGCCCTGCAACAGTAGCAAACTACACAGTAGTAAATACAACACCTACTAACCACACAGGAACATATCCAAATACCGGAACAACAGTAGTAACATATGAGTACAAGAGAAACGATGCAGGAAATGTTATAGTACATCACTACGAGGATGGAACAACAACACCGCTCGTACCTGATATCACAATGAACGGTACAGGAAAGCTCGGACTTCCATATACAACTACAGATCAAAATATTCCGAACTTTACACTGGTGAGCACACCGGCAAATCAGAACGGAACATATACAACCGGTAATCAGACAGTAACTTATTACTATAAGAGAAATGATGCAGGAAATGTATTGGTACACCACGTAGAGCTGGGCACAACAACATCAGTAGCCCCTGATGAGACATTAAACGGTGCCGGCAGGCAGGCTTACCATATACAACAAATGCAGCAACAGTAGCAAACTACACAGTAGTAAGCACAACCCCGACAGATCATACAGGAACATATCCTAGTACAGGAACAACAGTAGTAACATATGAGTATGTAAGAAACAATGCAGGAGATGTAGTAGTACACCACTATGAAGAGGGAACTACAACACCGCTTGTACCTGATACCACAATGAACGGAACAGGAAAGCTTGGATTACCATATACAACTACAGAGCATAGTATTCCGAACTTTACATTGGTAGCCCAGCCGACAAATAAGAACGGAACCTATACTACAGGAAACCAGACTGTAACTTATTTCTATAGAAGAAATGATGCAGGAAATGTATTAGTACATCACGTAGAACTGGGAACAACAACATCTGTATCACCTGATGAAAACTTAAGTGGTGCAGGCAAGTCAGGACTTCCTTATACAACAAGCCCTGCAAATGTAACAAACTTTACAGTAGTAAGTGCGACACCGACAGGACATACAGGAACATATCCTGCTACAGGAACAACAGAAGTAACATATCTTTACACAAGAAATGATGCTCAGAGTATAACTGTAAAATATGTAGAACAGGGAACAGGAACACCTCTGGATACAGATGATGTAATGGGAGGAGTCGGAAAACTCGGCCTTCCATACACAACAACAGAGAAGAACATTCCTAACTACGAGTTGGTAGCACAACCTGCTAATAAGAACGGAACATATACAAATACACCACAGACAGTAATCTATGAATATAGAAGAATGCCTGCCGGAGATGTGACAACCATATATGTAGATGAGGACGGAAATGAGATAGATATACCTGAGACCCAAAACGGAACAGGAAAGCTCGGCCTTCCATACACAACTACATCAAAGACAATACCGAACTTCACATTAGTGAGTGTACCGCCTAACGCAACAGGAACATTCACACCGGGCCCACAGACAGTAACCTATGTATATAGAAGAGCTGATGCGGGAGATGTAACCGTATACCACAAATCAGTATATGATAACAGCGACTTAAGCACACCGACAGTACTTGACGGAAGCAGAAAGCTGGGATTACCATATACAACAACGCCGGAGACATACTCAGACTATGAGATAGATACAGTACCGTCTAACGCAACAGGAACATTTGTAAGCGGAAGCCAAACTGTAACATATCTATATAAGAGAAAGCAATCAGGCGGAGTAACAGTAAATTATCTGGACAATCATGGAAACAGAATTGAGACACCTGATACAATAACAGGAACAGATAATGTAGGCTTGCCATACACAACAACCCCGAAGGTTATACCTAATTACACACTTATAGTAGTACCGGGTAACGCAAACGGAACATTTACAGTAGATCCTATAACTGTAAACTATATCTATAAGCGTGATGATGCGGGAGATGTTGTAGTAGAGCATATAGATGAGAACGGAAATGTACCTTTAGAGAGCCCTGAGGTACTTGACGGAAGAGAGAAACTTGGAGAGAACTATACAACAAGTTCAAAGGTATTTGATAATTACGATCTGATAAGTGTACCAAGTAACGCAACAGGAACATTTATAAGCGGAAGTCAGACTGTAACATATGTGTACAGAAGAAGAGATGCAGGAGATGTAATCGCCCATTACGTAAATACTGCAGGAATACCGATAGAAAGTGATGAAATACTTGACGGAACAAGAAGCCTCGGCCTGCCATATGCAACAGCGGCAAAGGCAATAAACGGATATAGTTTACACCTTGTACAGGGAGCAGAGACAGGAGTATTCAGTTCAGGAAGAATAGAAGTAACATACATCTATAAGAAGGACCCAAGCGTGGTAGTAATACCGGGACCGCTAACCCCTGTAACTCCTATAAACCCAAGCCCGATAAATCCGATTAACCCGATTAATCCGATAACCCCTGTAACACCGGTAAATCCAAGTACACCGACAACCCCTACCACACCGACAACCCCTACAACTCCGATAAGAGTGGCAACCCCAAGCCAGATCACTATACCGGGAAGAGATGAGGATGTAGTTATAAGACCTACAAGACCTTTAGCGACCCCGTCAATAGCGACAAGCTCAAACACAAGCAGAGGAGGAAGTGGAAGTTCAGGAAGCGGCAGCCACAAGTGTAAGACCGGGACAGGTAAGTGTAAACAACAAAGTAACATCAAAGAATGCAATAGAAGAGCCTGTGATCTTGATAGATACCCCAACACCTGGCAAGAATCCACAGCCTCAGAAAGTGACACCTGTACCAAGCAGTACAAGAGTGGCACTTGCAGTACCGAAGACAGAGGACAGAAAGGACGTAAGAGGATATGTATTTATTCTAATGAGTTCAATCGCAGCACGCAATGGCACTGGCATTCAAGAAAAAAAGAAGAAAGATAATTTTTCGGTCCCCGACTTTAAGTCAGGGGGCTTTTTTTATGTAAATTGAATCTATAAAGAATTGAAACAGTGTATGGGATTTGAAAAGATGATAATAAAAAAGTCTGTCACTTTGCAATTTAAAAATCGTAAAGTAACAGACAATATAGTATTATTTAGAAATCTTCCCATCCGTCAATGGAAGAACTCATATTATAACTTGTAACAGTTCCTTCAAAGAAATTAGACTTAACATTACCTTCACCCTCGGTATCGGCAAAATCTTTCCAAATGCTTATAAGGATTTTTTTAGTAAAACCTGAATATAGAGGCTCCAGGCCTAAAGACTTTAATCTTTCATTAGCCAGCCATTTTGTATAACCCTCGGTTGTCTGAGAAGTTATGCCAAGCACACGATTTCCTATTATATGCTCTGTCCAGTTAATTTCCTGCTCAACGGCAGTATTAAACATGGAATAGATCGTTTCTGTCGAGAAAAACTCAGGGTAATCATTCTTTATTTCTTTAACAATACTTCTAAATAAAACAACATGTGAGAGCTCATCTCTGTTTATCAGTCTTATAATATCAGAGGTACCCACCATCTTATTCCTGCTTGCAAGAAGATAGAAGAAGTTAAAGCCGTTATAGAAATACAGTGATTCAAGCAAATAGTTTGCTATTATGACCTTAGCAAAGTTCTCATCGGACTGATTATCTATAAAATCCTGATAGATCTTCGCAATAAAACTGTTTCTTTCAAATAATATCTTATCATCTCTCCATTTATCATAGATCAGATCTCTGCTCTGCTTTGGAAGTATGGACTCAATTATATACTGATAAGATTGAGAGTGAATGGACTCCTGGAAAGTCTGTATGGCCAGTAATAAATTCACCTCAGGTGCTGTTACATGGTCTGAAATATTAGGAATATTATTTGTCTGTATACTGTCAAGGAAAATCAAAAAGGAAAGTATTCCGTCATAGGCTTCCCTTTCAGGTAAGGTCAAATTTTCATAGTCATTTTTATCCTTGGTTAAATCCACCTTTTCAGGTATCCAGAAATTTGCCATCATAGTTCTGTAAAGGTGATTGGCCCACTGAAATCTGACATTATTAAGGTTAAAAAGATTTGTTGAATTACCCTTTATAATTTTCCTTGCACTTAATGTATCATCACCTGCCGGATTAAATAATTTCTTTCTATCCACTACAGCTTTCGCACTCCTCTTTATCTGAAATAGTATTCGTATTCTTTTGAATTGTTCTTATATAATAAACACTCTTACAGCCTTCTTCCCAGGCAGTCATTAAAGTGTCATAAATATCTTTTGCTTTAATATTTTTGTTTAAGTCAAAGACCATTTCCATAGATACACCCTGTGTTATCCATGAACCTATTTTTGCCATTATCTTTACATAGCTGATAGGGTTTACATTTTTAAACTCAGGATAGAACCATGCTCTGTCCTTCAAATGCTTAACAGTTCTGGGTATTGCTCCTCTTTGATTCTTTTCGATATAAAATCTTGAGAATGTCGGAGTTACAGATGCGGTCGATCCCATTAACAAAGATGTGGAAGTATTAGGCGCTATCGCTGTAAGCTCACCGTTTCTTAGACCGTTAGCCTCTACCAGATAAAAAGCCTCATTCCATTCATCTTTGAATTTGGAATTTGCTCCATACCATTCTATTTTCTTGCCGAAGAATATACCCTGATCCCATTTGGAACCCTTAAAGGCCTTGTAAGCTCCTCTTTCTTTTGCCAGCAATGCGGAAGACTTTACGGAATAAAGTGCTATTCTTTCAAACAGTTCATTTATTTCATTTATAGAGTCTTCATAAATCATATAGTCTCTTGCCAAGTAGTCTGCAAGTCCCATTGCACCGACACCTACTGTTCTGTAAAGTAAGTTATGCTTATTGGATTCCTTTAAAGGAGTAACTGTCAAATCTATAGTATTATCCAAAGCTCTTATTGCAAGTGCGACATGCTTTTCAATCTCGTCAGATGTAAGTTCGGCCAGATTAAGAGAAATAAGGTTACAAGTGTGAATTTCACCCATATCACTTTTTCTGACAGCTGTATTGCCGTCAACTTCTTCCTCAAAATTTAGCGTAGGTTTGAAGTTTGAAAAACTCTCCATACAAAGATTTCCGTTACCTATCATGCCCATGTGAGAGTTGTGATTTACCTCATTTGCTCTGTCTTTAAAGAAGATATAAGGCATTCCTGTTTCAAGCTGAGTTTTCATAATGCTTTTAAACAGATCCTTGGCATTTAAAACCTTTTTAAGCTTGATATTATCGTCCTTTTCAAGCTTTTCATAGATTGATTCAAATTCATAACCATAAAGCTCACAAAGTTCAACACCGTATTTTCTTCTTATTTCATACGGATCAAGTAAAGTCCAGGATTCATTGTTTAATTCTCTTCATAAAGAGATTGGAGCATACTACCTGTGGATATATATCATAGGCTTTTCCTCTTTGGTCACCGTTTTCGGTTTGTAGTTCAAGGAATGATTCAATATCCAAATGCCAGGTATCCAAAGCCACTGTAGCGGCTCCGGCTCTTCTTCCCTGCTGATTTACGGCAACAGCCGTATCATTTATTATTCTGATCCATGGTACAACACCGCCGCTTGCATTGTAATAACCGTTTACCATAGAGCCCTTTGCTCTTATTCTTGAAACATTAACACCGACTCCGCCGCCGTTTTTACTGATTCTTGCCAAAGAGTCAATATTATAGAAGATAGATTCTATATTGTCATCTATTGCTGTAATAAAACATGATGACAGATTGCCGTTCGGGACTCTAAGGTTTGCAAGCATAGGAGTCGCAAGTGAGAGCTTTCTTAGAGATAATGCATTATAGAACTCTTTTACTATATTTACTCTTGTTTCACCGGGCTTTTCATTTAAAGCAAGCATCATGGATATTGCCATAAATGTTTCTTGAGGCAACTCATAAGTTTTGCCTTCATGCTTAATCAAATATCTGTTAACAAGCATATTTGCTCCGGCATAGTCATAGACCATATCTCTGTCTATATCTATGAGTGGGGCAATTTGATCCAATTCCTCTTTGCTGTAGGTTAAAAGTCTTTCATCATACAGCCCAAGTTCAACCATATGCTTTATAGTTTTGGAAAAATCACCGTAAGAAAAATTTCTTGAGTGGAAAACTTCTCTTTCAGCTTCCATCATAAGAAGTCTGCCTGCCACATATGCCCAGTCACTTTCTTCAAAACTTGTCATTGTAACAGCCGTGTTTATTAAAGATGCCTGAATCTTTTGAGTGGTAATATTTTCCTCATAGATTGAGTCTATATTACTCTCAAGCTCAACCATATTCACGTCCAGACCGTCACAGGCCCTTAAGAGTTTTTCTCTGATTTTTTCTATATTAAGATCTTCAATTATGTTATCTCGATTGATAACCTTTCTTTTTTCGTTTGACATCAGATCACCTGTAAGAAGGCTTCCATTGAGTACACATGATCATTGTATTCCACTACAGGAGCACTCATAATTCTTGCCTTACTTGCAACTATCATAAGTGTCTTCATGTCCTCAATGTACTCGAATTCAAGGTTTTTTTATTTTTCCAATATTCCCTTTAAAGATACGCATTTACCACAGTTTTTCCTTGCCATAAACTTTTATCATTTCTAAACACTCCTTAAATTCATACATATATATTGTGAAGTGATACGATATCAGCACAATATATTGTGTTAATAGCTTTACTAATTTTATTATATAAAACCCAAAAAGTAAAGTATATATTTTGATTTTTAAATAATAAAACGGAGGGTTAAAAATAATTATTGTTTAAAAAAAAACATTGTACCAATGTTACTGAAAAAAACATGTAAATTGTGCTATGGTGACTCTGTATATTCGGCACAAATATTTTTCAATGTAAAATGATAAAAATTAAATTACTTGAAAAAAATAATTTTTACAAAATCGAAAAAAATGCTTTGCAAAAAAATAATTTATTATGATATCATGTGCCTAATGTTGAGTGAAAGGGAGGGTTTTATGAAAAGAATAAATGAGTTTTAGCTATATATCGAACTTTAGTTAAGGAGTGATCTGACAGATGACTCCTTAAAGTTATGTATAAATTATTATTAAGAGGAGGAAATATGAATACAATTAGAAAACGATTATTGGCCGCTATTTTATCATTTGTGATGGTATTCCTGTCAATGAGTGATTTCTTCACAGCATATGCAGGTCCGCCGGGTATAGTAAACGATCCTGATATTATTGCAGAAGTCACATACGACAGAAGTGTGGTCAACAGCAGAGGAAACAGCGACTTTTACGTAGGTGAGGAGGTTTCGTTCTATGCAAATATTACGGTTTCGTCGATTACTAGAAGTATACCGGGTGCATATGGAAAGCTATACTTACCGAAGAAGATTTTTCCAACGGTAAATGCTACCAATATTTCTACCTGGATAAACAGACCAAGTACTAATTATTTGAATATAGATAGCTCATCAGATACTGAGTACCACATAGTTAAGCTTAAGTTTAATAACCTTGGCGGTGGTACCACACAGACAGTGCCTTTTAAGGGAAAAATTGCAGATTTCTCACTTGCAAATAATGAGAGTTATGTAATACCATATCAGGTATATGATGCAAATGATACTTTGCTTGAGAGTACCAATAATACTTTTACTGCAAAGACATATCCTATCGGATATGGTAACGAGGATTATAACTACAGAAGAAGCTACCAGTATGTACAGGGTTCAAGTGATTTACAAAGTGACAACTCGCTTTCAAACACATTATCCACTTATGTAGACTTCTATACAAGAAGAACCAACTGGCCTGCACCGGGTACATATCATGGTACAAGTTTTCCACAAGTAGGTGCCGACAGAAGAAAGACCAGAGTAACGGTACAGCTTCCGGCAAATGAAAACTTCGATACTACAGACAGTAGAAACGCAGGATGGACATATGATCCTGTAAACCATACTATCAGTAAAGAAAAGAATTATCCAAGTAATACATATACCAGTGAAGGTTTCTACATAAGATATAATAATCAGCCTACCGGAACATTAAATGCACCTGTCGAAGTTACATTCCCTATAACCTGGGCTTATGTAAATGATGACGGGTCAATAGATCAGGCATCTGTAGAGAAATCCAAGTCTTTTGCCAGATATTCATCATATCCTCCTGTTCCTGCAACAGATAGAGGTATTACAGTTTATAAAAATGCAAGTCCATATGTTTATACATTTGATGACAGAGAAGAGTCCACTATACATAAATATGACATTACTACAAACTGGTCTTGGTATCTGGGAGCTCCTGCAACAAATCCGGTATTAGGTCAAAAAAAAGGAAGACTTTTTATCTTTGCTTGATACCCCTGAAGTTGATATGGAATTTGTTGGATACCAAATCAAATATGGAAATACGACCGGAAAGGTATCTGATGCAGCCGGAACAGAGCAGACTGTGCCTGTTTTGGATGCCGCTCAAAAGGCTGCACTTTCAAACAACCAGCTTATAGGAACAAAACCTGACGGTAGTGAGGAAGTAATTGCTACTAATATATCAATTACAGAGAACTCTACAATGATAGATTTGCCAAATCCTACTCACTACACAAAGATAAATCTTAAGTTTACAAATCCTATAGAAATACAGGCTCCAAATGCAAATGTATTGACTGCAACATATAAATTCCGTTTGGCAGAAAATGCATATAATGATGTGAAGGCTATTTTGGATACAAAGCCTGACAATGAGCAAGGTTATACAGATACTTATAACAGAGCAAATACATTCGGAGATGACGGAGCAGGGCATCAATGGACTCCTCAGAGTAGACATATGATCAGGTGGGTAAAGATCTACGCAAAGGAAAATACACATACTACTCAGAATCAGAATCTTGGAACTAAGTATCTTGGTGAAGAATTTGCTATGACTGACGGTATACAGTTCCGTTACAATCTTCCTGAGAGAGGTAGAGATGTAAAGAATCCTAAGTTCTTTATGTTAACAGATCCGGCATTGGAATTTAAAGGAATGACAACTAATTCATTCGGACAGGCTACATTCGGTCCACATATGAATAATTACAGAGTGGAATATAACTTTAAGAATACCGGAAAGACAGCTTACATCTGGGATTTCCCTACATTCCACCTTCCAAAGGGAAATAATTATTATACTTTAGGATTTTATCCTAGGTTTAAGACTACCAAGAACATGGCAGGTGGTCAGAACTCTATAGATACATATATGTCATGGGATAATAATGAAGAAGCTGCAACCGATAAGGTACCGGGACTTTATGATGATGTACTTGACCTTGATAATGACGGAAACACCACAGAGAAGTTTAGTAGTAAGAAGGCTACATATCTTTACTCACCTCCTTTAGAGTTGATTCTTACAAAGAGATCAAAGAGAGCGGATTCAGCCGAGACTTTGTATTCAACACTTACAACACCTGATAGTGAGCAGATAGTAGACTATAAGTTAAATATCTTCAACAACTCTATAACAGGAGTTAGTGGATTTACATTCTTTGATATCCTGCCACATGTGGGTGATAAGGCAATTGCACCTGATCAGCAGGGACATTATGCGGATAGAGGTTCAACATACAGACTTGGACTTACAGGTCCACTTGATCCTCATCCGAACTATACATATGAATACAGTACAACCCCTGTTACAGAAGGAAATATAGCCGCCAATTATGCAGGAGCTACATGGACTTCATCAGTATCAGACTGGTCAGCGGTTACTATGTTCAGACTTAAGATGAAGCCGGGCTATACACTGGCAAGCGGTGCGGCGGATGATATTACATTCAGAGCAAAGATGCCTGATACTACTCCACTTGATACTACAAATAAAGCGGTAAATACCTTTGCGGGATTTGCCGGAGACAGCTATACAGGTGCATTTGAGGCACTCAGCAACGTAGTAGTACCGAAGAAGTATAAGATCAGCGGTAAGATCTACTATGATGTTCCACCTGCAGGCGGAAGCGGAAACGGTACATATCTTACAACTGATGATGACGTACCTGCAGCAGGCAGAACGGTAAGTCTCTATGATGCAAGCGGTAATCCGGTACTTGATGAATCAGGTAATCCGATGACTACTACAGCCAATGCAAACGGAGATTACGCTTTTGATAACATCTCAAAAGCGGGAACATACAAAGTAGTGATAACACCGGGAATAGGAGATACAATAAGTACAAACCGTGTTACATCTACATCTCTCATAATAGGAAATGACTTTGCTGACGGAACTCAGGGAAGCAATCCTGTATTTGAAACAAGCGTTACACTTACACCAAGTGATGATAAGAAAACAGCAAACGCTGCGCTTGTGGCAAGTAATTCTACATTGAAAGTAAAATATGTAGATATGGCAGGAAATCCGATACCGCTTGATAACGGAAGCGGAAATGTTGCCGATACTGACAGCGTTCACGGCTTTAGAGATCCATATACGGTAACACCGCCTACAACACTTACAGGTGTGGCTAATTATGAGTATGCGGAGCCTGATCTTACAAACGGCAGACCGTTGACAGGAACATTAAATCCGGGACAGAATGTCGTAGTATTAAAGTACAAGAGAAAAACTGCAGGAAATATAACTGTAAACCACTTTGAAGTAGGTGGAAGTACACAGCTTTATACACCTGCGGGAGCGGCAGCACCAAGTGCGGAAACTTATGTAGGAACGGAAAAACTGGGACTGACAGAAAATCTTACAAACAAAGAAGCGGACATCGACAACTTCGAGTATGTAAGCACGGAAGTAACAGGAGCACCTTCAGCGACATCGCCGACAGCTACAGGTGAAACCACAGTTACATATCAAACAGCACCACAGACAGTAACCTACAGATACAGACGAAAAGATGCTGCAAATATAACAGTAAACCACTATGAAGTGGGGGGAAGTACACAGCTTTATACCCCTGCGGGAGCGGCTGCACCAAGTGCAGAGACAATCTCAGGAGCAGGAAAGCTTGGAACAACACAAAATCTTACAAACAGAGTAGCAGACATCGCAAACTATGAGTATGTAAGTACAGATGTTACCGGAGCATCAAGTGCGACAACACCTACATCTACAGGTGCAACAACACTTACTCACGGAACAAGCCCACAGACAGTAACTTATTACTATAAGAGAAAAATGCGGGAGACGTTATAGTACATCACTATGAGCAGGGAACAACAACACAGCTTGTACCTGATGTAACATTAAACGGAACAAATAAGCTTGGATTGCCATACAACACAACAACACAGACAATTCCAAACTTTACGGTAGTAACAGTACCGACAAATCAAAACGGAACATACCAACCGGGAACACAGACGGTAACTTATTACTACAAGAGAAATGATGCAGGAAATGTTATAGTAAACTTTGTAGAGCAGGGAACAAACACTCCGCTTAAGAGTCCTGTTACAATGAACGGAGCAGGAAAGCTTGGTTTACCATATACAACAACACCTGATACATTCGCAAACTATGAGCTTGTAAGTGCAACACCTACAAATCATACAGGAAACTATCCGCCGGCAGGAAGTGATATCACTGTAACTTATGTTTACAGAAGAAAGAATGCCGGAAATATCACAGTTAACCACTATGAGGTGGGAACAACAAATCAGCTTTACAAACCGGCAGGAGCGGCGACAGCAGGACCTGAAAACTTTAACGGAAGCGGAAAGCTTGGATTAAGTGAGAACTTAACAAATAAGGCGGCAGATATAGCCAACTACGAGTATGTAAGTACGGATGTAACAGGAGCAAGCGGTGCAAGCACACCGAATGCAAGCGGAGCAACTACAGTTACATATGTAGCAGGCAATCAGGTAGTAAACTATTACTACAAGAGAAAAGATGCGGCAAATATCACAGTACATCACTACATTGACGGAACAACAACAGAACTTTACACACCGGCAGGAGCAGCGTCTCCGGGACCTGAGATAATAAACGGTAGCGGAAAGTTGGGACTTACAGAGAACCTTACAAACAAGGAAGCAGATATAAATAACTATGAGTTTGTAGGAGTGGATGTAAGCAGTGCTGCAAGTGCAACAACCCCAAGTGCAACAGGAGCAACAACTCTTACACATGGAAATGCACCGCAAACAGTAATCTATAAGTACAGAAGAAAGAATGCAGGAAATATCGTAGTTAACCACTACGAGGTAGGTGGAAGTACACAGCTTTACACACCTTCAGGAGCAGCGGCACCAAGTGCACAGACCTTTGACGGAACAGGAAAGCTTGGACTTGTTGAAAACCTTACAAACAAGGAAGCCGATATAGCTAACTATGAGTTTGTAAACGTGGAAGTAACTGCGGCACCGGGAGCAAGTACCCCGACAGCTACAGGAGCTACAGGAGTTACATACCGGGCAGGAACTCAGACAGTAACCTATAGATACAGAAGAAAGAATGCAGCAAATATAACAGTCCATCACGTAGAGGTTGGAACAACAACAGAGCTTTACACACCTGCAGGAGCGGCTGCACCAAGTGCGGAGACAATCTCAGGAGCAGGAAAGCTTGGAACAAATGAAAACCTTACAAACAAGTCGGCTGATATAGCAAACTTTGAATATGTAGGAATTGATGTAAGCGGAGCACCAAGTGCAACAAGCCCAAGCAGCACAGGAGCAACAACCCTTACACATGGAAACAATGCACAGACAGTAATCTATAAGTACAAGAGAAAAGATGCAGGAAATGTTATAGTAAACTTCGTAGAGCAGGGAACAAACACTCCACTTAAGAGTCCTGTTACAATGAACGGAGCTAATAAGCTTGGTCTACCATATACAACAACACCTGATACTTTTGCAAACTATGAGCTTGTAAGTGCAACACCTGCAAACCATACAGGAAACTATCCACCGGCAGGAAATGATATAACCGTAACTTATGTATATAAGCGTAAGAACTCAGGAAATATCACAGTAAATCACTATGAGGCAGGAACAACAAATCAGCTTTACAAACCGGCAGGAGCGGCAGCACCAAGTGCACAGACTTTCGACGGAAGCGGAAAGCTTGGATTAAGTGAAAACCTCACAAATAAGGAAGCAGATATAGCCAACTATGAGTTTGTAAATGTAGATGTAACAGGAGCAAGCGGTGCAAGCACACCGACAGCAAGCGGAGATACTACAGTTACATATCAGACAGGCAATCAGGTAGTAAACTATTACTACAAGAGAAAAGATGCTTCAAATATCACTATACATCACGTAGAGGACGGAACAACAACAGAGCTTTACACACCTGCAGGAGCGGCCGGCCCAAGTGCAGAGGTCATCTCAGGAGCAGGAAAGCTTGGAACAAATGAAAACCTTACAAACAAGTCGGCAGATATAGCAAACTATGAATTTGTAAGCGTGGATGTAAGCGGAGCGCCAAGTGCCACAACCCCAAGTGCAACAGGAGCAACAACCCTTACCCATGGAAACAGTCCACAGACTGTTATATATAAGTACAGGAGAAAAGACGTTGGAAATGTTATAGTTCACCATTACGAGCAGGGAACAACAACCCCTGTATCACCTGATGAGAACTTAAGCGGAGTAGGAAAGTCAGGACTTACATACACAACAAGCCCTGCAACAGTAGCAAACTACACAGTAGTAAATACAACACCTACTAACCACACAGGAACATATCCAAATACCGGAACAACAGTAGTAACATATGAGTACAAGAGAAACGATGCAGGAAATGTTATAGTACATCACTACGAGGATGGAACAACAACTCCGCTCGTACCTGATATCACAATGAACGGTACAGGAAAGCTCGGACTTCCATATACAACTACAGATCAAATATTCCAAACTTTACCCTGGTGAGCACACCGGCAAATCAGAACGGAACATATACAACCGGTAATCAGACAGTAACTTATTACTATAAGAGAAATAATGCAGGAAATGTATTGGTACACCACGTAGAGCTGGGCACAACAACATCAGTAGCCCCTGATGAGACATTAAACGGAGCCGGCAAAGCAGGCTTACCATATACAACAAGCCCTGCAGCAGTAGCAAACTACACAGTAGTAAGCACAACCCCGACAGATCATACAGGAATATATCCTAATACAGGAACAACAGTAGTAACATATGAGTATGTAAGAAACAATGCAGGAGATGTAGTAGTACACCACTATGAAGAGGGAACTACAACACCGCTTGTACCTGATACCACAATGAATGGAAGTGGAAAGCTCGGCTTACCATATACAACTACAGAGCATAGTATTCCGAACTTTACATTGGTAGCCCAACCGACAAATAAGAACGGAACCTATACTACAGGAAACCAGACTGTAACTTATTTCTATAGAAGAAATGATGCAGGAAATGTATTATTACATCACGTAGAACTGGGAACAACAACATCTGTATCACCTGATGAAAACTTAAGTGGTGCAGGAAAGTCAGGACTTCCATATACAACAAGCCCTGCAAATGTAACAAACTTTACAGTAGTAAGTGCGACACCGACAGGACATACAGGAACATATCCTGCAACAGGAACAACAGAAGTAACATATCTTTACACAAGAAATGATGCTCAGAGTATAACTGTAAAATATGTAGAACAGGGAACAGGAACACCTCTGGATACAGATGATGTAATGGGAGGAGTCGGAAAACTCGGACTTCCTTACACAACAACAGAGAAGAACATCCCTAACTATGAGTTGGTAGCACAACCTGCCAATAAGAACGGAACATATACAAACACACCACAGACAGTAATCTATGAATATAGAAGAATGCCTGCCGGAGATGTGACAACTATATATGTAGATGAGGACGGAAATGAGATAGATATACCTGAGACCCAAAACGGAACAGGAAAACTGGGCCTTCCATACACAACTACATCAAAGACAATACCGAACTTCACATTAGTGAGTGTACCGCCTAACGCAACAGGAACATTCACACCGGGCCCACAGACAGTAACCTATGTATATAGAAGAGCTGATGCGGGAGATGTAACCGTATACCACAAATCAGTATATGATAACAGCGACTTAAGCACACCGACAGTACTTGACGGAAGCAGAAAGCTTGGATTACCATATACAACAACGCCTGAGACTTACTCAGACTATGAGATAGATACAGTACCGTCTAACGCAACAGGAACATATGTAAGCGGAAGCCAAACTGTAACATATCTATACAAGAGAAAGCAGTCAGGGGGAGTAACGGTAAATTATCTGGACAATCATGGAAACAGAATTGAGACACCTGATACAATAACAGGAACAGATAATGTAGATTGCCATACACAACAACCCCGAAGGTTATACCTAATTACACACTTATAGTAGTACCGGGTAACGCAAACGGAACATTTACAGTAGATCCGATAACTGTAAACTATATCTATAAGCGTGATGATGCTGGAGATGTTGTAGTAGAGCATATAGATGAGAACGGAAATGTACCTTTAGAGAGCCCTGAGGTACTTGACGGAACAGAGAAACTTGGAGAGAACTATACAACAAGTTCAAAGGTATTTGACAATTACGATCTGATAAGTGTACCAAGTAACGCAACAGGAACATTTATAAGCGGAAGTCAGACTGTAACATATGTGTACAGAAGAAGAGATGCAGGAGACGTAATCGCCCATTACGTAAATACTGCAGGAATACCGATAGAAAGTGATGAAATACTTGACGGAACCAGAAGCCTCGGCCTGCCATACGCAACAGCGGCAAAGGCAATAGACGGATATAGTTTACACCTTGTACAGGGAGCTGAAACAGGAGTATTCACAACAGGAAGAATAGAAGTAACATACATCTATAAGAAGGACCCAAGCGTGGTAGTAATACCGGGACCTGTAACGCCTGTAACTCCGATAAACCCAAGCCCGATAAATCCGATTAACCCGATTAATCCGCTAACCCCTGTAACACCGGTAAATCCAAGTACACCGACAACCCCTACCACACCGACTACCCCTACAACCCCGATAAGAGTGGCAACCCCAAGCCAGATCACAATACCGGGAAGAGATGAGGATGTAGTTATAAGACCTACAAGACCTTTAGCGACCCCGTCAATAGCGACAAGCTCAAACACAAGCAGAGGTGGAAGCGGCAGTTCAGGAAGCGGCAACACAAGTGTAAGACCGGGACAGGTAAGTGTAGACAACAAAGTAACATCAAAGAATGCAATAGAAGAGCCTGTGATCTTGATAGACACCCCAACACCTACCAAGAATCCACAGCCGCAGAAAGTGACACCTGTACCAAGCAGTACAAGAGTGGCGCTTGCAGTACCGAAGACAGAGGACAGAAAGGACGTAAGAGGATATGTATTTATTCTGATGAGTTCAATCGCAGCTGCAATGGCACTGGCATTCAAGAAAAAAGAAGAAAGATAATTTTTAGCCCCGGCAAAAGCCCGGGGCTTTTTTGATGGAAAAAAATATGGCTTAAATTAACAAAACTCATATGGTTTGTATACAATGTTTTTGGAGATTTTATCAGATAATAAATTGTCTTAATATAAAATTAAAAAAATATTCCATTATTTCATCAAATGTGTTATAAGTATATTGTAGTGAGAGTGAGAAGGAGGAGTGTATATGACTAGAACAATAAGTAAGAGTTAATGATGGAGTGATCGTATAGATGACTCCTTTATGTGTTAGGAAATTCGATCAACAAACACTTTATTGTCAGTTTTATCGACTTTGTTTTGCAAAAACATAACAAATATCGACAATAAAACGCATTTGATATCAAGATAAATCAATCAAATCTCACTAAAAATATAAAACCTGAATATTGAAACAATATATTAATAAAATAATTAAATAGGGAGGTTTAAATGAAGCAATTTAGAAAACGCTTTTTAGCAGTGCTTCTATCGTTTGTAATGGTTTTTTTATCAATGAGCGATGTATTCAGCGCCTATGCCGCTCCGCCGGGGGTGGTTGACGATCCGGATATATTATCAAGCATTACATATGATGATGTGGCAACAGCTGCAAGAGGAAACACAGACTTTTATGTAGGTGAAGAAGTACCGTTCTATGCAAAAATCAGAATTTCATCACCGTCAAGAAGTTTGCCGGGTGCATATTCGAAGCTTTATTTGCCGAAGAAAGTATTTGGAAATTATATAAGTTCATCAAATATTTCGACATGGTTAAACAGGCCGGCAACAGACTATCTAAGTATTGATAACACCGGTGACAACGAATACATAGTTGTTACAATGAAGTACAATACTTTAGGTGGTGGTGTAACTCAGACAGTGCCTTTTAAGGCAACAATACAGCCTAACTCACTTGCCAATAATGAGACTTATACAATACCTTGGCAGGTATACAGTGCTGAAGGAACATTGCTTGAAAGCAATAACAATACCTTTACAGCCAAGACATATCCTATAGGATATACAAGTGAGACAAGCAATTATTCAAACACTTTCAGCTTTTTACAGGGAAGTTCAGATCTGCAAAATAACACTACTTTATCAAATGATAATGTCAGTAGAATATATATATATACAAACAGAACCGACTGGCCTGCAGCAGGTACATTTCATGGTGCCACTACCAAGTACATAGGTTCGGACAGAAGAAAGACAAGACTTACAGTACAGCTTCCGGCTAATGAGAGATTCGATACAACCGATTCAAATAATGCGGGATGGACATATAATGCTGCCAACCATACTATAACCAGAGATAAACAGTATGGAAATATCAGTACTGAATATGATTATTTCTACATTAAGTATAATAATCAGGCTGTAGGTACTACATACCCATATGAGACAGTATCTTTTCCGGTTTCTTGGCAGTATGTAAATGATGACGGATCTTTAGATGCGGCATCTCTTGAGAAATCCGTAGTTACCGCCAGATATAGTTCATATCCGGGAACTCCGCCTACAGACGGAAATATCTATTTTAGAAAGTCAACAAATTCACCATATGTAATCTTGCTTGGAGATCAGGATACAACTATTCATAGTTATACTATGAGTGCGTATTGGTATTGGAGTTCAGGAACTCCGTCACAGTATCCGGTACAAGGAGCATATCATCATACAATAGATTCTATTGAGGATACTCCTGAAGTGGATATGGATCTTATATCATATAAAATAAAATATCCGAATACAACAGGATATGTTCAGGGAACTACAGGTTCGACTTCGTATCAGTCTATTCCTGTACTGGATGCTACACAGCAGGCAGCACTTTCACATAATAAACTTATAGGTACAAAGGCGGATGGAAGTACGGAAATAATAGCTACAAACGTATCTATCACTCCTAATTCTACAGAGATTACATTGCCTGCACCTAAACACTATAAAAAAATAGAACTTAAGTTTGACAACCCGATAGAGGTACAGGCGGCAGGTTCAAATGCAATAGAAATTGTATATAAGTTCAGGTTGGAACAAGGGGCTTACAATAATGTTAAGAACCAGCTTGCTCCTATGCCTAACAATTCAAATTCAAGTGTATACACTTATAACAAAGCTACATTGAAAGCGGATACAGGAAAAGCTTCAGCAATTACTCCGTCAGCCAGAGACTGGGCGAAGTGGACAAAGGCTTTTGCGTACGAGTACCAGCATTATACTCAAAACAATGACTTAGGTACAAAATATATCAACGATATAGCAAGTGTAAGTGATAATATACAGTTTTACTACAACTTAGGTGCAGGCGGCAGAGATATAAAAAATCCTAAGTACTATGTTTTAGCCGATCCTGGATTTGAGTTCCAAGGTTTGACAGGAAGTAATTATTATGCTCCTCAATTGACACAGGCGGTCTTAAATAATTACAGAGTGGAGTATAACTTTAAAAACACAGGAAAGACTGCCTATATATGGGATTTTCCTGATTTGAACTTACCTGAAGGTAACAGTACATACTACTATTTACAGCTGTATCCGAAATTCAAGTTTACCAGAAATGTTACGGCAGGACCCGGTACTATAGATACATATTTTTCATGGGATAACAATGAGGAAGCGCCCGTAAGCAGTCAGATACCGGGACTTTATGCGGATACACTTGATCTTGACAATGACGGTAATACCACAGAGAAGTTCTCAAGTAAGCAAGAAAAGTATGTATATACTCCGCCACTTGAGCTTATACTAACCAAGAGATCGAAGAGAGCGGATGCCGGAAATACACAGTATTCATCTATTACCACTCCTGACAGTGAGCAGATAGTAGATTATCAGTTAAATATATTTAACAATTCAGTTGACTCTATCAGCGGTTATACATTTTTTGATATATTACCTCATGTAGGTGATAAGGCTGTAGCACCTGATCAGCAGGGTAATTATGCAGATAGAGGTTCTACATATAAGGTAACACTTGCCGGACCGATAAATGCAAATTCAAATTATACATATGAATACAGTACAACTCCTGTTACAGAGGGTAATATAGCTGCAAACTATGCAGGAGCAACATGGGTTACATCAGTATCTGACTGGTCAGCTGTAACTATGTTCAGAGCAAAGATGAAGCCGGGACATGTACTTGCAAGTCACAGTACGGATGTAATCACATTTAAGCAAAGATGCCAAGTACAGTACCGCTTGATACTACAGATAAGGCGGTAAATACCTTTGCAGGATTCTCAGGTGATAACTATACCGGAGCTTTCGAGGCACTTGCCAATACAGTAACACCTAAGAAGTACAAAATAAGCGGTAAGATTTACTATGATGTACCTCCTACAGGCGGAACTGCAAACGGTACATACCTTACAACAGATGATGATGCACCTGCAGCAGGAAGAAGCGTAGCACTTTATAAGTCTGACGGAACTCCGGTGCTTGATGCAAGCGGTAACCCTGTTACTACTACAGCTGATGCCAACGGTGACTATGCATTTGACAATATCTCAACTCAGGGTACATACAAGGTAGTAGTTACTCCGGGTACGGGAGATACATTAAGCGGAATACATGTTACTTCAACATCACTTGTAATAGGTAATGATTTTAACAACGCTACACTTGGCGGCAACGCCGTATTTGAGGCAAATGTAACCGTAACACCGAGTGCGGATAAAAAGACTGCCAATGCGGCCCTTGAAGCAAGCAATTCAACACTTAAAGTAAAATATGTAGATATGTCGGGCAATCCGATACCTCTTGATGACGGAAGCGGAAATGTGCCGGATACAGATTCTACACATACATTTAGAGCGGCATATAATGTTACTCCACCGACTGCACTTACAGGTGTAACAAACTTTGAATATGCTGAGCCTGATCTTACAAACGGCAGACCTCTTACCGGTACACTGAATCCGGGTCAGAATGTCGTTATACTTAAGTATAAGAGAAAACAGGCGGGAGATATTACAGTACACCACTATGAGGTGGGTCAGACTACCGAACTTTATAAACCGGCAGGAGCTACTACCCCAAGTGCAGAGGTATTTGACGGTACAGCTAAGCTTGGTCTGACTGAGAACCTTACAAACAAGGCGGCTGATATAGACAACTTTGAGTATGTAAGTGTTGACAGAACAGGAGCCGGCAGTGCGACTTCACCAAGTGCAACAGGTGCAACAACTGTTACTTACATTAGTACACCGCAGACCGTAACTTATTATTATAAGAGAAAGAATGCGGCAAACATAACAGTACATCACTATGAGGACGGAACTACCACAGAGCTTTATTCACAGACGGCCGGAGGAACACCAAGTGCAGTGACCATTTCGGGAACAGGAAAACTTGGATTGACTGAAGATCTTACAAATAAAGCTGCCGATATAGACAACTACGATTATGTAGGAATAGATGTAAGCGGAGCGCCTTCTGCTACAAGCCCAAGCAGCACAGGAGAGACAACACTTACACATAGAAATACAGCACAGACAGTTATTTATAAGTACAAACGAAAAGATGCCGGAGATGTTATAGTACATCATTATGAACAGGGAACTACAACTCAGCTGGTACCTGATATGACATTACCGGGAGCCGGAAAGCTCGGTCTACCTTATACAACAACCACACAGACTATTCCGAACTTCACAGTGGTGACAGTACCAAGCAACCAAAACGGTACATATCAGAGCGGTAATCAGGTAGTAACTTATTATTATAAGAGAAATAATGCAGGTAATATTACCGTACATCACTACGAAGTAGGACAGTCAAGTGAACTGTATAAGCCTACAGGAGCCGCAGCTCCAAGTGCTGAGGTATTTGACGGAACAGGAAAGCTCGGACTGAGTGAAACATTTGTAAACAGAGAAGCCGACATAGACAACTATGAATATGTCAGTGTGGATACAAGCGGAGCACCGGGGCTTACGGCAACCGGAGGCTCAGGACAGACAAATGTTACATATCAGACAGGAGCACAGACTGTAATATATAGGTATAGAAGAAAGAATGCGGCAAATATTACAGTACACCACTATGAGGACGGAACTACAACCGAACTGTATTCTCCGACAGGAGGTACACCGGGTGCGGTTACAATCTCAGGAGCAGGAAAACTTGGATTAACTGAGAACCTTACAAATCAGGCTGCAAATATTGCAAACTTTGAATATGTGAGTGTAGATATAAGTGGAGCACCTTCAGCTACAAGCCCAAGCAGCACAGGAGCAACAACGCTTACACATGGAACAGCTGCACAGGCTGTTATCTACAAGTACAGACGAAAAGATGCCGGAAATGTTATAGTAAAATATGTAGAGCAGGGAACCAATACACCTCTTCAATCACCTGATACAATGAGCGGAGCGGGAAAACTTGGACTGACATATACAACTACACCGAATACATTTACAAACTATGACTTGGTAAGTGCAACACCTACAGGTCATACAGGTAACTATCCGGCGGCAGGCAGTGATATTACAGTAACTTATGAGTACAAACGTAAGAACGCAGGAAATATCACAGTCAACCACTATATAGACGGAACTACAACACAGCTTTATAAGCATGGCGGATCCACAACTCCAAGTGCGGAGGTATTTAACGGTGCCGGAAAGCTTGGACTTAGTGAAGACCTTACAAATAAGGAAGCCGATATCGATAACTATGAGTTTGTTAGAGTAGATGTAACAGGAGCAAGCGGTGCAAATACTCCGAATACAACTACAGGAGCAACCACAGTTACATATGTGGCAGGCAATCAGGTAGTAAATTATTATTACAGAAGAAAAGATGCGGCCAACATTACGGTACATCACTATGAGGATGGAACTACAACAGAGCTTTACTCTCCTACAGGAGGTACACCAAGTGCAGTGGTAGTTTCAGGAAGCGGAAAACTCGGAGTGACTGAAAGCTTCACAAATAAGGAAGCAAATATAGCCAACTTTGAGTATGTAGGAGTAGATACAAGCGGAGCACCAAGTGCGACAACACCAAGTGCAACAGGTACAACAAACCTTACACATGGTACAAGCGCGCAGACTTTAATCTACAAGTACAGAAGAAAAGATGCAGGAAATGTTTTGATACATCATTATGAGCAGGGAACTACCACATCTGTATCGGCGGATGAAAACCTAAGTGGTGTAGGTAAGATGGGACTTACATATAATACAAGTCCGGCAACTGTAACAAACTACACAGTAGTAAACGCAACACCTGCAGACCACACCGGAACATATCCTAATACCGGAACTACAGTAGTAACATACTACTACACAAGAAATAATGCAGGAGATGTTACGGTACATCACTATGAGCAGGGAACTACCACATCTGTGGCGGCTGACGAGAACTTAAGCGGTACAGGTAAGCTCGGTCTTCCTTATACAACCAACGATCAGAGTATTCCACATTTTACACTGGTAGCTCAGCCGGCCAATAAGAACGGTACATTTACTGCAGGAGCGCAGACTGTAATCTACGAGTACAGAAGAAATGATGCAGGAAATGTATTGGTTCACCACTATGAAGCAGGAAGTACTACACAGGTATCACCTGATGAGAACTTAAGCGGAGTAGGAAAGTCGGGACTTACATACACTACAAGTCCTGCGGCTGTGGCAAACTACACTGTGGTAAATGCTACACCTACAGACCATAGCGGAAATTATCCTGCAAGCGGAACAACAGTTGTAACATACTATTACACAAGAAACGATGCCGGAGATGTTACTGTAAAATATCTTGAGCAGGGAACGGGAACATCACTACATAGTGACGTTTTACTAAGCGGTGTCGGAAAACTCGGACTTCCATATACTACAAATGAAGAGAACATCACAGATTATGAGTTGGTTGCCCAGCCGGCTAATAAGAACGGTACATTTACCGCAGGTTCTCAGACTGTAATATATGAATATAGAAGAAAACCGGCAGGAGATGTAACAACAGTTTATGTAGATGATGAGGGTAATGTTATTTCAACA
>BNJT01001876.1_pt1 | contig 242302 bp, 297 predicted proteins | sample 8540491 | NCBI WGS metagenome assembly BNJT01 (sample SAMD00202455, study PRJDB9452) | human saliva metagenome | host: Homo sapiens
GGTTACGTACGCTGGCCCCGGTTCGCTTTCGTTGCCAGACGGCGATCTTGAGGGCGTCTAGGGCCAGGTCGGTGCACAGGCCGGTGGAGGTCTGCCAGCCGATGATCCTCCGCGAGTACACGTCGGTGACGAAAGCCGACATAGACCCACCCGGAGAGGGTGCGTACATAGGAAGGGGCACCTCCCGCTTGCGGGGGAATGTCGGCGACCCACAGCTCGTTCGGCCTGAACGCGCTGAAATGCCTTTTGACGAGGTCGGCCGGGCACTGCTCTCGCGGTGCGCTGCGCGTGGTGCGCGGGGACCTGGCGCGGCGGATGCCGTGCAGGCCCAGGTCTGCCATGAGGCGCTCGACGGTGCAGCGGGCCACGTGACCGGCACCGTGACGCTCGGCGGCCTCGGGTCGGCCCCGCATCACGTGCATCTTGCGGGCCCCCAGCACCGAGTAGCTGGTTCTTGTGGACCCTGGATATCTCCGCCTTGAGGATCTCATCGCGCAGGCCCCTGGCGCTAGGAGGCCGGCTACGGCGGGCGTGAGTCAGGTGCTTGGGGCGATCTTGACTCCGGCGCCAGTGAGCACCTTGCAGATCGGCCAGGCCCCGAACTCCTCCTTCTTGGTCTCGATGTACTGGCAGATCAGCGGGACGGGCGCTCACACTCCGCCGCGATAGACAAGCTGACGCGCTCTTTAGGATCGCGTTGGCTCTTCGCAGCTCTCGGACCTCTTTCTCCAGCTCCTTGATCCGCTGCGCCTGGTCAGCGGTGGTGCCCGGCCTCAGACCACCATCGACCTGGGCCTTCTTGACCCAGATGCGTAGAGCCTTGGGGTGAACACCCAGCTCCTCGCCGAATCCTCACTGGATCGCGCCCTTGGCCCGCGCCGGGTCAGCCAACGCGTCCAACGCCCGTCCTCGTGGCTCGCTCGTGCAGCTCATCGGGGTACTTCCTTAAAGTCCCATGACAGTGATCCTTCCGTGTCGTCACTGCTCCATCAAAACCCAGGGCGATCTCAGAGTCGACACCCATCAGGACACTCACACCCTGGCGGTGCTCACCGCCCAGGGCGCCGTGATCGCAACCAGCTCCTTCCCCGCCGACCAGCAGGGCTACGACGATCTGACAGCACACCTCGACCGCCTCGGTCCCCTCGCATGGCCGTCGGCGTAGAGGACACAGCTCCTACGGAGCAGGACTGACCCGTACCCCTGCGCCAGGCCGGCTACGACACCGTCGGTGCTGCGCCCCAGCCGCCGGGTGCAGACGCCACCACGGCAAGTCCGACCCGATCGACGCCATCGCCGCGGCTCGCACCGTCCCTGTCCGGAGACGGTGTCAGCCAGGCCAAGGACACCACCGGCCCAGCCGAGCAGATCCGGCTCCTGCTGGCAGCCCGCACCCGCCTGATCTCAGCCGCCACCGCGCATCACTAACAGTATCCACTCCCTGCTGACCACCGCCCCCGAGCCCCTGCGCGAGCGCTACCGCAGGCTCGACACCCCGGCCCTGATCACCCGCCTGGCTCGAACTCGTCCCACCAGAACCATCACCACACTCAGCAGGCCGCCACCAGCGCCCTGCACCACATGGCCCGCACCCACCAGGACCTGCACCACCGAGCCGAACGGCTCAACCAGCAGATGCATCACATCCTGACCACCCACTACCCCGGCCTATTAGCCGTCTACGGCGCCGGCACCACCGTCGCCGCACAGCTCGCCGTCACTGCCGGAGCAACCCCGGACGCATCCACAGCGAGAGCCGCCTCGCCCACCTGTCGCGCCACCGCCCCCATTCCCGCATCCAGCGGTAAAACCACCGTCATCGCCTCAACCCAGGCGGCGACAGACGAGCCAACGCCGCCCTGCACCGCATCGCCCTGGTACGCCTACGCCACGACTCCACCACCAAGAACTACGCCGACCGACGCACCCCAAGCCTCGGGTTTTCATTGTTGAGGTGTTGAAAGTGGGGTGAAGGTGCTCCTTTTCCTGGGATAATGCGGATTGCTTGGAGTCCGTGCATGACCAGGAGAGGAGCACCTTCGTGGTGAAGAATAGCCGGTTGTACCCGTCTGTGGTGGCGGAGTCGAGGACGTGCCTGCGGTGGGGCTGGCCGGGGCGAGGCTGCTGACCGAGACGAGCAGGGTCACGGGCCTGGGCGACAGTCTCGCGGAGCCCCTGTCTGCGTGGCGACGGTCGTGGGCGGTGCACGACCAGGCAAGATCATGGCGGATCTGGCGGTGTGCGTGGCCCTGGGCGGCCGGTGCCTGTCGGATGTGGCCCTGCTGCGATGCCAGGGGGAGGTCTTCGGGCCGGTGGCCTCCGACCCCACAGTCTGTCGGCTGGTGGGGACCCTGGCCGACCACGTCGAGGCGGTCGAGGCCGCCGTGAACCGGGCCCGCACAGTGGTGCGGCAGCGGGCGGGCCCTGGCCGGAGCGGACGCCCCCACGGCTGGTATCTCGGCGGCCCACCCGTTGGTGATCGACGTCGACGCCACCCTGGTTAATGTCCACTTAAGACAAGGAGGGCGCGGCCCCGACCTTCAAGAAGGGGTTCGGCTACCACCCCCTGACCGCCTGGATCGACCACGGAACCGGCCAAGGTGGGGGTGAGTGCGCGATGATCATGCTGCGGCCCGGTAACGCCGGGTCGAACACCGCCGCCGACCACGTCGAGATCATCCGCCGAGCCCTGGACCAGGCCGGACTGGGACCCGGCCCGGGCGGCGGGTCCTGGTGCGCATCGACGGGGCCGGAGGAACGAAGGAGACCATCGAGCTCCTCACCCGCCGGCGGGTGTCCCTACAGCGCGGGTTCACCCTGCCCGGACCACACGCCGCAGATTCACGACACCATCCCCGAGGCGGCCTGGACCCCGCGTACAACACCGACGGTGAGCCCAGACAGGGTGCGGACGTCGCTGAGACCCGCCGACCTGCTGGACCTGACCGCCTGGCCCAAGGGGATGCGGGTGATCATGCGCCGAGAGCGGCCCCACCAGGGCGCCCAGCTGCGCTTCGAGGACGTGGGCGGCTACCGGCTCACCGCCTTCGCCACCAACACAAAAAGTGGGCCAGCTCGCCGACCTCGAGGTCCGCCACCGGCTACGGGCCCGCTGCGAGGACCGCATCCGCTGCGCGAAAGACACCGGGCTTGACCGCTTCCCCTTGCAGGTTCGCTCCAGAACCGTATCTGGTGCCTGATCGTGGCCCTGGCCTGCGACCTGCTGGCCTTCTCCCAGCTGCTCGCCATGGCCGACGCCCCCGCCCGCGCCTGGGAGCCCCGGACGATCCGGTTGCGGCTGATGGCCATCCCCGCCGTCATCGCCCGCCACGCCCGCCGCACCGTCCTGCGCTGCAGGCCGACCACCCCTGGACCGACCTCCTGCTTGCCGGGCTCGGGCACCTCCAGGCACTCCCCGCCCCGTAGACACGCGGAACTCATCTCCTGCCCGCCACGATCCTGAAGGACCCCCTGGCCCCTGGAAAGGCCCGACCACCGCGAGACGACACGCGGCAGACCGCCACACCCAACCGGCATAATCAACCCCACGACACCGGCAACGACGCCACCCAAACCCACTCAACCAGACGACGAAAGATCGAGGCAAGAAGGCAAAACCACTCAACGAAATCATCCGCTGCCTCATCCACCGGACGCCTCAAAGACCACCTGACAACAACCACCTAAACCAGCCGATAAGCCCCACCTACCACACCCTCAAACACGAAGAGCCACTTTGCCGATCCCCTGACGGAATGGGGAGAACTACCATTGACGTGAGTGAGTGCGGGTGAGCACGATGTTCGTGAACATTCCTTCATATGTTCTCGGAAGGGTGGAGCCGTCGCGGTGGCCTCGGTTGCTGTGGTCGGCTTCCGCGACGGTCGCTTCACGCGTCCAACGTCTCATCCGAGTCGCCTTGATCGGCTTATGCTACGGCGGTTTGGGAGGCCAGACCGACTGCTACAGTGCGAGATCGATGAGGTAACGAGCATTACTGGCGAATGGCGAAGACTCGTACGGGACTCATTCCTGGCACTGAGGTTCTCCGAGGATGGGACATATCCGCCGGCGAGGCTTTCTGCACTCCACCGAGTGCGGCCTCAAAGGACTGGACTCAATGGTGACGGTAGACGGCCGGTCCTGAGTACGGACACCGAGAATCAACTAAAAGAGAGAAGGTGACAAGTAGTATCGCAAGAGCGGTTCTTGTTGATGTAACTCACTGAAGGCCGTTCGCAGGTGTAGTTATCCCCGGCGTTCGTTCAATTCAGAGGAGAGTGATTTCTGTCATGTGAATTGAGTGTCAACCACTCAAAATGTTGATTGACGCAAGTACAGAATGCCGCGACATGAACGAATGTATTCTCGAACTCACTTTCGTAAGGGAGACAGGAAATCGTGCATGAACCAGAATTCAACCAGACGTCGGCCTCCGTCCCTCACGCGGCACCTCAGTGTGAGCCGCAAGTCGTGAACGAAAAGAAAATGGCGCTGAAAATGCGTGCTAGATGCAGTTGAAGAAGCTGTTGAAGATGTCGGAGCGGATTTCTGCTGAACAGGAAAGAAGCCTCCATCAGAAAGTCTCACAAATGGCCTCGGTGGTGATGGTAGTGATGAAATCGGCACTCGCCGACAAAATCCGATACCGACCTCGCCGGAGTACTCGAACCATTTCTTCATGCTTCTCCTCGGAAGAGGATAAGGTCAGAGCTGAATGGAATAGTGAGCCTCAGTACGTCGACAAACTGACCCCAGAGCGAAGTGGAGAGGAATATGACTTACATTTCACTCGATCCCGCGCGGTTGCAGGAACTGATCACTGACCTCAGTGAGTATGCATATAAAAACGCGTAAAAATCACGATACCGTGCAAAAATGTTAACTTTTTAAGAAGTTTCCGACGGATCTCACTGACTTTCAGAACAAAGGTTCGAGTGCGATCGCATCTTTGGAGGAGAAACAAAAGAGCTTCAGGCGCGCCTGGATTCCGCTAAAGCCGCGAATGAAAGCGGTATCACCTCATAGGGGCGAACGGGATGATCTCCTATTTCATTCCTGATGGTGAAGAAGATGATGAAGAATGCGCTGGAACACAATCATGTGGAAACGGTCAAGCAGGCCAAGGAAGACGCCCGGAAACTCAAGGAATACTCTACTAGCAAAAAGGTCCTTCTGATGAGAAGTGGAACTCTTTAGTTAGGAGAATGAAAACTCATCAGGATGATTCCGCGTACGCCAATACGATTGTAGCTAACATTGACCCAAAGAATTTGCGCAACATTCCCATTCTTCCCTCTGAAGCTCAGCAATATTAATCTTGGTTATGGTAAAATCGGGAGTACTGCAGTATTGTATGGAGGATTGTCAGACAAACAGAGAGGCGAGTCAGCAGATGTGCTCGGACATCTTGTCTCAACTCGCGTCTAATACCTGGCCTGAGAGCAAGGCTAAGAAATATGCGAAACAGCTCACTGAAAAACATAGATCGTAGAGGTGTGTTGGGTTTAAATAGAATCTTTCTCTTCGTCATGAAGCGTCGATATCGATGGGGATGGGAAGAAAGAAAAACATTGGCTTAAAGTATAATGATAGCATGTTGGTAGCCGTGGCAACAAAGCTTGAGAAACAGTGTGCGAGAATTTCTAGTGACGATCTGTATGGTGTACGATCCGGGGACAACTTGTACGGCGTTGTTCATGCCATGACTGGAAACACTAGTGCTGCTACAAAGTGGCTTGCGGTAAGGAAGTCCGGTAGTGGCGGCAAAGGGTCTGAAGGCGAAGTGGACGCTGAAAAGACAGCGACACGCACCAAAAACTTTGTCGAACAAAGTTCCATCGGTGATAACCAATGGACAGACGACTGGACGCTACTGGCAGCTCAGCAAGCAGTTTCAGTAGCGATGCTCCCCTCTCACGGAACCGCTCAGGCCGGAATCGTGTCAGGTGCGCCCTTAATGCCATTGGAGAAGATGATAATAAAATTAAGATGACTGATAAGGCGAGACGCTGCCTCCATCGCTATGTCAGCATATCCCTACGGCGTACAGCGGTCAGCTGAAACAGACGATCTTCCATCGATGGTGTCTGGCAATATGGGGAAGTATGGTTGGTCGAAGAATCTTCCCGGCAACCATTACCGACAAACAAGGCACTCACCAACGTCCTTGGACAGATCGGTCAGAATGATGCAGCGCTTGCCCGCCTAACCGGTTCTCAAGAGGCATTCAACAAAATGCAGATAAGCGGAAATGTTCCTCATAGGGAACAGTCAGTATCTCAGTAACACTTTAACGTCGCAAGTAGGATGCGTGGGTTCATGCAAGGGGCGATCGCTAGGCAGGCGAGAGATTGATGGGGCGGATGCCGATGCAAGAACGGCTGCCTGGGCTATGCGGCATCGACGGCGATTAGCGGTATTCAATACCTGGATTTGACCAGTTGGGCAAAACTCTTGAGATCGGCTCTAAGTTCGCGGCGAACGTGGGCAGAGTGCTGCCTCGAAGGAGCCAAGATGGGATGACTAAACTGTATGGCGGCCAGGAACTGAAAGCCAAGGATAGGAATTCGGCGTTGAGGCCGCCGGATTGAATACCAATCGGCAAATCTCGAGGGATGGTGCTTCTAAAAAGTGGACTGTACTCTCCAAGATGAGCTGAAGGCCGTGGCCAGATTCCGGGGAGTTGATGTAGGTGAAGTGCTGTCGCCGGACGGCGAATTAAAAAGTCCACACAGCCGTTGAAAGGAACTCAGTCGGAGGCGCTTATTCATGTGGTCAAAAATTTGCCGGCAGAGAATCATGGTGCGCTGAATAATGTCGATAAGAACATGTCTGATCCGTACGAGTCTCGCGTACGATGCGGCGCATGAGCAGCCGAAATGAGGACGAAGATAATCAGTCATCTGAGCCACAAACGCGTACAGCGGTACGGCGGCGCGTAGTGCACGCCCGCTCTACGCTCTCCAGTCGCCCGCGACCCTCCCAGGCAGCCCAGGGCGGCATCGATGAGCTGTGGCGCTGGTCGTTTAGGGCGCCAGCGTGCACCCAGCGTAGGCAAGCGTCGTCGAGGAAGCCCAGGTAGCCCAGAAGGCGAAGTCGTCACGGTGGCCTCGGCTGCCGCCGACGACCTCCGCCAGTGCCCCTCACGGCTGCCTCGCGCGCCTCCTGCCTCACTCAGGGCCGCCTCACCGGGCTCATGCCCCGGCCAGAATCTGGTACGCGCGCCATCCACCCGGGGAGCGCTCGGCGAGTGAAGTCCAGGTAGGTCGGTACCGAGGCCCGCACTCGGTCTGAGCCGACGACCCCTCCGGCAGGGCGTCGTCGGCCCGACAGTGCGCTCGGCGAGTTCGTCGACGGCGCCCTGGAGCACCTGGGCGTAGATGCCGGCCTTTCCACGAAGTACTTGTGCACCAGCGCCTCGAGGCTGCGCCTCGGCGATCTCGGCCAGTGAAACCTCCTCGTGGGGGCGGCTCGCGAAGGCGCGGCTCGCGGCGGACAGGATGAGCTCGCGGCGCTCGGCGGGGTCCATACGCAGGCGTGGGCGCTTGTCGGTGCGGGACGGCATCTTGACATGTTATCGGGTCCGGCGGCACCCTTAGGGCATGACTGGTGGTCAACTGGAATAAGCCGCCCTGCAACCCCTGCCTGGATCGATCACGCCATCTGGTGGCAGGGTCTATCGCCCTGGCGCCACCGGCGTCACCCAGCGAACCCGGTGAGCCGCTGACCGAGCGGAGCCCCCGCGCGCGCCTGGACCGCCTGGAGCCCCGGCTCGACTACGCCGTCGAGCTCGCGCCAACAGCCTGTCCTCGGCCCCCATCTTCGCCTCATCCACTCACGGCTATGACACCACCGACCACCTGCGCGTCGACCCCGCCTGGGGACGACGCCGCCTTCTGACTAGCCTCGCCGAGGCTGCCGCGCCCGCGGCCTGCCCCTCATGCTCGACGGCGTCTCGGCACGTCGGCACCGGCACTCTTCCAATCCGCCGCGCGCCGGGAGAGAGGGCGCAGCCTCTTCCACTTCGACGACGCGGCCGGCGAGGACCACGGGCAGGCCGGACCCGGCTACGCCACCTTCGAGGGCCACGAGGCCCTGCCCGCCCCTCAACCACGGCTCCACCGAGGTGCGCGACCTGGCCGTGCGGGTCCTGATCCACTGGCTCAACCGCGGCCAGGAACGGCAGCGCCTGGACGCCGCCTGCGCATCGACCCGCCTTTTGGGCGAGCGTCCCGCCCGCCGTGCGCGAGACCTCTGACGCCTGGTTCATGGGTGAGGTCATCACGGCGACTACGCCGGATTCGTGAGGCCTCACGTTGACACCGTCACCAGTACGAGCTGTGGAGGCCACCGGGCTCGCTGGCCGACGTCAACTTCTACGAGCTCGACTGGTGCCCGAAGCGCCACAACGAGCTGCTGGATCGCTTCATCCCGGCCACCTTTCGTCGGCAACCACGACGTCACCCGCATCGCCAGCAAGGTCGGGGCCGCCAGGCCGCGCTCGCCGTCGTCCTGCTCTTGACCGTCGGCGGCGTGCCCACGTCTCTACTACGGGGACGAGCGAGGCCTTCCGGGGGTGAAGACCGGGGACCCTCGGCGGCGACGACGAGGTCCGCCCCGCCGGCCGGCCGCGCCGTCGACTCGCGCCGCAGGCGCCTGGATGCTACGACTCACGCAGGACCTCATCGGACTGCGGCGGCGCCACCCTGGCGCTGGTGCGCGCCCGCACCGAGGTCGCCGAACTGGACAACCCCGCGGCTGGCCTACGACGCCGTGGGTGAGAGCGGCCAGGGCTGCACGAGCCTGACCCCGGATCCGGCCCCAGGCCGAGGTCCGCGCCCCCGGCGAGGCTCCGATCATCGTCGAGCCGCCGCGCGGAGTGACCCCGTCCGGTCTCCGTCTCCCCTGTGCCGAGCCGGGCAGATTTCGCGTAGCCGGGCGGGCAGAATTTCTAGGCCACGCGAGAAATGCCCGGTTCGGACGCCCCGCCGCGCAGGGATGTCCCCGTCGGTGCGGCCTCCAGACGTCAGTGGGGTCGAGAAACTGTGCGGAACCGGCGTCGGTAGGCCGACGGCGTCGTGCCAGACTGCCCGGGCGAAGGCCTGCCGCAAGGTGACGGCGCTGCCGAAGCGCGAGATCGTGCTGCCACCTGCTCGACCGTCAGGTCCGTGCTCTCCAGCGGGCGCGCTGCGCCTCGCGTACACGTTGGGCGCGCAGCACCCAGGCGGCCGGCGCGCCGGTCGCCTCCCGGAAGATGCGGATGAAGGAACGGGTGCTCATCTGCGCCGTTCTCGCCAGTCGCTCCACCGGCAGCGGCTCGCAGGTGCTCCAGCGCCCAGGCGGCGGTGCGGCCGATCGGGTCGTCATCGGGCGCTGCGGCACCGGATGCTCGATGTAGTGGGCCTGGCCGCCCTCCCGGTGCGGTGCGATGACGAGCTGGCGTGGAGCCTCGTTGGCCGCCTGCGCCCCCAGCCGCGTGCGCACCAGGTGGAGGCAGGCGTCAGGCCCGACGCCGCGCCCGCCGAGGTCAGGACGTCGCCGTGATCCACGTACAGGACCGACTCGTCCAGCGTGATCTCCGGGTGCTCGTGCGCCAACGGTTCGAAAAGCCCGCCAGTGCGTCACGGCCCGGCGTCCGCCGATGAGACCGGGCCTCGGCCAGCGGAAGCGCCCCCAGGCACAGGCCGACGATGCCCGGCGCCCCGAGCGTGCGCCGCCTCCAGCAGGCGAGCACAGGCTCGTCCTGCGGGGCGCCCGTCGGCGAACCACGCCGGTACGACGACGACGTCGGCGCCTTCGCCAGGTCTGGACCGCCCAGACCGCCGAGATGACGCGAGCCTCCGAGGTGCGGATAGAAGCGGAGAAGCGATGGGGCGGACGGCGTCGGGCTCGTGCTCTCCGTATGGTCCGCAGTGCTCCCGGTGGGCGCCGTCTGCCGGAATCGAGGGTGAACAATGAGACCCCGCCAGTCGGCCAGACCCAGTTGTTCGACGGTTCTGAAAACCATCTGGGGATCGACAGGGTGGAACATGGTGATGCCGTCGAAGGCGTGAACGGCGATGTGCATACGGCCTCCCTGGGCGATCCCGGTCCGGCTCGACGTCGGGCACGCTTCGAACCGATTGGCGTGAATTCATCGGTGAATAGCATTGCGCCACTGGTGGGTGATGCTCTGTCCTCGCATCCTGAGCGGGACAATGTAATCGACGCGCCGACGCGCGTACTTCTGGAAAGCGCTGTGCGCTCACGCGGACGAATCTGACAGACCCGCTTCAACCCTTTTCACGACTGGGTCACGGCCGCGGCCCGGGTCCCAGACCAAGATCCCGTCGGGCCCTCGCCGGGCTCTCGTCCTCGTCGACGTGCAGAACGAGTACGCCCGCTGCCGCTGCGCATCCGCTACCCGCGCCTGGGCGACTGCCTGGAACAGATCGAGCGGTGCTCGACGCCGCCGCGAACGCCCGGCCTCCCCGTGGTCTGCGTGCAGCACGCCGGCCGGCCCGGCGGTGCGATCTTCGACCCCGAAGGAAAAGCTGCGCTCTGCCCGAGCATCGAGCGCAGGCGAACCCCGCAGTGGAAGCGTGTCGTCAGCACCGCGGTTCGATCTACGCGGACACGGACCTCGGCGGCGTGGCTGAGTGAGCGGGGCGTCGACACTGTGACGCTCGTCCGGATTCATGGCGAATAACGCATCCCGGCCTCGGCGGCCTGGGGTGAGACGATCGGCCTGACGACGGAGGTGCTCTCCGACGCCGTCGGCGCCATCAACGCGCAACCGCGCGCGAAGGGCGATGCTCGCACGGTGCACACCACGCTCATGGCGCTGTTGCACTCCAACTGGGCGGCGGTGGCCACACCGATGACTGGTGCCGGGCGCTGACTCGTGACGAGCCACTGCCGCGCAGCAACCTCGTCGTCTCCGCAATGGCTCCGTTCTGATAGCGCTGTTGACGGTGACAGGGACGGTTAGCGCCGGCGGGTGCCATCGACGCGTACGGAGACAGAATTCCTGTTCCGTTCGCGTGGGATATCCCCGGCCGTGGGGCTAACGCAGCAACGTGGATCGGCCTTGACCCTCACGTAGCGTGAGGGATGAGGCTACGCGCATGAGCACCTTCAGCGCATTCGAGATGGTCCGGTCCCCACCGGCGAGGACGCCAGCCGCCCGAGCCCTTCCACGGCATCTACGGGATGCCGATGTTCGTCACCGTTCCGACGTCGGACCTGGACGCCTCGGTGGACTTCTGGACGGAGGCGCTCGGCTTCTTCTCCCTGTTCAGCATTCCCGGCCGGCTCGCATCTGCGCCGCTGGAGCGCTTCCAGGACGTCCTTCTGGTGCCGGCCCGCGGAGACCCTCCCCGGTCCCTGGCCCCGCGATGAGCGTCAACTTCGCCTGCGTCCTGTCCCAGATCGACGAGATCGCCGCGGCCTGCGAGCAGCGCCGACCGGGCAACGTCACTGGCCCGCGCATCACGCCGTGGAACTCCTCCGAGGTCGAGGTCACCACCCCGAGGGCGTGCGCGTCGTCCTCACCGCCGCCAGGTCCCTGGACCCTGACAGCGAGCAGGCCGACAACTTGCGGCGCGTCGGCATCGAGGTGCCCGGGCCTGACCGCCGCCGTCTCACCTGTCGCGAGCCGGGCATTCAACGCGTGGAATGCCTCCGGCCGAAGACAACGCGGTCGAGAGCGCGGGATGGAAACGCAAGCCGGCGGACGGATCGGCCAGCCGTGCCAGCGCCGCCCCAATGCGCCCGGGGTCGAGCTCGGCAGCGGCTCGCGAGTGCGTCGGGCTCGAACCAGCCCGTGCGTCGACTCGTCGTCGGCCGCATGCCCAGGGCCGCGGTGCCGCGCCGCGCCGCCGCACGGAGTTGATGTCCATGAACGCGCAGTTGTCCCCGTTGGGGAAGGCGAAGGCTCGCCCCGCGGGTCACGTCCGTGACGCCAGCATCCAGTCGCCGGTCCCTCCAGGCACTCGCGCCGGATCGCCACCGCGGGCTGTTCGCTGAGCCTGGGGATGCCGGGACGACCGCCCACCTCCCGTTGTCTGCCCGCCGTCCCAGCGGGAGCCGGCCGGCCTCGTCGACGACGACGATGCTCCCCGGCAGCCACAGCATGTCGTGCCCGATCTTCTGCAGGGAGACGATAAACTCAGGGAGTCGCCATACCGCGAGCCCAGACGATCACTCGCCACGGATGAGCCCGGCAGGCGCGGGGTGCCTGCACGCACTGGCACAACAAAATCTTCATTAAACGCACGGCTCCGCGTCGCCTGTGATTCTGGGCGAAAAGTGGGTGGTGCAGCGGCCCGGGCGGCTGGGCCGATCTACACGAGCATGGCGACGATGATTCAGTGATGTGGCCAGTGATCCAGGCCGTGGCAAACATGTAGGTGTAGGCGATGATCGGCCACTTCAGGTGCCGGTCTCGCGACGCATGGCTCCTGCCGTGGCCATGCACTGGAGGGCGTAGACGAAGAACACGAGGACCGCGATGACGGTGGCCGGTTGGACGACTTGTCGCCGGCCTTGTTGGTCAGCGTGTCCTGCTGGTAGGTCATGGTGGCGCAGGTGGGCGCTGGGCTCCTCAGGGTCCTGGCGGCGGCGATCTGGCCGAGTGTGGCCACGAAGGTCTCGCGCGCGGCCAGCGAGGAGAGCACCGCGACGTTGATACGCCAGTCGAAGCCCAGCGGTCTCGAAAGACCGGTTGGACCGCTTTTGCCCCCTTGGCCCGCCCAGGGTTGTCCATCGTAGGAGGGTCTTCGCAGCAGCTTGTCCAGCTCCTCGTCGGTGATGATCTCGCCGTCGTCGCCCTTGACCGTGGACGACGACGGGTCATCCACCGCTGCTGCCACGGCTGCGCACTCGGCGTCAGTGGCGCAGTGGGCATTGAACTGCTCCTCGGAGCGCATAGGCACGTTGAGCAGCACCCACAGGATGATGGTGGTCAGGGTGATGATCGTGCCGGCCTTCTTCACAAAGCCTTTGCAGGCGTCACACCATGAGCGCGACGGCGCGTGGCCTCGGCAGCCAGTAGGGCGGCATCTCCATGTAGAAAGGGCAGGGAGCACCCGCCGCGGTCGGTGAGCTGCGACCGCAGGCGGCCGCCATCGCCGAGACGGCCCCAACAGGTGAGAGGGCGAACGATGACGGTGCCGCGTGCTCCCAGGGGCCCGATCTTCGCGTCGCCGGGCACCATGATGGAGGTGAGCAGGACGTAGACGAGGCGGTCTCGCCGCGAGCAGGTCATGAGTGGGGGCCAGCATCGTGGCCACGCGGTCCTGGCGCTGGGAAGCGTGCGGGTGGCCATGATTCCGGGGATCGCGCAGGCCAGCGAGGACAGCAGCGCGCACGAAAGCCCGCCCTCAATCGGCCCGACTCATGACCTTGTCCATGAGGAAAGCCGCCCTTGACATGTGCCCGCCCTCCAGGACGGCAATGATGAGGAACACGAGTGATGATCTGGGGGATGAAGGTGAGCACCTGCCCCTGCCCCCGATGGGGCCGTCACCCAGAAGGCCTGCGATGAGCGGGTGGGGTCGTCCAGCCAGCCGTGAACCAGCTGCCCCAGTGCTCCGAAGCCGTCCTCGATGGCGCCCTTGAAGGGCTCGGCCCAGGTGAAGATGGCCTGGAAGAGGCGTGCACGATGGCATAGAAGAACACCAGGGAGCCCAGGACCGGCTGGAGCAGTGCTCGGTCGATGACGGCGTCACGCGAATCCTGCTGGGGCGCTTCGTAGGCGGCGGCGGCCAGGTTGAGTCGGCCCAGGAGGCGACTTCGCCGGGCGTCGTCGGTGGAGCCAACGGTGGGCGCTGCCAGTCGGCGACCTCGGTGAGACGCTCGCGCAGATCGGGTATGCCGATGCCCCGGTTGCCGACTACCCGCACGGCTGGAATCCCCAGGGCCTGGCCCAGGGGCTGCCACGTCGAGGTGCCCGGAGCGCCGGGTGAGTTCGTCGGTCATGGTGACCACCAGGCAGGTGGAGCAGGTCCAGGGGCGAGGGCCTCGGCCACGAAGTTCAGCCCCGCCGCAGCGTCGTGGCGTCGACGACGACCACCAGGGCATCGGGGACGGGACGGTCTGCGAGAGTCGGTGAGCACGTCGCACCACCCGCTCGTCGGGGCTGATCGGGTCCAGGGAGTAGGCGCCCGGCAGGTCCTCAATCGTCAGGTCGGTCTCGCCGATCCGGCAGGTCCCCAGCGAGGTGACGGTGACACCGGGATAGTTGCCGGTCTTGGCGTGCAGGCCGAGTCAGGGCGTTGTAGATGGAGGTCTTGCCGGCGTTGGGGGCCCCAGCCAGGGGCGATGCGCCGGGCCCCCGACCACCAGTGTCTTGGAGCTGGAGGAACCGCAGTGGCAGTCCGGGGCGCCGGGGACGTCATGGGCGGCGCAGTGGTCGCTCGCAGGTGCTGTTCCTCCCAGAGGCTGGGCGACCGGCTCGGTGGAGAGGTCTCCTCTTCCACCTCCGCCTCGGCCCGCGGTGGCGGACTCCGCACTCAGCCGCGGCGTCGTCGTCGGTCTCGGCGGTGGTTTCCGACCCGGACGATGCGGGCCTCGTGGCGGCGCAGGCACAGCTCGTAGTCGGCGACGCGGTAGACCACCGGATCGCCCAGCGGGGCCCGGCGCAACGGGGTGACGACCCTTCCGGGGACGAAGCCCAGGTTGCTCCAGCCAAATCTGAGTGATGGGGCGCTGGCCGTGTCCTCCACAAGGCCGACCACGGCCCGTGGCGCCCAGGCGCAGGTCGGAGAGGAGCTTTCCGCCGGAGGTGGGGTGCCCGTGGAGGCCGATGTGCTGTGCTGTGAGACTGCTGTCATCATGATGTCCTCGAATATCGTCGGGGTTCCTCAGAGTCCTGTTCCGTCCTTGGTCTCGATGCGGAAGAGGCGCATCGCCCATATCCAGTCTAAGGTGAGGCTTCTCTATGGTCAGGTTTTCAGGGCGTCCCTGACACGAATCGGAACGTGTACGCGGTGCTCACAGTCTCGGAGCCGGGCGTTTTTCGCGTGCCCAACGGAAAGACAGTAGGGGCTACGCAAAAACGCAGCTCGGCTGAGGAGCGAGGACCGGCAGGGATTGGCGGGGACGGGCGGCTACTCGTCGACCCGGCGGACCTCGACCAGCCAGGGGCAGCGACGCCGCAGCGGGTGCTCGAGCGCGCGTGCATGTGATCTCGGCAGCGGGGCAGTCGTCGCAGGGCGCCTTCCATGGAGATCTCGACGACGCCGTCGCGCACCGAGCGCACGGCGAGTGAACCGCCGTGGCTGTTGACGGAAGGACCCCAGCGAGCCGTCGGCGATCTGCCGCGCGGCCGCCTCCAGGGCATCGTCGGGCCCGGCGGCGTGGGCGGTCTCCGCCCTCCCAGGAATCCGGGGCTCCCAGGGCGCTACCGCGCGCTGCGCACGCGGGCGCCCTCCTGCACCAGCTGCGGCCGGGACCCAGGAGTGTGAGCACGGCCCCGCCGTCGACCCTCACCGAGCCCAGAGTGCCGTCGTCGATGAGCGATTGGAGCATCGCCGGCGCCTGGGCCACCTCCCCGTGAAGGGCAGCAGGCCGTCGGGGACGACCCACCCGCAGCACGTCGGGATCTGGCGTGGTCACCGGGTGCGTGGGAACGACGGGCGACTACCGCACCTCTCCTGAACGTCCTGTTATCCGTCTGCTTTCCATTGTGACCCTCATCGAGATCATATGAATAAGGTGACGAGCGCGTGAGACACCGCCGCCATGATCCAGGCCGTGGCGAACATGTAGACGAAGGCGATGATCGGCCACTTCCAGGTGCCGGTCTCGCGGCGCATGGCTCCTGCCGTGGCCATGCACTGGAGGGCGTAGACGAAGAACACGAGGACCGCGATGACGGTGGCCGAGGTTGAACAGCTGGTCGCCGGCCTTGTTAGTCAGCGTGTCCTGCTGGTAGGTCATGGTGGCCAGGTGGGCGCTGGGCTCCTCGGGGTCCTCGGCGGCGGCGATCTGGCCGAGTGTGGCCACGAAGGTCTCGCGCGGGCCAGCGAGGACAGGATGGCAACGTTGATGCGCCAGTCGAAGCCCAGTGGCTCGAAGACCGGCTGGACCGCCTTGCCCCCCTTGGCCGCCCAGGAGTTGTCCATCGTGTAGGAGGTCTTCTGGGCGTCCAGCAGTTTGCTCAGCTCCTCGGGGTCGGTGACGATCTCGCCATCGTCGCCCTTGACCGTGGATGATGCCGGGTCCTCCACGGCCGCAGAGACGGCTGCACATTGGGTATCGGAGGCGCAGTAGGTCTCGAACTGGGCGTCGGAGCGCATGGGGACGTTGAGCAGCACCCACAGGATGATGGTGGTCAGGGTGATGATCGTGCCGGCCTTCTTCAAGAAGCCCTTGCAGGCATCCCACACCATGATGGCGATCGTGTGCACGCGGGGCATGCGGTAAGGCGGCATCTCCATGTAGAAGGGCAGCAGGATATGGCCGCGGTCCGTGAGCTGCTTGACCACCCACGCGGCCGCCATCGCCGAGACGGCCCCCAACAGGTAGAGGGCGAACATGATGACGCCGCGCGCCCCGAAGGGCCCGACTCTGGCGCCGCCATCGACCGTCAATGAGATCATGATGACGTAGACGGGCAGTCTCGCCGAGCAGGTCATGAGTGGGGCGCCCAGCATCAGTGGCCACCCGGTCCTTGGTGGAGGGAAGCGTGCGGGTGGCCATGATTCCCGGGGATCGCGCAGGCCCAGCGAGGACAGCATGCTAGCGCCACAGCCCGCCCCTCCAATCCGGCGATGCTCATGACCTTGTCCATGAGGGAGCTGCTCGCGACATGTACCCCACGCCCTCCAGGACGGCAGATGATGAGGAACATGATGATGATCTGGGGGATGAAGGTGAGCACCGCCCCACGCCCCCGATGAGGCCGTCACCCAGGAGCCCAGCGATGAGCGGGATGGGATGCATCGAGGCCAGTTGTGAACCATGGTCCCCAGCGCCCCGAAGCCGTCCCTCGATGGCGCCCTTGAAGGGCTCGGCCCAGGTGAAGATGGCCTGGAAGAAGAGGAACATGATCGTGAAGAACACGATCGTGCCGGGATGGGGGCGCAGCAGGACCTTGTCGATCGCCGAGGTGATCTCGGTCGCTCTGGGGCGGCTGGTAGTCGGCGGCCGCGAGCACCGAGTCAGCCCAGGAGGTGATCTCGTCCGGGGTCGGTGGGCGGCGGCAGGGGTGCGCTGCCAGGTGGCCACCTGGGCGAGCTGGGCGCGCAGGTCGGGCATGCCGATGCCCCGGTGCCCGATGACCCGTACTGCCGGGGACGCCCAGTGCCTGGCCCAGCGCCGCCACGTTGAGACGGCCGGTGCGGCGGCTGAGCCTCGTCGGTCGTGGTGACCACCAGGCAGGTGGGCAGGTCCAGGGCGAGGGCCTCGGCGATGAAATTCATCCCCGCTGCAGCGTCGTGGCATCGACGACGATAACCAGGGCATCCGGGGCGCTGACCGTGGTCGAGGTCCCGGTGAGGACGTCGTGGACGATCTCCTCGTCGGGGCTGATCGGGTCCAGGGAGTAGGCGCCCGGCGGATCCTCGACCGTCAGGGTCTTGCCCCGATCTTGCAGGTGCCCAGGGACCGCTGGACGGTGACGCCGGGATAGTTGCCGGTCTTGGCGTGCAGGCCGGTCAGGGCGTTGTAGATGGAGGTCTTGCCGGCGTTGGGGGCCCCGGCCAGGGATGCGCGGGGCTCCGGCCGTGAGGGTCTTGGAGCTGCCCGAGCCGTTGTGGCAGTCGGCGCCGTCATAGTGGTGATCGCCGCGGGGCGGCTGACCGGTGGCGCGTGCTGCATGGTGTCGTGGAGTGCTCACAGGGTCCCTCCTGCTTCTGCCGTGTCCGCGGCCGCGTGCCTCCCGGCCGGTCTGGGATGAAGGATGATGCGGTTCTCGGCCTCGATGGTGGTGACCTGGATGAGTCGGGCCCTCGTGGCGGCGCAGGTACGGTTCGTAGTCGGAGACACGGTAGACCACCAGGGTCGCCCATGGGGGGCGCGGCGCAGGGAGTGGCGATCCGTCCGGGGACGAAACCCAGGTTGCGCAGCCGCCTGATGAGGACTCCGCCGACGCCGTCATCGAGCAGCCGGATGATGCGTCCGCTGGTTCCGGGGCTGAGGTCCGACAGCGCGAACGTGGGGGTTCCGGGATCGGGGAGGCGGGCGGTACCGGCAGGGGAGCGCGGTGTCGTGGAACGTCAAAAGCCATGGTGTCCTCAGCTCGGCATGAAGGGAACTTCGTCATTGGGAGTGTAAGGCGATGCTTCTCAACCTCGCAGGAAATCAGGACAGACTCTGTGTCAGTGTCGACAGGTCCCTCCGGAGATGTTACGGGGAATGAGCAGGGGAATTGGGTATGCCGTGCGCCGGAGCTCTGGTGTTCGATTATCCAGTTGTTCCGAGAGAACGGTTGACAATGGGAGAAGACGTATAAAAATGCTTCATGACCATTTCCCGTCACTGCAAGATATCGCGCTTGCGGCGACGGGAAATGGTCGGTAGATGATATTTCGGAGTGGTTGTGTCGGAATATTCCGATCGGAAGTCGGGAGCTATCTCGCCGCCCAGAGCCTCTTTGGGATGTGTGGGGCGCTCAGGGGCGTCTGGCGAGGGTGGGGAGTGGTTAGCGGACGGTGGGGCTGGGCATGTTCTGGGCGCCCAGGTAGTGGACGTAGCCGAGCGGCACGACGAAGATGAAGAAGGTGATACGAACCACCCAGGCGTTGATGTTCCACTTGTCGCAAGGGCCTCCGCAAACGCCAAGCCAGACCTTGTCGTTAGAACGTGCGGGCCAATCGAAAACCAGAAGAATTCTGTGCTGTCATGGCAGATATTCTGCAATGCCTGAGCCCTGATGTCACATTGTGGTTCCACCCTGAGATAAATCAACGTCCAATAAGGGGTGGCGGCGTGTCGAGGCGGGTGTGGTGCGAGATTTCGACGAAAGTCGGGAGCAGAAGTGTTCTTCCGGTTTTCTACGGTTTCTATGTGGTCGACCTCGAAAAATACTCCGCATCCAATAAGCGTGATGAGGCTCTCTATGTTCTTGCATATTAGGAATGTTGTGACTCACTAAAATAGATTAGGTGAGCCTATGCATATTGGCGACGAGGCTCACCCCGGCGGCCCTGCGCTGTCATCAGGAGACTCAGCGGGGTCGGGACATGGCCACCGTGCGGGCGCGCTCGGCCCAGGCGTCGTCGAGCGGTTCGGGTTCCCCAGGTGGCGCCGCTGTGCTCGACGGCCCTGGCTGCAGCCAGTCGGCCACGGCCGGATTCTTGGGCAGCAGGGGAGCCGTGCAGGGTAGGTGCCGATGACGTGGTGGACGCGCCCGCCCTCGGTGGAGTCCTTGCCGTTGTTGCCGTCGCCCACGCGCACGGTGCCGAAAGGCGCGCCCGGCCCCAGGGGTGGTCAGGCCGGGTGGTTCTCATAGCCGACCACCGCGCCGAAATCCTCGGTGCCCAGGGTGATGTTGCCGATGGGGCGGGTGTCTCCGGCCACCGTGTGGGCGTCCGCATGAGACTGATACCGGGAATCTCCTGGCCTTTGGCGGTGGGTGAAGCCGTGTCCGAAGAGCTGGTAGAGGCCGCAGATCGCCAGCATCGAGGACGCCGTCGGCCGCCCACGCCTTGAGCGCAGGGGCCGACCGGACCAGGTCCTCCTTGAGTGCGATCCTGACCGGAGTCCTGGCCACCGCCGCCCACGAGGGATGTCGACGTCGCTCGGCAGCTCGTCGCCGGATCGTAGGAGAGGAGTTCGACGTCGTAGCCCCTGCCACTGGGCGCGCCGTGCCAGCACGAGCGTGTTGCCCCAGTCGCCGTAGATGTTCATGTCCCGCGGATAGAGCTGGAGCAGGCGCAGGCTGCCGCGGGCGGGGCCGTCGGTGGTGTGCTCGTAGCGCGCGGTCATGAGCATGACCTCCTCAACGTCTGTCATCTCGCCCAGGATCGAGCGCAGTGCCAGCATGGCGGTGTAGGTGGTGAAGATCCGCATCGGGCGGTCGGTGTCGGCAGCGACCCTGCGCATGAGGGCCACAGCTTTTGCGCAGGTCAGGCTCGACGTCGGTGACTTCGACGTCGTCGTAGCGCAGCCGCAGCGCCATGTCCCAGGCGCGTACGCCGGTGACGACGGCGACCGCCGGGGCGCAGGGCGGAGAAATCGACGTCCCACAGCCAGGACATGTCCCGTCCGTCGGCGTACTCGTCGTTGATGGCTACGACCACGACCTCACCGGACTGCGCCTGGGCGGCCGCTGAAAGCAGGCCCATGCGGAAGCCGGCCGGGTTCTTGACCGGGGAGAGCTGGACAGGGGCGGCCATCCAGAGTGAGGGACCTCGCCGCGGCCGAAGGCGGCCTGTACGGTGCCCAGGGTGGTGAGCAGTCCGGGCAGGGTCGGCGTCCTCGCCCAGCACCTCCAGGACCACCCCGAGGGCGGCGCAGGCGTTGAGTAGGTTGTGGACGCCAGGAATAGCGAAAGTCGACCTCGTGGGAGGCTCCATCGACGCGCACGGTAGCGCGCTGACCGTCAATGGCCTCCAGAGTGACGCGCGGGCCGGGGTTTGGGATTCGTCCTGGTGCGCCCGGGGCCGGTCTGGCCGGTGCGCAGATCGTCGTCGGACAGGAACAGGGGAGCGCAGGTCCTCGCCGGTGCCGAAGGAGACGACGGGCGGAGACGCCCTCGAGGAATGCGGGCGCGGCCAGGCGCGGGTCGTCGCCGCTTTGAGGACGACGACGTCGCTGGTGGCCTTGGCGATGGAGTGCGGGAGGAGGCCGTGTAGTCGATCTCGCCGAAGCGGTCGAGCTGATCGCGCATGACGTTGAGCAGCAGGCAGGCGCGCGGGCGGACCCTGGCCACGGGGTGCACGGCGTGGGCCTCGTCGAGCTCGAGGACCGCGATGTCGGCGTCGAGCGGCCGGCGGCGTCGACCTCGGTCAGCCAGGGGAGGCGAGCACGCCGCGCACGAAGTTCGAGCCGGTCCGGTTGGTGAAGACCTTGAGGCCCTGCTCGCGCAGGAGCTGGACGACCATCTTGGTGGTCGTGGTCTTGCCGTTGGTGCCCAGAGACCACGATGACGCGCCGCGAGGCGAGGCGGCTCAGCGTGCGCTCAGGAAACCGGGGTCGGTGCGCTCCATGACCAGGCCGGGAAAGCGGTGCCGCCGCTGCCGCCGCCGCGCAGAGCGCGCCGCCAGCCGCGCCGCGTGGCCGAGGTGACCGTGAGTCGAGAACGCATGGGACTCCTGCCGACTGAAGGGCGCGCCAGGGGCGCGGACGGGCGTTGGTGCTCATATGGGCACCAACTGCGCGCCAGTCTAGGGCAACAGATCGGTTACGGACGCGTCACGATGCTCACGTGGAAGGTGTGAGGGATCAGGGACGCCCCGCGTGCTCGTGCGGGCGGGCGGGTATGGAAGCGGGCGTGCGGGCCGCAGGCCAGAGCAGGGCCCGGGGCGGCTCACCGGGGGACGATGACGTGCAGGGCGGCCTGATCGACCTCGGCCCCGCAGGGTGCGGGTGGAGCCGGCCGTGTCTCCGTCGAGCTCGAAGGGGACGGGACGGTCGGCCTCGATGAGGACCGTCCTGGCGCGGGTGAGCGTGAAGCCCTCCATCTCCTGGCCGGTGAGGATCTGGCGCCCAGGCGCGCCCAGTCCCGACCTTGCCGGGGGTTGGCCAGGAGCAGGTCGACCATGCCCGTCGGTAGGGGTGGCCTGAGGAAGAGCGTCATGCGGCGGTGATGGTGCCGACATTGCCGCATGAGCGCCATGACCATCTGGCGGCGTACGGGAGGTGCGTCGTCGAGCGTGATGGTGGCAGTGAAGGGATCGGGGACCTCGCGTTCTGGACAGCGGCCACCGCGTGAGGCGCCCGAGCGGATGACCTTCTTCAGGCCCGAGTCGGTGGACTCCATGATCTGGGCGTCAGGCCCATGCCGGCTCACTGACGACGAAGCGCTCTGGCCGTCGTCGAAGGTGCAGGTGACCATGTCGATGGCCTTCCGGCTTCCGTGCAGGGCCAGACGGATGGCGGCGTCGGTGTCAGGGGGACGGAGGGTTGCGGGCCCAGCAGGTTGCCGGTGCCGGCGGGGATGAGGAGCCATGGGCATGTCGGTGCCGGCGAGCTGGGAGGAGACGGCACGCACGGTGCCGTCGCCGCCGGCCACCATGACCAGGTCGACGCCGGCCTCTAGGGCTCGGCGGGCCATGGAGCGGCCGGGGTCGTCAGGTGTGGTCTCCAACCAGACGGTGGGGCGCCAGCCTGCGGCGCGCACCTCCGCGGCGACCCTGCGGCGCAGGAGCGAGAGGTCGTCGAACTTGGTGGGGTTGTAGATGACGGCAGCCCGCTTCTCGCTGCTGGAGCGCGATAGGCGGCGGTTGACCCAGCTGGTGAGGATCGCGTCGATGCCGCCGACCCACAGGGCCAGGTTCGCGAAGGCGGCGCCCAGAAGGAATCCGCCGATGAGGTCACTGAGCGTGGCCTGCCCCATGTACCACTGGCCGACGGCGCTCGCGGCGACGGCGGCGTAGCGCAGAACGGTGCCGGCGGCGACCATGGCGCTGCGGTGGTGGGCGCGCGCGGGGTCACCAGGACCCATGAGGGCCAGCGTTATGGCGGTGATGTGCGCGTTGGGGTAGGGGTAGGTGAAGGCGGCGATGGAGTCGGAGAGGCGGAGCCCGGGGCGGGGGTGAGCCAGGTGCAGGGCAATGAGGAACTGGGTGGGAATGCCGGCGGCGGCGATGGCCAGTGAGACGCTCAGACGGCGCATGCGGGCCGTGTGAGGCGTAGACGACCAGGCCGCGATGAGCCGAGGATGATGATGGGGTGGGTGAAGGTGGCGAGGCCTCTGCGAACTGTCCGGCGACTGACCGGGGGCTGGGTGTCGGGGATCGGCAGGGAGGGCGTCGATGGCGGGAGGGTGCTGTTCGGCGCAGGGGACGAGCGGCCCCAGGGCGCTCAGGTAGGTCCAGACGATGAAGGCCAGGGCGAATCCGACGCAGAGGATGGCCTCGACATACTTCAGGCGCAGTGGGGGCGAGAAGAGGGCGATGCCGCGTGCGAGGGCCTGCTCGCGCTCATCTCGTCCTTTCTGCTGGGTGATTGTCCTGAAGGCAGCCCTAGCCGGTGAGGCTGTGGACGGCATATGTCCGGGCTGAGGAAACGAGCCGGGCAGGGGTGCACGAGGCGGGGCGGACGGAACGGAGCTGACGTGCCCGAAGCCTGCTGCCGAGTCACGATGGACGGGGAGAGGCAGAGTGGGCTGGGAGGGGTGTTTCGGATGCACGACGGATGCTCGAGTTCGGTGAGTTGAGATGATGCGATGTGAACGGAGTGCGACTTTCTCGATCACTCGTGTGTGATGTCTGATGAATGCGGTGGGGTACGTGTACGGATGAATGGATAGCTCGGGCGTCAATCCCTGCGGGGCGGCGGGGAATGGGTACATTGTGCTGGTTGGTTTGCGGGCGCCTCTCGGCGCTCGTTCCCCGATCTACCTCGAAGGACGTATGTCATGCGACAGCAGATTCAGTTCCTCACCCATGCCCTTGGCCGTCGTGAAACGATCAAGTACCTGTCGATCGCGGCTGTTGGTGCGGCTATCGCTCCTCTAACCAGGGATGCTCCGGATCCGCTTTAGCGTTCAAGAAGTTCGCCGCCGGGACCTGGGAGATCACTGTCTCGGGTAACGAATGGAGTAACTTCAAGATGACCCTTTAGTCGTCGACGAGAGAGAGGCACGTGGAAGGCCGATGTCTCCGGCGATGACACAAGCAGCGCCCAGCAGCTCGGCTGGAAAGTGGAGCCTGTCGGGGAATCCTTTCCGTTTCGGAGGGACGATGCCGTGGACAGTGCTGAGTTGATGCGCGTCTACCACGGCGAAAGGTACTGCCAGCTCGATCCCGGAGACGGTCGATCAAGAGAAATGATCTCTTCCATCCACTGGGATATTGAGAATGGAGCTCTTTCGATGTTCCGGTGAACTGGGATCGAGTTCCCAGACCTTGACGTTGACGGGGCAGGACTATCACGACGATCCTCTTCCTATCCTCGCCAAGAAGAAGTGATCAGCCAGACTATCGGTGGCAGTTCCATCTCATCGCGGATGACTTCAGACGTGTGCCCGTCCGCTCCTATGGGCGGGCGGGCGGGCACACGTCGTAGATACTGCGAATCGATGACCCAGTGGAGGCGAGCGAGGCGCTCCGGCCTGAGATTCGGAAGAGATTTCCTCCTGCAACGGCTTGAACGGCATCAGGCCCTGCTGGCGATTATCGAACCGCAGAGCGGCGGCCTGGCCCATCTCCTCGGCCAGTCGGGATTGAGCGTCGACTAGGCGGATGATGGCCTCTGTTGGGGAAGATGCTCACTGAGTCGGTGCGGCGGCGGATTTCTTTGTTGAAGCATTCGGCGGGGTGTCGGACCAGGCCTGTCTCCATACCTCGACGGGGAAGGTGGCGGTCGGCTCCCTCGACCAGGCCGGCGTGGGTGACGGAGGTGACGCGCCTCGGTGAGTTCCGGCCGCCACGAAGGTGAAGAGGCCAGCCTCACCCAGGGCCGGATGTGCTCGTCGAGCGCGGCCGCCATGCGCGAACTGTGACTCCGGGCGAGAGCGCCCAACAACAGTCCGCTGTGCGCCAGGTGGAGACTCCAGCCAGGTGAGGCCAGAGCAAGAGCCCCGCTATGAAGGTACTCAGGATTGAAAATATGGAGCGTGGTCGTTGTGATGGCTCCGCTTAAGTGGGTGCGTGCGTTCCGAACTGCGTTTGCTGACATGGGTGGTCGTGTCTAAGAGCAGATTGCTGAAGGAGACGTTGTGGTGATAGCGTGCGTTGCTTTGCGTGTCCAAGAAGGGCGTTCTGCAGACCACTCCTAGCAGTAAACGCTGCAGATTTAACTGCGATCGGCATCGATCGCTTTCGAAGGAGGCTACATTATCGAATGTCCTGCTCACTCGCTCCGAGGTAGCCAGGCGGCGAGCAGCTTGAACGATGGCTGCTCGCCGCCTGGCATGTCTTCGGAGGCGGCCCACAAAGCATACGCGCGACTTGAGGAACGGTCGACCACCAGCCTGCGATCGAGGTATGAACATCATCAGTTGTGCGGCATCAGTGTCTTTGGTGATCATCCCGCCTTCTGGCCTTCAAGGACAGCGGCAGTTTTATCGTGGTAGAACGTCCTGCGCAGGTCTTCGTCTGGTACTTCATTGTCAAACACCAACGCGCCTCCCAGCGGAGAAGAGCGGATGAGTTCAGGTCGCTCGCAATGGTAGTCATAGACACGCCCTGCGTGAGTCACCGATATCCTCCGTCGCGAATGAGGTAGCTGGAACCGCTTGAGCGACCGTCGCCAATTCGTCGCGCAAGTATGGTCGCGAATAATTTACGTTTGCCACCGAAATAGTTGTATACACGTTCTTTGTTGACGCCAGCCTTTTTCGCGATGTGCTCGACTGTGGTGCCGTCGAGGGCCGTACTGCGCAAACTCAGCCGTCGCAGCTTCCTTGATCTTACGTTTGAGTGCCTTTCTGTGTCCCAAAGCCAGGAGGCCTCACTTCCATCTCCAACGTTGTGGTTGCATCTTTTCGTTCATTATACTACACTAACTCCAACGATGGCGTTGGGAAGGAGCTTCGATATGGTCGAGCGGCCACCCTCATTATGGAGACCGTATTGCGGTAGACCAACAGGAAGGCGGTGGTGGTTATCCTACGGTAATCTATCCGGGTAATGGGGTTTGCTATCTCCGTCCTGGTTATCGCCGCACTATTTGTCTTGACTCAGTTGTATGCGGCTATTCCGTTGCTTGGCCCAGTTGATCTCGATGGAGGCTGATGCAACCTTTGCATTATCGACGATGCTTTAGTGTGACTTATGCTGTTGGGTTCTGTGTATGGGGCCTATCTCCGGACCGCTATGGACGCAAGAAGGTGATGACGGCGTCGATTGAGTACTGGCGGTGGTGACACTCCTATAGCTCGGGAGCTTCGTCGCTGCCGATACTGGCCGAGGCTGCGTGCGCTCCAGGGGCGGCTGCGTCTCGGGTTTGCGCCGGTGGCGTTGGCGTATTTAACAGAGGCTGTTGTACCTCGGTGGAGGGCGAGAGCAATTGGCGCGATGTCGGCAGCATTCTTGGTGGCAGGAATTTTTCGGGCAGGTACTGGCATCGACAATAGCTCTACGCGCAAGTTGGTCATGGTTTTCTTTGCATGCGGCGTCGTCCTGGCGATGATCTTTACGATCATTCTCTTTTCTGTTGTAGAAGTTCCCAATCACACGCCATCGATGACGTTGCTGCAGCAGTTTGGTAACCTCGTCGTGCTTCTGTTTCGGCCGGCGATCGTATTGCTTGGCATAGCCCATATCACGCTGCTGTTATCGTTTGGCGGCGTTATATACTGGCATTGGTCACCATCTCGAAAGATCTTGCATGTTGCCGCGTCAAACATCATTCTCATTCGCCTGGCTGCGCTTCCGGCGATGTTCATTAGTTTAGGGTAGGTGCTGGCTGAGCGTATCAGCGCAATTCGTGTCGCTCAGGTGGGTTTTTGGCTTAGCTGCAGTAGGTATGTTGGGAGGGACGTTCACGGCTCAGACGATTTCTGGTGTCGTCGCGTCCGTATTGTCTACGTCTCGGGTGTTGCGCTTGTCTATTCCCTCAATGATCGCTGTACGGCGAGACTGCAGCGCCGCACCGGGAAGCGGTATGGCGATCAATGGTTTTCGCTCTGTTCGTCGGTGCAAGCATCGGCGCTCTGGTTGGTAAGGGCGATCGGTGGGTTTAGCACCTGACACTCCATTGGTTGCCCTGCTGGGTACTGCAGCAATTTCGCTCCTCACGCTTGGAGCTCATCCAGCGAAAGGACTCGTCATCCTGCAAACTATTCTTGTCTCTTGGGGCTACAGGGGCGGACTGGCCGTCTTATCCTTAAGTATCGGCCAGATAATGCTCCAGTTTATGCCGGACTGCGGCAGGCGAGTTATGCTGAAGGGCGACGATCATTGCCGGATGGCGCTGATGCCTCGCGGATTGTCAACATCGACGACCAAAGCGAGTTTGTCGACCGCGCTAGAAGGTATTGACATCGCTGATCAATGCGATTCGCCTGCGAGATGATATTGCTGCATCAGCGCTGGTTGAACTACATCAGTCTATTGTCGCCGCACGCGATACAAGCCGAGAGCTCTATGTCGTCCATGTTGGTGGTGCAGGAGCTCTGCATATGGACGATGGACGACGATTCTGGGAGACGCCAGGATTCCCGGCCGTCACCTTACCACGGGGAATCGGCCACGCACATTTGCGTGATTATCTGGAACACGCATGAACAGCAGTGCCAATGGGCGTATCTTATCCTCCACCTCGGTATGTACCAGACGGCCCATACCAGGGACGATGCAGCAGAATACCTCCAGGAGATCGCGAGCAGGGCCTTCTTAACTGATGGCATTAGTTATGAAGACTTCGCGCGTTGCGTTGGTTGATGCGGTGCGTGAAGAGTGGTTCGGAGTGTGGCTGATCGGAGGTAGAAGCGACACCCCCGCAGTCCCCGCGAGCGATGACGTCATCGAGTCGGCAGTGCAACATCGTCGTCCGGTGCCAGAAGCACCAGGCTTGCGTGGTCTGCTGGATGATGCCCTGACTGCCACGAAATCCGGCAAGAACAGCAAATTCTCACGTCATGGGACGTCCATGACGTGAGTTTGAGCGATGACCCTTGGTCGGGGTGGCGGGATTTGAACCCACGACCTCTTCGTCCCGAACGAAGCGCGCTACCAAACTGCGCCACACCCCGTGCAGCAGGCGACAGCCCATACCTCCATCCACCGCGGGAGGAAATCGGAGCCGCTGAGTCGTCCGTCACGTAGGCGCTCTGGCCTACAGACTCGCGGTTGGCTTCGCCCTGATCCCCATGACAGGCTGCGCGATGACAGGCCTGGTCACCGGCGCCCCGGGGCGCCTGCGCGAGCCCGCGACCCGGCGACCGGCCCGAGTATCCGCCACGGAACAGAAGGAACCCCATGCGCATCGAGGCCGTCGTCGCAGACATCACCACCGAGGAGGTCGATGCCATCGTCAACGCTGCCAACAGCACCCTCCTGGGAGGTGGAGGAGTCGACGGCGCCATCCACCGCGCCGCTGGCCCCCGCCTGCTCGAGGGCTTGCCGGAAGCTGCGCGACACCGAGCTGCCCGACGGCCTGCCGGTCGCCGCGCGCGCCGATCGCCACGCCCGGCTTTGACCTGCCCGCCACCTGGGTCATCCACACCGTCGGCCCCAACCGTCACGCGGGCGAGGACGACCCGGCCCTGCTGGGCGCCTGCTTCGACAGCTCCCTGGCACTCGCCATCGACCTCGGCTGCTCCTCCATCGCCCTTCCGGCTGTCTCCGCCGGCGTCTACGGCTGGCCCATCGCACAGGTCGCCGAGATCGCCGTGGCCCGCGCCTGCGCCGTCGAGCAGCGCTCCCGCACTGAGCCCGACGCCGTCAGCCGCCTCGAGCTCATCCGCTTCGCCCTGTCCTCGCAGGCCAACCACGAGGCCTGCCGCCCCGCCCTCGAGCGCGCCGAGCACTGACCTGGGCTGAAGCGGCCTCGCCCGTGTCTCCGCATCAGCGCCTTCGGCCCGGACGATCTCCGGCCTGCTCAGGCGCCCTTCGCCTCCCGCGGCCGCCTGCTCGTCAGCCCACCTGCGCAGGTCCTCGCCGTGGATCGCGGCCGCCAGCAGGCCGGGGAAGGCGTCCGGCGTGCATCCGAAGGCCGGCACCCCATCCCCTGCCAGCCGCTTGGCGACATCATGGTTGTAGGCGGGGACGCCGTCGTCACTCAGGGCCGCAGCACGACGACCTGCACCGCTGCCCAGCAGCTCCCCCACCTGCGCCAGCATCCGCTTCGGGTCGAGTCGTACAGGGTCGCTGATGAGGATGAACACCGAGTCCGCAGGCTGCGTGATCGTCTGCCGGCGGTACCTCGATGGCCGGTGAGGTGTCCGTGCCGCCGCCGAGCTGGGTCCCGGAAGATGACGTCGACCGGGTCTGACAGCAGCGGCGTCAGATCCGTCACGGTGGTGTCGTAGGCGACGAGCGTGGTGCGAAGCGAACGGATCGAGGCCGTGACCGCCGCCATGATGGAGGCGTAGACGACCGAGGAGGACATGGACCCGGACTGGATCCATGCAGAGATGGTGAACTCCTTCTGGATGCCCCTGATGGCGCCGGCCGTGCCCGATGAGCCTCTCCGGGACGACCGTGCCCAGCTCGGGCACGTAGTTCTGAGGTTCGCGCGCGATGGTGCGGTTCCAGTCGATATCGGCCGGCAGGGGGCCGAGACGTCCTCGTGGAGCGGTCCAGCGCGCCGCGCACCGACTGCTGGAGTCGGTCGGCGATCCGCTCTTCCACCTCCTTGACGACCTTGTCGACGACCGTGCGCGCCGTGGCCTTGGCCTCCTGCGGAATCATCTCCGACAGGGTGGCCAGCGTCGCCGCCAGGTGCACGTCGGGCTCCACGCCCTGGAGCACCTCCGGCTCCAGCAGGAGCGTCTTGATCCCCAAGCGGTTGATGGCGTCGGTCTGCATGACCCGTACCACCCGGGAAGTACCTGCGGATGTCCCCAGCCAGCGCGCCACCTGCCGGAACCGTCAGGCCCCCGCGCCCCTTGTCCTGTGGGCCGACGTCGTACAGGTCCGCTAAAGGTCGTGTCCATCGCCCTGTGCCCGTCGGACAACGAGGTGGGGTACCCGCTCGGGTCCACGCCCAGGGCCAGGCACAGCGCTGCTCGATGCTGGTGCGGCTCGACGTCGTCGGGCCGGTCCGTCTGAACCGTCCGACCCGCCTGGTCGGGTGGTCGCCGCGCGCTCATCGGGTACCTCAAGGATCATGCTCACCGTGTCCAGAACCGTCTCGACGTCGTCGAATCGCTCCTCGGTCGGGCCGTTCCCGTGCGGGGCGGGGGAGCCGAGGTCGCGGATCTGCCGGGCCAGGTCCACCTTCTGGGGGTTCGGCCACTGGCCGAAGGCCCGTCGCAGCCGAGGCAGGACGTCGACGAAGGACCGATCCCCGATGCGCCCGGAAAGCCACCGTCAGAGCACCTCGAGCAGGACATTGTCATAGCTGAGCAGGGAGGATGTCCCCAGCGAGGAACCCTCGATCCACTCGGCCTGCTCCTCAGGCTGCGTGCCCTGCGACAGCGCCGGGACAGCCTCAGAGCGGCGGCGTCGCGGGTCAGCTCCCCGGCATCCAGGAGCATCCGGGTGAGTGCGTCCGGCCGCAGCAGACCGGGCAGGCTGCGGGTGGCCAGCGCGGAGCGCAGCGCGCCGTTCCACAGCGCCGCGGCCCGTTCGTCCAGAAGACCGATGACGCTCTGGACCTCGTCGATCGTGGAGCGCAGCGTGCAGGCCATCCGGGCGTCCACGTTCGCGGCCGCCGCCGACATCCCGCGCACCCTCGCACCAGGACGGCGCGGGTCACCGCCAGGCTGGAGGCCTCCGTGCCGCGCACGTCCCCGTATCGCTAGGGAGCGGGCCAGGGGCCGCACCGAGCCCAGCAACCGGACGATATCCATCTCGCGCGCGGCCTGCTCATCGAGGATCCGCAGCAGCTCGGGCACGACCCGGACAGGCCTGCCGCCAGCGCCTTCTCCACCGACCCTGTCACCTGCGGCAGCGAGGTCGGTGGCGGCCAGCAGGGCGTTGCCGGCAGCAGGAGGCCACGGTAGTGCCGAAGGCCGCCGCCTCCACCACCTGCACGGACATCTCCGGGTCCCACTCGAGCTCCCAGACCTCCTTGAAGGTGCCGCTCGATGAGACCCGCTGCCGCCTCCCAGGTGATCCCGAGGAGTTCTGCAGGCGCAGCAGCTGGGACTTTGGCCAGGTCCCGGGGCTTGCGCAGGTCCAGCGTGAGCGTCTTGGGAGCCGCCGCGAAGGGCCATGCGCAGACTCTTGGCGGCCGAGCGCAGATCGGCGTCCAGGGGAACCATGGGGACGCCGTCGGGCACGCTGCCGAGGGCCTCGCCGATGAGCACCTCACGGGTCGCGGCGGCGGCCCGCACCGCACTGCCCTCGCACATGACCGACAGGACCGCCTCGCCAAGCTCATCGAGGCCGGCCATGGGACGCCCGCGCAGGGCGGCGAGGCTCTGCGCCAGCCGCGCCGCCTCGATGATGTGGGCCGAGGGGACCGGCAGATCCTGGCGACGCAGGGAAGCGGCCACCTGCGTCAGCCAGCGCACGACCGGTCGATCCGGGGCGGTGAAGAGCAGGTGGTACCAGCCCGGCGACTCCACCCCGGCTCGATAACCGCTACCCCCGGCCAGGCGCCGGTGCGTCCACGGCACCCAGGTCAGGGACGTCCTCGCCTTCGCCATGCCCTTAAGCCGGGCGTTGTCCTGCGAGACCTTCGGCGGCTTGCCGACCAGCGCCGGGGCGTGCCAAGCCCCGCACACGACGGCGATTCGCTCGTGGCCCGCCCTTCTGGCCGCCCGCAGGACCTTGCGCATATGCGCTTCGCGGCGCAGCGTGGACTCGTCGGTCTCCGGGGACGCTTCCGCAGGAGACCGATCGCCTCGGCCAGCGCGTCGAAGGGGTCGCCCTCCATGCGCAGCTCGACGACGTCCTCCCACCAGGCCTCCGGGTCCTCGTAGCCGGCCAGGCGTGCCAGTTCCGCGATTGGGTCGGTGCGCTCCGGGCGGGCGGCGTCCTGAGCCGCGGCGCTACCGTCCCCCTGAACCGCCCGTCTCCCCGAACCGCGTCAGAGTCGCCGGGTCGCTGGAGTCACCCGGGTCGTCCGCATCGTCGACGTCCTCCTCGGTCCCCGCCTTGATGCCGGCCCGTGCCCGCTCGCGCTCGGCCTTCCGTTCGGCCAGGACGGCAGCCGCGGCAGATCCATGAAATGGGCCTTGGCCCCGTGCGCCACCGCCCAGGACAGCGCCTGCCATTCGGGGAGAAGACGGCCATCGGCCAGAAGGAGGCTCCGAGGGATCGGTGTTGTCCCAGGCGAGCAGGGGCCACCGGCGGCTCCAGGCCCCGGCCCGCCCACTCGATGAGGCCATCGGCGTCGGCCGGCCTCGATGAGGACGCAGTCGGGCCGGTAGGCCTCCAGCGCTGCGGCCAGGGCCTGCCGAGCCCGGGCCATGGTGACGGATCCCCAGAACCCTCACGGGCGGGCGCGCGTCCTCGGCGTCGTCGACGACGTCGTTCTCGGCAGCGACTTCAGCGGTACCCTCGACGGCTCCTACGCTGGCGGTCACTGCCCCACCTCACGGCAGGCGCGGTAGAAGTCCGACCAGTCGCGGCGCTCGCGGACCACGGCCTCCAGATACTCGACCACACCACCTGATCGGCCACCGGGTCGCTCCACCGCCCCGAGGATGCCGGCGGCCACGTCCGAGGGCCGCAGGACGCCGTCGCCGAAGTGGGCGCTCATGGCCAGGCCAGTTGGTGACCACCGAGATCGCCTCCGCGGTGGACAAGGTGCCCGACGGCGATTTCAGGCTCGTGCGCCCGTCCTCGGTCGCGCCCTGGCGCAGCTCGCGGAAGACGGTGACCACGCGACGGATCTCCTCCAGGGCGCCCTCCGCGGCAGGCAGCTGGAGCGCCGAGCCGAGGTCCTCCACGCGGCGGGCCACGATGCTCAACTCCTCCTCGGCCGAGGCCGGCAGCGGCAGGACCACCGTGTTGAAACGGCGCCGCAGCGCCGCAGAGAGGTCGTTGACACCGCGGTCGCGGTCGTTTGCGGTGGCGATGAGGTTGAAGCCCCCGTGCGCCTGCACCTCGGTGCCCAGCTCCGGCACCGGGAGAGTCTTCTCGCTGAGCACCGTGATAAGGGCATCCTGGACGTCGGAGGGCATGCGGGTGAGCTCCTCGACCCGGGCGATCCTGCCCGTCCCCATGGCCGTCATAATGGGGGAGGGGACGAGCGCCGCCTGCGAGGGCCCCTCGGCCAGGAGCCGGGCGTAGTTCCAGCCGTAGCGCACCGCCTCCTCCGAGGTGCCCGCCGTGCCCTGCACCAGGAGCGTGGAGGTGCCGCAGATCGCGGCGGCCAGGTGCTCGCTCACCCAGGACTTCGCCGTGCCCGGCACCCCTAGCAGGAGCAGAGCCCGGTCCGTGGCCAGGGTCGCCACGGCCACCTCGATGAGGCGCCGGTTGCCGACGTACTTCGGAGTGATGACGGTGCCGTCTTCCAGTGTGCCGCCCATGAGGTAGGGTGACCACCGCCCAGGGCGACAGCCTCCAGCTCGCCGGCCGGGTGCGCTCGTCGAGACGCGCCAGGGCGGCGAGCTCGGCGTAGCGCTGCTCGGCGTGAGGGCGCAGCAGGGGTGCGTTGTCGGTACCGGTGTGGCTGTTGGTCTGAGTGCTGGTCACGGGTGCTCCTCGGTGGCTGATGGGCGGGTAGTCGATGGGTGGTCGGGAAGAAACAGAGCGTGTGCGTGCGTGCGGGCGCGGCTGGGCGGTGTGCGTGCGCAGGGCCTCCAGCCGGAGTCGCAGACGCAGCCCCTCGACGGCGTCGGTCACGAAGGCCGGTGCCGAGTCGGGACGGGAGACCTCCTCCATCAGAGCCAGTGCCTCAGGCAGGACCGTGGCGTGGCAGGAGACCGGCAGCCTGGTGGTCTCCTGGGAGGTCCAGTAGCCGATGTCCTCGGGTCGGTGCGATCCGAGGGCGGACCGGAGGAAGGAGACCATGCGGCGGGAGTGCTCCGCGGAGTAGGGGCGCGGCCAGAAGCGGCGCATGTCGGTGAAGCGATCAAGATCGCCACGTTTGAAGGCGTCGGCCGTGCAGGGCCTCGATGAGGGGCGCCACTGCCACGACGGTCCGCGGTGAACAGGGCGCTGCTCAGATCCAGCGGTTCGCCCTCGAAGGTCACCTCGGCCTCGAGGAGCTGACCGGCGGACAGCCCGATGAGAGCCGGCCAGCGGTCGATCGGGACGCGTCCGACCACCTCCTCCAGTAGAGCGGGCGGGTATCCGGCAGCCGTTCTCCTGGCGGATGGTGGGCCGACGTCGACTCGGAGGGGTCCCCGGTGCCGCGCTCCCCGTACTCGTCACGCAGGACCTCGTCGGTCACCTCGATGGGTCGGCAATCCACCCGGGTGGTGCGCGGAACCGCTTGGTGACGCTCATGTGGGAGGCGGCGAGGGCCTCGGCGCGCTGGACCAGCCCCGATCCGGGCAGGAGGAGGAGCACCTGCGCCGCCGCCTGGCGCACGCCCCGGAACGATCCGTCAGGGCCATCTCGAGGAGGGCAGGTCCGCCTCACTCAGGTTGGTGGCCAGCGCCTCGACGATCCCCGGCGGGCCTCGGCCTTCTCTTCCTTCCACGACGCCACCATGAGGGTCCGCGCTGCAGCTGGGTCCTGGGCGCGCAGCCGCCTGAAGTAGGCGAGCCGCTGGGCGAGTGGTGCCCAGTCTCCACACGGAGTCGTCCCCGAGTCGCCGCCGGGCAGGGACACCAGGGGCTCGACCCGCTTGCCCCACACGGGTGGTCGCGGAGCACCGCCGCGGCGCGCTCGTCGATGACAGCCGGGACCGCATCGCGGTCCTCGTGCCTCTAGGCGGTCTCTGTGAGAACGCGCATGAGGAGGCAGGGGCGGGTAGCCGCCAGCCGCACTCGGCCACCATGCCCAGCGCCGTGGCGAGCAGGTGCTCCCTGAGGCCTGCTGAGCAGGATCTGTTCCAGGATTGGGCGCAGGCCCTCGGTGCCAGGGGACGCGATGAGGGCCGCCCAACCGGTATCCCCTTGCGGCGGAGGAGGGGATCGCCGGGATCGTGGCGCGGTGCACCGCACCGTGAGGCGGCGGCCGCATCCAGGAGCGCTTCGGTGCCCTCGGACGTATCCTTTGCATCCCCGCACCTTCTGCACCCCTCCGATGAGGCGGGAGGGCGCTCGTGACGGCGCTGGGGAGCGTCCCGGGGAGAAGGGACGCGTGCTCGTTCCGATGACAGCGGTCTGGGCCAGTGGGGACAGATCACTCACAGGGCACGCACCTCTCCGGCGGTCAGGACGCTCAGGGCTCGCAGGCCCTCGGGGATAGCTCGCGCCGGCCACGACGGTCTCATCCCCGTCGGCCAGGGAGCGGCAGGCCCCATCAGGCGTCGTCGGGCGTGATGAGCAGTGCCCCGTCCGCATCCCCGATCGCCAGCCGATCGCCGTCGAGCAGGCGGAAGCGTCCGGAGACCAGATCGTGTGGCCTCCACCCACGGGTCCGCGGCGACTGCCCGCTTCCAGATCTCCCCGAGCGGCAGCCGTTCCCACGGCATCGGGCTCCCATCCGGTCACCGGCTGCGGGAGCTGCTCGTCGGACAGGGCCACGCGCACCTGGCTGCGCCCTGTAGAAGTGTGCGACGGCGTCGAGCCGGGTTCCCGGAACAAGAGCGGTGGAGAAGCCGCTGGAGGCGGGGCGAAGAGGAGAACGAGCCCCTAGCGCCGCGTCGTCGTGCCGTAGAGCCACAGGCGGCGCTCGGTGAGCCTGCCCTCCACGGGTCCCGACCGGCGACGACCACCCAGGTGTCTCCGACGCCGGGCGAGCCAGGACGTCCTCGGTGCGCATCGTGAGCCCCAGGTGGGAGCGGACAGTGGCCCAGTGAGATCGTCAGGGAAGCTGGGTTGCGGCGGTTCCAGGCCCGGATGAGCAGGTGGAGCAGCCCGAGCTCGTCGACCAGCCGCTCCGAGCCAGTCGGGAGGAATCGCTCAGCCTCGACAGGGCGGTCAGGCGGCGGGCGACTCCGGGAGCCTGGGCGTCAACCATGCGGGAGGCGAAGGAGGTCAGCTGTTTTGAGCGCTGGGCCGAACCGCTGGCCAGCCCCTCGCGGAGCTGATCGGTCAGCCACCGGTCCAGGTCCGCCAGTCCGTCGGTAATGCGCCGTTCACGGGTGCGGGCACGCGAGGCGGCGCTCTTGGCCGAGGCGGCCGCCCTGGCCGGATCGTCGGGCCGGTCCGGGGCCTCCTGCCGTGCGGCCTTCTGCCGGGCCCGCTTGACGCGGCCCTCCAGCCACTCGGCGGCGAAGGCGGCCGGCTCCCACCCGCCACCTGCCCCCGGCTCCACAGGTGCAGCAGGCCGATGGCATGTTTGCAGGGGAACTTGCGGCTGGGGCAGGAACACTTGAAGGCCGGGCCGGACAGATCCACGCACACCCGATAGGGCCTCTTGCCCGACCCCGCGGCACTGCCCCACACCAGCGCCTCGTGCACGCCGGCGTCCGACCAGGTGGCCGGTGAGGCCAGCTTGAGGGCCCGCTGAGGCGACCCTGCTTTGTCCGGCGCCAGCGCGGTGACCTGCTCGGTGCTCCAGGGCGCGATGGTCGGTGTGCTCATGAGGCCGAGGATAGGTCAGGGCTGTGACGCCGATGGGCCCTCTTTGAGGGGAATACCGGTGAGCGCATGGGGAGGCCTCCCGTGGCGAGCGTCCTTCTAAACTGCCGGTCATGAGCACTGACGCCCAGCACCCGCACGACCCCGGCGGTGACGCCCACTGCGGCGGCCGCGACCCGTTCCCCCTGGCCCGGCCGCACGGTGCTGGTCACCGGCGTCAGCCGCCGCATCGGCATCGGCCACGCCATCGCCCTGCCGCGCCGCGGGACTACGGGGCGAGCATCGTCGCCCACCACTACCGCCCGCACGACGCCTCCCAGCCCTGGGGCGCCGACGACATCGAGGGCCGTCATGGCCTCCATCCGCTCCCCATCTGGTCGGCCCGGCCCGGCTCATCGACATCCCCGCCGACCTGGCCTGTTCGGGGGAGCCAGCCCGCGTCGTCGAGCGGGCCGTGGCTGCCGTGGGCCATCTCGATGCCCTCGTGTGCAATCAGGCCATAGAGCAGTCCTGACGGCCCGCTCTCCCGAGATGACGGAGGCCGTCCTGGATGCCCACTGGGCGGTCGACGCCCGCGCCTCCATCCTCCTGGCGCAGGCCTTCGCCGCCCAGGAGGGCTTCGTCCCGCCCGCTGTGCCGGACGCCGGCCGCCGCCGCGGTGCCATCGTGTTCCTCACCTCCGGCCAGGGCCTGGGACCCCTGCCCGGGAGATCGCCTACGCGGCCCGCCAAAGCCGCTATCGCGGGCGTCACTCTGACCATCTCCGATGAGCTCATCGACGCCGGCATCACCGTCAACACGGTCAACCCCGGCCCCGTCGACACCGGCTACGTCACCGAGGCGGACCGCGAGGCGACGGCCGTCATGTTCCCCAGGGGCGCTGGGGGCGAGGGCTGACGACCCTGCCCGCCTCATTACCTGGCTGCTGACCGACGAGGCCCGCTGGATCACCGGTCAAGTCATCAGCTCTGAGGGAGGCTTCGCCCGCTGGCGCCGCTGACGGCGTGCCGAGACCCCGAAATCGACCACAACTTCATAGACGACACGGCTCCGCGTCATCTATGAAGTTGTGGTCGAAGTTGGTGACGCGCACCATCCGTCAGGCCGGCAGCAGCCGCAGCAGCGCGGCCTCGGGCCGGCAGGCCAGGCGCACGGGTGTGTAGGGGCTCGTGCCGAGCCCGGCGGACACGTGCAGGTACATGTGGTCGGCGGCCCGCGGATCCCCGAGCCGGCCCGGCCACTGCGACAGCCCTGAGGCCCGACCCCGGTCCAGGTCGCAGTTGGTCACCAGCGCTCCCGCCCCGGGCGCACACAACTGCCCACCGTGCGTGTGCCCGGCCAGGACCAGGTCGACGTCGTCGGCCGACATCGCCTCAGGACCCGTCGGTAGGGGGCGTGCGTGAGCCCCAGTCGCAGTGCGCGACCCTCTCGGTTGCGGATCGCCGGCAGGGAAGGCCGAGTCCGCCGACCCGGATGATGCCAGATCGCCGCCCGCCCGGGGGCGAAGATCGTCGCGGTTGGCGTGCGGGTCGTCGACGCCCACCAGTTCGATGCGCCGACCGCCCACGGTGAGTGAGTCGCGCCGGTTGGTCAGATTCGCCCAGCCGCCTGCGGCCTGCAGATCGCGACCTCCTCCCGTAGGCGGGGCCTCGATGTCCTCATCGCGCACGCGACTGGAGGCCTTGCGCGGGTCGCGGTGCAGGTAGCGCGTCGGCAGGCGGAAAACAGTGGTGCGGTAGTCGTGGTCGCCCATGACGAAGGCGCCGGGCAGTCCCGTCAGCGGCTCGAGGGCCCGCCGCAACGGCTCCAGCCCGCAGGCCAGGGACAGGTTGTCGCCGGTGTTGACGACGACGTCGGGCCGCAGCTGCGCCAGCCGCTGCACCCAGGCCACCCGTGCCTCGGGTGTGGTCGGTCAGGTGCAAATCGGACAGGTGCAGCACCGTGAGGGGTTCCTCATCGGCGGCGAGGACCGGCACGTCGATGCGCCGCAGAACGGGGCACCGGGCCTCGATGAGGCTGTAGGCCAACGTGGCCGCCCCCAGGGCGGCAGTGGCCCCAACGACGGACAGAGCCGAGCGTCCGGCAGGGGATGGCGCTCATAGGGAGTCGGGTCCTCTTCTGTTCAGTTGTTCGCGGGTGGCTGGTGCTCACTGGTGGGAGGGATTGGCAGAGTCGGATCCTCGAGCGCCTGGGACATGTAGTCGCGCCACATCGGCACGGCGATCGTGTTTCCGTACATGATGCCGACGCTGTGCGGGCCGATCTGCTGGCCGTTGAGGGTCCTGGGGCTGCCGGCGTGGCCGATCCAGACCGCGGTGGCCAGCTGCGGGGTGAAGCCGACGAACCAGGCGTCATAGTTGTAATCCGTGGTTCCGGTCTTTCCGGCGATCGGCCGGTTGATGGCGGCCTCATGAGGCCGTTCCCGCCCTTTTTGCGACGTGGCGGTCAAAGTCGTCGCGGTTTGGTCTGCGGCGCCCTGATCCATTGCCTGCGTGCAGTCAGCGCTGGGCACCGCCATGGAGGTGCCGCTGGCGTCAGGATCTGGTCAATGGCGATCGGCTTGCAGTACTTGCCTCGAGGCGAAGGTCGCATAGGCGTTGGCCATGCTCAGCGGAGGCACGTTCTGCGAACCCAGCACGATGGAGGGCGTGGGTCCAACGGTGTGCCATCGGCCTTCGTCACTCCGATAGAGGCGGCGAAGTTGGTGACGTCGCAGACGTTGAGGCGGCTGAGCATCTCGGCGTGAGCGACGTTGATGGACAGTTTTGTTGCCTCGGTGACGTTGGTGGCGCGGTTGAGGGGAGGCGTCGACGTTCTTCGAGGGCCCAGGTCGGGTCGTTGTTCTCCGGGCGCAGGGGATGTTCCACCGGAAGGTCCTGGGGACGGCGCTGAGACTGGCGCCGGCCGGGTTCCCGTCCATCGAACCACTCGGCCAAGATGAGGGGCCTTGAAGGTCGAGCCAGGCTGGAAGCCGACAGTGCCGTCACTGAGTTCGATACCGCGTGCTTGGCGTCGGCGGCGTAGACGAGCTGGGTTTCACTGCTGTCAGGGCCGCCGTCGCCGTAGCCGTAGTTGCTGTTCTGGGCAAGTGCCTGGATCCGGCCCGTGCCGGGCTCGATCGAGGCGATGGTCGTGTCGGTGCCCGACTCGTCGCCGGTGGGGACATTGGCCTGGATGACGTTGTCCGCGGCGCCTTGCCGCTTGAGGTCAGGGTGGTGGTGATCTTCAGGCCTCCGCGCGTCAGCAGCTGGCGCCGCGAGGCGACATCGGGGCCGAAGTTCTCCGACCCGAGGATCTCGTTGACCACGTAGGTGCAGAAGTAGGCGGCGGTACCCGCGGCGCCGCAGCCGGCTGGGGAATCCGGGACATGGAGCATGCTCTCGATCAGGGGTGGCCACGGCCTCGTCGTGCTGCTCCTGGGTGATGAACTTCTCCTCCAGCATCTTGGCCAGGACCCAGTCCATGCGGTTCTTGGCCAGCTCCGGCTGGGTGACGGGGTCGTAGGCGCTGGGGGCGTTGGTGGTGCCGGCGATGAGGGCCGCCTCTGCCACTGTCAGCTCACTGGCCGACTTGCTGAAGTAGTGCCGGGCGAGGCCCTCAACCCCGTAGGTGGAGGGGCTGAAGGCGGCGATGTTGAGGTAACCCTCGAGAATCTGCTGCTTGGAGTACTTCTGCTCCAGGCTGAGGGGCGTACTTCATCTCGCGCAGCTTGCGGGCCACGGTGCTCTCGGTGGCGTCCCGGATGATCTTGTGGTCATCGTTCTTCAGGCCGGTCTCGATGAGCGTGTTGCGCACGTACTGCTGCGTGAGTGTGGAGGCGCCCTGGCGCGAGCCGCCGGCGTTATTGGAGACCAGGGCGCGCACCATGCCGGTGGGGTCGACCCCCTGGTGCTGGTAGAAGCGCTGATCCTCCACGGCGACGATGGCGTTCTGCATGTTGACCGAGATCTGGCTCAGGGGCACCACGATGCGGTTCTCTGCGTAGAACTTGGTGATCTCGGTCCCATCGGACGCCAGGAGGGTCGAGATCTGGCTGGGCTGCTGGACGTTGAAGTCGCTGGGAGCTCCTCGAAGAGCTCGGCGGAGGCCTTGGTCAGCGCCGCCGTGACGCCCACGAGGGGTGGCGAAGCCTGCGGACAGGACACCGCCGACGCCCGACAGTGCCAGAAAGACCACGAGCATCGAGGACGACCTGTGGTGGTGTCAGAGGCGTCCGCGCGCAGAGGAGTTCGCCATGGCGCCAGCCTACGTGGAATCGATAGGAGGATGCGGTGGCGTAGGCCCTCTTCGGCCTGAGAAGACCCTAGGAGAGTGCCGCGATCGGTCTCCGGTCGGCCCCTTTCCGGCTCGTGGTGCGGGGAGGCCCGACGACGTCGGCGCGGACCTCAGACGCGGTCGCCCCGGCCGGATGGTAAGACGGCCCGGAATGCCTCAGTAATTTCTTAAGAAATGCCCAGGATCGGGTCACGGTGGGATCACGGTTCGCCCGCGGCGTTCACGGTCATGAGGCATCCTCCGGCTGTGTGAAGCGGATTTCCCAACCTTGCGAAAGGTGAGATCCCGTTGGACTCGAAGTCCACTTAAATGGCTCGCTATCAGAGAACTCCCCTTGAATGCGGTGGTGCGGGCCGATCTTGCCGGGGTCAGGGACGCTGAAGCCGCCTGGAACACATGAATGGGATTTGGTGCGCGGCGCTCGGTTGCTATACGGTAACGGCTGTGACGTGTCTGACAACGGCGTCGGCCGTTGAATGAATCGGGGTGAGTATGACTCAAGACGACCAGACCTGGGCGGCCCAGGCGGCCTGCGCAACCGTCGAACCCGACCAGCTTTTCGGCAAGGGAGCTGAGCAACGCGATGCCAGGTCGCTGCTGCTTCGCGTGTCCGGTCCGTATGGAGTGTCTGGCCGAGGCACTCAACTCCGAGTCCAGTTTCGGTGTCTGGGGCGGACTGACTGAGGCGGGAGAGGCGGGCAGCTGCGGCGCTTCCCCGAAGTCGACGACTGGGGGCTGTGGCTCCAGCGCGAGGACGACGAGCTCGTCGCCGAGATCCACGCCCGCCGCGCCCCCGCATCCTGGCGGGTGCGCTGCGCCTCCTGAAGTCTCCTGCGGCCTGGCTTCCGGTGCTCCGGGGCCGGGCTCAGGCTGAGCCCATGACTGCATCTTCCGACCACGTATCCGGCGCTCCGACCGCCTGGGAGTACGCCACCGTTCCCCTCATCACCCACGCCACCAAGCGAGATCCTCGACCAGTGGGGCGCCGACGGCTGAGCTCGTCAGGTCGTGCCCGGTCCGTCCGGCACGGAGAATCTCATCGCTCACCTCAAGCGCCCCCGGGCTCACCGGCATCTTCGCTCCGCCTCGAGCCGGTCGGCCCCGTCCGGTGCGGCCTCCCAGACCCTGAACGGTTTCGACGTTGCGTCCGCGGTCCGTCGTGGTGGACCGCCGGACGCAGCATCGTCAGTTCGGTGGATGCGGTTGTCGGCGCTCGGTAGATCGCCCGGCGTGCTGCGCGGAGGGCTCTCGTGACCGAAACGGACCCTCAGCGGGCGCGACGGCGCAGTCGGTCGACGTCGAGCAACGTGACGGCCCGGCCCTCCAGGCGGATCCAGCCGCGGGAGACGAACTCCGCCAGCGACTTGTTGACCGTCTCGCGCGAGGCGCCCACTCAGCTGGGCGAGCTCCTCCTGGGTAGGTCGTGGGGACGTGAACGCCGTCGTCGGTGGGTGAGCCGAAGCGGTCGGCCAGGTCCAGCAGGGCCTTGGCCACGCGGCCGGGCACGTCGGAGAAGACGAGATCGGCCAGCGCCGTGTTGGTGCGGCGCAGGCGCTGGAGCCAGGCGCGCAGCATGTCCTTGGCCAGCTGCGGTGGGACTCACGAAAGTCATGAGCTGGTTGTGGTCCAGCGTCAGGGAGCTCGGTGGGGGCCACAGCGGTGGCGGTGGTGGAGCGCGGGCCTGGGTCGAACAGGGTCAGCTCGCCGACGATCTCGCCGGGGCCGAGCACTGCGAGCAGGTTCTCGCGGCCGTCGGCACTGGCATGGCCGAGCTTCACTTTTTCCGGAGAGGAGAATGTAGAGGCGGTCACCTGGAGTCGCCCTCATTGAGAGAGGTCTCGCCACGGCGCAGAGTCGTCTGCGTCATCATGGCGCGCAGTTCCTCCTGCTCATCGGGGCTGAGGCCCTCGAGAGCAGGATCCTGGAAATAATGCTGTCTTCCGGAGATCCTCCTGGTGGTTAGGGGCTGGCATCCCGCATGCGGGAGCCCCTCGGGTCTATCCTGCCACGGCTTGTGACCTGTGGCACGCCGTCGAAAACATTGTAGCTTCCGTGTGTTGCAGGTCAAAGGGAGTGAGCAAAATCAGGGTGCGTCCTGCGACACTCTTGAACAGCGTGCGGTTGCGGACGGATGGCGGGATCGATTGCAATAGCGGTCTCATGGACTACAGGCCTGAATAAGGACTCGGGCGGTGCCGGCTGTCGGTGAGAGCGCGGAAAGAGGACGAGGTGCGCAGGTCGGCGAGTGAGTGAGATCGCAGCGGCATCGGCTGACGCAGTGCCCGAGGTCTCGGCGATTCCGGCCTCGCCGGGCGCGCGAGCGCCGTCGACGACGAGCTGATCGCCCTCTACCCGACGCCGTCTGCGCCCTCGACCACGACGGCGCTTTCCAGCTCCTCATCGCCACCGTCCCTGTCCGCCCAGACCACCGATGCGCGCGTCAACACTGTCACGCCTGAGCTCTTTGCGCCACCCCGACGCCGCCGCTCTGGGGAGTCGCCCGGCGCGAGGACCTCGAGGCGATCCTGCGGCCCCTGGGCTTCCAGCGGGCCAAGGCCGGGCACCTGCTGGGCATCGGTCAGGCCCTCGACGAGCGTTTCGACGGCCGGGTCCCGCGCAGCCGCGAGGACCTCGTCTCCCTGCCGGGAGTGGGGCAAGACCGCCAACGTCGTGCTCGGCGCCTTTCGGGCAGCCCGCCATCACCGTGGACACCCACGTTGGGCGACTCTCGCGCCGACTGGGGTGGACGACGTCGAAAGGACCCGCTGCGAGTGGAGAGGGACATCGCGGCCCTGTGGGAGCCGTGGCGCTGGACCGACGGCTGCCATCGGCTCATCGAGCACGGGCGCCGCGGGTGCTCCGCCCGCTCGCCCCCGCTGCGGTGAGTACGCGCTGCTCGAGGCCGGGCTGTGCCGCAGGTGGGCGTTTGATAGGCGTTTGAGCGGCGCTCGCGGAGGCGGCGGGCCGGTGTCGGGCTAGCCCACCCCCGGTCCGCCAGATGGCAGGATGGGATGGGAGGGCCGGCGCCGTCAGGCTGGGGGCATGACTGCTCACCCGCCGCTCACGCCCTCCGACCCGACCGCTGCCTCCGCCCCATCCACGCCGCCTCCCGGGACGGCCCGCCTCGTCGTCCGTCGCCATCCGACTGCGCGGCCTCACCCGCGTCTACGACGTGCCGGGCCGCCAGGACGCCCGCGTCGCCGCTCTGGACCACGTCGACGCCGACCTGCCCGAGGGCGGCTTCACCGCCGTCGTCGGAGCCTCCGGCTCTCGGCAAGTCGACGCTGCTGCACTGCATGGCCGGCCTCGATGAGCCCACCGACGAGCCAGGTGACCGATGCTCGGCACCATCACCTCGGATGCGGCCGGCCGAGCGCGCCCGGTTCCGTGCCCGCCACGTCGGCTTCGTCTTCCAGGAGTACAACCTCATCGCCTCCTTAGCGTCGCCGACAACGTCTCCCATGCCCTCGCGCCTGGCCGGACGCCCCCTGAGCGACGCCCAGACCCGGGCGGCCCTCGACGCCGTCGGGCTCGCACACCGCGCCGGTCTCAAGCCCCACCAGCTCTCCGGCGGGGAGCGCCAGCGCGTGGCGATCGCCCGCGTCATGGCCAGCCGTCCCCGGATCGTCTTTGCCGACGAGCCCACGGGCGCCCTCGATCTGAGCTCCGCCGCCCTCGTCCTGGACTGGCTGCGCCGGCTCACCCGAGCAGGGGACCACCGTGGTCATGGTGACGCACGACGTCAGAGGCCGCCGCCAAGATGACGCTGTTGCCGTCATGAGCCAGGGCACCTGGTGCAGTGGACCAGCTGCCGTGACGCCCGCCAGATCGCCCAGAGCTCGTCCACTCGGCCCGGGCCGCGCGCGCCGCCTGAGCGAGACAGGGCAGAAGAAGAACATGGTCACACTCATCTGGAATGACCTGAGCCACCACGCCCCGCGTGGCTGTGGTCGCTGCTCGTCGCCACGGTCGGCGGCGCCATCATCGGCGTCATCATCACCGCCTGGTACAGCGCCCTGAGCTGGGCGCAGTCCCAGGGATCGGCGGAGCTCATCAACGCCTCCACATCATCGGCTCCAGCCTCGTGTCCTACGCGGGGCTGGCCACCCGCCATCATCCTGTCCACGACGCTGGGACTCACCGTCTCGGCCAGCAGCGCTCCACGCCCTGTGGAAGGTCCTGGGCATCCCCGGCAGCCGCATCCGCCGCGTCATCCTGGCGCAGGTCAGGGGCGATCGGATTGCTCGGAGGCGCCCTCAGGGTGGCGGCCTCCCTCCACTGGCCCGCGTCTACCTGCTCACCTGGCGCGGGTTCGAGGCTGCCCGCGACCTGCCGGTTGTCATGCCGGGCTTTTGAGGTACCAGTTGACCATCGCCGTGACGACGCTCTTCTGCGTCCTGGGCGGGATGGGGCCGGCTCGGCGGGCGGCGTTGGTCCCCCGAGATGCAGGCGCTGCGAGAGTCCACGGCTCCGCAGACCCGGACCCGAGTGGTGGCAGTGGGTGATCGTCGGTGTCCTGGTCCTGGCCCTGGTGCTGGTTCCTTCGACAGCGCCATGCCTCTCAACGAGGCGGAGAGGGCGGAGATGGTCGCCGCCGGTGCCAGCCCTCAACGACCGGGGAGCGCGCGGTCGTCGGCGGCTCCATGGGGCTCATCGCCGCAATCGCTGCCCTGGTCGTGCCGAACTGGACCCTGCGGCCGCTGTTGACCTGGTGGACCGCGCTCATCCCGGGCCGCAGCCCGCCTGGCTTCGCCGCCCGCGCCAATGCCCGCCACCGCGCCTCTTTGTCGATGACGACGATCGTCCCCTTCGCCATCGCCGTGGCCGTGCCGGGACCGTCTACCGCTGCCGTCGGCGCAGGGCGAGGCCACCGGTGCGCAGGGCTCGGTCAACGGGTTCCTCACTGTCGCGGTGCCGATCTTCTTACATCGCCGGCGTCGGCGGGATCGCCAATATCGCCATGGTGGGGCGGGCCCGGCGCCAGAGAGGCGCGCTACTGGGGGTCATCGGGCGCGGACCAGCACGGTCCTGGCGTCCACCGCACTGGAGGTGTCATCTACGCCGTCACCGGCATCCTCTTCGGGCTGGCGGCCACCACCTTCAGTGCCGTCTACGCCGCGCTGTACTCCGGGGGCGGGATGACGGTCCTGGTCTCCTCGGTCCCGGTGGGGCTGCTGGCGCTCGTCAGCGGGATCTCGTTGGCACTGGCGGTGGCGACCACCTGGCTGCCCGCACGAGCTTGAGCCGCCGACTCTCATGGAGAATCTGCGCCAGCCCGTGTGAGCCGGCGCCGCGCGTCGAGACTGCTGGGGCGACGTCTCGCGGGAAGGTTAGGAGGGCCGGACGAGCTCGGCCGGAGCCTCCTCCTGCGGGAGTGGCCCGAGCGGCGGATTGTCGCCTGGCGCAGGTTGCCGGTCACGTGGTGGGTGTCGCGCGCGTAGGCTTGGGCGGGCTGGACGGGGTCGAGCTCGCCCTGGACCGACAGGACGGGAATCGCCACCGGTTTGCCCAGCGCCGCCGTCTCCGCTCGCGACAGTATGAGGTTGCGCCAGCGGTTCCAGGGCGCTGTGGGCGGCACCGGGTCGGGACAGAGTTCGGCGGAGGCGGCCTCCTCAGCCACCGCCTCCCCGGGTGCTGGCCCGGCAGGAGCGCAGCAGGCCCTCAGCAGCACTGCGGCTGCGCAGGCGGCGTTCCGGCCAGACCCGGGATCTCAGACTCGCGTATTAGATGCCGGGCCCCGACAGCGCGGCCCGCAGCGACCGCAGCGCGAGCGGATGGGGGCGCCCACCGGGACGATCGCATCGTTGGGCGGGGCCACATGCGGCGGCGCCAGGGCGACACGGCCGCCGAGCCGCGCCTACACCACGGCCGCTCGTGGGGAACGGTCACGGCGGCCCGGATCCTGGGCCAGCGTCGGGTCGTAGCGAGGGCGGGCGGTCGAGAGCCGAAGCCCCGCAGGTCGAGGGCGGCACCCGGTGTCCGGCCTGCGCCAGAGCGGGGACGATGTGGCGCCAAGTCCACCAGCACTCGGGGAAGCCGTGGACCAGGGCGTGAGGGGCCCGCTGCCGCTCGAGTGCCTCAGGACCCGCCAGCGCGGCATGGAAACAGGTGCCGCCGCGGGCGGTGAGGTATCGCGGTGGGCCCAGGGGCCGGGGCGGTTGACGTCGACAGGCACGGCCGCAGCCTGCACTGGTCAGCGCCTCGGTACCGCTGGTGACATCTCGCGCCGAAGTCCCGAAATCCTGCGGGCGTGAGACGTCCCCAGCCGCGGTGCAGAGGTCCTCGCTGGCGCGGAACGCTCCCGGCGGCGAGTAAAGGCGGATACGGATGGCGCGCGCGCGTCATAGGGTTTCCGCCAGCAGCCGGAGAAGCGGCATGACCACTGATCGTCACCATGACACGGACGAGGACTCATGGCCGCCATGAGACTGCCGCCTCGATGCCGTTGCTGACAAGGGCCTGGATCGAGCCTCTGCCGGAGCCGGCGGCGGTGGAGGGGCGATGAGCCGGCCTGATCCGCCCGGGCGCTGGAGGCCTTCAGCGACGGCGTCATCGCCATCGCGATCACGCCCTGAGTCTGGAATCAAGCTGCCCGGACGGCGGGCGCCTCCTGGGCTCCTTGGCCTCCCCATGGCCCAGCTACGTGGGCTTCGTGCTCAGCTTCCTCCTGGTGAGGTCTGGCTCAATCATCACGCCATCTTCGCGAGGGTGCGCAGCGTCGATCAGTGGATGCTCATCTGCAACCTCTTCTTCTTGCTCGATGTCGCCTTCCTGCCCTTCGCCACCTCGGTGCTGACGCGCTCCCTGGAGTCCGGGCGCGACGAGCGTACGGGCGCTGTCTTCTACGGTGGTCAGGTGGTGGTCGGCGGGCTGTTCTTCCAGCGCCCGTGGCGCGCGGCGATCCGGGACGGGGCCGCCTGCAGCCGGAGGTGACGCAGGCGGAGGTAGTCCATGACTCAGCGGTTCATGATGGGGCCGTGGCTCTACTCCCTGGCTGCACTCCTCGGGCTGGTCAGTGCCTGGCTGAGCGTGGTCACCTACGTGGCCCTCATCGTCTTCTACATGGTCGGCCACCGCCCGCGGCGGGTCAGCCCAGCAGGAGGCTGAGGGCGACGTACACGCCGGTGCCGCCGATGAGTGACAGGCCGATGGAGCGCCGCCACAGGTGCAGACCCGCCGTCGTCCCGATGCCGCCGGCCGCCCGGCAGTCAGGTCGACGGCGACAGGCTCACGCCGTCTGGCGTGTAGGCCACCAGGACGATCATCACGCCCAGGGCATCGCCCCGGGACAGGAAGGCCAGCAGCGCGCTGTCCTTGCGCCCTCGCAGCAGCACGAAGGGGGCGATCCGGCAGGAGAAGGTGATGACGGCGACGACCGCGACGGCGACCGCGATCTGCGGGTTGGTGAGCATCAGTCGGCCCCCGCCCCGTCGTCGGCGCAGGAGAGCCGTCCCTTCGCCGGCGGCCGCGCCCGAGCGTACAGGCCCACAAAGGCCAAGAGCCAGGATCATCAGTGCGGGTCAGCAGCGCGCCGATCCGCCCATCGCCAGACCAACACCGCCCGGCCACCAGCCCCAGGCACAGCACCCCGATATCGGGGTGATTGCGCGAAGTTCTCAATGGCCAGGACCACGAACAGCGCCGTGAGCACGAAACCGAGCAGCTCGATGCGCTCACCACCAGGAGGCCAGCGCCGTCCCGACCAGCGCCCCGATGGTCGTGCCCGACACCCAGGAGGTATGGCTGATCGCCTCGACGGCCAGCCAGGTAGCGCCGCGCTCATCGCCCGACGGTCTCAGGATGCCAGGAGTGCATAGACCTCATCGGTGATCGCGTGGACGGCGTAGAGGCGGGTGAACACCCGCCGCGCACCCGTTCCAGGGGAACCTCAGACCGTAGAAGACGTGACGACCCGAGACGAACTCGGTGGACAGGGCGATGGCCGCCAGCGGCTCGCCGCCGCCGGCCAGCGGCACCAGCAGCATCTGCATGGTCCCGGAGTAGATGACTAGGCTCCACACCGGCGCCCACCACCAGGACAGCCCTCGGCGACTAGCAGCATCCCCGCGGCCAGCCCAGGGTCACGTAGCCGACGACGACGGGCGCCGCGTCGCGGGCGGCGTCGCGGAGCCGTCTGCATCCGCGGGGGCGGCTGCGGAGCCTGCCGCGAGGGCACCGTCGGAGGAGGTGGGCGGCCCGGACTCAGCCACGGTGGTCGCGGTCGTCCTCCCTCTGCCGCGCCTGCCGGCCCGGCGGGCCAGGTGCGCGACGACGGCGACCAGTGATCGTGAGCACGCCCATGAGGATGAATCGGCCGGACAGGCCGTCGTCCATGACGTAGGTGGACAGAGCGCTGCCCAGGTCGGAGTGGGCCTGAGCCGGTCGATCGTCGGGCCCAGGATCGACCGGGCGACCCCGGCATCACGACGAAGGGCAGGCCGATCACCGCACTGGATGGCACCGACGACGAAGGCCAGGAGGAGCGCGAGATCATGAACAGGGCGGTGGCGCAGGCCGGTGCCGCCCAGGGATCCTCAGGGCGCCCACCGGGGAGCCCGCGGCCGGCTGAGCCGAGGGGTTGCCGCCGGTCAGGTTCGCGGCGCCGTCGTGCACGAGGAACCAGGCCACCGGGAACAGGACGACGGCGATGAGCACCCCGGCGAGTGGGTCTCGGCGCGCGAGCTCGGGGAGCTCAGCACGCGCGCCCTGAGGAGGATGTCGTCGTCATCCTCGGCGGAGCCGGTCATGGCCATGGCTGCCTGTCGGGCGCGCGAGCGGCCGCGCTCTTCGGGGTCGTCGCTCTCGGAGGGTGTCGGCGACCGCCGAGAAGCGGGCCGTGGAGGTCGCGCGGCCAGGTGGGCGTCTGCCTCGGGGAGGGCCCGATGGTGCGGCGGTCGAGCGCTGACGCGGATGCAGGGCGGGAAGAGGCCCTCGCCGGTCGTCGGCGTCGACCAGGTGCTCGGGATGGGACGGTCGGCGGGTGCGGGCCGGTAGTCCCGGGTGCCCGCGGGATGGGGACGACGTCGCCGGAGATGCTCCGGCCGGTCGCGGAGTCATCGACGTCGTGGATGCGGCGTGTCGGCGTCTCGGTGGGGCCTGGTCGCGGAAGCCGGAAAGCCCGGACGGCGGGGCCGAGGCGGATCGGAGCGTCGACGGCCCGTCCGCGGTCAAGCCGGCCGCCGTTGAGGCGCCGTCCGCGGGGACGCGGGGCGTCCGGAAGGAGTCGACTCCGGCCGAGCGCGCCGTGGAGGCGCTCGCCGCCGAGGAGGTCCGGACCAGCTGGGCCGCCGGGGTCGCTGGCCGGGAGGGGCTGAGGGCCGGTTGTCGACCGGGCTGTCGGCGGCGCACCGCAGGCTTTGACCGGCTCAGCCGCATCCGTCGCCGGTTCCGCTGTCGCCGGGGCATCGGGCTCTGCCGGTGACGGCGCTGACCGCCGGCTCCAGCGATCGATCATGGCCGATGGCGCGCCTGCAGGTGAGGCCGCGGAGGAAAAGGCCGTTGTCGCGGAGGGCCGGCTCGTCGGCCGTGCGCTCGCCGAGGAGCCGGTGGTGTCGGTAGGACGGTGAGCGCCGTCGCTGCCGTCGGCACCGGCCCCATCAGTGGGACGAACGGCGCCGGCGGTGCTGGCCACGGCGGCCGTCACCGGCGCAGCTGCCGGCGCCGACATCGTGGAGGCGCGCGGTGGGATGCCGCGGCCTGCCGCCCCCGCGGCGGATGACGCTGACGGCGCCGAACCGGCGGTGGCCGCTGGGGGCAGCCGATGTCGCCGATGTCGTGGCGGCAGGTGATGGTGCTGATGATGCGGATGCGGTCGGCCGTCCGGCGGGCCGGTGGAGGGCCGTCTCGACCGCTGGAAGCGCGATCGGCGGTTTCGTCGGGCCCGAGCCTCAGAGCCGGTGGTGACCGTGGACGTGGTCGGGGCCTCGGCTGTCTGGGGAGTCCTCGGCGGCCTGGGAAGCGCTGGTCTCCCTGGGAGTCCTCGGCGGCCTGGCTCTCGGAGTCCCTCAGAGGCCGAAGGATCTGCAGGATCGTCTGATTCCGCGGAGTCCTCAGGGGTACTCGGGCACGGAGCGTCGACCGCCGTGCCTGCGGCTCACGGCGTACGCCGCACCGGCCGATGCCGGTGCCTCGTCCTCATCGCCGGCCTGCTCGGCGGGCGAGGACGCTGCTGCGGAGGAGGCTGTCGAGACGATGGAGGCCGTATCCTCCGGTCCTCCTTGCCCTTCTCATCCTTGGCTCTCCGGACGGGCCGGCTCCGGGCTAGCGGGGTCCGAAGGATCGCCCTGACAGAGCCGGTCGAGGCGGGTGCGGGAAGACCGGCCGACTCGGAGGAGGCCGCGGGAACGGCGAGGTCGCCGAGGCCGCGGGGGCGTGTCGGTCGTCGAGTCTGCGGAGGGGCTTGCGGCGCGGTAGGGTCGTGGACTCCACTTGCTCGGCCTAGTAGCTCGCCCGGCGCCGACGACGGCGGAATGGACGGCGGCATGTCGGGGTGCCGGCGGCCGTCCTGTGGCGGTGTCTTCGACCGGCTCGAGGACTCGGACGGCGTCGTAGCCTGAGTGGTCACCGGACGGGGCGAGGATCGTCCGGTCGTAGCGGGTCCTGGGCGGGGCGACCGACCGGGAACGTGCCGACCTGGGCCTCCTCGCAGCCGACGGCGTCGGAGGCGTCTCGCCGGAGACTTCCTCGGTGGCCTCAACGGCGGCGTCATCGGAAGAGTCTGCGCCTGCGCCGGTGACCTCGGTCCTCGCCTCGGCGAGAGCCGCGGGCGTTCTCCTGCCTGTTCTTGTTCTTGCGGATCTTCATGGTGTCGACGTCATCATCCGCGGCGCCGCCCGCAGTGTCGCTCTGTCGCGCCGGTCGAACCGCCCACGTCGCCCGCCGCCGTCGCCGGTGCGATCGTTGCGGAGGAGACAGGCTGAGAACGCCTGGGCGACCTGCCGGCCCAGGCTCTTGTCGGAGAAGAGGCCGCAGCGGTCACCGTGTCCGTCTCATCTCCTCGGGTGAGCATCCGACGTCGACGATTCTGTGGCCGGAGTAGGCGCCGTCGGGAGGCTGAGCCGACGCCGTCGGACGTGCCGGGCGTCTGCGGGGCGATGCGGTCTGTGTTGTCGGTGCTCACGAGGTCTCGCTTACGCATGCACACGTTAGTAGTAGGGGCGGGGGCGCCGAAAGAGGGGATGCGGTCGTCCCCAGGACATGACTGCGGCATGGGACCCTCGAGGCACCGGAGCGCAACGTTGGACAGCGCGTTGGCTCGGCCGGCACGGCGGGCCATATGCGCTCCCCAGCCGATCGCCATGAGCTCGATGCCGATGGCGGCGAGCACGACGGCGTCCGGGCCGTACGGCAGGAGCCTGGAGACCAGATGGCCGCCAGGGATCATATCGTTACTGAGCGTCGGAACCGTCAAAGGATAAGGATCGGGCCGGTGATGCGCGCCCCGAGGTGTGAGCGCGCCGTCGAGGCGCCTGCCGCGACCAGGGCGATGAAGGACACCAGGACGGCGGCGAGCATCAGCGGCCCGGTTTGGATTCCGGGGGCGACCGCCCGCAGGTAGGAGCGGGGCAGCAGGAAGGCCGCGAGCGCCAGCCCGGCCACGACCCAGGGCAGGGACAGGAGGTGGTCGCGTCGGCGCGAAGGGGGCGGGGCCGGCGTGGAGCCCACGGTTCGGTCGGCCTGGGTGAGGCGGAAGGCGGCCTGCCCTTGGGCGTGGCCGGCACGGCGGGCCAGGCGCATCCCCAGGAGCTGCGAGCCACAGCCCCGCCAGGATGAGCATGAACCCGGTGCTGATTAGCTTCTGCAGCCACGTGTGAGGCAGGGAGGCTGCATGGATGGGGCCATGAAGACGGCTGACTGGGCCGCCAGGGCGGTCGGTCCCGTGGCGAGCGCGCCCATCGAGGAGCGGCCGGCGAACAGCGCGGTGGCGGCGGAGGAGATCAGCAGGATCGCTCCGAGCAGCAGGACGGTGCGCAGGCCCGGGGTCGACGACGGTACGGCGTCGGCCGAGGCCGAGGAGGAAGGAGACACTCGGGCGAAGACCACCCGACGACGGCGGTGAGCACGTAGTCGGGCCTGCGACTGCGGGGCGGTTGGCCTGACGGCGGAGATGTGGGGCGGTGCGGGCCCGAGGTGTCATGGGAGGGGAGTCACTCACCTGATCGAGTCTAGGGGGTGCGTTCGCTCTGTGTCGGTCCGTGTCGGTTTCGCCGGGATCCTGGGTCCTGGAGCGCGGTGGGAGGCCTGTGGCCGGCGGGGGCCGCGGTGTGCCACAGTGGGCCCGTGGTGCGAGTAACTGTAGGATCGGGCCGTCTTCGGCCGGGTTGCCGAGGAGACGCGGCGCGGCGGGCGAGTCGGTCCCGCGGCGTGTCGACCGATCGGTCGGACGGTGGGGCGGGTGTCTGCGGGGCGCCGTCCGCCGCGACCTCCCGTCTGCCGCATCTGCGACGTCCCCCGCGGTGGAGGCGCTCAGGACGGTGGCCGCCGACGAGCAGGTGCGCGCCGCCGAGCGCAGTGCGTGAGGCCTGCGCCGAACTGCGCTGGAACGAGGCCCTGCGGCGCCGATGGCGCGAGGCCCCGCGCCGAGGCTGCGATCCGGGGCGCTATCGCCTCGGGGGCGGTGGAGGGGCGGTGGTCCTGGCCGAGGTGCTGCGCGAGCAGGTGGCCGCAGGACACCTGACCGAGGCCGTCACAGGCGACCCGGCCTGGACGCCGTCGCCGGACCGTGGCGCGCCGGGACCCGCCTGGTCGGCTGGATGCCGGACCTGGTGGGGCGGGGACGGCCCGCGGTGCCTCGGCGCGCTCGTTGCTGGCCATGCTGCACCGCGACGTCGTCGGCCCCTGGCTGCAGGCGGCCGGGTGGATCTTGAGGAGGTCGGCGTGCCGCGCTCCGGGCAGGTGCGCCTCCCGGGAGGGCGGCGGGAGGGGCCCCGCAGGGGAGGAACTGGCCGGGCGGCTGGAGGGGCTGGTGGAGCTCATCGAGGCGGAGCGGGCGCCCGGCGCTGGTGAGGGCCGCCATCGTCCACGCCGAGATGCTCGGCGCGACCCTTCACGGCGGGTAACGCCGCGGTGGGCAGAGCTGCTCGTGCGCCACCTGCTGGTGCGCGACGGGGTCGAGCCGACGGGCACGGTGGTCGGCGATCTGTACCCGGGACGTGTGCCGGCCGCCTACGCCGAGGCCGCCGCTGCCTACGCCTCCGGCACGATGGAGAGGGTCGTCGCCTGGGTGGGCTGGCAGGCCGAGGCGGTGCTCGTGGGGGTGCAGGAGGCTCTGCGCCCGTGCCGGGCGGTGCAGGCGGGCACCTGGCAGGCCGGGTGAGCTCAGGCAGTGGGCGGTCGCTCAGCGCGGCTGCGCCCGCCGCGGTGGGCGACGAGCCACGCGGCGGCGCCCGCGACGACGAGGACACCGGCCATCCCGATGGTCAGGGGAGGCTCGGGTCGACAGGCTCAGGGGCTCCCAGCGCGGCCGCAGCCGCACCGGGCGGGCGAAGTCGCGCACCGGCCGTCCCGCTCCTGGGCCATGCGCCGCAGATCCCGATCGGGGTTGACCGCGACGGGTGGCCGACGGCGCTGAGCATCGGCTCATCGGAGATGGAGTCGGAGTAGGCCCAGCAGCGGGCCGGGTCGATGCCGTGGGCGGCGGCGTCCTCATGCAGTGCGACGACCTTCTCCGAGTGCAGCATGGAGCGGGCGATCCGCCCGGTGAACAGGCCGTCCTCCGACCTCCATGTGGGTGGCTACGGCGCGGTCCGGCCCCACGAGGGCGGGCGATGGGGGGCGACCATCTCGCTGATGGAGGCCGAGACGACCACGACGTCGTGGCCGGCGGTGGTGGGCCTCGATGAGGTCGAGGGCCTCGGCGTAGACGTGCCGGCTCGATCGCCGTGGCCAGCGCGCCCTCCACGACTTCACCAGGTCTCGGCGGCTGATGCCGGCGGACATGAGGGCCAGGTGCTCCATGAGGTTGGTCGACTGCCGGGTGCCGGCGCCGACTAGGAGGTAGGGGATCTGGGCGATCAGCCCGTAGGCCAGCGCCCGCGAGGAGATGAGGCCGCTGCGTCGCATCAGGGGTCCCCAGTGCCCGAGGTCGACGATGTCGCCAGGATCGTCTTGTCCAGGTCGAAGTAGGCCGCGGCACGACGCCCGGTGCGCGGAGGACCTGCGACTGCGGCCGCAGTTGGCGCAGCGGAGATGCGCGACGCAGCCGGTGGGGCGATGGGAAAGGCCACCGGTGACGTCGCTGTCGGTCGGGAGGGTCGCTTGCGCGGGCCTGCGCGCTCATGGGCTCATCTCATCATGAGCCGGGCCGCGGTGTCCAGGTGCCTGAGTCCCCGAGAGTCGGACGCCTTGCGGAAGCATCGCGGGCTCGCCGGGGCGGCGCGGGGCCACAGGCCCGTTTCTGCAACCCGCTCCACAGGCCCGACGATGTCTCCGGGCGCCGCCGGGCCCGAGCCCGCACTCTGGTGAGAGGGATCGGCGCTGAGGTGTCGCCGCACACGGGATCGGAGGGACGCCATGAAGACGGGACTGGAGACTGCCGTGGAGATTCCGGCCAGGATGGTGAACAGGACGGCGAAGAGATCCGGGATCGACAGTGGATACGAGCCCGGGGCAGGGGCCCGGCGTCAGTCGGGGCCAGTGGAGCTAACGGGGCTGGTAGAGCCAACGGAGCCGGCGGGAACGAGGGAACGGCGGGGACGTGGGACGGCCTCAACGTCTCCTTCCCGCCGCTGAGACCCTCCGGATGGGCGGTTCGCGCCCCGGCGAGATGGGGACGGCGCCAGAGATCCGGAGGATCCGCCGCCGGCGGCGCCGACGCCCTCGCCGGAAGCCTGAGTGCCCAGATCGACCCGGCAGCCCAGGTTCTGGCCGTCACCGGCGCTCGCGGCGGCCTGGGGGTCAGCGTCCTGCTGCTGCACCTGGCGTGGGCGCTGAGCCGGGCCGGCCGTCGGGTGGCGATGATGGACCTGGATCCCGCCGGCGGCCTGACCTCCCTGTGCGGGAGACCGTGCTGAACGGCCTGCGCTGGGCGGATCTTCCGGCGGAGGTCGGCCTTCAGACCCGGGCGCCTGGTCGGGGCCCCTGCCCGTGTGGCATGCCATGCCGGTGCTCACCAGCGACATCGCGGCGGGCCGCTGGCTGCGCCGACGCGGTCCTGGAGGCGATGCGCGCCGAGCACGACATCGTCCTGGTCGACCTGCCCCGGGGAGCGCCCCGCCACGAGGTGCACGGGTCCTGCTCATGACCGGCCTGGACCTGCGCTCAGCCGTCGCCGCCGAGGCCATAGCCCTGCGGCTGCGGGGGCCGTTGCCCGACGACGGCGACCTGCCCGGCCCGGACTCACCGCCGGTATGGCTCGTGGTGCGCCAGGTCGGTGAGGACATCGCCACCGAGGACCCTCGAGCTCATCACCGGCTGCCCGGTCCTGGGACGCGTCCCCACCGATCGGGTCCTGGCCAAGCGCCTCGCCCTCGGGAGGACCCGGTCCGTGCCCGTTCGGCTGCCAGGCGCGCCGCCACCGCCCCTGGCCCGAGAGCTAGTTTGCTCGGGTCCTCATCCCCGAGGTGCTCGCTTCGGCGCCCAGGTCGCTGCTGAGCGCATCGCGGAACCGGGCGGCGCGAGCGCCGCCGAGCGGGGAGCGAACCATGGCCCCGGTGACCCCGACCACCCCTCGGATCCCGGGCCCCGGAGACCGACAGCCTCGAGCTCGCCTGGGTGCGCAGCGCTCTGGCGCGCGGTGCCGGCCTGAATGAGGCCCTCGACGACGCCGCCGACCCCTCCACCGGTCAGCAGGGCATGGCCCGCCTCGGCCAACGGGTGCGCGCTGACGTCGACGGTGCCGGATCACTCCTTCAGCCCCTCATCGAGAACCGATGGCGTCACTGACGTCCTCGTCAGCGGCGGGCGCACCTGGATCGACCGGGGACACGGCCTCGAATCCGTCCCCGCCGCCTCCATGGAGGACCCAGGCGCGGGCGCTGGCTCGTGCGCGTGGCGGCATCCGCCCACAAGCGCCTCGACGACGCCTGCCCCGTCGTCGACGCCACTCGCCCGACGGCACCCGCCTCAACGCGGTCCTGCCGCCCCCTGAGCGCCGACGGCACCCTCATCAGCCTGCGCACCAAGAGGCGACGCGGTTTTACCCTGGCCGAGCTCGCCGAGGCCGGCACTCATCGCCCCCGGACTCGACGACGTCCTGGCCGCCCTCGTGGCCCTGACGCGCCAGCTGCCTGGTCACCGGTGCGACCGGCACCGGCAAGACCACCCTTCTGGCGGCCCTGCTCGCTCGTCCCGGGCGACGAGCGCATCGTGTGCATCGAGGAGGCCTGCGAGCTGCGCCCCGACCACCCCCACGTCGTCCACCTCCAGGAGCGCGGCGCCAACGTCCAGGGCGTCGGTGCGGTCCCCATGACCTCCTGGTGCGCACCGCCCTGCGCATGCGGCCCGACCGGATCGTCCTGGGCGAGTGCCGCGGCCCTCGAGTGCGCGACGTCCTCACCGCCCTCAACACCGGCCACGAGGGGCGGCTGGGCCAGCCCTGCACGCCATCGCCCGCCGACGTCCCCGCCCGCCTGACCGCCCTGGGGGCGCTCGCGGGACTCGACGAGGCCGCCGTGGCCGCCCAGGCGGCCAGCGCTCGACGCCGTCGTCCACCTGCGCCGGCGGACGGGGCATCCGTGCGCGCGCCGCTACGTAGCCTCCATCGGCGTGCTGCGGCGCGAGGCGACGCCGGCCGGTGCGGTGCTGGTGTGCGAGGAGGCGATCCGCGTGGACGATGACGGCCGGATCAGTCCTGGCCAGCTGCGCTGTCGCTGCGCGCCCGGCTCGGCCGCAAACCTTCTCCCGCCTCGGTCCCGGAATGTCGGCCGGAGTGGGGAGGGAGTGCGACATGACCGGCCCAACCGCTCTCATGCCGGCGGCCGCGTTCATGGCACCCGCCCCCGCTCTCCACTCAGGCCTTCACCAGGCCTCCCCACTGGCCGCCCCGGCGGCTGGACTGCGCCGGAGCGGGAGACGGGGCACTGGGGAGCGGGCGCCGGATCGCGGCGGTCCTGGTCGCCCTGGCCACCGCCGTGCTCCTGCTGCCGGCCCGCCGCGGGCTTCCTCGCGGACGGCTCCCGGGCGCCCGCCGACCGCAACGGGAGCACCGGCCCTGCGGGAGATGCTCGGCGCCCTGCGCCCCGGCGGACGGACGCGCCCGAACCGGACCTCGCCCTGCTGCTCACCGAGGTCGCCAGCCTCCTGCGCGCCGGTGCCCACCTCACAGAGGGCCTGGACGCGCTCTGCAGCGCTCCGGTCTCTCCGAGGGCGTCGAACCCGACGACGACGGCGTTCCACCGGCCCCTGCACGCGCTCGCGGACCTCCAACACGACTCGTGGTTGCCCCGGTGGAGGGAGGGCCGCCCTGCACTGCGCGCCCGCCTCCGAGGGGCAACAGGGCCCGGCAACGGCGGGCAGCCGCCGCCGGGGTCCCGGGGCCATCGCCTCCTGCCGCCTGTCGAGCGCCCTGGGGCTCCTCTGGCCGACATCCTCGAGGCCGTGGCGGGCGGTGTGGCCGAGTCCGGGCACGCCGAGGCCTCCCGCCGGGCCGCCCTGGCCGGTCCCCGCACCACCGCCCGGCTCCTGGCCTGCCTGCCCGTGGTGGGACTGGGACTGGGGATGCTCTGGGGCCGACCCCGCGGACCTTCTGCTCGATGGCGGGCCGGGCAGCGCCCTGGGCGGACCGCGTCCCTGCTCGCGGTGGCGGGCCACCTGGTCACCGGGCGCCTCGTGCGCGCCGCTACAGCGGAAAGCGACATCGTCGATGAGGCCCTCGTCCTGGACCTGGCGGCCGCGGCGCTGAGCGCCGGCGCCTCCGTGCCCGCAGTGCTCACTTCTCTGGGGCAGGCCCTGGGAGAGGAGAGCGCCGGCGTCGTGGGCCGGGCCCTATTGCTGGGCGCCCCTTGGGAGGAGGCCTGGGAGGCGCCCGACGACGAGCGCTGGAGACGACGGCGCACCCGCCTGGAGGCCTGTCTGCGCCCCGGTTGGGAGGACGGGGCCTCACCGGCCGCCCTCCTGGCGGCGACGGCGGCGGGGTCTGCGCGCAGGCAGACACGCCCGCGACGAGAGGCTGCCGAGCGCCTCGCGGTCCGCCTCGTCCTGCCGCTGGGCGCTTTCCACCTGCCGGCCTTCGTCATCCTGGGGATCGCCCCGGTCGTCGCCTCGGTGGGCATGGGCGTGCTGGCCGGCTGAGGGCGGGTGCCCGCCCATCGCGAGGGCATCGGGTTCCCACGGCGCCCGGTGGGCCGGTCGCCTTAGGGGAGGTGGGCAGCACTCCCCCGAAGCGGCCCGATCTGATCGGCTCGGGTGCGCGGACCCCCGCCGTCCCTGGCACGATGGAGCCATGGCACTGTCGAAGAAGCTCCTGAGCCGCGACGAGGTCGTGGTGCGGCACATGCACACCCACATCAAGGTCCTCCCTCGTGGCGGTTCGTCGTCGAGATCCTCCTGCTTGTGGTCGGCGTCATCGCCTCGGTCCTGGCGCCTGCCGACTGGCAGCCCTGGGGGCATCTTTGGCGATCTGGTGGTGATCCTCGTCGTGAGCATCCCTCTGCTGCTCGTGCCGTGGCTGCAGTGGTACATGCGCACCTTCACGGTCACCACTAAGCGCATCATCACCCGCTCCGGCATCATCAGCCGCGTCGGCCACGACCTGCCCCTGACCCGCATCTCCGACATCCAGCTCGACAAGGACGTCACCGACCGGCTCTTCGGCTGCGGGACGCTCGCCCTGCAGACCTCCGCGGACGATCCTCTCCTCCCTGCACGACGTCCCCCATGTCGAGATGGTCCAGGTCGAGATCTCCAACCTGATCTTCGACGACACCCAGGGCGCCATCGACGCCGACCCCCGCAGCTGATCGGCACTGGCGCGTAGACACGAAAGAGCCGGCGGCCGCCCGCTCCCGATGAGGAGCCGGCGGCCGCCGTCGTTATCGCGTCGAGTTCGGGGCCGGGTCAGTCGAGGTCTCGACGACGCTGATCGCCTGGGCCACGCCGGTCAGGGGTGGCGGCGATCCGCACGGCCTCCCAGACCCTGCTCGGTGCTCAGGCCCTCGCCGCGCACCGTGGCCTCGTGGGCGGTCACGCACTTCTCGCAGCCGTTGATGGTGGACACCGCCAGGCTCCACAGCTCGAAGTCGACCTTCTCCACGCCGCCGGAGGTGCCAATGATGTTCATGCGCAGGCCCATACGCTCGTTGTCGTAGGCCGAGCCCAGGAAATGGCGCGTACGGTAGGCGACATTGTTCATCGCCATGATGGAGGCGGCGCCCAGGGCGGCGCTGACGGCCTCCTCGGACAGGTGGGAGCGGGCGTCCTCCATGACCTGGACCAGGACGGACTCGTTGCGGGTGGCGGCGGCCGCGGCCACGAAGGTGCCCCACTGCTGCTGCTCGGTCAGTGAGGAGGAGCGGGACAGGGTGGACAGGTTCAAGGAGAGGTCCTTGGCCCACTCGGGCAGGGCGGAGCGCAGGTTGTCGATGCTCATGTCTTCTCGTTTCTTCGTGCGGGTGCGGGGAATGGAAGCGGTAGCGGCTCGGGCCGCTCAGCTCATCTGCCCCAGGGCGTCGATGGTGGCGGCTCCGGCCTGCCAGGTTGCAGGCGCACAGCTCGTCGGACTGGAGGGCATCGAGCTGGCGCAGGACCTCCTCGGTGTTACGGCCCACGGAGTCGGCGGTCACCGAGACGGACTGGATGACGTTGTGGGGGTCGATGATGAAGGTGGCGCGGTCGGCCTCGCCGGTGGCGCGCTTGATGCCCAGGGCCTCGGTGAGCTCGCGGTTCAGGTCGCTGGCCATGGGGAAGGGCAGGTCCTGGAGCTTGTCATGGCTACGGCGCCAGGCGTAGTGGGTGTACTCGTTGTCCACGGAAACGCCCACCACCTCGCAGTCGCGGTCCTGAAGTCTGGTAGAGATCGCCGAAAGCGGCGATCTCGGTGGGGCACACGAAGGTGAAGTCCTTGGGCCAGAAGAAGACGACGCGCCAAGTTCCGGCGGGCACCTGCGAGGAGACGGTGGTGAAGTAGTCCTCGGGCTTGTTGGCCTCAACCTCCTTGAGGTTGCCGGGGACGACGGCGGTGAGCTCGTAGGCGGGGAACTGGTCTCCGATGGAGAGAACGGCCATGGGGTGCCTCCTGAATCATGCGAATCGCGGTGGGGTGTGGTGCGAGCCGATGCGGGCCTGCGGCGACCCTCGCGGCGCCGGCGCCGGGCGGCTCCGTCGGTCCAACCGTAAGCCGAGAAGCACATAGGCGCAACTAAAACTCATCCTATGTTTAAGAAGGAATACCTTATTTGATGTCGTCTCGGTGACGCCCCTTCAACCAGGATGACGTGCCCCGACCGCAGTCGTCTACAACGGAACGCGGTCCCCCGCGCGGACAGGACGTCCCCGGCCGGGACCAGTGCGGTCCGGCCCCGGATGCTCATCTCCTGGTGAGGGGCCCCGAGTGGAATGAGCCACCTCCTACCGGTGTTGCTCCGACCATCCGGTCCCGGCCGAGCTGTCGGCGCGCCCGGCCGACGCAAGCGGCTCGCCCATGCGACCTCGACCGGCGTCGTCGAGCCGTCCGGGCCGGACCCGCCCACAGCCGCACACCAGGTCAGGAGAAGCCATGAGCCTCGTCTCAACCGCATCAGCGTCCTCGAGCAGGTCCCGATCTTCGAGGGAGGCGACGTCCGCCGACCCTGGAGGACCTCGCCATCCTGGGGCGCGGCCTGGAGGAGTCCGGATATCACCGGTTCTGGCTCGCCGAGCACCACAGCACCGGCGCCTTCCTGTCCTCGGCGCCAGACCTGCTCATGATGCACGTCCTGGACGCCACCGGGCGCATCCGCGTGGGCTCGGGCGGCGTCATGGCCATGCACTACGGGTCGCTGCAGATGGCCGAGCGCTTCGCCACCTTGGCCGCCCTGCATCCGGGGCGCGTCGACATGGGGCTCGGCCGCGCCCCGCGGCGGCGACATGCGCGCGGCGGGAGCCCCTCAACCAGGGCCGCGTCATCGACCCCGACGCCATCAACACCCTCATCGAGGAGACGGTCGCCCTCCTGCGCGACGACCCGCCGGTCTCCCATCACTACGCCTCCATCGAGGGTCCGGCCCCGCCCGGCTCAGATGCCGGAGGTCTGGCTCCTGGGCTCCTCAGGCCCAGTCGGCCGCCTGGGCCGGCGCCCACGATCTCAACTACGCCTACGCCCAGTTCTTCACCGGCCGCCAGCAGGTCGAGATCATGGACCACCATCGCGCCCACCTCCCCGAGAACCCGGGAGCGCTCCCCGACAGCGCGTCCCACGGCGGTGCCCACGCCGGTATTCATGGCGGACGGACCCTCTCCGCCCTGTGTGTCAGCGCCGCCGCCACCCGCGAGGAGGCCCACGAGCAGGCCCTCGTGGCCGCTGACGCCCGCTTCAGCCTGCGCACCGGCCGCCCCATGCGCTTCCGCGACCCGGCCACCCCTCGATGCTGCCTACCGCGCCGAGGTCGAGCGCTACCTCGAACGCGACACCGCCATCATCGTGGGCGCTACGACGAGGTTGCCCAGGCCCCGTCCGCCTTCGCCGAGAACCACGGCACCGAGGAGGTCATGCCTCGTCAGCTACATCGACGACGTCGAGGTCAAGGTTCGCCAGTACGCCGAGTTGGCCTCCTCGCCTCCTGTGAGGAGTCGCCCAGGAGCTGGGGCGGGCGTGTCCGAGGGAGCGTGGGAGCGCTCCGCCCCTGTCCCTCAGCGCCCCCGCGTCTCTCCCGGCGCCATCCCGAGGGGCCGGACCCGCCGAATCCTCTTGCGGCGGGGCGCCCGCCGCAAGCGGCGCCCCGCGCTACGGTCGGTGCCATGAGCCCCGCGAGCACCCGGTCCGAAACCCGGGCCGACTCCGCCCCTCGACGCCCGTGACGCTGTCGCCCTTCCCGCCCCCGGCCCCTGTCCGGTGAGCAGGCGGCGGATCTGCAGGGCGGACCTGTCCGAGTCCGGCTGGGGCGTGGAGGCGGTGGCGGCGCTCCTGGGGAAGGCGGCCGACGCCGCCCCTGCGACGCGAGATCCGCCTGCCCGCCCTGCGCTCCGTGCGTGCCGCCCTGGCGGGATCCTCCGCCCCGATTCCGTGGCCGTTCTGACCGCCTTGTTCATGCTCGGCGAGCCGGTCCTCGCCACCGCGCTCGACGCGGCCCTGCCCCGCACCGGTGCCTCCGGCGCCGGCCGGATCGGCCTGGTCGGCGAGCCCGATGAGACCGGCCGGGTCCGCGCCCGCGTCGACCTGCGCCCCATGCGAGGCCGTCGACGACGCCGGCGAGGTCCGCTGGTGGGTGGCCTCCGACCTGGGCGAGCTCGTCACCGGCCGGGCCCCTTACCGCGGACCACGTCCTGGGCATCGGCGGTGCCGGCCTCACCCTGGCCGGCCTGACCCCGCGACGCAGGTCCGCACCGCCCTGGACCTGGGCTGCGGCTGCGGCATTCAGACCCTCTACCTGCTGCGTCATGCCGAGTACGTCGTCGCCACCGACATCTCGACCCGCGCCCTGGCCTTCACCGCCTTCAACGCCGCCCTTGCCGGCGTGAGCGTCACCGGCGGTCCCGACGCCGGCTCCGAGGGACGGGGCCGGCCGCCTGGAGCTTCTGCGCGGCTCCCTCCTGGAGCCCGTGGCCGGCCGCCGCTTCGACCTCATCGTCTCCAACCCTCCCTTCGTCCTCACCCCGCCCGCGGTGCGCGAGGCCGGCCTGCCCCTGCATGGAGTACCGCGACGCCGGCGGCCCCGTCCTGCCGGTCCTCGTGTCCGGGCTCGGCGAGCACCTCGAACCCGGTAGCACCGCGGTCATGCTCGGCAACTGGGAGCACCGCCCCGGCTCCCCGGAGGGTGCAGGCGCCCACGACTGCGCTAGTGATCCCGCCATCGGCTCCACCATCGCCCCCGGCGCGGACGACTCTTCCTGGCGCGCGGCCGTCGCCGCCTGGATCCCCGAGGGCCTCGACGCCTGGGTCATCGAGCGCGAGGTCCAGGATCCGGTGGAGTACGCGACCATGTGGCTGCGCGACGGCGGTCTCACCCCCGAGCGCGACGCCGCCGGCTTCGACGCCGCCCCTGGGGGGCCTGGATCGGCGACTTCGAGGCCCGCGGCGTGGAGGGCGTCGGCTTCGGCTTCCTCATCGTTCACCGTCCGCAGCGTCCCCGCGAGCCCTGGCGCCTCCTGGAGGTGACCACCTCCGGTCGGGGAGCCCCGGGTCCCCCATGTCGCGGAGGTCCTGGCCGCCCGGGAGCTGCTCGCAGGGGCTCGACGACGAGGCCGTCGCCGCTGTGCACCCGGTGCTGGCGCCCGACGTGACCGAGGAGCGCCACCTGGTTCCGGGAGCCGCCGACCCCACCGTCATCCTGCTGCGCCAGGGCGGCGGACTGGGGCGCACGATCCGCGCCACGACGGCGGTGGCCGCCCTGGCTGGAGTGGCCGACGGCGAGTTGAGCGTCGGGCAGGTCGCCTCCGCGGTCGCCGCGCTGAGCGGGCTGACCGGCTCGGATGCGGCCGCGCTGCGTATGGAGATGATCGATGCGGCCCTGCCACCTCCCTTGCCACGGGCTTCCTCACCGCGGGCTGATCATCGACGAGCCTTGTGCGGTCCCGAATAACACGGCGGGCACATCAGATGCACGCAGGATGTGCGGTCGAAAAGATGCCCGTCTGAAACCTTCGGCGCCTCTCCGTAGCCGTCTCTATATTATTTTTATCTTCCCGTCATCGATGATGTGTAATTGAAATCTAATCCGGTCAGCGAGATTTCGGGGAAAAGTGGCGATGACGTGCGATGATGCGCGATTGTTGCCCCATCAGGGCCTTCTCGGGTGTTGGTGGCCGGTGCGGAGCTTTTACATTCGAGGGCAGTCAAGTCTGTCGTGCGCCCCGCGCCTTTATCCCTCATGATCGGATTCCATCGGCATGCCCCTATCATCAATCCGCCCACGGTGTAGGGCGTGAAGGATTCCTGCGCAGATTCTTTGCGGTGGTCGGTTCCCTGCCATTGTCCTGGTGACCATGGTGTCGCTCCCGTGGACGGCGCCGCCCGCGGACGCAGCCACCGGTGATCTGAATGTTCCCCTCGGCGACACCTCCGTGCAGATCTCCTATGTGCGCACCGTCGAAAGTGCTGATCCCATTACCGACATTGCGAGCGATGGATATACCTACACCTCGTACCCGTGGGAGTGGGGGCGGACGCGCCTGCATCCGCTACTCGCCCGGCTCGCAGTACTACTCCACCGACATGGTCTCACGGCAGCGGCGGCCCGGTACGCGGCGGTCGGTTACAGGCGCCCCAGCTGGGATCAGAGCAGCTGCCCCAGCGTCTACAAGGGAGAGGCCGCTGACAAGTCCCAGACCTCGCTGGGGTTCCAGCCCTCCAACACCACGAGCATCAAGGCCGGTCAGGTCTTCCTCGTCGGCCGGATGCGGCACGTCAACAGCCCGATCTACACCGACAGCAGTCGGGTCACGAATCCCTCCGACGGCGGAACCGCCTACCACGGCAGTTTCAACATTCGCACCGCAGGCACGATTGAGGCGAACTTCCCTGGAAGGAGTTCGACACGATCAACACGTGCACCGGAAAGCTCGACTCCAACGGTAAGCTCATCATCGGTGACTATGCCACTGACCAGCAAACGATGAGCACCCCTACGCCTATGACAGGTATGGGAATGTCGGCCGTTACGGCGGAAACTACGTCTACATGTACCAGAACGGCTCACTGGTCTGGTTCGACGGGTACATGACCGGCACCCATCAGGACTACCAGGGCAGGGTCCTGCTCCGACGACCTACTCGACATCCGCTCCGACCGTTCGGACACCTCCTGGACCGACCCCAACACCGGCATCAACTACAAGCTCAAGCTGTGGGATTCGTCAACAACGGTGCGAGCCAGCAGTGCCGCACCGAGATGGAGAAGAGCGAGACCTCCACCCTGGAGGAGCGCTTCATCACCCGAGAGAACGCCACCTCCTACGGCTGCCTCTACGGCTCCATCGAGCAGGAGCGCCTCGGTCACCTTCGCCAAGGACGTCAAGGCCGATCCCTCGATCCAGGGTCGTTGACGATTCCCCAGTTCACCCACCTCAATGCCTCGCCCCAAGGCACCTACGGCCACGACAACTGGGGAACTCCCACCAGCCTCACCCCCACCTGGGGCGGCGAGGCCGTCGACCCTCAGAAATACACCCTGCTGGCGCCCAATGACGCCGCCACGGTGCAGGAGGCGGGAACCAGCCCGCAGGCCGCCGTCGACCGTGCTTCCGGCGAGGTCTGGACATCCGGATGGTTCCTTCGCAACGTCACCTGCACGGCGGGGACTCAGGGGACCCCCTCTGCTGCGCCGTGACGGAACCACCCGTCTGGACGAGTCCGACTCGGTGGACCTCAACAAGCGCACGATCCGTCTCGATGAGACCCAGCTCGCCGAGAACCAGGACGAGGTCGCCATCAGGTGCGTCTGGCACAACGAGTACGTCGTCGGCCGGGGGCGCCTCACCCTGGTGACCGTCGTCGACGCCGGCAGCGCCAAGCCCGAGCAGTGGACCATGTCCGCCACGCCCGCCACCGAGGGGCTCTTCGGACAGAGGACCATCACCGGCGCCAGCGGTACCGCCGCCGTCAGCAAGGTCTACACCGCTGGCGGCACCTACACCCTGTCCACGGGCAATGGCCCCGAGGGCTACGCGCAGAACGGCCCATGGGTCTGCACCGACGACGACCGCAGCGATGTTCCCGTCAACGGTGACAACCAGTTCGTGCTTCGTGAGGGCAGGAACGTCACCTGCGTCGTGCACCAGAAGCCCCTAGCAGACTCCCATCAGCGCGGTCAAGACCGTCGACGGCGCCTCCGATGCCGCCACGGCCGGTTCCTATACGCTGAGCTACACCTGTACCCCGGGCCCCGACGGCAAGGGCTCCTCCACCGGCAAGATCACGGTGGACGCCAAGGGCAATGCCGCGGACCTGCCTGCCCAGCGCGTGGGCGCCACCTGCACCGTCACTGAGGACGCTCGTGATGCCAAGGGGCTTAAGCAGCCGGGCTCCCCCGCAGACGGCAGTGTCAGCTGGAAGGATCCGGCCGCCTTTAAGGTCGTCGCCAACCCGGGGCGTCAGGAGAAGGAGATCGCCTCCACCGCGGTGGCCCCGACGAAGGGCAATGCGGGCGGCGTCACCTTCACCGTGCCCGACTCCACGGAGGGGCGGCGTCGGATCAAGGTGGTCAACTCTGTCGTTCCCCATGCCGGTATCGCCAAAACGTTCACCAAGGTCGCCAAAGAGCACGGAGAAGGTCGACGGCAAGAACACCTTCGACCAGACCTACACCATTACCGTCACCAACCCCTCGGCCAAGGCGGATCTCACCCTACGACCTCAACGACGCCTGGCAGGTCCCTCAACGGTGTCACCGTCCACAAGGTCAGTGTCTCCGGCGACGCCATCACCGGCACCGAGACCCCTCAGGCCGGTGTCCCCTCATGCCAAGACCGGTATCACCCTGCCCGCCGGCAAGCGACACACCTATACGGTTGTGCTCAACGTTTCCGGCCCCGACGCCGGGCTGCCCGGCGTTCGGGGACCTCGTGAGCCGGGAGCGGTCGGCCAGGGCAAGGCCATCTACATCAAGGCCTCGGTGACCACCGAGGGCGATCACCAGCCAAGGAGGCGGCGGCCTGCGGCTCTTTGCCCCCAACCCCCGGTTCAAGGCCTCCAAGACCCCGCTCGACGTGGTCCGCAACGCCGACGGCACCTTTTACCTCCAGCTACACGGTCACGGTCACGCAACACCTCCCTTGTTGCCAGCCCGGTGGTCGCCGACCTCACCGACACCCCGCAGATGCCCGCCGGCACCTACCTGCACAAGGTGCGGATCCTGGAGAAGGAGTCGATGCCCAGGGTGTGACCCTCCCCGGCAGGAACGACGCCACCGGCACCTTCAACGGCCCGATCACCCTCATCAAGGCCGGTACCGGTGAGGCGCTCGCCGCCGCCCCCAGGTCCGGGGGCGAGGGCGGTAGCCGAACCTTCACGATGCAGATGACCTTCACCGTTCGAGAGAACACCCCGGGCTTCACCGAGTCCGACTTCCAGTGCTGGCCACCTGCGCGCCGACGGCAAGCCCTCCGGCCTGGTCAACACCATCGCCATGGAGGGGACACCGACGGCGAGGAGAACAACCACGGCTGCCTGTCCACCGAGGGCAAGCTGAAATTCTCCAAGGAGATCAAGACCCAGCCGGGCAACGGTTCCACCTTCGACGTCGTCTACACCGTCAGCGTCGTCAACGAGGGCTCGCTGACCGCGGCCACCGGGCCGATCAACGACAAGCCGTCTTTTCGCCCCCGGGCTCATCCCCACGACGGTCAAGGTCCAGCGCGAGATGGGACCGACCCGGACGGTCGCTCAACAGCCCGATGGCTCCTACCGCCTGTCCGACGACGAGCGGCTCTACTCGGGCCTGCGGATCCGCTACACGGTGACCTTCACCGTCAGAATCGATCCATCGGTCGAGGGCTACAGCGATGACCCTGCTGTCCCTGCACCACGGAGAGCGGCAGACTCGTTCCCGGCCAAGGCCTCTACAACAAGGTCGTGCCCCAGGAGGGCAAGGATTCCGACACCCGTCCGGACCACGACGTCGCCTGCGCCAACGTCGCCCCCGACGCCGGTAAACGCATCCTGTCCATCGTTAAGACCGGCAACCAGGGCCCCTGGATGACGCAGCCTTCGACATCTACCCAATGGATCCCGCCACCCCGGGCGCTAGCCCCTGACCGACGGCGTGACCTTCACCGGCGGCAAGGGCACCGGAACCTTCACCACGACCGGTCTGGCCATCAACCGCGAGTACTGGCTGGTGGAGACCAAGGCCCCGGCCGGGCACCAGCTCAGCTGGCCACGCCCGCTTCAAGGTGACCGACTCCGGAATCGAGCTCATCAACCCCGATCCGGGCGGCTCGGCCCTGACGGTCTCGCGCAGTGGAGCCGGTAAGGCCGACGACACGATCACCGTCCGTGACGTCCAGATCGGCACCCCGCCGCTGTCCGGTGGACGCGGCATCGGGATGAACGTCGCCGTCGGCATCACGGCTATCACCGGTGCCGCCCTGCTGGCACTGCGCTCCAGAAAAGCTTCTCGTCCAGGCGCTCGGCCCGATCGCGGGAGAACCTGACTCCGCTCCGTCGCGCGCGGGTCACCCCATATCCCTAAGTAGTCCCACAACACAGGAGAGATCAGTAATGCACTCCCTCACCATGCGTCGAGGCCTCGGCTTCGCCGCTGCGATGACGCTCGCCGCCGGCGCGCTCATCGCCCCGACCGGCGCGGCGGCACCCGCTGACCCCAATGGCTCCACGATCGACCCCGACGCGGCCACGTCGCTGACCGTCCACAAGTGCGAGCAGACCGACACCAACGGCGTCGAGCGAGGGTGACGGTAACGAGGACCCCGCAGCCGAGTGCAAGGCCGTGTCCGGTGTCGAGTTCACCATCACCAAGCTGAACGTGGACCTGACTACGTCCGAGGGCTGGGCGACCCTGGCCAAGCTCAAGGGCGACGTCTCCCCAGGCCAAGAATCTCAAGTCCGCTACCACCCAGAAGATCACCACCGACGCCAACGGTCTGGCCTCCTTCACCGACGCCTCAGACCGAGGTCGGCGCCTACCCTCGTCAGCGAGACCAAGACCCCGGACAAGGTCATTCCGGCCGAGGACTTCGTCGTCACCCCTGCCGATGACCAACCCGCAGGACACCACCAAGTGGAACTACAACGTCCACGTCTACCCCAAGAACACCCTCTCAGGTGTGGACAAGCAGGTGACGGACAAGCCGGCCCCCGGTTCCGGCCAGAACATCACCTACACCATCACCACCTCCATCCCGAAGGTCGACTACCCAGGGCGGAGCCCGCATCAAGCGCTACGAGGTCGTCGACCGGCTCGACAAGCGAATCAATAAGGACGCCCTCGCCCCGGTGGTCAAGATCGTCAACGGTCAGCAGGCGACGCCTCTGGTGGAGTCGACCGACTACACCGTCATCATCGCCGAGGGCACTGACTACAACTGGGCGACCATCCAACTCACCGAGGAGGACGCCGCAAGGCCGCTGAGGAGCGCCACAACGGCAACGGCGAGACCAGGTCCAGGCCCCTCACCGCCACCTTCGACCCCAAGACCGTTGACCCTCGAGGGTGTGCTGTCCAACACTGCAGGGCTCATCCCCAACGACAGCCCCAACTTCACCTGGGACCCCAGCAACCCCGGCACCACCACTGACGTCCCCGGCATCCCCACCACCCCCTGTGCTCTCCAAGTACGGCAAGGTGGTCGTCACCAAAGACCGGTACGGATGAGCTGGCCGACAAGACCAAGTACAACGGCGCCCAGTTCCAGGTCTACGAGTGCACCAAGACCGGCTCCGGAGCCACCCTCAAGGACTCCAACCCGGCGACCCAGACTGTCGACCCGCTGCCATCGGTGGCGAGAACACTCACTACCGCCGGCCAGGGCACGGTCGCCATCAGCTCGCTGCGCGCCAACGACTACGTTGACGGCGTGAAGAAGGACGCGCTGACCGACGACGACTACTACTGCCTCGTCGAGACCAAGGCGCCCGAGGGCTACACCCTCCAGGCCGACCCGATCCCCTTCCGGGTTCTGGCTGCTGACGCGGAGGGAAGGTGCCGACCGCGGTGACCGTCACCGACGTGCCGAAGAACGCCGGCTTCCGCCTGCCGCTCACCGGTGCCAACGGCGTCATCTTCCTCACCATCGCCGGCGCTCTGCTGGTGGCCGGTGGCGCGGCGATCGCCTACGCCAACAAGCGCCGTAACTCCGCCAAGCACTGACAGCTCCTGGCAGTCACCGAGGTGGCGCGCATCTGCCGGCCGCCATCCTGCCGGACGCTCCCTGTGGGGAGGCGGGAGACCCGTCTCCCCACAGGGGCGTCGCAGGGATCCTCCCTCCCAATCGATAACCCCCTAACCGATCCCGGCCTGCCACTCGCAACGAGCTCCGCGACAACCCGACGAAGGAAGGCACGGTTCCCCGTGACAGCGCTACTCCCCATCACTTCGCGACTGCATCTCCCTCGTCCCGTACGGAACGGGCCCGAGACAGATTCCGAGGCCGTAGCCCCGCAGCCTGCCCCGAGTGCCCCGGACACCGACCTGGGAAGGCGACGCCGCAAGGTCCTGCGCGAGCGTTTCCTGACCTGGCTCCCCTGGTCCTGGTCCTGGTCGGCGGCCGTCCTCCTCACCCGGTGATGGCCACTCAGCACAACAACGACGAGCAGCAGCGCCTGGCTGACATGTACACTGCCTCAGTTGAGGCCGCCGGCCCGACACCGTCGCCGCGAGCGCGCCTCGCCGAGACCTACAACAACAACCTGGAGAGCGCACCGATCCTCGATCCCTGGCTCGAGTCGCAGCGCCCCTGATACCCCCAGTACCAGGCCTATCTCCACGAGATGGATATCGATCCGGTCATGGCGCGCATCGTCATCCCCCATCCACGTGAGCCTGCCCGTCTACCACGGCACCGACACCCGGACCCTGGCGGAGGGAGTCGGGCACCTGTTCGGTACCAGCCTGCCGATTGGCGGCCCATCCACCCACGCGGTCCCTCACCGGCCACACCGGCCTGTCCACCGCGACGATGTTCCCGACAACCTCAACCAGGTCAAGAAGCGGCGATCCTTCTACGTCTCCTCTCTGGGACAGACCCTCAGTACGAGGTCGTCGACATCACCGTCGTCAAGCCGAGGAGACCGACTCCTGCGCAGCGGTCCCGGACGCGACCTGGTCACGCTCATCACCTGCACGCCCTACGGCGTCAACTCCCACCCGCCTCCTGGTCACCGGCGAGCGCGTCCCCATGGACCCCACGGCCGCCGCCGCCGAGGAGGCCGAGGCCCTGCCCGCCCCCATGCAGACCTGGATGAAGGTCATCATCGTGGCCGTCGTCATCATCCTGACGGTCGTCGCCGGAATCCTGGGGCGTCTATGGTGGCTCTGCGCCGTCGGCGGAAGCAGGATGCCGCCAAGGGCCGGAGGGAATAACACGCGGCGCAGATCCCGATGGCTCCGAGGGCGCCGAGAGATCTGATCGCCGGCCCGGAGACCCCCTCGAGGACGCCGCCCCGCCGTCCGACGCCGCCGCTGAAGGTTCCTCCGATGGACAGTTCACGGATGAGACGACCGCGCTCGAGGTCGTCGCCGAGCCCGTTGAGCAGGCCCCCGAACCCGTAGGCGAGTCCCACGATCAGCAGAATCCGGTTGAAGCACCACGACTGGAATCCCCCTACGGGGCAGTGACCGACGCTCCTGGCGAACCCGAGACGGATCCGTTCAACGACCTGGAACCGCGCGTGCCGTGAGCAGTCCCGCACGGGAATCGCGTCTGTCTCCCTATTGGTCGGTGCGCTCAAGAACCTCACGATCTGCCAGTGGCCTCACTCAATCGCAGACCTCCCGCCCCCGGGACGTCTGCGTCTGCGCGGAAGCCTGCTGGCCCTGTCCTGCCCAGGGCGCGACCATCGGCCTGTGGCGCCTGTTCGTGATTCACCCACACCGGCCAGATGCTCGACGCCATGGCCCTGGAGGGCTCGGAGATAGGCTCGCACTACGTGAGCGTGCACGCCCGCGCCCTGCTGTCCATGGTCTCGATGCCGGCGGCCGTCGTTCTCGTGGTGACGATCCTGGTGATCGGCCTGCTGCGGCGCAGCCACCGCCGGGCCGTGTGGGCCGTCGTCGCCGTGGCGGGGGGCAACCTGACCACTCAGGTCCTGAAGTACCAGATTCTGTGGCGGCCCGACTTCGACATCACCGAGCGCTGGGACAACGCCAACACCCTGCCCTCGGGGCACGACCATGGCGGCCTCTGCCGCGGTCGCCCCCTCATCTTGCTGTCCGGGCGTCGTTGGAGGGCTCTGTCGGCCTGCGTCGGGGCGCTGCTCACCATCGCCATGGGCTACTCCACTCTCGTGTGCCATTGGCACCGCCCCTCCGACGTCCTGGCCGGGATCCTCGTGCCCGTGGCCTGGGGCTCGCTCGCGGTGGCGGGCGGCGCCTGGCGCGCTCCCGGTCCCCTGCGCTCGGAAAGCGGGGAGGAGGACTCGGTGAAGTGCCCGAGCTGACGAGTGCCGGGACGATCCCGGCGACCGCCGCCGGCCCGCGCCTGTGGAACCAACTCGTCGGCAACGTCCTGCTGGCCTCGGCCGGCGTCGTGTGCACGCTGGGGCTCTCGGCCTGGGCTCCTGGGTGTGGTGGCACCTGGATGGCTCGCGCTCGCGCTGGCAGTTCTTCGGCGCCTACGCCACCGGGTCGGTGGCCGTCGTCGGCGTCACCTGCCTGGCGCTGTCCGCACTCGTGTCGCTGACCGACTCGCCGTACCCGGAACAAGCACGAGCTCCGCGGCCGCGACTGACGCCGCCGGGCGGCCTCACCTCGACGACGGCGGCCGGGAGCCTGACGGTGAAGGTGGTCCCGTGATCCTCGGGCGCGGTGGAGGAGTCGACGTCGATGCGCGCCGTGGACTGACGATCGCCTGTGCGATCGACATGCCCAGTCCCGTCGATCCCGTGCGCCGTTCGCGCGAGGAGTCCCCGTGGGCGAATCGTTCGAAGAGCCGGTCGTCGCACATCCGGCGCGATTCCCGGCCGTCGTCGTGATGCGCACTGGCGAGGGCGTCCCCTTGCGCGTGAGCGTTGATGGTGACGTGGCTGCCGGCGGTGTGGACCCCGGCGCTGGCCAGGAGGTTGACGATGACCTGGCGCAGTCGCGCTCGTCGCCGATGACCAACGGCGGCTCGGGCAGGAAGTCCTCGGCCTCCTGCGGCGTGGCGCTCGGCCGGGGTTCGAGGACGGCCAGATCCAGCCGCCAGTCGTGCTCCGGGCCCGCCGCGCGGGCATCAGGGCCCACGGTGTCCGCCAGCAGACCGACCAGGTCCACCGTCGCGCAGCGCAGTCTCGCGCCCGGCGTCCAGACGGGCCAGCAGCAGCAGGTCCTCCACGAGCGCCGTCATCCGCACCGACCGGGAGTGCACGCGCTCCAGGCGTAGGTGGCCTCCTCCGGCAGGTCGGCGTCGGCACCCTCACGGCGGATGAGCTCGGCAGCTGGCGCGGATCGAGGCCAGCGGCGTGCGCAGCTCGTGGAGGCGTCGGCCACGAACTGGCGCACCTGGTCTCGGAGGCGCTGCGCGCCAGGGCGGACCCACGTGCCCGAGCAGCGTGCTGGGAGCGCCGCCGACCTGCCCGACCTCGGCCGAGGAGTCCAGATCCGCCTTCTCCCACGGTCCTCGATACTCACCTCGCCAGCGCCCAGCGGCTGGGAGGCCACGCAGTGCCGTGCGGGCCACCCGCTCCAGCGGGGCGAGCGAGGAACGCACCATGGCCCGTCCAGCCAGGGGCCACCACGAGGGCCCCCACCAGCGCCACCGCCAGTCTCGATGGAGCAGCTGGGAGCGGATGAGCGCCTCGTCCCCTCCAGGGAGAGGCCGGTGATGACGGTGTTCCCGAGATCTCGTCGGGTGGCCAGGACTCGGTAGCTGCCCAGGTGGTGCAGGTCGACGGTGACGGGATGGTCACGTGGTGGCCTCGGACATTAGAAGCCGGCAGTCCTCCTTGGAGATGGAGGCGTAGGCTGTTCTTGAAATGATGTAGGCGGCCGCCTGCGTTACGGAGCCCGATGCGCCGGGGCGATGAGGGTCAGGTGCCGGTGGACCGCCCCGCGGCGTCGAGTCCCAGGGGAACCCCTGCTTGTCGTGGTCGCCGTTTCCCCGCGTCGTCGGCCCCACTCGGCCTCGGGATCCCCGCCGTCCTGGCCGTCCTGGCTGTGCCCTTGTCCTCCTGGGAGCTCTGACCTGCGTCTTCTTGGCCTCGGTCAGATCATGGCGCTTGTCGGCGGCCGCTGGGCGGCCGCCGACAGCTGGCTGTCGGTGCGGGCCATGAGAGTGGCGCAGGCTCACCGTGGAGAATGCGTCACGACCGCCGCCATGACCAGGACGAGGCCGAGCACCCCGGACCACCAGGCGGGGTACGCAGGCTGCGGAGGCGTCTGAGGGGGAACCGGGCCACCACGAGCGGCCACCGGTTCGCCGATCGGTCCGCTCGCCTCCCGATCCTGAATGCGTGGACGGCTGCGTGGACATCGCTGGGCCGTCAGGCGCGGTCGCCGGCGCGGCGGCCGGCTTGAGGACGCAGCCGACGCCGCGCATCGTGTGGATCATGGCGCTCGCGGCCCCTTGTCGATCTTGCGGCGCAGGTAGGAGATGTAGAGCTCGACGATGTTGGCCTGCCCGCCGAAGTCGTAGTTCCACACCCGGTCCAGGATCTGCGGCTTGGACAGGACCCGGCGGGGGTTGCGCATGAGGTAGCGCAGCAGCTCGAACTCGGTGGCGGTCAGCTGGATCTCGTCCTGGCCGCGCCAGACCTCGTGGGAGTCCTCGTCCATGCGCAGGTCGCCGACCTCCAGCAGGGAGGCCGGCTTCTCCTCGCTGGCCCCGAACGGCGCAGCAGGGCGCGTAGGCGGGCCACGACCTCCAGGGAGAAGGGCTTGCGTGACGTAGTCGTCTCCGCCGGCGGTCAGACCGGCCACCCGGTCCTCGACAGCGTCCTGGCCGTCAGGAACAGGACCGGCACGTTTGCTGTGGCCGCGCACCCGGCGCATGACCTCCAGGCCGTCGAAGTCGGGCAGCATGATGTCCAGAACGATGACGTCGGGGTCGATCTCCTGAGCCGATCGCACCGCGGCGATCCCGGTCCCGGCGGTCGTGACCTCCCAGCCTTCGTAACGCAGGGCGGAGGCGAGCAGGTCGGCGAGCATCTGCTCGTCGTCGACGACCAGGACACGAAGAGGAGAGCCGTCAGCACGGGTGAGGTTTTTCGGTGGGGGCGTTAGTCGTCGCCTATTCAACAGGAAGGCGCTGTGCTTTTCGACCACAGCGCAACCTGTGTCTCGACTGTGTTACCGATCTGAGACCCAACGGTTGCCCGGAGGGGCGAACGCTGTGACATGCTTATGCGGTCGTGCGTCTCGGTTGTTGATCCCCACATCCGTATGCACCAGAACGTTACTTTGTAGCGTAGTCGCATAGAGAGCGGCTCAGTGGGTATCTCAGCCGTCTCCTCATCCAGATGTGTCGCGGCCGATTTATCGGTGGCGGACGATTTCCCCTATCACAGCAGGAGAGTCATGGAATACGTCGATGGCAACGAGCGCCGCCTGGTGCCGAGGACCTGTCTCTCGACGACGGATACCAAAGGGTGTCATCCGCAGGACGAATCGGTGTTGATTCGCTGTCCCGTTACAGCGCTGAGGAGCTCATCGGCTCTCCACACAACATCATTCGCCACGATGAACATGCCCGCCGGTGCCTTCAAACTCATGTGGGACGAGCTGGAGCAGGGGCGCTCCTCCTGCGTCTATGTGCTCAACCGGGCCAAGGACGGCTTGGACTACTGGTCTTCGCGACGATCGCTCCGCTGGCGGACGGCTACCTCTCCGTGCGCGTGCGCCCGACCAACCACGCCATGTTCACGCCCGTCAAGGAGATCTACTCCCGCGCGCGGGCGGCCGAGCGCGCCTACGCCGAGGAGGGCACGGGCGCCGGAGGTCGCCGAGCACGGGGCGTCGTTGCTGGCCGAGGAACTGGCCGGCCTCCAGTACCGCGACCTGCACAACTCGCCCGTGCCACGCTCCCGCGTGAGCTGCCCCTGCTGGTGGTCGAGGGGGTCAGGTGCCTCCGCGTGCGGAATCGGACAACCCCACGTCCGCCGTCCTTCAGGCCGTCGCCGCGATCGAGCGGGACACCGATGAGCTCATCTATCAGCTGGGCGAGTACCAGGAACTCATCAACGGGCTGGAGCCTGGGCAGGCGGGGTGCGCTCGGTTATCGACCGGGCCACCGTGTGGCTCCTCATGAGGTGACCAGCCCCGACGACGAGTCCTCCGTTCCCACCGTCTCCGAGCGCGTCAAGGAGCGCGGCGCCCAGGCCGTCGAGGTGCTCCGCCAGCTCAACTCCTCCCTGGCGTCCCTTTACGAGGCGGCCTCGGAGGTGCGTTTCCGCAGTTCCATGATGCGCCTGCACACCCTGATGGCGGGCATCTTCGCCGCAGCCGTTCTGGACGGGGAGGAGGGTGAGTCCACCGACGCCATCGGCGACCTCGCTGAGGCGATGCTCTCCGACCTGGAGTCCCTCGTGCCCTCCTGCCAGGAGGCCGCGAACCTGGCCGAGCGTCTGGAGGGCGACCCTGCGCAGCGTGGTCAGCAACCTCGATCGTGTCAAACGGCCCTTCCAGCGCTGGATCCGCGCCCTGCAGGATGAGGGGGTCCGGGCTCTGGTCGATGGCGTCGACGCCGAGGCGGCCCTGCGTGAGGCCGTTGCCGTGGGAGAGCAGGGCTTCCCGGAGACGGGCCCCTGGCCGAGCTGGCCGCCAAGCGCCCGGGGCGTCGTGGTGACTTTGGACGAGCCCGTTATCCGCAAACGGGTGACAACGGTTCGCGAGACGTTGAGTCGCCTGGGGAGTAGTTAGTGGGAATCTACAAGATAGGTCCCAACTTACTGGTGACAATGTCATAAACAGTCTTCCGCGGGCCCGTGCGTGTCATTAGGGTTTTTCTGGCACTGTGCGAGGGGTCAAGAAAATGGTCCTCGACGAGGTGCTCCCGCGAACCATCTACCATGAAGGAGAGCACCCATGGAATCGCAGGTCGGTACGAGCGTTTGTTCGATCCTCAGGACATCTTCTTTTCCACCACGGATCTGAAAGGTGTTATCCAGAACACCAATAGAACGTTCGATACGCTGTCGCGCTATTCGCGTGAGCGGCTCATCGGGGCTCCCCACAGCATCATTCGGCACCTGGATATGCCGGCCGGTCTCTTCCGCCTGATCTGGGACGATCTGCGGTCCCAGCGCCCCGCCTGCGGCTATATCACCAACCGCGCGGTGGACGGTCTGGACTCATCGGGTCTTCGCCACGATCGTGCCGCGCTGCGCCAGGGCTACCTGTCGGTACGGATCAGAGCCGATGGAGCGCAGTGACCCGGGGCAAGGTCGAGGAGGCCTATCGGCGGGTACGCGCCAAGGAGCGCGACCTTCAGTCCCGGGCGCCTCGCGCCACCAGCTCGGGGAGTTCGGCGGTCGCGAGCTGGCCGCGGAGCCGACGACTCTGGGATTCTCCTCCCTGCACGAGATGACGCTGACGACCCTGCCGCGCGAGGTGGCCTCCCTGGTCGACTCCGGGGTGCGCGTCCCGGCGGCCGCCCCCGAGAGTCTGGGCGCGGTGGCCCGCATTCTCAACACGGTGGCCGCCATGGAGAAGGACACCAACGCCCTGGTTTTCGAGCTCGACGAGTACCCTGCGCCTCATCACTACCATGGAGGCCACCCACGGTTCCGCCCGGGCCGTGGAGACGCGGGTGGGGCGCATCGGCCAGCTGGTTTCCCATGACACCGGCAACGGCACTCGAGACCAAGGCGCAGATGCTCGCCGAGCGCATCTCCGAGCTCACCGGCGCCGCCGGTGCCGAGCTGACCGGACTGCCCTCGCGTCTGCAGATTCTGCACCAGTCGGTTACCGAACTGCGCTTCTCCGTTGCCCTCATGCGCCTGCTCACCCTCATGGTGGGACGCTTCGCTCCAGTCCATCCTCGATGGCAGCGAGGTGGACGCCGTGCACCCCCTGACCGACCTGTGCGGAGGCGCTCGAGTCCGGCTTCCGCGGACTGGGCCCCGTGCTACGGGCCGTAAGCACCCAGGTCGCCCAGCTCAACGACGCCCTCCACACGGTGACCCTCCAGCCTGGACCGTGCGGCCCGGCGCCTGGGCCAGTGGGTTGACCTGCGCGGCGGGGGCGCGGATCGTCGGGCTCGCCGATCGTCGACGAGGTCGCCCAACTGACCCTCACGGGGCTTCCCGGAGGTCCGCTCACTGGCCGAGCTGGCCGCCGAGTGCCGCGGCCTACATCTGCCCCTACGACGAGAACACCGCGGCCCAGCGCCTGGCCGCCGTGCGCAGCGCCCTGACCGAGCTCGTTTGAGGCCCCCGTGCCCCGAGCGGCCGCCGGGTGGTCGCCGCCGACGCCCGGAGACGATCTCTGAGACGAAAGTCGTTTTTCCGTACACTGCCCGGTGGGAAAAGATGGGTGGTGCGTTACAGTCGGCTGAGGGTCGGCGCGAGCCGTCTCCCCTGCCCGCATACCCTCGTCGGGAGCCGAGAGCGCCGGATCGTCCGGTCCGGCCGACGTCGGAACCACCCGCATTCCGCCAGAGCGCGCCAGCCGCGCACCGTCCGTGAGGAAGGCTTTTGCTGTGTCCACCAAGCTCGTCATCGTGGAGTCCCCCAACAAGGTGCGCTCCATCGCCGGCTACCTCGGTCCGGAGTTCGACGTCGAGGCCTCCGTGGGGCACATCCGCGACCCGCCGCAGCCCTCCGAACTGCCCGCCACCATGAAGAAGGGGCCCTACGGAAGTCTCGCGGTCGACATCGAGGACGACTTCACCCCTACTACGTCGTCAACCCTGACAAGAAGAAGACGGTCGCCCAGCTCAAGAAGGCCCTCAAGGGCGCCGACGAGCTCTACCTGGCCACCGACGACGACCGCGAGGGCGAGGCCATCGCCCTGGCACCTCCAGCAGGTCCTCTGCCCAAGGTGCCCGTGCGCCGCATGGTCTTCACCGAGATCACCCGAGAGGCCGTCACCCGGGCCCTGGACACACACGCGTGACCTGGACATCCACCTCGTCGACGCCCAGGAGACCGCCGCATCCTGGACCGCCCTCGTGGGCTACGAGGTCAGCCCGGTGCTGTGGCGCAAGGTCCGCGCGGGCCTATCCGCCGGGCGCGTCCAGTCGGTGGCTACCCGTCCGTCGTCGAGGCGCGAGCGCGAGCGCATGGCCTTTCCGCCCGGCCTCCTACTGGGGAGTGGAGGCCACCTTTTCCACCGTCCTGTCCCCGGTGGACCCTCACCGCCCGCCAGACGCCTCCTCACCGCCCGGCTGGTCACCCTCGATGGGCGGCGTGGCCACCGGCCGCGATTTCAACGACGCCGGCGAGCTGCGCCCGGCAGCCGTCAAGGCCTCCGCCGTCCCACCTCCACCAGGTGGGGGCCACCGCCGTTGCCGAGGCCGTCGGTCGGGGTGAGCCGCGGGTGGCCGGCGTCGAGGACAAAGCCCTACCGGCGCCGCCCGGCCGCGCCCCTTTACCACCTCCACCCTCCAGCAGGAGGCCTCCTCGAAGCTGCGCATGAACCCGCGCGAGACTATGCGCGTGGCGCAGGGCCCTCACGAGAACGGCTTCATCACCCACATGCGCACTGACTCCACGGTCCCTGTCCGGCCAGGCCGTGGCTGCGGCCCGCTCCCAGGTGGCTCGAGCTCTACGGGACCGAATACGTCCCCGAGCGCCCCCGCGTCTACGCCTCGAAGGCCAAGGGGCGCCCAGGAGGCCCATGAGGCGATCCGTCCCGCCGGCGATCACTTCCGCACCCCCGGCCCAGGTCTCCGGCGAGCTGACCGGGGCAGTTCCGCTCTACGAGCTCATCTGGAAGCGGACCGTGGCTCCCCAGATGGCCGACGCCGTCGGCTCGACCGCTACCGTGACCGTCGAGGTGCCCCCTGACCCCGGCGGCCGGCGAGTCGCGCGATCCGGCCCCACCTTTCTCCACTGCGGGTCTGACGGCATCGGGGACCGTCATCACTTTCCGCGGCTTCCTGGCCGCCTACGAGGAAGGCCGCGACGCCGAGCGTTACCAGGACGACTCCGGTGCGAGTGCGAAGGATGCCAGGACGTGCGCCTGCCCGCGATGATCACCGGTCAGGAGCTGGCTGCCCTGACTGCCGAGGCCTCGGGCCACGAGACGACGCCTCCGCCGCGTTACACCGAGGCCTCCCTGGTCAAGCGCCCTCGAGGAACGCGAGATCGGCCGCCCTCGACCCTATGCGGCTACCATGTCCACGATCTCCGACCGTGGCTATGTCGACCACCGCGGCCAGGCCTTGGTGCCGACCTGGCTCGCCTTTGCCGTCACCCGTCTGTTGGAGGAGAACTTCACCGAGCTCGTTGACTACGACTTCACCGCCTCCATGGAACGCGACCTGGATCGGATCGCCGCCGGCGAGGAGGATCGCGTGGCCTGGCTGCGGCGCTTCTACACGGGCAGGGGCGCCTCCGACGCCGTCGCCCAGGAGATCGCCCAGGCAGCGGCCAGTGGCGAGCTCGACGCGGCCGCCGCCTCCGCCGCCGAGCTGCGCGCCCAGGGGCTCAAGGGCTGGTGGACAACCCGGCGGATCGACGCCCGCGCCGTCAACTCCATTGAGATCGGCGAGGGCATCACCCCTGCGCGTGGGACGCTACGGCCCTTACCTGGAGGACGGCGAGGGCAAGCGTGCCAACGTCCCGGCCGACGTCGCCCCCGATGAGCTGACTGTGGACAAGGCCCGCGAGCTCTTCGCGCGCGCCGCCGACGACGGCCGTGAGCTGGGCGTCGACCCGGTCAGCGGTCACGTCATCATCGCCAAGGACGGCCGCTACGGCCCTCACGTCACCGGGAGGTCCCGCCCGAGCCTGAGGAAACGACTCGAGGCCGTCCAGGCCGCCGCGGCCGGCATGGACGGGGAAGCGGTCAAGGCGACCGCGAAGCCCGCCAAGACTAAGAAGACGACGAAGAAGGCTGCCGGGCCCAAGCCCCGTACGGCTAGCCTCCTGCGCTCCATGGACCTGTCCACCGTGACCCTGGAACAGGCACTGGACCTGCTGAGCCTGCCGCGCGTCGTCGGCAGGGACCCGGAGTCAGGCGCGGACATCACTGCCCAGAACGGCTGCTACGGCCCCCTACCTCAAGAAGGACACGGACCTGCGCTCTTGGAGACCGAGGCGCAGATTCACCGTCACCTTTGGAGCAGGCCCTGAGCCTTCGCCCAGCCCAAACGGCGCGGGGGCAGTCCGCCGCCCGAGGGCCGTTGCGAGAGCTCGGCAGGATTCCGGCCACCGGCAAGCCGGTGGTCATCTAGCGACGGCCGCTTGGCCCCTCACTTCACCGACGGCGAGATCACTGTGACCCTGCGCCGCGGCGACGACCCGGCCACCGTCACGCCCGAGCGGGCCTTCGAGCTGCTCGCGGAGAAGCGCGCCAAGGGACCCACCAAGAAGCGCACCACCCGTAAGACCGCAGCCAAGAAGACCACGACCAAGAAGACGGTGGCGAAGAAGACTCGCCACCAAGAAGACGGCGGCGAAGACCGCGACCAAGACTACGACGCGCAAGACAGCCGCCCTCGAAGGAGTCGTAGCCGGACGGCAGCCCGCGCCTTCGGATGGATGGTCCAGCCCTTCCCTCCGGCTCGGCGGGGAAGGGAGAGATCCCTCGGCGCAAGTACGGGCGGGCCGTGCGGCGGTGTTTTTGTTCCGTGAGCATCATCGCGGCACCGGTCGCAGTTCTGCGACAGATCGGCGACGGGAGGGACAACTGGCCGGTATTGTATTTCGCGTAAACTCCCCATGTGATTCCCTGAGAGGAACCCGTTATGCGTCTGCCCAAGATCGTTCTTGCCGGTACCGCCGCCCTGGCCCTGTCCCTGAGCCTGGGTGCCTGTTCGCTGTCCATCAACGGCTCCGGCTCGGGCGACTCCGCCTCGTCGGCCGCGACCCAGGCCGGGCAGAACGAGCAGAGTGAAACCCAGGGCGCCGACCCCAGGGCTCGGCGAAGACGGACTCCCAGTCCTCTTCGAGCGGGTCTGCGAACTCCTCGGCCGGCTCCGACGGCAAGGACAATGACAAGGACGATGACAAGGATGGCGACGACGCCCCCATCACGGACGCCACCTGGAAGGGACATTCAGAGTAAGGGCAACGTACGGAGGTCTCGGCTCCTACGCCGTCCAGGGATCCGGAACGACGCTCAACCTGGTCGGCGACCTCGACACGCTCACGGTCCAGGGCTCCGACGTCAAGATCGCCGCTGAGGACGTCGACACACTCACCGTCCAGGGCTCCAACGTCACCGTCTACGCCCGTGATATCGACCACCTCAACATCATGCGGGCCTCGGGCGTCACCGTCCACTGGCTGGGCGACGACCCGACGATCCAGGACACCGGTGCCAACAACACCACCGGGAAGCTCTCCCAGTGAGCCTGCGTGACCCAGCCCCGCTGCTCCGGCCCCGTCCGCCACCGTCCTGCTCGTCGACGACGAGGCCCCCATCCGCCGTTCGCCGGGCCCCTACCTGGAGCGCAGCGGGCACCGGGTCCTGCTCGCCTCGGACGGGATGGAGGCGTTGGACCTCCTGGCCTCCTACCAGGTGGACATCATCGTCACCGACGTCCTCATGCCCAGGATGGATGGTCGTGAGCTGGTGCGGCGGGTGAGGCCGGCGGGGCCTGACCCCATCATCCTGCTCACCCAGGTCAACGCCTCCTACGAGCGGGTCTCGGCCTCGATGACGGTGCCGACGACTCACCCTGTCCAAGCCCTTCGATCCCGCCGAGCTGGCTTCCCGGATCCGCGCCGTTCTGCGCCGTACCCGGGGGATGGCCCAGCCGCTGACCTCGGCCCCGAGACTGGTGGCGGGCGACCTGGTCCTGGAACGGACCTCGCGGCGGGTCACCCTGGCCGGGCGCGAGGTGGCTTTCACCCTGAAGGCCACCGTGCTCCTGGACTACCCTCGCGAGCCACCCCGGTGAGCTCCATACGCGTGATGACCTGCTGGCTTCCTTGTGGGGCATCGACTTCGCCACCTCCACGCGCGCTGTCGACCACCGCATCCGCGAGATTCGCCAGGCTCTGGGCGACGCCGCCGCCAACCCCGTCTACATCGAGACGGTCCCCTCCGTCGGCTACCGCTTCCGAGCCGGGGTCCGGGCATGAGCCAGGCGCCATCGGGCCGCCGGCGCCCGGCATGCCGCCGTCGGTTCCGCCTCAGGCTCCCCTCAGGACGGCCGCACCAAGTACCCGCCTCGACGGTGGACTCGGTGGACCCCGACCGTCGAGATCGGCCGGCCCCCTGGTGACGCGCCGCATCCCCCTGCCCAGCGGTCGCCGGTTCCTCCGCCGACGGCTCCAACCGACGGCCGTCCAGCCACCGGCCGCTCAGCCTACGATCACCCAGTCAACGATAGGGCGGTTGACGATGGGGGCTGGCCGAGTCGTGGAGCCGCCCTCCGTCCCACCCCGAGGCGGCCCCGGTCGATCCGGCCTCCGGGACGGAGAGCTCCTCCGGCAGGGCGTGGATCGGGTGGGCGCTCGCGATCCCTCGTCATCATCGGTGTGGCGGCCCTCGCTTACGCCGTCTACGGTCTGGCTCCTCTGTTCATCACGACGACTGTGCCGCTCGTTGTAGCGGAGGCCGGCGCTGTGCTGGTGCTGCTGGCGCTGCTCATCGCCGTGGACGACGCCGGGAGAAGCGGGCGGTCGAGAGGGCCCGCCGCGAGGCCCAGCGGGAGGCCTGGGCTCGTCACCAGCAGTTCCTGCGCCGGTTGGACCACGAGCTGAAGAACCCGCTGACGGCGGTGCGCGCCGCCGTCGCCGACCTGCCGCAGGCCCACCCCCGGGAGTGGCAGACCCGAGTTGATGTCGTCGACGCTCAGGCCCGCCGGATGGGCCGCCTGGTGACGGATCTGCGCAAGCTGGCCGACTTGGAGACGGCCGCATTGGCATTGGAGGACGTCGATATCGCCGAGATGGTCCAAGACGCCGCCCAAGCGGTCAGCGAGGAGGGCGCCGCCCGTGAGGGGCGCCCCGGAATTCGCCTGGATCTGCCCTCAGGTGCCGTGGCCGCTTTCGCATGTGTGCGGCGACGGCGACCCTGCTGTACTCGGCCATCTACAACGTCATCTCGAACGCCTCGAAGTACACCGGCCCGGGCGGGACTGTGGAGGTGCGCGGCTGGGAGAGTCCGGCACCATCACCATCGAGGTGGCCGACACCGATCGGGGTGCCGCAGGCCGACCTGCCGGCGGTGTGGAGCGAGCTGGCGCGCGCCGGCAATGCCTCGGGGCCGCCGGGCCTGGGACTCGGATTGGCGCTCGTGGCGACGATCGTGCGCCGCCACGGTGGCAGTGTGCGCATGGCTTCCCGCGAGGGCGTGGGACTCGGGTGTGGCTGAGCCTGCCCGTGGCCGGACCGAAGAGTGCGGCTTGAGAGCCTCCGCCCGCCCGGCGGCTGCGGTAAGGGGCCGCGCAAGGCCCGGCCGATTGACGAGGCCCCTGTCGCAGGACTGCGACAGGGCGGGGACCGGGCGGCGACAACGCGCCGGTAACGTTCTGTTCATGACCAAAGCACTCATCTCCTGCCCTCCCTCGCCCTCGTCACCGCTCTCGCGCTGAGCGGCTGCTCCCTGACCATCGGAGGGGACCTCGTCGCAGCCCCAGAGCCAGGAGGCCCAGACGAGCTCGGACTCCGGCAGCGCCGCGGGAAGCGCCAAGGGCACCTCCTCCGCCCGGGCGACGGAACGGCCGCAGCCACGGGTAAGGCGGTGGCCGGTTACGAGCCCGGCCAGATCCCCCCGATCCCTATGTTCGAGCTGCCCGATCTCAGCCTGCTCACCCAGTCCACCGGGCGCCTTCACCCCGGACCTCACCCGCACCATCACCTCCCAGCCCGGCGTCACCGTCAGGCCCGCCCGCTGCGACGCGAGCGGCTCGCTCGTCTCCGGCTCCACGGTCCTCGGCGGCGACGGTTCCATGAGCACGAGCTCAGGAGCGACCTCGGTCACCAACAATGGTGACGGGTCGAGAACTTACAGCGATGGCAAGGTCTCCATCGTCAATAACGGGGACGGGTCGGGAACCCTATAGCGATGGCAAGGTCTCCATCGTCGTCAACGGGGACGGGTCGGGAACCTGCACCGATGACCACCTTTCCGTCGTCGTCAACGGGGATGGGTCGGGAACCTGCACTCGACTCCGCCACGGGGAGTCCATCGTCATCAATGGTGATGGCTCTGGGAACCTCACAGCCACGGCAAGGTCTCCATCGTCAACAATGGTGACGGGTCGGGAACCTACAGTGATGACAAGGTCTCCATTGTCAACGACGGCACGGGCAGCGCCACCGTCGACGGCGCCACGGTCTCGGCCAAGCCCGTCCCCAAGGCCGGCAAGGTCGGCACCTTCCCCTCCATCGACGCCGCCAAGCCGGTGCAGTCCTGCGGCACGGTCATCACCCTGGAGGACAGCGTCCTGTTCGACTTCGGCTCATCCGGCCTGCGCTCCGAGGTCCTCGACCACCTTGAGCAACCTGGCCACCGTGCTCAAGGACTCCAAGGCTCCCAAGGTCCAGGTTCAGGGCACACCGACTCCATCTCCGACGACGCCTCCAGCAGACCCTCTCCGAGCAGCGGGCCAAGGCGGTCACTGACGCACTCACTTCCAACGGTGTCACCGCCACGATCGAGTCCGTTGGGTACTGGGAGACCCGGCCCGTGGCCCCCAACGAAAACTCCGACGGCTCTGACAATCCGGCAGGGCGCCGCCTCAACCGTCGCGTCGAGATCTTTCGTAAGCCGACCTTCTGAGACCTCTGACTGAGCTCTCTGACAATCCGGCCGTGCCGAGCCACTGCCCACCAGCCCCCACCACTCAACACCGGAGAGAACCATGTCCCCGACCACTCGTCCCCTCAACCCCCGCCGTGCAGCCGCCGTCATCCTCGTGACCCTGTCACTGGCCGGTGTCAGCGCCTGCTCCGTCTCCATCGGCGGCGCTGACCAGGGTGCCGCCACCACGGCCGCTCAGGAGCCCTCCTCACCCGAGAAGCCCGCGGCAACGTCCCAGCCCCCGACAGCGACGGAGGGCTCCCAAAGCCCCCAAACGCAGGCGCCCGCCCCGAGTACCCAGGAGCAGTCCGCGCCGGCTGCCCTCGGCCGGCGCCAGCGTCCCCGGAACCGGTGCCCAGCCCGCGACCGGTGATCGCCCCGGCGCTCAGGTGACCATCACCGACAGTGAGTGGCTGAGCGACCTCGAGAGCGTCGACCGGACCATCTCGGCGACACCGACCATGCTCTTGGACAAGGGGAATGACGATGTCCGCATCGAGGGGGACGTGGAGAGTCTCGAGTGTCTCCGCGAGCAACGCGAGGTCTTCGCCGACTACGTCGGCCTGCTGACTATTTCCGGCGGCAATGTCACCGTCTACGTCAGCGACGTTGACCGCGTCGTCATCAAGGGAACTAACGTGGAGGTGGTCTGGGCCGGCAACACTCCGAAAGTGGAGGACTTCGGCCACAACACTGAGACCCGCCAGCAGGGGCGCTAAGAGCAGCTGACCGAGACCGCTCGGGAGATCTGACTGAGACCGACTACGCCCGCTTCATCCGGTGGCCCGCCTGGCTCTTGAGCCCGGCGGGCCGCACGGCTGCCACGCTGGTCGGGTGACTCAGCCGCCCCCGCCACGGCCCACCCCGGTCTATTCATCTCCTTCGAAGGAGGCGACGGCGTCGGCAAGACGACGCAGATCCGCATCCTCGCCGACCTCCCGGCCGCCGCCGACGTCGACCACATCCTCACCCGTGAGCCGGGCGGCACGGACCTCGGCCCTCGAGATCCGGCGCCTCCTCCTTCACGGCGGGCACGTCGCCCCGCGCGCCGAGGCCCTCCTGTACGCCGCCGATCGCGCCCACCACATCGCCACCCGGGTGAGGCCCGCCCTCGAGCGCGGAGCCGTCGTCCTGGCCGACCGTTACCTCGACTCCTCGGTCGCCTACCAGGGGACGGCCCGCGCACTGGGCCCCCGACGAGGTCCGCAACCCATCCCTATGGGCCACCGAGGGCCTCCTGCCGGACCTGACCATTCTGCTCGACGGCGACCCCGACCTGGCCGAGCGGCGCGCCAACGGCCGCGGCACCAGGGACCGCCTCGAGCAGGAGGGAGACGCCTTCCCGCACCGCCCTGCGCCAGCAGTTCCTCACCCCTGGCCGCAGCCGAGCTGGAGCGCTTCGTCGTCATCGACGCCGACCGTCCCAGCCGACCAGGTGGCCGACGACGTCATCGAGGCCGCCGCCACGTCGTGCGCCGCCACGGCGTGAGACACGAGCGCGGCGGCGCCCACCAGGGGGTCCTCGTCGGCCTGGAGGCCTTCGTCGAGGCCGCCGCCCGCCGCGGCGCCGGGCAGCCGGCGAACCGACCGGAGGCGCGGTCATGAGCGTGTGGGATGACATCGTCGGCCAGGAGAACGCGGTGGCCGCCTTCAACGCCGCGGCCCTGGCGGCCCGGGAGACGGCCGGGCAGCGTGAGGCGAGTACCCCGAACCGCCTCCGCACCCTGACAACGCGGGGAGCGGGGAGCGGACCGCCCGGCGGGGGCTCGCGATGAGCCACGCCTGGCTCGTGACCGGCCCACCCGGATCGGGCCGCTCGAATGCTGCCCGCGCCTTCGCAGCCGCCCCTGCAGTGCACCGGTCCCGTGCCCGGCTGCGGACAGTGCAAGCCCTGCCGCGACGTCATGGCCGGCTCCCACCCCGATGTCGTGCGCCTGACCACCGAGAAGCTCATCATCACGATGGACGAGGTCAAGACCCTCATCGGTGAGGCCCAGCGCCGCCCCTGGACCGGTCGCTGGCGCGTCATCCTCGTCGAGGACGCCGATCGCACTGGCCGAGCGCACCACCAACGTCCTGCTCAAATCCATCGAGGAGCCGCCGCCCCAGACCGTCTGGCTGCTGTGCACCCCCAGCGCCGACGACGTCCTACCCACCATCCGCTCGCGCTGCCGCCCGGTGACGCTGCGGATTCCGCCGGCCGACGCCGTCGCCGAGCTCCTCGTGCGCCGCGATGGCGCGGACCCCGAGCTGGCCGCCTCGAGCGGCTCGGGCCAGCCAGTCGCACATCGGGCCTCGCCCGGCACCTGGCCACCGACGCCGACGCCCGGGAGCGGCGCCGACGCCTCCTGCTCGCCCCGGTCTCGCTGCGCAGCGTCGGCGACGCCGTCCTGGCCGCCGCCTCCCTGGTGGAGGCCGCCGAGTCCGAGGCCAAGGAGGCCACCGCCGAGCGCGACGCCCGCGAGAAGGCTGAGCTGACCCGCGCACTCGGTCTGGAGAGCGATGGGAAGATCCCGCTGCCCTGCGCGCCCAGATCCGCCAGCTCGAGGAGGACCAGAAGCGCCGTGCCAAGCGCGCCCGCACCGACGTCCTGGACCGGGCCATGATCGACCTGCTGTCCTTTACCGCGACGTGCTTACCACCCAGATGGGCAGCGGCGTCGAGCGCGTCAACCTCGACCTGGCCGAGGCCGTCGACCAGGCAGCCCGCACGACGAGCCCCGAGCAGTCCCTGGCCCGTATCAGCGCCATCGAGGAGTGCCGTGGCCGCCTGCGCTCCAACGCCGCCCCTCTGCTGGCCGTCGAGGCCCTCATGGTCCAGCTGCGGCCCCAGGCCGAGTCGACGCCAAGGCAGTCGCCATGAGATGTGAAAGGGGCGTTGTATGACGGCAACGCACTTCGGGGACGGCAATCCTGCCACCCCGCGGTTCCAGCCGATCGTCCGCCGGTCGAGCCCGCAGGAGCAGATCATCGCCCTGGGGGCTCATCGTCTTCGGCTTCCTGGGGCTGGTCATCGGGTTGGCGATCATGAGGTACGGGCTCTACCGGGAGGTGCTCATCTGCGCGATTGCGTCGGCACTCTGCTTCCTCATGGGGTACCTGACTCTGCGGCCGCGGACGGTGTTCGACCGCTCCGGCATCCACAGTCGGACGGCACTGCGTTCCTACGACATCGCCTGGCCCGACTCCCGAAGCGACTTCGTCGTCGGCCGGTACGCCCACTCCATTCGCCGCCATGTCAGCAGCGGGGCCCGAGTGTCTACGCGAAGGTGCGGCAGCAACGGCGACGTGGTGGAACTGGGAGGATGATCACCCGGGCGGCCACCGAGGCCAGGGCGCACCAGCTCATGGAAGTCGAGCCTCGATCGGATATGGATCTGGGCCGCGTCCTGGGGCCTGGTAAGTCCCTGACAACCCCGAGGGCAATAGGCTCGGCGAGGAGAGGACAACGGCCCGTCTCATCCCTGAGACGGATCGTGCACCCTGTCGGTTGGTTCATATGATGCCGCCTATGGAAATGAGAATAAGACAGCGGAATCGTCGAAATGATGTCAATTCTGCGGTGATGAACAGGACCGGGCGAGCCGAAGGCGCTCGGGGTGCCGGGCGTCGTCGACTGGCTGCTGGGGTGCTGGCTGCTGTGTCTGGTGTGTGTTTGGGGGTGGGGGCCGGTGCGGTTCCTGCTGTCGCGGTGCCGGCGGTTCCGGCTGTGGCTGTGAAGGCTGCGGTTCCCAAGGGGTTGGAGTCTTTCTACGGTCAGAGAGTGGAGTGGTACGACTGCGGTGCGACCGGTGGGATGGAGAAGTCTGCGGAGGCGACGGCTTTCAAGTGCGCCAAGGTGAAGGTGCCGTTGGATTACTCCCAGCCCGATGGTCAGACCATTGAGATCGCCATGAAGAAGCACGTGGCTACCGGTTCGATCCATCGGGGCAGCTCTGTTCATCAACCCGGCGGCCCGGGTGGGTCCGGGGTCCAGTACGTCGAGGCCGCTGCGGAGACGAGCTTCGCCGGTGTTCAGGGCTCCTACGACATCATCGGCTTCGACCCCCGCGGCGTCGGATCCTCGACCCCCATTACCTGCGCCGCTGCGAACGACGCGGCTGCGACTCCGGCTGCCGGGGTTGGGGCGCCACAGGCCGACACCCTCCGTCGCCGGTGGATGGCGGAGCGAATAACGATTACAAGGAGAAGTCTCCCGAGGTGGACGCAGCAGCATCGGGTACCAGCTTTGAAGACGCGGCCCCTCGCATTGCTGAGGAGTATAAGCAGGTAGAGGCCCAGTGCGCCGCCAACACCAAACCGGCCGGGTCCTCGATCACGTGGACACCGTATCGGCGGTCCGCGACCTCGATATTCTGCGGGCCCTATCCGGCAACGAGAAACTCGACTACGCCGGTTTCTCCTACGGCACCTACCTGGGCGCCCACTACGCCGAGCTCTTTCCCATCCAACACCGGCCGCATGGTCCTCGACGGCGCCATGGACCCCAGCCTCACGCTCTATGAGAGCAGGCGTGGACAAGTCATAGGCTTTGAGCATCTCACTGCGAACCTACGTCGAGTGGTGCCAGGGCGCTGCAGACTGCCCGCTATCGGGCGGGACTGATGCCGGGGTTCAACAGATCTCCGACCTCTTCTCCTCCGCCGACCAGTCGCCCCCTGCCGACCTCCGACCCGAACCGCTCGGTGACCGGAACCGACATCAAAGGCGTCGTCACCCAGTACATGTACTTCTCGGAACAGGATTGGCCCGTCCTGAACCAGGCCCCTCACCCAGGCCATCGTGCACCATGACGGCTCGATGATCCGGTCAATACTCGATCGGTTCCAATCAGCGGGCTCGAACAGCACCTCGCGCGTCTTGCCATCAACTGTCTGGACTACCAGGTCGAGGGCGATATGACCTCCTGGGCGGCACGAGACCAGGAGATGGAACAGGTGGCTCCACACTTCGGGCAGATGGCGGTCATCTCTGACCTGGCCTGCCAGTCCTGGGGGCCACACCGGTACCCAGCCCCCAAAGCACCCATGCCAAGGGTGCCGCACCGATCCTCGTCATCGGGACGACTGGAGACCCCGCCACCCCCTACGAGTGGGCCAAGGCCCCTCGCGGGTCAGCTGGAGTCGGGCCAGCTCCTCACCTGGGAGGGCAACGGGCACACGGCCTACGCCAATGCCGGTCACGGACCCTGCATCACCAAGGCGGTCGACACCCTACCTGCTCACCGGCACCATGCCCAAGAAGGACCTGACCTGCCGCGGCAAGGAATGAATCGATGAGGGGTCAGTAACTCTTCAGTGAATCTTTACTGACTCGTCGCCGATCGCCCTGTTACGCGACACCACCGATTATCGTGGTCGGGACATCCGAGCTCGGATGTCCCCGACCACGATGGCGCTCAAGGGCCGGTAGCGGTCTGTGGGATGCCAACCTTCCGGAGGATACTACTTGTCGGTAAAATAACTCACATGAAAATACGGTCGAAGCGTCATGCGGGAAAAAGGGAGAAGTGCACCGGCGATCGTCTTGAGAGGATGTCGGCGAAGAGCTGTCGCAACGTTGCGTCGTCGACTGGCTGCTGGGGTGCTGGCTGCTGTGTCTGGTGTGTGTTTGGGGGTGGGGGCCGGTGCGGTTCCTGCTGTCGCGGTGCCGGCGGTTCCGGCTGTGGCTGTGAAGGCTGCGGTTCCCAAGGGGTTGGAGTCTTTCTACGGTCAGAGAGTGGAGTGGTACGACTGCGGTGCGACCGGTGGGATGGAGAAGTCTGCGGAGGCGACGGCTTTCAAGTGCGCCAAGGTGAAGGTGCCGTTGGATTACTCCCAGCCCGATGGTCAGGACCATTGAGATCGCCATGAAGAAGCACGTGGCTACCGGTTCGATCCATCGGGGCAGCCTGTTCATCAACCCAGGCGGCCCGGGTGGGTCCGGGTCCAGTACGTTGAGGCTGCTGCGGAGACGGGCTTCGCCGGTGTGCAGGGCTCCTACGACATTATCGGCTTTTCGACCCCCGTGGCGTCGGATCCTCCACCCCTGATCACCTGCGCCACGGCCAATGGCGCAGATCCTGCTGGTGGCGCCGACCAGGCGCGAGTGATGCCGCATTCGAGGAGCTGGCGCCCCAGATCACGACGAGCTTCAGCCAGATGGAGGCGGATTGCGCCGCCAACACCAAACCGGCCGGGCTCCTGGACCACGTGGATACGATCACGGTGGCCCGCGACCTCGATGTTCTGCGGGCCCTGTCCGGTAACGAGAAACCTCGACTACCCGGGTATCTCCCTACGGCACCTATCTGGGCGCCCACTACGCCGAGCTCTTCCCGTCCAACACCGGCCGCATGGTCCTCGACGGCGCCCTCGATCCCAGCATTTCCCTGTATGAACGGCAAGCAGGGGCGACCAAGGGGCTGGAACGCGCACTGCAAACCTATGTCGGCTGGTGTCAGGCGGGTCAGGGGTGCCCGCTGACCGGTGGTACCGAGGCCGGATCGCAGCAGGTCAGGGATCTCATTGCTTCCGCCAATCAGTCGCCCCTGCCGTCCTCCGAGCCGAACCGCCCGGTGACTGGAACCGAGATCCGAGCCGCGGTCATGTACAGCCTGTACGGCGACGAACAGACCTGGGGCAGCCTCACCTCTTCCTTGGATGAGGCCATCAACCGGCACAGCGGTTCACTCTTCCGACAGATAACGGAGCAGACCGTGGCCGACGTCGTCAACACCGCCGCCGTCCGCCAGGCCATCACCTGTCTGGACTACCCGGTCGACGGCGATATGGCCGTTTGGTCGGCGCGGCATCAGGAAATCAAACATGATGCCCCACTTTCGGCGGGATGACGGCGATTGCTGATCTTGGCTGCCAGGCATGGGGGCACAACGGGACCCGTGAACCCGCACCCATCCACGCCAAGGGGCGGCGCCCATCCTGGTGGTGGGCTCCACCGGCGACCCGGCGACGCCATATGAATGGGCCAGATCCCTGGCCGATCAGCTCGATACCGGTCGACTGCTCACCCGGGAGGGCAATGGGCACGTCGCTTACGGTCGCGCGGCCGCGTGCACAGCCAGTGGACACCTGACTCGCTCACCGGCGAGCTCCATCGCCGGGATGGGTCTGTCGGGATGAGACGTAGTCGATCCACGGGCCGGTACGACCGGGGGCTTCTTCGGCGGCAGTAACAAACCGAGCTTCCACGCGGTGTTGTCGTTTTTGTAACATACGATTATGAAAAATATATGTGAAACACTGTCGTGCCCAGAACCGCATCATGCCCGGGCGTCGTCGACTGGCTGCTGGGGTGCTGGGCTGCTGTGTCCGGTGTGTGTTTGGGGGTGGGGCTGGTGCGGTTCCTGCTGTCGCGGTGCCGGCGGCTCCGGCTGTGGCTGTGAAGGCTGCGGTTCCCAAGGGGTTGAGTCTTTCTACGGTCAGACGGTGGAGTGGTACGACTGCGGTGCGACCGGTGGGATGGAGAAGTCTGCGGAGGCGACGGCTTTCAAGTGCGCCAAGGTGAAGGTGCCGTTGGATTACTCCCCAGCCCGATGGTCAGACCATTGAGATCGCCATGAAGAAGCACGTGGCTACCGGTTCGATCCATCGGGGCAGCCTGTTCATCAACCCAGGCGGCCCGGGCGAATCCGGGTGGGTGCTGGCGGAGAACAGCGAGAGGCAGTTCTCCCCGGCTCTCAACCAGGCCTACGACATCATCGGCTTCGACCCCGCGGCGTCGGTTCCTCCACCCCGATCACCCGCGACGTCGTCGGCGGAGCACCGCCCGGCGAAGCCGCTCAGGGGCGATGGGAGTCGACGATCCGCCCCCGGCTCCATCGCAGCCGACGCCGCCGGTGCCGACCCCACCCCTTCCATGACGCCCAGGACCCCGCCGCCGACGGCGCGGCTGTGGGCAACATCAGCTTCCAGGCACTGGTCGACGAGATCACCAAGGACTTCAAGCAGGAAGAGGCCCAGTGCGCCGCCAGCACCAAACCGGCCGGGCTCCTGGACCATGTGGACACGATCTCGGTGGCCCGCGACCGCGATGTTCTGCGGCCCTGTCCGGCATGAGAAACTCGACTCACGTCGGTTTCTCCTACGGCACCCTACCTGGGCGCCCACTATGCCGAGCTCTTCCCATCCAACACCGGCCGCATGGTCCTCGACGGCGCCAGTCGATCCCAGCCTCCCTGGGAGATCGAGGCCCGGCCAGGCCAAGGGCTTCGAGAGATCGCCGCGCACCTACGTCGAGCAGTGCCAGGCCCGGCCAGGCGGGCCAGAACTGCCCGCTCACCGGTGACACCGACGCCGGGGTCCAACAGATCCGCGACCTCATCACTGCGGCCGACCAGACGCCGCTGAAGACCTCCGACCCGAACACCACCGTGGACGGCAGCAAGATCCGCGTCGTCGTCCGTCGCCTCCTGTACTCCTCGGAGTACTGGAGCTTCCCTGACCCTACGCGCTCGACCAGGCCATCACCCAACAGGACGGTTCCTACTTCCAGGCGCTCTACGGGCCGGCGACGACCGGCACCAGCGCACCGACGTTCTACGCCGTCAACTGCCTCGACATCCCCGTCCAGGGCGACATGGCCGGCTGGGAGAAGGAGTACCGCCAGAACATCCAGGACTCCCCGACCTTCGGGGCCTCCTTGAGCAACCAGGATGTGCGCTGCCAGGCCTGGGGACATAACGGGACCCGCAAGCCCGCACCCATCCACGCCAAGGGGCAGCACCCATCCTGGTGGTGGGCACCACCGGCGATCCGGCGACCCCTACGCCTGGTCCCAGGCCATGGCCCAGCAGCTCGAGAGCGGCCGGCTTCTCACCTGGGAGGGCAACGGTCACACCGCCTACGGACGATCCGGTGCCTGTATCCAGCGTGCGGTCGATGGCTACCTCATCAACGGGACGATGCCCGAACCGGGTACGACCTGCAAAGGCGACGAGTGATGCCGGCCCTGACGGTGCTGGGACGATGTGATGGGGACTTCTGCCCATTCCGTCTCCCAAGGAGGAGGAGTCCGATGGCTGAGCGTCATAGGGTGCACCCCGTGACTACTGAGACTTCTCCCCGGCCTCGCACCAAACGCCTCGTCGCGGTGATCGCCGCGCTCATGGTGCACCGGTCTGACTGCCCGCCAGGACGATCCGGAGATCACCGCCTCGCCGGCCACGGCATCGGCCCTCGGCCACAATCCCGGCCGGACTGGAGAACTTCTACAACCAGAAGGTCTCCTGGTACGCCTGCGCCAAGAAGGGCATGGGCGAGGCGAAGTCGGGGGAGAAGACCGCTTTCACGTGCGCCAAGGTCAAGGTGCCGCTGGACTCACAACAACCCCGGTGGCGAGACGATCGAGATCGCGATGAAGAAGCGGGCCGCGAGCGGGGACTCGGTCGGGTCCCTGTTCATCAACCCGGGCGGGCCGGGAGGGTCGGGCATTGAGCTGGTCGAGAGCGCTGGTCCTACTTCTCCAAGAACCTGGTCGGCTTTCACGACGTCGTCGGCTTCGACCCCCGCGGCGTGGGCGCCTCGACGGCGATCGACTCGCCTGACCGATGCCGAGCTCGACGCCGAGCGAGCCGGTGCGAATGACCCGGCGACGCCGTCGGCCTCCGCCACCGTGGAGCGGGCTCAGCAGATGAACTCGGCCTGCGAGTCGAAGACCAGCACGCCGGGGCTTCTGGACCATATCGATACCATCAGCGCTGCTCGGGACCCTCGACATCCTGCGCGCGGTCGATGGGCAGCAGGTGCTTACCTACCTGGGCTTCTCCTACGGCACCTACCTGGGAGCGACCTACGCCGAGCTCTTCCCTGTCCAACACCGGTCGCCTGGTCCTCGACGGAGCCGTCGACCCCTCCCTGAGCGCCGAGGATATGAGCCTGGGGCAGGCTAAGGGGCTTCGAGGCCCTCGCTACGGGCCCTACGTGGAGAACTGCCAGAGCGCTGTTGGGCTGCCCCTGAGCGGGATGTCGACTCCGGCGTCTCCTAGATCCGGGAGTTCCTTGAGTCCACCAAGACGGCGCCGATCCCGACCTCCGACGACAATCGGCCGCTGACCTACGATCTGCCCTTTACGGAGTCTTGGGGTCGATGTATCAGACCAGCCTGTGGCCGACCCTCAACCTGGCTCTGACGCAGGCGATGGGCAACGCGGGCAACCCGGATGGAAGCATGCTGCTGACGATCGCCGACGCCGTCGCCTCCCGGCAGAACGACGGCAGCTACTCCGGCAACAGTGCCGAGGCCCTCATGGCGGTCAACTGCCTGGACTTCCCGGTCCAGGAGACAACGCCTCCTGGGAGCAGAACGCCGCCACCGTCAAAGAGGCCTCCCCACCTTCAGCGCTCAGCTGCTCCACCCCGACGCCTACTGCCAGGGCTGGGGCCACGAGTCGAGCCGCAAGCGCGAGAAGATCACGGCCTCCGGCGCCGCGCCGATTCTGGTGGTGGGCACCACCGGCGATCCGGCGACCCCCTACGCCTGGTCCGAGGCGCTGGCCGAGCAGCTCGAGACCGGCCAGCTCCTCACCTGGAAGGGCAACGGCCACACCGCCTACGGACGCTCCAACGACTGCGTCAAGAACGCCGTGGACACCCTACCTGCTCAACGGGACGATGCCCGAGAGGGACTGACCTGCTGATGGGGTGATGGGGCGCTACTCGCGCAGCTCGCCGGCGATGGAGCGCCCCATCCACTGGGCCAACTCGACTCCGCGCAGCCCCTGTGAGAGCAGGAACTGCACCTTGGCGTAGGCGGCCTCCAGGGTCATATCGCGGCTGCCGACGGCGCCACTGCGGGCCAGTGCGTCCCCGGCCTCGTAGTGCCCCAGGAGGACCTCGGACTCGTGGCACTGGGAGGTGACGATGACGGCAGTCCCGGCGGCGATCACCCGCTCGACGACGTCGGTCAGCCCCGGCTCCCGAGAGGGGATGTTGCCCACCCCGAAGGCCCGCAGGACCACGGCCTCGGGCGGGGGCGTCAGCAGTGCCTCCAGGCGCGCCGCGGTGATGCCCGGGGCCAGGTCGATCACGACGACGTCGTGGCGCGCGTAGGGCGCGGTGTTCTTCCAGCCCGTCCCCGTCGGCGCTGTCGCGGCCCACTGCCATGGGGCGCCGACGGTGGCCAGCGGGGCGGTGTTGGGGGACTCGAAGCCGGTGAAGGCCCACGAGGAGGACTTCGTCGCCCGATTGCCGGCCAGGAGCCGGTGACCGAAGAACAACGAGACCCCGCCGGCGCGGCCGGAGGTGGCGGCCCTGAGCGCGCCGGTGACGTTCGCTGCGGCGTCGGAGCCCAGGACCCCGAGCGGGAGCTGGGATCCGGTGACGACGACGGGCGTGGTCAGGTCCGTCAGCGCGTAGGACAGGGCGGCGCTCGTGTAGGCCTATCGTGTCGGTCCCGTGCAGGATCACGAAGGCGGCCTGGGGGTCGGCGGCGGCGTGGGTGCGCAGGTCGTCCACGATCGCCCTGCCATGACAACGGGTGGCATTCGAGGAGTCGATGAGTGGCTTCAATCGAGGTCACCGACACCGTGTGCGCCAGGGGCGTGCCTCGCCAGCAGGACGGCGAGCCACTCCTCCAGATCGGCCCCGGGAACCAGGCCGTGGGGAGTCCACCATGCCGATGGTGCCTCCGGTATAGGTGATGTGGACGCGCATGGGTCTGGCTCCTCGCCGGTGAGGCGCCGTCGGATGCGGATGTGACGGCGTTGTGCGGTGAGGCGGACGCGGATCCGTCTCACCTCGTCGGCGAGGACCTTCTCGAGGATCTCCCCGGCCCGTCCCCGCACTGCGCTCCAGCCTGCCACCACTGCATGACGACAATGGCGAACAATGGTCCATCGCCCGTCTGGGGAGGTCGAGGGGTGGGGGCGATGACAATACCGATCCCGGTGAGATTCATGATGATCTTGAAGGCGCGCCCGGTGATGGACGAGCCGGCATTGAACCAGAACAGTGCGGGGTTAAGAACCGCGGCCTGAATGATGCCGCTGGCACAGGGGCGCAGACTCCCGCCATCTGCGTGCCACCGAAGGTGAAGATCTCACCGACGGTGAGGATGAAGAGGATGAAGACGATTGGGAATCCCCGGGGAAGAATCCGCCGTCTCCGAGGATGTTATGAGCTCCGGCGCTGATCGCATCTCCGTTGGATACCGTGCCAGTGTGAAGCCCGGGAACAATAGCAGCGATGACGACCGCCATGAAGGGCGCGATGGTGGCGACCCGGATGAGCGCGAACCAGAACTCCGTCTCCCGAAGATCCTGACGTTCGGAATCGTCGACGGCGATCATCTGGAGGTTGCGGTTCTTCAGCGACTTGTTGTAGCCGGTTCCGCCGTGGTCCTGGGATGGATCGTCTTGGAGGAAGGGGCGACGGAGAACTGCGATGAATCCGGTTGGGGTGGTGCAGGAGTGGGGAGGCGCAGGACGAAGACTGATCTTGGAGCCCCTTATGGAGCCGGTTGAATGACGTGCGGAGAATAGCGGGGCCCGGGCTGCAGAGACGGGCGATGCTAGCGCCGAATCGTCCAGGATGCGCACTGATCCGGTAATGCTCCAGCGCTGGGGCTGACAGGGAGGGCGGGGAGTACCCGCAGTTGCGATGACACCCGGGAGGCTGCAAACTGTGTCGAGGAACACGGCTGGTGGCGTTGTGCTGGATTGCGGTGGTGGTCGCCGGAACGGTATCTTCAACTCTGCTGCTTACGTCAGTGCGCCGCCTTAGCTCAGTCGGCAGAGCGATTCACTCGTAATGAATAGGTCGTGGGTTCGATTCCCACAGGCGGCTCGATCGGCCCCGGGAGTCTGTCTCCCGGGGCTTTCGTGTTGCTCGTCGCCCTGTCTCGCATGTGCGTTCCACACACATATGCCTTCTGGCGCGGGAACTCTGGGATGCTGCTTTCCGGAACGGCCGTGTCGCTGAAATCCTTGCTGTTCAGCGGAGGTTGCAGGATTTTACCGGTTTGGTAGGGGGGCGCTTGCGGGCCGAAGGGAGGCTCCAGGTGGCGGCGGACAATCTCTTCTGGCTGGGAGAATCCTGTCCTCTTAACTGGGATCCTTCTGGGAGAGATGAGGTTCCGGTTCAGATGATCATCGGATACCTCAGCGGTCTGGAGGCTGGAGCTGGTTGAGAGCGGTTTGCTCTGACAGTGCCTCGTGGAGATCTCAAAGGTTGACATCAGTGATTTCACAGTTTTTCTTCCCCGTGTGCGGGCCTCGCGGGCGGGTATGCCGATGGTAGCCCGCCGTAGATAAGGGTGCCGGGGTGATCGGTAAATGCGGGTAGGCGAAAAAAAGTCGTGTTGCATTGAAGGCAACTATTGTTTAATCTAACGCTGTCCGCAGCGGGATACATCTTGGGCCCGCATCCCGATCAGAATGAGGAATCATGGCACAGAAGACTCAGGTCATCCTCGTCGACGATGTCGACGGGTCGGAGGCCAACCAGACCGTCACTTTCGCCCTTGATGGCGTGACTTACGAGATCGACCTGAACGATGAGCACGCAGCTGCTCTTCGTGAGTCCCTGGAGGAATGGGTTGGAGCGCGCGTCGTACTGGCGGGCTGTCGCAGTTCTGGCCGTCGTCGTTCCAGTGGTCCTTCCGACACTCAGAAGATTCGTGAGTGGGCCCGTGAGCAGGGCCGGGAGGTTTCTGACCGTGGTCGCGTCTCCGCCGAGGTGCGCAAGGCCTACTACGAGGTTCACCCTAACAACTGAGGGTACCCGGGGTCGGCGGGCTCATGTGAGCCAGCACCCCTGCGTCGAGTCAACCTCGAGCTTATTGTCACTCGACATTATGGTCCTGGTTATGCGCTTGGGCGCACAACCAGGACCATTGTGTTTTCAATACGTGAATATGGTCTTCATGTGAGCGTTGTGCACAAGATGCTGCATAGAGATCGTGCCATTGGGCGGTGGTGTGGAGGCGTCTGCGCGATGCTTGTGAGTACTGCATGGAACCTGGGCGCCGGCGTTGGCGGCCTGGGGGAACGTGACCGAGGTACCGGCAGTGCATGCGGGTCCGGGCTCGAGCGCCAGCTTCGACGCCTCGCCCGCGCACGGCCGACACCACCGCTCCCGGCTGTCCCCTAGGACTTCCAGGACCCTCGCGCCGTGCCTGTGAGCCTGGCAGGATAGGACCATGGCTTACACCCTCGTACTGCTCCGCCACGGCGAGAGCGAATGGAACGCGAAGAACCTCTTCACCGGCTGGGTCGACGTCCCGCTGTCAGACAAGGGCCGCGCCGAGGCGGTCTCACGGCGGTGAGCTCCTCAAGGAGGCGGGCGTCCTCCCCGAGAAGCTTTTCACCTCGATGCTGCGCCGCGCCATCATGACCGCCAACCTGTCCCTGGACGCCGCTGACCGCCACTGGATCCCGGTGGAGCGCGACTGGCGCCTCAACGAGCGCCACTACGGTAGCCCTGCAGGGCAAGAACAAGAAGGAGATCCGCGACGAGTACGGGGAGGGAGCAGTTCATGCAGTGGCGCTGCTCCTACGACGTGCCGCCGCCGGGCCATCGAGCCGGGCCCGAGTTCTCCCAGGACACCGACCCCCGCTACGCCGGTGAGCCCATCCCCGCCACCGAGTGCCTCAAGGACGTTCTCGAGCGTCTGCTGCCCTACTGGGAGGGCACCATCGTCCCCGAGATCAAGACCGGCAAGACCGTCGCGATCGCCGCTCACGGCAACTCGCTGCGCGCCATCGTCAAGCACCTGGACGACATCTCCGGACGACGACATCGCCGGCGTCAGCATCCCCACCGGCATCCCTGCTGGTCTACGAGCTTGACGAGGAGACTCTCCGCCGATCAAGAAGGGCGGCCGCTACTCGACCCCGAGGCCGAGGCCAAGATCGCAGCGGTGGCCAACCAGGGTAAGTGAGGCCATCGGCTTCCCTGTTCCCCTGTGAATGACGCGGGCGGCGTCGAATCTGAAACAAGGTTCGACGCCGCCCGTCTGATTGGTGCCGCTCCCGCTCCGAGGCGGTTCCGGCCGGGTCCGAGTGCTCAGTGGAGCGCGTCGGCGTCCCTCTGCGTCATGCGTCTCCGGCATGGAGGCCCCTGAGACGAGGTGAGGCCACGCGGCTGGCCACCGATGTCGAGTGGTCTCCGAAGCGCTCCAGGAACCGGCCCATGAGGACGGCGTCGATGACCTGTTGGCGGCTCAGGTCGGGCCGGATCCAGAATCATCTGGAAGGAGCGCCGGTGCAGGGCGTCGAGCTCGGCGTCGTTGGATTGGATGACGGCGGCCAGTTCCAGGTCCCGCGTCGAGATGAGGCGGGCGACGTCCTGCCTCGCGCGCACCGCCAGGTCCGCCATCTGAAGGATAAGTCCCAGGACCGGTTCGGGCAGCGGCGGCTCAGGGTAGCGGCCTCGGGCGATCGCCGCCACGTGACGGGCCAGGTCGCCCTGGCGCTCAGCGGTTCTGGGCCATGCGCAGCGCGGACAGGGACATTGCGCAGGTCTCCTGCCACCGGCTGCTGGCGGGCCAGCAGCATGACGCACAGGTCGTCGATATCGCGCTGAAGGTCGTTGATGCGCCTCGTCGGCATCGATCACCCTGCTCGGCGATGACGATGTCGCCCTCACGCAGGGACTCCGCCGCCCGCTCGATCGCGGTGGCGACCTGGTTGGCCATGGATTCGAGGTCGGAGCCCAACCGCTTGAGCTCCTGATTGAAGATGGCGCGCATGAGGCTGCTCCCTGTTCCGGGCGGGTGTCGATGGCCCGTGGCAATCGATGATGCAGCCTCGACGGCGCTGCTCGACGGTCCCTGCCGAGGGCGCGGTCAAGGATGTTGGCCCCACACAGCAGCCCCGCGACGCCGCCGCAAGCGGCGCGCCCAGGGCCGGCCCGGCCGGGAAGCGCCGTCGGGTCTCAACTACCCTGGAAGGTGGGCCCGACCGTCACCGTCCTCCCCATCGCCGCCGCCGTGGGTCTTGTGTGCCTGGGGGCGGCAATCGGCATCGTCCTGTCCCGGCGCGAGCGCAGGGCCGCCACGAGCGCCGCCGATCTGGCAGGACTGGCTGGGACAGACACGGCCGTCCCCTGTCCCGGCTGCGCTGCGCTCGACGGTCGTCGTCCTCGATGACGACGACGAGGTCCTGCGCGCCTCGGCATCGGCCTACACCTTCAACATCGTGCGCGACGACGCCGTCGTCGAGCCGACCGTGGCGGCGATGGTGAACCGTGTACGGGCCTCGGGCCGGGCCCAGGACGCCGCTCACCGTGGCCCGGGAGGGTACCGGGGCGGGCCAGTTCCCACCTCCAGGTGCGCGTGGCCGGCATCGGTCAGGGACGCGTCCTCATCCTCATCGAGGACCGCACCGCCGCCCGCCGGGTGGAGGCCATGCGCCGCGATTTCGTGGCCAACGTCTCCCACGAGCTCAAGACCCCGGTCGGTGCGATCCAGCTGCTGGCCGAGACCGTTGAGGCCGGTGCCGACGACCTGACTTCCGTGCGCGACTACTCCGGGCGCATGCGCAAGGAGGCCCGCCGTCTGGGCGTCCTGGTCCAGGAGATCATCGAGCTCACCCGTCTCCAGGAGGGCGACGCCCTGGCCGAGCCTGAGGTCGTCGACATCGACGACGTCGTCGCCGAGGCCGTGGACCGGGTCCGCGTCGAGGCCGACGGCCGGCAGATCACCGTGGCCGGAGGCACCAAGGGGCTGCGGGTCCGTGGCGACGCCGCCCTGATCACCACGGCCGTTCGCAACCTGCTGGACAACGCCATCCGCTACTCCGAGCCCCGCACCCGGGTCGCGGTGGGTGTCTCGCTGGATGCGGAGGACCCGAGATCGTGCGCATTGCCGTGGTCGACCAGGGCATCGGCATCCCCGAGCGAGGAGCAGGAGCGCGTCTTCGAGCGCTTCTACCGCGTCGACAAAGGGCGATCTCGCGCCACCGGCGGCACCGGCCTGGGCCTGAGCATCGTCAAGCATGTGGCCGCCGACCATGGCGGCACCGTCGAGCTGTGGTCCGTCCCGGGCCGCGGTTCGACCTTCACCCTCGTGCTGCCGCGCCTGCCCGAGGGGGAGCCGGTCGACAGCGAGCCGGGCCGAGGGCGTCCCCACGGATGACGCAGCCGGTCAGTCCGCGAGGAGTGCGTCATGAGCCCGGCCGAGCCCTCCACGGTGTCGGCTACGGTGTCGGCTGCGGCGCCGGTCTCAGGGCAGGCCGCGGGCAGGCCACTGCGTCGCCGGCCTCGTCGGTCGGCCCTCGACCCGTATCCTCCCTGGTCGAGGATGAGGGAGAACTTCCGCGACCCGCTGGCCTCGACCTGCGGCGCGACGGCTTCGAGGTGGTCGAGGCCGAGGACGGCCAGCGCGCCATCGAGATCTTCGAGGCCTCCCGGCGCCCCGGCGGCGTCGGTCCCATCGATCTGGTCCTGCTGGACCTCATGCTGCCGCGCCTGGACGGGACCGAGGTGTGCACCCGTATCCGGCGCTCCTCCACCGTTCCGGTCATCATGCTCAGCGCCAAGGACACCGAACTGGACAAGATCGTCGGTCTGGAGATCGGCGCCGACGACTACGTCACCAAGCCCTACTCCTACCGGGAGCTTCTGGCGCGCCTCAAGGCGTTCTGCGCCGCAGCCGGGCGGTGCCCCAGGAGCCCGGAGCAGGTTCTGGCGGCCGGACGGGTGCGGATGGATGGAGAGGCACGAGGTCAGGGTCGACGGCGAGGCGGTCGCCATGCCGCTGCGGGAGTTCGAGCTCTTAGAGCCGTTCCTCCGGCATCCCGATCGTGTTCTTACCCGTAGCCAGATCATCGAGCGCCTCTGGGGACCCGATTACGAGGGCGATACCAAAAACCCTGGATGTCCACGTCAAACGGCTCACGGGCAGGATTGAGGCGGACGCCTCCAAACCGGTTCTCATCACCACGGTCAGGGGCCTCGGCTATCGCCTCGACAGCGGTTCGGATCGCTGAACCCCCTTTGCGATGACGTGGCATTCCCATCCCGATCCCGAGTCGTGCTCGCCGTGATCCCTGTGAGATACCTCCCCGATCTTTTCGCGGAATGACCCTGATAAACTAGGGGGTCCACAAACCAGTCTGGAGAGTCATCCTTATGACCTATGAAGTCGGTGAGACTGTCGTCTACCCGCACCACGGGGCCGCTCGGATCATTGACATCCGGCAGCGCAAGGTACGCGGTGAGGAGAAGACGTATCTGCAGCTCGAGGTGGCCCAGGGGGACCTGACCATCTTGGTCCCCGCCGAAAGCGTTGAGCTCATCGGTGTACGAGACGTGGTTGATGAGACCGGGTTGGAAAAGGTCTTCGAGGTGCTGCGCGCGCCCTTAACCGAGGAGCCCACCAACTGGTCGCGTCGTTTCAAGGCCAATCAGGAGAAAATCGCCTCCGGAGATGTCATCAAGGTCGCTGAGGTCGTGCGGGACCTCTCCCGCCGTGACACGGACCGGGGCCTGTCCGCAGGCGAGAAGCGCATGCTCGCCAAGGCGCGTCAGATCCTTGTTTCCGAGCTGGCCCTGGCCCAGAAGACCCGAGGAGGAGGCCGAGTCCCGCCTGGATGAGGTCCTCGCCTCCTGAACCGCTCGGAGAACCGCTTCGGACGGTGGCGCACGCAGTAGCGTCCTGCCCGTGAGCATCACTCCTTCATCTCAGCCTTCCCGCCCCCGCCCGAGTCCGCTCCGGGCGGGCGGTCGCCGTCTCACCGCTGCGGGTTCCGGCTCCCGCCCTGGGGAGCCGGCGTCCCCAAAGCACTCGTCCCGGTGGGCGGCATCAGCCTCCTGCGACGAGCGGCGGCCGGACTCATCGCCTCCGGGGCCATCGACCACCTCGTCATCACCGCCCCCGCCGACGACGTCGAGCGCTTCCGCGCGAACTCGACGATCTCCTCGACGGCCCGCTGGAGAAGTCTCCAGAAGGATCGCGGGACGGCAGTCCTGATCGGACGGTGGAGCGGGAATCGGGTTCGAAGTCGTCGCCGGGTCATCGCACTCCAGGCAGGCCTCGGTGGCCCTGGGGCTCGCCACGGCCCTGGCCGCGGTGCCGCGGGCGGACGTCGTCGTCGTCCATGATGCGGCCCGGGCACCGACGCCGCCCTGAGGTGACGCATCGGGTGATCGCCGCCGTGCGCGCCGGACACGAGGCCGTGGTCCCGGCGCTGCCCTGTGACCGACACCGTCAAGGAGGTCGAGCCCCGCGAGGCGGGTGAGCCCGAACCTCGTCGTCGCCACGCCCCGGCGCGTCCGGCTCCGGGCCGTCCAGACCCCGCAGGGCTTTCGAGACGGGCGCTCTCGTCGCGGCCCATCGCGCCGGAGCCGAGCGGGCGGCGGAAGAATCGCTCGCCGCCTCCGACGATGCCGGCCTGGTCGAGGCCTGCGGCGGGCGCGTCGTCGTCGTCGCCGGGACGAGCGCTCCATGAAGGTGACGACCCCGATGGACCTGGCTCCCGGCCGAGCTGCTCCCTTGAGCAGCGGCCCGGCAGAACACCGAGCGCGAGTACCCGGGTTCTCCGGGATGGGGAGAACTGACGATTGGGTCTGTTTCCCTTCCGGTATCGTCTCGGGCGTGGATGGTTCTATCGTCTGTCCCATGAGCACGACCGTGATGCCCTGCTCCGACGCAGGCCGGCTCCAGCACTCGGCTCCTGTCCTGGCCCGTGATTGCTTGGGGTCTGTGGGACTCGGGGTCGGCGGCTTTCAACGCCGTCATCACCACTTTCGTCTTTACCGTTTACCTGGTTAGTGACTCTTCGGGGCGAAGGCCGACAACGAGTCGGCACTGTCGATCGGTCTGGCAATCGCCGGTCTGTTCATCGCCCTGTTGGCGCCGGTGACCGGGCAGCGCTCGGATCGGGCCGGGCGGACCGTTTTTCTGGCTCGGGGGCTACACCGCAGTGGTGGTCGGGGTCTCGGCGGCCCTGTTCCTGGTGCGGCCGGAGCCCGGCTACCTGTGGCTCGGCATCGTCCTGCTGGGGGTCGGAAACATCTTCTTCGAGCTTGCCTCGGTCAACTGCCAACGCTATCCTCAACCATCTGGCCTCCAGGACCGGATCGGCGCCGTCAGCGGTCTGGGCTGGGGATGGGATACCTCGGCGGTATCGTCCTGCTGCTCATCCTCTACATCGCGCTGGTGGGCCCCAGCCCCTGATCTCTCTTCCCGCCCGGGACCGGAATGGGGGTGCGCGTGGCAATGCTCGTGTCGGCGGCCTGGTTCGGCCTGTCCGCGCTCCCCGTCCTCATCAACCGCTCCCGCAAGCTGGAACACTCCGGAGCCGACGGCAGCGGAGAGGCGAGTGAGGGAATGACGTCGGCCGAACCGGGGCGGGACCGGGCCGGCATGGAGACCGAGCCCGAGGACGCCGCCTCCCACAACGCCGAGCGCAGGGAGTCGTTCCTGACCTCCCTACAAGCTGCTATGGCGCACCTTGCTCCAGCTGCACAACTTCCAGCCGCGGCTGCTGTGGTTCCTGCTGGCCGCCGCCGTCTTCAGGGACGGGCTGGCCGGGGTCTTCACATACGGCGGCATCATCGCCCAGAACACCTTCGGCTTCTCATCGGGGGATGTCATCATCTTCGCCATCGTCGCCAACATCGTGGCCGGCATCGCCACGATCGGCGCCGGGCGGCTCGACGACCGCTTCGGCCCCCGCAACGTCATCATGGCCAGCCCTCATCATTCTGGTGGTGACCGGACTGCTGGTGTTCTTCCTGCACACTGCAGGTACGGTCGCCTTCTGGGTGCTGGGCCTGCTCCTGTCGGCCTGCGTGGGGCCCGCCCAGTCAGCCGCCCGCTCCTTCCTGGCCCGCCTCATCCCCGAGGGGCAGGAAGGGGAGATCTTCGGCCTCTACGCGACGACCGGGCGGGCGGTCTCCTTCATGGCGCCCATGATGTACGGCATCTTCATCTACCTGGGCACGCGCGTCGTCGGTCAGGGGGCGAACTACTGGGGATCCTCGGGATCGTCACCGTGCTGGCGACCGGGCTGCTCCTCATGCTGCGCGTGGGAGATCCGGTTTCCGACGAGGAGACCGCTGCGTAGACGGCTCGGGGAGGCGGCGTTGCGAGGGCCTTGCGCGGGGAAGGAATCGGGAACCCCGATCAGGATGAGGACTTGCGGGCCTCTCGCTCGACGCGCATGCGCTCGAGGTCCTCCGACGTGAGCGGCCCCTGGGTGCTCCTGGCGTGCCGTCCTCACGGAGCCAACTCACGGTGAGGCCTCTCCTGGCGCCGAAACGGGCCAGATGGATGCCGACGACGTGTTCGAGCCGCTCGAGGGTGCTCGTCGTCGGCGGTCAGATCGAGCTGGAGGGCGCCGTCGTGGCACGAGAGCGCCACGACGCCGGTCATCGTCCCTTCACGGTCGAAGGTCGAGGAGCCGGTCTCGGCGTCCTCGTCCCACATGGTGGTGATCTTGCGGCCCATGTGGCCGGTCAGCTGCTTTCCGTACCGGGCCGGACGGTCTGTGGCGATGCGTGCGGTGGAGCGGCGCGAGAAATCGGGCCGTGCTGAGTCAGTCATGCTCCTATTCTGACGCGCCTCCCCATCAAAGACGTCTACGAACTCTCTGACATTGCGAGGCAGTAGGAGAGGCGGCAGGCGTGACAACAGGAGTAATAAGAGATCGTGTATCGCGGTGCGCCGCGAGCAGCCTCGCGAATGCGCGGGACTCGGCATGTGGCTCCTTCAGGGCCGATGCGGTCCGCCGGCGTGGGTGGCCCACAGGAACCGATGCTTCCAGTAGGCCTCACCCCTCATACGCCGTGACCGATATGTGAACCGCTGACAGTTCGTCAACTCGGCCTCGCGCAATACGGAGACGAACTGCGCGTGCTCGCGCTGGGCGATGTCGTGATCGGGGATGCTCACCGTGTTGTTGGTGAGGTAGAACGCGTAGCTGAGGCGGGGGCTACGTAGCGTCTCCCGGACCAGAGACCACCATCCGAAGCGCTTGTACGGCCCTGTGACGACCTCTTTCAGCGGGGCGATGTCGCTGGTTTTGAATTTGAATCATGGCACTCCTGAGGTGTAGTCGTCGTTCGGCAAGCCTCGTGACGTGCGCCGCCTCAACTGTTGGTGCAGGTACGGGTCACCAGCAGCATCAGTGGCTTACTGCGGTTCCAGGAAGGGTTCTATTCCCCGGATGAGCTGTTCCGCGCCGAGGTTGGGGTCGAGTGCTCTTTGCAGCAGAAACCCGTCAACGGCAGCGACCAGAACGAGTGCCCCTGGCCTCCGCTTCCTCTGCGTGCGCGCCCTTCTGAGCGGCGAGCCGTTTGGCGAGGCGGGCACGAAAGGTGGAGAACATCGTGGCCAGGTCACTGCGCAGCTCGGCGTCGTGCGTGGCTGCGACCAGTGCCTCGTTGAGCAGGACCACCCCGGGTAGTCGGGTTTCAGGTCAAGGCGGAGGAGAAAGGCCAGCAGCCCCTCCCGGAGGTTCGGCGCCTCCAGAGCCTCCCGTAAAGGGACCCTCAAGGGAGGCTGCGCGCGCCCTCGCATGCGGCGGCGCGACGCAGCCCCTCGATGCTGCCCACGTGGTGGTGGACGAGGCCGGGGCTGACTCCGGCGCGCTCGGCGACTCGGCGAGTTGTCACTATCTCCCAGCCGCCGTCAACGACGAGCTGCCGCGCGGCGGCAATCAACTCCTGGCGAGTCGAGGGTCCTATCGGACACGTAACCTCCTCAACGTCCTCAAAACTTGATGAACGACGTACTTAGTACGGTTGTCTGGGCGAACGCCCAAGACAACCGTGACAAGTCACTCTGCGTGTTGCAAGGCGAGGGGCGGTTCTCGCAAAGTGAGCCAAGTGAGCAAGATTCGGCTGGGTTGCGCCTTACGTCGGTGACGTTGTGGCGTTCCTGGCGTGCGAGCCGGCGGCGCGCGTGCTGCGGAGCGGCTGGGGTGCGCGGAGCCGCTGGTGTTGCTTGCGTACCGGGGTTATCGGCGTCAGTCGTCATGCCGGTCGCCTCATGTCGGAGGCCCGGAGTCGGCAAGAAAGGACTCGGCCCGCAGCTCGGACTTCTGAGCTGCGGGCCCAAGCTCGCAAGGTCCCACCTGCGACCCGGGGTCCCATGCACCCGGGGAGGCGGTTCCTCCTTCGCCGAAACGATCACGCCAGGCTCCCTATGACCCGGTGTCATCTCAGAGATGCAGTCCGTCATCGGGCTCCCCCAACCCTCGAGACCGTCCCTGTCCAGCGGTTGACACTATGTAACGCCATCATTCTGTGAGGACGAGGGTCAGAAACCTGGGAAAAATCTGGGAAATTCTCGGTCGGGTTGATTCGGTGAGTCAAAGAGATTCTCTTTAGGGAAGGCGGACGCTCATCATCGCTCAGGAGATGGGGAGAAGCGGACAGCGGTGCCTGATGCCGTCACCATGAGCATGCCGTTGTCCGAACCCAGTGTCTCGTAGTCGATGTCGACGCCGACGACGCCCTCGGCCCCGAGCTCCTGGGCGCGCTGAACCATCTCCGCCAGGGCCGTCTCCCCGAGCTTGGATGAGCTCTCCTCGTAGGTCTGGGAACGACCGCCCACTAAGTTGCGGAACCCCGCGGCCATGTCTTTGATGAAGTTGACTCCCGCGATGGTTTCCCCGCAGACGACTCGCAGGTACTGCGTGACGGGAGGGTTCCCCTCGACGGTGGGGTGGTGGTGACGATCATGGGCTGGTCCTCCTCGGGTTGTTGATCGGTGATGCCGGTGGTCACGACCATACTGTCCCGGAATGTTCTGTGGGCGCTTCTACGGGTTGGCCTCGAGCCAGTCTCAGAAGGCGGCTGTAGCGCTCGCCGATCTCCTCGTGGGGACGGGCGCGCCGTCGAGGCTCCAGGACAGCAGGTGCTCCAGACTGAATCGAGCGGCGCAGCGCGAACAGGAAACGGGCGAGGACGGGCGACGCATCCGATCGACCTCGTGACCCTCCGGACACCTGCCCACCCATCGCCCCCGCAGCCTCGGGCCCGGGCGTCCACGAGCCGTCCGTCCGGTGGCTCCCAAACGGGTCGCCTCGGCGGCCCAGACGGCGTCGTGCCCGAGTGAGGGGCCTGCACGCGGGCGTGGGCGATCTCGTGCAGGATCGTCTCGCGGACCTGGGGGTTCGTCGTACAGGCTCATGAGGTGGCGGCTGAGTGTGAGTCTGCGTCTCGTATGGTCAGTCTGGCTCCGCCCGGCGGCGCGCCTCGGTCGAGGCTCAGCTCCCAGTCGCCGACGCCGGCCTCCTCCATGAGGGTGTGCGCCAGGCTCAGGACGTCGGGAAGATTCACGGCCCCACACTATGCATCTGGCGGCTCCGCCTCCTCGATGGTGGCGCCGGTGATACCGGGCGCATCCCGCCGGCATCGCGCGGTGGTCGTTATTCCGGGAAGTCCTGACATCGGGAGCGCGGTGAGTCCCGCCGTTGTGTGACACGATGATCCCGATGTCCCAGCATCCTTCCAGCCAGCGTTCGCGGGACCGCCGAAATGCGAGCGGTTCCGCCTCGTCCCAGTCCGCCTGCACTCCGCGCCGCGCTGGCCCGACGGCGCAACCGCGGCAGTGAGCGAGCCCGGGCGGTGATCGACCGGGCCGCCTGCGCGACAGTATCAAGCGCAGAAGACAGACGGGGAACGCCCGGTCGTGGCCTTCCTGCGCAGTCCGGTGGGCGTGGTTCCGTGCGCCTTCCTCGTCACGCTCCTGGTGGGCCTGATCGGGGGTGCGCGCAGTCGGCCCTCGCTCAGCGGACCTGGGCGGGGTTGGGGCGACGGGCCTCTCGGGGCGACGAGTTCTGCGCCGGCACCGCTGGTGCCCGATGCGAGCGGGTCTCGATGCCACCGCATCATCGACGACGAGGTCTTCTACGACTCCGGTGCGATGACGCGCGAGGAGATCGCCGCCTTCCTGACGCGGGTCAACTCCGGCTGCCAGCCGGGCAGTGATGGCACTGAGTGCCCGGCCACGGCCACCTTCTCCATGCAGGAGCGCGAGGTCACCACGTTCTGCCCCGGCGGCATCAAGGCCGCCTCGGGTCGTAGCGCGGCCGATGTCGTCTGGGAGGTCTCGCAGGCGTGCGACATCAACCCCCAGGTCCTCCTGGTGCTCATCCACAAGGAGCAGGGACTGCTCACCGCCTCGGGCCGAACCCTGAGTGCCCGCGACTACGAGGCCGCGGCCGGCTACGCCTGCCCCGATCATGGAACCTGCGATCCTCAGTGGGCCGGTTTCTTCCCCCAGCTCTACGGGGCGGCCTCCCAGTTCCAGCGCTACCGCATCAGCCCGGAGACCTATGACGTGGTGGCTCAGCGTCCCACCGGATCGCCTACTCGCCCGACGCGCAGTGCGGCAGTGGCGAGGTCACGGTGGCGAACCAGGCGACGGCCGGTCTGTACAATTACACGCCCTTCCAACCCAATGAGGCCGCCGGTAGCGGAGGCGACCAGTGCACCTCGTGGGGCAACTGGAACTTCTACGGCTACTTCAAGGCACTCTTCGGGGAGTCCGACGTCGGGCCAGCCGCTCCAGAGCTAGTCTCTGGAACGCCGTCATTTCAACGATCCTGGGGTGTGGCGCAGGTGCACTCAGGAGGTCGTAACCATATCGTCACCAAGCGTCACCATTTAGATGCGTTATTTCCAGGCTTCTCCCAGACTGCGTCGGCAGAGTCAGAGTCACCACTGAACGGTGGCGACCGCGAGGTACTGGGGAGTACCGCAGACCGGCCACCATCGAGTCTGGGCCACAGCCAAGGGAATGTGCTCGGACGTTTCGGTGAAGGAGGACCCGCTGCCGAATGGGAACCGGTGAGCGACCTCGTTGCGAAGGGCCCGGCCCGGTGTTTTAACCGGGGCGGGCTTCAGTAGTGCCTGGCGCAGGACCATCCGGTCCGCGCCCAGGCTTCTTCCAGGACTGCTCCCGTGGCATGACATGATGCGAACAGCGACGCTGCCGCCGGTACTGGCGACCACCTGGGTCGTCATCGAGTACCTCATCAAGATGCGCCGCGCTGGGCACGGTTCCGGAGAACCGCCGTCCGTCGTCGTCGACCGCGTGGCTTCTGCTCATCTTCCTGCTGCCCCGTGGGACTCCCGCTCTACCTGCTCATCGGCAGCCCGTGGGTCCACGGCACCCGCCGCCGCCAGCAGCACACCGTCAACGAGCATCCCTCGACTACACCCGCGCCATGCCCTGACCTGCCCAAGGGGCGCGGCCCTCGACCTACCTGGCCGGGGCGCTGCGCATGAACCGCAGGCTCACCGGGCTGCCCTGCGTCAGCGGGGAAGTGGTGGCCGTTCACGCCGAGCCCGCCGCCACCCTACGAGGCCATGGCCCGCGCTGTTGACGCCGCAACCGACCACGTCCACGTCGAGTTCTACATCATGAGCTGGGACGAGGTCACCGACGTCTTCTTCTCCGCGCTGGAGCGCGCGGTGGCCCGAGGGGTCACGGTGCGCCTCCTGCTGGACCACCTGGGCAGTCGCAGTACCCCGGCTGGAAGCAGTTCTGCCAGCGCATGACCGACGCCGGCATCCGCTGGCGGCTCATGATGCCCCTGCTGCCGCTCAAGCGGCGCTGGCGCCGCCGGACCCGCGCAACCACCGCAAAGATCCTGGTCATCGACGGTGAGAAGGCCTTCATCGGCAGCCACAACGTCATCGACCCCACCTATCGGACCCGGCGCAATGTGCGGGCCGGGCGCCGCTGGGAGGACTTGTCCGTGGAGGTCACCGGCGAGATCGTCCTGGAGGCCCAGGCCGTCTTCGCCATGGACTCGGTACTTCGAGGCCGGCGAGCAGCGTCGAGGCCTTCGACCTTGCCCTGGGAACGCCCGTGGAAATGCTGCCGGAGATGGCGGGTCTGCCGGGATCCCGATAGGGACGCCGGCTCCCGGCCGGGGCGGCACCGACGCGAGTCGTCAACGCCATGCAGCTCGTCCCTCCGGTCCCGGATACCCCACCGAGCCGAACCTGCGGATGTTCCTGGCGCTCATCAATGGGGCCAAGCGGCGCGTGTCCATTACCAGCCCCTACTTCATCCCCCGACGAGGCGCTCCCTGTCCGCGATGACGTCGGCCGTTTCCTACCGGGGGTAGAGGTCGAGCTGTTCAGCGCGAATCCCGACCAGTTCATCGTCAGCCACGCCCAGCGCCTTACCACTCAGCGCTTCCGGCCGCCGGGGTGCGGATCTACCTCTACCCGTCGCCGACCGTCCCTGCACCTCGAAGTACATGACGGTCGACGACGAGGTCGGAGTCATCGGCTCCTCCAACATGGACTTCCGTTCCTTCGCCCTCAACTACGAGGTCATGCTGCTGGCCTTCGGCGGGACCTTGACGATCTGCTGCGCGTCACTGACGTCGACTCACCGGGCCATCTGCACCGAACGTGACCCCGAGGTGTGGGCCACCGAGCCCTGGTACAACCGCTATGTGGACAACGTCTGTCGCCTCATGTCCGCTGTGCTGTAGGGCCGGTCAGGGGGCGAGCATTTCTCCCAGGCGCACTTCAGGTTTGTAGGAAATATACAACATATGGTCGCTTGGGTCGTATGTGTCATAAGGTCTGATTTGCTGGAAAGATCTGTGTGAAAACGACTGTCAGGGGCGAGTGTAGGAACTGCCAATATTTGTCACATTATCTGATGTGGAGTGTTTATGTGGAGAGGTATGATGGAAGCGTCATTTATCCGATCGGTAGATTGTGGTGAATGACGAGGATGAGAACGCTCAAGTATCCCACTGGGTTCGACGACTTTGAAGCGAGATCCGATGAGTGCGACGCGAGTGCTGGGGACGGATAGGTGTTCCAGTAATGGCCTTTGTTATGGCGATTGGAATGTTGTTCGGCTCAGCAGGGCAGCTGCAGCTGCACCTCAACCGGTTGCGCAAAGTCCTGAGCAGGCGAAGGTGGCGGAGCTTCAGGGCCGAGTATAAGGCGAAAGTCACCCGAAGACCTACCGGAAAGTGGTTGAGACCTATGATCGACTGGTCGCGGGAAAGCCTGACCCCTGCTGAACAACCGGCTTCCGTACGCGTCAGTATCCCCAAGGCAGCCGTTGTTGCTCACGCGCTGGTATCTGATGGCTGCTGGTGCGGTAACGGTGTCGCTGAGGTGCCGCAGATGGGACGATCGTCGGTATTCCTGCTGCGTGTGGTGCTCAATGGCATTGGTGCTGCTGAAGTGGCTCACTGGGGCTGCGCTTCGTGTATTGGACCGATCACACCTCTTGGCCCAAGCGGATCCGCGTTTGATGCGAGTCTTTGATGCGAGATCGCGGTGCAGGTTTGGGCTAGTTGTGCGCAAGCCTGCACCGGGTCTCTTTCGTTAAAGAATCTGAATCTTGCTCTGAGTTTGGAGTGTCGTTATGTTGTCTTGGTTTATTGGGGTGACTATTTTCTGGCTGTGTATGCTGGCTGGGGGGCTGATTCGCTGTCACCGCACTCGGACAGAAAAAGCGAATATCGGCATCGAGGTGATGATGTGCAAGATTGAGATGTCGGTCTGTTCCGTTCTGAACTGAGATGAGCCCGTCAAGGTGAAGAGGTATTGCAACGGGCATCTCTCCGTGGGTGCTGGCGCTAGCAGCTGGTTGGAGTGGAGTTCTGATGGGATGTCCGTCTGTACCGGACCAGGCACTCCTGGATGCGCAAGTACCGGGATGACTAATCCCAGCGCTGACCCGAGCAGATCAACAGACGTCGAGGCCAGTCGGCCCCCGCACCGGGATGGTGCGGGGGCCGACTGTGTGGAACCGGAGAAAGGGTCTTATGGGACGCGTGGGCCGGTGGGCTCAGACGTCTCGGCGGGTGAAGAGGACTCCGGCGATCACCATCGGGACAAGGGCCCAGGCCGCGAAGACGGCGATCGCCCGCCAGTGCTGGAGGAAGGTGTCGGTCCCGGCCTGGCCCCAGTGGTGGGACAGGCTGAAGGGGTCGGCGACGGCGTCGGCCACGGTGTTGGGCAGCAGGCCCAGGACCTTGACCGCCCACTGCCAGCGGCCGGCCAAGAGCTGGAGCGGAATGGTGACGACGAACAGAAGTGAGACCACCACGGTGATGGCTCCCGCCGTCGAGCGGGTGAGGTAGCCCAGCCCCATGGCCATGAGCGCGATGACCATGAAGGACAGTCCGGTTCCCCAGAAGAGTCCCAGATAATGGGTGTTGGTGAGTGACCCGGCATGCCCCTTCATGAACGGGTAGGAAACCGCGTGGGACAGGAGCACGGAGGTGACCCCCAAAATGAAGGAGAAAGCCGCCACCACGAGGGCCTTCGCTGCGAAGAGGCGGCCTCGGTGGGGGACGGCCACCACCGAGGAGCGGATCTGGCCCGAGGCGTACTCGCTGGTGACGACCAGCGCTCCCAGGACGGCTACGATGATCATGCCCAGGGTGGAGCCCGAGGAGATCATGTCCTTGGCGACGTCGGCCTGCTCTGAGAACCGGCGTAGCCGACGGCCAGGGCCCGGCACCGAACAGGACCATGATGGCGATCGTGATGGCTGAGGTGATCCATGTGAGACCAGCGTGCGGAGCTGAGCCACTGGCGCGGACCGCGCCGGCGACGGACTCGTCTGCCGGCCACACGCGGCCGGGCCGGCCAGATGGAGGCCTCCAGGGCGCGCTGATGCGCGGTGCCCGGCTGCTGGTGAGCGGTGATCGGGATGGCCTCTGAGCGGCCTCGAAACGGGTGAGGCCTGTGGTGGGCGCTGCGGCTGCGGTGGTCATGGTGGGGTGGTCCTCGGGAATCCTCATGGTGGTCGTTCTTCCTGAATGACTTCAGGCTAGGAGGGCTGAACCCGGCGTGATCGTCCCGGTGGGCGAATATCCGCAGCGTGGAGGTACTCCTCTGGGGGAGGAGGCGTCATCTGTGGGGATGATGAGTCGTCATGGCTCGGTACCTGGGCGGACGCACCATAGACCTCGTGGACTGTCCCTGTGGGCTCATGGATGGCTCAGAACTCGAGACCCATGCGAGCGTCCGACGAGGGGCGGGGCGTTCGTGAGGTGAGCGCGCGCTGAGGCGTCAGGGCGATCTGGGCGCAGAGCTTGGTGATGCGCTGGAGGCTCACCTTGCGGCTCCGTGCCCAGCGTCTGGGCGAACAGACTGACCCTCAGCTCCTCGATCATCCAACGGGCCTCCTCCAGCAGGGCCTTGCGCTGCGGATCGGCCGGCAGCGAGGGCCGCCTCGGGCGCGGGCCTTGTCCACCACCTCCTGGGCCTGAGAGACCTGGAAGGCCAGGGCCGCGTCCTGGGAGGCGGCCGACGGCGCCGAGGCCGCCTCTCCACCCGCATCACCAGCGCCTCTCAGGTAGCGCTCCAGATGAGCCAGATACCGGGCGGAGTGACAGTGATGAAGCCATCGCGGATCAGGGGCTGCCGCGCGCTCGCGCACCTCCTGGAGCGTGCCCAGCAGGGTTAGCGAGGTGCCCGCCACCACGCGCGGTCCACCTCCCGGGCTGCCCTGAGTGCCGCGGCGGCCCGCCGAGCCACCCGGTAGACCTCGTCCTCGAGCTCGTCGCGCATGACGCCGACCAGGGAGGCGAAGACCTCCCGCGTGCGCACCTCGGCCAGCGGACTCGCCGGAGGCCGACGCCGCCCAGCGCCCGGCCACGATTCGCGCCCCGGCAACCTGCATATCCTCCACCAGCGCCTCAGTACCCGATAGGGACTGGCCGCCAGGATCAGCGACTCCTGCGCGCTCCACCGGCCTCGTCACCCGGGCCGTCGGCAGTGCAGTGCGGGCCAGGCCAGCGCGTGACCCCGGCGCCGCGGGCACCTAGCTGGGCGACGGCGTCGGGCAGGATCCTCAAGTCCGCGCTCCCTGGCGGAGGCCGCCACCAGGGCCGGATAGCCGCGCACCACCAGGCCCGCCCGTCCCGCCGACTCCACTCGAGGCCGGGATCGTCGAACCGTCCGGGTCGCCGAGGCCCGGCACGCCACTGGGCCAGTCGGTCAGCCCCTTACGCTCCTCCAAACCAGCGCCGCCCCGGCGGTCCCCGTGGTCCCTGGCAGCGCCGTCGGGATTCTGGGCGGCAGCTTGCTGCCCGGCCTTCTTCTTGCGCCCCTTGCGGCCAGATCTGCCCGTCCGCGCCCCGCGAGCCCTGGCGCTCCTGGGCCCTCGGCCATCGCCTCGCGCCAGCGCGCGCCGCGCACCACCGAGCGCACGGCCTGCCTCCGTCCTCGCCCGACAGCCGCTGCTGGAGCGAGACCAGGTCCCGGCCGCGATCGATGACCCTGCCCCGGCCGTCCAGGGCCGCGAAGCCCATCGCCAGGTGGTCCGGCAGGCGCTCGGCCACCCCGGCCCAGTCGGCCTCCGCGATCTCCACACCCTTTGAGGCGGGACACCACCTGACTGAAGGCCTCCCTGAAGGGCACCTCCCGGGCAGCTCGCGCCCGGCGGCGTCGGGAACTCCTGCTCGATCTGGGCCCGCACCTGGGCGCCCACGTCCGGGGCCGGCACCAGCTGGCGGCGCACCCGCTTGGCAGCGCTCCCTGATCGTGGCCACGCACAGCTCGGCGCGCATGCCCGGCACCAGCCAGTCGAAACCTCCGGAGCCAGGCGTCCCAGCACCTCCACCGGCACCTGGACGCTGACCCCGTCCTCGGGGTGGCCCGGCTCGAAGCACATAGTCCCAGGCTCCAGGGTCAGATCGCCCTGCACCCACGTGTCCGGGAATCCGCTGGCGTCACCCTCCGGCAGCAGCAGCTCGCGGGTGAAATCCAGCAGGTCCGGGGTGGTGCGCCGTTCCTTCCACCAGGCGTCGAAGGCCGCCGCCGAGGTCACCTCCTCGGGATGCGGTCGTCATAGAAGTCGAACAGGGCCGTGTCAGTCGGTCAACAGGCCGTGCCCACGCCGACGCCGCTCGACGTCCTGGAGCTCCCTCAATGAGAGCCCGGTTGCGCTCTACGAAGCCGTGCCGAGCGTGCCAGCCGCCCTCCACCAGGCCCGAGCGGATGAACATCTCCCGGGCCACCTGGCGGGCCGAGTCCGTCCCTCACGCTCGCCAGCGTCACCGGTCGGTCCGCCACCAGGGTCATCCCGTAGAGCAGCACCTTCCGTGGACCATCGCCGCCCCTGGCGGGTCGACCAGTAGGGGCTCACCGAAGACGCGGGCGGGTCAGGGCCTGCCCGATCCGCCACCCGCTCGATCCACCGAGTCCACCTGGCCACCGTGCGGGCGAAGAGCCGGGAGGTCTCCACCAGCTCAGCGGTCATCACCCAGTCGTAGGTCTTGCGGCGCAGCCCTCGAGCCCGGCCAGATCGTGAGCGGGTCCCGCGCGTGCCAGCAGCATCCTGACGACGCGCTCATCCCAGCTCGCCCACATTGGACAGCAGGCCCACCAGCAGCGAGCGGTGGATCGCGTCGGCGTCGGGCGTATCCGCGCTGCGCCCCAGGGGCTCACGACGGCGGCCGCCACGCCCCCGTTGGCGATCTGGGCGGCGTGGCTGCCCGGCTCCAGGGGCTCGGTGGCCGCCCGGATCGAGCGGGGCCGTCGGCAGCTCCACCGCGGCATCCAGGCCGAGCGGACGGGCCAGCTGGCGCAGCTGGGCGTGGACGTCCTGCCACTCGCGCACCCGCAGGTAGTGCAGGAACTCGGCGCGGCACATGCGCCGGAACGCCGATCCCGACAGCTCGCGGCTCTGCGTGCGCAGGTAGCGCCACAGGCTGAGATAGGTCAGGAAGTCACTGGTCGGGTCGGCGAAGCGTCGGTGCAGGGCATCGGAGGCCTCCTGCTCGTCCGCCGGGCGCTCGCGCACATCCTGGATGGACAGGGCCGCCACGATGACCATGACCTCCCTGACGCAGCCCAGCTCTCCGGCTTCCAGGAGCATGCGCCCCAGGCGCGGGTCGATCGGCAGGCGCGCCAGTCGCCGACCGATCCCAGTCAGGTGTGGCCCTCCGACCCGCGCCCGGGGGCGTCGTCGGACCGGGCGGAAGCGGCCCCCAGCCGGTTCGATCGCGCCGATCTCCGTGAGCAGCTGCAGCCTGAGCGACCTGGCGGGGTCGGGGGCGTCCAGGAGGGGAAGTCCTGCACCGCCCCCAGCCCCAGGGCCGCCATCTGCAGGATGACGCTGGCCAGCGAGGTGCGCAGGATCTCCGGCTCGGTGTACTCCGGACGCGCCTCGAAGTCGGCCTGCGAGTAGAGGCGGATGGCGATACCGTCGGCCACGCGTCCGCAGCGGCCCGCCCGCTGGTTGGCACTGGGCCCGGCTGACCGGCCTGATCGGCAGGCGCCGGACCTTGGTGCGGCTGGAGTAGCGGGAGATGCGCGCCAGGCCCGGTCGATGACGCAGCGGATCCCCGGAACCGTCAGAGGTCTCGGGCACAGCTCGTGGCCAGGACGATGCGGCGCACCCGGTGGGCCTCGAAGACCTCGGTGCTGCGCTCAGCGGCGCGTCAGGGCGCGAGTACAGGGGACGACCTCGATGGCCCCCGGCGTGCGCGAGCGGGCCGTCGCGTGTAGCGCGCCCCAGGTGGTCGATGAGGGCCGCCTCGGTGTCGCGGATGTCGCGCCCCCGGCCAGGAAGATGAGGATGTCGCCGCCGGGCTCGCCCAGCAGCTCGTCGACGGCGTCGAGGATCCCGGTCACCTGGTCCTTGGGGTCGCTGACTCATTGGCTGCGGAGCTGGCCCGGCCTCGACCCTTGCCGCGAGCGCCCCTGGTTACGCGGGCTGAGCGCGGTGGCACCCGCCCCGGGAACGGGCGGCCTCCCGGCGGGCCCGCGCTGCGCAGCGCGCACCGCCGGGTCGGGGGAGGTCAGCGCCTCCAGCTCGGCCTCACTCAGCTCACTCGGGCGCCGCCGGACCGGGCCGGGGAGTGGCCGACCCGCTGGCCGGTGAGCCGTCGGCGTCGTCGGAGTCGGGCTCGGCGTCGTCGGGGACCAGCGGACGGTAGCGGATCCGACGGGATAGGTGCGCCCGGAGACCTCGATGATCGGGGCGGAACGGTGAAGGGCTGTCCCGGTCGCCGGTGATCCGCGGCCGAAGTGCTCGGCGAAGCGCTCGAGTCGATGGTGGCCGAGGTGATGATGACCTTTGAGGTCCGGGCGCCGGGGCAGCAGACGCGCCAGGTAGCCCAGGATGAAGTCGATGTTGAGGCTGCGCTCGTGGGCCCCGTCCACAATGATCGCGTCGTAGCGGCGCAGCTGGGGGTCGGACGGATCTCCGCCAGGAGGATGCCGTTTGGTCATGAGCTTGACCAGGGTGTTCTCGCCGACCTCCTCGGTGAAGCGCACCCTAGCCGACGACACCCGCCCGGCCCGACTCAGGGGGTGCCCAGCTCGCGGCGATGCGCTCGGCCACGCTGCGCGCGGCGATGCGCCGCGGCTGGGTGTGGCCGATCATCCTGGTCACGCCCCGGCCCAGCTCCAGGCAGATCTTGCAGCTGGGTGGTCTTGCCGCTACCGGTCTCACCGGCGACGATGACGACCTGGTGCTCGCCGATGGCGGCGGCGATCTCCTCGCGGCGGGCCGAGACCGGCAACTCCTCGGGGTAGACGATCGCCGGGATTGCGGCGGCGCGGGCGGCGAGCTGCTCAGGGAGTAACCCTTCCAGGCGCTCCGGCGTCGGCCAGTGCCCTTACCGGCGCGCCGGTTTCGGCGACTGCGGGCCGTGCGGGGCGCGCCTGCCCTGTTCGCCCCGCGTATCGCCGCCCGTGCGCCGTCGGTGCTGCCAGTGTCGCCCCCACGGGGCCGTATATCGCTCTGTTGGGTACTTGGCTCATGGCCCTGCCGGCCGCTGTGCCGGTCGGCCTGATCGCCGTTGTGACCCCGGTTCCGGTCCTCGCCCTGTTCCATAGGTTCCCTATTGTCCCCTATACGCGCGCCGGCGCCTCCCCGGGCCGCTGACAGCACAGGACGGCGCGGCGACGCCGCCGGTCCTCCGGCCGCTCAGCGCAGACGACGGCGGCCCACTCCAGGCTCAGGCGGGCGATCTCCTCCTGGGCCTGCTCCAGGTTCTGGCGTGGACCTGCACCATCTGACTGGAGTCGGGCAGCAGCGGGAAGCCCTCGGCCGTGGCCTCGGCGGTATCCGGCAGCTCAGTTGGACAGCACCCCGTGCACCATGAGTACCGGCCAGGGCAGATCCGCCAGGGTGCGCTCCGGCTCCTGCATGGAGAAGTCCGCCAGTGTCTCCTTGGACAGGACGTTCCACTCACGCGAGTTGGGGTTGTCGTCCACCAGTCGCGTCAACCCGTGCTGGGCCAGTTCATCGAGCTGCTCGGGGGAGAAAACCTCCTCCCACAGGATCGACTGCGGGCCCACGATGGCGCCCACGAGTACGGCCGTGCGCACCTGCTCGCTGGCCAGGAGCGCGGCTGTCGCCCCGAAGCCGTTGGCGGAATCATCTGCCGGGTGAAGCCCAAGCCGGCCAACCAGCTGGAGGCTGCGCGCAGGTCCTCGGCCTCTCCTGCCAGGGTGATGACGTCGTCGTCGGACTCTCCCAGGCCGGAGAAGTCCAGGCTGAGCGTGGCCAGGCCCGCTTCGCGGTAGCGGGCGCCGATCCGGTCCAGACGGCCGTTCTGGCCATGGCGGTCGGTGAGGAAGTCGTGCGCCAGCAGGACCACGCCCTCGGCCCTCGCCTGCGGGGGCTGGGCATCGTCGGGCGTCGTGGAAACCTCCAGATCGATCGGAGCGGCCCCGGCGGGCAGGAGAAGGGTGCCGGCCAGAGTAATCCCGCGAGGGGTGCCGATACGGACGTCGCTCATGGGGTCAACCTAAGACAGAAAATAGGGACGGTCATGGGGCTCATGGGGGGAGTTGTCCCGATTGCGCTTCCAGCGTGAAGGTGGCGTCTGGGCCGCCATCCGCATCGGGGACTGTGGGTATCCACGAACTGTGAGGATTTTACGATGGTGGACGACGGGCTGTGGAAAGCGGGCGATCGGAGAGGGGACGAGGACGGACACTGGGGCCCGCACTGGATCGTGCGGGGCTATCCCCTTCGCTCAGTGCGGGGGACGGGGAGCATTCGCCGAGAGGCACGGCTGCCGACTGGGCCTCTCGGCGCTGCCCTGGCGCTACTCGGGCAGCGTGAACCGTGCGAACCGCCTCGACGGCGCGTCGCACCAGGGCCCCGTCGGTGCGCTGGGGCTCATCGTCATGCCCCTCGCGCGGGCAACGCATGTGGACCTCGCGCACGCCCGTGGACTCCACCAGGTCGACCAGGCCATGGGGCGCACGGCCCCGGCCGCGACGACGGTCGGCCCGCCGCTGGCCACCAGCCCGGCGATCACGGAGGCGCCGTCGGCCGCAGCTCTGCGCCGCGCCACTGGTCAGGACATAGCGCACGCCAAGCCCCTCCAGATCCCTCGTAGGCCTCGACGGTGTCGCGGCACTGGTCGAAGGCTCTGTGGAACGTGACCGGGGCGCCATTGGCCACTGTCGACCAGCAGGCGCACCAGGCCGCGGTCGATCGTGCCGTCCTCGGTCAGGGCGCCGACGACGAAGCCCAGGTCCACGGCCGGCGGCAGCTGGCCGCGCCCACCGCCCGTGGCCTGGGGGCGGGTGAACTCGGCCATCTCCAGGGCCAGGAGGCGATGCGCCGCACATCGGCGATCATGGCCCGGCCTCATCAGCGTCGTAGACGAAGGAACCGCCACGGGGGCGGATGATGACCCTCAGGCCGAAGGCAGCGGCGTCGGCCTTGTCCGCCCAGTAGGGGCCGGCCTGTGCTCGGCGCTGCTCGACCTGCTCGGCGGCGGCGAAGATGGCCGCCCTCGATGGTCCCTGATTGAGGGCGTGGTGCTGGCGGCCGTGAGGTTGATCGCACAGCTCGGCGCGATCGGCCCCGGCCCGAGCGGAGATCCGCACGCCCTCGATGTCCTCCACGCAGGTCTCCAGGACGATGTGGTCCGGGTGGCGCCAGGCGGGTGCGGGAGCGGTGATCGTGTGCTGGCGCAGCGGACGGTGCTGAGCTAGTGAGCCTCATTGCGTTCATGGCGGGGCCGGAGTCTGACATGTCCTGACGTTGATGAAAACCGGGTAGATGTCAGATGTCCTCGAGGTCCTCGTAGGATTTGGGATCCTCGATCGGCTCCAGGTGCGCTGAGATGCGCAGGCTGGCGTCGGCGTCGACCAGCTCGTCGATAACCTGCTCGGTGAAGTCGTGCCCCTTCTTGACACTCCAGGCCGCGGGAACCAGCACGTGCAGCTCCACGAATCGCCGGTTCCCGGCCCGCGCACCCGCACGGCGTGAAAATCGATCATGCCCGCTCGGCGGTGGCGCGCCAGCGACCCGCTCGACGGTTCGAGTACCCGGTGGACGGGGCGATGTCCATCAGCCCGCCCACCGAGTCGCGGATGAGCGTGAAGCCGGTCCACATGATGTTGAGCCCGGCGCCCAGGGCGACGACGGCGTCGAGCACGGCCGAGTCGAAGACCGCTACCAGCGCCACCCCGACCAGGACCGCCGCGGAGGTGACGACGTCGGTGGCCAGGTGCTTGGCGTCGGCCACCAGGGTCACGGAGCGCTCGCGCGCCCGGCCCGGTAGAGCATCCAGGCCACCGCCGCCGTTGAGGAGCGAGGCTACCACCGAGACCGCCAGGGCCCAGCCCCCAGCTGCTCGGGCATCTGCGGGTCGATGAGGCGGCCGATGGCGGAGATGATGATGAAGGCGGCCGCCACGAAGATCATGACGCCCTCGACGACGGCCGAGAAGTACTCGGCCTTGGAATGGCCGAACTGGTGATCGGCGTCGGCGGGCTTGACCGCGATCTTCAGCACGATGAGCGCCACGACCGCGGCCACCAGGTTGACCATCGACTCGGCGGCATCGGAGAGCAGGCCCACCGAGCCGGTCACCCAGGCCGCGGCACCCTTGAGCGCGATGGTGCCTCAGGGCGGCGCCGATGGAGAGCCACGCGTAGGAACTGAGGTCCTGGGGGTGCGTATCGTGAGGACACCCCGATCATGGCGCGGGCTGCTGCGCCCTGACCAGCCGAGGTTTCGCATCGCCGCAATGCGCGAGTGGCCGGCGCCGGAGCTCGCGGACCGCTGTGGGTTAGGGTGGCGACGGGCGCTGCCCGGACAACACCGGGACGACGCAATGCAGGAAGCAGGAACCACAACATCAGCGAAAGGCGGGAGGATCGGGGTGCTGGACGTCTCCTCCCTCGCGCTGCACATGCCGGCCTCCCTCACCGATACCTTCCGGATCCTCGACCTGTGCGGCGTGCTGCTCAACGGAATCCTGGCGGGCCCATCGCCCGGCGCAAGAACTTCGATCTGGTGGGTTTCGTCGTCCTGGCCATGCTCACCGCCACCGCCGGCGGCATCCTGCGCGACGTCATGATCCAGGCGGGCCCGCCCTTCGCCCTGACCGACCCCTACCACCTCTACACCGCCTGCCTGGGCGCCACGGTCGCCTGGTTCGTGCCCCTGACCTCGCGCCCCACCCGGCGCCTGCTCGTGGTGGCCGACGCCGTCATCCTGGGCTGCTGGGCGGCGACCGGCGCATCGAAGGCCCCTCACCCACGGGCTCGGTGTCATGCCGGCGCTCCTGCTGGCTGCCCTCACGGCGATCGGGGATCCATGATCCGCGACGTCGCCGTGGGGGAGACCCCGGCGGTCTTCGGCGGCAACAAGCTCTACGCGATCCCGGCGCTCATCGCCGCCGGCACCCAGGTCCCGGCCGTGCGGATGGGGTGGCCGACGCGCACGCCATGCTAGTGTCCACCGCCGTCGGGGCCGGCCTGTGCGTACTCGCCTCACTTGGCGCTCCGGCAGCTGCCGGTCATCTCCGATCGGGAACGGCGCCGGGCCGGGCGGCGGACTGGACCGGGGCGCTGGTCGGCTGGCGCCGGGCGCTCGCGATGGGGCTGGCTCAGGCCCCCGCCTGGCGCGGTCGCGGGGACGGGTGACAGACGGCAGTACGCCGTCGGAGCAGCCTGAGCAGGGTAGGGGACGTCAGAGGCCCAATCTGGCCTCGCTGACCGGACGCAGGCTGGCCTCGCCGGCGTCGACGGGCTGGGACTGGCCAGCGCTCTTGGCCGATGGCGTCCCGAAGAGCCGCCCTCGACGGCATCGGCGACCTTCTCGGTGACGGTCCTCGCCCTGGGACCGCACGGGCCCTGCTTGACGTGGCTGGAGGCGGCGTCGACCCGGGTGCGCACGAAGGGCTGCTCGGCGACCCTCGAGGCGGCGGACTTGATGCGCCTCGTACTGGGCACGCCCCCGCGCGGGTCCCGAGCACGCATCCCGCGCCGAGTCCGAGGATGAAGGGGATCTTGCCGGCCATATCTGTCTCCTGAGCTTGAGGGAAGCGCTGGTTGATGCCTCATCACCATACCGGCCGCGAACCGGCCCGGCCTCCGTGAGGACTCCCCATCGGCGGCCTGATCGCCCACAGCGTCACGTGCGGCGCGATGCCCGGCGCTGCGGTCGCCCCTCACCGGGCTCCGAGGGATCTGCTCTGCGGGGCGCTGAGAATCAGCACGGCCGCCGGCGAGGAGTCGTCAACGGTTTCAGCGGGGTTCGCACCGTTGGAGCCGTAGGCGACTCGGCTGGGAGCTGATCAGGCCATCGGGTGAGACGGTCGTGATGTAGGAGCGCCCGCCCAGGGCGACGCCGAGTGCTACCAGCAGGGCGGTCCCCGTGAGGTTGCCACCTGTAGCACGTTCAGGTCGGCCAGGATCGCGTGACGCCGAGGCGGCGGCGGTCGAGGAGGCCGGGGTGATCGTGCGGACGCTTGCCGGAACGGTCGAGGAGTTCTTGGAGAAGTCTTTGGAGAAGAAGGGGACATGTGTTTCCTCCCTGTTGAAGCGGGATGGGAACGGGGGCGTCCGCCCCTGGTGGAACCAGGTAACTGCGGTGACCCTGTCGGCCCTCGTAGGGCAAACCTGTAGCATCCCCTGTGAAGGAATGACGGCGCTGGCTGAGTCGCGTGCCGCCAGATCGATGGCCGGTGAGCGGGCGACGTGGAGACATGCCGCACCGCTGAGGGGCTCGCGTTCATACCCTACGGCCCCGGCTTTTGAGCTCCCGGAGCAGAAGCGGCCCGTAAGGCACGGCCGCGAGACGTTCGGGGATCGTCAGCGGCTGTCGTCAGTCGTTGGAAGGGGCGTCAGCGGTGCGGCGAGGTCTCCAACAGCTCGCGGGGCAGGAGCCGGGCCAGCTCGTATCCGTCAGCTCCGACGACGACGGGACGTCGGCCTCGGCCAGGGTGCGTGCCTCGCCCGATGCCCATGGGATGCGCGGTCAGCCTCGCCGGCGAGCACCTGCTGGGTGGCGGTGCAGACGGCGGATGGCGACTGCGGCGATGCGGTCGGCGTGGTGGCGGGCGGCCCCGCCGTAGATGTGCGGGTCGTGCTGGCCATCGTCGCCGAAGAGGATCCAGCGTGATCTGGGGCAGATCGATCATGAGTCGGCGCAGCTCGGTGCGCTTGTGCTCGATCCCCGAGCGGAACCAGCCGGTGTTGGTCGGGCCCCAGTCGGTCATGAGTGCGGGCCCCGAGGGGAAGCCATGGCGGGAGAGGAAGGAGCGCAGCGTCGGTACCACGTTCCATGCGCCGGTGGACAGGTACATCATCGGGTTCCCGGTGCGCGGCCTGGATACACGAGTAGAGCTCGGCCATGCCGGGGACGGGCCCCGCGCCGAGGGAGTACTTTGATGAGCTGGTTCCAGGCGGCCACGAGCACCTGGGCACGTGCGTGATCATGGCGGTGTCGTCGATGTCGGAGATGATGCCCAGGCGCGGCCCCTCGGGGATGATGAGGACCTTTGGCGGCGACCGCCCGGCCCCGGCCGCTGCGATCCTCGCCTCGTGCCAGCCCGGCTCCAGCCCGTGATCGCGCACGACGACGTCGATGTAGCCGCTGCGGTCGGCTCCTGGTGTGCACGCTGGCCCGGCCCACGTGAACGGTCACCGGCAGGAAGGCTGCCGGTACCTCGATGAACAGGCGCCAGCCGCGCTGGGCATCGAGCAGACTGGTCAGGGCGAAGTCGCGGGCCTGGGCGGGACTGGCCGGTAGAGAGGCAGGCAGGAACGGAACAGAGGGCCCCTCGGCCGGGGCGTCCTGGGGGCGCATCACCATACGGGCCAGGACCCGAGCCATGGAGATCGGGGGGATCTGGGCGCGGGCCGCCCGGAAGCGGGGGCGGTATCCGGGCGGCCGTCGATCCTGGACCGGGCTGGGCCTGCCAGCGGTGTCGCTCCGATGACGGATCCGCAGAGACTCGCAGGCGCTGCCCAGCCGGGCGCGCTGGGTGCCGTAGCCGTCATAGGGGATGACGCGCGGGCGCCAGCCCTGGCGCTTGAGGACGGGGATGGAATCGCGGTGGAACTGGTCTCGACGGCGCGGGCGATGTCGGAGAGGGGCACCCCGATCCTAGTTGACGGGCCGAATCCGGGTGTCGAAGTGGAGGAGGGCGATGAGAGTCGGCGAGGGCCGCGATCGGGAAGATGCTCTTGCCATGAGGGCGAAGATGCTCGCGGACTACCGGTCCCGGTCCTCCGCGGCGCGAGACCGTCGGCCGGAGGCCCACCACAGGGCGCTCCCGCAGCCCAGCGCCCACCGCAGGTGTAGTCGAGCCGACGACCTTGGCCCAGAACGGCCAGTTCTGCTCGACGTGGTTCTGCTCGGGGAACCACCATTGCATCGACAGAACGAAGACGAGGACCCCGGCGATGGCGGCCAGACCGAGGCGCGGTCGAGCGCCAGCGCCAGGTCGCCACCCCCACCGACATGAGCGCAGGCAGGCACCACACCCAGTGGTGCGACCAGGAGATGGGGGAGACGAGCAGGCCCAGCACCATGACGACGCCGACCTGGAGAGTCAGAACCAGGCCGGCCTCGTCGTCGGCCTCGGAGGTGACCTGCAACCGGCCCAGGCGACGGCACAGGAACCAGGCTGCGGCCACCGCCAGCAGGGAGCAGGCTGCCCAGGTCGGGTTCCAGGCCGACTCCGGCAGCCCCGGGCGATCGCGCCCTTGAGGTTCTGGCTGCCCGAGTAGTCGGCGAAACCGGCGCGCCCCGGATCCCACATGGCCGAGGTGAAGAACTCCCAGGACTCGGCGGGGGCGGCCAGGGGCGGCCAGGGGCCGTCAGCCCGACGGCGCTGCCGGGCCATGAGCGGCGGCCGCCCGCCACTCGCGGCGCGCCAGGAGCACCAGGATCGCGACCGCCGGCGTCAGCTTGATCGCTGCGGCCAGGCCGCTGAGGACCCCGCGCCACCGTGAGTGGCCGGGCACGGCGAGCAGGTCGACGGCGACCAGCGCCATGAGGATGGCGTTGACCTGCGCGTACTCCATGGTCTTGGGGAAGGGCTCCAGCGCCACCACCGCGATCAGCGCGAGCCACGGCGCCAGGCCGTGCGCCGTCCGGTTCCCGGGCCCCCAGGCGCCTGAGGGCCGCGTACGCCGTCACGGCGGCGCACAACGGAGTGGCCACCACCAGCAGCACGGTAGCCGATTGGTACGACATCCGGGTCAGGGGAGCGATGAGCCAGGCCGCCAGCGGCGTGTAGGTGAAGGGCCACAGGTGCTGGGGCGGGTTGGCGTACCAGGAGTAGAGGTCCCCGCCGTCGAGCCACTGACGGACCGCCCTCGTAGTAGACGAAGGAGTCCAGCTTGAAGACCAGCCGCCCACCATCGTCCACCAAGGAGTGGTGAGCGGGCAGCAGTAGTGCCAGCCATCCGAGGATGGAGACCGACGGGGCCGACACGACGGCGCGCGCGGCAGCGACCAGGCGTGAGGACGGGGAGGCCTGCGCGCGGTCCTCACGGTTCTCCGCGCCGGTACCGGGCGTCGCGGAAGGAGACTCGTTTTGTGGGTTCCCTGCTGTGGACATCGTGCTGAGTGTAGAAGAGGCACATAGCCCACCGGGGAATCGAAGATGGATCGGCTGAATGTCACTAGGAGGTCAGGCCGCGGTTGGTCCGTGCGCGCTTGAGGGCGGGAAGGCCCGCGATCCCGGCCACGACGGCGGTCCAGGCGAAGCCCGCCACCGCGAGGTACACGGCGCGCGAGCCCCCGGCGTCCGCGGCCTGCCCCTGCCAGCAGGGACCCGACCGAGACCCCGACGTTGAGCGCGGTGCTCACCCATGCCAGGCCCTCGGTGAGCTGGGGAGGGGCGACTGTCACCTGGATGATGTTGTTGCCGCTGGTCAAGGTCGGGGCGATGGCCAGCCCCGTCATAAGGGCCAGCGCCGACAGCACCACGAGATTCGGCGCCAGGGAGAAGGTCGAGGCGCCCACGGCCAGTCCCACCAGCCCGACCATGAACTGCTTCCCACAGCGGCCACCCCCACGCGCGCGAGCCGTAGAGGAGGGCCGCGATGAAGGACCCCACGCCCCAGACCGCCAGCACCAGGCCGGAGGCCGACTTGTGCCCGGCCTCGGTGGCGAAGGCGACCCGCGGCGACATCGTTGGCCCCGAACATGGCCCCTCGAGATCAGGAAGACGACGACGACGGCTCCTGACAGCGCCGTAGCGCAGGACCGGTCGGAGCCCCGCGGAGTCGTGAGCCGCGCCCTCGGCTGCGCCCCTGGTGCCCTCGGCTTCCCTCACCGGCGCTGCGGTCGGCGAGGGTGGGGTGCGGGCTCGGTGGCGCGTTGGCTGAGGAACCACAGCCCGCCGAACAGCTGCATCACCAGGCAGGCGATCCAGCCCGAGGTCACCGGGATGATCGACGTCGTGCACAGGGCGGTGGCCAGTACCGGACCAAGGATGAAGGCCACCTCGTCCAGCGCCGCCTCCAGGAGAAGGCCGTGTGATGTCCTCGGGACGATTGAGCAGCGTCGTCCAGCGCGCTCGCACCAGCGAGCCCATGGAGCCGGCCAGCCCGCCTGCCAGGGCGGCCAGCACGGCCAAGAGCCCCAGATGGGCGTGGGCGTGGGCCCCCGCCGCCAGTGCGATCAGGCTCGTCGCCGACACGATGGTCGCGGGCAGCATGACCCGTGACTGGCCGTAACGGTCGACGCACCTGGCCAGGATCGGCGCGCCGATGGCCAGCGCCACGAAGTTCGCGGCGCTGACCAGTCCTGCAGCCGTGTAGGAGCCGTAGAGTCCCTCGACGGCCAGGATTGTGAGATCCCCACCATCGACATGGGGAACTCGAGCGATGAGGCCCGCGGTCGAGAAGGACCGGGCGCCAGGACGCGTGAGAATCGTGTTGTAGGAGGTGGCCATGCGAGAAATTGCGTGCTGCTGGGAGAGTTCGGGGCCGGTGCCCGGAGCCGGTGGAGGACCGGCTCGAGGCGGGACCGCTCAGCGGCCGTGGCTGGTGGACTCCACCCCGCCGCGATTGACGGTGAAGCCCTCCCCGCTGACCTGGCTCCAGCACCGCATACCCGAATCGGTGGAGGTGCAGGCGAAGCTGTCGTTCTTGGCGGACTCGGTGTAATCGAGGGTTTGGTCGCTGGGGGTGAAGCGCCGAGCCGCAGGACTGGGTGGACTGCCCGTCGGCGGCGATTTTGACCGTCAATGGCCGTGAGGCGGGACAGGAGGTGGTCTCCTCGTGGTTCTTGATGACGCAGGTGACGTCGTTGTTCCCCAGGGTGCAGGTGATGTTGCCGCTGGGGCGCTGAAGGCGGGCATGTCGCTCCGCGCGTTGGCGGGCGCGGGGGCCTTGAGCGTGGGCGTGGCCGAGGTGCTCGGGGTGGCCGATGCCTTGGGCGAGGCCGACGTGCTGCTCGGCGTGGCACTGGCCCGGTCCGCGTTCTGGCCGCTCAGGGTCGTGGGCAGGGGGTCCGAGCCCGTGGCCGAGTTGCTGCCGCTGCCTCCGTAGGGAGTACCAGCTCACCAGGAAAGATCGAGGATGGTCATCACGATGATGGCCAGGATCAGCAGGACGCGGTTGGAGGTCAGGAAGGAGGACGGGGCCGAGGAGTCGTCGTCGAAAGCCGACGCCGAAGACGCTGGCGCTGTCATCGGATGCGGAAGCGGGCCTGCGCTGCCGCGGGACGGCCGTGCTTCGAGGCTGGGAGACGTTGGCAGACTGCTGGAAGGTCTGTTGAAGAGCGGGCTGGGCCGGGCGTGCCGGTGACTGCGAGGGGACTCGCCTGCGTGGGCTGGAACGTCGGGTTGGCCACGGCCGGGTCGCCCGTGGACAGGAAACTGTCGACCTGGGTGTTGGCACCGGCTGTGCTGAAGGCGCTGGATGCACTCGCGGCGCTCTGGAACTGGTTGCGGAGGCCGCTGAGGCCGCGGAGCCTTCAGGAAGCTGCACTGCCGGGCTGGAGCGAACGGGGCAGAGTCACCTGAGTCGGGGCCTCAGAGGACCTGGCCGACGGCGAACCGGGCCGGGAGCCGGGAGGCGAGACGACCGCCAGCTGCGGTGAGGCCTGTGGGGACTGAGCCGACTGGGGCCTACTGCTGCGAGAGGCCAGGGCGGCGTCGACCGCGGGGTCACCCAGAGTGCCCAGCCATTCCAGGAGGGCGGGGTAGGTCCGCGGATTGGCGGCGATGTAGGGGCGTAGACCGGGGTAGTTCTGCGCCAGCTGGGTGGAGGGTCTCCAGCTCCGCGTTGGGATCCTGCGCGCGCGCGACAAGCTCGTCCTGGCCTGAGACATGCTGGGTCCTTCGAGGTCGGGAAAACTGCGTCGGTCCAGGTTGTGATCGGTACCCGGGTCCGTCGTGGACGGGTACCGGGACCACCCCGCGATACCGAGTCAGGGAACGCGGTACTGCCCTGGTGGCGCACGGACCGGGATCCGGCCACTCGGAAAGACTACCCGAGGACTCGTGGTGCCGACTGCCTGACGGGTCACGGTCGCGGCGCTCCGGCGTCGACCGGTGGTCCCTCGTCGCAGGGCGGCAACGGGTGGTGGAGGAGCTCCGGATGCTGGAGCCGTTCGCCTTCGGAGTGCTCCAGACTCCCGTATGGTGGAATCTTCGCCGTGGTGCGGTGGTTCAGGACAGTGTGCTGGGGTTTACTAGGTGCAAGCAAACACAGGGGGAGGGAGACGATGACCGAGCACGTTCGTGCCGATGCCGAAGCCCTGGCGATCCGTGGCGCCGACGGCGTCGGGGCTTCCGGGGTCGTCGTCGGCGCGGCTACCGACGTGGGAGCGCTTGCGTACGATCAACGAGGACGGCTATCTCGCCATCGCCCCGGCTCGTCGTCGTCGATGGAATGGGCGGGCACGCCGCCGGCCGGATGGCCACGCAGGTTGCCCTCGACTCCCCTCTACTCGCTGGCCGGAACCACCGTCACCGATGTGGAGACGGTGGTCCGCGCGGTGATGGCCGCCCAGGAGGCGATTGTCGCCATCCCATCCCATGCCGCCTACCTGCCCGGCGCGACGATCGCTGGCGTCGTCCTGGCCTGGATGCAGGGACGAGCATGGGCGACGCGGCCGACCTGGGTCATCTTCAACATCGGTGACGCCTGGGTCTACCTGCTGCGCGACGACATGCTCTCCCAGGTCACCCGGGACCACTCCCGGGTTCAGATCCTGGTCGAGACCGGCGAGATCACCCCGAGCAGGCACGGCGCGACCCCCGCCGCAATGTCGTCACCCGCGCGCTGGGAGGGATCGCCGACCCGCTGTCCCCGATCTCTACAGCGTCCCGGTCGCCGCCGGAGACCGCCTGCTCGTGTGCTCCGACGGTCTGAGCGACGAGCTCGACGACGAGGCCATCGCCACCGTGCTGGCCGCCGGCTACACGGCGCAGCGCACGGCCGAGCTCCTGGTCGCGGCCCTCACTGGAGGGGGCGGTCACGACAACACCACGGCCGTCGTCGTCGACTCCATCGAGGTTCCGACCCCACTCACGCAGCCGTCCCCGGTGTCGCCGCCGTTCAGGAGGCGCAGTGACCGCTTCCCCGATCTCCCCTGATTCCCCGGCCGGGCGAGCGCGTTCCGCTGCCGCGGGGCTGACGCGCCTGGCGGACGGGTCCCTGCGGGCCGACGGCGTTGACGGGGTCGCCGTCATCAGTCCCTGCCGCCGGGGCCGAGTCCCGCACCGTTTCCGTCGAGGCGGGGCTCCGGGTCCTCGAGGCCCTGGGGGCACCCTACCTGCCCACGGTGGGGCCGACGGCGTCGAGTGCGACGACCACGGCCAGCGCGGTCGTCCGGCCTGCGGACCGCGGCCTTCGGCGATCTCGACGACAGCGCTCGCGGCGCGGACAGGAGTCCGGGCGGTGGCGCCCCGGCGGAGCCCAGCGACGAGACCACACTGCTCAAGCCTGTCTCCCTGGTCACGGAGCTGCCGCCAGACGCGGCCCCAACGCACCCGGAGCCCGAGAGCGCCCCCGGTCCGGATAACGATGATGCCGCAACCGTCGCTGATGGCGTGGGCGCCGCGGTCGGGCTTGACGCGGGAACGGGCGCCGCGGTCGACGACGAGGACTCCGTCGCGCAGCCTGGCTGCGCCGAGCCCCGGAGATTCCTCTCCCGAGCCTTTTGGAGACGGGTGTCTGGGAGGATCCCGACGACGCCTCTGACCCCTCGGCGAGAGCCGGGGCGCGACGGTGCCGATGGGGCCGACACCGGCGACGTTGGCACATTCTCCCGACTCATCCCCGAGCCTGAACCCGGTTCGGGGCGCCGTCGTCGTCGGGGCGCCCACCGGGCCCTCGACGGCTCCCCTCGGCCGGCTCGGGCGAGCAGCCGACGGCGGATACCCCCACGGCGTCGGACAACTCCAAGAGCAAGCAGCCCCAGCCGGTCTGCGCTCCCCAGCCCCTGAGGCGCTGCCCAACACCGAGGTCGTCTCCCGCCTCGGAGGCCGCTCTCATTGCGGCGCCTCCCGTACGAGCCTCGATCTGCCCCTCGGGTCACGCCAACCCGCCCTGAGATCCGCGAGTGCCTGACCTGCTCGCAGCCCCTGACGGGAGTGTTCTCCCTATGTGCGACGACCGGCGCTGGCCACGCTGACCCTGTCGACCGGCGCCGCCGTCGAGGTGGCCGGTGACGTCGTGATCGGGCGTGCTCCCCAGGTGCCGGGCGGGGATGACCCGCACATCGTGGCCCTGGTGGCGGTGCCCAGTCCGCAGCACATGGTCTCGCGCTCCCCATCTCATGCTCACGACCTCGGGATGGAGCATCCTGGTTCAGGATCTCGGTTCGTCCAACGGCACGGTGCTGGCGCGATCCCCGGCGCGACGCCCGTCCTGCTGGGCTCGGGCGTGCCGACGCCGGTCTTCATGGGGACCTGATGGATATCGGCGACGGCGTGACGCTTCGCATTGATCCGCCGGCGATGGCTGAGACCTCAAAGTGGTTGAGGTCACATTCTGTTCGACAATGCTTCGCCGGTGCGGAATCGGCTAGTCGGCAAGACTTATCCGGGCACCTACAACGACTCATAAAGAATTGATGCAATAGCAGCCCCGCCGTTGCGCTGCTGGCCACTCCGGCACGAGGCCGGACCTGTGGAAGGAGATTTCGCGAGCGACCTGACCTGGACGGAGATGCCGGAGGTCAATCCGGACCAGCCTGATGAGCTCGTCTTGGACTCTCCGGCGAAATCCATCGGGTGGCCTCCACTGACACCTTCGTCATTGGCCGAGGGGGCGACCTGGACATCGATGACAACCCCTACCTCCATCGCCGCTTCCTGGTCTTCGCCTATTCCGAGAAGCTGTGGTGGATCGCCAACGAGGGGAGCCGGTTGTCGGCCACGCTGACCGACGGCGAGGGCTGGTCCAGTCGCGCCTGGCCCCCGGAGCCCGCATCCCCTGGTCTTCCCCGAGTCATCCTCACCTTTCTCCGCCGGCCCGACCACCTATGAGATCAACCTCATCACCTCCGGGGAGGACCACTTCTCCGGGATTGACGGCGTGCGCCAGTCCACGGACAGACCACCATCGGGGTAGCCCGATGACCCGCTCCCAGCTACTGCTCGTCCTGGCGCTGTCCGAGCCGGTGCTCAAGCGGGCCGGGACCGGGGCCGCCGAGATCCTCCTCCGCGGCGCGGCTGCGGCGCGCCCTGGGGTGGCCGTTGACCAAGTTCAACCGCAAGCTCGACAACGTCTGCGAGAAGCTCGACAGAGTGGGCGTGCGCGGGCTGCGCGGCGGACGCGTTGCCGGGGCCGCTTCCAACCGGCGCAACCGCGCTGGTGGAGCATCGCCGTGTCCACCTCATGGTCACAGCCGAGGACCCCACATGCCTCGATGAGGAGCAGGTTGCCAACCCGGGCGGCCGTCGATGAGACGGCCGAGCGCTCGGCGACCACCGCTCCGGTGGCTCAGAGCTCGCCCACGGCATCGAGGCGATGACGTGGCGCGGGCGTGATGCATGACCAGGACGACGCTGATCCTCCCGGAGGAGCTGGAACCGAGGGAGGAGGAAGAGGTGCAGGACAGTGAACCCTGCCTCGAAGAGCGCGTTCTTCGACGAGGTTCTGGCGGAAGAACTGAGGGAGCCCGACGCATCGGAAGGCGATCAGCGCCGTCATGCCCGACGCCGTCGCGCCCGGCGCTGGGGTGGCGCTCCTGGTGCTCGTCGTCGTCCTGACTGCCGGGGCCGTCGGCGCGGAGTACCTCGTGCGCAGTCAGATCGACGCCGCGGTGCGCTCCACGCCTGCCGGGGCTCAGCTCGGACGCGAGAATCGCCACCAAGGGGATCGTCCTGCGCCAGCTCGTCGGTGGTCTCGCTGGACAGCCTGGCGGTGGACTCCGAGAGCCTGGAGATCACCCCCAAGGGCCAGGGTGGCGCCACGATCACGCTCAGTGACGTTGACGTCGACCTCAGCCGCATCAGCCTGCGCTCGCCCTACCCGACAGATACGATGACGGTATCCGGCACCGTTAGCTGGCGGCAGGTGGCCGCACTCGCCTCCAAATCGCACCCGAAGATGCAGGGCATGACCCTTCAGGCCAAGCGGACGGGGACGAGCGCCCAGGATCCGGGAGCCATCCAGGCCTCGGCCTCCCTGCTCGGCATCGACGGTGAGGCGGAGATCGTACCGTCGGTGGGGGCCGACGGCAGCCTGGTGCTGACCATCACCTCCACCCGGATAGGAGGGGACGAGACTGGGGTGGATGTCGACACGGCGGAGAGCAGTCTGCTCGGCTACGTCGGACTGGACTCCCCGCAGATCACGGTTCCAGCCGGATCCTCGCCGCAGGGCCTGCACCCCACCAGTGCGATCGTCACTGACGACGGGCTCCGGCTGAGCCTGGCCGGGAACCAGGTGAACCTCGGTCGTCTGTGATCCGGAGGACGCCGGCCCTGACCACGATTCGTCTCACATTTCCTCTGAACCCACGTGATGGCGGCGAAAGATGAGGGCTGCTGCGCGCCGGTGGGGGAGTACTTCCCCTCCCGGGTGCCCCCAGACTCCGTCGGCTCGTATAGCCTGCCGACACATCGCGTTTTCCGCCTTTCCGTCTTTCGACCTTTCCGATCGCGAGCACGCTGCGTGAGGGATCACGCAGGACCCGAGCAAGGAGAACCATGAGCATGCAGCCCGAGCACCGCGCCCAGCCCGGCAGTCAGCCGGGTGGTTGGGGCGGTGGTCAGTCGACCGGGCAGCCCTCCGGTCAGCCCGCCGTGCCCTCCGGGGCGGGAGGCCCGGCCATGGTCCAGCAGCCGCCTTCTTTCCCGCCCCAGGCCGACCCGCTGGCCTCCGGGGCGCTCGCATCCTCTTCGGCTCCCTCGTCGGCGAGGGTGACGGTTCAGCTACCCTCCGGGCGCCGCGGCTCCGGCGGAGGAGGGTCCCGGTACCGGGCCGCTGCCCTCGCGTGAGGCGCTGCGCCGAGAGGCCCGCGTCGCCTCCAGCCGCCGGGGCGCCGGGGACGCCGACGTCGAGCGCGCCGGTGCGCTGCTGAAATCGGTGGCCGACATTTTCTCCCAGCGTGTCGTCGGCCAGGGAGCAGCTCGCGTACGGCCCTGGTCACCTCGCTGATGTCCAGCGGTCACATCCTGCTGGAGTCCGTGCCTGGGCTGGCCAAGACGACCGCCGCCCAGACGCTGGCCTCCGCCGTCTCCGGCTCCTTCCGCCGCATTCCAGTGCACGCCTGACCTCATGCCCAACGACATCGTGGGCACCCAGATCCTCAACTCCTCCACCGGCGAGATGACCACTCAGCTGGGGCCGGTTCACGCCAATATCGTCCTGCTCGACGAGATCAACCGCTCCAGTGCCAAGACCCAGTCGGCCATGCTCGAGGGCCATGCAGGAGCGCCAGACCTCATTGGCGGTGTCGTCTACCCGCTGCCGCACCCTTCATGGTCCTGGCCACCCAGAACCCCATCGAGGAGGAGGGACCTACGTCCTTCCCTGAGGCTCAGATGGACCGCTTCCTCATGAAGGAGGTGCTCACCTCACCCGCGGCCCTCGGAGGAGGCCGACGTCCTGGACCGGATCTCGAACGGCACCTTCGACCAGCCCGTGACCGGGCGCCCCATCTCCACCGACGACGTCGAGTGGCTCCAGCAGGCCGCCGAGCGGGTCTACGTCGACCCCGTCATCAAGCAGTACGATCGTCGCCCCTGATCAACACCTCCCGCGGCGGAGGGCCCCGGCCCGTGCCCGGCTTGACCGGCAGGTGCGCGTGGGCGCCTCCCCGCGCGGCGGTATCGCGCTGATGAAGGTGGCCCAGGCCGTTGCCCTCCAGGAGGGCGCACCCACGTCATCCCCGACGATGTCCGCCTTCTGGCCACGGGGTGCTGCGCCACCGACTGGTGCTCACCCTATGACGCCCTGGCCGACGGCATCGCCCCCGAGGCGATCATCGACGCCATCTTCGCCGCCGTCCCACGCCCCTGATCCCGGTGGGGACCCGCTGAGCGATGAGTATGGAGGCACCTGACGCTCCCGCAGCGCCCGAGTCCGAGCCCGGAGGCGGGCGGCGCGGCGCGCGGATCGAGCGTCTGCGCGCGGCCCTGAGCCTGCCGACCCTGCGGCGGGCCACGGGGCTGCTCGACGGGCGCCACAAGTCGGTTTTCGTCGGGCGTGGGCAGGGACTTCGATGACATGTCCTTCTACCGGCCCGGGGACGACATCTCCGACATCGACTGGAAGTCCTCGGCCCGCCTGGGTCAGCCGGTTATCAAGCGCTACCAGCGCGAGTCCATGATGCCGCTGGTCCTGGCCGTGGACACGGGCCGGACCATGGCTGCGATGGCTCCCTCCGGGGAGGACAAGCGCGACCTTGCCCTGGGGGTCGCCGAGGGTCTTCGCCTACCTGGCCCGGATGCGCGGCGACTCGGTGGCGCTCGTGGCCAGGGGACGCCGGCCGGACGATCTCGCGCCCGGCGCGCTCGGGGGCCAAGCACGTCGAGACCCTGCTGACCCTGCTGGCCCGCACCTTTCGAGGATCTCGACGTGCCCGTGGCCGGGGCGCCCGACGGCGTTTTCGAGCTGGCGCCCGGAGCACCCTCCTCCAGTCTGCCGCGCCTCATGGAGAGGGTGAGCACCTGGCACCGTCGTCGCAGCCTGGTCGTCCTCATCACCGACACCGCCCATCCCGGTCCCGGACGCCGCTACCTGGCTGCGGCGCTCTGTCGATCCAGCACGAGGTGATCATCGTGCAGATCGAGGACGACGACCCGCTGCGTCCGGAGGGCGGTCGTGGGCGGGATATCGACCTGCCCCTTCGAGATCCCCGCCTTCCCTGCGCGCCGATAAGTACCTGGCGGCTCAGGCCGCCGTGGTGCGCGAGCAGTGGCGCGCTGGGCGTCGAGCAGGTGCTCGACGCCCGGCTACCTGGAATACGGCGTCGTCTCCTCCGAGGAGACCCTCATCGACTCCATCGCCGAGCTCCTCCAGCGCGAGCGCGCAGCCGTGGCCAGAGGGAGGCGGTGACCCGTAGAGATATGGCCCCCGGTTCTCATGCCGATATGGATGGTCATCGTGATGATCACGGGATCCTCCTGGTGAGCGCCTGGCTGCTGCGCACCTTCCTGGTGACTCGCAGGGACACCTCCCGAGAAGTCGGAGACATCCCGATGGCGCCTCGTGAACGCCGCCAGTGGGGCGGATCGCCCTCACAGAGATCGCCCAGCGCTGGGAAGGCGGCGAGCTGGACCTGCGCGAGCTGCACCTGGAGCTGGCGGCGCTGCTGCGCGGTTTCGCCGAGGCCCGCAGCGGTGAGGAGATCACCACCGCCACGGTCTCGGAGATCCTGGACATGCTGCCGATACCGCCGGCCCTCGCTCGGTGGAGGAGCGCCGGCGCAGCGTGCGCCAGGCGGGCCGTCCCCTGACACCAACCCCTGGGGACGTCGGCGAGCTGCTCGCCGTGTGGAGCAGCCCTCCTTCGACCGTGAGCCGGAGTCCGCCGCGGAGGAGGCCCTGAACCTTGCGCGGGAGGTGGTCACACAATGGTGATGCCCTGGCTGTTCATCATTCTTGTCGTCATCGCCGTGGCGGCGGTCATCGCGGTCTTCGTCGTCGACCGCCGTTCCGGCGGGCGGTCCGGTCCCCATCCCCGCAAGCGCCTGCAGCACCGCCTGGAGACGCCGGGAGGGGCAGCGGGTCGTGGAGCCTCGCGGCGCCTGGGCCAACTCGGCGAGCCTGTTCCAGCGTGCCCGCGGTGCGCTCCCGCATTCGCCCAGCGCTGGTTGCACGCCGGCCTGGCGGTTCTGCTGGCCACGTGCCTGCTGAGCGCCTCGGCCATCGCCGGGCGCCCCGTGCGCGTCACCGAGCGCTCGACGCCCTGGCCAACCGCGACATCGTCCTGTGCCTGGACGTGTCGACGTCGATGGTGAGGATCGACTCCTCCGTCCTGAAGACCTTCTCCGACATCCCTGGAGGACTTCGACGGTGAACGCGTGGGACTCGTGGCCTGGAACTCCGCGTGCGCAGACCATCGTCCCGCTCACGGACGACTACGAGCTGCTGCGCCAGCAGATGGACGAGCTGGGCGAGGTCCTGGACATCGACCCGCAGAATGCGACCCTACAAGCAGGCCCTCCGGTACGACGCGGCCTTCGGCGGGACCCAGAACAAGAGCATCAACGGTTCCTCCCTGGCCGGCGACGGACTCGCCTCCCTGTGCGCAGGCCTTCGACAACCAGGGCTTGAGCGCTCCCGCTCCATCATCCTCGCCACCGACAACCAGGTCATCGACCCCGACAAGGAGCAGATCTACTCGCTCCCCGACGCCGTCGATCTCCTGGCGGAGCGCAAAAATCCGCCTGTTCTCCATCTACGGCGCGCCGATGACGATCAGTCCTACCAGTACCAGCTCGACCAGGGCCCCGAGGAGTCCCGCGAGGAGCTCAAGACCGTCTCCGAGAGCAGGGCAATGGCCGCTTCTACGACGTCGAGGACTCCGGTACCGGGGAAATATCGTCGAGGAGCTGGAGAAGACCGAGGTCAACGCGCTCGGAGGCCGGAAGCAGACCCGCCGCACGGACGTCCCCCAGACGTTCGTCATCGCCTCTCCCTCGTGCTCCTGGGCTATCTGGGGCTGACCACCTGGAGGCGAGCATGAGGCCAGTACCCGTCATCGGAGACTTCGCATTCATCCCGGTCAGCATGGTGGCCCCTCGTCCTGCTCGTGACGGCGGCCCTGGCGGCCCTGTTGGTCGTCTCCCGCCGCCGCCTCATCCGAGACGCCGCCGAGCCCGGCCGCCCGCAGGGCATGGTGGCGGCGCCTGGCCATCGTCGTCGTCGTGGCGCTGGCGATGGCGGGACCGGCGATCCGCGGCAGCGAGGCGATCAGCGTCTCCAACGTGGAGATCTACATGGTGGTGGACCGCACCGGGTCCATGGCCGCGGAGGACTACCAGGGCAAGGGGCCCGACGGCGTCGATCAGGCGGCCTCCACCAGGCTGGACGGGGTGCGCTCGACATGCGCGCCATCCGGGAGCCTTCCGGACTCGCGCTTCTCCATCATCGCCCTGGACAACACCGCGGCCACGGAGCTGCCACTGACCCCGACGACACTAACGCCGTCGACCCTGGATCGGCCTCGCTCAAGCAGGAGGTCACCGGCCATGCCACCGGCTCCTCACTGAGGTGAGCGCTGCCGTGCTGGGCCTGGCCCCGACCCAGTCCCACCAGTCCGAGTCCAAAAAACATCCGCCTCGTCTACATCTTCTCCGATGGTGAAGCCACCGATGACGGCCGCGGCGCCCAGGAGGCCGGAGAACGCGGGCATCTCCTGGCAGTCGCTGTCCCGGACTCGTCGACGGAGGCGCGGTGCTGGGTTACGGAACCACCGAGGGCGGAAAGATGCGCAGCTACGACGGGCTCGGCCTCCACCGGCGAGCACGACCCAGTCCGACTACATCGCTGACGGCGAGGGCGGACAGCCGGCGGTGTCGAAGATCGATGCCGATGAGCTCAGAGCGTGGCCTCGGCCATGGGACTGCCCTACTACCACCGCACCGGCGGGTCGGGCGACGACCGACGAGCAAGTTCACCAACTTGACATCGAGGCCGTCACCTCCGACGGACGGGCCAAGACGAACGCCCGGGTGTACCTGACCTGGCCCTTGGGAACCATCGCCTTCGGCCTGCTGCTGGGAGATCATCGACCTCATTCGAACCGACCGTCGCCTGCGGCTCCTCGTGGGAAGGGGAAGATGATGACGACGGGAAACCCCCAGGCGAGGGGCTTCGGTCGAGAGCAGGGGCGCCCCGCCCGGCTCCGACAACATGCCGGGGACCACCGATGCCGCTGCGGACCAGGCGTCCCCCTACCTCCAGGAGCCGGACTCGACCCCATCCGCCCAGGACCCCTCCGGCCCCGAGGATCCTCGACGGCGCGAGGCCCGCCTGAGCCGACGCCGTCGACTCCTCAAGATCGGCGGGGGTACCGGCGGTGAGCCACCATCATCTCCCCTGTGGCTCGGGTCGATCTTCCTCATCTCGCTGTCCGGCAACCGCGCGGTGGCCGCCGGGACACCACGACACGGCACTGTCCCGCTACCGCCTGGTGGCTCAGGATCAATCCCTGGCTGGAGCAGCGGCGCGTCGACTTCAACCTGGGGACCGGCCAACTTGCTGCGGACGACCCGACCTCCGCGGTCACCACCCTCAACCGGGCCCTGAGTAAGGCGCCGGCTGCGCGGACCGACCCCAGACGAAGGTGAAGCAGACCGGCTCGGAGTGCATGGTTCGCACCAACCTGTACGTCGCGCACATCTCACTGGCCGCCAAGGCCCAGGAGAGCGGCAACTCCACCTCGGTGACTGAGGCACGTCGAGGCCGCCAAGAAGGCCGCCGACACCTGCGAGGTTCCGCCCCCGCCCGAACAAGATCCCTCCCAGAGCCGAATCCGTCGGCGACGCCCAGCTCGGACCCCAGTACCACCCCAGCTCCGACCCGTCGGCCAGCTCCTCCAGTGACCCGAGCTCGACCCCCAGCTCCGATCCGAGCTCCACCCCCAGCTCGGACCCCAGTACCACCCCAGCTCCGACCCGTCGGCGTCGGCATCGAGCTCGCCGGGCGAGACCTCCTCCAGCTCCCCGAGCGCCCAGCCGACTCCGGACCCCGGTCGACGACCGGGCCAGCGCCTGCGCGACCGCAACAACGGCGGCTCGGGCGCCACCGAGAAACCCGGCGGCGGCGATTCAGGGGCAAGCCCCTGGTGAGCGACTCGATGCGGGGGCCTGCCTCTCCGAGCTCGTGGTGGCGGCCGCAGTCCTGGACCACCTGGAGCGTCCGACGGCATGCTGTGCGCTGGCCCGCTCCTACCCGCCCGAGCACGCGGGACAGTCTCGAGCTTCCTGGCAAGGTCGAGCCCGCAGAACGGCCTACCGAGGCCCTGGTCCGCGAGCTGGACGAGGAGATCGGTCTGAGCACGCGCCTGGGTGCCGAACTCGTCCCTCCGGGGGACCTGGCTGTCCCCGCCCCGCCGCGCGGCGGAGCGGGTGATGACGCCCCGGCCTGGCCCGCCATGCACGGCTTCAGGATGCGCGTGTGGCTGGCCGAGCCGACCCGGGTCGGGGACCGGGGGCGGGCCGGCGCCGCTCACGAGAGGCTGGAGTGGGTGAGCCTGAACCCGCCCGATCAGGTGCGTCAGCTGCCGTGGCTGCCCGCCGACCTGCCGATCATCGAAGCGCTTGTGACGGCACTGGGACGCTGAGGCGGTCGGGTGCCGCCGCCAACGCCCCGTTTTCCTGACACTTCTATCACTCGCGTCATCTCGTAGGTTGAGGTGACCTCATGCCGAAGATCCTGGGTTCCTCACTGGCCGAGCACCGCGAACGCACGCGGAACGCCCTGTTCCAAGCACTTTCTGAGCTCATGAGCCGGCGCAGCTTCGACAAGATCACCCTGTCCGACGTGGCCAACCACGCGGGCGTGGGACGCACGGCCGTCTACAACCACTTTCGCGGACAAGGAGGACTCTCCTGCCTTCATGGAGCATGAGGCCGGACGCTACGCCGAGGAGCTCTCCCGGGCGCTGGCCGGGACGCAGGACCCGATCGACCGCCTGCGCATCTATGTGCGTCAGCAGGCCCTTATCGCCCGCCACTTCCACTTCCCGACGTCGGGGCCGCTGGCCGACTCGGTCTCGCGCTGGGACCGCCGGCCGCCTGCGGGCCCACGCGCGCTGCTGGCCCAGATGCTCTCTTCGATCCTCACCGACGCCATGGACCAGGGGCTTATTCCCGCCCAGGAGCCTGAGCAGGTCATCCCTCTCATCCATGCCACTGTCATGGGTGGGCGTCCGACCCCCACCGACCCGGAAAGGCGCCGGGCCTACCTGGAGAGCCTGGACGCCTTCGTGCTGCGGGCGGTGGGGGCCCTGCAGGCCGGCTCACGCCGTCCCGACCATTGCCCGTCCCCATGCCACGGAGCCGCTGGACGGGGCCGGTGACCCCGGTTCGCTTCATCACACCGCGGTTGGCTGACAGCGTGCGCCGAGCGCTGCCGCGAGGCGCGGGCGGGCCCTGGCAGACTTTCGCCCGTGAACCTGAGCTGGACCGATTTCTGGAACGACCTGCCGACGCGTCCCCTTCGACGGCGTCGGCCTGGAACCCGGCGTGCTGTGGCCGGCGCTGGCGATCCTCGTCATCGTCCTGGTCTGGGCCCCGCCCGTCGCTGGGGCCGCACTCTGGTGACGATCGTCCATGAGGCCGGGCATGCGCCGTCGGTCTCATGGTGGGACGGCGCTTCCTCGGTTTCGTCGTGAGTCGGGACTTATCCGGGCACGCCGTCACCGCCGGCAAGCCAGACGGGCCCGGTCGGGTTCTGACGACCTGGGCCGGCTACCCGCCCCCGCGGCTGCTTGGGCGCCGCCGTCGTGCTCCTGGCACTTCACGGCTGGGCGAGCGTGGTACTTGTGATGGGCCTGGTGTGATTCTGGCGGTTCTGCTGGTGATGTCCCGCTCGATTCGTACGGCAGGCCTGGTGCTGCTGGTCGGGTTGCTGACCGGGGCGCTGTGGTGGTGGGGCGGGGTCTCGCGAGCCGGCGTCGCCTCCGGGGTCGGCCTGGCTCTCATCGTCGGGGCCTGGGACTCCCTGCGCGACGTCGCCGTCTCGCGCGAGCCGGAGCAGGATCACCGCACCCCTGGCCAGGTTGACCGGCACGCCCGCGGCGCTGTGGCTGGTGACGTGGTTCCTGGTCGATGCGGCGGCCACTGGCGCCGTCGTTCTGGTCGTACGCGATCTGCTGTGAGATGGGGCCGGTCCCACGGTCGGGAAGGTCGGGCGACGTAGCCTACTCTTCGTCCTGGTGACGACGAGCCGCGGTGGCCCGTCCCGCCGTCCCCACCCGACGTCGCACGCTGCGCGCTCCGCGCGGAGCCGGCGACCAGGCCCATCCCGCTCCCGGACGCTCCGGGATTCCCCAAGGAGAACACATGATGCTGACCCGCCGGACGCTCGGCCTGACCGCCCTAGGGCTGGCCGCCTCGGCCACGCTGGCCGCCTGCTCGTCGAAGTCCCAGGATGAGGCCACGGAGGAGGGAAGATGGCGCTCATCGTCTCCGACGCCGGCGAGGCCGCCTCGGAGGAACTGGTCAAGGCGGTGAGGCATTCACCAAGGAGACCAAGGTGGAGGTGGATGTCAAGACCGTCTCTGACATCTCCCAGGAGCTCGCCCGTGGAATCAGCTCCAGCCCGACCGTCGACGTCGTCGTCCTCAACCCGGCGCAGCTGTCCAGCTACGCCGGCTCCCTGCACACCTGGGACAAGGACTCGCCCGCCGTGAGGACGCCCACCCCGCCCTGCTGACGAGTGCCACCAGGCAGGACAAGCTCAACGCGGCGCCCAGGGACGTCTCACGCTCGCCCTGTTCATCAACACCTCGTTGTGGCAGGCGGCGGGGCTGAGCGAGTCGAACTATCCGACCACCTGGGAGCAGCTCGACCAGGTGGCCGCCGCTCACCTCCGGAGGCGTCGTCGGCCTGACCCTGGACGCCTCCTACGAGCGCGCGGGCGCTTCGCGATCCAGGGCGGTGGGGGATTGACCAGCGCCGACGGCACGCAGGCGACCGCCTCCTCCGAGGGGTCGGTCGCGGGCTGACCGAGGTTAAGAACCTCCTGTCCTCCGGCTCAGCCGCCTGGGGCTCAGACCTGCCCGCCGGCTCGGCCGCGGACGCCTTCGGCCAAGGGCAGGCCGCCATGGTGGTGGAGTCGGAGACCATGGTGAAGACCCCTGGCCGATGCCTACTCGGGCGTCTCCACACGGTTGTCGAGCTGCCGGCCGGCAGCGGCGGCAAGGGACCCGCAGTTCCCCACCTTCTACGGCGTGGTCGAGGCCTCCAAGCACAAGGCCGACGCCATCAAGCTCGTGGAGTACCTCACCGGCGCCGAGCGGCAGGTGGCCCTGGCCAGCGCTGCGGGCACGGTGCCTGCAGGCCCGGTCCGCCGGTGAGACCTGGAAGGGTAAGCACGCCGACCAGGCCGCCTTCCTGGCCGGCGTCGAGTACTCCCAGGCCGTGCCGTCCATGTCCGGGGTCTCCGACATCATCGCCAACTTCGATAACGAGCTGCCGGGGCTGGCTGCGGGTGACCCCTGCAGGCATCCTGGGCGGTGCCCAGGTGAACCCGCAGGCCATCTTGTCCTGAGTCCCTGATGCCGCGGGGCGCCTCGGCAGGGAGAACGAGGGCCCGGACCTGTGGTCCGGGCCCCTCGGCCTGAGCAGGTGACGGGAATCGAACCCGCGCTGTCAGCTTGGGAAGCTGAAGTTCTACCATTGAACTACACCCGCGTGGCATCTGAGGACGTGCGTCCCAGGTGCGTGCGAAGTCTAAACCCAGACCCCTGGCCATGCGCGCAAATCGATCTCAAGGGTGCTTCCCGCACTGGGGCGGCGATGTCTCCCCCGTTACACTCGCAGGTGTTCCCCACCCGTATCGACGTTTGTGGTGAGTCCATGTCCTATCCGACCAATCCCTACGATCCCACGGGATCCCAGCCGGATGTGCCGGCACTGCCCGCGGGCTCCTCCGCGGGGGAGTACCCGGGCGGTGAATATCCAGGCGGTCAGTACCCGCCGAACGCCGGCTGGTTCGACAACGGCGCCCAGCCGGAAACGGCCCGCAGGACGGCACGGCCCTCAACCGGCTTTACGGGCCCGGGTACCCCTGGCTACGGTGCGCCGCCCGGATACGGTCCCTACCCTGGGTACGGCCCGCCGGCCTACGGGCAAGTCCAAGGTGGCCGCCGGCATCCTGGCGCTGTTCCTCGGAACTTTCGGGATCCACAACTTCTATCTCGGATACACGAACAAGGGGCTTATTCAACTCCTGGGCTCGTTCCTCAGCTGCGGATTCCTGGCTGTTCCGATCGCGATCTGGGCCTTCATCGAAGGGGATTCTCATCCTGACGGCCCGCCCGGGCGATCCGCCGTGGGGCGTCGACGCCACCGGCGCACCGCTGAGCGGCTGAAGGCCGGCGACGACCCGTCTGCCCGCTCGGATCGGTCCGCCGCCGCTCAGCCCGGACGGCTCGAGGGCATGTGACTCTCCGCCAGTTGCTCTTTCGCCCCTGCGGACCTGGCACAATCGGGCCCGTGCTGCTCTCAGACCGCGATATCCGCACCGAGCTCGACGCGGGCCGGGTCGTCCTGGACCCCTACGATCCCCGAGATGATTCAGCCGGCCTCGATCGACGTGCGCCTGGACCGCTGGTTCCGGCTCTTCGACAACCACCGCTACCCGGTCATCGATCCGGCCGCCGATCAGGAGGGACTCACTCACCTGATCGACGTCGGGAGCCGACGATCCCTTCGTCCTGCACCCCGGCGAGTTCGTCCTGGGCGCCTCCTACGAGCGCATCACCCTGCCCGACGACGTCGCGGCCCGTCTGGAGGGCAAGTCGAGCCTGGGGCGCCTGGGGCTGCTGACCCACTCCACCGCCGGATTCATCGACCCCGGCTTCACCGGGCACGTCACCCTTGAGCTGTCCAACACGGCCACCATGCCCATCAAGCTCTGGCCGGGTATGAAGGTGGGGCAGCTGTGCTTCTTCCGCCTGTCCAGCCCCGCCCAGGCCCCCTACGGCTCGGGCGCCACCGGCTCGCGCTACCAGGGGCAGCGCGGACCGACAGCCTCGCGCTCCCACCAGTCCTTCCACCGCACCCGTATCCCCGACGCCCCGGCGATCCCCGCCGACGGCACCGGCCCCGCCCCCAGGAGAAGCACGTATGAGCGACTCGACCGATCTCGCCGTCTCACTGCCCGCCGATACCGGCACCTTTACGGCCTCCTCCATGCTTCCGGTCGGCTTGCTGGACACCAACCACGTCTTGCTCCTGGCCGACGACGTCGCCCCCGATGAGGTCGAGGCCCTGGCCCTGTCCCAGGACCTCCAGGCCGGCTGGGTGGGGGTCTCCAGCCTGCAACTCTTCCCTGGGGGCATCCTTACTGGGGCCCTGGCAGGTCGACGCCGAGATGCGGGGCCTCATCGGGGCACCGGAGTGGACCACGCAGCTGATGATCCTGGACTGCCCCCGCATCCGCGCCGGCGCCCTGCCGCCGGAGCTGGCTGGCCTGGATCCGCTCTCGGACGCCTTCCCCAAGGGACAGCCCACGGGAGCGGAACTGGTGGCCCTCACGCGCCTGCGCGCCATCGCCCGCGCCTGGCCGGTGCGCTGAGGCTCATCCCCGGAGGGACGGGGAGGCCCCTGGTCCTGTTCGAGCCCAGCCCCTGAGGTCTCCGCCTCCCTTGACGGTCTACGCACCGGTATGGCTCGGCCCGGAGGACCTGGTGGCCGTCCTGCGGCCCGTGGCCCCCTGATCTCACCACCGCCCCTGGAGGCTGTCCAGCCTAGGGGCGCCGTCGGACTGGACGCCATCGATCCGGAACAGCTGGAGCAGCTCGTCGAGCGCATCGGCCCGGAGGTCTTCGAGAAGGCCTGGCGTGGATCGGAGAAGGTCCGCCAGGACATGATGCGCCAGGAGATCGTCGCCGCCGCCACCGGCAACGTCATCGAGGAGCTGCGCGACGGCTACGCGGTCGTGACACCGGTCGATCCCGAGCACGAGGGCTGGGGACGCATCGAGGTGCGCGCCGGAGCCACCGATGGGCTGCCGCTGGCTGTGCGCGGCGAGCCGTGGGCGCAGGGGCGGTCTGTCCTACGACCTGCGCTGGATCCCCCAGGATCAGGCCGACGCCTATTCCGAGGTGGTCTCCCGCTCCCGGCGCCGCGAGCGTCAGACGGCCCGGGACCTGGTCGAGGAACTCGCCACCGTCCTGGTCTCCGCCGTCTCCGGGGTGGCCGTGGATGACGACGGCTTCCTCGTCTCCCTGGGCGAGGAGGCCCAGGAGGCCTGAGAGGTTTCGCCAGGAAGTGGCGCGGGCGCCGCGCACGGCCCGTGGAAGGGACGTCGTCGTGGGGTGTCGACCAGGCGGATTGGGAACTGCGTTTTTCCGTCCGGAACGTACTTCTCCCGCAGACGACTGAGGCCGTACTCCAGTTGTCTGCAGGAAAACGCAGTCCTCGTGGGAAAAGTACGTCCCCGATCAGGGCTGGCGCAGCGCGACCACGTCTGGTCTGCTGGTCCTTGTCCCGAGCGGGCCAGGGCGGCGCGACGGCTCGTCCTGGGCTGCAGGACCGGAACAAGACCCTATAGCTCAACCATCATTCGCAGTCCGGGCGCCTACTGACGCGACCCCGAAGACTCAGGCCCGGGCCCTCTCGGTGCCTGGCGTGGTACGGGCCGTCAGCCGCTTAGCGCCGGTCTGGGCCCGCCGGGCGTCCCAGTGCCAGCCGGTGAAGCGCCGGGCCTCGATCAGGGCCGCACCCAGGCCACCGGCTCCTCGCCCCGCTGCGCCCCCACCGACAGGTAGTGGCGCAGGAGCCCGGCTGCGGCCAGGGCGTCGTCGAGCGCGTTGTGGTGACGGCCGATCTCCACCCCCGCCACCTCACAGCAGGTGGTCAGTCGGCGCGACGGCGTCGTCATGAAATGGCGCGCCCATTCCATCGTGCACACCCGCGGCACCCGCGCGCCGCGGTCCAGCAGCCCCCGCGTCCCCAGCGCCTGGGTGAGGAAGCCGACGTCGAAGCGGGCGTTGTGGGCCACGACCGCCCGCCCGGCCAGGTCGGCCACGAGCAGGTCGGCGACGTCGTCGAGGCCGGGCGCCCCTGATGAGCTCCCTCGGCGACGAGGCCGTGAATGCGGGTAGGGGCCGACGTCAACCCCGCACCGGGATCGATGAGGGTGGACCAGCTGCGCTCGACCCGCCCGGCGGCGTCGGTGAGCACGAGCGCGATCTCCAGGATCGAGTCGGTCGTGGGGACAGGCCCGTGGTCTCCAGATCGACCACGGCGTAGCCGACACTGGCGGCCTCGGCCCGCTCGGCGGGGGTGGGAGCGGGCGCCGCCTGGCCCGGGAGCCATGGGGGAACGGGGGCGCAGCGGGCCGCGGTCGGCGGGAGGGCGGTGGTAGAAGGGCATCGTCCCCGATCCTCTCGCGAGCGGGCGCGATTCTGCAGACTTATGGCGCCGGGGTGTCCGTGAGCCCTGGGCGCCCCCTGCCCTCAGGCCGCCCGGAACCGCCAACAGGGCAGCGGGCAGTCCTGGGGGGCGTAGGGTACGAGCGCGCGGGGTGCGACCTCCCGCGTTGAGACACGATCCCGGCAAGGAGGAGTGATGACGACCCCGGACACCTCTCAGGCGGATGCCCGTCACCCTGCCGGCCCTTTCCGCCTTTCCCTTCCCGACCGCGCTCGTGGTCACCGGCGCCCCCGCGGCCGACGGCGGAGTGCTTATCGAGGCCGGGGACGTCGACGAGGTCTTCCCCTTCGCCTCGGTCACCAAGCCGATCGTGGCCTGGTCCGCGCTGGTCGCCGTCGACCGGGGCCTGCTGAACCTGGACGCCCCCTGCAGGCGCCCCCTGCTCCCGACGGGGCGACCATCGCCCACCTGCTGTCCCACTCCTCGGGGATCGCACCTGACTCCGACGAGCGCCTGGCCGCCCCGGGCACGCGCCGCATCTACTCCAACCTCGGCATCGAGATCCTGGGGACAGGCTCCAGGAGGCCACCGGTACGCCCCTGGAGACCTGGGTGGAGACCACGGTGCTCGAGCCCTGGGAATGGCCAGTGTCCTCATCCCGGGCTCGCCCGCTCACTCCGGGAGGGCTGCGCCCGCGACCTGTCGCTGTTCGCCCGCGAGCTGGCCGCGCCGAGGCTCGTCTCGCCCGCACTCGCGGAGCGGGCCTGCGCACCGGTCCTGCCCGGTCTCGACGGCGTCCTGCCGGGCTACGGGCGCCAGGCCCCCAACCCCTTCGGCCTGGGGGTGGAGGTGCGCGGAGCCAAATCCCCGCACTGGACCGGAGCGGATAACAGTCCGGCGACCTTCGGACACTTCGGCCAGTCCGGCTCCTTCATATGGGTGGATCCGGTCGCCGAGCGCCAGGCCGTCTTCCTGGGGCCGAACCCTTCGGGACGGTTCACCGCAGGACGTGGCCCGCGCTGGGCGACCAGATCCCTAGCCATGTAGGCCGTGTAGGTCATGTCAGGAAGGCGCGCCGGTTACGGCCGCCTGTTCATCACTCGGCCTTGACGTTGAAGATGACGCCGGTGGTGTGCAGGCCCATGGACGGCATGAGCTGCATCCGATCCAAGGGCGTGAGTGATCTTCAGGGCATTGACGTTCGCGACATCGACGTCGAAGGCGTGCGCGTCATTGAAGGGAACGTTGACCGTGTCGATCTCCCTTGCCGTCGGCGAAGATCTGGACCTTGACGGTGAGGTCGGAGCTCTTGGAGTCATTGGCCTGACCGGCGTTGAACGTGACCTTCTGGAATTTATTGGCCAGGCGCAGCTCGATCTCGCCGTTGTGCTGCCAGTCGAGGTCGGTGCCGATCCCCATGACGCCGGTGGATGAGGCGACGTCGTACTGCTTCTCGTTCCAGCTGCTCGCCGACGACGGCTGCTGGAAGTCCGAGAGCCTGAGCTCTCGTCCCTGGTGTTCTCCGGGGTGAGGCCGTTCGTTCCGGAGACTCGCCGAGGCCGAGGGGTCGCCTGAAGCGGTGGCGGAGGCCGTATCGGTGGCGCTGGCCGTGGCGGAGGCCGACGCCGATGCCGACGCTGATGCGGTGGCGCTGGGAGTGGCCGACGGGGAGGCGGCTGCAGTCGTCGCCGGAGCCGAGGAGGAGGGATGAGGAGGAGAACGGCAGGGCTGCCGCAGGCAGCCAGGGACAGGGCGGTGATGGGAAGAAGGGCGGTGGCGATTCGACGCGCGGGAGATGGTTTCGAAGAACTCATGACGCCAGAATAGCGATATCAGTAGACGGGTCTCGATGATTCTGGAAACTGAATACTGCGACGAAGTGGGGCGATCCTATTTTTGACCGATTGAGGAAATATGTTTTCAGACCCCCGTTCGTCGTTGCTGTTGTTCACGAATGTGGGTGCGAGTGGAGTGTTCCTCCGTTTCTTCGGGTTTCCTCGAGGTTTCGTCGGCAGGTCGTACGGCCTCTGCGGGGCTTCAGTCTTATGCGGTCGGGCCCTACGCGGCTCTCCGCGTTGAGTGATACGACGATGCATGCGCCGTTCTTCGCGAGACGTCCACATCCATAGGAGGATTGCAGAGGCCTCGCCGATGAGACCGCGCCGTCAGCGGTGCCCGTCAGCGCCCTCGACCTCGACGATGACGGGGACGTGGTCGGAGGCGCCCTTGCCCTTGCGCTCATCGCGGTCGATAGCCGCGCCGGTGACCCGCTCGCCAGGGCCGGCGAGGCGTAGACGAAGTCGATGCGCATGCCCTCGTTCCTCGGGAAGCGCAGCTTCTGATAGTCCCAGTAGGTGTAGTTGGCGACCCGCTCACGGGTGACCTCGTGCATGCCCACCTCGGCGAAGGCGGCGAAGGCCTCCCGCTCCGGCGCCGAGACGTGGGTGGCCCCCTCGAAGACGCTCATGTCCCACACGTCCTCGTCCCTCGGCGCCACGTTCCAATCGCCCACGAGCGCCAGCGGCAGGTCGGGTTCGGCCTCCAGCCAGGAGGCGACGTCCTCGCGCAGGATCCGCAGCCAGTCGAGCTTGTAGGTGTAGTGCGGGTGGGTGAGCTCGCGGCCGTTGGGCACGTACAGGCTCCACAGCCGCACCGGCGTCGCATCCGACGCCGCACCCACTGTCGCCCCGAGTGCCCGGGCCTCGACGACCGGTTCGCCCTCGGGCTTGGCCGCCCAGCCGGGCTGGCCCGGGAAGGAGGTATCGATGTCATCGAGTCCCACGCGCGAGGCGATCGCCACCCCGTTCCACTGGTTGAGGCCGTGGATGGCCAACTCATAGCCGGCAGCCTCGAAGGGCTCGACCGGGAACTGGTCGGGGGCGGCACTTGATCTCCTGCATCGCCAGGGGCGTCGATGTTCTCGCGCTCCAGGAAGGCCAGGACGCGGTCGACGCGGGTGCGGATGGAGTTGACGTTCCAGGTGGCCAGACGCATGGCAGCAGGGTAGCCGGCGGCAGGGCGGGTTCCCATTGATCACTCAGTAAGCATCCTTAATCTGCCGTCATGGGAACAGCGCTTGTCACCGGGGCCACGAGCGGCCTCGGCCTTGAGTTCGCCTGGCAGCTGGCTCAGGCGCGTCATGACCTCGTCCTCGTTGCGCGCACCCCCGAGCGCCTGCGGCAGGTGGCTGAGGAGATGCGGCAGTTCGCCGGCGTCCAGGTGGAGGTCCTGCAGGCCGACCTGTCCGAGCGCGATGAGCTCGAGCTCGTCGCCGAGCGTCTGCGCGAGCCAAGCAAACCCGTAGGGCTCCTGGTCAACAACGCCGGCTTCGGACTGGGGCAGCGCTTCGTCGGGGAGACCTGGCCCGCGAGGAGCAGGCCCTCGACGTCATGGTCCGGGCGGTCATGGTGGCCTCCCACGCGGCGGCCGACGCCATGGTGCGGCGCGGACGCGGCGCCATCCTCAACGTCTCCTCCGTTGCTGCGCACAATGTCGTAGGTACCTACTCGGCCCACAAAGCCTGGGTGCTCCGGTTCACCGAGGGGCTGGCCGTCGAGCTCGCAGACACCGGCGTGACCGCCACGGCGCTGTGTCCGGGGCTGGTCCACACCGGCTTCCACGCGGCGGCCGGCATCGATGAGACCCAGTGGAAGGACTTGCTGTGGCTGGACGCCGAGCGCGTGGTCAGTGACGGACTCACTGCGGTGCGCCGCGGCCAGGTCATCTGCACCCCGAGCCTGCGCTACCGCAGTGCCAACGCCATACTGCGACTGGCACCCCGCTGGCTCGTGCGCCGAATGGCCGGTGACCTTGAGCGTTCCGGCCGGGACGCTCAGTAGAGTCGGCGAGCTTTCCGGAGAATCGCCCAGGGCTGAGGGCCTCCGCTGGTCAGGAGGGCCGCGACCCTGCAACGATCGCACCATGGCTTCCATTACCTTCCACGGAGACCCCGTCAGCACCGTCGGTGAGCTGCCCGCTGTGGGCTCGACCGCGCCCGCCTTCGAGCTCGTGGGCGCCGATCTTGCCCCGGTGACCAGTCAGTCCCTGGCTGGCCGCCGCGTGGTCCTCAACATCTTCCCTCGGTGGACACCGGGGGTGCGCCGCCTCCGTGCGGCAGTTCAACAAGCTCGCCTCCGAGCTGGACAACACGACCGTGGTCTGCGTCTCCGCCGACCTGCCCTTCGCCGGCTCCCCGCTTCTGCGGCGCCGAGGGCCTCACCAACGTGGTGACCGGCTCGACCTTCCGCTCCTCTTTCGGTGCCGACTACGGCGCCACCCTGGTCGACGGCCCGCTGGCCGGCCTGCTGTCGCGCGCCGTCGTGGTCCTCGACGAGTCCGGCACGGTCATCTACACCGAGCAGGTCCCCGAGGTCGGCCAGGAGCCCGACTACGACGCCGCCGTGGCTGCCCTGTCCTGACCTTCTCGCATCGAGAGTCATCCAGAGCCCGCCCTCTTCCGCGTCACGCGGAAGAAGGACGGGCTCTTCATCATCAGCGGGTGTCCACCCGGCGCGCGAGTCCTCGCGCCCACTACCATCGGAGTCGTGAGCACCAACGATTCCCCACATCGCCCGTCTGGCCGAGCTCGTCAACGAGCTGTCCGTCGTCCGAGGCAAGGTCACCCTCGCCTCTGGCCTCGAGTCCGATTTCTACGTGGACATGCGCCGCGCCACGCTCCATCACGAGGCCGCCCCCTCATCGGCCACGTCATGCTCGACATGCTGGAGGAGGCGGGCCTGGGCACCGACGACATCGACGCCGTCGGCGGCCTGACCATGGGGGCCGACCCCGTGGCCGCCGCCATGCTGCACGCCGCCGCCTCGCGCGGCCTGGACCTGGACGCCTTCGTCGTGCGCAAGGCCGCCAAGGACCACGGCATGCGCCGTCGCATCGAGGGCCCCGACATCGCCGGGCGCTCCGTGGTGGTCTTGGAGGACACCTCCACCACCGGCGGCTCCCCGCTGGAGGCTGTCGAGGCCCTGCGCGAGGCGGGCGCCGATGCGCGCCGTGGCCGTCATCGTCTGACCGGGCCACCGGCGCGCGCAGACGCATCGAGGCCGCCGGCCTGCCCTACTACGCGGCACTCGGCCTGGCCGACCTCGGCCTGGAGTGAGCATCCGACGGCGCCCGCCGGCATCCGCCCGCCGGGGCGAGGACGCTGATCGCATGGATCAGCCCGTCGACCTGCCTGAGGGGGAGCACCGGCCCGTGGTGCCCGCTCGGGCTGCGGCACCTTCCCCTGAGCGCTCGGCGTCCCCGGGGCCTCCGCACCGAGCCCGGAAGAGGACCGGCCGGCCGATGTCCGCCAGATCGGCGTCGGCCCCTGGCCCGGCGGCCCCGAGGCCCTGGCCCGCTGACCCCCGCTACGACCGCGAGCGCTGCTCGCGGGAGGCGACCGGCGCAACGTCGTCGACCGCTACCGCTACTGGACCATCGCGGCGATCCGCGCCGACCTGGCCGCCCGCGCCCACCGGCTGCACATCGCCATCGAGAACGTCAGCCAGGACCTCAATATCGGCTCGATCGTGCGCAGTGCCAACGCCTTCAACGTCGCCGGAGTCCACATCATCGGCCGACGCCGCTGGAACAAGCGCGGCGCCATGGTCACCAACCGCTACCTGGACGTGCGCCACCACCCCGAGCCCGGCGAGCTGCTCTCCTGGGCGGCCGCTGAGGGCTATGAGGTCATTGGTATCGACAACGGCCCCGGGGCCCAGCCCCTGGAGGCCGCCGACCTGCCCGAGCGCTGCCTCATGGTCTTCGGCTCCGAGGGGGAGGGCATCAGCCCCGAGCTGAGCGCCGGCTGCTCCCGACTGCTGCGCATCGGTCAGTACGGCTCCACCCGCTCCATCAACGTGGCTGCCGCAGCTGCCGTCGCCATGCACACCTGGATCCTCCAGCACGCGGGCCCCGGCCCCGACTGAGCCTCAGGTGCTGAGCCTCCCTCCATGGGTCCGGGGCTCACGGCGCCGGCACCGCCTCCAAGCGGCCCGGCCCCTGTCCGGGACCATGATCCGGTTCACGTGGGTCCGAATTCGTGGAACAATCGGCCCCGCACCACTGACTCATACAGACATCAGGAGGCACCCAGTGGCCATTGCAACCCCGGAGTCCTACGCCGACATGCTTGACCGCGCGAAGGCCGGCAAGTACGCCATCCCCGCGATCAACGTCACCTCGTCCCAGACTCTGTCCGCCGCCCTCAAGGGCTTCGCCGACGCCGAGTCCGACGGCATCGTCCAGATCTCCAACGGTGGTGCCGCCTACTGGTCCGGGTCCTCGCGCCTCGACCGCGTCAAGGGCTCGATCGCCTTCACCGCCTACGCCCGCGCCGTGGGCGACCTCTACCCCGTCACCATCGGTCTGCACACCGACCACTGCCCCAAGAAGCTCCCTGGCCGACTGGATCCACCCGCTCATGGAGATCGAGGCCGAGCAGGTCAAGAACGGTGAGCTGCCGATGTTCAACTCCCACATGTGGGACGGCTCCGCCGAGGCCCTCGACGACAACATCGAGATCGCCGTCGACATGCTCAAGCGCTCCAAGGCCGCCAACGTCGTCCTCGAGATCGAGATCGGCGCCGTGGGCGGCGAGGAGGACGGCATCAAGGGCGAGGAGAACGCCAACCTCTACACCACGGCCGACGACGCCTGGAAGGCCATCGAGGCCCTCGGCCTGGGTGAGAACGGCCGCTACATCACCGCCCTGACCTTCGGCAACGTGCACGGCTCCTACAGCCCGGCCACGTCAAGCTCCGCCCGGAGATCCTCGGCGAGATCCAGGACGATGTGGCCAAGCGCCTCGGCGACCGCCTGTCCTCCAAGGTCGGCGACAAGAACTCGCCCTTCGACCTGGTCATGCACGGCGGCTCCGGCTCCACCGACGAGGAGATCGCCACCGCGGTGCGCAACGGCGTCATCAAGATGAACGTCGACACCGACACCCAGTACGCCTACACCCGCCCGGTCGCCGGCTGGATGTACACCAACTACGAGGGCGTCCTCAAGATCGACGGCGAGGTCGGCAACAAGAAGCAGTACGACCCGCGCGCCTGGGGCAAGGCCGCCGAGGAGGGCATGGCCGCCCGCGTCGTCGAGGCCTGCGAGCGCCTCGGCTCCGTCGGCTCCGCCCGCAGTGAGCCCTCGCCCCGTTCAGGGGTGAGCGGTTGAACGGCTGAGCAGCCGCCCGCTGTCGTGGCCCCGGCACCATCGAGGTGCCGGGGCCACGTCGTGTCTGCTCGAGCGGGCGGAGAAGAGCCCTCGCGATGGGGAAATACCCGAGTCGGTTACATTCTTGCAGGGCAGGGCGGAGATGGCGGTCTGTGTGTAATGGGATGTGGGACTCCGCGGAATAACGGGAAAAACAGACTAGAGGTTGATTATCGTCAGAAGAGACCCAGGTCACTGATTGCAAACCTTGCAGCAATGGGGGCTGAAATGTGCCATGATTGGTCGTCGCCGCGAAGCCGACGGACCCACCGCCGGTGACACGGCAGTCGCACCTCGCGGACGCCTCGTCCGCACCTGTCCCATGCGTCCAAAGGAGGACCTCCAATGCGACTCATCTCCCGCCGCTCCATGCTGGGCGGAACTGCCGCGATCGCCGTCGCCGCGACTCCTGGCGGCCTGCTCGAAGAGCTCGTCCGGCTCCGACGGCGATGGGGGCGTCTACTTCCCTCAACTTCAAGCCCGAGTCGGAGCAGGCCTTCAGGACATCGCGGCCGCCTACACGAAGAAGACCGGCGTGGCCGTCAAGGTCGTCACCGCCGCCTCCGGAACCTACGAGCAGACCTTGAAGTCCGAGGTCGCCAAGTCCAACCCGCCCACCCTGTTCAACCTCAACGGCCCCGTGGGCTACGGGAACTGGAAGGAGTACGCCTCCGACCCTGTCCGACGCCGACTTCACCAAGCAGATGACGGATGAATCCCTGGCCCTCAAGGGGCGACGAGGGCAAGGTCGTGGGGGTGCCGCTGGCCATCGAGGGCTACGGCATCATCTACAACGCCGCCATCCTCAACAAGTACTTCGCCATGGAGGGCGCCAAGGCCACCGCCGTCGATCAGATCAAGGGCTTCGACAAGCTCAAGGAGGTCGTCGAGGACATGCAGGCCAAGAAGGCCGACCTCGGCATCGAGGGCGTCTTCGCCGCGACCTCCTGTCCCCAGGCGAGGACTGGCGCTGGCAGACCCACCTGGCCAACTACCCCGTTTACTACGAGTACCGCGACGCCAAGGTCGACGACCTCACCGAGCTCAAACTGACCTACTCGGACAGCTACAAGCAGATCTTCGACCTCTACCTCAACAACTCCACGATCGCTCCCCACCGAGGCCAGCGCCAAGACGGTCACCGACTCCATGGCCGACTTCGCCCTGGGCAAGGCCGCCATGGTCCAGAACGGGAACTGGGGCTGGTCGCAGATCTCGAGGTCTCCGGCAACACGGTCAAGGCCGAGGACGTCCACTTCCTGCCGATCTACGTCGGCGTGTCCGGTGAGGACAAGAGCAACATCGCCATCGGCACCGAGAATTACCTGACGATCAACTCCCAGGCCTCGACGACGCCCAGAAGGCCACCAAGGACTTCCCTCACCTGGCTGTTCACCGACGCCGAAGGCTCCAAGCTCGCCGCCGAGAAGCTCAGCAACATCGCGCCCCTACAAGGCCTACGCCGAGCTGGTCCCCCTCCGACCCGCTGGGCAAGGAGGTCGCCGAGGCCATCGCCAACAAGGACCTCACCCCCGTCAAGTGGGTCTTCCTGACCTTCCCGAGTCAGGACTTCAGGGACCAGCTCGGCCAGCACCTGGCTCCAGTACGCCTCCGGCAGCTCGGACTGGGCGAAGGTCAGAGACTCTTCGTGACCGACTGGGCCTCCGAGAAGAAGTCGGCTAAGGAGGGCTGACGCCGTCGAGTCGCCCCAGTCCGTCCAGCCCGCCTGAGTTCGTTGACGACGGTGCGACGGCGACTCATCTCCCCATCCCCCTCTCCGTCCGGGGCGGCGTGTCTGAGCCGATCGGCCCTGTGCGTCGCCGCCCCGGCGGGAGCCCTCTGGTACCTGGCCGTCCCGGCGGGTACCGGTCGCACCTCGAGGCAGATATGACCAAGGCACTGAAAAAGTTCTTCCCAGTATTCGCGGGGCCGACCCTGTTGGCCTTCATGATCGCGTTCATCGTTCCCCTTCTTTATGGGGCTCTATCTCTCCTTCACCAAGTTCAGCACCCTGACCAATGCGCGGTTCGTGGGCGCTGACAACTACGCCAGGGCCTTCAGTGAGAAGAGCCATTTCCTTCCGGCTCTGGGATTCACCGCTCTCGTATCGATCATCTCAATCGTCACAGTGAACCTGGGCGCCTTCGCCCTGGCCTACTTCCTGACCCGCAAGCTGCGCGGCACCAACTTCTTCCGCGCCGTGTCTTCATGCCCAACCTCATCGGCGGCATCGTCCTGGGCTACACCTGGCAGGTCATGCTCAACGCGATCCTTCAGCGCTGGGGGCAGACCATCGTCAATGACTGGCGACTGGGCCTGGCCGGCCTGGTCTTGCTTGTCAACTGGCAGCTCATGGGCTACATGATGGTCATCTACATCGCCGGTCTGCAGAACGTGCCGCCTGAGCTCATCGAGGCCTCCCAGATCGACGGCGCCGGCCGGTGGCAGACACTGCGCAACGTGACACTGCCGATGATCATGCCCTCGATCACCATCTGCCTGTTCCTCACCCTGGCCAACACCTTCAAGATGTACGACCAGAACCTCGCCCTGACCAACGGGGGCCCCGGCCAAGCAGACCCAGATGGCCGCACTCAGCATCGTCAACACGATGTACAAGAAGATCGGCCAGGAGGGCGTCGCCCAGGCCGAGGCCGTCATCTTCTTCCTCATCGTCGCCGCCATCGCGCTCATCCAGCTGCGCGCCACTCGTTCCAAGGAGGTCGACGCGTGAGCACCGCCGTCCAGACTCAAGTCCCCGGATCCGCAGCCCCGGCCCGCAGGGCGGGCCGGAAGACCGCCCGGCACACGCCTGGCCAGAACGCGCTCGTGGGGGTGCTGGGAGTCCTGGCCCTCGTGTGGGTCATCCCCTGGCCTTCATCCTCATCAACTCCTTCAAGGGCAAGTTCTACATCTCCGACAGCCCCTTTGCCCTGCCGACCCCCAAGACTTTCGCCGGCCTGGACAACTACGCCACCGGCCTGGCCCTGTCGGGTTCGCCAGCGCCATGGGATGGTCGCTGTTCATCACGGTGGGCTCCGTCGTCGTCATCGTCTTCCTGACAGCGATGACCGCCTACTACATCACCCGCATCAAGACGTGGTGGACCTCGGCGATCTACTACGCCTTCGCCTTCTCCATGATCGCTCCCTTCCAGATGGTCATGTTCCCCACCGTCAAGGTGGCCGACATGCTCGGCCTGGCCACGCCCTGGGGCATGATCGTCCTCTACCTCGGTTTCGGCGGCGGACTGTCGGTCTTCCTGTTCGCCGGCTTCATCAAGTCGATCCCCATGGAGATCGAGGAGGCCGCCCTACATGGACGGCTGCTCCCCGCTGCAGACCTACTTCAGGTGGTCATGCCACTGCTCAGGCCGACGGCGGTCACCGTGGCGATCCTCAACGCCATGTGGGTGTGGAACGACTTCCTCCCTGCCCAACCTCGTCATCGGCCAGGACGAGCGCTACAAGACGATCCCGATCGTCATCCAGTCGCTCGTCGGCTCCAACGGAACCGCGACATGGGCGCCCAGATGGCCATGCTGGTCTTTCGCCATCGTCCCGATCGTGGCCTTCTACCTCTTCGGTCAGAAGCACATCATCGAGGGCGTGGCCGCCGGAGCGGTCAGGGCTGATGCCTTGAGGACAACTCCCGACTCGGGTGGTTCCCGACGCCCCGCCGCGGGCGTCGGGAACCACCCGTATCACTCCCACCCGCTACCGCACGAGCCCTGCACGAAGGAGAACCCGTGGCGCTGTTCCCCGGTTCTGACAGCCCGGCCTACCGGGCCTGGTCCGCAGCGGCCGACGTCGTCATCCTCAACGCCCTGACCCTGGCCGGTTGCCTGCCGGTGGTGACGGCCGGCGCCTCCCTGACGGCCTGCGCCCGCGTGGCCGGTGAGATGGCGGCCGATGACGACCCGGCCGTCGTCGCCACCTGGTGGCACTCCTTCCGTCTCAACCTGCGTCGGTCCCTGGCCTGGTGGCTGCCTGTGCTCAGGCTGCTGGTGCTGGGCGTTTGGGAGTACCTGGTCCTTTTCGGCTCCTCTTCGGGAGACCGGCACGGTACCGTGAACGGCGCGGTGTCCGGACTGGTGCCGGCCGGGGAGTACTCCTGGCCGCGATCCTCATCTGGCTGCCGGCGCTGGCGGCCTTCTTCGACGCGCCGATCACCCGGCACCCTGTCCAACGCCGTGCGGCTGGCCGTAGGGGCGTCTCGGGATCACGGCGCTCGCGCTGGTTATCGTGGCGGCACCGGTGATCGTCTTCGGGCGCTGCCGGCTATGAGAGGCGCAGTCATCTGGTTTATGGTCCTCATCGGCCCGGCCTTCCAGATTCATCTCATCGCGCTGCTTCAGCGCCCCACGGTCGTGAGGCTCACGGCTTGCGCCCAGCAGTCATCCTGACCGGTGTCGCCTGGAACGGCCGGGGAGACGGTTGCGGCGTGATGTGGCACGCCCGGCTCCGGTAGGCTAAAGGGTGGCGTGCCCGCCGGCACGCCGTCGCCGAAGCCAGGGAGCAGCCATGCCAGCCGTTGTCGTCGTCGGGACCCAGTGGGGGACGAGGGAAAGGGCAAGGCGACTGACCAGCTCGGTCAGGACGTCGACTACGTCGTCACGTTCAACGGCGGGAACAACGCCGGCCACGCAGTGGTCATCGACGGGGAGAAATTTCGCCTTCCACCTCCCTGCCTGCCGGCGTGCTGACCCCCGGGGTGACCCCCATCATCGGCAACGGCGTCGTCGTCGACCTGGAGGTCCTCTTCAGCGAGATCGCCGAGATCGCCTCCGCGGCAAGGGACGCCTCCAGCCTCCTCATCAGCGCCAATGCCCGCATCATCCCCTCCCTACAACCGGATCCTGGACCGCACCACCGAGCGCTTCCTCGGCTCGCGCCAGCTGGGCACCACCGGCCGCGGGATCGGTCCCACCTACGCGGACAAGATGAACCGCGTGGCATCCGCGTCCAGGACCTCTTCGACGAGTCGATCCTGCGTCAGAAGGTCCGCTCCGCCCCTGGACCAGAAGAACAGCCTCTTCCTGAAGGTCTTCAACCGGGCCGCCATCGACGCCGACGCCGTCGCCGACGAGCTGCTCTCCTACGCCGAGCGGGTCCGCCCCATGGTCGTCGACTGCTCCCTGGTCCTCAACAGCGCCCTCGACCAGGGCAAGACCGTCCTGTTCGAGGCCGGCCAGGCCACGATGCTCGACATCGACCACGGCACCTACCCCTTCGTCACCTCCTCCAACCCCACCGCCGGCGGTGCCTGCACCGGCACCGGGGTGGGCCCCACCCGGATCGACTCGGTTGTCGGCGTCGTCAAGGCCTACACCACCCGCGTGGGGAGGGGCCCCTTCCCCACCGAGCTGCACGACGACGTGGGCGAGCGCCTGCGCCCGAGGGCGGCGAGTACGGCGTCACCACCGGTCGGCCGCGCCGCTGCGGCTGGCACGACGCCGTCGTCACCCGCTACGCGGCCCGCGTCAACGGGCTCACCGACCTGGTTATGACCAAGCTCGACGTCCTCACCGGGCACGAGACCATCCCCGTGTGCGTCGCCTACGACATCGACGGCACCGTCACCCAGGAGATGCCGCTGACCCAGTCTGACTTCCACCACGCCGTCCCCGTTTACGAGGAGTTGCCCGGCTGGAGTGAGGACATCAGCAAGGTGCGCCGCTTCGCCGACCTGCCCCAGGCGGCCCAGGACTACGTGCTGCGCATCGAGGAGCTGGCCCGCTGCCGCATCTCCGCGATCGGTGTCGGGCCGGGCCGCGAGGCCACGATCTCGCGTCACTCCCTCATAGGCTGACATCGCCAGAGGACCGTGAGCAGTAGCGGTTACCCGACGGCGTCGGACGGCGCAGTCGGCGGCGGCGAGGCGGCTTTCGGGAGCGTGCCGACCGCGGGCGGGCCGTCGAGGGATACTCGGTGCTGGTGCTCAGCGCTATTGCCCTGGCCATTGGTGTCTCGCGCTTGCGGCCTCGAAGGCGCCGCTGGGGACGATGCTCGTCGTGGGCGCCGTGAGCGCCGCCCCGTACGGGGCGGGCAGAATCTCGATGAGCCGCCGGGTGCAACGGTCGGCCGACTACTGGCGTCAGGAGCCTGGATTCATCCAGTTCGGGCCCCTCTCGCGGCCTCGGCCTGGGCGACTACCTGCCTGCTATCGTGGCGTCGGCGGGAGCGCTCGCGGCCATGTGGATGCAGCCTCCTCGGCGTGGCTGACATCAACGGCGCGTGGACGCTCACACTGGCGGTCTTCGTGCTACTCGGGTCGGCGCTGACCCTCGCCACCGTCCCCACCGGGGGCAGGGGAGCACCGGAGATCATTCTGACCCCTGATGCAGCATGGATCTGGACAGGTGGTCGAAAGCGTGCCCTGCATCCCGTGGACGGCGCAGCCGAATCTTGAGGCGAGCATCGTCCACCGATTGCGTCCGCACGTCATGATCACTGGGCGGTGCGGGAGGCCCGGGCTGCTTCTTCCCATCTTCGTCCTGCCCATCGGTCACGTACAGCTTTCACGCCGTCCTTGCGTTCTATGCCGCTCACGCCGATCTGCGAGGGGAACTCGCCTCCGACCAGGGCCTCGCAACGGGTTCGGGCGCTCATGTCCGCACCCGTCCCGGCCGGTGAGAGGACGGCGTCCGACGTCGCCGCGACTCAAGGGGGCTGCTCGACCGGCCGCCACGCCGTCGTACCCGGTCTCACCGTACGCGGGAGTGGCGTACCAGGACTCCCCGTATGGCGGCTCGCCGTACGTGACGGCGCCGCCCGGTGCGGCGAGGCCTCGGTCTGCGGTACCTGAGACGATGGAGCTGCTTGCCTCCGCCACGAGTGGAGCCGCACCCGCGCCTGTTCCGGTCGGGAGCGGAGCTGCTCCTGCATACCCGCAGACGGCGGCCTCGCATGACCCTAGCAGAAGACGGACGACAGGACGAAGGGCGAACCTCCTCCGAGCCGCAGTCGTGCCCAGGAGGCGGATCGCAGGTGCGCCGTGCCCCTGGCGCATCCTGACCTGGGCCGTCATCGTCCTCGTGGGCTCGGCCTACGGCACCAGCAGCCAGCAGGTCGGGGCATTCCTCTTGGGTCGCTGTTGTCTTCCTGGTGCTCCTCATCCACGCCGTTGCGCTCGCCGGAGCACGCCGATGCTGAACGGTTGCCGGTCGGCGGTGGACATGGAGTCCCTGAGGGAATCCGCCTGAGAAGCACGTGGTTCGTTCCCCTGGCTCTCCGCGTGGAAGCGGCGCTCGTGGCGCTGGGAGCCTGGCGTCGATGGGGCTCCTGGCGGTCGGCGATCGTACCGATCGAGCGGGCATTGTCTTGTCGCTCCTCATCGCGATGGTCCTCCTCGTGACGGCCGGCTTCCCTCGGGCTGACGGCGCCACGACCTCGCCGCAGCACTGAAATCATCCTCGACCCGGAACGTATCCGTACCGCAGCGGGCACAAGCCGGGAGTCGCCGTTCTGGTGGATGGACCGGCCGCGGGTCGTAGGCATCGACTCGGGCGGAACGGTCCTGATCGAGATCGAGACCGGCGGGGCGGGTACGGGCCCGCTTGGGGACCCCTTCCGCTGACCTATGTCCAGTTGCAGCGGATCATCGATTTCTACTCGAGTCATCCCTGAGCTGCGTGATGAGCTCTGCCGATGAGCGGGGGCTGGAAAGCGTGCGGGAGCTCATGGGTGCGCGAGCTGAAAGTCAGTGACTTCCGTAGTTGTAGTGGTTCGGTGACTGGTAGGGTCCGCCCGCGGGAGGAGCCGAGCCGGGAGGCTGTTGGTGGTAGACGGCAGGCGCCCGGGTATCCGGCCTGTCCGACCGGCGTCGCCGATGAAGCCAGCCTGCTGAGGAGCCTGTGGGGGTAGGTCTGCGGGTGGCTGGTGCCCGGCACAGGGAGAGGCCTGTGGGGATTGGGCAAGAGACTGGTATGCCGGTGCTCCCGTCGGGCATTGAACGACTGCTGCCCCAGAGCCGCCAGGTACCTCCGTTCCCCGGTTCTTCTTGTTGGAGTTGCTGATGAGGGCGATCGCTCCTCCCACCGCCATCGCAATAATGATGAAAACGATGATGATCATCACTCCAGTGGACGAGGCGGATCGTGAGCTGGATGTGGCCTCGGCGGTGTGTCCTTTCCGCGGTCTTGTTGTCATAAAAATCATTGAAGGAGACCTTATTCTGCTTCTCTCCCTCGATCGTTCCTCCGCCGGCGTCTGTGACTCTTTCCGGGAAGATGACTGACAGCGTCACCGAACTGTTCTTCTTCTTGTCGGTCTCGGATGCGTTGCTGGTGTCGACGACGTACTCATCTCCATCATGGCTCACGTAGTTATTGCCGGAGATCGATGTGTTGAGGACCGCTTTGCAGGTTGGAGTTCCGTCCTCGGAGGAGAAGGTCACCTGGGTTTTTGCCTTGTTCTTTGAAAAAGTTCTCTTCGACGCAGAACTCTTTGAGACTCTGTTCATCATCGGACGGTGCGGTCGCCAAGAAGGTTGTTGTCACATCGTCATCCGACTTGATGCTGATCTCAATACTGACTGTCTCTTCATCCGAACTCGCTAAAGGCACGGCGGACTCGCCGGCGCCACTGTCGCCGAGAGAAGGGAGTGATGAGCCAGAGAATGGCAATGAGGCCGACTGCTGAAATGTGCCTGAGGGCTGGATGGCGCATGTGCCACCTTAAAGCTGTGTGGATGGAAATATGTCGATCTGTCCCTGCTGTCAGTGGTTCTGACCGATAAAGCTCGAAGCCAGTGGAGGATTTTTACCGGAGTGTCTGCGCAAGAAATTGCATTGTGCCCCGGATCCCTGCGAATCCGGGGCCACAAGACCTAACGAGTGAAAGAAAAGAGAGAGGGCAGGGTCAGTAGGTCTGTCCGGGCTGGCCGCCGTAGGGCTGTCCGGGCTGAGCCTGAGGAGCGCCGTAGCCCGCCTGCTGCTGTCCGGGCTGGCCGCCGTAGGGCTGTCCGGGCTGAGCCTGGAAAGCAGGGGTTGGGGTCGTATCCCTGGGTGGGCACTGGGCCGTAGGGGAAGGCTGGCCCTTGTTGTTCTTGCCGCGGGTGATGAAGAAGGCGGCGGCGCCTCCGCCGATCACCACTAGCGCGCCCACGGCGATGAGGGATCCAGACCCACACGGGAGTCGAGCCGTCTCCGCCCCTGACCGTGTGGAGTCGAGGTCGGTGAAGGTGACCTTGTTGCCTTCGACCTTGCCACCGTCGCCCTCGGTGACCTTGCCGGGGAAGGTGATGGTCTGGGTGACGTCCAGCTGGCTCGCGCTGGAGGAGCTCTCCTCGTTGCCGAGCTTGACGACATACTCCTTGCCCTCGTGCTTGATCTGCCCGTCGCTGTCCTTGATAGGACCGGAGCCTTCGACGGTGCAGATAGCCTTGTCTCCTCCTCCTTGAAGTCGGCTTTGGTGTCGACCTTGCCGACATCAGCTCCCGCCGAAGGTCTCGGCTTTGCAGGTCTCCTTGTTGAAAATGTCGAGACCTGTGGAGTCTGTCACGACCATCTTGATGGAATACGTGTCATCGGACTTGATCACGACATCCGCCGTGATCTCGAGGGAGAGAAGGAGCCGTCAGCCGGAGGCGGCGTGTCCGGGCGCACCGACCAGGGCGAGGGTGGTGGACAGGGTGAGGACGACAGGGCAGTCAACACAGATAGGGGCGCAGGGATGCGGCGAGTGGCGGCAGGTGTCATGACCTCACAGTAGCGGTTTCTGCGCCTAGTTGTAACCAGAATTTGATGGGGACGGTTCCCCGTTCTGGACCGTCGCTGAGGCAGACTCGCCCGAGGGCCGGCTCGCGGCAGCTCGAGCGGCTATCCGCCCTGGTGGGGCGGGAAGCACTGTTCGCCCTCACCCCGGTGCGCTCCTGCGGCGGCCTGAAGTCCGCGTGACCACGTCCCTGTCCCTCTTGCTGGGAACCTGTTGCTGGGGAACCTGCGTACCCCGGGCTGGGGAGTAGAACCTGTTGCCCTCCGGGGCGCTGTAGACGCTGGAGCCCTCCGGGGCGCTGTAGACGCTGGAGCCTCCGGGCGCTGTGAGACACTGGGGCCGTCCGGGGCGCTGTAGACGCTGGAGCCCCTCCGGGGCACTGTAGATGCCGGGTCCGGCTGAATAGCCTGCGTTTTGAGGTGGGAAGACACCGGCGCCCGGGCCTGGCTCGACGTACGGGGAGTAGCCGGCCTGATGATCGGCGACGGGATAGGGCTGGGTTGGCCCCGGCATCGGCTGCTGGGCACCTGGAAGAGGAGACTGGTACGGGCCGTTGATGTAGACATCTGGGGGCAGCGCCGGCGGCTCCGGCGTCCTGCGGGGCCTCGCCGTACAGGGGCACGGGGTCCCGCTGCTGGGCGCGACGAACCCTGAAGAGGTGAGAGCATGACGCCTGCGACGATGAGGAGCACGACGCCGCCCGCCGCGGCGATCATCCACCATCGCAGCTGAAACTTCCGTCCTCGCCTTCGGCATGGAGGCCCTCGGAGTTCTCCAGGGCATTGTCCCAGGTGACCTTGTTGCCGTCATTCCTCCCATTGGACTTCGTCACCTCGCCGGGAAAGGTCACGGATACGGAGACCTTGGTGCTGCCGCCGATGTCCTGGGAGGAGAGCTGGGGGTTCTTCGAGCCGAGTTTGCTCAGGGAGCCGGGGGACAGATCGAAGATATACCGCCCGTCCTTGTGCTTGATCGTCCACGTGTCGGTTTTGAGCTTGTTGACCGGGACTGACTTGGCGGTGACCTGACATGCCGGGTCACCGTTGTGGGACGTGTAGGTATAAGTCGCCTCGACGCCGTCGGGCAGCGGGCTCGACTTCCCCAGCTCCTTCTCGTTGCACTTCTCTTTGGTGATGAGCTGCAAGCTGGAGGTGTCCCACATGATGTAGGTCATGTCGGCGGTCTCGTTGTCATGGATGACGAAGTCGTAGTGGACTCCGCATCCCGGCCAGGATCAGGGCGAGAGCGGTTAGTGCCGCCCAGGCCACCGGCCGTGGGACGTTGCGAGAGGCATCATTCATGCGTCGAGTCTAAATCGGTGCTGTTCCTGCAGGGAGCACCCGCCTGTCAATGGTTACTTCTTGCGCGTGCGTCGTCGGCGCGACATGCGTCCTGCTGCGCGCCGTCGCAGGACGCCACCGCCAGGACCCCGCCGAGCGCGACCAGGCCCGGCGGTCAGCCAGACGCCGGAGCGATTCCACCAGGACACGCCCCTGGAGTCCTGGGCGTAGCCCGAGGCACTGACGCCATGGCCACGGTGTCGGGGTCGTCCCAGGTGACCGTCGTGCCCTGAGACCTTGCCCCGCCGGACTGCGTTACCGCACCGGGAAGGTGATCTGAGACCTTGGTATCGACTATCCCTTTGAAGGACGTGCTGCCCGACTGGGGCTCGCCCTGGTCGTCTGACGGGCGGCTGCGGGCCTCCGGTGGCGCTCCCCGTCGCCCCGCCGGCCTGGCTGAGTCCTGCGAGGGGTCGGATGAGAGGGGTGGATCGTCACCTGTAGACGTCGCCGTCGCGCACGACGATGGTGTTCGGCTCGGCGCGTCGAGGCCTGCGGGACCTTCACCCCGCTGATATTCACCTGGCAGCCGAGTCCCGTCGTCGCCGGTGATCGGCTCGGCCTTGACCGTGGTCCCGCAGGTACTCCCAGGGTGGCCGGGATCGGAGTAGGTCGGAGCAGTCGGGGGCTTGCCCGGGGAAGACGGTGCCGGTCGTATCCCGCATCTCCAGGACGACGTCGTAGCTGCCCTGGGAGCTGATGGTCATGTCCATGTGGGCGGTGCAGGCGCTCAGCACCAGGCATGAGGCGGCGATGAGGACCGGGCGGCGCCAGCGAGCCGGAGTCGGGGGACGTGCGGCGGAGCACGGGGGACGGGACGTCGGGAGCGGATGCGACGGGCATCATGGGAACGCTACACGTTCGTACTGGACCTTCACTGAGGGCGGAACTGATGCCGTTTCAAACGCTGCTAAAAAGCCGTCATCCTCCCGAATGTGGCCGATCGCATGGCGTTGTGACCGGGTGGAGAGGCCGGGCTGGGACCTTCGGCGATGTGACCTCAGGCGCCGGGTGGGGAGTATTGCCCTCGACTGAGCGGGTCGGCAACGGCGTGCTCACCGGATCAACATGCAAGGAAGGGACTCGCATGACTGTGTCTCGAGAAGGACGTCCGCGCCGCAGCGCCGGCCAACGCCCTGAGAATGTCATCGAATTCGTCACGCGCATCGCCGAGCTGGCCAAGCCCGAGAACGTCTACTTCACGGACGGTTCACAGGAGGAGTGGGACCGTCTGACCACCGAGATGGTCGAGTCCGGCGTGTTCACCCGCCTCAACCCCGACAAGCGCCCCAACTCCTTCCTCGCGCGCTCCCTGCCCAGCGACGTCGCCCGTGTGGAGTCAGGACCTTCATCTGTTCCGAGAAGGAGGAGGACGCCGGCCCGACCAACAACTGGTACGACCCGGTCGAGATGAAGAAGATCCTCAACGAGAAGTTCGACGGCGCCATGCGCGGCCGGACCCTCTACGTCATCCCCTTCTCCATGGGTCCCTGGGCGGCCCCATCTCCCAGCTCGGCATCGAGGCTGACCGACTCCCCCTACGTGGTGGTCAACATGCGGATCATGACCCGCATGGGCTCGGCCGCCATGGACCTCATCGCCGAGGCCGCCCCTGGGTCCCCGGCCGTGCACTCCGTCGGCGCGCCGCTGGCTGAGCACGAGAAGGACACCACCTGGCCCTGCACGACGACGAAGTACATCACCCACTTCCCGGAGACCAATGAGATCTGGTCCTTCGGCTCCGGCTATGCGCGGCAACGCCCTGCTGGGCAGAGTGCTACGCGCTGCGCATCGCCTCGACCATGGCCCGCCGCGACGGCTGGATGGCCGAGCACATGCTCATCCTGCGCCTGACCAACGAGAAGACCGGCAAGCAGTACCACGTCACCGCCGCCTTCCCGAGCGCCTGCGGCAAGACCAACCTCGCCATGCTCCAGCCCACCATCCCGGGCTACAAGGTCGAGACCGTCGGCGACGACATCGCCTGGATGCGCCCCGGCCCCGACGGCCGCCTGCGCGCCATCAACCCCGAGGCCGGCTTCTTCGGCGTCGCCCCGGCACCTCCTACGACACCAACCCCATGGCCATGGACACCATGAAGGCCAACACCATCTTCACCAACGTCGCTCTGACCGACGACGGCGACGTGTGGTGGGGAGGGCATCGACGCCCCGATGCCGGAGCACCTCATCGACTGGCAGGGCAACGACTTCACCGGCCGATGCCGCCGAGGGCGAAGGCCGCCCACCCCAACAGCCGCTTCACCACTCCGGCCTCGCAGTGCCCGATCATCTGCCCCGACTGGGAGGCTCCCGAGGGCGTGGCCATCGACGCCATCCTCTTCGGCGGTCGCCGCGCCACCAACGTGCCGCTGGTCGCCGAGCAGTACGAGAACGCCCACGGCGTGTTCATCAGCTCGGCCGTGGCCTCCGAGGTCACCGCCGCCGCCCCTGGACGCCAAGGTCGGCTCTCTGCGCCACGACCCGATGGCCATGCTGCCCTTCTGCGGCTACCACGCGGCCGACTACTGGACGCACTGGCTGGAGATGCAGGAGCAGCTGGGCGACAAGTTCCCCAAGGTCTACCAGGTCAACTGGTTCCGCAAGGACGAGAACGGCAAGTTCATCTGGCCCGGCTACGGCGAGAACTCCCGCGTGCTCGACTGGATCGTGCGCCGCGCCTCTGGCGAGGCCGGGGCGATCGACGGCGTCACCGGCCGCTACCCCAAGTTCGAGGGTTCAACCTCGAGGGCCTCGACCTGGGCGAGGAGGAGTGGGCCAAGATGTACGACATCGACCCCGAGGCCTGGTCCGCCGAAATGGACGACACCGAGGAGTACTACAAGCAGTTCGGCGACAAGCTCCCGAGGCCATCAAGGAGCAGCTCGCCAAGTTCCGTGAGCGCATCGCCAAGGCCAAGAATGCCTGATCACGGCTGAGAGCCTTCCCTGCGAAGGACTCTGACGGGGGCTCCCACCGGTTCGCCGGTGGGAGCCCCCATCTCTCTATCACCGAGGTGGTGAGTGGTGCCCATCGTGACGGGCAGATTCCTGTGACGTAAAGGAATATAGTGGAAATAATACGGCGGGCGGGTGGGGCATCTATGGTGCTGCATCGAACCGCGGTGCGCCATGCGGAGGTGGTGAGGTGGAACGTCGAGAAAACTTCTACGTAAGTAATGTCCGCGGCATTCTAGGCGAAGATGGTATTGGTCGCTATACCCCAGACGGTTCCTTTGTGCGCCTCAAGAACCCCTTTAGAGGTTGGGCTACTCTCAAGTGTATTCATGAGGGCGACTGCAAGCTGATCCTGCGCAGGTCGACGATAGTGAGATTGGCTGCGGTGGCAGTGATAGTCATCTCTATTGCGTGGCTGTTCCTTCTTAATATGCGCCTGAGTGATTCTCTTTCGCCGGAAGATACTCACCTTCTTCTCTGCCTTACTGTAGGGGCGCTCGCGTGGGCGGTGAACACATTGCGAGCGCCGAACTGTTCTTAGCGAATCGGGCATTGAGATGCGGGGACTGCTCTTCACGGAGTTGCGCCCCTGGCCTGCAACTCGATCGAAAATAACCTTCTCCACTATCGAAATCGGTAGGCACTGTCCGTATGGAGTGCTCATCTACCGAAATCGATTGATGTTGATTAATGGGGCGCTGGACGACCTTATTAGACTACCGGGAAGCGTATCCTGGGTGGAAGGCGAATACATGATTGAGCGGATTTGGTCATTCGCCGAGGAGAAGGGCTGGGTGGTCTCCGATCTCGGTAATCTTCAGGCGGATCCTGAGATGGTACGGGCTCGCGGAGAGGTAAATAGGACGGCGATCGCGAATCGAAAGGAGTTGACCTACTGTGCTCCCGCTGTGCGGAAGCTGAAGGAAATGATGTGTAGTTGGGGCGTGATCATGTTCTTCATGGCTGCACTCCCCCTCGCGGGAGCGCAGGACGTGCTCAGGGATGACGCTCGCGATGTTTGGCTTGTAATGCTCGGAGTGACTCTACTCATCCTTGGTGCTATTCCGCGGTGATTCTATTGGTGGGAATAGTGTCCTGCTTTCGGAGGACGTTGGTCCGCCGGGCGGGGATTCAAGTCAAGGGGACGGGTTATTCCGTGGCCGGAGTCCCGCTCTGACTTGTATGTCGCAGGGTGATCGAGTCTTCTTAGCGGGGCGCGATGGTTCGCCCGTTCCCCTGCCTGCGACGGGGCTGGGGGATCGGTGGTTTTAAAAACGGCAGAGAGGGCGATAGCTCAGTGTGAATCCATATGGCTCTGGGGGTGACTCATGGTGTCGCAGAAGAGCGTGACCGATATATCCGTCTTCAGGACGAAGACATGCAACGAGACAGAGAAGTGTTTGAGATACGTGCAGGATTGAGATCATCGGCCACATTCAATGGTTGATTGCATTTCCTGGGAGAGGGTGACGTGTGATGATATCTTTTACGAGCCGTTCTGGTGGCGCCAGGGAACACCTCTGGAGGTTCCGGAAGCAGGCGCCCAGTCAGGAACAAGTCGCTGCGGGGTGGACGACTGAGACCTCAGATGGACGCCTGATACTGAGGGCGCTCAGTGCTCGTTCGGTACGTCGCGATGGCGGCGGCCGTCGTGGGAGTCGCCTGGATGGCGTCAACGGGGGGCGCAATTGCTGGGCTCGCTGATGAGCGGCTTCTATCGCTCCGATGACATGTATGTTCTTATGATGCTCAGCATTCCGACGATCTGGGGGATAAATGTTACGCGACGTAGATCTGTTCTGAGCGAGGTCCGGTGTTGAGATGCGGCGTCTTCTGTTCACTGAGCGACGTCCTTGGACGTCAGTGCTCTCAAGGTTCACGCTTTCGACGCCCTGATATGACTGCGCCTGGATCCGAAGGAGGAATCAGATCGAACTCGGATCGTACTCGTGAATGGTGATCGTGACGATCTCATCAGGCTTCAGGTTGTGTTCTCGGCATGACGCTGGATGATTCCAGCAACAGGGGCTCTGCTGCTCTCCGGGCCATGTTGAATTATGTCCGACGACATCGGCTGGATCGTCTCTGACGCTGAGTCGGTTCACGAGGATCCTCGGCTGGTGGAGGCTCGTCAGAATCATGGGGCCGACAAGATGATGAGAAAGAGTCGTGTTGTGTTCTGCACCCCGGTCTGGCGCAGAATCAAAGAACATCTCTGCAACGGTGGACTCTTCCTTATCTGGATTAGGGGGTACTGTTCATCCTCATTAGCGTTCAGCAGCTATTCTATGAAACAACCTCGGTGAGTGACTCGGATCGACTCTACGCGATACTGTTTCTTGTTCTTGCTCCCGTATTAATGGCCTACCCCATATACAAGATCTATGGATGCTTCCAGCGAGTAGTCGTGGATGACCGAGGAATTCGTGCCGGGAGGAGGACCTGCGCCTGGCCGGAGTCCCGCTCCGACCTGTTCGTCGTCGGGGACAGGATCTTTGTCGTGCATGCCAACGGGAGGCAGATCGCACTGGACGGTGCCGGTGTCACATGGGGGAACTTTCGTCGGAGGCAGGAGCAGTTGGTCGCCCGCTGTAGAGCCATCTGGCTCTGGGGTGTCGCCATGGAGTCACCCGAGAGCGGCTCGAGTATATCGCCGTGCAGGGATGAGGGCATGCAACAGAACGCGAGATACTCGAAAAGAGCATCGGTTTGATGATCCCGCGGCGAGATCAGTCCGCTTTGAACCGGAACGCCGGGCGTTCGTCGACGCCAGTGGGCATGATGTCCTGGACCAACTCGGTGCGTGCGGAACGCGAGCGAGGGGTACCCGTGCGAGGACGCCGTCTGGTACTGAGGGCTGACACGGGGACTGATTCTGGGGAATCGGCATCGACCCATTCTCGGGAGTGCGTCGGTTGCGATGACAGCGTAGGAAGTCAGGCTTCCCGCGGAAGTGGCCTGTGTCGGCGTATCAGCCAGCGGAGATCTTCGATGCCAGAGCCCTCAGCTCCTCCGCCCGAGTGGGTGGGGTCCTATCTCGTCGTCGTTTTCGGAGGTCACCGCTGTGTAACGTGGCGTCATGCGCGAGTACTCACCTGATGGGTTCATGTCGCCAGGCTCCTCCACGTGGCTCCAGCGGCCGACGGCGCTACAGATGGGTCAGACGATCGACGAGGCCGTCGCCGACCCTGGCGCTGCGAGCCACTCGGTACCTGCGCACCCAGTTTTTCGCGATCGTGTCACCATCGGAGACCTCTCGGCGCACCTCGCCTACAGCCCTCCCACCTCACCCGGGTCTTCACGGCCGCCGTCGGAACCTCGCCCATGGACTACCTGGCTGCCTGGCGACTGCACAAGGCCAAGCACCTCCTCGTCGCCCACCGGATGGGCGTGGCCGAGACCTGTCACGAGGTCGGCTACACCTCGGTGGGTACCTTCAGCCAGCGCTTCCTGCGCGACGTCGGAACCCCGCCTGGCGCCCTGCGTCGCATCGCCGACCGGATCGCCGAGCAAACCCTGCCGGCCGTAAGCCTCCTGGTACCGGCGGCGGGGAGGATCCGCAGTACGCCCGGAAGTTCCGGAGAAGATGCGCCGTGCGCTCGGACCTGCCCCTACCAGTGGGTCGGCACCTTCCCCGCCCGTCCCCAGCGGGCTGCCGGCCACCGGGACACTGCGTCGTGGTATTGACGAGGTGGAGCTGCCCGTGGTCCCGGACGCTCCCTGGATCCTCGCCACCGTTCTTCCCGACGGTGCCAGCGTCTGAGCACCTGGCTCCCCGCAGAGCCCGCTCGTCGCGCGACTGCCCGTCCCCGAGGTTCCCGTCGCCGGCCCCGTCGCCCTGCCGGTGCGCGCCGCCCTCCCCTGGGATCCGCGGTCCTTGTGGCCCTGGCGGCGATGGTGGTCTGATGAGTCGTCTGAGTCGGCCTGAAAGGGGCACCGCTCAAGAGAGCAGGATCGGGTCGTTGGCGGTGCGCCGACCGGTCTACCGTCGTGGAGCGTTGCGACGTCCTCGACATGCAGCTGGAGTAAAGGGCCACTGATGACCGACATCACCGCCAATGCCCTGCCTGTGCCCGCCGAGCGCCTTGCCGGCTTTCCCTGCTGGATCGAGCTGTACACACCGGACATCGACGCCTCGGCCGCGTTCTACCGGGACCTCCTCGGCTGGGAGATCACCCGCAGTGAGCCGGACGAGACCGCTGACCACCGAGGTGCATCACGGCGGCCGGCTCATCGGCTCCTTCGAATCTGCCGCCCAGGCCCCGGTGGTTCAGGCTGGCGGGTGAGCTTCATGGTCGACGACGTCCGCACCGCCGCCGGAGCCGCGGAGAGGACCGGAGGGGTGTCGTTGTGGAACCCACTCGCGTCACTGAGACCATGCCTACGCCCTCGCCTCCGATCCCGACGGTAACGTCATCGGGCTCCTGGAAGATGAGGATTTCGAGGGACCCTACCCCTACCAGGCCGGGATGCCGGTGTGGTTCGACGTCCCTGGCGCGACCTGGAACTGGCCGAGCGCTGCTACCGGGAGGCCGCCGGGTGGCCACCCGCCGGCTGACCATTGACGACCAGGAGCAGTCCTTCTACACGAGCGTCGTCGGGGGCAGATCTGTGAGCGGTGTGGGCCGGGCAGGCTATTTCGGGGGTGAGGAGGCCCCCTCGCGCTGGCGCATCTACTTCGGGGTTAAGGACGCAGACGCCGCCAGCTCAGCGGGTGCGCGAGCTCGGGAACCATCGTCGTCGAGGCCCATCGACTTCACGTTCGGGCGCATGGTGGAGGTTGCTGATCCGTACGGGGGCGCGCTTCCTGCTCACCACTGCATCCTCACGCAGCCAGCCGGGCGAGTCAACCATGTCCCGCTCAAATCCAATACTTACAAAACGAAATTAGCGACACCGAATCGACGGATATGGAACGATCCAGTCATACTGCTTAAGCTCCTCTTTCCGACGAAAATCACTGTCACAGGTTGTGTTGCGTTAAGATATCCGCCAAGTGACACACTGTTGACTTTGTGTGAGTCGACTGCATAATAATTTAGAGCGGATCCATCGGTGATGATTTAGGCGCGGCGATCTTCCCAAAGCGCGGATGGGTGTTCTAGTTGTCCTCCCGATTGTTGTTGCTTCCGTCCTAGCTGCGGTGGTTGTGCCCTAGAGGGTCAGGTGGTAGGCGAGCGCTCTCATTGTTTCGCAAATCACGAGCGCCAGGTCTGAACTGCTTCCCATACTGATTGGTTCCCAACTGAGGTCAGCGGTCGTCGCTATGACGCAGTTTCAGCCTGAGCGGTGGCGTGGAACCCGAAGGAGTTGGGTGACTGCTAGCTAAGTGAAGTGAAGCTGGTTGCATCCCAAGAAAAACGTTATATCGCGTCTACGATCAGGTTGCCCCTGCATATCGAGCTGATTATCGTGTTTGGGTTTGCTGCTTGCGTATTAAAAGAATAGATGTGGAGGTCTTGCTCCTGCTGTTGTCTGGGATTCATGCCGTTTCCTCTGCCGTATTAATTATGGTTCCGCGACGGAGGCCCGCTGCCTCTTGACTACCGAGAGCTCCACTCGATTAGTGTACACGTGGCGAAAAGTACAGAAGAACTGAAGTACAAAAAAGGTAGATAAAGCCAGTGTACCACTGCGTACGTCAGACAATGAAAGGGGTCATTACTTAGTGTTCTATTTGTTGCATTGCATTGTTTATTATCCTTGGTCCGCATTTGTTTTGGTTTTCAAAGGGGTTGCTGCTACAAATTGCGTGGCTGAAATGATAATAGCATCGGCGCTGGTCGATCGGGGCTGGTGGGGATGGAGCAACGAAAGCTTTCACATTCTCTTCTTACTTTCAAGTAATATATTTGCTTCAAGGTTTCACTCTTAGAACTTGAATTCAATGCGATCGCAGAACCTTCTAGCAAAAACGTAACATTGCTTTATGTAGCGATAGTTGTGTACTCTTCCTGTAGCTATTTGTTCGCAGTGATCACATGTGGTGCTCGCATTTTGTGGGCTCGATTCGATCTCTTTAAAATGTCTCTAACTTCGAACTGGGTCCGTGTGGATTTAAGGTCGCAGAGCCGGTGTGCCAAACAGGTGTTCCGACGATGAGAGGAGGCTGTCGGGCGACTGTTGTTAGCGAAGCGTTAGGTGATAAAAATAAAGGAAGATATTGCGGTGAGGCCTGGTATAGCAGCCACTTCTGGGTTCTTATGGTTGATGACTGGAGAATGCAAAATATTCGGACGCAGGACCACTGGGTGGTCCGCCCATTTCGTCGGGAAGCGAAGGCGCTGGGAGGAGAAATGTGAAGGTAGAAGGAAGCACCCTCATGGCCGGACGGCGGAGGTTGCCTCCGCCTGCCGGCCCTCAGGTCCCCACCCATGTCGAGAGTCCGTGTCTGCCGCCTCCGCCGCTGCACTCCGCGGGGCAGGGGCGCCAGGATCCGCTCGGTCTGCCACGCAGGATCCCGCCCTCACCGAAGACCAGCTGGGCCTTGTCCGGGTCCTCGACGACGTCGTCGGCCAGGAGCCCCAGCAGTGACGCCAGCAACGGCCATGCGCTGCCCACTCCAGCGGGTCGAGCACGGGTGCGCCGGGACCCGGTTGCTGCTGCGATCGGGTTCCGCCACCTGGTGCTCGCCCACCCCACGCGAGCGGGTCCCACCAGGTGAGGCGGCGTTCGGCGGGGTCGATGACGAAGGGTGTCGCGTTGAGAAGGTGGGTGAGATCAGGTCGAGGCGCTTGCATGACGGTGGAGGCCTCCGAAGACCTCGCCGCTCTGCGGGTCCGCGCCGCCGGCTGTCGCGCCCAGCACTCCGGGCACTTTACTCGCGCTGAGCCGGTGGTGGGAGAAGATGGGCCGTCATCACGACGCTTGCGCCGCCTCAGCCCGTGACGTCCGATGAGCTCGGCCGCCCGTCGGGCGCTGAGGTGGGAGCGGAGTGCGCAGCCGCCGTCGAGCGCGGGTTAGCCAGTGGGCGATCTGCTCCGGTACGCGTGAAGTCCTCGGAGACGAAGAAGGCCGACGAGGTCCGTCCACGCGGGGTGTCGGCACGTCCTCGGCACTGCGGCAGGTCCGGCAGGTCGAGCCCTCGGCTGTCTCGGGCAGGTCGCGCTAGTGCGGGAAGAGCGGATTGTCTCGCCCTCAGGCAGCTGGCAACGGTCGAGGTGCCGCGCCCCGCCGTGCCGCATGCCGGTGAGGGCCGAGCGCAGACCCGCGGAACCGTGGCCAAATGGCCCTCGTACAGCCCCTGGTCGACGGCGATCCGCTCAGGTGCTTCGCCGGCGCGGGGGCCTCCTCGACGGCGTGAACCTACCGCCGCGTCCGGGTGGGACCGGGGCGGCGGGTGGAGATGAGCCGTCGTCTTGGTGCCAGTGGCCGCCTTGATGGCAACGACCCTCACGGGCGGGCCTCCGGTCCGAGGGAAGTGCTCCACAGGCGCACCAGGACCGGCAGGAGACCTCGGGCGCCACGCGGGCGAACTCGGCGACCACCGCGCTCGCGGGCGGCGTCATCGGCGCACAGCCGCGGCAGGTGGTTGAGTCGGCGGGCGAGAGCCCGGGGCGGGTGGTCAGCGGGACGCGAGCACCTTCGATGTCGCGGCGCGCCAGGGGCCTCACTCAGGTGGGAGGTGAAACCCCGCTTCGGTGTCCCCGGAGGTGACCTGGTGCAGCAGCACGGCGGCGCGCGGGAAACGACGCGCGTAGTCGCCGGGCCGCAGGTGACGGGCCAGCCGTTTCCACCGCTCGGAGCGCCGAGCCATCTCCTCGGCGCGTCGCGGCTATCGTGGACCTGCCGACGGCGTCCAGCAGACCCAGCAGCCGGCGCCGCTGCGCCAGGAGAAGGAGGGAACCGGCACGGCTCGGTCGGGAGACGTCGCCGCCCGCCAGGGGCGACCGCCGAGCGCAGCACATCGGTGACGGTGCGGTAGAGGCCGGAGAGGTCAGGTCGGGGAAGGTGACGTTGAGGATGGCGGTTCTCATGATCGCCACGTGCGGTGCGCCACCTCGGGACCGAAAGTCGCGCAGGCCATCGGTCTGAGCGGTCCTGGACGCTGAAAAGGGGTGGCTTGGGCAACGAGGGATCGGCCACGATCCGCTTCAGGTCTTGTTCCGTGGCGAGCCCAGCGCGGTGAGGCTCCGTCGTCCCCGGCAGCGGCTCACGGGGGCTGGGCGGTGGTCCGGCAGGATCCTGGCTCCGACGACGTCGCCCAGGTAGTGCAGGGCGGCATTGACCAGCAACGTGTCCTCCGGGCGGTGTGGACCTGGACAGGGAAGTCGGGGTAGAAGGGCCGGTACTCGGCGGCCGGGGAGCCGAGGTGACGCGGGCTGCAGCATTGACCAGCGCCCAGGCCTGTTCGGGGATGGTGAGAGCATCCGCACCGGGGTGGAGAGCCCGGTAGCCCAGAGCGCGCAGGGTGGTCAGGGGCGGTTTCGATGCCCGGATCGGCGCTCGGCGGTGGCGCGGTGGGCTCGCCCAGGCGGAGGCGGAGTGCGACGGCGCCGCCGCCGGCGGTCGGCGGAGATGGACCGCCCCGAGTCGGCGGATGTCACCGCGTTGATCTCTGCGATGACCTCCGTGTTGGGAACAACGCCGACCGCCGTGCCGTCTCGTGTATCGACCGCCGTCGTCCCAGGGACTGGTCGACTCCCATCGGGGCCTCCTGACGCATCGTCCTCCAGGGGACTCCGCGTCCCGGAACGGCGAGAGCCTGCGAGCATCGCTCCTCGTACCGGGAGCCGGAAGGCGGCTGGGTGACTCAGTGGCGTCCGTATGTGTCTTTCCAGCAGTGTCTGGAAGGGGTCGATCTCAACCTCGACCTTGCTGAATCCGCTGGTCACCTTGACTCCGTGATTCCCCGACCTGGAACAGGCGCATGAAATCCGTCGTTCGTGGTGCGTATTCCGTGGGGGAACCCGTAGCGCTGCTCCAGGGCCTGGGCGATCCGCCGGGTGTAGTCGGCCACGTGGCGGTCGTCGAAGCACAGCGCGCCTCCTCATCGCTCCGGCACGAGCCACCTCGATGCCCCAGATGCCGGAGAATCGCGACTTCTCCGCGAGCCAGCCGTCTCCGCGCAGAATGGGGCGGTCACAGCCCTGATGCCCGGGCGGCCGCCGAGCCGTTGAGGACGTTCTTGATGGCGGCGCCGTCGAGGGCCTGCTCGACGACGGAGGGGTCTGGGGGATGGACAGGCCGATTCGCATCGGTACGACCTGCCAGTTCACCGCAGGCTGAGCGGGGCCGCTGGGGGGTGGGGGTGGAGGCGGCCAGCCTGCGAAGCTCGTCCATCGTCATCGCGGGCTGAGCAGGTCTGCTCCCGATCCTTGAGAGGAACTCGATCTCATCCCTTTCCATATCGTCCTCGTCTCCGCTGGGGCTGGCGGCGATGAGACCATAGTCGCCGAAGCCCTCGGAGCCGGCGAAGCGGATGTCCATGAGGGGCGCCTCGGCGAGGCCGGCGGCGACGTCCGCGCATACTGATCTGGCTTCGTTCGCTGCCGAGGGAGAGTTGCGGGGGATGAGGACCTGCTCCTCAGTGGACTCGACGGTGACGCGTGAGGCCCTCGGCCGTGCCGGTGAAGGAGACGAGTCCCCAGGTCCGAGGCGCCCATGTCCCAGCGGAGGGTGAAGGGGCGGCGCCACTGCGGCGGCATGAGAGCCAGGTTGTCGGGAAGTCCGCCGAGGTCTTCGCCGTGGTCTCCTCGAACATCTCCCAGTTGACGACTGTAGGCCTCTCCGGGGCCCCAGTCACTGACAGGGGCCCTTCCAGCTCCACGCTCACAAGTGCGGATGCCATGCAGCCTCGCCCCTACTTGAAGCTCTGATACTCGTCGGTATCGATGGGGTGGGTGAGGGTTGTAGGAGTTGCACAGTCAGTCAGTACTCGTCTCTCAGGCGGGCGATGGTCTGGCTCGATCTCGACGATCCGCTCTCCCGAGCCGCCAGCGGAAGAGGGTCCGGGCCGTGAGACGGCGAAGGACTCGGTGCCCAGGATGTCGGCGGCGTCGAGCGAGGAAGCGGTGCGTCCGCCTCGGTCAGGGTGGTGCCCATCAGAGGCCACGCGGTCGGCCACCTCCACCTCAGGGTTCCGGTGCGGTTCACGTCTGTCCTCCGTCTGTTGCCTCGCTGACCTGCTCACCCCAGCATAGGGCGCCATCTCGCGGATCTCGTCGGGGCCGGTCTCCCCCATGGCGGCCCTGCCGTGGCAGGGAGGCGGGGTGCCGCCCCGCGTCATCATCAACAGTGATTGGGCGAGGCGTCTCGAAGGAGCCGATCTTGACCGTCACCGCACCGAGCCCGCCCCTCACGGTGACCCCGTGGTCCCCGACCTGGAACAGTCGGGAGAGAACCCGTCGTTGGTCGGTGTGCATTCCGTACGGGGGCCGTAGCGCTGTTCAGGGCCTGGGCGATCCGCCAGGCGTAGTCGGCCAGGTGGCGCTCATCGAAGCACAGACTTCTCCCCTCATCCTCCTCCGGGTCGGTCACCACCTCGATCTCCCATTTGCCGCCGGAAGGACTCGCGAGCCAACCGTCTCCTCGCAGAATCGGCTCATCCCACCGCGATCTGGCTGCCCGCCGAGTCGCGTCAGAACATCCTCCATGGCGGTGCCGGTGACGATCTGTTCGACGACGTGGAGGACTGCCCGGGGATGGACAGGCCGATCTTCATCGGTACGAGTCGTCCAGCGCGTCTGAGACTGCTCGGGTTCCGTCAACAGTGGCGTCGCTGATGGCGCGGCCGCGAGGTGGCGACCAGCTGCCGGAGGTCCTCCATGGTCATCGCTGGTCGGGAGTCGTTATCCTTGTGCTCCTGGATGAGGGACTCGACGACGTCCTTGTCCCAACCGGACTCGTTCCCGTTGGGGGTAGCGACATAAAGCTCTTGATGATTGGCGTCGCCGAAGCCCTCGGAGCCGGCGAAGCGGATGTCCGCGAGGGGGCGTCCTCCGGCGAGGCCGGCGACGACGTCACCTATCTTCACCTCGCTGTCCAAGGAGTGCTCGGGGATGAGCACCTGCTCCCGGTGGAGCTCGACGGTGACCATGAGGCCCCTCGAGCCGTGCCGGTGAAGGAGACGAGTCCCAGGCCCGAGGCGCCCATGTCCCAGCGGAGGGTGAGGGGTCGGCGCCACTGCGGCGGTATGAGTGCCAGGTTGTCGGGCAGGGCGTGGAGGATGACCGCGATGATCTCATCGAACATTTCCCAGGTGACCGCGTAATGAGTGCCGGGTCCAAGGTGTTGAACCCGGTCCTTCCGAGCTCCGCCGTCCACACATAGGGGAACTCGTTGAGCTCGCAGTTCTCGAACGTCAGGTACTCGTCGATATCAATGGCTCGTTCGCGGTCGAAGGAGATGACGCGCAGGGAACATCGCCTTATCCGAGAACGCGGGGTTGGGGTGATTTCGACGTAGCGGTCTCCCGCATGCCCAGCGGAAGAAGAGGTCCGGGCCGTAGACGGCGAAGGACTCGGTGCCCAGGATGTCGGCGGCGTCGAGCAGGAAGCGGTGCACGTCCGCCTCGGTCAGGTGGCGCCCATCAGGAGGCCACGCGGTCAGCCAGCTCCGCCTCGGGGTTCCTGGTGCGGTTCACGTCTCTCCTCCGTCTGTTGCCTTGCCCGACCGGCTCACCCCAGCATAGGGCGCCATATCGCGGATTCATCAGGGCCGGTCTCCCCATGGGAAGCACCTGCCGCCGAGCCCCGTGCAGCGGTTGGAGGATTCGGCCGGTCATATAGCCCCGCCGGACGCACAGTCCACGCAGTTCCGGGCGTGGTTATGGCCTTCATCATCTAGGCTGAGGCCGTGAAGATTCTGCTCCTCGGCTCCGGCGCGCGTGAGCACGCCCTGGCCCGTGCCCTCGCCCGTGACCCGCAGACCACCGAGCTCGTCGTCGCCCCCGGCAGCCCGACGGCGGCCATCGCCTGAACCTCAACATCGACCCCTGCGTGCCCGACGGGGTCGTCGCCCTCGCTACGCAGATGAGGGCTGACCTCGTCGTCGTCGGTCCCGGAGGCGCCGCTGGTCGGCGGTGTCGCCGACGCTGTGCGCGACGCCGGGATCCCCTGCTTCGGCCCGGCGCGAGGCCGCCCGCCTGTGAGGGCTCGAGAGGCCTTCGCCAAGGAGATCATGACCGCCGCGGGCGTCCCCACCGCCGAGGCCGCCGTGTGCACCACCGAGGCCGAGCTGTAACGCCGCCCTGGACCGCTCCGGGGCCCCTACGTCGTCAAAGAGGACGGCCTGGCCCGCCGGCAAAGGCGTCGTTGTCTGCCGACGACGCCCGTCGCTCCTGGCCCACGGCCGCGCCTGCCTGAGCCCGCGGCAGCGGATCGCGTCGTCGTCGAGGATTACCTCGACGGCCCCGAGACCTCCGTGTTCTGCGTGTCGACGGCGCCACCGTCCGCCCCTGGCGCCCGCCAGGACTTCAAGCGCCTCCTCGACGACGACGCCGGCCCCCAACACCGGCGGCATGGGCGCCTACTCGCCCCTGCCCTGTGTGCCGCCGACCTGGTCGAGCAGGTGGTGCGCGAAGTCGCCCAGCCCGTCGTCGACGAGATGGCCCGTCGCGGCACCAGCTTCATCGGCCTGCTCTGCGGCCTGGCCTGACCAGCCGCGGCCTGCGCGTCGTGGAGTTCAGCGTGCGCTTCGGCGACCCGGGACCCGAGGCCGTCCTGGCCGCGCTGACCTCCTCCGCCCTGCGAGCTGCTCCACGCCGCCGCCACCGGTCGCCTCGCCGAGGCCCTCGAGCCCCACCTGGTCCGAGCGGTGCGCCGTCGACGTCGTCATCGCCGCCCCAGGCTATCCCGGAACCGTGACGACCGGTGGTGCCGTCACCGGGATCGAGGCCGCCGAGGAGCTCGACGATGTCCACGTCCTGCACGCCGGCACCGGAACCACCGAACGGGGTGAGCTGGTAGCCACCGGCGGGCGCGTCCTGTCCGTCGTTGCCATGGGGGCCACCGTGGAGGACGCGCGAGCCTGCGCCTACGAAGCCGTCGAACGCATCGAGCCTCGAGGGGCGCCCGGTACCGCACCGATATCGCCCAGGCGGCCGGCGCCGGAGGCGCCGGCAGTACTGATGAGCCTTTCACATCGCCGCGACCGTATGGTGTGGCTCCGCTTTCTGCTCCGAAACCAGGTTTCCGGGCCGGAAGATACGGTCACGAGGGGCGGGTGCGCCTAATCACCCGCACTTCTTCGAGATCAAGCGACACCCGCTGCTCTTTCCTGAGACCGACCGCAGCGCTGCGGGTGGCTGCGCAGGGCGCGCTGGCGTCGGCGTTGTGCCACGTCAGCGTCCCGCCCGCCTGCGCGCGAGAACCGGCTCCCATCCGAGATCGTTCCCTTCCACAGGTCGGATTTGCTCCGGTCTCCATCCGGGCCCTCTTCTCCTGCGACCCGGATGAATTGGCGTGATGACGCGGTACGCGAAGAGGTCGGAAGTGGCGACTCACGCAGACGACGCCGCCACTCGGAACCGGACACGCGGCGCCCGCCGATGGCAGGATGGGGGTATGACTCAGTCCGCGAGCTCCGCCTCCGTCAGCCTCGGGGCCTCAGCATCCGCCTCACTGAGACTCCCCACCATTCCAGGCTGGGAGCACCGCTCCAGCGGCAAGGTTCGGGATGTCTACGCCCCCGTCGCCGAGGGCCCCTGGGGTGGACAGGACGTGCTCCTGGTGGTCGCCTCGGACCGTATCAGCGCCTACGACCACATCCTCGCCACCCCGATCCCGGACAGGGGCAGGGTCCTCACCGCCCTGAGCGCCTGGTGGTTCGAGCAGCTCGCCGACGTCGTCACGAACCACCTCGTTTCCTCGACGTCCCCGCCGAGGTGGCCGGACGGGCCATGATCTGCCGGCGCCTGGAGATGCTCCCGGTGGAATGCGTGCGCCCGCGGTTACCCTCACCGGCTCCGGCCTGACCGAGTACCGGGCGAGCCGCTCCGTGTGCGGCGTGCCCCTGCCCGATGGCCTGACCGAGGCGTCCGCCTGCCAGAGCCGATCTTCGCGGCCGCCAAGGCCGGGCTCGGCATACGATGAGAACGTCACCTTCGAGCACGTCGCCCGGATGGTGGGGGAGAGGGCCGCCACCGCCCTGCGCGAGACGACTCTGGCCCTCTACGCCCGGGCGGCCGAGATCGCCCGCGAGCGCGGCATCATCCTGGCCGACACCAAGTTCGAGCTCGGCACCGGCCCGACGGCGATCTGGTGCTGGGCGACGAGGTCCTCACCCCCGACTCCTCCGATTCTGGCCGGCCGACGCCTGGGCGCCCGGCCGGGTCACCCTCCTTCGACAAGCAGTACGTGCGCGACTGGCTCACTCTCGCCTGCCTCCGGCTGGGACCGCGACGGCGACCAGGCGCCCCGGTACTGCCCGACGACGTCGTCGAGCGGACCCGGGCGCGCTACCTCGGGGACCTACGAACGATTGACCGGTCGCCCCCTGGAGCTGTCTCGCACCACGACCCAGCCCTCGACGGACGCTCCCGATATGGGCACGGCAGCCCGTGCCTTCAAACCGGGTCCGGGATTCTACGTCCTCGTCATCCTGATCGTCCTGACTATCGTCCTGGCGCTGTCCGCGGCCGTCACCTCTGCCCTGGGCGTCACGGGGACCTCCCGCATCCTGGGTGGCACCGCCCTCATCCTCGTGGGACTGGGCCTGCTCGCCTCCCTGCGGGTCTCGGCCCGATCCCTGGTGGTCAACGCCCCCCGCCTGCGTCTGGAGCGCAACCGGGTCCGTGCGGCCCGGGCCCGCCGGCGAGCTGGGCCGCCGCCTCAAGAAGGCCGCAGAATGCCACGGTGGCAAGGTTCCAAGTCCGGCACAGGTCCCCAATCCCGTCGCGGGACTCGGGGTCGAAGGCCCTACGGCGGCTCAGCCCGGAACCGAGCTGGCGGCGCTCACCGTGCCGGGAACCAGGTGCTGGTGCCCGAGTCGACCGGCCGGCGTGAGCTGACCACCCTCGACGTGGTCTCCGGCCCGGTCACCACCGCGCTGGCCGCGACGTCCTTCGGGCGCACGGCCGACGAGCGCCTGGCCGGAACCTCCACCGGCGAGACCCTTATTCGTGTCGGCCAGCTCCTGCTCAGCGCCACCGGCTTCGTGCTCGTGGCCCTGGGGCTCGCCTCCATCCTGGGACAGGTGATCTCATGACTCCCCGCGTGACCGACGTCCCGACAAACGAGCAGGGCCCCATCAACTGGGGCATCATGCCCAAGAAGGCCCCGCGCGCGAGACTACCGCCACCAGGGCCGGCGGCAACGGGCTGCTCGGGGTCGTCCGCTCCGGGAACAACCCGGCCCCCGCCGGCCTCAGTGGTCTCGGATGCCTCTGCGGCGTCCGCCACCTCCGCCCGGGCTCGGCCGACGGCGCCGCCGGTCCCCCGTGACGCGGGCGCGGCGCTCATGACGGAGGAGGACATGCGTTCGGCCGCCGCCCAGGCTGTCGCCTCGGGCACTGCCGACGCCGTCGACGCCGCCATCGCCATCGACCTGGCCGACGCGGCCGGTGACGGCAGCGGCTGGACCGACTCCGCCTGCCCGCCGGACCTCCCGCCTCCCGCGTTCGACCCGCGGCGACGGACAGGGACCCCGGTGAGACAGCGAGCGCCCCGGAAGACGTTCCTGAGAGGCGCTCGGAGACCGACCAGAGCATCACCGCGGACGACAGTCGCCGATGACGCTGCGGATGGCACAGCCGACGGCGCTGCCGGGATGAAGCCGGGGCGACTCGTTCGACGAGAACGCGGCGCTGGACGGTGGCGCTGGCGACCCGGCGACGACGACTCGAGAAGTCCGGAAGCACAGGGGAACACGGCGAGTCCGCCGAAACGGGCGCCCCGGCCTCGCCCGCCGGCAAGAGTCCCGACGCCGTCGGCTCCGCTGCCGACGGCCCCGCAGCGGCTGCCGCCCGGTCAGCAGAGCAGGGCCGGAGCAGGCGTCGTCAGCGACAGCCGCTCCCACGGCCCGTCGTGCGTCCCGCCCCGTCGACGGCTCGAATGCGTCCCGCCAGGGGCGACCACGACCACCCGCGTCTTCACGATCTCCCAGGGCAAGCCCACCGTCGAGCCCACCGCCTCCTCCGGGCAGGCGCGCCACCACCGCCCGCCGCTCCCGCCCCCGGTGCCGCAGCGCCGTCGACCTCCGGATACGGGTACCAGTCGCGACCCTCCTCCGGCGCAGGCGGCGCCCCGGCGCTGCGCCCAGCGCCGTTACCACCGCAAGCCGCCGCCAGCACCGCAGCCGCATCCGAGGACGACCCCGGCATTCTGCGGAGTCCAGTGCCTGGGAGCGGCCACCAAGCTCTGACACCGAGGAGATCAAGGCCCAGGAGGCGGTACCGACTGGGGCGTGGGGCGTGGCCCCGCCAAGGGCGCGAGCCCCCATCGTCCTTCCTCCGGTACCGATTGGGGCGTGGGGCGGCCCCGCCAAAACTCTGGCGCCCGCACCCGCTCCCGTGGCCCGCCGCGGTGCCTGCAGGCAGCGACTGCGCCGGCGGCCTTCGCCCTGCGTGGCCTGCTCCTGGCCACCGTCTCGGCCATGAACCTGGCCCGCAACGCCGAGATCGGCCACCTGTGGATACCGCCGTGGCTCGTCGCCGTCCTGGGCGGCGCCGGCCTGGTGGCCGCCGCCGGCTATCTGGCCTGGGCCGGAGGAACGCCTGCGCCGCGAGGCCGGAGCGCTGGAAGCCCGGCGTGCTCGACGCCGCCGCAGGGCTGACCACCGGGACCGTCAAAGTCAACGACCCTGCCCGGCTGGTGGCCGCGCTCGCGGACCACTCCTGCTGGGCACCTCCGACCGCTGGCGACGAGGCCGCCCCACCGTGGAGTCCGGGCCAAGCCGGTCATGGGCACCTCAACCGTCGACCAGTCGCCTCGCGCGCCCGCGAGGCGTGGCCGGGCAGTGGGCGGCTTCATGCTGGCCGGCGCCGTGGTCTGCGCCGTCGTCGCCCCTCATCCTGGGGCCCGAATGGCTCATCGCCACCCGCCGCCCCTGAGCCTGGGCGGGATCGTTGCAATCCGTCTGGCCGGCGAATGGCTCGGCCAGGTCTGGAGTCTGCCGGGGCCGACCGGGCCCGCGGGGCTGCGCGCCGTCAGCCAGAGGGATGCTTCCAGCCAGAATCCAGTAGTCTTGGCTGCACTCATCCGCCTTATCTGAGGAGCACCCATGGGACGCATCGTCGTCGAGGTCATGCCCAAAGCCCGGATCCTTGACTTCAGGGGCAAGGCTGTCGTCGAGGAGCCTTCCCGCCTCGGATTCGACCAGTTCACGCGGTGTACGCCAGGGCCGCCGCTTCGAGCTGACCGTGGATGGCCCCGTCACCGAGGGCGCACCTGGCCGCCGCCCGCGAGGGCCGCAGCCACCCTTTGTCAACCCGATCATCGAGGACGTCGTCTCCGTGGCCGTCGACGAGGAGGCCTGAGCCGTGAGCGACTCTCCCAGTACCTCTCCCACCGCCCGCATCGGCGTCATCACCTTCCCCGGCACCCTGGACGACGTCGACGCCGCCCGCGCCGTGCGCCTGGCCGGGGCCGAGCCGGTGAGCCTGTGGCACAAGGACGCCGACCTACGCGGGGTCGACGCCGTCGTCGTGCGGAGGCTTCTCCTACGGCGACTACCTGCGCTGCGGCGCCATCGCCCGCTTCGCCCCCGTCATGGGGGAGGTCGTGGCCGCCGCCGAGCGCGGCATGCCCGTGCTCGGCATCTGCAACGGCTTCCAGATCCTCGCCGAGGCGCATCTGCTGCCCGGCGCCCTCCTGCGCAACGCGGAACCAGCGCTTCATCTGCATCGAGCAGCGCCTGCGCATCGAGAACGCGCAGACCGCCTGACCAACCGGTTCACGGCCGGGAGAATCGTCGTACCGATGAAGAACGGGAGGGCAATCATCGCCTCGCCCGAGGCTCGACGCCCAGGGCGAGGGGCCTCGTCGCTCTCTCCGCTACGTGGGCAACTAACGGTTCGGCCCGCGACATCGCCGGTGTGCGCAACGAGCGCGGCAACGTCGTCGCCTCATGCCCCATCGAACATGCCGTCGAGCTCGGATTCGGCCCCGGTCTGCAGAGCCGGTCCCCGGACCGGCACCGACGGCCTGGGGATCTTCGGCTCCGCCATCGACTCGCTCCTGGCCGTCTGACGCTGCCGCTCTGCCCGATCGTCCGGCCCCTCCTCTCGAGTCCGAGTCGTCGTCGCCCGCACTGGGCCCGATGGTCGTCAGGACCGCCATCACGTCGCCCCGCCCGCCGAGTTATCCGCGCCCCGCTTCGAGCCTGTGTGTAGAACTGTGGAGGACGGGGCGACCATCGCCCGCGAAGTACCTGGGGACGGCCTCGTTCGAGTTGCGCCGAGATCAAGATGTGCTTCCGCCACCGCCGGGCTCACCGACGGCGGAAGTCTGCGGACAGGCTCCAACCTATTGGACAGTTTTCCCGTGTTTTTCAGGCAAACTCTGTCTATAGCGATGATGCCCCCAAGGTCGCCGGCCGGGTTTTGTGGGGAAGTCTCAGCGGCATCGCTCATCGAGGCTGGAGGTCTCGAACGGGTCTTTGTGCACAAGGGGTGGCGACATCTCGGGACCCACACACCCCTGCACAAGCCTGTGGACACTACCTGTGGATAACTTCGCTCATGGTGTGACGGGGTCCCTGAATCCGCCCCCTGAAAAGAGATCGCCGGCCGCTCCCCGAGGGCGGCAGCTCAGGCTGGCGGGCAGGCGGGGCAGTCGACAGCCTTCGAACAGGGCGACTAGCCCACCAAAGTCGGCCACGATCTGCGGAGGTCCTGCAGGTGACGGTTGGACAGGAACTCCCGGCGCACGGACTCGTGGGCGGCCAGTCCCATTTCGGGCCCGTTCGGGGAAGAGCAACAGATCGCGCACGGCCTCGGCCCAGGCGGTGCCGTCAGCCGGATCAACCAGGACCCCCGTCGACGCCATCGTCAATCTGGTCGCGGATACCGCCGCGAGGCGCCACCACGGCCTTCTTTCCACATCGCCTCGGCAAACGGCGGTCAGACCGAAGGCCTCGATGAGCGAGCGCTGGGTGACCACCGAGCTGACCCGCTGGACGCGTTGGACAACGGTGGCGTTGACCTCCGGTCCTCCATGCTACCGCTGCCACGTGGATCGAGAGGCGACCGAGTCGGGCGAAGCGAGCAGCGCTCCACGATCTGGGTCAGGGTCGCCTGCGACTCGGGCCCGTCCAGGTGGGGCCGACCAGCAGGAGGTGGGCGTCCTGGGGCAGCAGGAGATGCTCCGCGAGGCCTCCACCAGTTCCAGACCGCCTCTGAGACGGTCCCAGCGGTTGACCTGATGACTCGGGCGCCCAACGGCACCGGGCCGCCGGCCAGGACCGGGTCGTCCGCCAGGCCGCGCAGGCGTCGGCGCGCCCATCGTGGCGCATGAAGGGCACGGCCTCGAAGGGGCGGCTCGCCTGCGAAGATGCCAGACAGCCGCGCCACCGACCAGGGCCTCGTCCAGGTCCAGGACCCGGTTCTTGGGGGAGTCGGCGTCGATGGAGGGCCAGACCGCGCAGCGCTCGGTCTCGATGTAGGGCGGGCGGTACTCGGGTCGGGGACGACCACGGGGTCCACATCCTCCAGGTAACGGTCCATGGAAGGCGCAGGCGTGGTCGGCGGCCTCGCCTGCGCCCTCGCGCCGGCGTGGCAGCGCCAGATAACCGTAGCGCCCACGGCCTTGAGGGCCTTGGCCAGGCCTGCCGTGGGCGGGTCGTGGAGGATGACGACGTCGTCGAGCGGACCTCATCGACGATATTTTTCGCGTTGGAGGACAGCACGTGCTCGTAAATGTCGCTGCTTGTCCCCGAGCTTGCCGCCGTCTCCGCGGCTCGCCGTGGATGCCGGCGTGTAGACGGCCGGAGATCTGGGGTGAACTCCTCGGGGGCGTCCAGGCTCCAGCCAGCGCACGTCAGGCTGCGCCGGGGCAGGCCCACGAGGGGCGCAACCGTCTCAGCCGGCCCCGAGCCGGCGGCGGCGACGGAGTCACCGTCCACACGGTGCGTCCCTCCAGCAGGGCCTCGGCTCCCGCGAGACTCGTTTGCAGCCGTTTGATGGCCACCTCGTCCAGGTGACTCTCCAGATGCGACAGGGGCAGCGGGGCGACGTCGATGTCTCTCATGCCACGATCTTCCCCCGAATTCGTGTGAGTCGCAGCACTTTGGAAGTGGGCGTGGCGTCTCGTTGCTGTTTCGCCATGTTTCTCGGCCGGATTCCGGGGAGCTTCGGACAGGACATAGGCCGGGGCGAACCCGGCCGGGCGGTGATGTGAGGCGCCGCGGGGCGCGGGTAGGCTTGGCCCGGACGCACTCCCTCTTCGACCAGGAGCACCCATGGCGCCCGAGTCCGTGATCCCAGCCACCCACCCCGACACCGTCGCCGACGCAGCCGCGACCTGAGCGGGAGATGCCCTGGAAGGAGCTGGGGCTCAAGGCCGACGAGTACGAGTCCATCCGCGAGCTGCTGGGGCGCCGCCCCAGCAACGCCGAGCTGGCCATGTACTCGGTCATGTGGTCCGAGCACTGCTCCTACAAGTCCTCTAAAGTCCACCTGCGCCAGTTCGGCGCCAGACCACCGAGATGCGGAGCACCTCCTGAGTCGGCATGGGCGGGAACGCCGGCGTCGTCGACATCGGCGACGGCTGGGCCGTGACCTACAGGTCGAGTCCCACAACCACCCCAGCCACGTCGGCCCCATCAGCCGCCACCGGCGTGGGCGGCATCGTGCGCGAGACATCATCCCACGTGGGGGCGCGGCCAGTGCGGCATCATGGACCAGCTGCGCTTCGGGCGCCGTCGACCACCCCGACACCGCGCGCGTCGCGTCCACGGCGTGGTGGCCGGCGTGGGCACCCACGGCAATCCCCTGGGCCTGCCCAGCATCGGCGGCGAGACCGAGTTCGACCTCCTCACCAGGAGAACCCGCTGAGTCAACGCCCTGTGCGTGGGCGTGCTGCGCCACGAGGACATCCACCTGGCCAAGCACGCCACGGGCGCCGGCAACAAAGTGGTGCGCTCTTCGAGCGCGCACCGGCGGCGACAGGATCGGCGGGGCCTCCATCCTGGCGCGTCCGGAGTCCTTCGAGGACGGCATGCCCGCCAAGCGCTCCCAGCGTCCAGGTGGAGACCCCTTCAGCGGGAGAAGGTCCTCGTCATCGAGTGCTGCCTGTACGACTGTTCGGCGCCGGGCTCGTGCTCGGCATCCGGACCTGGGTGCCGCCGGCATCTCCCTGCGCGACCTCCCGAGCTGGCCTCCAACGGCGACGGCGGCATGCACGATGACCTGGAGAAGGTAAAGGTGCTGCGCGAGCCCCACCCTGACCGCCGGCGAGATCCTCGCGGGCGAGTCCCAGGAGCGCATGATGGCCGTCGTTGCGCCCGACAAGCTCGAGGAGTTCATGGCCGTCATCTCGACGGGTGGGACGTCGAGGCCGCCGTCATCGGCGGGGTCAACGGCTCGAGGCCGCCTGACCATCGACCACTTCTGGGAGCGGATCGTCGACGTCGACCCGCGCACCGTGGCTCCACGAGGGCCCCACCCACGAAACGCCCCTACGCCCGCCCCGCCCTGGCGGGACGAGGCTCAACGCCGACACCACCAGCGAGCGCCTGGCCCGCCCCGGTAGCGCCGCCGAGCTCGACCAACAGGTGCGCGTCATCGTGACCCAAACCCAACCAGGCCTCCACCGCTTGGGTCACCAAATCAGTATGACTGGTTCAAAGCGGCGACACCGCCCTGCGCTAGCCCGACGACGCCGGCGTCATCCGCGTCGACGAGGCCACTGGCCGCGGCGTGGCCATCGCCACCGACGCCAACGCCGCTTCCCACCAAGCTCGACCCCGCCACCGGCGCCGCCCAGGCCCCTGGCCGCCGAGTCCTACCGCAACGTGTGCACCGTGGGCGCTCGCCCCGGCCGTCACCGATCACCTTCAACTTCGCTCGCCGAGGACCGACGCCATGTGGCAGCTCGTCGAGGCCATCGGCCCGGCCGACGCCCGTGCCGTCGCGGGCGTGCTGGCTACCGGCGGCAACGTCTCCCTCTACAACTCCCATGGCAAGGCTGGCGGGACAGATCGACTGATCAACCCCACGCCCGTCGTCGGCGTCCTGGGCGTCATGGACGATGTGCGCTGTGCCAACCCCTCGGGCTGGCATGAGGGAGTGGCTTTGGCCATCATGATTCTGGGCGCCACTCACCGCCGAGCCCGACGGCTCGGCCTGGTCCCGAGTGGTCCACGACCACCCGGCGGGCCACCCCGCGCGTCGACCTCGAGGCGGAGATATGCTCGGGCGGGTCCCGTTGGCCCTGAGCGATGCGGAGGGGCCCGGTGGCGAGCCGCCGGGTGCGCGCCACACGACCGCTCCCTCCGGCGGCCTCATCCAACCCCTGTGACCTTGCCTGCGGCCAGTGGCGTCGGCGCCAGTGTGTGGACCCACCGGTATCCAGGAGGAGGCGTGGACGATCAACCGCTCTGTTCTCTGAGACCACCGCGCGATCGTCGCCAGGCAAGGAGGAAACCCCGTGCCTGCTGTGACCGCGGGCTGCCGAGGCCGAGGACGCCGCGGTGGCCCGGCTGTAATTCACCGGCGGCGACCCGTCGTTGTACGGCAGTTCCGTTCTCCGACGGCGGCGCGCCGGGCGTCCCTCGTCCTGACCTGGCTGGCTCGGGGTCGACGTCGAGGGCGTCCCCACCGGCCCTGTTCTTGAACTCGCCCTCCACCAGTACTGAACGTCCGGGCATTCTTCGTGAGCCCCACAGAAATACCGTAGGGGTTCCAACGAAGAACGCCCGGCCTGACGTCCGAGGTCTGGAAAGAGGCAGGCAGGTCCACGCGGTCCCGGTGCGCACCAAGCAACCTGGGTGCATGATTGATCATATCTCTGTAATGCCACATCCGGCGGCTTCGAAGGCCTTCTACGAGGCGGCGCTTGCGCCTCTGGGCTACCGCGTCGTCAGCGGAGTTCGGGCCCTCATCAAGGCTGGGAGCCCTGGTGCTCGGGGCCCGAGGGGCGCTCCGGCGCCCCGGATCTATAGCTGCCCCGACAGAGCCCGACGCCCTGCCATGTGCTGTGGCGGCGCCGTCGACTGGCGCAGGTGGACGCCTTCCACGAGGCGGCCCTCGCAGCGGGGGCAAGGACAATGGAGGACCCGGCGAGACGGGCGCACTACCACCCCGGCTACTACGGCGCCTTCGTGCTCGACCTCCCTGACGGCAACAACTCTCGAGCCGTCTCCACGGCGCCGGCGGCGCCTGAACTCCTCCCTGACCCGCGCCCGATGCCATCGTCGGTGGAGCGGCGGAGCGAGCCGGGCGGTCTCAGTTCCAGTTCTTACCGGTGATCAGCGCGCGGACGCGGTGCGAGTGACGCTCGATGAGCGCAGGCAGAGGACCCCGGCGAGGAGTGCTGTTAGGACGGTCTTGAACCAGTGGCGCTCGGCTCTCGCCGGTGCGAGCTCCTGGTTCACCGTGGGGCGGGAGGTCGTTATCGCAGTCATGACTCCAGCCTGCGCTGATCGTGGGCGAAAAGCACATCGAGGCCGTCGAATGATTCCCCATCGGTCCATATCCATCCGAAGGAGGGCGGGTCGTGGTGCGCTCCTCACTGCAAGTTGGAGGCAGTCCGGCCAGCACCGGCCGGTGCCGGGCGCGGCGGCAGGGCCGGCTCAGGCTGGTCCGACGTGGTGCCGGCTGACCTCACTCCCGCCTCCCGCCGTCGACCCCGGCGACGGCCGCCATGAAATATCCGGATGTTTCGGGAAGATATCGGAATGGCCGACGTGCTCAGGCCCGCTCATGCCCGGCCCGGGCGCCCGCTTGACTGGCTCCGCAGTGACGCGGAAGAGGCTGCCACCGCTGATGTCGCGGCGCCCGGTGGCGCCCCTCCCTTCCCGGATTTCGCGTGATATCACTCGGGTAATCTCGCTCGCAATCGGCCGAAGATGCCAACCGATGTACCGTGCAGGATCTCTGAGACTTCAAACCACGACTGTGTGCCTTCCGGGAGACCGCGGGACGAGATCGACCGCGCGCGGTGTCACCGTGTGCCGGGCCACTTCGACGCGCCATGCGTGGCCTGGAGTCGGACGGGACACGGCTCCCGTCGGATCGCACGACTGCACCGCTCCGCGTCTGGGATGCTACAGCAGCGGTGTCGAGCTGTTCGCGCTCGCCGGTCAGCCCGTCCATCAGCGCGGTGGCCTGGGTCGACGGCACGCGCCTCCCTCACCGCGGCGGAGGATCACAGCGTGCGCATCTGGGACGCGGACCACCGGTGCCGACCTGCTGACCCTGCAGGGTCAGCGGCTCCGGCGTCGGCGGGGCGGTGGCCTGGAGCCCCGACTCTGCATCGGCGTATCCTCACCAGCTCGACGACGCCTCGCGCGCATCTGGGGACCCGCGTCCAGCGGCCAGGTGGTGCAAAAGTACCCTGCTGGCCACACGGACCACCTCACCGGCCGTCGCCTGGAGCCCGGACGGCACCCGTGTGGCCACCGCCTCCGACGACGGCACCGCCCGCGTCTGGGACGTCACTACCGGCACCGAGCTGCTCGCGCGTGGGCCCCATGGCCTTCGTGGGGCGCGGCGGCACAGCCCTGACGGCAGCCGACCTGCCTCTGGTCCGATCTGGAGCCGATGACCGGCTGTCGCGGAGTCCTGACCCGCCGCATCATCACCGCCTTCGACCCGCCGCCGAGCCCCGATCTGACGCCGCCACCGGCGAGGAGGTCCTCAGTCTCCACGGCCGCGAGCGCCGCTGGGTGAGCGTGGTCTCCTGGAGCCCCTGACGGCGGCCGCATCGTCACCGACGACATCTCCGGGCACCACCGCCCACATCTGGGACGCCGCCACCGGCGAGCTGTTCAGCCTGCGCGCGCCACACCCAGTGGGCCTGCTCCCCTGGCCTGAGCCCGGACTCGCGCCGGTGGCCACCGGCCCGCACGACGACACCGTGCGCACTCGGGACGCCGCCACCGGCCAGACCCAGCTGGTTCTGAGCTGGCAACTCCGTTGAGACAGTCTCCTGGAGCCCCTGACGGATCGAAGCGACCATCGGCGCCAAGATCGGCGGCAACCGCGTCTGGGACGCCGCCACCGGCGAAACCGCGGCTGATGGTGGACAGCGCCCGCGAGCTGAGCGAGGTCGTCCGAGCCCGGACGGTACCCGCCTGGCCACTCTTCCTACCTCGCCGCGCGTCCTCATCCTCGACGCCACCACCGGCGAAGTCGTCCAGGCCCTGACTGCTGATGAAGACGACGTCAACGATGTCTCCTGGAGCCTGGACGGCGAGCGCATCCTCACTGGCTCTGGGCGACGACCGCGCCGCGATCTGGAACGCGCCCGCGGCGAGCGTCATCCACCTCGAGGGCCACCGCGACATGATCACCTCGGTGGCCTGAGCCCCAACGGCCAGCGCGTCCTGACTGGCTCCCAGGACGGGACCGCCCGCATTCTGGGATGCCACCACCGGGGAGGTCATCCACACCTACACCGGGCAACTGGGTGCGCGACGTCGTGCGGACCCAGGGCGGCCCGGGTCGTCACCGGCAGCGCCGATAGCGCGCGCCCACGTCTGGGACGTCATCACCTCCGGCGAGCTCGTGACGCTGGTCGCGACGAGGGCGCCATGGTCCGCTCCTACGCCTGGAGCCCCGACGGCACCGGGTCTTGGCCGGCTCTGACGACGGCGTCGTGCGTGTGGGACGAGGGTCCCGGCAAGATCGTCCTGTCCTGGCGGTCACCGCTCGGCGTCACCGACGCCCAGTGGAGCCCCGACGGCACCCGGATCCTCACCGGTTCCGAGGACGGCACGCGCGCCTGTGGACGCCGCCACCGGTGAGATGACCGGCCTATTCCTGTGCTTCCTGCCCGACGGCGGTGGCCGTCCCCGACGCCCCGTCCTGAGCCTGCGCTCGGGTCCCGGCGAGGTCTGACTACTCGGCCGCCCGGAGATCTCGGGCCAGCGCTCACCCGGGTGGGCGTGGAACGGCGCAGTACATCGATCGATCCAGTGCGCGACGTCGCCGCGCAGCCCGCACAGGACGTTCGGGTAGACGAGGAGCCCGGCCGCGGAAGAGCTCTCCGAGCCGCCCCGAGGCGCCTGAGGTCGCCGAGGCTGCTGTGGACCCGCCGAACCGGCTGAGGTCACTGAGCCGGCAGAACTGGCAGGGGCCCCGGAGCAGGTATCCCCCGAATCTGAACGGCAGGAGGTGCCGGGCCCCTTCCGGCGCATCGGCCCCGTCGGTCCTGCCGCGTCGGCGGACTCCCGGCAGTCGGAACTGGGCCTGCGCAGACCACCGCCGACTCTGGCTCAGCTTGGCTGCCGCTAGTGGAGAAGGCGCCGGCCGAGGTGCAGGGCCCTGTGGCCACCCTGAGAGTTCTCAGGCGCTCCTGATGAGACCGAAGATGAATCCGCTGCCGAGACCATTGGGTGGAGTCCGTGACGAAGATGACCGAGACGGAGGAGTACGCCGCCGAGGTCGAGATCGTCACCCTGTCTCCGCCCCTCGAGACGGGGAGTCCGTGGCCAGCCCGCCAGGCCCGGCACGCGGCCGCTACCGCCGGCACGCCGGCCGAGACCGCCCTCGACTTCCGGGCAGCCGGTGACACCCGGCCCCGGAGAACGGCGCCGTGCCGACCGAGACCGAGCCGGTCGCCGCCCCTGACGGGGGAGACCCTTCTCGTCCAGCCCCTTCCCCGTTGATCAGAGTCTCGTGGACGGCGAGGTGATCGCGCCGGGCCGTCCGACGCTGCCGACGGCCGAGGGAGCCGCTGGCTCCGTCGCTGAGCGCCTGCCGCAGGAGGAGTTAGCTGCCCTGCCCAGGAGCCCGAGGACGTCCAGCAGTAGCGCAGACCGAGGAGGCATCGGCGCACAGCCCCGCTGCGGACGAGCGCCCCGCCCAGGAACCCGAGAGCGTCATCGAGACGCCCGCCGTCCCGGGGCGATCGGACGAACTCGCCAACGCACCAAGAGCCTGACACGTGGCCGACACTCTCCCAGACCCCGGCCGATCCGGGCGCCGGAGCAGCGTCGATGAACGAACTCGGTGAGGCGGCCGCTACTGAGACGACTCCTCGAGGGAGGCGTCGATGCCGTCTCCGCTCGCCTCCACCGCCCCTGGGCGGCGCAGTCCTCCGACGGCTGAGTCGGCGCACGAGCCGGTGGTGGTCTGCCGTCGTGAGCACGCTGGTGGTGAGCCCGTGGCTGCACCCACTGCGAGACTGTCGCCTGCCATCCCGTGAGGGGCCTGAACGCCTGGCCCGCGCGCGCTGAGCAGCTGCGCGGCTGAAAGGCTCGGCGAGGCCTGAGCATGTGGCGGTCTCCGCGCGGACGGTGGACGCTACGGGCCACGACGGCCAGCAGACGGACACGCCTCCGGGAGAGCCCGCTGAGCCTGCGCGCGGCGGAGATCCCCGTACGCCGCCTCCGTTGAGGGCGCGGTGCCGCCCGCCACGGACGAGCAGGACACGGCGGAGAGACGGTTCATATGGCCGAGCCAAGCTCTCTGCGTGAGGCTCAGGGCGCTTCCGCCTGGAGAGCCCGTCTCCGCGCTGACCAACCTCGACGCCCGAGGACCCTCGAGGACAGTGCCGCCCAGGGCTGCCCGCCGAGCAGCCCGCCGTGGAGCACCTGAGCCCGCTGCTGGACTCCGGAGCCTGCTCGAGCAGCTCCGGCGAGGCGGGTCGACGACTCCCGCCGAGCGGCATGACCTGCTGAAGAGCAGCACCCCGACGAGGAACCCGCCCTGGCCCCCTGGGGACGAGGACTGCGCCGTCGGATTCACACTCGAGGGTCCAGGAGTTTCGTCGCCGCCATCGCGCGCCGCGATGTCAACGAGCCAGCGAGCCAGCCACGCACTCGCGCGCGCCGGACGACCTGGCTGGCCTCCTCGATGAGCAGCTGGCCGGTCTTTCCTCCCTGCGCCTGACCTGGCCTCTACCTGCGGTGGAGCAGGCCGATGACTATATCGATGGCCACCACCGCCCGGCGCCTGAGCGAGAGCTGGAGGGCGGCGGCGTCGCCAATCGCCACAGTGAGCTGTGCGCCCACGGCGCGGTGCCACCGGAGCACGGCCTCGTCGCCCACTGGAACCCCACAGGGATCCACCTTCGACTCCGGCCACGTGAGCATGCGTGAGTCATCTCCCGTGAGTGCCCGCGGGCGTCGTAGCGGCCTGGTGTGTCCCGCGCCTGGCAGGTGCGGGGATGCGCCTGCCTCTAGGGCGATGGCGCGCCCAGGATGTGGGCGCGTCGGAGGCGCGACAGTTTATGGGGAGAACGACCAAAGTGCGAATACATGTGATCGGGCCGTGAACCGCATAGACTTCCCCGTGCCGTCAGTTCATCCACTGGAGAGGACGTTGTTTGTGTCGACGGCGCAGTACCCGGCACGGGCCCGTCGCCGCCTGCAGTACACATCTTGACCACATGTCGGACTGGTAGGGCCAGCCTTGGCCATGTTGGCCACCATCAACCCGCGTGCAGGGAGTCTCACCTGGATGTGGTTCTGGCCCTCCGCCGCCCCTGGCTCGCCGACGGCGTGGACGGAACTTTGGGCCCGGCGCGCCAAGGTCTTCTGAGATCATCCCCGATCGACGGCGGTAATCGTGGACACTGCCGTCGTCGACCCTCACCTGGACTTTATCCCGGCGGTATCTCATGTACGGTCACGTGGCTGCTGAGCCCAGGCCGCGGCGGGCCTGCTCATGGCGGTACTCCATCCTGAGCTCTCTCTTGTCGATGTTCTGCTACGCCACCGCGCAGCAAGTCCACCGACTACTTACTTCGTGGGCTTCCCGGCGGCCCGGAAAGATCGTGGCCCTGGGCGTTCCACGTCCTGAGCACGCGGCGTAGTTTTCAACATCGTCGTCACCCTCATCTTCGTGGTGCCCACCGTCCCGACCCACCACGCGCACCCGGCGCGAAGTCGGAAGCGCTTCCGCGCCCCTGCACATAGGTGCGCGGTGGCGGTGTGGTTCCTGGCCACTCGCTGGCTCGCCGTGGCGATCCACCCCCACCGGTCCGACGCCGGCCTGGCCGCCGCGTGGGTCACCGTCGGCGGGTGGTTCCTTGCTTCGCGCCCTGCGATCGATCCGCGGTGCGGAGTCGGGCCACGGCGCCGACCGCATAGCTGTCCGGGTTGCGCCTCCGGTGGCAAAAGGCTCACCGGTCGGCAACACGCGCCAGCGGCCACTTGACCATCAGGCGGGTGGCCGCTTTCGCTGTATCCGCAGGCAGCGCGGTCCCCAGCCGGTCTGGAGGGTAAACGCGCAGGCCCCTGGCCACGGCCACGTCCTGCAGCCAGTGCCCGCCCTCGAGCAGGAAGGTGGCCAGTACCAGTGCCGATGACCACCATGATGACCCAGCGGGTAGTGTTGCTGTCGCCGGCTGCCCGCGAAGAAGAAGATACACGCAAGGCAACACGAAGGCGATGAGGGTGACGAGGAAAGCGGCAAGCGGACGGCGGCGCCGGCCCGCGACCATTGCGATGATGCCCCCATGCGTAGGGTCCGGCGGGTGACGATAGATCGATGGTCCACAGCACCCAGAGGTTTCAGCAGCCGGGGGCGGGGACGGCCGGCAGCGCCCGTGCAGTGAGGAGTAGGACGAACACGGCCGCGCAGAAGCGAGGAAGCGCGGGTTGTGCAGGAGCCGGACGACTACCGGAGCGCGGGCACCAGGCCCACCTCCGCCTCGTGCAGGCGGCCAGGGTGTGCCGCGAGACCCGCAGGCGTGGGTCCGCGCTCCAGGACGGGTGCGCAGGCAGCCGATCCGCTCCAGTGGGCGTCCCGTCACCACCCGTCCAGCAGGCGCAACGCGGGCCCACGGCGACGACGGCGCGCCTGCGCTCGCGGACCTGCCGGCAGATCGTCTTCCTCTGGCCCCTCCGCCCCCGCGGCCTCGTCCAGCTGCAAGCGATGCGGACGAGCGTCCTGCCCAGGAACCGTCCGCAGCCGCTCCAGGCTGCTCGCTACCTCGCCCAGCCACAGGCGCTGCCCGTGCTCAACGGCCAGCGATACAGCGCGTGCCCCAGTGCTCCATGCATGCCATCGGGCGCCAGGAGCCCTCGAGTTCGGAGACGCGGGCGAGCTGCGGGACCCTCTGCGACGTTGAAACGTGCCAGGTCGCCGACCTGACTCGGACGGCGGCCACCGTCTGCAGGATCCCGGCCCAGGGACATGGCGCTGGGCATGGAAGCCTGATGACGGAGCGCGAGCGAGCCAGCAGGTCCATCACGGAGAGCGAGGCGGGGGCGTGTTCATCACGTGGGAGTGAGCCCAGAAGGAGGGCGCGAATCTTGCGCATTCTACGGCCTGACGCGGCTCACTCCCTCACCCAGGGGAGGGTCCCTCCTCTGCCCCCGGCGCTGGGCGCCAGGGGCGCAGTCGAGGCCGTGCGAGCGCCGCTGAGGGCCCAGGGTGGGGCCACCGGGCACTCACGATCCCTCAGCACCGCCCTGGCCGCCGCAGCGGCCCGGGACTGCTCGTCGTGCCGGCGCGGGCCTCATCGGATCCCGCCTGGCGGATATGGCCCGACAGTGGCTGGAGGATCCGGATCCTCCACCGCAGCGGACCGGGCGAGGGCACCGCAGGAGGGCATCGAGGTCGATGCCTCCGGCAGGGAACACGCCCGGTGGGCCCCGCCGAGCGCGTCCTGGGCGCCCGGCGCTCTGGAGGCCAGAGCCGTGGTGTGCCCGTCCGGGCGCCCCTGATCGCGCCGCGCCCTGACACCGGCGCGCTGTCGCGCGCTGGCGGCCCTCGCGCCTGTCCACCACCGCCTCATCGCCCGGGTCGCCGCGGGCCTGCCCCCGGCGGGGCGGCCTGGGGTCCTGCTGAGTGGGATCGGCCACCGGCTCTACGGGGATCGGGGATGAGATCTCACCGCGCAGTGCGGCCCGGGCGAGGATCCTGTCCGAGCTGTGCCAGCGTTGGGAGGCTGCTGCGGGCCTGCGGCGCCGGCCGGGCTGCGCACGGGTCCAGTCCCGCACGCCTGGTGGGTCAGCCTCAAGGGCTGGGCAGGCTCCTCGGCGCCGCACCGGGTGGGGGCGGGGCCTGGGCTCGGCCCGCGGCGACCATGTGGCAGCCGTGGATCGGGCTGAGGATGCCGCGGCCGGGCTCTATGGGCCATCGAGCACGACGACGATCCGGGGCCGGTCAACCTGACCTGCGCCCGAGCCTCTGCGCAACCGCGACCTCCACCGGCTACTGTCCCGCGCCTGCGGCCCGCCCTCGATGGCAGGTGGTGCCCCAGGTCTGCGTGGACTGGGCGGGAGGACCGGGCGGCTGGCGGTACGGGAAGGCATCGGCAGCAATGTCGCCGAGCTGCCTCGCGCCTCCCAGCGTGCGGTCCCCCAGGCGCTGCTCGCCTCCGGCTTCCGCTTCACCAGCCGGGCGCGGCCTCGATCTGGGACTCCGGCGCCCTGACTCCTGCCTCGGTGCCGCGGTGACCATGATGCGGATATCGCGGTGTTGACTGCCCTCACCCGCCGATGGAGGCGGTGGGAGGGGCCTCAGCGGCCAGCCAGGGCGCGGTGGTCCCTGGCCCCGACAGTCTGATGTCGGAGCGCCCTCCTCACCGGCCGGCACGAAGACTCACGGTGCCGGCCGATCTCGTGCATCCGCCGTCAGGCACGGGCAATGACTGCCGTACGACGACGAACCAGGCGTCCTCGCTGCCGCCCCACTGCCGCCAGGCCCGGCCATCGTCCCAGGTCGGGTGCTGCTGGCCAGCGCCCAGCTCGACCGCCTGCGGCCCGAAGGAGGTCAGGCGCCGCGCCCAGGTCGTGACTGCCAGGCGCGGCCGGCGGGCGTGGCGTAGCACCAGGTGGAGGCCGAGGCCGTCACGTCAGTGAACGCCGCCTGGCGCCCAGGCGAGCAGCCGGCTCCCGCGTCGGGCTCGCCCCGTTGGCTGTGCCGAGGCCATGTATGACCGAGCGCCACAGCCCCTCATGCCCCTCGGACTCCGGGAACCAGGTCATGGCGGAGTAGACGGCGTCGGCACCGCCACGATCCCACCGGGGCGGGTGACGCGTCGCATCTGGTCAGGCGCCCACCGGGTCGCCGCGAGGTGCTGAGGACCTGGTGGGCGTGGGCGACGTCGAAGGTACCGTCGTCGAAGGGCAGAGACATGACGTCCCCGGCGGTGAGGCTCCACCTCGCGGACAGGCCCGCCCGGCCAGCGTCGCTCGGCCGCCTCCAGTGCGCCGAGGGCGGCATCCAGGCCGACGACGCGTCCGGGAGCCACGCGCCAGGGTCCGCGGTGATGGTCGCCGGCCCCGCAGCCGACGTCGAGCAGATCCATGCCGGGCGCGCAGGCGGCCCAGGAGATAGGCGGCCGAGTCCTCGGCGCCACGACGTGAGTGCGCGCTGAGGACCGCCGCCCCGTGGCCATCGTGAAGCGGGCCGCTGCGCTGAGCTGCCGGAGGCTGTCCGAAATACTGCTCACTGCTCCGGACAGGATCATCCGAGAACTGGTGACCTCGGCTGCATTATCGTCCGAGTGCGGGCCTCTTGCGACGCTATGTTTCCGCCGGATCGCGGATGTTTCGTCCCAGTGAACGTCTCGGTGAAGTCTTCTGCGGCGCCGCGGCGACCAGCCAGGTGCTGAGCTAACTCCGCTAGGGCGAGAGGAGTCCCCTGCAGGACGTTGTCGAGAAGGTCTACGAGCAGGTTGTGACTCCGCAACCGTGGAGAGTGTCGAGTCCCACCAGGCCGTCCACGAGGTGCTGGTCACTGGTCCCGTCTATCGCCAAGCACCCCCGCACTACGCCGAGGGCGTTTCTCCCGGAGCGCATCGTCAGCCGAGCGCCAGATCAGGTTCCGAGTGCCGTGGGTCGATGCGCGCGGCCAGGTCCACGTCAACCGCGGCTTTCCGCGACTCGAAGTCTGCATCCGGCGCTGGGCGACAAGCGGCGGCCTGCGCTTCCACCCTCGGTCAAACGCCGGCACTCACCGCCCCTCGGTTTCTGTAGCAACCTCAAGAACGCCCTGACCGCACAGGGCATCGGCGGCGGCAAGGGCGGCTCCGACTTTCGACCCGCACGGCCGCCCGACGCCGAGGCCGCTGCGCTTCTGCCAGTCCTTCATGACCGAGCTGGCCTTGCCACATCGGCCTCCGTCCACCGACGTGCCGGCCAGCGACATCGGCGTGGGCGGCCGCGAGATCGGCCAGGCATGTCTCGCCAGTATGCAGCGCCTGCGGAACTCCCACGACGCCGGTGTCCTCACCGGAAAGTGGCCCGGCCTGGGGCGTGGCCCACCCGTGCGCGACCGGAGGCCACTGGCATTAGCGGCACCGTGCCTTTCTGCCCGGTCCATGCTCGCCACTGGCGTAGGGCGAGTCCCTGGAGGGGCAAGAAGGCTCATCGTCTCCGGTGCGGCAACGTGGCGACCTCGCGCATCGCGAAGCGCCCAGCAGCTCGGCATGCCACTCATCACCTTCTCTGACTCTCCGCCACGTCACGCCGACGAGGCCGTGTGGACCTCGAGCCGCCCAGCAGGTCAAGGAGGTCGAGCGCGGCCGCGTGGCCGGACGCTGCCGAGCGCCGGCTGGCGCCCGCCCCGTCACTCGGCGGCATCGTGTGTGGACGTCCTCTGGCGACGTCGCCCTCGCCCTGCGCCACCCAGAACGAGCTCGATCGGACGACGCCGCGGCCACCTGGCTGCGGGGCGGCTGCGGAGTGGTCGTCCCGAGGGCGCCAATACGCCTCGACTGAGGCGGCCGGAGGCCTTCCAGAAGGCCGGCATCCTGTTCGGTCGGCAGGTCGCCAACGCCGGTCGGCGTGGCCACCTCCGCCCTCGAGATGGAGCAGAACGCCAGCCGCACCCGCTGGGACTTCGCGACCGCCGAGGCCAAGCTGACCGGCATCACTGGCCGACATCCACGACTCCCTGCGTCGCCGCGCCGAGGTGGGAGCACGGCCGCCCGGCGACTACAGACTGTCGGCGCCAACGCGGCCGGCTCCACCCGCGCTGCTGACGTCGCGATCGCCGCGCGGCATCGCTCCGATACCTGGCTGATCCGCTCAGCGTTTCACAGGTGACACGGCGTCCGTCGCCCTGAGAAAGGCGTAGGCGGCGGACGCCGTCACAGCAAAGCCAGTGGGCGCGCGGGTCACGATCGGCAACTCTACCGACTCGGATGAGATCGTGAAAAACACTGCCAAAATCATGGAAGGGCGTGTACCGTGGAGGCGTTCCTCTCTCACATGATCCCGATTCCATCCCTGACGTCCCAAGTGAGGATTGACATGAGAAGTGCTTCCCAGCTCGAGAGCGAGTGGGAGTCTGCGGCAGCGATTGGCGCCTGGGTGGGTGGCTGCCGCCCTGAGTCCCATGGTCGCGGTTCCGGACGGCATCCTCATACCGCCGGGCCGCCGCTGTGAGTAGGAAATCTCGCCTGACGGCGCTGGACGAACTTGCGGACGATCCGGGCAGCAAGGTGCGCATCTAGTCGCGGCCTCGCAACCTTCGCGGTCACTTACCACCCGAGACGAGCGGGTACAACCGGAGACCGAGGAGTACGACTTCCCAGTGACCCCGGCCTGACTCGGAATCGAGTGCGCGTCCGCGGGTCTGCGAGAGATCTCCCCAACACGCTCGCTCGCCGTCCTCCGGCGGCAAGGCAACATCGGCGCGGCCCCACGCGTCCTCCCTTCCCGTGCAGGACCAGCCCATCATCCATGGCCTCACGCGATGAAGCTGGATGCCCCAGCTGTCCACGCGCCTCGACGGCGGAGTGTGGAAGCTGACCTCGAGGACACAGGGTCCCGCCCGCCTCCGACTCCTCGCATCCCGGCGGCGAACGGTGCGTCCATTCCGCTTCCCCAGCGCCGAGGGAGCGCGGGTCGCGGGGTCTTCGTTAAGGAGGTCGACGGTGCGCGTCGGCTCTTGTCGTGGTGTGGCGACCGACGAGCTTCCCGTCCGAACACTCGCCGCGAACGAGAGGTTCTCCCGAGCGTCTCCCCGGCGGTGGCCACGGCCAACGCTCGCGCCGAGCCTGAGCTCAAGGACGGCGACCCGGCCAACGGTGAGGCTGACATCGTCGCCGCGCTCAGCCACGAGGACATGGCCTCCACGGCGACGAGCTTCCAGGAACGTCGACGCTGCCGTCCTGCGCCGTGGTGCAGGGAGACTGACAAGCTGTCACCGACCCGAGGGCAACTCGATCGCAGTCGTCCAGCCTGAGATCCACGGCCGGAGCTTCGACATTCTCCTGAGTACGACCGAACGATTTCGGAAGATCACCGTCTCCAGCGCGGAGAATATGTGGACTCGGACATTACGCATGCGCTGGAGTGATCCTCTCCTGAGGTGTGGAGCAAGACCCGGGAGGCCGAGGGGCCGCCAGAGGTCGCCACGCGCTGGCGCATATCGCGGACTTCCTGCGGGCTCCGACGCAGCGTCCCCGGCACCATTACGGCAACGGAGTCCACGGCCGCCGACCTGGTCGCCGACTCGTACCACAGCTGATCACCCATCAAACCTCCTGGTTCCAGCCACTACGTCGGCATCGTCAGTGCCGACGAAGAAGAAGGACTCCCACCTACCCTCGAGTCGCCGCCACGACGACATCCCGCGTCCGGCATCCAGGACGGCTCGTGCCGTCCTACGGGGAGGCCGCCTGACGTCCAGCCCGACAACAAACCGCCCGCCTACGTCACTGCTCAATGGTGCGGAAGCCCAAGGAGCCCAATCGCCCAACTCAGTGGAGGCCCTACGCCGAGCCCCCGTGCCCAAACCTGGGGGCTGTCCTCGAATGCTGACGCCATCGTGGATCCCGACGCGACGGTGGAGAACGGGAAGGTTCCTGCACAGTGCGTGATCCGGGTCGAAGCAGGTTCTGGGTGACACGCTTGACTCGGTGGTCCTGGCTACCTCACTCTACGAGCTGCTCCAATGACAACAACGACTTCCCCAGTTCCTGACGAGGATGCCGTCATCGTCAACGTCGGCATCAGCTCCAGCACACCGTCTTCATCTCACCCGCAGTCCTTCGGCGACGAAGCCCTCGGATCCCGTCCCACTCCCAAGCGTCAGGTGGGATGAGCGTGTCCCGAAGCCGCCAGGTCGGCACGCAGGACAGGTGACGATGGACTTCGGGGCTGGCACCAACGATCCGAAACAGGTCCTCGGTGCGCAACGAGTTCCGTGCCCGCTTTAGGGGACAAAGGGAGTTCTTCAGCCAGGACATCGACGTGAGTCGGACCGTATCGGCCCCACGACTCGCCGAGCGCTGACCTCGACTACCATCCCGGCGACGCGCTCATCGGTGCCCATGCCGCAGCGCGGCGGGTGACCTGCCGCGGGTGATCACGTGAGTCCGTCGACGCCGCCGGCAAGGTCCTCTACAGCTTCTACGTCGAGGTGCGCCCACCGATGCCAAGCCGGCGGCGACGCCGCCGGCCGCGCCTGGACGCACAGCCGGCTCCCTCCAGTGTCTCCGTTAATCTAGCGATGCCTTTCGGCGCTCAGTGCCGTGGGCCGCTGCCGGCGAGTGGCGACGTGTGACGGTACGTTGCGGCCGCGCCCGGCGCACAGGCGGGCTCCGTGCCGGCTCCTCGGCGGCGCCCGGTGACGGCAGCGGTGGTGCCGGTGCGGTCCCGGACGGAGTAGGGCGACGGCCCGCCCGGGAGGCGCGAGGACGGTTCCGCGGCGCCGGTCGGCGCTACAGGGCTGCCTGCCCGCCACGAGCGCGGAGCACGGCTGCCCTGCGCTCGGCGGCGCCAGGTGGCAAGTCGAGCGGTGGTCGCTGGGCGGCTGGGCCACTGGGCTCCGCAGCGGTCCGTCCCTGCGTGCCGGGCGCCCTGGCCCTGACCTCGTCGCCGGCGTCTGCCCTCATCCTGGCGCCGCAGACGGCAGGAAGGGCTGAGGCGAGCGATGGGCACAGCGTTTCTCCCTTCGCTGCTTCGCACTCTACTCTCGTTGACCGGGCGACATCTGATGAGACTCATATCGCGAAGGCGGGACGAGTCTGCGCCGCATCTCGGTGCGCTGGGCCCCTCGCCGCACTCAGCTCCTCTTTCACATTGCCGCGGCCTCCGGGACGCCTCCCGCCCAAGTCGTCGGAGGGCCCAAGGCCGCGTGCCACTGGATTCCCCGTGGGGAGTCGCCATTGACTCGCTGGCATCTCCGATCCGCACGGATACACTGGAAAGACGTTCCATAAGAATCCGGAGACCGGGTGGAGGCCGACCTCAACAATGCGGAGAATCCTGTGCGGGACGCCCTGGCGCGCCAGATGAGCAGGGCATACAGGGCGAATCCGCCACGCCTTCGTCTCAGCTCGGGAGACAGCATCGGAGCCGTCCTGCTCATCGGTCGTCCACTATGAACTGCATGACGAGGGACGCTGATATACTGGGACCGGCCCGGCATGGAGCGCCTCTGCGCTAGGGGCACGAGCTCGACCATGGTCTGCCGGCGACCTCGAGGGCCGGGTTCTTCCCTCATACGACATTCTGATGCTGGCGGCGAACGTCTCCGGCCCGATGCCCTGAGCGCTGAGGGGGACGGTCGGGTGATCTCACCAAGGAGAGCCGACGGGTGGGTCGGCTTTCACCGGAGTGGTGACGATGAGGATGCCGGGCTGGTCTCCCTCCTCGATCTGGGCGACAGCTCACGGTCGCTGGCGGTGGCTACAGCCAACGCCCGCGCCGCCGACCCGGGCGCGACGGCGACCGCTAACGGCGAGGCCGACGCCGCCGTCGCGCCTCGTGTCAGCGAGGTGACGCGGCCTCACGGCCACGAGCTTCCTCCAAGAACGTCGACGCCGTCGTCGCCGGACGCAGCCACGTCTCCCACGCGCAGACGGTGACTGCCGAGGGCAATCAGATCGCCGTCGTCCAGCCCGACCACCATGGCCTGGAAAGCTCGGGATGGTTCTGCCTGAACTGGCGACCGGGATCACGCAAGAAGGGTCTCTGTCGTCAACGTGGAGAATCGATCTGAAGCAGGAATACCAAGCATGAAGACGATCTTTGGCGGCGCCGGAGCATCTCCTCATAAGAGATACAGAGCATGATGGATCCGCCGCGCGCGGCCGCGTGCAGCTCGGCGCCGACTACTTGCGCGGATCGGATGGTGTGACTCTGCATCGGACCGGTACCGAGTCCACAGCCTCCGACGGTGGCCGGAGTCCCACCGGATACTGGCTCAGCGACATCGGTCCGCGGAGCAACCGACGGCCTCCGCGCGCTATGTGGGTGCGTCGGCCGACGAGACCTCAGCCGATTTCGGTACAGGGAGCAGCAAGGACTCATCACGGGGAGGTGCCCGTACGACCAGGTCAGACGGCCTGTTCACGGTCGACGAGGTCCGCAACGTCTCCCCGGATGACAAGGCACATGGGGCTACCTGCTCAGACCGGCGCCGAGCTCACTGCTGGCGCTCATCGCCCAGCAGCGCGTCGGAGCGGATCCCGCCTCCTGTCCAGCCGACCGTCGGCGAACGAAAATCGACGTCATCGTGACGCCGCCCCCAGAGTTACGAGGACGGCGGCGCACGATCTCGCGGTACCCGGGTGGACGGGCAGGTTTGGGGACACCGACACGGTGGTCGTGGCTTCCACCACCGAGCTGCCTCACGCGGCGCCGGCTTCACGCGGGCGGAAGCGGGCCGTGAACGTCGGGTCGCTCGGCGCGAGCATCACGCCAACCATCACTGGCCTTCAACCAGCAGGTACTCAAACCGAGCCACTCCCAAGCAGTCAGGGTGGCTGAGCGCGGTTCCGCAGCCCGGTCAGGCCGACGGTGACAGCGACGTGATGGACTCTGACCCACACCCACACCGAGCAGCAGTCCTCGGAGCCCAAGCCGCATGCTGCGCTGCGTCCGGGGACAAGGAGTTCTTCAGCCGGTATGAACATCGACTCTGACTGGTGGACCGTAGTGCGCCCGACCACCGCGCTAGGTGAGCCTCGACCTCACGATTCGCGCCGACGCGCCCACCGGCGCCTCGCTGCAGCGCGTGGAGGCCACGACCTGCCGCTGGGTCACCCTCGAGTCCGTCGACGGCGTCGCCAGGGTTCTCAACAGCTTTGCTACGTCGAGGTGCCGGGCCCGACGCGAGCGGCGACGCCGTCGCCCACTCGGCGCAGCCGGAAATCCGTCCGACGACAGTCGCCAACGGCGCCGAGCGCCGAGCCGTCAGCCGGCGCCGACCTGACGACGCCGTGGTCCCCGGGCAGGGGGAACCGCCTCAGGGGCCGGAGGTGAGGACCTGGTGATTTAAGCCCGGCGCGGCCCCTGAGTGAACCTGACGGCCGTTCGACGGTGGAGGTTGCCAACTGACGGCGCTGGTCGGCGTCGGTGGTCTGCGCAGCCGCGCCGCCGCGCTTCCGCCTGCGGGCGGGAGGCGCGCTGAGGTCGGAGACCCGAGGCAACTGGCGGTAAGTCGACCAGCGGCTCGGGCAGCTGGTCGCTGGCCCGCACCGGTGTCCATCGGCTCTGGCGTCATCGCCCTGACCTCATCGCTGGCGGCTTACCTCATCCTGCAAGTGATGGGCAGGTTGCCGACTGATGTGCCTGATGCAGGCTGACGCAGTCGATGCAGCCTGACGCAGGCTGAGAAAACTGACGGTTGCGCCCGCGTCGCCCCGACTCCGGGCGGCGGGCACGGCGTCGACCGGGAGGAAACAGTCAAATCCGTGAAAAAGGGGCTGCGGCGATCTCAGGACGCATGGTTGGTGATGTCCAGCCCGCCCGCCACCGTCCCCTTCCCACCTGCTGGTACCGCTGATCACCACCCTGCGCCCGACAGAGAAATGAGACGAAGCGAACGACATGACTGTTTCCTGCCCAGCCCCGGGCCTGCGCCGTCATCTGCGGACCTCGCCCCTGACATCCTCGGCCCCCACCCTTCCGCCGGCGCCGATGAACCGGCTGCGCCTCCTGCGCCTCCGCGGCCCGGCTGCTCCCCGCTGACCACGCCGCCCTGCCACCACCATCGACCCGCTTAGCATCACCGACCCGCACGGCCACATTCCCGCCCACCCAGACGGACCACGACACCGGCAGACGCCCGTCGAGGACCCCTGCCGTCACCCTGGCCTTCGAGGTCTCCGCCGCCCGCGCCTCCAACCCGAACACCCTGTTCGTCTCCGCCGGCGACTCCGTGGGCGGATGCAGCCTACGTCTCCTCCAGTTCCTCCAGGATTCGCCCCACTCATCGAGGGCGCTCAACGCGATGTCCCTGGACGCCTCCGCCCTGGGGCAACCACGAGCTCGACCAGTTGACGGACTCGAGACCGCATCCCGCCCGCCTCGAGGCTTCCCGATCCTGCGCCAGCCATACTCCGGCTCGGCGCCCCTTGCCGCCGCCGCGACGGACGGGGCGCCTTCCATCAAGGAGGTCGGCGGCGTGCGCGTCGCTTTCCGTCGGCGTCGTCACCGACGAGCTGCCCACCCTCGTGTCGCCCTCGGCCCTGTCCACCACCTTGAGCCCGCCGTCGCCACCGCCAACGCCCGCGCCGCCGAGACTCAGGACGGAGACCCCGCCAGCGGCGAGGCCGGTCATCGGTCGTCGTCCAGCCATCGAGACGCCGCCACCACACCGCCACCAGTCTCAAAGCGGCAGCGTCGACGCGGTCCTCTCCGGCCACGCACGTGCCCTTCGCCCAGACCGTCACCGGAGTCGAGGGCAACCAGATCGCCGTCGTCCAGGCCGACCACTACGGCTGGGCTCCTCGGGCGCATCCGCCTCAGCGACGACCCCGCCACCAGGAGGACCGCCGTGGTCCGCGCTGACAACGAGGACCTGCGCGGCTCGAACTGCACCACCGACGCCTAATACGCGCATGGCTGGATCATGCCCAGGCGGAGAAGGACCCGGCCACCGAGGGCGGTAAGCCGCTGGCCAGGACCGGATCGGACCTGCGCTGGCTCCGACGGCACCGGCCCCCGGCGCCAACGCCGCGGCACCGGAGTCCACCGCCTCCAACCTCATCGCCGAGAGTCCGTCCGCAGCTGGCTCGCCACCGACATCCAGCCGGCCGGCCCACCGGGCGTGGCGTCGGCAGCACGCACGCGGCGTGCGCGCCGACTTCTCGGCTACGCCGCCTCGGTACCGAGGGCGACGGCGTCCTGACCTCCGGGGAGTCGCCTACACTGTCCAGCCCTTCGGCAGCCAGGGATGGCCCATGCCTGCACCCTCACCGGCAGGCGGAGCTGCGATACGTCTAGCAGTGGCGGCCGGGCTCCAGCCGGCCCGTGATGCTCACTTTGGGCTGTAACGGCAATGTCGACGTCCTCTCGAGGCGAGTAGCCCGGGCGGCTCGACCGCCCCCGCGATCCGCGGATCCGGGTGACGGCGAGCCGCTGGCCGATTTCGAGTGACGACAACGGTGCGTCGCCCTCGAACTCCTTCCGCTGACCGGCGGCGGCGGCTACACGGTCTTCAAGGACAAGCGTCGACCAAACACCGGCGCGTCCCTGACCGCGCGACGTCACCTCCGCCTACCTGGCCTCCCTTCGGCGACCAACCCGTCAAGGCCGGCTACCCAAGCGGCAGGTCGCGATGAGCGCGAGGCTCGTGCCGCAGGCGCGCGCGGTCACGGTGACCATGGACTCCTGGCCCTACACCAACGCCCTCCGGGCAGGCCGCCGGCGCCCCGCCGCGCGCGCGTGAGCGCCAGCAGCGGAGATCCTCAGCCGGGACATCGACCTGACCGTCGACCCCACCGGTCCGACCACCGGCAAGGGCCGTCTTCGACCTCGCGGTTCCGGCCACGACGCCCCCACCCGAACCTGCCGCACGATTTCAGGCCGCCACCTGCCGGTGGGTCGCCGTTGAGACCGTCGTGACCTCCGCGGGCGCGGTCCTCAACAGCTTCGAGTCGAGGTCCGCGTCGGCGCAGGCGACGGCGATGACAACGCGCCCGGCCTGCAGGCCGGTGGCGGAGCCGAGGCCCTCCGCGGCTGCTGCAGCCCCAACCCGTCGGCAATGACCGGCACCGGTGCTCCAGCTGCGGCCCGGGTGTCCGATCGGGCATCCGGGCGGCGAGCGGCCCCCTGCCCCGCACCGGCGCTGCTCAACGCGATCGCTCGCGCTCTCCCTGCTCGCCGTCGGCGGCTGCCTGATCCTGCGCCGGCAACTTCCAGGCCTGAGGGCCGGACCCTCCCGTTCTGAGAACAACCTATAAAATGTATTGTGAGTCCTCCAGGGAATTGTAGACGGACTCGTCTGAGACGGTATACGCTGTATGTCCGTTCAGACGATATTAATGCGGGTCTGCCGGTCGCCCGAACAGGCATTTTCCAGCCAACGACACCGACGTCAGGGGTGGGCATGCGCATCGAGGACAGGCACCGCCAGACCGTTGAGCAGGGTGCGCGGCGCTGGGCGCGTCCTGGTCGCCGAGCTCGCCGAGCACTTCTGGACGTCACCCCCGAGACGATCCGTCGCGACCTGGCCGCCCTGGACCGCAACGGCTCCTGCGCAAGGTCCACGGCGGCGCCATCCCCGCCCCGCCCTGCCGGAACCGGCGTGACCCAGCGCGAACAGGTCAACATCTCGCGCCAAACAGGGCCATCGCCCGCGCCGCACCGGAACGGCTGGACCTGGAGCCTGGCACCACCCTCCTGGTCGCACGCCGGCACCACCACCGGCAGCCGCCGCCCGCCTCACTGCCCGCCGAGGGCGACCTGACCATCATCACCAACTCCGTCCTGACCGCCGCCTCCCTGACCGCCGCCGGACATAGCCCGGGTGCGGATCCTGGGCGGCCAACTGCGCGGTCTCACCCAGAGCCGCCGTCGGCTGCCGTCGAGGCCCTTCTCCACCCGGCGTGCGTCGACGTCGCCCTCCTGGGCGCCACAACGGCGTCAGCGCCGCCCACGGGCTGTCCACGCCCGACCCCGACGAGGCCACCGTCAAACGCGCCATGGTGCGCAGCGCCCGCCAGTGTGGTGGGTCTCTGGTCGACTCCACCAAGATCTGCGGGGCACCTGCATGGTCCGCCCGCACACTCGACGACGCCCGACCTCCACCAGTCGCCGACGCCGAGCTCCCTGCGCGCGCTGACCGAACAGCTCGCCACCCTACCGGAAACAGAGGTCTTGTCGCACGAGTCCTGACCCTCACGCCCAATCCGTCACTCGACCGCACCGTCTCCCCGGCCGCCTCCAGCGCGGCGCTGTCCAGCGCCCGACTCGACGCGGCCGCGGAGCCCGAGCAGGGCATCAGCGTCGCCCGCACGTCCTGTCCAGCGGGCGCGCTGCCGCGCTGTCCTTCCCGCCGCCGAGCACGACCCCATCCTCACCGCCCCCGGCTGCCTCGAGCTTCCCAGGCCCACCGTCCACCCGGTGCCGGTGGCCGGCGCCGCCCGCATCAACACCGCCGCGGTCACCGGGCCGGTACGGCACCACCACCAGCTTCCAACGAGGCTGGGAGCGGGCCTGAGCTTGAGGAGGAGATCGGCCGCCGTCGAGCTGCGCCCTCCTGGAGACCTCGGCGACCACGCCGCTTCCGGCCGGAGCACCCACCACCTGGGCGGCTATCATGTCCGGCTCCCTGCCGCGGGCGTACCGACCGACCGGTACGCCCGCCTGGTGGGGCTCCCAGCGAGGCCGCCCGGACTGCGCATCGCCGTCGGCTTACCTCCAGCCTGAAGCCTCGCGGCCCCTGGGCCGCAGAGCTGCCCAGACCTCGGCTGACCCTCACTCAAGCCCAACGGCGAGGGGCTCGCCCAGCTCGCCGCCTGCCGGGCAGGCAGCGCGCCATGGCCCTCGAGGAGGGCCGTGCAAAGGAACCACGGCCCCCGTCGTCGAGCGCCGCCCACGCCTGCTGGTGGGGCCTGGGGATCGCGCGCCGCTCATGAGTGACGCTTCCGGCTTTCCCGCCGGCTTGCCGTCCTGTCGAGGACCCGCCGACGGAGCTCGGGCACGCCACAGTCGAAAGGTCCGGTGGTCTCCACCGTCGCCGAGGACTCCTCAGCGGCCGGCCACATCCTGGCCGACGTCAGCGGCGGCGGGACGAGGAGCCGGAGCGCCTGTGAGCACCGCCGATGGCCCTGCGGGTCGGCGGCCGCCTCCCTGCCGGAACCACGCTGCCCACGCCCGCCGACCTGCCCGCGCAGGCGCTCCGTCGTCACCCGCCTCGCCTGAGCCGGCAGCGGCGGTGCCGACGGGAACGCCCGGCCGCCGTCCTCAGCCGACTGTTTCCGGCTGTCACCGGCGGTCGCCGGCGGTCGCGGACACCGATCGAACCGACCGCCTCCGACCAGCCGACCTACCCACAACCTCCCTACCCGTCCGCTGCGACAACCACCCGCCGAACCGCCCCTGACCGCCTCAAGCACCCCTGACACGCAACCGCCGCCCACCGGACGGCAGCACCTCGGACACCAAGGAGCCATGACCGAGAACGCCACCGATCATCCCCCGGCTGGTCGCGCTCGACGCCGACGCCGGCGGGCAAGGAAGACGTCATCGAGTTCCTGGCCGCCACCGTGCCGGGCCGGGAGGCCTCCAGCCCCGACGGCCTGACCGCCGACGCCAAGCGTGAGTCGACCGCCTCACCGATCACGCATCGCGATCGCACTGCCGCAGCTCCCACGTCCTGGCCCCAGCATCGGCTTCGCCCGCCTGGCGCAGCCGGTCGACTTCGCAGGGCGCCGACGGCCGGGACGCCGACCTCATCTTCATGATCGCGGCCCCCGACAGCGCCGACGACTTCCACCCAGCTCCTGGCCAAAAGCTCGCCCGTGGCCTCATGCATCCGACTTCACCGACGCGCTGCGCCAGGCCGCCGACGCGAGATCGCCCGGATCGTCACCGGACGGGTCCAGCCCGAGCTGCTCGACGACGGGGGAGATGCTGAGAGAGCCAGCCGGGGCGGCGGAGTCTGGCCGAGGACTCCAAGACCGCGGCGGCGCCCGCGGCGTCGTCGGTCCCGCGGCGAGGAGACCGTCATCGTGGGCGTCCTCCTGCCCCACCGGTATCGCCCACACCTTCATGGCCGCCGAGGCCCTGGGCAGGCAGGCAAGGACCGCGGCATCACCGTGGCCATCGAGGCCAGGGCTCGGGCAAGATCGACGCCCTCGATCCCGACCTCATCGAGCGGGCCACCGCCGTCATCTTCGCCCACGACCTGCCCGTCAAGGGACGCGAGCGCTTCGCCGGAAAGCCCGTCATCGACGCCGGCGTCAAGGCCGCCGTCAACGATGCAGGCTCCCTGGTGGACAAAGGCGCTGGCCGCGGCCGATGACCCGAGCGCCGCCCGCGTGCCCGCCGGCAGCGAGTCCAGCGAGGAGGCGAGAGGCTCTGAGCACTGGGCGCAACGCCTCCAGCGCTCCGTCATGACCGGCGTGTCTCACGCCCATGTCCCTTCGTGACGCCGGCGGTCTGCTCATCGCCTGGAAGCTGCTCCTGGCCGGGTACGACGTCGCCAGCCTCTGCGGAAGATCGCCATCAGCGACTACTCTGTGGAACCTTCCCGGCAGCGAGTTCGGTCCACGAGATCAAGAACCGGCGGGCGACGTCGTCGCCACCGGACGATCTCCGTCTCCCGCAGTCCGGGCTGCTGCTGTACATCGGTGGTCACTGTTCCTGCTGGGAAGGCGGCCATGACCTTCCTCGTCAGCGCTAGCCGGCTACATCCCTGGCTGGCCGGCCAGCCCGGTATCGCGCGGATTCGCCGCATGGGCGTCGTGGCGGTCGAGTCGGCTGCCGGGTTCATCAGCGGCCTGTCGGCGGTATCCTCGCGGGCCACTTCGCCGCCTGGCTCGCGGGACTCAACGTGCCGTCCTGGCTGCGAGGGCTCATGCGTGGTCATCATCCCGCTGGGCACCACGCTGGTGGTCATGCGCTCATGTACATGGTCCTCGGACGTGCCTGGCCTCCTCATGACCGCGCTTCAGAACGGACTGACCTCCATGTCCGAGGGTGCTCGGCCGTGCTGCCTCGGCATCATCCTCGGGCTCATGATGTGCTTCGACCTGGGCGGGCCGGTCAACAAGGCCGCCTACCCTGTTCGGCACCGCGGGCCTGTCCGCCGCCAGCGCCACCAACACCGCCCCTCACGAGATCATGGCCACCGTCATGGCCACCGGCATGGTGCCGCCGCTGGCGATGTCCGCCGCGACCTTCCTGCGCTCGCGCCGTTCACCAAGGCTGAGATCGAGAACGGGCGCAGCGCCTGGCTGCTGGCCGTCCTTCATCCCCGAGGGCGCCATCCCCTTCGCCGCCGCCGACCCGCTGCGCGTCATCCCGGCCACCATGGCCGGCGGTGCGATCACCGGCGCGATGACCATGGCCATGCACGTCGGCTCGCGCGCCCCCACGGCGGTGTGTTCGTCGCCTTCGCCATCACCAACTTCGGCGGCTTCCTCCTGGCGATCCTGGTCGGGACGGCGGTCAGCACCGCTGGTCATCCTCCTCAAGGGCCTGGGGCGCACAAGGGCACGTAGAGACGCCGCCGAGGCGCAGCCCGCCGCTGCCGCCTGCATCCGGCTCCCGACTGCTAGTCACGAGGACGGCCCGCCATCTGGGCGGGCCGTCCTCGTCGTTGTGGAGGAACGCGGCCGGCGCGTGGAGGGGCTGCACCGGCCTGCTCCGGGCAGGAACCGGCAGGGGAGGCGCCGTCGTGCTGTGCTGACCCTGATCGGGGACGTGCTTTCGATCGAGAACTGCGTTCTCCCGCAGAAGGCGACGGTCAGACCTCAGTCGTTTGCGGGAGAAGTACGTCCCTGGATGGAAAACGCAGTTCCCGATGTGATGGGCCGGCCGCCCTGCATTGCGTCGTCGGGGCCGGCAAGGGCTGGCAGGGCCAGTCAGGGCAAGCCAGAGCCGGCTAGGGCAGGTCAGCTAGCCAGGGCCGGAACGCTCTGGTCCGGCTCCCAAAGGTGGTTGTCGGCTCCTGATGAGCTCGGCACGCTCGCCCCGGCGCTGGTCGCAATAGGCTCGCGTCATGGCTGCTAGACGACGTATCGACCCCGCGGCGGGCGCCCAGGCCCTGCGCCAGTGGGCCCAGGAGCAGGACACGTCCGGGGACGGATCGGCCGACGGGACTGGAAGGGCGCCGGCGCTGCCAGTGCCAGCGACCTGTGAGCCCCGCCGAGCGCGCCGCCCGGCGCCGGATGACCGCCACCGCCGTGCGCTACACCCTCGAGGGAGCTCGCCGCCTGCGCCCCCGGGCGCTCGGTCGAGGTTCGGGTCCCGCCCTTCGGCGTCACGCAGGCCGTCGCGGGCACCGTCCACCGCCGGGAACCGCCCAGCGTCGTCGGGACCGACGCCCCCACCTGGCTGGCTCTGGCCACCGGCCGCCTGACCTGGCAGGACGCCTGGGCTGGCGGCGCCTGCAGGCCTCCCGGCGAGCGCTGCGACTTATCCGCCCACTGCCCCGTGGTCCGGATCCCGCGTTGACCGACATCTTTCGTCTGAGCGACGCGGCCGCGTCACTGTGAGGATCACGTCGGGGAGTGGGGTCGCGCCGGTAGGTTCGCCTCATGAGTCGTACGCGCCTGAGCACCCATACCGCCCCGCCCGCCGAGGTCGCCCGCGCCCTGACGAGCTCCGCGCGCAGTACGAGGCCCCCACCGCCTTCCCACCCTGAGGTCTCGCAGAGGCCGGGGCCGACCGCCACCGCCTGGGCGCAGGACGGTCCCGCCCGTCTCCTGGCCGACGGCGCCCGCGACGCCGTGACCTGCGAGCTGGTCACCATCGACCCGCCCGGCTCTATGGACCTCGATCAGGCGGTACTCCTGGAGCGTCTGCCTGCGCAGACCGACCGCGCCGGCGCGCCGACCGGGGATGCGCCCGGGCCGGCGGCCGCCTACCGCGTCCACTACGCGATCGCCTCACTGGCCACCTTCGTCACCCCCGGCGGCGCCCCCTGGACGCCGAGCTGAGCCGCCGCGGCGAGACCATCTACGCCCCGACGCCGCTACGCCCTGCACCCTCGAGGTCCTCCCCACGGCGCCGCCTCCTCCTGGAGGACGTGGACCGCCCGGCCTGCCTGTGGACCATCGACCTCGACGCTCGAGGCGAGGTCCTCTCCGCCCGCGTGGAGAGGTCTCGTGCGCTCGCGGGCGCGCCTCAGCTCACGGCCAGGTCCAGGCCGCCATCGACGAGGCGGGCTCCCTGCCGCCGTCGGTCCCGCCGACCTGCCCGTGCTCCTGGCCGAGATCGGCCGCCTGCGCCTGAGCGGGAGGCCGCCCGCGGCGGCATCAGCACGACGACGCCCGAGCAGGTCATCGAGGCGGCGGAGACGGGCGCAGCGTGACGGCCGGAACCCGAGGCGTGCGAGCGCGGCCGGCCCCGACGGCTCCTCGGCCACGGGCGGCTACCGGCTCGCCTACCGCGTGCCCGTGCCCGCCGAGCAGTACAACGCCCAGATCTCCCTGCTCACCGGGCATGTGCGCCGCCCGGATCATGGTCGAGTGCGGCGTCGGCATCCTGCGCACCCCGCCGCCGGCACGCCCCGAGGACTACGCCCGGCTGCGGCGCGCGCCGCGGCCCTGGGCATCGACTGGCCCGGCTGCCCAGCCCTACCCCGAGCTCGTGCGCGGCCTGGACCACGCCGTGCCCGCCCATGCGGCCTTCATGGACCAGGCCATGTCCTCTTCCGCGGGTCGGGCTACCTCGCCTTCGGCGCGGGCGGCGTCGCCGTCCCGGCCGACGACGAGGCCTCCGACGCCGAGGTAGGCCGTCCATTCCGCGATCGCCGCGCGCTACGCCCATGTCACCGCGCCGCTGCGCCGCCTCGTGGACCGCTACGGCGAGAGATCTGCACTCGCCGCCTGCGCCCAGGCAGGTCCGCGCCCGAGTGGGTGCTCCAGGCCCCGCCCGATCTGCCCGGCATCATGGAGCAGACCGGCAAGCGCGCCCGGGCGCATCGGTCGCGGCGCCCTGACCGCCCTGGGCTGGTGCGCGCGGGTCACGAGGGCGAGAGTCTCGACAGCGTCATCACCTCCGAGCGCGACGGGCGCGGCGAGCCTCGTCCTGGCCGAGCCCGCCGTCGTCACCGAGATCCGCGCCGGCAGGAGGTCTCGGCGGCGGCCTGCCGGTGGTGAGCGTGCGGGTCCGCCTGCTGACCGCCGACCCCGCCACCGGCATTCGCTTCCAGCTCCTGCCCGCGAGCTGACTCGGTGGGGCTGGGAGTGGGACGTGGTAACGAATGGGCCTCCGCCCGGTGCTCGCCGATGGGCGGACGGGGCTGGGCCGTGAAAGACTGTGCGTGTGCACCGGTGAGAACCCCATGCAGACCACTCGTGACCGTCCCGACGACGCTGGCCTGCCCCGCGGGCGTTCCCCGAGCCCCCTCCGGCTCGACTAGGGTCAGCCTGACTGACGCCCGTGGACGCCCCTGCCCCTGACGGTGCTGCCGACGACCACTCCGACGAGCTCGCGAGCCCGCCCTCCGCGCGAGGAATGCGGCTGTCTTCAGTGTATGGGCCGGCGAAGGTCTCCCGCCTGACCTACTTCGGCCTGTACGCCCTCCAGCACCGCGGCCAGGAGTCGGCCGGCATCGCTACCTCAACGGCTCCCAGATCCTCGTCTAGCGAGGACCTGGGCCTGGTCTCCCAGAGTCTTCGACGAGCCCAGGCCCTGTCCAACCTCACGCCGGGCCACATGGCCGTCGGCCACGTCCGCTACGCCACCCAGGGGCCACCACCTGGGAGAGAACGCCCAGCCGATGCTCGGCCGCGGCCGGCTCCACCCTCGCCCTGGTCCACAACGGCAGCCTCACCAACACCCGCGAGGCTCATGGACGCCGTGCGCTCCACACCTCCGGGAGGACCTCAGCGGCGAGCTGGGCCGCGCTCCTCCACGGACACCGCGGTCCTGGCCGCCCTGCTCAACCTCGTCTCCGAGCGCGGCGCCCTGGAGGGCTGGGACTCGGCCGCCGACGTCCTCACCTCCGGCATCACCGACGACGCCGAGCCTCGACGCCGCCTACTGCGCGCAGGCCCCGCTGAGCGTGCCCACCAGGCCGCCCGCCGGGTCCCGCCCATGCTGCGCAGGCGCCTTCTCCCTGGTCTTCATGGACGAGGGCACGCTCTACGCCGCCCGTCGACCCGCACGGGTGCGGCCCCTGGTGCTCGGGCGTCTGGGCAACGGCTGGGCCGTGGCCTCGGGAGACCGCGGGCCTGGACATCGTCGGCGCCGCCTTCGTGCGCGGAGGTCGAGGCCCGGCGAGCTCATCGAGATCGACGAGGACGGCGTGCGCTCGCGCTTCGCCACCGCCCGCCGGGCCGGCTGCGTCTTCGAGTACGTCTACCTCGCCCGCCCCGACACCCGCATCGCCGGGCGCAGCGTCATCGCCTCGCGCAGCGAGATGGGCGCCGCCCCTGGCCCGCGAGCACCCGGTGGAGGCCGACCTCGTCATCGCCACGCCCGAGTCGGGCACCCCGGCCGCCATCGGCTACGCCCAGGCCTCCGGCATCCCCACGGGCAGGGCCTGGTGAAGAACGCCTACGTGGGGCGCACCTTCATCCAGCCCACCCAGACCCTGCGCCAGCTCGGCATCCGCCTCAAGCTCAACCCCTGCGCGGGGTCATCGAGGGCAAGCGCCTCGTCGTCGTCGACGACTCCATCGTGCGCGGCAACACCCAGCGGGCCCTGGTACGGATGCTGCGCGAGGCCGGCGCCGCCGAGGTCCACGTGCGCATCTCCTCCCGCGCCGGTCATGTGGCGCTGCTTCTACGGCATCGACTTCGCCACCGCGCCGAGCTCATCGCCACCGGCATGAGCGTGGAGGAGATCGGCGAGTCCATCGGGCCGACTCCTGGGCTTCCTGTCCGTCGAGGGCATGGTGGCCGCCAGCGGCCAGAAGGCCGACGATCTGTGCCTGGCCTGCTTCACCGGCGACTACCCGATCCCGCCGCCCGTGCTGCAGCCTGAAGTCCGCCGCCATCCCGCGTGCGCCGCGTCCCGACCGCCTACCGCGCCGGCGCCGCAGCGACAGGCCGACGACGCCGAGCGCACCGTGCCGCTGGGCAGCATCACCCGACCTGACCTGGCCTCCGGCAGCCCCCTGGGCTCGACGACGTCCCTAGCCCGGGCGCCCGGCTGTGCCGACCTGCCCGGCCGGTCCACGTCGTGACTCCACCGGCTGTATCCGTCTGCCAACCTCGCCGCCGCACCACCGCCTCCGGACCCGATCCCCAAGAGCCGCCATCATGAGCCCAGCAGCGGGCAGTCCGCTGGAATCACCTACGCCGCCGCCGGCGTCGAGCGACCGCCGCCGGGGACCGGGCCGTCGCGCTCATGAAGGGACGCGGTGGGCGCCACCATGACCCCGACCGTCGTCGGCGGCGTCGGGGCTTCGCCGGCTCGTGGACGTCTCCGCTGCGTGACTCGCGCCGCCCCTGCTGGCCACCTCCACCGACGGCGTGGGCACCAGGTCGCCATCGCCCAGGCCCTCGACATCCACGACACGATCGGCCAGGACCTGGTGGGCATGGTCGTCGACGACATCATCGTGGTGCGGGCCCGGCCCCGCTCATGACCGACTACATCGCCTGCGGGCACGTCGTCCCCCGAGCGGATCGCGGACATCGTGCGCGGCGTCGCTGAGGCCTGCGCCGCCGTCGGAACCCCCGCTGCTGGGCGGGGACCGCCGAGCACCCCGGCCTCATGGCTCCCGACGAGTACGACGTCGCCGGGGCCCGCCACCGGCGTCGTCGAGGCCGACCGCGCGCTCGGCGCGGAGAAGGTGCGCGCCGGTGACGTCCCCGAGTCGCCCTGGGCGCCTCCGGCCTGCACTCCAACGGCTACTCCCTGGTGCGCCGCGTCATCGAGCACGCCGGCTGGGGCCTGGAGCGCGAGGTCCCCGAGTTCGGCCGCACGCTGGGCCAGGAGCTGCTCGAGCCCACGCGCCTGTACACCCGCGTGGCGCCTGGCCATGCTGGAGACCCTGTCCTCGCCGGCCGCCCAGGGCCGGTCCACGCCCTGTCCCACATCACCGGCGGGGACTGGCTGCCAACGTCGCCTGGGTCCCGCCGGCCGGGACTCATCGCCGACGTCGACCGGGCCTCTGGACGGTGCCACCGGTCTTCTCCACCGTGCGCGAGCTCGGCTCGAGTGCCGTGGGAGGACCTGAGGGCACGCTCAACCTCGGCGTGGGGATGGTCGCCGTGGTCGACCCCGGCGCAGTCGACGCCGTCCTGCGCGTGGCCGAGGGCTCCGACATCCCGCCGCCTGGGTGCTCGGCGAGGTGCACGAGGCCGAAGTACGAGGCCCAGGACCGGGTCGTCTCCGGCACCAGGGCGTCGACGGGGGCGCTGTCGACATCCACGGCGACTACCGGACCGCCTGAGCCCGCCGCGACGAGAGCTGCACGGACGGCCGCGAGCAGCGCGAGCGTAGCCCCCGCCGGATGCGGAATGCGTCCGACGGGCCTCGCGCCAGTGAAATGTCAGCGCTTTGGCGACTATTCAATCCCGACCGGGCCGCCCCTGGAGCAGGGCGCCAGGGCGGCACAGCCCTGACCTGGGTCGATGCGACACAGGTGGATCGGGATGAGGAGTGAAGAGTCGCGCGAGTGACACGGATGGCTGCCGCACGGCAGCCTCGACTCACGCGCTGGTAGGCGCGCGGAAGGGCCGGTAGGTGCGTTCCTCCGGCCCTCCTCGACTGGGGGTGGGGCTACTTTCCCGTCCCGTCGTCCCAGTCATCGTCGTCGACGGCATACTGGCGGCCAGTTCCTCGTAGTCGATCTCGTCATCAGGCTCGGAGCCCGAGGACGCTGAGACGAGCTCCCGCCCAGAGCCTTGTAATCGGTCTCGGGCTGAAGTACTTGAGCTTACGGGCAACCTTGGCTGCCTTGGCCTTCTGACGGTCTGCGCCCCACAGGCTCGACCCCCTCCAACGTGTCACGGCGCGCACGTGGGCGCGCTCTTCCTGGTCAAATATGTCGTGGGCCAACCGTACAACGTCAATGCGCGACGAACACCATTCGGACACCGGATGCGAGCCGTGTGGTGACGCACATCACATGCAGGACGTGAGGCCCAGTAAAGGCCTCAGGGTCGCTCGCCCGATCTCCGGCGAACGGCCAGCATCCTGCGGGATATCTGCCCAGCAGTCGCCCGAAACTTCGAGAGGCGGTGTCCGCGTGCTCCGAGGGCCCCTGTGCGGCGGGGTTAGAGAGAGGAGCCGTGAGCGGGCGTCGGCATCGCGCTCGCCTGGGGCGCACGTGGCGGAGCCTGATGTATGCTGCAGGCGCGCCCAGGTCGCACGGTGCGCGCGGACGCACCTGAGGGTGAGCTGAGGGTGAGGGGCTGAGGGCGGGCTCTGCTCCCAGAGGCTCAGTCTCGAGCCCCGCGGTGCCTCCTCAGCCGGGGCTGTGCGGTCCGGCGTCCCGGCGGCGCAGAGCGCGCGGTCGGCTATGCGCGTCGGGGACCCGCAGTTTTCTGGCAGAGAACGTGCTTTCTTCCTGCAAACGACTGGGGTCCGCCCTCAGTCGTTTCGCGTGCGAACGTGCCCGGGACAAGCACGTTCCCGAACGAGGACGGTGCGGTGCGAGGGCCTCTGAAGAGGGTCCTGAGTCCGTCCAGTCGGGCGAACCGCCTGCCAGTGGCGTCCAGTTCTGTCTCAAAGGCCCTCGACCTCGAACGCGCGGTGCGGAAACCGCATAATTCCAAGGTTCTTGCTGAAGAGGTATGGGGTGAAGTCTTCGGAGCTGTGCGCGTCCTCGAGGGGTGGGAGTGTGCGCGGCGTTACAGGCGTAGAGCCCGGCGTCCCGCAGGGACGGGGCCTCGTGATGCGCCGCGGGGTTGCGCTCCAGTCCCAGGTCTTATTGCCGTATGTCCGGGGCGGGCCCGGTTCTCGCCGGTGGCGACGTCGCGGTCGTCGCAGCCTTGGGACGCGCGTCTGAGGGTAGAGGTCGAACGCGCGTCCCAAGGTACGAACACTGTGGACGCTTTCGTCCATGTTTCGCACAGGGCCCCAGCGGCGGGCGAGCGCGGGTCAGAACGATGCCGGCGGTCACCACGCCTCCGGCGACGGCGGCCGCCTGGCGAGCGTGGAGGTCGCCTCGGAGTCGCCCCTGCTTGGCGCGCTCCCAGGTCTCTTCTCGGCCTGCTCGGCCCAGCGGCGGGCCTCCTCGCGCAGTCGGCGCCGGCCTCGCGCGCCGGCCCGGCGGCGACGTGCTTTCCGCAGGTCGGTCGGCCCCGGGCGGTCGCCTGCTCGCGCAGGTGCTCCCCGGCCTCCCGCGCCTGCGTGCGTGGGTCAGTCCGGCTGCGAGCTCATCGACGCTCGCCGCCAGGGCCACGCGCTGGGCGCTCAGTCGCTCCTCGATCTGCTCGGGCTCAACGACCCGGAGCCAGCGCCGGCGCCAGCTCGGCGCCGGACGGCGCGCTCAGTCCGCCGCTGGCCTGCGGGCCCGGCCCGGCCGACTGCACCGCGGGGCGGAGAAGGCCTGACCGCGGCGACGGTCGCCGTCACGCTCAGGCCCGCCAGGGCGAGCCCCGGCGACCGTGACGATCCCCAGCGAGGCGGGGTCGCCGTCGCGGGCGTCGTCGAACAGGGCGGGTGACGCGCTGAGCCGAGGTCAGCGTTCCGGGCTCGTAAAGGTCGACGCCGCCGGCCTCAGGGGTCGGTGCCGCCGCCGACCAGCGAGGTCAGACGGCTCTTGACCTGCCGACAGCCTCCTCGACCTTGCTGACGGCCTGGCTGCGCAGGTCCTCGACCTGCTCCCCAGCCTTGAGCTTTCGGCCACCTTGGCCAGGTTGTGCGGCGCCAGACGGGCGGCGAGCTCGTCGACGTCGGCGGCGAGCGCCGGGCGCCGGGCCGCCATGTCCGGACTGAGCGCGGCATCGGCCGATGGCGCGGCACGGCCGGTGCAGCGGCGGACGTGGCGCAGGGCGGTGTTGTGCTCACTGGGCGTTCCCCTCTCCCGACCCGGAGGCGATGGCGTCCCGCTGACGACGTTGACCGACTCCATCAGACCCTCCTGCGGCGCGGGGGCCCGGCCCTTGGCGGCCTCTGAGCCGCTTGACGACCCCGATCAGGGCCAGCGGGCACGGCGATCACGATGAGGGACCAGCGCCACCACGAGGAGGCCGCCCACAGCGGCATGACGTTGGACAGCCCCACCGTCAGCGACCCCGAGCAGCAGCCGAGCGTGAACAGGGCCAGAACCCCGGCGGCGCCGAGCAGCCCGGCTCCCAGGCCCATCTCGCCCTGGCCATGCGCTGTCCCTTGACGCTTGGCCAGGTCGATCTCGCTGCGCACCAGCGCCGAGATGTTCTCCGAGATACGGGCGATGAGCTCGCCCGAGCGTGGGCTGGGACGCTGCCGGCTCCCGGGAGGCGTGGCGGAGGCCGACGGCGTCGCCTGCGACGGCGGGGGAGGTGGCTGGTTGTTGGACATGAACGGACCTTCTCGTGTGAGGTGCAGCGTTGGGTGCAGATCGATCTGACTGCGAGGCGGCGGGATCGCGACAGTGGGACGACCCGCCGACCCAAGAATCTCACAGCGCCGCGCCATCGTGGAACAACGCTGGCCCGGGCGGGTTTTGTAGGTTTAGGGATATGGGCCCGGCTTTCGCCACCGGCGATCTACGAGCGACGCTCGGACCCGGGCCGCTACTCCTGGTTCCAGGCCCTGCCGCAGGCTCGCGTACTCCCGCCGAGGGCCACGAGCTCGTCGTGGGTGCCGAGCTCCACGATGCGCCCGTCCATGACGACGGCGACCCGATCGGCGTCGGCGGCCGTGTAGAGGCGGTGGGCCACCCGATGACGGTGCGCCCGGCCAGCGCCGTGGACGAGGGTCCGCTCCAGGGCTGCGCGCGGCGCGCGGGTCCAGCAGCGAGGTGGCCTCATCCAGGATGAGCGTGTGCGGGTCCAGCAGCACCAGTCGGGCCAGCGCCACCTCCTGGGCCTGGGCGGGAGTGGAGGCTCAGGTGCCCCGGAGCCGACCATCGTGTCCATCCTCGGGCAGCTCGTCCACCCAGGCGTCGGCCCCGATGGCCTCGATGGCCTCGCGGATCGTCTCGATCGAGGCACGTGGACGCCCCAGGCGCACGTTGTCGGCCACCGGAGCGACGAACACGTGGTGCTCCTGGGTCACCGGGGCCACGTGGCGGCGCAACTCGTCCTCAGTGAGGTCCGTCAGCGCCACCCCGCCCACGGTCACGCGCCCGGAGGTGGGCGGGTTGATGCTCGCCAGCATCCGCCCCAGCGTGGACTTCCCCGGAGCCGAGGGCCCGACGACGGCCAGCCGCTCCCCGGGCACGAGCTCCAGGTCGATCCCGTGGAGCACCTCGACGCCCTCCCGGTAGGAGAAACGCACGTCGTTAAGCACGATCCGCTGCCCTCGGGCTCCCTCGCCGGTGGGGGTGCGGTCGTCGAGCACCTCGACGCCCGGGATCCGGGACAGGGAGGCCTGGGCGATCTGGACCCTGGTCGATCAGAACACGAGCTGACCCACCGGCGCAGCGCAGCTCCATCGAGTAGAGGGCGACGGTGGTGATCGCCCCCAGGGTTGCTAGCCGCGGGAGGCCAGGAACCCGCACGAGGATGACGACGACGGGCGCCCGCCAGGCGACGTCGAGCACCATGAACAGGCGCACCCGCAGCATGCGCCGTGTAGCGCCCAGGGACCAGGCCTCCCGATGGAGGCCATGATGGCCCGCTCGCGGCGCGCCCCGATCCCCAGTGCGTCCACGGTCTCGGCGTGCTCGACCGTCTCGGAGACCGCGCGTTGGGGCGAGCCTGGGCGGCCGACTCGGCGGTAGGCGGGGATGGAGATCGGCGGGTACCAGCGCATCATCGACCACACCGGCGCGATGACGAGCAGCCCGAGCGCCAGGAGAGGGATCGGCGAAGGCCGCAGCCAGGAGGGTGAAGACGATCGTCACCACGCACACGAGGATCTGCTGGGATCCCCACCGCACGAGGAACTCGATGCGGGAGACGTCGGTGGTGGTGCGCTCACGAGGTCGCCGGTGCCGGCGGACTCCACGGCGCTCAGCGGCAGGTGCACCACCCGGTTCATCATGCGCTCGCGCAGGTCCGCGAAGCCCGACTCGCCCAGGGTCCGGGCGTACTTCTGGGCAAAGTCGGCTGATGAGCGCGCCCACGAGGCGTGACCGCGATGATGGTCAGCACGATCCGGTCACGTAGCCGGCGTCGGCCCGCCCGGCCGAGACCCGCCCGACCAGCCGCCCCAGCAGCTGCGGGGGCCACGAGCGTGGCCAGGACCGCGACGATCTGGAGGGCCAGGACGACGGCGAAGCGCCACCGAGTAGGAGGCCATGATCCCGAAGGTCTTGCGCAGGGCGACGGCCCGTGCGCGACGGGAAGCGCCATCAGCAGCTCACCTCGCGTCCTCGCCCAGGGCCCGGGAGACGACGGCGCGGTGAGTCGGCCGCCTGCGCGTCGCCGGAGCGGGCCATCGCCATGAGCACTGCGGTGCGTGGAGCGCAGGAGCTCGGCGCCGCTGGAGTCGAGAGGACGACCTCGTCGCAGGCCTCCAGGACCAGCGGCGAGGCGGTAGACGACGACGGTCGCGCGCCCGGCGCGGGCCCGGTGCACCTGGGCGGCCACCCGGGCCTCGGTGTGGGAGTCCAGCGCGCAGGTCGGCTCGATGAGCACGAGCGCGGGCGCCTCGGTGAGCAGGGCGCGGGCCAGGGGCCACGCGCTGGCGCTGCGCCGGACAGGGACCGCCCTTCTCGGTGATCATCCCGGCCAGGCCCTCGCTGAGGGAGGTCGAGGACGTCGCCCGGCGTCGGCGATCTCGATGGCCTCCAGCAGCCGGTCGTCGCCGGGGGCCTAGCGCGCTCCTGGGCGCGGACCCGCTGGTCGACGTCGGCCCCGGTGGTGCGCTCGACCTCGGCGCGCACGAGGGTCCGTCACGCCCGCCGGCTGCGGGTCGACCGCCGCGCACGTCGAGGGCCTCGCGCAGGGTCCCGGTGAAGAGCTGGGCGGTCGCCCCGGCGACGACGACGCTGGCGCGCACCTGGTCCAGGGGCATGGTGCCAGCGGCCTGCCCGCCAGGGTCACGGTGGGCCCGGAGTCGGTGAAGCGGCCCAGGCGCGGTGGCCAGCTCGGCGGAGACCTCCGGGTCGGGCACACGAGGGCCGTCATGCGGCCCTCCTCCAGGCGCAGGTCGCTTCCGAGTGTCCACGCAGGTCGCCGCTGACGGGGCGCGGTGGCGGGGTCCAGGTCGAGGCGCTCCACGAGGCTGCCGGCGGCGGGCGTCACCTCGAGCAGGCGGCTCAGGCGCCGGGCGCCGACGACGCTCAGGTGTAGTCCTGCACGGAGTTGGTGAAGATCCCACAGTGGCCAGGACAGTGGGCGGTGTAGCCGTAGAAGGTGATGAGCCCGCCGGGGTCAGACTGCCCGAGCCAGCCGCATCCCGGGCCGCGATCCACACGACGATGGCGGCGAAGAGCCCGGGCAGCAGGACCTGGAGGGGTCATGAGGGTGGCCTGGGAGGAGGCCACCTCGACACCGCGGCGCCGCAGCTCCCTGGGAGGCGTCCCGGTAGCGGCGGGCGAGACGTCCTCCCCGCCGATGCCCGCGCAGGATCCGCAGGCCCGCCACCGTGTCGGTGGTGATCGTGGTGACTGCGGACTGGGCCTCGCGCTGGACGGCCTCGGCGCGCTTCTGCAGCGGCCGGATGACCAGGGTGACGATCGCCGCCACCAGCGGCATGCCCAGAATGACCACCAGCCCCAGGCTCACCGAGGTGCGGAGCATGAGGACGCGACGACGATGAAGCTGGCCGCGGCCCAGCAGGGCCGGCAGGTGCTGGATGAGGCTGCCCAGGTAGTCGGCGTCGGAGGCGATGATGGTGGCGACCTCGCCGGTGGAGACCTGCCGGGACAGGTCCGCGCCGCGTGGCGGAGACCTGCCGCCCACTGAGCCGGTCGACGTCGAAGGCCGTAGCGCATCCAGGCCTGCACCCCGAAGTAGGACAGCATCGTGTCGCCGACGGCGTAGACGACGAGACAGCACCAGCAGCAGGGCGCCGATACCCCAGACGCGGGCGTTGAGGCCGTTCTCGATCCCGGCGTCGAGGCCTGGCCCAGGAAGGCCGGCACGATCGCCTGGATGATGCGTTGGAGGTGCAGGCCGCCAGGGTGTGCCAGGACGACCGGGACGGTGGCGCGGCGCAGCAGCCACCGCAGAAGCGCCCCGGCCCCCGATGGACGGGGGCTGGGGCAGCAGCGTCGGGGACATGCGACCAGGACATGGATCGGGTGCCGGGATCGACCGGGAGAACGGTTCGGGCATGACTCGCACGCGAGGCTACCGGAGCGACGCGGGTGCGGCGGGGAGGAGCCGGTGACAAGGAAGATAGCGGGCGTGCGGGAATATCCGGTGAGTGCGGCCGGGTGTCTCGGGCGGATCGTGAGCAGCGCCGGTGCCCGATCCGCCCCGGGCGATGGCAGGTCGGGCCGGGGCACCCGGAGTCGGCAGGGTCGTTCATTATTCCAGTGCCGGCTGGATGATTCGGACCGCCGGCTGCCGCCGCAAGGCGCCGGCAGGTATGTGTGTGGACGGAACAATTCGTACAGCTCGTACTGTGCGGAATGGTCGCGGCGGTACCGACGTATCTCCTACTTGCCCTCCGGCGGTGTCGTCTGTCTCACGATCGGTCGCCGCCCGTCGCGACCGCCTGCTGACTACTCGGTGGCGATGGACGCAGAACGGGGAGCCTGGAGGCGCGCAGCGTCGGCCACAGAGCCGCGATAACGCCGACCACCACGGAAGCACGAGCATGCCCCACCATCTGCCCCAGGGGATGCTCAGGGACGTGAGCCCTGATCCTCAGGATCTTCTTGAGTGCCGCTGCCAGGACCACCCCGGGTCGCCCGCCCAGGACAGTGCCGTACAGAGCTGTCAGGACGGACTCGGTGATGATCTCCCCGGCCAGCTGGGTCTTGCCCAATCCGACGGCGCGCATGAGCCCGATCTCCCGGGTGCGCTCGAGACCGAGAGCACCAGAGTGTTGACGATGCCCAGGATGGCGATGACGATGCTCAGCCCCAGCAGGCCGTGAGAGGATGGCGAGCATCTGGTTGACCTGTCTGGCCGATCTGGTCGGAAATCTGGCTAGCGTCGCGCACCGCGTACTGGTAGGTGTCGGCCACGACTGCGACTCCGCCGTGGCGCACCGTGTCGAGACTGGCGCCGTCGTCAGGGTGAGGAACATGCCCGCAGGGCGCGTCCAGGACGTGGGCGGGGTCGGTGCTGGCGCCCGGCGAGTCCCAGGAGCCCACCGACGCCGCCAGTTCGGGGGTGAAGTAGTTCGCGCTGAAACCTCGCGGTTGATGATGGCGCCGACCGTCTGCCTCGACGCGCGCCGTGTCGGGACCGGTGATGGTGACCTTGTCGTCCCATCTTGAGTCTCATCGCTTCTTGACGGCCACATGGGTGGCGTCAAAGTCCTCCATCGACCCGGAGTCACCCGTGACGTCATAGGCCCTGCGTAGGTGGCGCGGTCGATGACGAGGGATGTCGGCCGCGGTGGGATCCTGCTGAGCGTCGGGTTTGGTGACCGCGTTGACGTATGAGCTGTACGAGGAGGTCTCCTTGACGCCGCCGATCGCCGCGATGCTCCTTGGCCTTCTCGCTGGAGAGCCGGGCGTTCAGGCTGCTGCTCATTGTTGCGCGCGCTGGACCAGGAAGTCGGCCTTGAGGGACCTGTCGACTCTGTCGGCGGTCGAGGTGCTGAAGGAGGCGGGCCAGCGTGGCGCCGGCGCACACCAGCGCCATGCCCACGCAGAGGGCGCCGGAGGTGTTGGCCGTGCGGCGCGGGTCGTGGACGATGTTGCGCACTGCCAGGCGTCCGGACGGCCGCAGCACGCGGAATGGCGAGTCCCAGGGCGGCGACCACCGGCGCGCGCCAGGGTCGGGGAGACGATGAGCAGTCCCAGGACCACGCCGCCCGCGCCCAGTCCCATGATGAGGCTGGCGCTGCTCCAGGTCCGCGTTCACCCCAGGCGGCGGCGATTGCGGCCGCTCCTGGCCGCCAGCAGCAGCCCGCCGAGGATCGTGCGCAGCACCAGCGACTTCTCCCGAGACCCGACACGCCGCGCATGGCCTCGACCGGGTGGGTCAGGGGCGGCCTCGCGCGCCGGGCAGCGGGGCGCCGGACGATGGTGACGGCCAGCCCACCGTCAGTGAGATCGCGATGATCGGCGCGGCCAGGCCGGTGCCCTCCAGCAGCGGCATGCCCATGGCGTCCAGCAGCTTGGCCAGCCCGGCCAGGAGCCCGGCCCCCGCGGCCACGCCCAGGGCGGAGCCCGATGACGCCGATGACGACCGCCTGAGGAACACGATGCCGAACACCGATCGGGCGATGCGCCCACGGCCCGCAGGAGGGCGAACTCCTTGACCTGCTGGCGCACACTCATCGCGAAGGAGTTCATGATGAGTGAAGGAGCCCACGAACATGGCGATGACGACGAAGACCATGAGGAAGGTCTGAATGAAGCCCAGCTGGGACTCGATGGTCTTGTTCTGCTCCTTGATGAGCTCGGCGCGAGTCTTCACCTGGGTGCCGTCGGGGAAACGACCTTGGTGATCTCGGACTTGACCGTGTCCACCGAGGCTCCTGTCGGCCAGGTCGATCGAGATGCCTGAGACCCTCCCGTCCGGGGCGGCCATGGGCAGGAGCCAATCCGGGTCCATTCCCACGACCGTCGCACTGGCCATGGAGGACTCGAAATGGAATTCACCGACCACGGTGACCTCGGTGGGCTGGCCCTGGATGACGATGTGCGTCTTGTCCCCGACCTTGAGGCCGGAGTTCTTCAGGGCCCCGGACTCCAGGGCGATCTCGCCCCTCACCCCTGGGGCCTGTGGCCCTGGGCCCAGGTCAGGCCCGGCTCTTCGTCATACAGCGGCAGGAAGAGCGTGGGCGCTCCCATGCTGGAGACCGGGGTGTCGTTGGCGCCCACGAGGACCCCGGTCATCTGGGCGCCAGGGTTGGCGGCTTCGACGCCGTCGACCCGCTTGATCTGCTCGGCCAGGGAGCCGTCAATGGGCTGGGTCTGCAGAGAGGAGGAGCTGGAGCCACCACCCTTGCTGTCGTCGGTGGCGATCTTGGCGTCCCCTGGACGTACAGGTCCGAGGTGATGGTGAGGAGGTCAGCTTGGAGAAGGTCTCCGACATGGAGGCGCGCAGGGCCAGTGTGCCCGATAGGAACGCCACCCCGAGCATGACGGCGAAGGTGGTCAGGAAGAACTGCTTGGCATGGGCGCGTACGGAGCGCCAGGCGACTCGGTTCACGGCTCACGCCCCCTTGGAAGCGTCGGTGTCCTGGGCAGGCTGCGGGCGCGGACTCGGCCTCGCTCAGCTCGCGCAGGGCGTCCAGGACCCGGTCGCGGTTGGGGTCGTTCAGCTGGGCGACGACGTGCCCGTCGCGCAGGAAGATGACGGTGTCGCCCAGGCGGCCGCCTCCGGCTCTGTGGGTCACCATGACCACCGACTGCTTCAGGTCGTCGACGCTGCGGCGCAGGATCTCCAGGACCTGCTCGGTGGAGTGGAGTCCAGGGTTGCCGGTGGGCTCGTCGGCGAAGACGACCGCCGGCTCGCCCACGAGCGCCCGGGCGCAGGCCACGCGCTGGACCTGGCCGCCGGAGAGCTCGGCGGGCCGGTGGGACAGGCGGTCCCGGAGGCCGACGGCGTCGATCACCTGGTCGAAGCGCTGCCGGCTGACCTTCTTGCGGGCGATGTCCAGGGGCAGGGGTGATGTTCTCTGCCGCCGAGAGCGTGGGGACCAGGTTGAAGGACTGGAAGATGAAACCGATGCGCTCGCGGCGCAGGCGGGTCAGGCGAGCGCTGGCTCATGGAGGAGACCATGTCGCCGTCGAGCATCGATCTCCCGGAGGTCACCGAGTCCAGCCCGCCAGGCAGTGCATGAGCGTGGACTTGCCTCGATCGGAGGGACCCATGATGGCGGTGAAGCGGGCCGGGCGATGTCGACGTTGACCGCGTCGAGGGGCTTTGACCGCGCCGAGCCGCGGCCGTAGACCTTGGTGAGGCTGCTGGGGCGGAGACTACTGGGTTGTCGACGGGGCGGTGAGGAGTGAGGACGGATGGGGCTGCTGGTGCGGGAACTGAGCCACTCATGCTTCGAGTGTGGCAGCGGCGCAGTCCGGTGTGCTCCTCCTGGCGGAGGACTGTCCCCCTGACCTCTCGGCTAGTCAACCCTGACCTGTGGTAGGGGAGGTCCCTGAGAGGGAGACGTGGAGGCTGGGCGGGTGCGATGTTTTCGCTGGTTGGCCTCCGCGCGGTGCCGCGGTCGCGCGCCGAGCCGGTGATCGGGGACGAACTTCGCCCGGCCCTGTTTCCGTTTCTTGACCGGTTTGACGGATTCCCGACTACCATCTGTGCTGATCGGCGCCTTGCGATGAGTCCAGGAAGGGCTGTGCGAGCCCGATCAGTCGAGATAACCCGAACGTTCTCCCGGAGGGACTCTGCATGGATCCCGTTCAGCCTCATGATGGCGGCTCACCAGGCCGATGAGGCGCTCGCCGCGCAGACGCCCGACCAGTCCTTGCAGGCCCGCGATCGCCCAGAGCCGGCCGGATCTGCGGGCGGCGCTGTCTCGCAACCCGGCGGCCCTATCCCCGACTCTGCTCTCATGGCCGTGGCCAGCACCGGGAACGTCGAGGTCATCGCCAACCTCCGTGCGCGCGGATTCCCGCCCGCCGACGCCGTCGCGCGCCGGTGCCCGGTCGATGAGCCCGGACCGGCCGTCGACGCGAATGCCGCCGTCGTGCCCGAGGAGAATCCGGAACCGGTACGCGCGCGGAGCAGCAGGATGCCGAGGCCGCCTGGGGAGGCTCCCGAGTACCGAGGGCGAGCAGCCCCAGGCGGACGATGCAGGGCCGAGACACAGGTCGGTGAGAGGCCGAGACGCAGACCGCTGAGATCCTCCTGACGAGTCCCCTCTGACGAAACCTCCCCGGACAAGGAGGAGACCGAGGCCGGCAGGTCTCGCAGGGACCACCGAAGAAGACACCCAGAGCGGCGAACAGCCGAGGAGGAGACTCCGGGGACCGCGGTGGACGAGGTAGCGGCCGAGGACCAGGGACCTGCAGATGACGACGGTGCGGCCTCCGGTAGCTGCCGCCGACGGCGATGCGGCTGGGACGGTTGAGCCTTCGGACGAGACACTCCGCCGACGGCCCCCAGACCGTTGCGGCGAGCGAGGACACCTCTTCGTCGCGCGCCGGCCCCGGCCGAGACCGAGGCCTTCGGCGTGGCTGCCGTCCAGGCGCCCGGCGCGGCAGCCCCCAGCTGCCGAGGCGGGGAGCGTTCCGGGCCGTCCCCATGACAGCCCCTGCAACCCTGCGGCCCCTGCAGCCCCGCCCCTGTCTCGATTACGCTGCGACACAGCCCGCAGCGCCCGGCGGCGCGCCGGCGGGCCCGGCCTCCGCCCCGCCCCCCGGGGCGCTGCCGGACATATCCGGGGCCCAGGCGCCGCCGCCAGGCAAGCCGTCAAGATCGCGCCGTCCGATCCTGGTGGCGCTGGTGGTCGTCCTTCTCCTCGCCGTCGGTGGTGGCGGGGTGTGGGCCTGGAAGCACTTCGCCGGCGGAACCGCGATTCCGGCAGCAACGCGCGCAACGACGCCACCGGTGCCAACCAGGACAAACAGAGCAAGCCCAAGGCCGACCAGACCGTCAGCAGTGACGGCGCTACCTCGGGGGAGATCAAGGCCTGCTCGGACATGCCGACTCTCAACGTCACATCGGTGGAGGACGGCCAGGGCCAGCTGCAGGTCAAGGCCGATGTCAAGACCTCCTGCGCTGAAGGCGATTTCCTCGCCGGATCGTCCAACCGGATCCTGATCTACAGCTCAACGGCTCCGACCGGAGGCTCGGACGTGGACCACCTCGTGGCCTCGGGCACCTTCGACTTCTCCGCCCTCGCCGCTCATCATCCCCGGTGGAGGGCGGACCGTGACACTGAGCTCGGGGAGCAGCACTACTTCCGCACCGCCAAGGACATCGACGTCAAGGACCTCAAGGTGACCCGTCCTTCGACCGGGAGCTCCCAGCCCTCCGTCGCACCGGATAAGTCGAAGGCCCTTCGGCTTCCCTCGACCTCCTCGTCATCCCCGTCATCCTCTCCTCGCCGGCGACGGTATCGGCGCTCGTCGGCCTCCGACCCGAGCCAGGACGAGCAGGACGAGAAGGCCGCCGAGGAGGCCCTGCAGTGGCAGTCCAGCACGATCGCCCGCTCATCGATGAAGTACCGGGCAGTGGACGCCGCAGCTGTCCTCGAAGAAGGCGACTGAGGCTGATGGAAGACCTGGACCAACCGCTCTGATCCTCGCGGACTTCCTCAAGGTGCGTCAGGGACAACCCAGACGCCGCGCAGCTCTTTCAGCGACGACTGGTCGGTGTTCGACGCCGGCGGCAGCTGGTGGGTGGTCCCGCTGTCCGGGAGCTCACGGCGACCGCCGAGGAGGCCAATGCCTGGTGCGAGCACCCAGGGGCTACGACGCCGACCACTGCTGCGCCAAGCGCATGGAGTCCAGTGGGCCTCGACCGGCACCACCAAGACCCGTTGAGCCGCCCCGAGCCCCGCGGGGCCGCTGGACCGGAGCACGGTCCGATGACTCACGCGGGCCCGGATACGGGTGGTCAGGACTGGTTACTGCTCAGCGCCAGGACTCGTGTGACCGACTCGTCCACCCGGGCCGCGAAGGCGGGGTCGGACTGCAGGGCGGAGACGAGGCCTGGCCATGTCGGCGGCCAGTGTCGGATCGGCCGAGGCCAGTGCACCATGTCGCAGCCGGCTCTGATAGCACGCACCGCCTGCTCGCCCGCAGGGCACGTCCTTCACCTGGGCGGCTGCGGAGACATCGTCGGTGATGACCATCCCGGTGAAAGCCCATCTCGGTGCGCAGCATGTCGGTGACGACAACCGAGGAGAAGACGGCCGGCGCCGCCGGATCGATGAGCGAGTAGGTGGCCGAGGACACCATGATGACCTGCGCGCCGCCGCTGACGGCTGACGAGGCGAAGATGCCGACGGCGGCGTCGCCGCTGCGGGCGGTCGTCGTGTCGGTGACCCCCGAGGCGGTATCGGTATTGGCCGTGACCCGTCCCAGGCCCGGGAAGCTGCTTGTAGACGGAATGATGCCGGAGGCCTTCATCCCCGCGCGAAGGCGCCCGCCCGGCGGTCACCGTGGCGGCGTCGCGCCCGTACTCCCGGCCCCCGGCGGCCGATGGGCTCGTTGGTCGATGGCGTAGCGACGTCGACCAGGTCGACGACGCGGGCCAGGTTCATCGTACGCCCCGACGTCCGCCAGCTCCTTGCCCCAGGTGCGCGCGAGCGAGCGTCTGCTCGCGCGGCTGGGTCGACTGTCCATCGCCGAGGGGATGTCGGAGAAGCCAGACTGACATGACCTGGACGTCGCCGCCCTCCTGATCGGTGGCCACGAGCATCGGGGTGTCGTGGGTGGTGGTGAGTCGACCCTGCCGGTGAAGCTGCGATGACCTTCTGGGTCTCGCTTGCCGGCGGTGGAACGGCCGGCGATGAAGATGTTGCCGACGTGGTGGCTGGTGACCGCGTCCGTGGAGGCCTGGCAGGAGAGGCCTGCGTCCACCCCTGACCATGCGTGAGCTGACCGACTTTTCTCCTCCAGGCTCCATCCCTCCAGTGGGCCGGCGGTAGCCGAAGCGGTGGATGACGACGTCGCCTGACTTCGGGGGCCGAGGGGGAAGCGGGCTGGCGTGCTCGGGCGTCGGGACGTCGGTGGGGATGGCTCGCCGGCTGGTGCGGAACCTCGATGAGGGGAGCACCCCGCCAGAGATCCGGCGGCCCAGTAGGGCCGCCAGGAGCACCGGCCGTCGACTCGGGTGGTGCTGCGGGACCTCGCTCGAAGGGCGAGAGGTTCCCCCGGCAGGCAGGCCGATGACGGTCGTTCATGCACAGCACACTAGGCAGGTCTATGGGTGCGCGAGGGTAGGGTGGGTTCATTCCCGGTTCTGCCTCCCGTCTCGTCCCGCACTACGCCCAGCCCAGCTCGTGGAGGCGCTCGTCGGGGATGCCGAAGTGGTGAGGGCCACCCTCATGGATGACGGTGCACGCATGATCTCCTCCACCAGCTCCTCGCGGCTGGTGCACCAGCGCTCCAGCGGCCCGGCGGAAGATGAGGATGCGGTCGGGCAGCACCATGGACCAGCCTCGTCGCGCTCCGGTGAGGGGACGCCGTCGTACAGCCCAGACAGCTAGACCGGCCTCGTCGTAGTCCTCCGCGGTGAGCATCTCCGGGTCAGGCTCGTCCTGGACGAGGACGACGACGTTGTCCATCGCCTCGGCCAGGTCGGCCGGGATCCGGTCAGGGCGTCGCCGACGACGTCCTCGAACCCTGGGCCGACATCGTCCGAGGCTCAGCGTCCGCGAGGGCGGTCCGGGAGGCGCCGGGGCCGTGGCGTCGTCCGGACCGTCCGCTCCGTCGTCGACCGGCTGTTCCCGCCCCGGTTCCCGTCTTGCTGATGCGCCTGGCTCACGGGACCAGCCCTGCCAGACGGTGGCTTCCGACCCGCCCGTTGAGGTGCTGCAAACTCGCCGGAAACGGGCGGTGAGGAGGATCACGTCGCCGGGATTTGCGCTGCGGAAGACCGTCCTCAGTGTTCATCCCGGTTCGAGGCGCGACGACGTCGAAGGCCCCTGGCCCCATCGTCTGAGGCGCTTTCGGGACCCCGCGCCTTCACGGCGGTGGCACGGGTTCGAATCCCTGCTGGGGTACGGATTCGCACAGTGAATACACACGGTGAATTCACACTGGCCTCGTGGCGCAGTTGGTTAGCGCGCCGCCCTGTCACGGCGGAGGTCGCGGGTTCAAGTCCGTCGAGGTCGCGGAAAGGTCGGTCCGATCAGAAATGGTCGGGCCGCTTCCATCATGGCTCTGTAGCTCAGTTGGTGAGCGTTCGACTGAAAATCGAAAGGTCACCGGATCGACGCCGGTCGGAGCCACTGCGAGAGGCCCGGAACCCTGGGTCCGGGCCTTCGCTCTGTCTGCTGCGCTCTGGAGGCAGCGCCGCGGACCTGTAGGCGCTACTGGGCCGGGGGTCGAGAGGATGGCCAACGTCCTCAAGGCAGCATGGGTGTGGGCAGGGCGACGTCGTGACGATCTACCCGCCCCTGCATCCTGAGGTCTTCTTCGCCATGCTCGCCTGCGCCAAGCTCGGGGCCATCCACTCGGTGGTCTTCGCCGGCTACTCTTCCGACGCCCCTGAGGCGCGCATCGATGACCCGGAGTCCGGTCGTCATCACCGCCGACGGCTCGTGGATCAACGGGCAAGGTCTTCCCATAGAAGAAGACCGTCGACGACGCGGTGCGCTTCTCGCCCACCGTCCAGAACGATCGTCGTCGTGCTGCTACACCGCCACCGAGGCGGTCCAGCGGGACCCCATCCGCGACCACCGGGTGCCACGAGCTGTGCAAGCTCCCGATCGCCAAGGGGCCGCTGCGTGGACCGATGCAGGTCGACGCCGAGGACACCATCCTCTCTACACCTCCGGGTCCACCGGCAAACCCAAAGGCGATCCCGGCACCTCACGGCGGTCTGCAGGCGGGCAGCTTCCACGCGCCCTCCACGGCGCTTCGGCGTCGCATGACGCCGACCGCTGCCCGATCATCGACACGCGGCAAGACCGAGACCGGCATGTTTCCCAGATCGCTGACGGTACCCTCCCATGTCCCCAGAAAGCCCGGCTCGGCGGGGCGGCCGGTGTTCGGCCAGGAGGCAGCCGTCGTCGACGAGGGAAGGTCAGGAGGTCCTCGACGGCGTCGAGGAAGAACCTCGTCCTCAAGCGGCCCTGCCCCACGAGGTCCAGGGGCACTCCGTCCACGTCGCTGTCGTCCTGGCTGTCGGGTCGAGCTCGCGTGAGCTCGAGGCCGACCTGCTGCCAGCACGTGGCGGCGTCCCTGTCGCCGATCGCCGCCGGAGTCCTTCGATTTCCCCGGAGTCGCCGCTCCAAGACCCAGCTCGGGCAAGATCCTGCGCCGGGTGCTGCGGGCCCGGGCGCTGGGTCAGGATGAGGGCGATCTGTCCGCTCGCCGAGGAGTGAGCGCCTGGCCCCGACCGGGCCCCCGGAGCAGGGGGCGGTCGGGGCGAGGAAGATGGCGAGCTCGGGGTTCTCCAGTGCCGGAGGTATCCGTCGTGCGATTGCGCCAGCAGGTGCGGCCGCTGACGATGATCCCGAACGCGATGGCGGCGACCGGCCAGATGATCCAGGAGATACCCCAGGCCCTGCGAAGACGAAGCTCCACAGCAGATAGATGATGACCGTGGCCCGGCCAGTAGATGCTGAGATCAGGCCGATGAGGGATCGTCCTTCTCCTGGTCGCTGGACCGCAGGCGTTCTCGCCGGAGCCGCCGGGGTGCGTCAGGGCCGTGGGTGGAGGACGCCCACGCGGCGGGCAGGTGAGATGCTCAGGCCCGTGGCGATGATGACCAGTGAGATCGCGACGCCGATACCGGAGAGAGCCCGACTGGGGTCCCTGATCGAGGTGAGCATGCTGGTGGCCAGATCCGCAGCGCGGAGACGATCCACAGGAAGACCGCGATCGTCAGCCGGCGGTGCGCACCGTCTCCTGGTTGAGGCGTTCGCGGGGCGCCTAGGCGGTGACCACCGGGTCCGGGGTGAATCTGCCCTCGATGAGGTGGTGGACGGAGGAGAAGGCCGACCGGCGCTGCACCAGCATGCCCGACACCCAGCCCACGAGCAGCAGGCGAAGGCTATACCGATGAAGGCGGGCCGTGTTGTCGCTGATGGCTATCCGCCCGGCGTCGGCCAGGGTTTGTGAGGACGATGAGCAGGGCCGGGGCGCAGACGAAGAGGCTGACCGCATGGGCAAGGTCGAGGCGGTGCCCGCTGGCCTGGGCCAGGGCCTGAGCCTCGAGGCAGTGTCACCGCGGGTAGGCGGGGCTGGCTGGGCTCGGTCGGGGTGCCGGCGGCGGAGCGGCCTGAGTCGGCGTCGGTCCGGATATCCGCGGCGTGATGCCAGGACCGGGGCCAGCTCTCAAGGTTGCCGAAGTCGGTGAGTGACCCTGCCCGACCGCCTCGTTGTGGGTCTTGCCCGTGAGCGATGCGCGTCGTTGTGGGCGTCTCCATCATGGCGCGCAGCTCCACGGGCCTCGGTCGGGCGCGGTGTGGTCGGTAGCGAACATGGCGTCGAGGAAGGTCTCGATGGTGTCCATCAGTGGGCTCCTTTTCGCGAAGCGGTCGACGAGGGTCTTGGTGTCCTCCCACTCGGACACCTTGGCGGTCAGGTGGGTGGTGCCCTCGGAGGTGAGGCGGTGGTAGGTGCGGGACTTGCCGAGTCGGACACGTGCGGGAGGCTGCCAGACCAGCTGGACTCCAGGCGCTTGAGGGGCTGTGTGAGGGTGGTCTGCTTGATGGTGTACTCGCCGTCGGAGACCCGGTGATGGTCTTGGCGAGGTCGTAGGCGTGGGACGGCTGCCGCTTTGAGCAGGGACAGGACGATGAGGTCGATGTAGCCCGCGAATGGCGTCCGCACTGATCACGTGAACCCTCCTTCCTTGACGTTAATGGTGGCGGGGCCCTGATGGTTTCGGCCCCTCGAGGTATCTAACGACACGTCACGCGTAGTACGTCTATGCGAGATGGGCTGAGGGTGATGCTTCGCTCCGCGGCCGTTCGTCTGCAGCCAGGGCACAGCCCCGCTGCCTAGGCTGCCCTCATGCTCGTCGCAGCCACCGCCCCTCCCTCGACCCCCCAGCGCGGATCCCTCGGCCTCGACTCCCACTCCCCACTCGGTCCCACGGGCATTCCGTCGTGAACGTCGACGAGACCGTCAGGTGGTGACCAAGACCACCAGCGACCTTGTCACCATCGGCTAGCGAGGCCGGCGTGCGGCGCCATCATCGGCATCGTCGATCGCCTTCGTGGCCGTGGCGATCCTGAGCTTCATGGGCAAGCGCCGCCTCCCTGTACCGCGGATCGTGGACTTTCGGGCGCCGCGCCCGCGTCGCCGTCGGAACGATGGCCGAGCCTTCCTGGGCTCGCAGATCGCCCTGACCGGACTGCGACAGACCAGGGACGACTCCACGACGATGGTCATCATCGAGCGCGGGGTCACCATCGCCCTCATCTTCGCGGTGACCTGGCTCGTCGTCGCCTTCGCCAAAGGCCATCGAGGTCCACCGTCGTCGCAAAGGGGGCGCAGGCCAGCGGGAACCAGGGGCGCGCCAACCGGGTGACCACTCAGAGCCAGATCATTCGGCGTGTCGGCCGAGGCGATCATCATCATCGCCGGGGCTGTCGTCGGCGCCATCATGACCTTCCCCACCGTCCAGTTCGCCATGGGCTCGCTGCTCGCCTCGGCCGGTCTGGCCTCCGTCATCGCC